>OBMY01000001.1_pt29 | contig 406009 bp, 361 predicted proteins | sample 1641151 | NCBI WGS metagenome assembly OBMY01 (sample SAMEA104232313, study PRJEB22302) | sediment metagenome | biome: forest; feature: aquifer; material: sediment | place: USA | collected 2011-08-07 | depth 0.01 m
GGCTGCCATCTGTAATCTGATCTCGCACAGGTTGCCTTCGACAGTCGCGGAACCGATACGGTCCGGCAGATTTCCACTACTGCCGGACCGCCTCGGCACTGGGTCCGGCTCGGGTGGGGCTCGCATCATGGATCCGACTCAACTTGTACACCAACTCAATTCATACACAGATAGTCGATGAAAGGGGGCCATTCGCGCCTTCGAAGGCGGGGACCGAAACCCGAGGGTCATGCCCCCGCGCGCACCACCGGGGGCATCGGATAGGTGCCGTCGATCAGCTGCGTCAGAGGGCCGTAGAAGCGAGCCGCAATCTGGAAGCCATCCGTCGCGGAGACAGGAAGCCAATTCCTGGCAAGATCAAAATCAGAGGGTCGCTCAGCCTGGAGGTAGAACGTCAACTTCCCGTCCCGAACGGCGTATTCTCCGGCTCGCGCGAGGTAACTCGTTGCGCTGTAACGGTTCTCAGAGTTATCGATAAAGTAGCCCTGAGAGTCGTATACCGGGAGCTCCCAGAACTCGGTGACCGGCGGCAAATCCTCCACGTCGAATGTAATGGTGTAGCAGTTCGCACCATCGAGAGGGAAACCCTCGGCGTCGTCGAACAGGTAACCAATTGTGTGGGACTGAAAGGGCACTGGGGTGCCCCACGCCACGTCGTTAGCACCAGCTTTGGCACGGTAGTCGAGATCGTCGTAGAAAAGGCTGGATTGCAGCTTCCACCCGTTCATATCCACCTGCGTCTTCTCGAACGCCTGCCTGGCATCGGTCCGCGCCCGCGCGAATCCGCGATCGATCACCTCGCGCTGTTCATCGGTGATCTGCGAGGGGTCGAAGCAAGTCCCCGGACGCAACCCGAGCCGAGCGAGATTCGCGAGGGCTTCCCGCTCCTTTACCGAATCCGACCGGCGAGTCATGGAAGAATCGTTGATTACCAAACTCAGGAGCTGTAGATAGTCGATCGCGGTCATCGACTTTCCGATGTCGGCAATCAGGTCCATCCGCGGAAACGTGGCGTAGTCGGACTTGACAATTGGCTGATCCACGAGGTCCGGAACGCGGCCACCGCCGGCGTGCCACAGCGAAAGTGGAGCCGCGCGGACGCCCGTCACCGCGGCCCGTGCACCGGCCAGGTCCTGCTCAGTTCGACTAGTCACTGCCACGCGAATAGTGAGCACGAATGCATCGGACGGTGATCGCACGACCTCAGTGCCGGCGAACCCGGCAGGTAGGAGGCCTCTCCACCTCGGACCAACGATCACGTATCGCTGCGGCCCATTTCCGGTGAATTGCGATCCAGCCATGAAGAACCAGTCAACGTTCGGGCCAAGTGCCTGAATACTCCAGTACCGACCGTCAGCTACGCCCGGAGCTTCGATGACGACCGGATCGTTCGACAAGTCGAACATCCCACCGGAATAGAGCGTCGAGGCATTTACTGTCGTGGCGATGCGAACCTTGGCGTCGAACAAATCGAGGATCGGCTGGAGACGATTGAGCCCGCGATATGCCGGCTGCCCCTCCAAACCCGTGTAGACGTGCCGCAATTCGTAAAACCCGGCAAGATGTATACCCCAGTCGAAGGCATCGGCGATCAGATCGCTGACATCGTCGACACTCAGAGACTGGTCGATCATGGTGGTCATCAAGGAACTCCTCGGGAGTCGTTACGTGTCAGTGAGATTGGCTCGACGCAAAGCCCCACACATCGCCGAAGAGGCGTCGGCGACAGCCTCCTCGCACGGCCGCAGCCTTAGCGTCGATACGCCTCACACAAATTGCGTCCCAGAACTGAACGACCCGGGCAGTGCGGCGACCGGGAGCAATCGGACTCGGGCGCCGCAAACTTCCTTGACGGTCTAAATATCGACCAGCACGGTCGGATATGGGAACGGATTGAGGCTACAAGCCAATTCCTTACCAGTCAACGGTCAATTTCCGCGGCCGGCAAAGGGATTGCGGCCACCGACGTCGGATGTCACCGCGTCGGCCACCTGTTTCAGTGCCAACGCTCGGTTGGCGATTTCAAGGTTGCTGATCTCGCCGCCGACGTAGACGGTCAAAACGAGAGACTGGTGACCGTCCGCGTCGAAGGTCGGGGCCGCTACCAGGCTGACTGGGTGTTTTTCAGCGGAAGCGCGAAGCGCTTCCCCGAGGAATCTCCGCTCGCCCAGACTCGACACCAGGTCACCGACAAGCTCGAGTACGGCAGGCGGCACGTCGTGCGCAGCAACCCCGGCCATCAGCCGGTGCAACCGCTGAACGGTCGGCGAGAGGTTCTCAACCAGATATCCTTCCGCCCGGCACTCGGCGGCCATCAGCCGGATGTGTTCGAAGTCTGTCCCGACAGCCAGCGCGGACTCGCTCCGCAGCCAACGTTCCAGCTCCTCGTCCGGTTCCCACAGCATGAACATGAGCCCGAGCGGCGGCGCGAACGGATACACGTCGCCGACACTGGCCGGCGGCACGACGCCCGGGGGCGCGACCATCTCGAGAACCATGACATTGTCGCCAACCACAGCCGATGCCATACAGATAGCGCTGAATTGCTCACTCAGGCCCTCGAGACGGTCGCGCACCATCGAGCCCAGCGCAAAATCGCGCTGGGCCGCCCGCCCGGCCGAGACCAATGCTGGCCCAAGACCGTAAGACTTGGTCTGTGTGTCACGAATGAGATATCCGCACGCGGTCAGTTCGGTCACGATGCCGAGACAGGTCGGTTTGGTGATTTCACATCGTCGCGCAAGCTCTGAAAGACCGAAGCGCTTCCCCTGGTTACGCACCAAAAAGTCGATAACCTGCACTACGCGCGCAGTGGGCGGCGACACGACCTCCCTGCCTGCCGAGCGGTCCGCCACTTCGGAATCAACCATTGACCAATCCTTCCCAAGGCACTTACAGTAACGCGCATCACCTTACCGCATCGGTCGATATTTCGACCAGTTGCGACACAACCTTGATACGCGCACTCCGTGCTACCAAAGTCCCTCACGGCCGACATCGCCGAATGTTCCGGGCCCGCGGACTCATGGATCGACGTTCGAATCGCCACGAAACCACAACTCAAGGAAACGAGACTGTCGTGACTCGACCTACCCCCCCACCGCCGCAACAACGCCGAGCGCCTGAACGATCAACCAAATACTATGTGGGCCTGTTGATCTCGATCGTTCTACTGTTCGAAGTCGCTCCCCTCGAATACAGCATGGTGTACCCATCACTGCGATACATGGCGGCCGAATTCAACACTCCTGACATCGGCTGGGTGGTGACCATCCTCGGTCTTGTCGGGGTCGTCAGCTTGCCGATCATCGGCAAGCTCGGAGACATCTACGGCAAGAAGCGCATGCTGATGATCGTCGCCGGCATATTCGCCATCGGAACGCTGACCTGCGCCCTCGCCCCGACCTTTCCGATTCTGCTGCTCGGGCGCGCCCTCGAGGCCGCGAGCGTCGGCATGACCCCGCTCGCTTACGGCCTCATCCGCGATGTCTTCCCACGACGCATGATCCCCGTGGCCCTGTCGGCAGTGTCCACCGGCATCGGATTCAACGGTATCGCCGGCCCGCTCATCGGCGGCTACCTCTCGACCGAGTTCGGTTACCGCGCAATCTTCTGGTTCCTCCTCGCCTATGTCGCCGTCATCGCCCCGGCGGTCTATTTCACCGCGCCGGAATCGCCGCTGCGCCTGTCCCACCAGCTCGACTGGGTAGGCGCGGGCCTGCTGGCCGGCGGATCATTGCTGCTGATGCTCTCCATCAACCAGGGTCGCTCTTGGGGATGGGACTCACCAAAGACGCTGATTGCGTTCGCGGTCTCTGCGGTCCTGATCGCGGTGTTCGTCCTCTACGAATTGCACACCACACAACCTCTGATCGACATGCGGGTGCTGTGGGCGCGTGCCATGCGCAGCACGATGCTCGCAAGCTTACTCGGCTCATTCGCTATCGGTGGATACGCGTTCGCGTTGCCACTGATGCTCATGACGCCACGGGTTGACGGCATCTCTTACGGGTTCGGGCTCACTGCCTTCGCCTTCGCGCTGTGGACTCTCCCACATGGCATCCTCGCCATGGCGAGCGGCCCCCTGGCCGGACTGCTCGCGCGCAGCAGTGGCCCCCGGGCGAGCCTCATCGTCGCCATGACCGCGATCATGATCAGCCTGAGCCTGCTGGCCTTTGTGCACGACCAACAGTGGCAGATCATCACACTGGTCGCCATCTTCGGCGTCGGCCAGGGTTTCTTCTACGCAGCCAGCGCCAACCTTGTCGTCGAAGCGGTACCGCCATCTCAGACGGGGGCGAACGCCGGCGTACTCGGCTCCAGCAACAGCCTCGGCGCTGCATTCGGCGTCACCATCCTCAGCGCGATCCTCTCCGCGCACATTTGGTCCGTCGACCAAGGCACACGCCAGATCATTTACACGGATGCGGGATTCACCTACGTCTTCCTGCTACTCGGTGCACTCGGCGCCATCGGTCTCATAGTGGCGTTCACGATGAGTCACGGACGCGCCCCCGCCTCCGGCGGAGCAACGATTGGCGCGAATACTGCACGTCCTGCCGCCGACAATACCGGTCAAGCAACAGTCCCCCACGGAGGCCACAAGTGACTATCACGCATGACAAGTTCTCCGGCGGCACCGCCGTCATCACCGGCGCGGCATCCGGAATCGGCGAGGGGCTCGCACGACACGCGGCCTCCATCGGAATGAACGTGGTGTTAGCGGACATCGACATGCCCCGGGCCGAACAACTCGCAGCCGAACTGTCAACGGCAGCCACCGAGGCCACTGCGGTCCAGACGGACGTCAGTGACCCGTCGTCGGTGGAGGGGCTGGCCCGGGCCGCGTACGAGCGGTTCGGCTCTGTCCGATTGCTCGTCAACAACGCCGGGATCGAGGCCCCTGGCCTATTTTGGGAGGTTCCGATAGACCGCTGGCAGCGGTTGCTGTCGATAAATGTGGGCGGTGTGGTCAACGGGGTCCACGCATTCCTCCCACGAATGATCGCGTCTGGCGGGGAGGCATACGTGCTCAATCTCAGCTCTATCGGTGGCCTCAGCGCGGGCGCACTGCAATCGCCATATCTCACGAGTAAGCACGCGGTGCTAGCCCTGACCGAGACGCTCTACCTGGACGTGAAGACCGTCGGCGCTCCCATTCAGGTATCGGCAGTACTCCCGGGCGCGGTACGGACCCAGATCTATTCAGGTGCTTCAGCCAGCGGCCTGGCCGGTGAAGCGCTTCGCGAGCAACTCGACCGGTACCTCGGCCAGGGCCTGACACCCGAGCAGGCTGCAGAGAGCATCTTCGCTCAGCTCGCGAAAGGCGCATTCTGGATCGGCACACAGCCGGAGGTCCTCGAGGCCTTCGCCGCATATCGCGCGGATCATCTCACGAAGCTCACCCCGCCGGCACCCTTCGTCGCCGTCGCCAAATGAGACCGTTCTGGTGCCCCGGTGCGTTCCGGGTCGGCGAAGACCCGGACCCTCGATTCACCCTGGCCAACGAACGCACATTCCTCGCCTGGATCCGGACCGCCCTGGCTTTGGTAGCCGCCGCCGTCGGCTTCGAGGCATTCGGCTCCGAGATGGTTGGCCCCACCGTTCACGCCACCCTGGTAGTTGGCGTGTTGACTGGGTCAACCATGCTGTCTGTCAGTGCATTTCATCGATGGATCGCGGTCGAACGCGCTTTGCGGTTGGGGCGAAGCCTCCCAGTCCCTACGTTCGCAGGCATCGCCGCGGGGCTTGTACTGGGATCCGCGCTGACGTTGTTGATGGTCGAGGTGACGCGGTGACACCCCTTCAACCCACGCATGCCGACCGAGGGCTACAGCCAGAACGGACCACGATGGCATGGGTTCGGACTGGTACCTCCTTGGCTACAGCGGCGCTGATCTACCTGCGCTATGTCCCCGGCCCACCAGTCGCAATCGGTATTCTCGGGGGAAGCACGCTGATCGGTGCAGTCGGCATTATTGCAATCAGTCACCGAGCGCACCGCTGCAGATCCGACGATTTCGGGATCGGCCGCAGCTTCCCGGGGCCAACACGAAATTCAGCGCTGGTGTTGCTGGTCGCCACCTTGGCCATCAGCGCCGGGATCTTGGTACTCGCGAGCCTGTGAATCGATGATGCGCCACGACCAAGCACGGCGCCCTGAACGCAATTTCACCAAAGGAGCCGAGCGCCGAGGCCAGGCGCCCCCGACACCCGACTCACCAAACGTCCAAAGTTCGACGGTTTTCGAAAATGTGGAATCCGCTGGCGGACAGGCTCACCGGCGATCAGGTCGCCACGGCACAGACATGCGAACTCGCTCACTGCACTGACGAGCGATCTGGGCCGGATCCTGTCGGCCGAAGGATGTTTGCCGACAGGATCCGGCCCGAAGCCTCACTCGCGCTGGCGCAACTCGCGTTCGAGCGTGCCTGCGTACCTCCAGCCACGAAATCTCCCGGGTGACGCTACTAAGACCGTCGGAGTCGCGGTGACTCTGCGAATTCATGTCAACCGGCGGATCGCTCCAGGAGGCAAGCCATCTGCGATCCGGCCCTTTCGTCGCAGTTGCGATCAGCGAAACAGAAGTCCGTCCTCGATTGCGGCGCGGCGGGCGCAGGGCCTCTGATTCTCGCCTGTCCTTGCCTCGCATCGTAGGCCCACTCATGATTGTCACCACCGTGTGTTCTTTCGCCGCTTTCTACGATGTGTGCAGACTAGGACTTCAGACCGGATAATTGATTGATCATGGACCCTTTGACAACTGCCCGTCCACACTGAACGGTGAGAGTAGGTACGAAACAGACCAACGCGACACACTGATGTGAGGAGCCAGAGTTCATGCCGGAACCCAGAAGGTCAGATCACACCGATTACGTAGCCGTCAATCCGATCTTCTCGAGGCCTGGCGAGGATTCGGTTGCATCGAAGTACACACTCGAACCCGACGGCATGCTTCCCGAGACCGCGTATCAGATCGTCCACGACGAAACGATGCTCGACGGCAATGCGCGGCTCAATCTCGCGACGTTCGTCAGCACGTGGATGGACGATCACGCCACCAAACTGTATGCCGAGTCGTTCGACAAGAACATGATCGACAAGGACGAGTATCCGCAGACCGCCGCGATCGAAACCTATTGCTGGCGCATCCTTGCCGACCTCTGGCACTCACCCTCCCCCAAGGACGCAATCGGCACCTCGACGATCGGTTCGTCCGAAGCCTGCATGCTCGGCGGCCTGGCGATGAAACGACGCTGGCAGCACGCACGAAAAGCCGCGGGCAAGTCCACCGAAAAGCCAAATCTCATCATGAGTTCCGCGGTCCAGGTGTGCTGGGAGAAGTTCTGCAACTACTGGGACGTCGAAGCGCGTTACGTGCCGATCAGCGAGGAACACCGCACCCTCGACGGTCACGATCTGGACAAGTACGTCGACGAGAACACCATCGGCGTCGTCGCGATCATGGGCGTCACGTACACCGGGATGTACGAGCCGGTCCTGGAAATCTCGAAGGCACTCGATGCGATCCAGGCGAAGACGGGACTCGACGTCCCCATCCACGTCGACGGCGCTTCCGGTGCGATGATCGCACCGTTCCTTCAGCCCGAACTCGAATGGGATTTCCGGCTCCCGCGCGTCCACTCCATCAACACCTCGGCGCACAAGTACGGGCTCGTCTACCCCGGCCTCGGCTGGGTGGTCTGGCGATCGCAGGATCTACTTCCCGACGACCTCGTCTTCAAGGTGAGCTACCTCGGCGGCAGTATGCCGACCTTCGCACTGAACTTCTCGCGCCCCGGCGCTCAGGTGATCCTGCAGTTCTACTTGTTCCTGCGTCTCGGCCACGACGGCTATCGCGCGATCCAGCAGTCCTCCCAGGACGTGGCGAAATTTCTCGCCGAAGGGATCGGGAAACTCGACGCGTTCGAACTGTGGAACGACGGTTCCGACATCCCGGTCTTCGCGTGGCGCCTCGCCGAGGGGCACACGTCCAACTGGACGCTGTACGACCTCTCGGACCGGTTGCGAGGCAAGGGCTGGTTGGTGCCGGCCTACCCCATGCCGGACGATCTCGCGGATCTGACAGTGCAGCGCATCGTGGTTCGTAACGGACTGAGCATGGACCTGGCGGCCAATCTGCTGCGCATCATCGAAGAGGAAACCGCGTTCCTCGACGAACTGGACAGCCCGATGCCGCGGCCGCGCGTCACCGAGGGATTCCATCACTGACGTCGCTTACCACGTGAAGAGCGGCCGCCGACTCCCTTTCGGGGGTCGACGGCCGCTCTGGTGTTTCAGGTATTGCGCAGAGATCAAGCAGCGCAAGCAGGCGAGGTCAGACCTGCAACGCCGACGATCTGGCAAGCGGTGGTCTTCGAGAGCTTCCAGACGCCGTCCTCGTAGACGAACGAAGCCTGAAGACCCTGCTGCAACGGCTGGCCGTTGACGACGATGTTCAGCGAAGCTGCGGCCGTCTCGCTGCCCGTGTCGGTGACCGGGTCGAGGATCTCGACCTGCGCGCCGGCAGCCTTGGCGGCAGCAGCGACCTGGTTGATCAGCTCCGGATCCTGCTCGGCGCCCTGGACGAGGTTGACCTTGTCTGCGGCCGGAACGCTCTCGTCGAGTGCCTGAGCGACCTTGCCGTTGAGCTCAGCAGACGTCGGCAGTTCAACGGTGGTCGTAGGTGCCGAAGAGGTAGTGGTCGTAGGCTTCGCCGAAGTGGATTCCTTGGTGTCCCCTCCGTCCGAACCACAAGCGGTCATCGTCAGGGCTGCTGCGATCGCCACGGCTGCAACGGTCATCTTCTGAAGCTTCAACTTCTCAGTCCTATCCATTCGGGTGTTCACATTCGAGCGTCAGTCGAACATCGTGCTTGCTCGAGGATCGTCGACAACATTACCCAACGGTAAGCGGAAAAAGTCTAAGGACATCCTCAGAGAAGGCTGTCGACCGCATCTGCTACCTCGAGCACCTCATCCGATTCGGCAAAGGTTTTGGCTATTCCCGTTCCGCTGGAACGGGTTTCGAAGCGAACCGTCACCACACCGTGCCCGGCACCCTGCACCCAACCGTGTCCGTATTCTGGATGCTTCACGTCCAAACCGGGGTGCCAGTAGCGCTGAGGCACGCGTGCGGCCACCGGAACGACGAGTTCAGCCTCATCGAGGGCGCCCGTGAGAGTCTCGACCGGATAGCCGGGAACATCCTGATCCAACTCGGGAAAAAGTGATCCTTGCCGAACGGTGGACAAACCGGCGAATCCCACACCGACCAGGCGAATCGGCCCCAATTCCTGTGGATCGATGACCTGTTTCTGCGCAGTCGCGATGAGGATTTGGCGGTCGATGGTGGCAAACGGCAGCGTCACGGATCGAGTCAAGATACTCATATCGGACTTCTTGAGCTTCAGTACGACGGTGCGAGCAGCTCTTCCGTCCTTCTCCAGCCTGGAAAATGCTGCACGACCACTACTTTCGACGGCGGCGCGCAGTTGCGCCATCGTGACGATGTCTGCGGCGAACGTGGATTCCGCGCTGATCTGCTTGGATTCGGCACGCTCGGCGACCGGCCGATCGTCGATCCCCTGCGCAAGCCGATGCAACCCCGGACCGACAGTGGTTCCCAGTATCGACGCCACCTCCGCTATGGGAGTGCGGGCAAACCCACCGATGGTTTCGATGCCGAGACGCTTGAGCTTTTCCTCGGCAACGGGACCGATCCCCCACAGCTTTCGCACCGGAAGCGGATCGAGCAACTCGTGCTGCATCCCGGGAGGAATCACTGCGACGCCGTCGGGCTTTGCCAGTCCCGACGCGATCTTGGCCACCTGCTTACCTGCGCCGGCCCCGATCGAAGCGACCAACCCGGTCTCGGCTTTGATCAACGCCCGCAGGTCCTCGCAAAACGCGCGGACCTCGTCAGCTCCGACACCGGCCAACTCCACCGGTTCCCCGAAAGCCTCGTCCACCGACAATTGCTCGAGGATCGGCATACGAAGGCGCAACGCGTCGAACGTGCGTTTACTGAGAACCGAGTACAGGGACATCCGTGGCGGCAATACCACCGCTCCACCACCGACCATCCGGCGTGCTTGATGCATCGGCATTGCCGAACGCGCACCGAAAACTCTCGCTTCGTAACTTGCCCCGGCCACCACCCCGCGCCCGCCCAAGCCGCCGACCAGCACCGGGCGACCTCGCAGAGTGGGACGCGTCAACTGCTCGGCGGAAGCGAAAAACGCATCCATGTCGAGATGCAGCACCCACCTACGACTTCGTGTGGGATCACCTTGATTCATCGGGCGTTACGGTTCTCTCAAAAGTAGGTGCAGAATTTACGTCCGCGCCTTCTTCTTCGGCGACTTCTTCTTCGGCAGGGGCAATACGTCGGCAGTCCGTTGAATGAAGGCGTGCAGGTGATCGAGGTCCTGCAACCGTTCCTCCGTCACCCGGTAATAATCCTTCGCTCCCGGGTACGGCGGAGCCAGATCGGCCTCTGATCCGAACTCCGTACTGACCTCGGTGGGTTTGACGAACAGAACGTCTCCGCAGATCAAGCCCACGATCTTCTCGTCGCAATACAGTCCGTACTCGCCGAACATCGCCCTTGCCCGCACGTCGAGCGGTTCCAACTGCTCGAGAATGCGCGCCACGGTTTCCTTGCTCGTGCTCATGAGAGCAAACTACTCCGGCACCCCGACATACAGACATTCATCGGGGAGCCGGAGTAGCTATGGCGGTATTAGACCTTCGTGATCGCGGCGCGGATACCGTCACCGAGATCGACGGCGTCGTCTCCCGCTTCACCCACCGAGAACGAGGTGGCCAGAACCTCACCGGCGATCAATTCGCGATGACGCTCCGCCCACTCCTTGCAGTCCTGCGGAACCTCGAGCACGACGTTGATCCGGTCCGAGACGTCGAAACCGGCGGCGCGGCGCGCATCCTGCAACTGACGGATACGGTCCTTCGCCCATCCCTCGGCTTCGAGTTCCTCCGTCACCGCGGAATCGAGTACGACCAGTCCCGCACCGTCCGGCAGTGCAGCCGTCGAATCCGGCTCGGCCGCAACCAGTTTCTGCGTGTACTCCTCGGGCAGCAGTTCGATGCCCGCCGCAACCACGACGCCGTCCGCGTTCTCGGTCCAGTCGCCCGCCTTGACCGCCTTGATGACAGTCTGAACGGACTTGCCCAGACGCGGTCCTGCAGCACGCGCATTGACCGCGATCTCGAAGCGCCCGTGCACGTCGACGTCATCGGTCAGATCAACCTTCTTGACGTTGACCTCGTCGGCGATCAGTCCGAGGAACGGACGCAGACGCTCGGCATCCGGCGCCGCAACCGTGACCTCGGGCAGCGGAAGACGAACACGCAGATTCTGCGCCTTGCGCAGGCTCAGCACCGTGGAGCACACGGTCCGGACGTCGTCCATCGCCGCTACCAGCTCGGGGTTCGCGGGGAGCTCCGACGCCTCGGGCCAATCAGCCAGGTGAACCGAGCGCTCCCCGGTCAGCCCGCGCCAGATCACCTCGGACACCAGCGGCAACAGCGGCGCAGCGAGACGCGTCACGACCTCGAGCACGGTGTGCAGGGTGTCGATCGCGTCGCGATCCTCGTCCCAGAACCGCGAACGAGACCGTCGCACATACCAGTTGGTGAGCGCATCACAGAACAACCGAAGCTCGTCGCACGCGCCGGCGATGTCGTTGACCTCGAGGGCCTCGGTGATCACGTCGCGGGTGGTAGCGAGCTTGGCCAGGATGTACTGATCGAGGATGTTCTCCGAGTCGGTACGCCACACACCGGATTCCGGGGCGTACAACTGCAGGAAGCTCCAGGCGTTCCACAGCGGGAGCAATGCCTGACGCACACCTTCGCGGATGCCCTGCTCGGTCACGATGAGGTTTCCGCCGCGCAAGATCGGCGAAGACATCAGGAACCATCGCATCGCATCGCTGCCGTCGCGGTTGAACACCTCCTTCACGTCCGGGTAGTTGCCCTTGGACTTGCTCATCTTGAGTCCGTCGTCGCCGAGCACGATGCCGTGCGCAGCAACGGTTTTGAACGCCGGACGATCGAAGAGTGCGGTGGCCAGCACGTGCAGCGTGTAGAACCAGCCGCGAGTCTGCCCGTTGTACTCGACGATGAAATCGCCCGGGAAATGACCCTCGAACCATTCACGGTTCTCGAATGGGTAGTGCACCTGCGCGTACGGCATCGAACCGGATTCGAACCAGCAGTCGAGCACCTCGGGAACGCGGCGCATCATCGACTTCCCGGTCGGGTCGTCGGGGTTCGGGCGGACCAGGTCGTCGATCATCGGGCGATGCAGATCGGTCGGACGCACACCGAAGTCTGCCTCCAACTGATCGAGCGATCCGTATACGTCCGTACGCGGGTACTGCGGATCGTCCGACACCCACACCGGGATCGGGCTGCCCCAGTAGCGGTTTCGGCTGATGTTCCAGTCGCGTGCACCTTCGAGCCACTTGCCGAACTGGCCGTCACGGATGTGCTCGGGCACCCACGTGATGTCCTTGTTCAGCTCGACCATGCGATCGCGGAACTTGGTGACCGCGACGAACCACGAGGGAACCGCCATGTAGATGAGCGGCTGCCCACTGCGCCAACTGTGCGGGTACGAGTGCTCGATCGTCTCGTGCCGCAGCAGCTTTCCGGCAGCCTTGAGGTCCTTGATGATGACCGGGTTGGCGTCGAACACCATCAAGCCCTCGTACGGCGGAACCATCGAGGTGAACTTTCCACCCGGATCGAGCGGCTGCACGACCTCGATACCGTTGGCCGTGGCGACATCCATATCCTCCTCACCGAAAGCCGGTGCGAGGTGGACGATTCCGGTTCCGGAATCGGTTGTCACGTAGTCGGCCGAAAGCACGACGTGCGCGTTCGGATGTCCGAGGAAGAAGTCGAACGGCGGTGTGTACGACAGTCCGACCAGCTCGGCGCCCTTGTGACGGGAAACGACCTCGGGGTCCTCCCCCAGCTCACGTGCGTAATGAGCAACCCGTGCTTCCGCGAGCACGTACCGCTTTCCGTCCTCGCCGAGCACCTGGACGTAGTCGACCTCGGGATGAACCGCAGTGGCCAAGTTGGACGGCAGTGTCCACGGAGTCGTGGTCCAGATGATCGCGTTTGCGCCGTCCAATGGTGAACCCGGAGCGACCAGCGGCATGTCGACCGTGACTGCAGGATCCTGACGCATCTTGTACGCGTCGTCGAGACGAGTCTCTTGATTGGACAGCGGAGTCTGCTCGTACCAGCTGTAGGGCAGCACGCGGAAGCCCTGATAGATCAGGCCCTTGTCGTGCAGCTCCTTGAAGGCCCACATGACGGACTCCATGAAGTCGACGTCCAGGGTCTTGTAGTCGTTGTCGAAGTCGACCCAACGTGCCTGGCGGGTGACGTAGTCGCGCCACTCGTCGGTGTACTTGAGCACCGAGGCCTTGCAGTACTCGTTGAACTTGGCCAGACCCATGACTTCGATCTCGGCCTTGTCCTTGATGCCGAGTTGCTTCTCCGCTTCGAGTTCTGCGGGCAGTCCGTGGCAGTCCCAGCCGAAGCGTCGCTCGACCTTGCGTCCACGCATGGTCTGGAAGCGCGGCACCAGGTCCTTGACGTACCCCGTCAGCAGGTGACCGTAATGCGGCAAACCGTTTGCGAAGGGCGGTCCGTCGTAGAAAACGAACTCTTCGCTGCCGTCCCGATTGGAAACCGACGCACGGAAGGTGTCGTCGTCGTCCCACTGTTTCAGGACTTTCTGTTCCAGTTCGGGGAACTTGACTCCGGTGTCGGCGGGGACACCGTAGTCGACTTTGGGATACCCGTTACTCGCCATGGCGATCTCCTCGTGCCAGTCGGACTCGGCACGGGGACGACGTGGCGCTTGTGCGCCGACACCGCGGTACCACCCCGTTTGCACCCCGTAGATCCGCGCTTGGATCCCGAGGTGCCACTCGATCGAGCTGTGACGGGCTCACCCGTTCGGTTCTACTGAGTTCTGGGCGCCTGAAGCGACAAGAACCGTTCTTCCGAAAGCTCCCCGGTGATTGCCGGATCACAGCCTGGTATTCGTGTTGGACAGTCTAATACTCGTCCTGGACCTTGTCGGAACTCGCCCTAGGACTTGTCGGGGCCACCCGGCGACTCGCCATGATTTCTCTGATTGTCATCGTTGGCGGTGGCTGCATCGTCGATCGACGAATTCGAGGAACTCTCGACTCGACCGTAAGGCGACGACATTCCGCTGCCCGATGCCGGGTCATCCAACGAAGGAACCGCCTTCCTGCTGGTCAGCGCACTGACCAGCAGGAGGACGGCACCTGCTACACAAATCGCGATACATGCCCACGCCCAGATCAACGACCCTGTGGTCAGGGCGACGATCAGGAGAGCGAAACCAACTCCCGCGAGAACCAACGTCACGACCAGCACGTATCAACCTTTGTCCGGTCCGATAGCTGAGCCGACGGGGCGCTCTCGGTCAGCTGTTTCCCTTGGCGAAGGACGGGCTGTAGGAATCCTGTCCACCGTCGACCGGAACGGCCGAGCCGCGCTGTTCGAGCTCTTCGAGCTGCGATTCCAGGTAGGACTTCAGGCGCACCCGGTACTCGCGTTCGAACGTCTTGAGCTGCTCGATACGGCCCTCGAGGACCGAACGCTGCTGGTTGATGGTCGCCATGATTTCGGTGTGCTTCTTCTCGGCGTCCGCCTTGAGAGCGTCTGCCTTCTCCTGAGCCTGGCGAAGCTGGGTCTCGGAGCGAGTCTGAGCGTCGGTGAGCATCGCCTCCGACTTGTTGCGCGCATCCGCGATCATGCCGTCAGCCTTGCTGCGAGCCTCGCTCATGAGCTGCTCGGAGTTGGTGCGGGCACTGCCGAGCAGCTGCTCGGACTCGGTCTTGGCATCGTTGGTGAGGCGATCCGCCATCTCCTGAGCCAGTCCGAGGACCTTTGCGGCCTGCATGTGGGTGTCGCCGCTCTGCGGCGCTGCAACGGCAGCGGCGGCGGGAACCGGCGCTGCAACAGGTGCAGGCTTAGGCGGTTCGACGACCCGAGCGGGCTCCGGCTTGGGCTGCGCTGCGACGGGTGCTGCCTGCTGAGCAGGTGCCGGCGACTTCTTGGCAGCCGCGAGCTCCTGATCCAGCTCACCTACGCGCTGGCGCAGGTCCGCATTCTCTTCGATGAGCTGCGACAGCGCCTGCTCGACGAGGTCGAGGAATGCGTCGACCTCGTCCTCGTTGTAGCCACGCTTGCCGATAGGCGGCTTGCTGAACGCAACGTTGTGCACGTCAGCTGGAGTCAGTTGCGGCATGGAAGGATCCCTTCACGCGTCATTTGGCGGTCTAGCAAGCATTCAGTTGCAACACAGTCTACGTAGTGGCGAACTACGTAGTGGCGAACCACTGGATGAGTTATGGCATCCATTCTGGCATACCACTCACTCGGACTGCGCTCAGCGAACAACCGACATCAGGATGATGACGATGAAAAGCAAGACCATGATGGATAGATCCAAGCGAACTCCACCGAGGTTGATCGGGGGGATCAACCTGCGGAGCAGTTTCACCGGAGGATCGGTGATCGTAAAAATGGTTTCGAGAATGACTGCGACCAATCCGGTCGGTCGCCAATCTCTGGCAAACGAACGAACGAACTCGACGATCACTCTGCCGATCAGCAACAGCCAGAAGACAACCAGCACCAGATAGATCACAGAGAGAAGCGCGTCCACACCCTCACTCTGCCTGACTTCTGCGGTGTGTCCAAAACAGACACACCGCAGCAATTCCGGAACCGGTCCGCATCGAGTCCGTCTTGTAACGGCCGGCGATGGGTCCGAATGCGGCGTCCGCCGAGGCGGGCCGCCGTTCGAATGTGCTCACGTCACCCCTGCTCAGGGGCCGGACTGCGGTCGAGACCATCATTTCTGGCTGTAGAAACCCGTCTCGGCGATCCGACGGCGCTCCTCGGCGGAAACGTCGATGTCGGCCGGTGAGAGAAGAAACACTTTGGTGGCTACCTTGTCGAAAGAACCACGCAATGCGAACGCCAGGCCGGCCGCGAAATCGACCAGACGCTTCGCGTCGGCGTTGCTCATGTCGACCAGATCCATGATGACGGGAGTGCCGTCCCGGAACCGCTCACCGATGGTGCGCGCCTCTGCGTAGCTCTGCGGACGCAGTGTCGTGATCTTGGCGAGCGGGCCGCCGTCGTCGACAACCGGCGCACGTCGCGCTTCGGGTCGCTCTGCGCGCGCGTCGACCGCGAGGTTGCCACGGCTTGCCGGGCGCGGCGCCATCGCCGGGCGGCTGCTGCGGCTGGGAACGGTGTCGACGCGGGGCCGGGAATCGTAGCGATCGAACTCCGCGTCCTCTTCGTCACGACGACTGGGCGCGTAGCTCGCCTTCGAGAAGGCAGGTTCGACGAACTCGCGGTCGTCGCGCTCGGCATAGCCGTCGTGACTACGACGGGGTGCGCGGCGAGCCTGATCGGGCTCCTCCACGTATTCGTCCTCGTAGTCATCGAGGGGAACCATGCCGAAGTAAGCCTTGAACTTATGCAGGTTGCTCATTGATCGACCTTCCTTGGCGCGGCGGAATCAATCCGACTGCGACCGGTCGCAGCGGTGTGGACGGGTTGGGCGATCACCTGAGCGATCACCTCGAGATTACTGGTCGTGAGCCGAGCAGTGCGGTTCCGACACGCACGCAGGTTGATCCGTGGCGCACTGCAGCCTCCAGATCGCCGGTCATACCGGCCGAGAGTTCGGTTGCCCGGGGATGCGATTCGAGGATCAAAAGATGTGCCCTGCGGAGGATTTCGAACTGCTCGTCCGGATCTGATCCAAGAGGCGGGACGGCCATCAGTCCCGCGAATTCGAGACCTTCGGCTGATTCGATCCGCTCGGCGAGAGGCGTTAGCTCGCCCGTCGGAACTCCGCCACGCGCGGGGTCTCCGTCGAGACTTACCTGGATGAGCGCCCGGAGCGGCTCCGTGCGCTCACCGTCCGACAAAGCACTCAGCGCAGCCCGATCGAGTGCATCGGCCAGTCGCGCACTGTCCACCGAGTGAATTGCATAGGCCCACTTCGCTACCGACCGAGCTTTGTTGCGCTGCAACTGTCCGATCATGTGCCAGCGAACCGGATCATCGATCGCGCCCGTCTGTGCAGCGCCGTCGAAGTCCGCGACCTTCTCCACTGCTTCCTGCTCACGAGACTCACCGAATTCACGGCAACCCAGTTCGTACAGGATTCGAGCGTCGGACGCCGGAAAGAATTTGGTCACCGGCAGCAGTGCTACGTCGGAAACCTCGCGACCGGCGGCAAGGCAGGCGGCCGCCAATCGCGCCCTCACCGAGTCGAGTGCCGTCGATATTTCTGTCAGCCGCATTTCCGTCTCGCGCATTTCTGCCTAGACGGTTTCCTGCGCTGCGGGCGCTTCCATCCAGATCACTGCAGCTTGACGCCCGGTCAGAGATTGTCGGCGATGACTGAACAACGCGCGATCCTCGATCGTGCACCGCGGGTCCTCGGCGACACCGGACACACCCGCGGCGAGCAACTGCTTACGCAGTCCCGCACGCAGATCGAGCCCCGGCGTGCCCTTCTCGGTGCGAGTTGCGCTGCCCGGCAAGTGCTTTTCCACGTCCGCGCGCATCGCAGCGGGAACCTCGTACTGGCGTCCGCTCGCAGCCGGACCGAGGAAGGCGCCGATACGCGAAACGTCCGCGCCCTGACGCACCATCTCCGCGAGGACGCGCGGGACGATACCGATGCGGGCACCGATCCGTCCGGCATGAACGGCCGCGATCACACCGGCCTCCTCGTCGGAGAGCAGAACGGGAACACAATCTGCACTGAGGGTGGCGAGCGCCAGGCCGGGAACAGTGGTGACCAGAGCATCCGTCACCGGAATCACTTCGTCGGCCGGTTCCGTCACGACAGTGACGTTGCGCGAATGGATTTGTTCCATCCACACGAGATGGTCAGGCTCGACGCCTATTTCGCGTGCCAGACGTCGGCGATTCGCATCGACGGCTGCCGGATCGTCTCCGACGTGATCGCCCAGATTGAACGACTCGTACGGTGACGCGGAAACACCACCGGCTCGGCTGGTCACGACGCGGCGAATGCGGGTGCGGGTGGTCGACTTCTCGGTACTCAAGATAAGTGTGCTCACAAACGTCGAAAGTTGTCGTCCGGCTCAGACGTGACCGGACATCCAGTCAAGAACAGGGTACCCAGAAATTCCGGGCACCCTGTTCTCGAAACTGTTTGTAGCCCTACGTCAGCGACGCATGAAGACCGGCACGTCGACGTCGTCGTCGCCCTCGTCTTCCTGGACCGGCGCATGGCGGGGGCCACCGATCGGAGGCAAGCTGCCCGAACCGGTGGTCTCGCGCGCTGCGGAAATCGGCTGCTCGCCAGCAGGTTCGGCGGCCACCGGCGACCGGCCGACCTCACCCGCGCGCCCGGCGCCGATAGCTCCACGTCCCTGCGCGGTCGACTCCACGGGACGACGAGCCGGAGCTCCTCCGTCGAATCCCGCAGCGATGACCGTCACACGAACCTCGTCACCGAGTGAATCGTCGATGACCGTTCCGAAGATGATGTTGGCGTCGATGTGGGCAGCTTCCTGCACCAGCGAAGCCGCCTCGTTGATCTCGAACAGACCCAGATCGCTACCGCCGGCGATCGACAGGAGCACGCCGCGGGCGCCTTCCATCGAAGCTTCGAGGAGCGGGGAATTGATCGCGGATTCCGCCGCCTTGATCGCGCGTCCCTCACCCCGCGAGGAACCGATTCCCATCAACGCACTACCGGCACCGGACATGACACCCTTGACGTCCGCGAAGTCGACGTTGATCAGACCCGGAGTGGTGATGAGGTCGGTGATGCCCTGGACGCCGTTGAGGAGAACCTCGTCCGCGCTGCGGAACGCGTCCATCAGGCTGACGGCCGCGTCACCCAGCTGGAGCAGGCGATCGTTGGGAATGACGATCAGTGTGTCGCAGGACTCGCGGAGCGCCTGGATTCCGGTATCCGCCTGTCCCCCACGACGCTTGCCCTCGAAAGAGAACGGTCGCGTCACGACACCGACGGTGAGTGCGCCCAGCTTCCGGGCGATGCTTGCCACGACAGGGGCACCACCGGTTCCGGTGCCACCGCCCTCGCCTGCGGTCACGAACACCATGTCGGCGCCCTTGATGACCTCTTCGATCTCGTCCTTGTGATCTTCGGCTGCCTTGCGACCCACTTCCGGGTCGGCACCGGCGCCGAGGCCACGGGTCAATTCACGACCGACGTCGAGCTTGACGTCGGCGTCACTCATCAGAAGGGCTTGCGCGTCCGTATTGACCGCGATGAACTCGACTCCCTTGAGTCCCTGTTCGATCATGCGGTTGACTGCGTTCACGCCGCCGCCGCCGATGCCGACGACCTTGATTACGGCGAGGTAGTTGTGCGGGGGCGTCATCGGCTCTCGCCTTCCGTGTCGTGTTTCACGCTGCTTGTCAGTGCTGCTGTCTTTGTTACTGCTGTTTTTGTAGCTTCATGCTCTTCGAGAACAACCCTAAACCTCAACCACAGGGTTAGAGTTATGTCAAGTATTCGATCTGAAACGAAACGCTATGCACCGTCGTCGCGTTCCGCCATTAGGCGCGCCGAGACACACCGAAGTATTTGCTGCGCACTGACGCACGGCTGCACCGTGCGCTATCGGACCGTCGGCAGATCGGGACTGGACACGTCGTACGTCTGCCCCGGTTGGGTCAACAGCGGAAGCGTCACAGCAGCCTTACGATCCGAGTGCTCGACACCGCCCCAGTTTACGACGCGACCGTCGAGCAGAGTCAGCGTGACACTCGAAATCGACCGAGCGGCAACCTCTCCCACCTGAAATCTCAGATCCGGCGGCAACACCGACAACACCTCGAGCGCGGCAAGCGTCGGCTCGTCGTTCCACCCGGGCGTCGGTGTCACCAGACGCGGAACCCCGGGCGGCGGGACGCCCATCTCGAAGTCGACGCCCTTCTCGTCCAGCAGGTGTGCACCCTCAGGTGAGTCGACGAAGACGACCGGTACCCGTTCGGTGACGGTGACGCGGATAGTCGACGGATACATCCGCTGCACACGAGCCGAGGCCACCTTCGGAATCGTCGCCACACGTGCGGCGGCGGCGCCGGTGTCTACCCGCATCAACGGCTGACCGGTCGGTACGGCCAGGAGCGAAAGGATCTGTTCCTCACTGACGGTCGTCGCACCGAGAACTTCGGTGCCCCGGACCGAGAGCACCGGAGACAACCAAGCCGTCAACGCAATTCCCACCACCAGCACGATTGCCAGCGGTGCCACGATCAGCGGTCGCTTGAACCACTTACGAGTCGGTGTGGGTTCGGGAGCCGGCTCCGTCGACCGCGTCGAGTATCGCGATTCGGTGCGAGTACTGCGCCGACGCGTACTGGTGGCTTGTCTGGCTCGAGGATCTCGACGCCCGCGCCGACTTCGTGCGTCGGGTGTCATCGCGGCGCGGGATGCGGCGCCGAACGCAAAGCATCGAGGATCTGTTTGCCGAGCATGGTCACGTCACCGGCACCCATCGTGATGACGATGTCGCCGGGGTGAGCCAACGCCGCCACCTGCTTCGGTGCCTGTGACAGATCCGGTTGATAGTGAACAGGTTTCGTGACCGACTGAGCGACCAGCGCACCACTGACGCCCGGCATCGGCTCTTCGCGAGCGCCGTAGACATCGAGAACGACAACCTCGTCGGCCAAGTCCAGCGCCTGCGCGAACTCCTCGGCAAACGCGGCGGTGCGTGAATAGAGATGAGGTTGGAAGACCACGATCACGCGTCCGGCTGCCGAATTGGTCGACGACGAATCGTCCTCCGGTCGAACCAGATCCGCCGCCGCGCCGAGAACCGCACGAACTTCGGTCGGATGGTGGGCGTAGTCGTCGAACACCCGGACACCACGCTCGCGGCCGGTGAACTGGAACCGGCGGTGTACGCCACCGAATCCGGCGAGCCCCTCGACGATCTCCTCCGTCTCGGCGCCGGCGTCACGGGCAGCCAGTAGAGCCGCAAGTGCGTTGAGCGCCATGTGACGACCCGGCACTGCCATCCGCACGGTTCGCGCGGCGCTCTCGCCCGCCAGGTGGAACTGCAGGACTCCCCCGACGTCGTGCGCATGGAAGCCCAGTAGTCGGACTCCGACCTCGACACCGTCGACAGGCTCGAAGGCGGTGCCCGCCTCCACTTCCTGCGCGTCTGCCGATCCGTAACCGAGTACCCGGATGTCCGAACGGCCCGAGGCCACGATTCGCTTCGCGAGATCCGCCGATCCCGGGTCGTCGAGGCAAGCAATCAAGAGCCCACCCGGACGCAACTTGTCGACAAAATCGTCGAACACCTTCACATACGCTTCGACACTCCCGAAATAGTCGAGGTGATCGGCCTCGATGTTGGTCACGACGATCACGTTGGGGTCGTACTGCAGCAGCGACCCGTCACTCTCGTCCGCCTCCGCGACAAAGACGTCACCGCTGCCGTGATGGGCATTCGTTCCCGCTTCGTTGAGTTCGCCGCCAACGGCGAACGAAGGGTCGAAACCACAGTGCTGCAGGGCGACCACGAGCATCGACGTTGTCGACGTCTTGCCGTGTGTACCCGAAACCAGGAACGTGCGATTGCCCTGCATCAGTGATGCAAGGACAGCCGGACGAAGAATCACCGGGATTCCGCGGCGAGCGGCCTCGACGAGTTCCGGGTTGTCCTTCGGGATAGCCGCGTGCGTCGTGACGACGACGGTCGGACCACCCGGCAGCAGGTCGAGAGCATCGGCGTCGTGGCCGATCCGGACCTGTGCCCCGCGTGCACGAAGCGCCAGGACTCCTCGGCTCTCCTTGGCGTCCGAACCCGAGACGAGGCCCCCGCGGGAAAGCAGAATTCGAGCGATGCCGGACATACCGGCACCGCCGATTCCGACCATGTGTACTCGCTCGAGGTGGGCGGGCAGCGCGGTCATCGGTTTCCCCTTGCGTTTTCCTGGACGGCGTTTTCCTTTGCCGCGATGTCGAGCACGATCCGTGCGATCTCGGTTGCCGCGGTGCGGTGCCCGACGTTGGCAGCACCACTGCTCATCTTGTCGAGGCGCGCGCTGTCGCTCAGCATCGGGACGACGGTACCGGCGACGAACGTCGGCGTGAGCTCGTTGTCGGAGACGATGATCGCACCGCCCGCTGCGACAACGGGTTTCGCGTTGAGTTCCTGCTCACCATTGCCGTGCGGCAACGGAACGTAGACGGCCGGAAGCCCGACCGCCGAGACCTCGGCGACCGTCATCGCGCCCGAACGACAGATCGTCGCGTCGGCTGCGGCATACGCGAGATCCATCCGCGAAAGATAGGGAACAGCCACATACGGTGCCGTCTCCGAGTACTGCGTGACTTCGAGAGAGTTCTTGGGTCCGTGTGCGTGAAGGACCGAGATCCCGGCCTTCGCCAGTTCTTCCGCTGCTCCGGACACCGCGTCGTTGAGCGACTTCGCGCCTTGCGATCCGCCGAAGACGAGCAGAACGGGACCGTCCTGAGGTAGTCCGAAGTACTCGCGAGCTTGCGAGCGGAGTCCCGCTCGATCGAAATTGGCGATCGACGCGCGAACCGGGATGCCAACGATCTCGGCGTCCTGATCGCCGCGGTTCTTCACTCCGGAACCCGGAACAGCAGCAAGCACCCGCGTCGCCAGGCGAGCACCGATCTTGTTCGCGATGCCGGCACTGGCGTTCGCCTCGTGGATGACGATCGGAATCTTGCGGCGGCGCCGAAGAACACCGCCACGTGCGGCAAGATACGCCGGAAGCGCGACGTAACCACCGAAACCGACGATCACGTCGGCGTCGACGGAATCGAGTACCTCACGGGTCTTGCGCACCGAGGCAAGGATGCGTGTCGGCAGTTTGACGAGATCCATCGTGGGCTTACGAGGAAGCGGAACCGGGGGAATGAGCTCGAGCGTGTACCCGCGAGCCGGCACCAAGGTGGTTTCGAGACCACGCGCCGTCCCGAGCGCAGTGATTCTGGTGTCGGGCGCAGCGGCCTTGACCGCGTCCGCGACAGCAAGTGCGGGTTCGATGTGACCAGCCGTGCCTCCCCCTGCCACCACTACCGACAGAGCCGATTTGTTGCCGCTCACCTACGAATTCCTCGCTCTCGAACTTCTCGTGGATCTTGTGCCCTACGTGTCGGCGCCTGCCGACGCTGACCATTCTGCCCTCCCGCGGTGCGCTTCCGTGACCCAGCGGCCGCACCTCGGTTGGAATCCGAGGAAGGGCGAGCACCTTGATCTGCCCGCTTGCGTCGATCGCCCGTCTCGATCGCGCGCCGGCCGTCGCGTCCGCGTGCCGGTTCGATCTGCCGTGCGGGCTTCGGTCGACGGATCGGCCGGCCCCCTGACGGCGGGTGGTACAGCACGGGCTTCGGCAGTCTGAGCAACTTCGAGATCTTGCCGTCCTGCCCGGAGTTCAGAGCGGCAACTGCTTCGGGCTCGTGGCGCGCTGCATTGGCGATGACACCGAACATGAACAATGTGATCGCCAAGGACGAACCGCCGGCGGAGACCAAGGGCAACTGGAGTCCGGTCACCGGCAGCAGTCCGATGACGTAACCGATGTTGATCATTGCCTGGCCGACGATCCAGGTAGTTGCAGTGGCCGACAGGAGCCGCCAGAACGGATCGATGCTGCGGGCTGCGATCCGCAATCCCGTGTAGACGAATACAGCGAACAAACCGATCACCACTGCGCAGCCGACAAATCCCAACTCTTCGCCGATGATCGCGAAGATGAAGTCGTTGTGCGCGTTGGGTAGGTAGTTCCACTTGGCGACGCTCTGACCGAGTCCGCGTCCGAAAAGGCCCCCGTCGGCGAGCGAATACAAAGCCTGCTTGGCCTGATAGTTGTTGCCCTGCAGGTCGTCGCTCTTGTTGAAGAAGGCTTGAACTCGATCGGAACGATAACCGGCCGTCATCGCCAGCACTCCCGCCACGACGACGCCCGTCACCGCGATCGAGCCGAAGAGCTTCAGTGGCAGCCCACCGAACCACAGCAGGGCCCCGACGATGATTCCCAATGCGATGGTCGTACTGAGGTTCGGTTGCGCGACGACCAGCGCGAAGACCAGCATTGCTGCGGGCACGAGCGGAATCAGGATCGACTTCACGGATCGGTCGTCCGGCCGCCGCGAAGCCAACAGATGGGCGCCCCAGATCGCCAACGCGACCTTCATGATTTCCGAGGGCTGCACCGAGAACCCGCCGACGTTGAACCAGCGACGCGCGCCCTGCGCTTCTGTGCCGATTCCCGGAATCAGGACGAGTACCAGCATGATCAGCACGACGACGAACAGCGGAAACGAATACTGCCGGAGCACTCTCGCCGGGATCCGCAGCGCGACGTAGAAGAGCACAGCTCCGAGAATCGCGAAGATCAACTGCTGGGTGAACAACGAATACGCCGAGCCACCGGACACGTACTGCTCGACGCTCGACGCCGACAGAACCATCACGAGCCCCAAGACAGTCAACATCGTGGCAATCGTCACCACCAGGTGGAACGACGCCAACGGCCGCGCCAACCAGGCACCGATTCGGGTCTTGGGACCCTTGGTCATAGCAAGTTCCCGGCTTGGCCAGGCGAATCCGTGAACGGATCGGGTAATGCGGCGACGGCGGCGGCGAAGCTGTCACCACGATGTCCGTAGCTGGCGAACATGTCCAAGGACGCGGCGGCCGGGGCGAGTACAACTGCATCACCGGGGGACGCCAACTCGGCAGCTTCGACTACCACTGCGGCCATGACGGCATCCGCGTCGGCACCCGACGGCAGCCGGATGGTGAGAGTCGAGTTGCTGCTGTTTTCGCTCACCACTGCATCGTCCCCCGACATCACGTGCACCACGGGAACATCGGGCGCGTGTCGCGCGAGCGCGTCCTCGATCACACCAGCGTCACGCCCGAGAAGGACAGCGCCGGAGAGTCGAGGGCCGACTTCGCTCACCAATTGGTCGACGCTGGCTCCCTTGAGCAGACCGCCTGCAACCCAGACGACGCGATCGTGCGCGAGTATCGACGGTCGGGCTGCGTGCGGATTGGTGGCCTTGGAGTCGTCGATGTACACAACGGACCCGACACGGCCGACCAGCGCCCCTCGGTGTGGGCCGACCTTGTGTGCGGCCAGACCGCGTTCGACGACGTCTGCCTCGAATCCGAGTGCCCGCGCCAACGCGGCGGCGGCCAGCGCGTCCATGACGCCTGCCGGGCCGGCGGGATCTATCGACGCTGCTTCGGCCAAGCGGACGTGATCGCCGAATGCGTTGTCCACGAGGTGTCCCGCTTCGACACCCAGTTCTCCTTCGCCCGGTTCACCCAATCTGAACCCGGTGACAATGTCTGCAGTTGCGCGAGTTCCCAGTTCGGAAGCGATCGCGTCATCGAGGCCGACCACCGCGACCTTTCCGCTCAGCGCCCGCGACTTGGCCTCGGCGTACGCGCTCATTCCGCCGTGCCAGTCGAGGTGATCCTCGGCGACGTTGAGGACCACGCCGGCATCCGGACGCACCGAAGGCGCCCAGTGCAATTGGAAGGACGACAGTTCGACAGCGAGGTACTCCACGCGCGGCGACGTCTCGGCGAGTGCGTCGAGTATCGGCAGCCCGATGTTTCCGCAGGCTCGGCCGACAACTCCGGCGGCGTCGAGAATCGAGGCCAGCATCGACGTCGTCGTGGTCTTTCCGTTCGTCCCCGTCACGACGAGCCATTTACGGGGTGTGCCGAAGTGCCCGCTGTGGTCGACGCGCCAGGAGAACTCGACGTCTCCCCAGATGGGAATCCCGTGACCGGCGGCGGCTGCAAGGATCGGTGCATCCGGCCGAAAGCCCGGACTGGTGACTACGAGCCCGTACTCGGTGATCGAATCCGGAGCATCCTCGATCGAGGTGGTGGTCACCATGTCCGCGCCGAGCTCCGCGCAGCGCTCCGCGAAGTCCAAGGTCGAATCGGCAACCGTCACGACAGCACCGAGGGCGACGAGAGGTTCGATGGTCGCTTGACCGGACACCCGCCCACCGGCGACCAGCACTCGCGTACCGCGGAGCCAGGACAGGTCGTTCTCGGAATCCGCTGAGCTGGTCATGGTTTTCAGCCTCCGAGCGCTGCGAGGTATTCGCTGTAGAAGAGTGCCAATCCGATAGCCGACGCAATAGCCGCCAGCAACCAGAATCTGATGATGACCGTGGTTTCAGCCCACCCGGCGAGTTCGAAGTGGTGATGGAACGGCGCCATTCGGAAGACCCGCCGTCGGCTGGACCGGAACACCGCTACCTGGATCACCACCGACGCGGCCTCCGCGACGAACAGTGCACCGATGACCACCATCAACAGTTCCGTGCTGGTGGTGATCGACAATCCGGCGAGCATGCCGCCGAGGGCAAGTGAACCAGTGTCGCCCATGAAGATCTTGGCGGGTGCGGCATTCCACCAGAGGAAACCGATGCACGCGCCGGCGCCGGCCGCGCAGAGCACCGCGAGATCGAGCGGGTCTCGGACGTCGTAGCAACCCTTACCGGGATTCGTCTCGCACGAGTAGCGGAACTGCCAGAACGTGATGATGACGTAGGCGCCGAGAACGAAACTCATCGCACCGGCGGCCAATCCGTCGAGGCCGTCGGTCAGGTTGACGGCATTGGACCAGGCGCTGACCAGTAGGTAGCAGAAGGCGATGAAGACCACGGACCCGAGTGAGACGGTGGCGATGTCGCGGACGTACGACAGATGAACACTGCCCGGAGTCAGCCCGTCGTCACCGCGGAACTGAAGGGCCAAAATTCCGAAGGCAATGGCAGCGACGAACTGGCCGACCAGCTTCGCTGTCTTGTTCAGTCCCAGATTGCGCTGCTTGCGGATCTTGATGAAGTCGTCGAGGAAACCGACTCCACCGAGCGCGGTGGTCAGACCGAGAACGAGTAGGCCGGACGCCGATGGCCCCTCCGCGTTGTCCATGCCGAGACCGATGAGGTGTGAGCCGAGATAGCCGGCCCAGATTCCGGTCAGGATCGCGACGCCGCCCATTGTCGGCGTGCCGCGCTTGGCCTGGTGACTGGCTGGACCTTCGGTTCGGATCTCCTGCCCGAAACCTTGTTTCGAGAACGCCTTGATCAGAATCGGCGTGAGCATGATGGAGACCGCCAGCGCGATGCCTGCGGCGAGAAGAATCTGGATCACTGCGAATCCCCGCCGTTCTCGCCATCGGTGTTCGCGTCACCGGTGTTGTCGCTGGGCGTTGCGGCCAGAATCGCTTCGGCGACCGTCCACAGTTCAACCGACTTGGACGCCTTCACCAGGACGAGATCGCCCGGTTCGAGTTCCGCTTCGAGAATGGCGATTGCCGCAGCTGCGTCGGGCACGACGACGGACTCGTCACCCCACGACCCCTCCATCACTGCTCCTTGATGCATCGCACGCGAGGTGCGGCCCGTCCCGACGACGATCAACTTGCTGACATCGAGTCTGACGGCCAGGCGACCGATCGCGTCGTGCTCGACAACTGATTCCGGTCCGAGCTCACCCATCTCTCCGAGCACAGCCCAGCTACGGCGACCGAAGTGCCGATCCGATCGCGCCATGGACACCAACGCTTTGAGGGCGGCGCGCATGGAATCGGGATTGGCGTTGTAACTGTCGTTGACGACGGTGACGCCGTCGGCGCGCTCGGTGACTTCCATCCGCCTCGCGGACGCTGCCTTCGTGCCCTCGAGGACACGCGCGATGTCTGCAACCGCGAGGCCGTTCTCGAGTGCGACGGCCGCCGCGGCCAGGGCGTTGCTCACGTGGTGTTCGCCGTGAACGGCCAGGCGAATATGTGCAGAACCCTGTGAACAGTTCAGTGTGAAGGAAGCCCTGGCCTGGTCGTCGACAACCACGTCGGTCGCCCGAACGTCGCAGTCTTCGGACTGACCGACGAATACGATCCGGGCCTTGGTTCGACTCGCCATTGCGGCGACCATGCGGTCGTCGGCGTTGAGGACCGCAACTCCACCGTCGGCTGCCGACGGGAGTGCTTCCACCAGTTCACCTTTGGCGACCGCGATCGCTTCACGCGAACCGAACTCACCGAGATGGGCAGTGCCCACATTGAGAACTACGCCGATCTTCGGCGGCGCGATCTTCGTCAGTTCGCCGACATGACCGACCCCACGGGCCGACATCTCGAGAACGAGGAAGCGGGTCCTCTCGTCGGCGCGGAGCACTGTCCACGGCAGACCTAATTCGTTGTTGAACGACCCGGGGGGCGCAACCACCTCGCCGCACTCGCGCAGCAGCGCTGCTATCAGATCCTTGGTCGAGGTCTTGCCGGCAGAACCGGTGACACCGACCAGCGTCAGTCCACCATCGGTCGGTGCGCCGTTAGTTGCCAGTTCGTCGACGACGGCTCGGGCCAGAAGGCCGAGGGCATGCAGGACCGCGGCTCCGGACCCGTCGGTGTCGTGTTCGAGCAGCATCACTGCACTGGGACCGTCGTTCGGCACCGATGGAACGACGATTGCCGGAACTCCGACCGGCCGCGCCGCGAGCACCGCCACAGCGCCCGCTGCCACCGCCGCTTCCGCGTGATCATGACCGTCGACACGCGCTCCGGGTAGGGCGAGGAAGAGCCCACCTGGAGCTACTTTGCGCGAATCGAATTCGACGGTTCCAGTCACCTGCGTCGACGAATCGTCGACGTCGTGCAGGGTTCCTCCGACGATCTCGGCGATCCGAGAGAGCGTCATCGGGATCATTGCTTGCCTCCATGTGCTGTGTTGATCGCGAATCGGCCGATCATTTCGCCCAACACCTCGCGGTCGTCGAACGGGTGTTTGACCCCGTCGATTTCTTGACCTACTTCGTGGCCTTTGCCTGCCACCAGGACGACATCTCCTGGCTGTGCCCACCGGACTGCTTGCTCGATCGCGGCGGCCCGGTCCCCCACTTCGCGAACCTCGCCGCGTTCGGATTCGGGCACGTCCATGGCGCCTTGCATCACCGAAGCGCGAATCTTCGCCGGATCCTCGGTGCGTGGGTTGTCGTCGGTGACGATCAGCAGGTCTGCGCCACGCGCACCCGCTTCACCCATCAGTGCCCGTTTGCCGGCGTCGCGATCCCCGCCTGCGCCGACCACCACGGCAACGCGACCGGGAACCTGGTTGCGCAGCGTGGCGATCACAGCTTCGAGCGCTGCCGGTTTGTGCGCGTAGTCGACCACGGCGAGAAAGCTCTGCCCCCGGTCGATCCGCTGAACTCGCCCCGGGACGTCCACGGTCCCGAGCGCTCGAACAGCCGCGTCCGGGTCGAGGCCCGCAGCAAAACTGACGGTCAACGCCAGCGCAGCGTTGGCCACGTTGTATCGCCCGGGGAGACGAAGTGAGACTGGCCACGACTGTCCGTCCGGCCCGACCAACTCGAAGGTCTGCGAGCCGTCCTCGGCAACCTCGACTGCGCCGACCGTCCACTCGGCCTCGGCCGTCGAGGTCGAGACCGTGGTCACCGCGTCGCTCTCGTCGGTCGCGGCCAACTCGGCCATCCGTCGACCCCACACGTCGTCGACGCAGACGACGGCATGCTCGGCTCGCACCGTCGACTCAGGATCGAACAACCGAGCCTTGGCCTGGAAGTACTCCTCGAAGTCCCGATGGAAATCCAGGTGGTCCTGCGAAAGATTGGTGAACGCGCCGATGTCGAAGCGGATGCCGTCGACGCGTCCGAGAGCGAGAGCGTGACTGGAGACCTCCATGACGACGGTATCGATCCCCTGCTCTGCCATCACGGCGAACAGAGCATGCAGTTGCGGAGCTTCCGGCGTGGTCAGAGCGCTGGGCACCCGGCGGCCGTCGATTCGAGTCTCGATGGTCCCGACCAGGCCGGGCTTGCGGCCGGCTCCGGCAATCGCAGCTTCGAGCAAGTACGACGTCGTGGTCTTGCCCGATGTACCGGTAATGCCGACGACCTGCATCTTCTCTGAGGGCCGGCCGTAGATTTCCGCGGAGATCTCACCGAGCACATCCCGCGGGTTCGGATGAACGAGAACTGGGACGGACCGGTCAGGCGCCTTGTCCGCGGCCTCGATCAGTTCGAGGCCGGCCTCGTCGGTCAAGATCGCGGTCGCACCGCGCCCCAGAGCGTCGACGGCGAACTGAGCGCCATGGGTCCGTGCACCGGGCAGAGCGGCGAAGAGGTCATCGGTCACGATTCCCTGCGCACGCAGGTCGACGCCCTTGACGACGACCTCCGAGGACTGTGATCCCGGTTGCCCCACCCATTCGAGGCGAGCCCCGGACAGTTCGGAGAGCGCCGTGATCGCGGTAGCAACCGGTTGTGTCGGACGCGTCCCGGGAGCGCCGTCCGAGTTCGACGATTGCAAACGATTCGGCACTGTCACTCGACTCCTGGCAATTGTCGTTGTTCTATCGCGGTCGTTGTCTATGGCGGTCGTTGTGTATGGCGGTCGCAACGCAAGCAAAGTTCGGCGCACTGCGATGAATGAGGTTACTGCGACGTTTGAGATTACCGTGTCCGGGATTCACCCGAAGAACGTGTCGAAACCGACACACCGCAATCAGTCCGCCTGCAACACCAACTTGCGACCGGGGTCCGGCGACATCGGGACACTGTCACGCTGGAGCATCCACGACGCGATGTTGTGGAACAACGGTGCCGCCGACTGACCGCCGCCGCCGTCCACGCCGCGAACCGGTGCGTCGAGCATGATTCCGATCACGAATCGAGGATTGTCCGCAGGCGCGATTCCCGCGAAGGTGATCCAGTAGTTGGAGTTGGAGTAGCACTTGCACGCGGGATCCACCTGCTGAGCGGTCCCGGTCTTTCCACTGACCTGGTATCCCTCCACACCCGCGGCAACACCGGTTCCTCGTTGGTTGCCGGTGTCTTCCTGAGTGACCGACCGGAACATGTCCCGAACGGTCGCCGCTGTCTGGGCGCTGACCACCTCGACGCCCTCGGGCTGCGGCGTCTCGGTCCGCGTGCCGGAAGAATCGACAGTCGACTTCACGATCCGCGGAGGAATTCGCACGCCGTCGTTGGCAATGGCCTGGTACATCCCGGTCATCTGCAGGGTTGTCATCGAGAGACCCTGCCCGATCGGCAGGTTCGCGAAGGTTCCGCCCGACCACTGGTCGCGACTCGGAACGCTGCCCGCGCTCTCGCCGGGAAGTCCGACGTCGGTGCGTTGTCCGAGGCCGAACCTGTTCAGCATGTCTGCGTAGCGATCCTCGCCCACTCGCTGAGCGAGCATCAAGGTGCCGACGTTCGAGGACTTTCCGAATACACCGGTAGAGGTGTACGGGGCCACACCGTGATCCCACGCGTCCTTGACTGTGGCACCGGACATCGTGATGCTGCCCGGGACCTGCAGAACTTCGTCCGGAGTTGTCTTACCGTCCTCGATGGCCGCTGCTGCGGTGACGATCTTGTTCACCGATCCGGGCTCGAACGGCGTACTGACCGACGGATTGCCCATTTCGGCTGTCGGCGCGTTCTTGTCGATGCCGATTGCGGGGTTGAAGGTGCTGTCGTTGGACATGGCCAACACCTGTCCCGTCTTGGAGTCCATGACCACAACCGAAGCGTTCTTTGCGCCCGACTTGTCCTTGGCGATCTGGACCTGCTGCTGAACGTAGAACTGGAGGTCCGAATCGATGGTCAGCTCGACACCCGAACCGTTGACTGCCGGTTGCTTGTCACGCCAGCTGCCGGGGATCACAGCGCCGTCGGAACCGCGGTCGTACGTTTCGGATCCATCGGTTCCGGCGAGCGTGGAGTCCATCGAATCTTCGAGACCGAGCAAACCGTGCCCGTCCCAGCCGGTCGCGCCGACGAGATTCGCGGCCAGAGAGCCACCGGGGTACTCGCGGATGTCCTGACGCTCGAGGCCGACCTCCCGGAACTTGTCCGAGATCTCGGCAGCAACCGCCGGATCCACGCTGCGCGCGAGGTACGTGAAAGTCTCGTTGCTGTTCATCTTCTGAAGCAGATCTTTTTCCGGAACGGTATCGCCGAGCTTGGCGTGGATTCCGGCGGCGATCTCGGCGAGGCGATCGCTCACTTCCGGCGCCTGCTTGTCACCCTCGGCGCCCTGCTCGATGCTCTTGGCGCGCGCTTCCTCGAGTTCCTTGCGTACCCGCACCGGCTGGAAAGTCAGCGCCTTGGCTTCCATGGTGAAGGCGAGGGGGTTTCCGTTGCGATCGGTTATCGAGCCACGTACAGCCGGATCGACCTGCGTCGTGGTTCGTTGATTGGCAGATTCCGCAGCCAGACTCGGCGCGTCGATTCCCTGAATCCACAAGAGCTGCAATGCCGCAACGGCGAGCGCACCACACATGGTGATACGACCGACTCGCTGACGAAACGGAAATGAGGCGGTGGCCGAGCGGCGCGGACGCCGACCGGGGTTGTTACGGGAGTTCTGACTCACCGACGTTCCTCAGGCGGAGCAGGCACCGCCGTCGTGGTGGCGGGTGCTGTCGTCGTGGGGATCACAGGAACCAATTGTTCACTCTGCGCGAGGTTTCGCGTGTTATTCGGAACGCTCGGCGTGGCTCCGGGAGCAACCGGCGTTGTGGTGCGCGGGGGTGTCGCAGTCGGTGCGGGCACCGATGTGGGCGCATCGAGCGGCGGCATAGCTCCGGCAGTCGCGGGAGTCGGCGTTCCGACGACCTCGACCGAACCGTCCGGATGAACTACCAGTCGTGCTGGGTCCTTGGCGGGGACCATGCCGAGAGCGCTTGCCTGATTTGCCAACTCCGGAGCCGAGTTACGCGACTGGAAGTCACGTTCGAGCGCTGCTTTCTGCTCGACCAAAGACTGGTTGTATGCACGTGCATCACTGAGTTGGTACGAATCCTCGGCAGCGCGAGTGGTCAGCAGCAGAGTCACCGCGAGACCGATGGACAGAAGTCCGATGACGGAGGCCACGAACGGCACTCTCCCCTTGAGCATCGCCCGAGGAGAGATAGACGGGCCGGCAGCAGCGACAGTTCCGGTCCGGCCTGCCGCCCGTGCGGTGCGCTTGTCGTATGCACGTTGCGCTGCACCGGATTTGCCCTGACGACTCATGCCCGCCTCCTGGAAATGCGTTCTGCGGCACGCAAACGCACCGGAGCTGATCGTGGGTTCTCTTCGATTTCCTGCTCTGACGCACGTTCTGCGCCACGGGTGAGAATGCGGAACTCCGGTCCCATACCCGGCAACTCGACCGGTAGTCCTTCAGGACTGGTGGACTTCGAGCGGGGAACCAACTCCGCCTTCACAACTCGATCCTCGAGCGACTGGTAGGACATGAACACCACTCGCCCACCGACTGCCAGTGCGTCGAGCCCGGCAGGAACGGCTGCACGAAGCGAATCCAACTCGGCATTGACTTCGATCCGCAGCGCTTGGAAGGTGCGCTTGGCCGGGTGTCCCCCCGTACGCCGCGTGGCTGCCGGGATTGTTCGGTACAGCAATTCGACCAGAGCTGCACTGGTGGTGAAGGGTTCACGCTCACGCTGCCGAAGGATCTCGGACGCAATCTTTCCCGCGAACCGTTCTTCGCCGTACGTGCTCAGAATGCGAGCAAGGTCGCCGTGACTGTAGGTGTTCAGGACCTCTGCCGCGGTCAGCCCGACCGTCTGATCCATCCGCATGTCGAGAGGAGCGTCGATCGAGTACGCAAAACCTCGGTCGGCTTCGTCCAACTGCATCGACGACACACCCAGATCGAAAAGGATCGCGTGAACCGACTCCGTCGACGGCAGACCTGCCTGTTCGAGCGCGTCCTCGATCCCGTCGTACGTGGTGTGCACGAACGTCGTTCGGTCCGCGAATGGCGCCAGACGCTCGGAAGCGATCCGGAGTGCGTTGGTGTCGCGATCGAGACCGATGAGGTGAAGGCCCGGGTACTTGCCCAGGAAGAATTCGGAGTGGCCACCGAGCCCCAACGTCGCATCGATCATGTATGCGCCCGCTCCACCGTCACCGACGGCGGTGATGGCAGGGCCGAGAAGATCGTCGGCGCGGTGCAGAAGTACAGGGACGTGCGCGAAGCCATCGGCATCCGAGGGTTCGTTCACCTCGTGATCCACCATGATTGCTCCGGCTCCTACTTTCATGATTTCCGATGACTTTTCGAAAAGGTGCTGACTTTCCGAGAAGGCGATGACTGTTCGAGAAGGCGAATGCTTCGAGGTCCCTGCCCGAAGGAGAACCTGGCGCTGGGGAAGTGCGTCAGGGTCTTTCCGGGCAGAGGCCTCGCGGCATTCGCCGGGGGCTCTTCGCCTAGACGATCTCGCTGAGAGATTCGCCTGTTGCCTGCGAATAGTCCTCTTCGTTGTCTCCGAGATACCTCTCCCAGGCTGCTAGATCCCAGATCTCGAGGTAATCGACGGAGCCGGTCACTACGCATTCCTTGGACAGGTTTGCGTAACGCCGATGATCAGCCGAGAGGGTGATTCGCCCCTGGGCATCGGCGTGCTGTTCATCTGTGCCGGCGGCCAGAGCACGGACATACGCCCGAGCTGCCGGATCATTGCGTGGAGCTGCCGCTGCCTTTCGAGCAAGCTTGACGAACTCGTCCCGGGGGTAGATGGCGAGGCTGTGATCCTGACTCTTGGTGATCATCAATCCTCCTGCCAGTTCGTCTCGGAACTTTGCCGGCAACGTGAGCCGACCTTTGTCGTCGAGCTTCGGCGTGAAGGTACCGAGGAACACTCGACACCTCCTGCGAGCTTGCGCTGAAACCCTCCCTATCGAGCGGATCGTGCTTCAGCTCTCCGCCCGAACCCACAGTACCCCACTTTCCCCCACAAACAAGGAGCACATGGTCCCTATTCAGCATCATTTGCTGATAAATAGCAGGTCAGCGCAGGTGGGGAGACGTGGGGGAAATTTGTAACCGTGTCCCGGCCCACACCGCCGTCAGATCGACCCTTTACGCCACGATCTGTTGCTCCCCCACACAAAATCGCAGTACAAGCGCGGTTTTCGAATAGACGTGAGCGGGACGAGGTCTGGTCGTGCGCTGCAGTTCGACCAGGGTGGAGGAAAGTGGAGGGCCGAGTGGAGCGAAGTGGAGGAAGCCCGCGGGCATGCCCTGAGGCAGCAGGAGTGGCGAGTGATTCGCTCGCACGTCACTGATTCACTCGATGGATTGCCGGCGCACACGTACAACACCCACAGCAACGGCGTGTGGCGGTCGGCAACCTTGGTTGCCGACCGCCACACGTGTGGTCGTCCGTGCCCTGAAGAGGGCGTCACGTCCGAACTGCATCACTCTCGAAGTACGCCCGAAGAAGGGCGGGAGAGCTAGTCCTGCTCGAACCTGCGTTTGAATCGATCTTCCATCCGCGACGAGAATCCGCCGCCGGACTTCCGGCCGCGTCCCCGCCCGGATCCGCCGGCACTACCCCTACCCGGCGGACCGGAGGGATGATTGCCACCTTCGGAAGCGGAGTCGGCGGCCGGCGCAGACTTACGTCCACCACCCCAGAGGAACAACACCCCTGCGCCGAACATGAACAAGAAACCGAACAGGCTGATGATCGGAAAACCGCCCGGCTTGAGCGGGAGTGCAACCCCCGCGATCAGCAGGACCAGACCCAGCACGAATAGAGCCGCTGCTTGGAACCGCCGTCTACTCGACGGCGCCCGCATACGGCCGCCCCTCACATTGGAGGCGAACTTGGGGTCTTCGGCATAGAGAGCGCTCTCGATCTGATCGAGCATGCGCTGCTCGTGCTCGGAGAGTGGCACGGTACCTCCCCCGGCACTGGAAGTTTGGCAACCACCCCACGGTGTGAGGCGGCGGGTAATCAAGTTGGACGATTACCTGTTTTCATAATACGAGCAGTTTAGGTCTCGGACCACCAACTCCGGGTACGAGTTCCGCCACAAGCGTACGTATTCGTGCCGAAGGGCCCCGATTCGGCTCCATTTGCCTGTGCGGACCAGGAAATTCCCCGGAAACAACTGCCGACACGGACCATTTGTTCACGACGCTCGCAAATGCTCGGACGCGTCCTGACCGATGAAATCTTCGACCGCCGTGAGAAAACGGCCGACCTCGGCGAAGAATGCGTCGGAATCGGAGTCAGTGATCACGATCGACACGCCGGTTTCCACGGCCGCACGCGTAGAGGACCACCCTGCGAAGAACTTCGACCACGCTCCGAACGCGGGCGCTGCGGCGTCCATCAGAACCCACGCGTTTCCGCTTCGCTTGCGCTTCGAGCCGGCACCGGCAGGAGCTGCGGCCAACACTGCCCCGGCACCACGTAGGGCCGCCAGGTAGGCACACCGGAACCGGTCGGCAGGATCGCCCGCCCCAATCGCTTCCTCGAGAAGCGCATCCGCCTTCCGGAGCAGCCCCCACGCCACACCGGGCTTTCCCACTCGAGCAGTGCGGTCGCTGGCGTCCCTCGCGCCGAAGGACCGCCTCGCCGACATCGGCAATCGAGAAATTGCGGCATCCGACGGACTCGACAACTCGGCAGGAAGAGTTCGTTGGCACTTCACACGTTCAGGCTTCACACGCTCGGACATCGGGGCACCTCCTGCACCGTGAGGATCCAAGACCAGGTGGGCCGGAGATGCCCGCTTCCCTTCGGGCATCTCCGGATCACCCACATCGAACATCTGTTCGACCTATTCAATATAACTGCACCCACCGACACGCCGTCAAGAGAAGAGGTGAGACCGGTCGACCCGCAGATCGCCTGGACACCACATACGGTCGACCTCGATCGCGCAGAATTCGCGAGTCGACTCCACGAGGCACTGGCCGTGTACGTCACCGCGATGGACTATCCGCGAGGAACCGAGTTCCATCGCGCACCGATGTGGCAGGAGCACGCGAACCGGCCTGGCTGGAAGGCCGTCGGCGCTTTGGCGGTTCCTCAGCAACCGCCACACGAAAATCTGCCGCTGGTGGGGATCGCTTACGGGTATCGCGGGAGCCCGGACCAGTGGTGGCATCAACAGGTACTGCACGGGCTTCGGCGCTCGGGTCGTCCCCAGAGCGAGATCGACGCGATTCTGAGCGACTACTTCGAACTCACCGAACTCCACGTGCATCCGAACGGACAAGGTCACCGGTTGGGCGAATCGCTCTTGCGTCACCTCCTCGTCGATCGACCCGAACGTAGTGTGCTGTTGTCGACACCCGAGGTGTACGACGAGGACAACCGAGCCTGGCGGCTGTACCGTCGCCTCGGCTTTCGTGACGTGCTCCGCAGATTTCGTTTTGCCGGCGACAACCGGCCGTTCGCAGTCCTCGGCCGTGGACTGCCGCTGTGAGCGCGCTTCTCGACGCCGTCGTCGTCGGCTCCGGACACAACGCGCTCGTATCGGCCGCCTACCTCGCACGCGAGGGTTGGTCGGTCGAGGTTCTGGAGAAGGACACGGTTCTCGGCGGCGCCGTCTCGACCGTCGAGCGATTTCCCGGATACAAGGTGGACCGGGGGTCGTCGGCACACCTCATGATCCGACACAGCGGCATCATCGAGGAACTCGGACTCGGCGCGCACGGACTGCGCTACATCGACTGTGACCCGTGGGCGTTCGCGCCGCCCGCCCCGGGCACCGACGGGCCGGGCATCGTGTTTCACCGCGACCTCGACGCAACCTGCTGGTCCATCGAACGAGCATGCGGGACAAAGGACGCCGACTCCTACCGGCGATTCGTCGCGGTCTGGTCGGAGCGCAGTCGACATGTCATGAAAGCGTTTTCCGCACCGCCCACCGGATCGAACCTGATCGGTGCGTTCGGAGGTCTCGCCACCGCACGCGGCAACAGCGAACTGTCTCGGCAGTTCCTCGCGCCTGGCGACGCACTGCTCGACGAGTATTTCGACAGTGAGGCACTCAAAGCAGCGCTTGCGTGGTTCGGCGCCCAGTCCGGGCCTGCGATGTCGGAACCGGGAACCGCTCCGATGGTCGGCTTCGCGGCCCTCATGCACGTCTTGCCGCCAGGGCGAGCAGTCGGTGGAAGCGGCGCACTGAGTGCTGCGTTGGCCTCCCGGATGGCTGTCGACGGCGCCACGGTCGCGCTCGGTGACGGCGTGACGTCGATCCGTCGAAACTCGAGTCACTGGACCGCCACAACCGAGAGCGGTCGAGAAGTTCACGCTCGCAAGGTAATCGCCGGGTGCCACATCCTGACCACGCTCGACCTCCTGGGCCGAGGGGGCTTCGACCGAACCACGCTCGATCACTGGCGGCGGAAAATCAGGGTCGGCCCCGGCATCGGCGCGGTACTTCGACTGGCGACATCCGCGCTTCCGTCGTACCGCGGCGACGCCACGACACGGGAAAGTACCTCGGGATTGCAATTACTCGTCTCCGATCGCGCACACTTGCGCACTGCACACGGCGCAGCACTGGCGGGGGAACTTCCTCCTCGCCCTGCGGTTCTCGGAATGAGTTTCAGCGGAATCGATCCCACGATCGCCCCGGCCGGTCGGCATCAGGTGACACTGTGGTCGCAGTGGCAACCGTATCGCCTCAGCGGACATCGCGATTGGGCATCGGTCGCCGAGGCGGAGGCCGACCGGATCGTCGGCGAGATGGAGGCTTTCGCACCCGGGTTCGCCGATTCCGTCCTCGACCGGTTCATTCAGACTCCCCGGGACATCGAGTCGGAATTGGGGATGATCGGCGGAAATGTCATGCACGTCGAGATGTCACTCGATCAGATGATGTTGTGGCGACCGCTTCCGGAACTGTCCGGCCATCGTGTTCCGGGAGCAGACGGGTTGTATCTGACCGGAGCATCGACTCATCCCGGTGGCGGTGTGTCCGGAGCCAGCGGTCGCAGTGCGGCTCGAATCGCACTGTCGGACAGCCGCCGGGGCGCGACTCGTCGTTGGATGCGTCGTTCGAGCAGGTCGTGAAGGTCACCCGCCGAACTTCACCCGCCGACACGCCCCCGCCTCGATGACTGGCTACGCCACGGCTGGCACGATGACCACTGTGCAACAGTCCACCGATCCCGCCGCCAAGCCGACCAGTCGGAAACGTTTCCTGACGGTTGCCGCGCTCGCCCTCATGCTTGTTCCCTTGCTTGCCGGGTGCATCCGCGTGCAGGTGTCGATGGGAGTGTCCGCGAACGATCGTGTGACCGGACAGGTGGTAGCTGCCGCTATTCCGGCGAACGAGGCGGACAAGGGTCCGCAGCTGACCCCACCTTCGTCGCTGGAGGACAAGATACGGGTTCAGGAGTACAAGAAGGACGGGTACGTCGGCAGCCAGGCGTTCTTCAGCGACTTGTCCTTCGGTGACGTCGCCCAACTGGGCTCCATGTACGCCGAGGGGTCCGGGTCGTTCCAGATCACCCTCAAGCGATCCGGGGACACCGTCACGCTCGACGGCAAGGCAGACCTGAAGACGGTTCCAACTCAGGGCGCCGACGTCCAGGTCAGCATCGCCTTCCCGGCACGGGTCGGCACGACCAACGGAACACGAGACGGCGATTCCCGGGTGTCGTGGACCTTGCCCGCCGGCGAGGTGTCGACAATGCGCGCCGAGGTCAACTACGCGGACCCAAGCACCCGAAGCTTCGCCGGGTGGGCAGGAATCATGGCCGGGCTGGCGCTCGGTGTCGCGATTGTCGTCGGTGCGATGGCCTGGATGGCGCGCAATCGAGTACCGATCAAGCGCGCGCCCGCCGCGAAAGCACCGGTCATGAAGACGCCTGTCACGAAATCACCTGTCAGCAAGCAAGCTGACAACAGGAATCCGAAAAACACCGCGAAGTAGCGCCTGGCGATTGCCCCCTCGATTGGTGTCGAGCGGGGCAACCGGGATCAGACGGCTTGTGCTGTCCCGACAGAGGTGTCGGGGGTGAGACCGAGTCGCTCGAGGACCTCGCTGGTGGCGCGCGCGAAGTTCAACGTGATGAAGTGCAGGCACGGAGCGCCTTCGGCGATCAACCGCTCACCCATCTCGGTGGCCAGATCGATGCCGAGTTCGCGGACCGCTGCACGGTTCTCGTCCGGACCGCTTCCGGCCGCGGCGTCGAATCGACGCTCGAGAGCGGGGGGCAATGACGAGCCCGAGAGCTCGAGCATGCGCCGCACCGAGCGTAGCGACGTCACCGGCATGATCTCCGGGATGATCGGCTTGGCGCCCTGTTCTGCGTCGTACGCACTCACCCGGTCACGAAGACGCAGGTAGTCCTCCACGTCGAAGAACATCTGTGTGATCGAGTACTCGGCGCCGGCACGCAACTTCGACACCAGGTACTTCGTGTCGTATGCCAAGTCCGGAGCGCGGTAGTGCCCCTCGGGGAACGATGCGACGCCGACGTGGAAGTCGCCCAGGTCACGGACCATCCGCACGAGTTCCTCGGCGTACTCGACGCCTTCGGGATGCTTCTTCCACTCGCCGAGCGGATCGCCGGGCGGATCGCCGCGCAATACGAGGATGTTGCTGATCCCACGATCGGCGTAGGCACCGACCATGGCGCGAAGCTCTTCGGTGCTGTGTGAGACAGCAGTCAGGTGAGCAACCGGCAGCAGGGTCGTCTCTTCGGCAAGTTCGCCGGTGACACGCACCGTACGATCGCGCGTCGAGCCACCTGCGCCGTAGGTCATCGAGACGAACGCCGGTCCGAGCCGCTCGAAGGTACGCACCGCACGCCACAGGCGCGCTTCGGCGTCCGCGTCACGCGGCGGCGAAAACTCGACCGAGAACGGAATACGGCTACCTGTCGAGGAAGCGATCCGATCGACGATCGACGGTGTTCGGGTGGCCCACCCCTCGCTGGAGCGGCCCCTGACTGGATCGAATGTCACCGGTCAAGCATATGTTTTCCAGCTGCAAACAAGCTCATCGCCCAGTACTGCGTATCCCGAATGTCAGGATCGCGCAGTTCACGGCCCGACCCGCCGTTGATTCCAACCCCTACTAAGCTGGGCCCCAAGCTCGCTTCCGTGCAACCATCCGGCGCGAGAACATACCGATCTTGGAGGCCACCCTGTCCGCAGGAACCGCGCGCGTTGGACAGAGTTCGACCAACACCGCACCGCATCCGACCTCACTCGAACTGCCAGGTCTGTTCGAAGCAGCGCTCCGCGACTTCTTCGCTTCACGCCGCGAACTCGTCTCGAACATCGGCGGTGGATACGAGGAGGCCGTCAGCACCCTCGAGGCCTTCGTCCTGCGCGGAGGAAAGCGCGTCCGACCGTCGTTCGCCTGGACGGGATGGCTCGGCGCCGGAGGCGACCCGAACGGTAAGGGCGCAGACGCGGTGATTCGTGCGTGCGCCGCCCTCGAACTGGTGCAGGCCTGCGCGCTCGTCCACGACGACATCATCGACGCATCCACGACCAGGCGCGGCTTCCCGACCGTTCACGTCGAATTCGAGGACCAGCACCGAGACGAGGAGTGGAGCGGCGATTCCGCGCACTTCGGCGAGGCCGTCGCCATTCTTCTCGGCGACCTGGCCTTGGCCTGGGCGGACGACATGATCCGAGAATCCGGGATCAGCCCCGAGGCGGCCGCACGTGTCAGCCCGGTCTGGTCGGCAATGCGCACCGAGGTGCTCGGTGGCCAATTCCTCGACATCAGCAATGAAGCCCGAGGCGACGAGACCGTCGAGGCAGCCATGCGGGTCAACCGCTACAAGACCGCCGCGTACACGATCGAACGCCCACTGCACCTCGGCGCCGCGCTGTTCGGTGCGGACGCCGAGTTGGTCGATGCCTACCGGACCTTCGGCACGGACATCGGTATCGCCTTCCAACTTCGCGACGACCTGCTCGGTGTCTTCGGAGATCCGTCCGTCACGGGCAAACCGTCGGGCGACGATCTCATCGCCGGTAAGCGAACTGTCCTGTTCGCGATGGCGCTTGCCCGCGCCGACGCCGCAGATCCGGCGGCAGCAGAACTGCTCCGCAACGGAATCGGCACCCAGCTGACCGACACCGAGGTCGACACTCTGCGCCAGGTGATCACCGATCTGGGCGCCGTCACCGACGTCGAAACGCAGATCGACACCCTCGTCGAGGCAGCTGCGAACGCCCTCGACTCGAGCACGGCAACGGCAGAGTCCAAGGCTCGCCTGACCGACATGGCGATCGCGGCCACGAAGCGAAGCTACTGACTGTGGCACACGTGCACCGCACTCGAACCGTCAGCTCGCCGACCGATCGAGTCGTGATCGTCGGCGCGGGACTTGCCGGACTGTCTGCGGGGTTGTATCTGCGTGGCGCCGGCCGCGACGTCACGATTCTCGAGAGCAACAGCTCGGTCGGTGGGCGAGTCGGTGTCTACCAGGGCAATGACTACAGCATCGACAACGGCGCAACGGTGCTCACGATGCCCGAACTCGTCGAAGACGCGCTTGCCGCCGTCGGTGCCGACCCAGCCTCGACAAACCCCAAATTCGTTGTGCACAAGCTCGACCCGACGTACCACGCGCGATTCGCAGACGGCACCGCTCTCGATGTCCACGCCGATCCAGAAGACATGGCTGCCGAGGTCTCCCGTGTCTGCGGGCCGGAAGAAGCGCAGCGATACCGTGCGTTGCGGCGATGGCTGAACCGGATCTTCGACGCGGAATTCGACCGCTTCATGGACGCCGACTTCGATTCTCCCCTCGGACTGGTCAATTCGCGTGACGCAGTCAAAGATCTGAGCCGGCTCGTCGCACTGGGAGGATTCGGGAAACTGGGCGGGCAGGTGGATCGCAAGATCCGCGACCCTCGCCTCCGGCGGATCTTCACCTTCCAAGCGCTGTATGCGGGCGTTGCTCCGTCTCGGGCCCTCGCGGTGTACGGGGCGATCGCTCACATGGACACCTCACTCGGCGTCTACTTCCCCGAGGGCGGGATGCGCACGATCGCCGAGTCGATGGCCGACGCCTTCACCGAGGCCGGCGGAATTCTGCATCTCGGCCGCACTGTCGAACGCCTCGAGGTGAGCGATCGGCGCGTGCACACCGTTCACACACGCGACGGCGAGCGCTTCTACTGTGACGCCGCCGTCCTCACTCCCGACATGGCCGTCACGGACTCGCTGTTGCGCCCGCATACGCGATTGCGTCCGCGCCCGGTGCGTACATCGCCGTCCGCTGTCGTGATTCACGGCACTGTTTCCTCCGCGGTCGCCGACGAATGGCCCGCGCAGCGACACCACATGATCGACTTCGGCGAGGCGTGGAAGCGTACCTTCGCCGAGATCACGGCACGCCGCGGCCGCGGGCGACTGATGAGTGATCCGTCACTGCTCGTCACCCGACCGGCACAGACCGATCCGAGCCTGGCCTTCTCGCGAGACGGCCGGATCCGTGAACCGCTGTCAGTCCTCGCGCCGTGCCCGAATCTGGACAGTGCAAGGCTCGACTGGTCGAGTCTCGGCCCGCCCTACGTGCGCGAAATCATCCTCACGCTGCAAGAACGTGGCTACACGGGACTGGTCGAAGGGTTCGAGATCGATCACGTCGACACCCCGCAGACCTGGCTCGAAAAGGGCATGGCCGCGGGTAGCCCGTTCGCGGCGTCACACACCTTCACCCAGACGGGGCCGTTCCGACGCAAGAACCTCGCCCGCGGCTTCGACAACGTCGTTCTCGCCGGATCGGGAACCGTTCCGGGGGTGGGAGTACCGACCGTTCTGCTGTCCGGACGGCTCGCCGCCGAACGTATTACCGGTACACGCGAGCGAGCCAGCGCGGTGGGCACTCGTGCGAGCAACTAAACTGGCCCCTCGTAACCGACCATTCATCCACGATTCACCGACTCGGGCGCTGCATGCGCCGATCGACACCGATCTCCTCGGGGGAGGAACCTGCACCGATGACGTCCTCTGCCGCAGCCACTGAAAGACCGTGGCACCTAAGGGCCGCCAATTTCCTTCGGACTCCCGAAGGTCACAGTGCACTGCTCGGTTTCTTCGGCGCAGTCATGATCACCTTCGGCGGATTCGGTGCCGGTAGCGTCCGGCGCCAAGATCCGCTGCTCGAGTCGATGCATCTGTCCTGGCTCCGTTTCGGACACGGGTCGATTCTGTCGGCGGCCATCGTCTGGATCGGTGTCCTGTGCATGATCGCCGCCTGGGTTCGACTGGGCCGCTCGACTCTGCGCGGTGACGTCTCGTTGCGCGGCCTGCGCTACGTCGTCCCGGTCTGGACGTTTCCGCTGCTGTTCGCGGTGCCCATGTTCAGCCGTGACGCCTACTCCTACCTGGCGCAAGGCGCGTTGTTGCGCAACGGCTTCGACCCGTATGCCGTCGGCCCCGTCGTCAATCCGGGAATCCTGCTCGACAACGTCTCCAACGTGTGGACGACGACAACTACCCCGTACGGTCCGGTTCACCTTCTCCTTGCCGACGCCATCGTTCGGCTGACCGGCGAGAACGTCATCGCCGGCACGATGCTGTTGCGGATCACGATGCTCCCCGGACTCGCCCTGATGATGTGGGCCGTTCCCCATCTCGCGACGAAGCTCGGCGGAAACACCTCGATCGCCCTGTGGCTCGCAGTACTCAATCCCCTAGTCCTGATTCACCTGATCGGCGGCGTTCACAACGAGATGCTCATGGTCGGCCTCATGGCCGCAGGCATTGCGCTCGCTCTCGAACGCAAGCACCTCTTCGGGATCGGGCTGATCGCGCTCGCCGTCGCGATCAAGGCAACCGCAGGCGTCGCACTTCCCTTCATAGTCTGGATCTGGATGATCCACGAGCGGGAGGACGCCGCGGCGGCCGGGCGAGAACCGGCGTCACCGATCCGATCGTTCGTCAAAACGGCCGGCGCAGGTTTCGCGGTGTTCGTGGCGGTACTCGGATCCACCTCACTGATCGCCGGAGTCGGCCTCGGCTGGACGACGGCACTCTCCGGTTCGGCAAAGATCATCAACTGGCTCTCGCTGCCCACGATCGTGGCGCACATCGGAACCATGGCAACCTCCTGGTTCGCCGGCGACCATTTCAACGACATCCTCGAAGTCTCCCGGACCATCTCGGCGGTTGTGTTGATCGCGATCATCGCCGTCGTGTGGTGGCGCTACCGCAAGACCGAGCGCGACGCCGTCATGGGCATCGTGATCGTGATGGTCGCCATCGTCGTTCTGTCCCCCGCAGCACTCCCCTGGTACTACTCCTGGCCGCTGGCAGTAGCTGCCGGTTTCGCAATGTCGCCGACGACTCTCGCCGTACTGACCGGGCTGTCCACCTGGCTGATGCTGGTGTTCCAGCCGGACGGATCGATCGGCCTATACACGTTCCCGCACGTGGCTCTGGCCATCGTCGCTGCCGTGATCGCGGCGATGTCCTTGCAGACCGAAGACCCACTGCGACTTCGTGGACGCAAACACGAGAAACCGATCGAAATGACGTCAGCCGCCTCGGCGCCCTCGACGTCAGGATCTGCGTGATCCGCGTGTCATGAACGCACTGCCTGCGTCCTATGAATTCTGCGAGGACGTGACGAGGGAACACGGCCGAACGTACTTTCTGGCCACCCGGTTGTTGCCCGAACCTCGACGCCGCGCAGTTCACGCGCTCTACGCATTTGCTCGCGTCGTCGACGACGTCGTGGACGAACCCTCGGGTCCACATGAACGAGGCACGGTGCTCGCCGACGTCGAACGAGCAGCCGTCACCGCACTCGACAACCCCACTGCGACAGGTGGCTTCCCGTCGACGGTTCCCCTCGACCTGACACGCGTACTCCCTGCCTTCGCCGATGCTGTGAAGACGTTCGACATTCCGCGTGCATACTTCGACGCCTTCTTCGAGTCCATGCGGATGGACGCCCCCGACACGGCGAAGTTTCGACCCGTCTACAACACGATGGACGAACTCAGCGAGTACATGTACGGCTCTGCCGTCGTCATCGGTTTGCAGATGCTCCCGATTCTCGGAGTGAGCGTTCCGCAGCAGGAAGCGGTAGTGCCCGCGTCGAATCTCGGTGAGGCGTTTCAGCTGACCAACTTCATCCGCGACGTCGGTGAAGACCTCGACCGGGGACGTCTGTATCTACCGGCGGGCGAGTTCGCCGCATTCGGGGTCGACATCGAGATGCTCGAGCACGGGCGCAGAACCGGAACGGTGGACGTTCGGGTCAAGCGCGCGCTGGCACACTTCATTGCCGTGACGCGGGGGCGGTATCGGACCGCCGAATCTGGCATCCCGATGCTCGATCGGCGGGTCCAGCCGTCGATCCGCACGGCTTACGTGTTGTACGGAGCAATTCTCGACCAGGTCGAGCGCGCCGACTTCCGGATACTGCATCGACGTGTGTCCGTTCCCGGACGCACGCGACTTCGAGTCGCTGCGCCGGGTCTGGTCCGGTCGGCAACCTACGCGGCGAAAAACCGCATGCGGTGAGTTGTCAGAAGGCCGGCAGCTCAGAAAGCCATGGCCTGTGCGCGGCGGATGACCTCACGCGCGAGATCACCATGCAGTGCGTCCACCGGGCGCCCCGGCAGGGAATCGTCGGCCAGGAACAACCAGCGGAGGATTTCGATCTCGGTGTAACCGCCGTCGTGCAGCACCGCCAGCAGACCGGGCAGCCACTTGACGATCTGGCCATCCTCGCCGAAGAACACTTCGGGGACACCGAGAACGCCATGCCGCTTGACTGCGATGATCTTGTGATCGCGAAGCAACTGGTGAACCTTGCTCACCGGCAACCCGACGTTCTTCGCCACATCCACAAGCTGGAACAGGGAAACCGAAGAATCCAGGACATCATCACAATAAGGAATCGCGCTCACCGCGAGAAGTTTATCCGGTCCGGCGAACCCGCTGTGTACCGCCCGGTGCAGTGCTCGAAACTGCCGCTCCGCTCAGGTCACAGCGCTCTGTGACGTTGTCGAGACTTCCGCGTCGGTATCGCTGGCTACGATGGACGGGATGCGGCGTATCAGTAACCGGGATTTCGCGGTGGATGTGAATCGGTGCCCTCACTGCGGGAACCAGTACGCGGTATACAACCACCCACATGCTGACAGCTACCACCCAGACCGCAAGCAGACAGATCGCAAGCACGGAGGAACAGTCATTACGGAGGTCGAGGGTTGATCGGCGAAATGCTCGAGCGCCGCTATCGAGTGGACGCACCGATCGCGCGCGGCGGTATGTCGACCGTGTATCGAGGCCTCGATACACGGTTGGATCGGCCTGTCGCGATCAAGGTGATGGACCCGCAATTCGCCGGCGATCCAGCGTTCCTGACTCGTTTCGAGTTCGAGGCCCGGGCCGTGGCCCGACTCAAGCATCCGGCCCTTGTGGCCGTCTACGACCAAGGCAGCGATCGCAATCACGTGTTCCTCGTGATGGAACTCGTCGACGGTGGAACCTTGCGTGAACTCCTTCGTGAGCGCGGACCGATGCCGCCACACGCAGTCGCTGCAGTCGTGGCACCTGTCCTGGACGCGTTGGCGGTGGCGCATCGAGCGGGACTGGTTCACCGTGATGTCAAACCCGAGAACATCTTGATCTCGGACACCGGCGAAGTGAAGATCGCCGACTTCGGATTGGTGCGTGCAGCTGCGGCAGCAACCACCACCTCCAACAGCGTGATCCTCGGCACCGCGGCCTATCTGTCGCCGGAACAGGTGACGTCAGGAATTGCCGACACTCGAAGCGACGTCTATTCCACCGGCGTGTTGATGTTCGAACTTCTCACCGGTACAACACCGTTCACCGGCGATACGTCACTCTCCATCGCCTACCAACGCATCCACGACGATGTCCCGCGCCCAGGTTCACGTATCCCCGGTGTACCGGCGCAGTTCGATCGTCTGGTTGCCGAAGCCACTCACCGCGAGCCCGCACATCGTTTCGCCGACGCCGGTGAGATGGCAGCTGCACTTCGCAGTGTGAGCGAGCAACTGGAACTTCCGTCATACCGCGTTCCCGCTCCGCGTCGAAGCGCCCAGCACCAGAGCGCGCAAGTTGCCCCGGCCCGGCCACAACCGGCGCCCGCGCCTCCCACGGAGGTACATCCGAACTCTGCTGCGCGCCCGAACCCTGCTGCCACGACGGTATTGGCGTCCGGCGTGGCCCCGGCTGTGGCAGCCACCACGGCGCTCGGCACGGGCTCTCCTCCCCCTGGCGGTATCCAGCACACTCGCGCGGTCACCGCACAAACTGCTCGTCCGGCGACGGTCGACGGTGACTCGGATTTCGACGACGGTTCCGATTTCGGCGACGACCACCCGGGGCACGACGATCCGCATGCTCATTTTGTCGAGGCACGTCGTAAATCGCGACGAGCCACCCTGATCTGGCTGCTCGTCATCGCGGTCCTCGCGCTCGCGTTGGGCTTCGGCGGATGGTGGATGGGATCGGGCCGCTATACAGCCGTTCCCTCGATCGACGGGCTGACCAAGGACACTGCGGTCACCGCTCTGCAGGACGCCGGGCTCTCCCCCGACGTCCAGGGTCAGTACTCCGACNCCCAACCCATCGACACGGTGATCGGGACAGACCCGGCCTCCGGCTCCAGGGTTACCAAAGGCTCGACCGTCGCGCTGCTGACTTCGCTCGGGCGTCCGACTGTCCCGCCCATTCCGGCCGGCGGCGACGCCTCGGCCCTGGGCGCACAACTCGCCGACCGTACTCTCGTCGCGGTCGACGGCGGGGACACATTCAGCTCCAAGATCCCGATCGGCGGCGTGGCCGCGCTCGACCCGGCACCGGGAACCGAAGTTGCCGTGGGCTCCTCGGTCAAGGTCATCACATCCAAAGGGTCACCGCCCGTGGACATTCCCGATGTGAAAGGCATGTCCGAGAACGCTGCGCGCGCCGCCCTCGACAAGGTAGGCATCTCAGTCAGCACCACCAGAACAACGTTCGACGACGCCGTCGAGGGCGGTAGCGTGATCGGCACCGATCCCGCAGTCGGGTCCTCCGTCAACGCCGGCACCTCCGTGGTTCTCCTCATCTCCGATTCCGTCAAGGTTCCCTCGCTGATCGGCCGCTCCGTCTCCTCAGCACGCGAAGAACTCGGCCGCCTCGGCCTCGAGATCACCGTGCGTCAGCTCACCCAGAACGACAGCTCGGTCATCATCAGCCAGAGCGTCAAGAACGACCTCGTTGCCAAGGGCACCGACATCAGCGTCGTCGCAATTCCCTGACAGTCCGCTTCGGCCTAATCTGAATTCATGGCCACGTGGGAACCCGAGAGCATTGGGATACTCGACTTGCCGTCGGGGAGATCGATTCGGGGTCGAGGACTCCGCAATCCACTTCCTTCCGGACCTCTCCCCACCTTCGGCGTCTATCTGACCGGCAAAGAACCTCCCGACACCGAGTGGGAGTCGGAGTGGGTCCGCTGGCGAGATTTCTGGTTGCCGAGCGATCCCGATGCGCTGCGCAGGGCCCTGCACGAAGTGTGGGTGCGCTCGGAAACCGAAAGAGTCGAGATCGCGTGCGGTGGTGGATACGGCCGCACCGGAACAGCGTTGGCCGCTCTTGCCGTCATGGACGGAGTGCCCAGTAAGGACGCCACCGCGTACGTTCGCGCACGTTACTCACCTCGCGCCGTCGAAATGCCCTGGCAGCGCCGATTCGTCACACGATTCACGCAATAGCGAACGCCCCCACCTGCGCGAGCGGGTAAGGGCGTTTGCCGAAAATCAATGCCGGGCGCGAATCAGCTTCGGCGAAGCAAGGTTTCAGCCTCGCAGCATCTCGGCCACGAGGAACGCGAGCTCCAACGACTGTTGGGTGTTCAATCGGGGGTCGCACGCCGTCTCGTAGCGACCGCCGAGATCGAGGTCGGAGATGTCCTGCGCGCCGCCGAGGCACTCGGTGACGTTCTCACCGGTCAGCTCGACGTGGATGCCACCCGGATGCGTGCCGAGACCGTTGTGGACCTCGAAGAATCCCTGGACCTCGTCGACGATGCGGTCGAAGTGGCGCGTCTTGTACCCGGTGGAGGCTTCGTGGGTGTTGCCGTGCATCGGATCGCACTGCCAGATGACCTGGTGACCGGTGGCTTGGACCTTCTCGATGATCGCCGGCAGCAGGTCGCGGACCTTGCCGTTGCCCATGCGCGAGATCAGAGTCAGACGACCTGGCTTGTTGGTGGGGTCGAGACGCTCGACGTATTCCACCGCCATTTCCGGCGTCGTGCTCGGGCCGATCTTGAGGCCGATCGGGTTGGACACCAACTCGGCGAAGGCGATGTGCGCGCCGTCGAGCTGACGAGTGCGGTCACCGATCCAGAGGAAGTGAGCCGACAGGTCGTAGAGCTTGGGGTGATCGCTGTCGTTGTCGAGACGCAGCATCGCGCGCTCGTAGTCGAGAACCAGGGCCTCGTGGCTGGCAAAGATCTGTGCCTGGTGCAGGCTCGGATCGGTGACGCCACACGCGTTCATGAACTGCAGGCCGCGGTCGATCTCGGCTGCCAGTTGCTCGTAGCGTGCGCCCGCGGGAGACGCTGCGACGAATTCGCGGTTCCAATCGTGCACCTTGTGCAGGTCGGCCATGCCGGCGCCGGTGAGTGCGCGAACCAGGTTCATCGCGGCGCTGGCGTTGGCGTATGCACGCACCAGTCGCGAAGGATCGTGGGCGCGGACTGCCTCGTCGGCGACGAGCGAGTTGATCATGTCGCCGCGGTAGGACTTCAGACCCAACGAGTCGATGTCGGCCGAGCGCGGTTTGGCGTACTGGCCGGCGATGCGAGCGACCTTGACGACCGGCATCGAGGAACCGTAGGTGAGCACGACGGCCATCTGCAGCAACGTGCGGATGTTTCCCTTGATGTGCGGCTCGGTGTTGTCCGCGAAGGTCTCGGCGCAGTCACCGCCCTGGAGCAGAAATGCCTCACCACGCGCGACCTGCGCGAGACGCTCTTGCAGCGCCTCGACTTCGCTGGCCACCGTGATGGGAGGCACGCTCTCGAGCACAGTCCGCATGGCGGCCGCCTGGTCAGCGGGCCAAGAGGGCTGCTGAGCAGCGGGCTTCGCGAGCGCCTCGTCGAGCTGCTTACGCAGTCCGGCAGGCAGCGGCGGGAGTTCGGGCAAGCGGTCGATCGGCACGTCGACAGTCCAGTTCACCTCTACAGGATATTCGCTCGCTCGTCGGCGCGTCACACAGGCTCTCGATCGCAGCCCAATCGGAACACTTCCCGCGCACCGAAACCTGGGTCAGCGAAGTGACCGTGCAGCCGAAATGGCGTCGAACTTCACGAGGTTGTGCCTGGCGTCGGCGAGTGCGTCGTGTGCGTCGGCGGGCGCCGACGGGAGGGCAGGACTGCCGTTGTCTTCCCAGAACTGTCGGAGTTCGCGGGTGTACCGCGGCATCGACTGCGGTAGTTCGGTCATATCGCCCCACAACTGGCACAGCGCGACGTGGTCGTAGGCGGCGACCCACGCCCAGAGCTCCGGAACCACCATCGGCCGCGGAACGAAGAATTTCAGAAGATCGTCGCGGATCTTCTCGCGTGATTTCCACAGCGGCGACGAAGGCTGCGGCAACTTCGGCAGCACGTTCTTGCGCACCCAACTACCGGCACGGGCGGGATCGAACTCCGTCGAGACAGCGTAATACTCTCGGCCGTCCTCACAGACAACGCCGATGGACACGAGATCGATGGTTCGACCGTCTTCGATGAATTCACAGTCGTAGAAGTAGCGCACGTCCGAAAACTATGCCGCACGCGCAGGCTCTGGAGCCAATGCGCGTGCGGCCGGTGTGGGAAATCTCTAGCTGGCTTGTGCGTCCGGGAGCGAATCCTTGTCGGACTTCGCGGATTCCTTCGACTCGGCCGAGGCCACGAGATCGACAACCGACTCGCCGCCTTCCGCCGGAACGTCGACGGCAGCTTCGGGTTTCGTGGGCGCCTGGTTCTTGAGGCTTGCCGCGTAGATGTCCACGTACTCCTGGCCGGAGAGTTTCATCAACTTGTACATCACCTCGTCGGTCACAGCGCGCTCGACGAAGCGGTTTCCGCCCATGCCTTCGAAGCGGGAGAAATCGATGGGTTCGCCGACAATCACGGTGACCTTGGCGGGACGCCACATCCGTGAGCCGATCGGATTCATCTTGTCGGTGCCGACCATCGCTACCGGGATCACCTTGACGCCCGATTCAAGTGCGAGGCGCGCCATTCCGGTCTTGCCCTTGTAGAGGCGACCGTCAGGCGAGCGCGTCCCCTCGGGGTAGATACCCAGCAGGCTGCCCGAACCGAGGACCTTGAGACCGGCGTTGAGTGCATCCTGCGCCGCGTCTGCACCGGTTCGGTCGATGGGGACCTGACCGACCGCGGTGAAGAACCACTTCTGGAAAGCGCCCTTCAGACCGGAACCGGTGAAGTACTCACTCTTGGCAAGGAACGTGATGCGGCGGTTGACGCGAAGCGGAAGGTAGAACGAGTCCAGAACCGCCTGGTGATTGCTGGCCAGAATGGCCGCCCCGTCAGTCGGAATGTTCTCGTGACCCTTGACCGTCGGACGCCCGAGCAGCCAGAGAATCGGCCCCAGCAACACATACTTGAAGAGCCAATACCACACGGCGTCCCTCCCATTCACAGCTGAATTTCGCTGAGTACGACCTTACTGCCGACCGGTAACCCCCGCTACACACGCCCCTGCAGGATCGACCCGATCACAGTCCGGCAGACGTGGTTCCAGCGCCGTCGACCCCACCGAGATCCTGAGGCACTACCGATCGGGCCAATGCGGCGGCGCCGACCATGCCCGCAGCTTCGCCCAGCTGAGCGGAACGGATGCGGGCCAGTGGGCGGTGCTTCGCCCCGGTCAACAATGTCGCGTATTGCTCGCGGGCGTCGTCGAGAAACAGTGGGGCAGAACTCGCGACGCCGCCGGCGATCACGACCAGATCGGGATCGTAGACGTCACCGACCATGGCCAGACCCACGGCCAGCCAACGGGTGAACTCGGCGATCGTTGCCAGCGCGAGTGGGTCACCGTCCTGCGCGGCGTTGGCGATCCGGCGACCGGTGAGCGAACCAGGATCCACCGCTACCTCGCGCGCCAGGACCGTCGACGCGGCCGGGTCGGCGGCAAGCAGTTCGATTGCCGTGTCGACGAGCGCCGTTCCGCTGCAATAGCGCTCCCAACACCCACGTTTGCCACACGCGCACTGACGCCCGCCCGGAACGACCTGGATGTGGCCCAGTTCGGGGGCGACGCCGTGACTCCCCCGGTACAGCTCACCGTTGATCAGCAGCGCTCCACCGATTCCGGTCCCGATCGCCACCATCACGACATTGCGGCCACCTGCGGCCGCGCCGAATCGGTGCTCCGCGAACGCCGCTGCATTGGCGTCGTGTTCGAGAACGACCGGCAAGCCGAGCCGCTTGCTCAAGTCACTTCCGACCGGCGCGTCCACCCATGGCAAGTGCGGAGCGAACCGAACCGAGCTTCGATCGGAGGTGATGAAGCCGGCGACCGCCAACCCCACGGCCGATACCTCGTGCCTGGTGACCAATTCGCGCACGACGCGATCGAGACCGTCTTCGAGTGCCCTGGCCGACTGCGGGGTCGGGGCTTGAATCATCTCGAGCACTTGTCCGTCGACGTCCACGACGGAGGCCCTGATACTCGTCCCGCCGACGTCGATGCCGACCGTCAAGATGTCGTCCATGGTGGAGTCGGAGACCGCTTTCAAGCGGCGCGCGCTCATCGCGACGATTCCCGCGAGAGCGGCGTCCGCTGGAGTGCGCACCCTGAATCGGTGCCTCGTGCGTCGGTGACCATTGTGTCGATTGTGCTCATCTCGGGCCGTTCGCTCTACCCGGGGTACTGAGTCAGTCCTTGACCGTCACGTTGATCGGGACAAATGCCGCCGTGCGAGTTCGCTCCGCACCTGGCGTCGTCGGACCGCCTTCAGGTCCACGATCGGGGCCTGACGGCCCCCCGAGAAACTCGTCGAGAATCTCACGAAGCAACGCAAGGAATGCTGCTGCTTGACCCGCGAGGAATGCCAACAGTTCGTGGTGCTCACCGCGAACCAGTGCGGCGAGGGCGCACACCGGACACCAGCTGCAGCCGGTGAACACCGGCTGCGTGTCCGTGGACGCCGAGTCACTCGCAACGTCGGCCGTCGCTGCTGCGGCCTTCTGCAGCACCGGTTCCAGGCGCGTCAGAACGGTTTCCGCCAGCGCGCGAAACTCCGCGACGAGGCGCTCGTGCTCTTCGCTCATACCGGCCACACCGCGGGATCCGGGCTGAACCGGATGATCAGGTAACTGCCGTCCAACTCCGCCCCGTTCACGACACAACGACGCAGCACCGACGCCAAACGAACTCTGCGTCGTACGCCGTCTGCTCCCACCAGCACATCGTCCTCCACCCGGCCCAACGACAACGACGACGGATCCACGAGCGGAAGGTACATCCGCATCACGTACACCGAATCGACTCCGGTCCCGGACTCCAACGACACCACGATGTTGTCCGCGGTACCGACGGTGCCCGAATCCGTGCCCGTTCCACCCTCGAACGTGGCCGCGATCTCGCCCAGAGCGGCCAACCCTACCGGTTCGGCGCAAGCGCGTTCGACCGTTGTGACGGACATTCCATCGGTTGATCCACGCAGTTCGTCCACGACGAGTGCCTGAGCCGCCCGGATCGAGGCGAGCCACTGCGCCGCCGGTGAATCGTCGACACCCTTCCCGGCGGACGAGTTGAACTGCGGGACAAGGTTGTTGACCACAATCCCGTCAACTCGCAACCCGGCCAGAGCCAGCCCGGACAACGTCCGACGAGTCGCCGCGACCGACACGCCGTCGGCCGACGTCACCACACGCACGCCGGTGTTCTCCCGATCCGAGAGGTGAACCGCGATCCGATCCACCGACGCGAGCACGCGTTCGACGACGGACACGAGCAGGAGCAGCCGCATGTCCGTACCTGTCACAGCGACCATCCGCCTGTGCCGCGGCCACAATCGCTCGAGATACTCCGACACCATCGACGGCGAGCCGAGTATCCGCAGCGCTTCGGCTGCGGCCGGACAGTCCACGATCACGACGTCGTAGTCGCCGCTGTCCGAGAGGTCGACGATCTCGGCGAGCCCGAGCATGTCTTGGATGCCCAGGGATCCCGTCAACTCTTCCGGTTCCAAGCCCTCGAATGACGAACCGTGTTCGTGATCTCCCGCTCCGAAAGTTCCTGCAGCGTCGATCAACCCCGACAATCCTCGGAACTTGTCCTCGAGGAGCGCTGACGTGTCGAGTTGCCGGACGTCGAGACGCTCGGTGAGAGATGTGGTCGTTCGCGGATTCGGCACGCCCAGGACGTCTGCAAGAGAACCTGCCTGATCGATCGACACGAGCAGCACTCTCGCCCCATCGGTCGCAGCCGACACAGCAGTCGCTGCGGCAAGCGTCGTCGTGCCTACTCCGCCTTTACCGACGAACAGTTGGACGCGCGATCGTTGCTCCGGCACTCAGCCCTCGACTCGCTTCTTCAGTTCCTTCAGAGCTGTGTCGGTGATGATCTTCTCGGCCTTGCGCTTGAACAGACCGATCATCGGAATCGTCAGGTCGACCGTCAACTCGTAGGTGACCGACGTGGTGCCGTTCGGGCCGGGCTCGAGTGTGTACGAACCGAATTGGGACTTCTGAATCTCGCCCGAGATCAGCTCCCAACTCACCGCCATACCGTCCGGTGCCCACGAATACTGCAGTTCGTAGGTGTCCTTCACCATCCCCGCGTCGAGGACGAAACGTACTCGGTCCGCGTGGCCGCCCTGTCCCGGCGCCGTCACCTCGACGGACTTCGCCGCGGCCACCCACTCGGGGTACCGCTCGAAATCGGCGATGACGTCCATCACGGCGTCGGCAGGAGCGTCGATGCTGATCAACCCCTTGGTCTTCTCGGCCATACGACTGCGCTACCTTCCTTCGTCAAAAGTCCAGAACCTGCACAACGTGCAGTGCTTCGATTATCAGTCCGGTGCTACTCCGGCGGCACGTCCCGCTTCGAGTTCGCGTTTGAGCTGGAACGACATGACCTTGCCATCGACCCGACGCTTGCGGTTCATCCCGGCGAGGTCGAGGGTCGCCAGATCGGACGGCGATACGCCGACCGGCTCACAGTGCAGGAAGTAGTGCGCGATCGTCCCGTCCATGACCGGTTCGAGCCACACCTCCATGGTGCCGACCAGCTGACCTGACACTCCCCAACGGAATCCTGCGGGACCGCGATCTTCCCGGACTTCGAGCTCGAGATCACTGAACCAGCGACGCCACTGCGCGCGCGAGGACAACAGTTCGGCGACCCGCTCGGGCGGGGCGGCGATGAAAGTCTGGTCTGCGACCTGAATGCTGCTCACCGAAGTAGCTTCACATATCGCGTCCGCGAAGCGTCGAGGGGTGTCGCAACACTACATACCGGACAGACTGTAAGCCTGGCCACAACTGCGTCGGACATGCGACTACAGTAGGAGACGAAAACCCTACTCGTCAGTATTTCGCAGTGTCGGAGGTATTTCGTGCCTGAGTTCAGCGCACCCCAGACGTTCACCATTCCCGAGGATGCCTCCGCGGTCGACTCGGTCTTCGCCTTCGCGAAGACGAAGCCGGCGGCGGTTGTCTACAAGCGCAAAGTCGGAAATGCATGGGTCGATGTCACTGCAGGCGATTTCGCCGCTCAGGTGACTGCCGTCGCCAAGGGCCTCATCGCGATCGGCGTCAAGCAGGGCGACCGCGTCGGCCTCATGTCGGCGACGCGTTTCGAATGGCCGCTCGTCGACTACGCCATCTGGGCAGCCGGTGGCGTGACGGTTCCGATCTACGAAACCTCCGCAGCCGAGCAGGTTCGTTGGATTCTCGAGGACTCCGAAGCAATCGACCTCATCGTCGAGAACGACGCACATGCCGCGACCGTGAAGGACGTCGCTGCAGCCGCCCCCGCGCTGCGCACGGTGTACCAGATCGATGCCGCGGCAGGCGGTAAAGGTGTTGTCGAGGAATTGACCGCACTGGGCGCCGACATCTCCGACGAGGACGTCCACGCCCGCGTCGCGGCACTGAAGGCATCCGATCCCGCGACCCTGATCTACACGTCGGGCACCACGGGCCGACCCAAGGGCTGCCAGCTGACGCACTCCAACCTGATTGCCGAGTCGAAGGGCATCCTCGACTCCAACCTCGGCACGCTGCTCAAGACTCCTGGCGTTCGCACTCTGATGTTCTTGCCGCTCGCGCACGTTCTCGCTCGCGCAGTCAGCATCGCGTCGTTCGATGCCGGTGCAGCGCTGGGGCACACGAGCGACATCCCGAACCTCGTTCCGACGTTCGGCGAGTTCAAGCCCGACTTCATCCTCTCGGTGCCGCGCGTGTTCGAGAAGGTCTACAACAGCGCACGCGCCAAGGCGCACGGCGACGGCAAGGGAAAGATCTTCGACGCGGCCGCAGACACCGCCGTCGCGTGGAGCGAGGCGCAGGACAAGGGCGGCGCCGGCATCGTTCTCAAGGCCAAGCACGCTCTCTTCGACAAGCTCGTGTACTCGAAGCTGCGCGCAGCGCTCGGCGGGCAGTGCCAGCTGGCCATTTCCGGTGGTGCACCTCTGGGCGCTCGACTCGGCCACTTCTTCCGCGGTATCGGTGTCACGATCTACGAGGGCTACGGACTGACCGAGACCACCGCAGCGTTCGCCGTCAACACCATCGGCGCACAGAAGGTCGGTTCTGTCGGAAAGCCGTTGGCCGGCAACTCCGTTCGTATCGCAGAAGACGGCGAAATCCTCCTCTCGGGACCGGTGGTCTTCACCGGCTACTGGCGCAACGAGAAGGCGACCGCCGAGTCGGTCGAGAACGGCTGGTTCCACACCGGCGACCTCGGCACCGTCGACAAGGACGGCTACATCACCATCACCGGCCGCAAGAAGGAAATCATCGTCACGGCAGGCGGCAAGAACGTCTCCCCCGCTCAGCTCGAGGATTCCCTTCGCGCGCACCCGCTGATCAGCCAGGCCATCGTGGTCGGCGACCAGAAGCCTTTCATCGGCGCCCTCATCACCATCGACGCCGAAGCTCTCCCCGCCTGGAACGAGCGCAACAACAAGGCCGCAGGAACCACAGCGGCCGACCTGGTTTCGGACGGCGAACTGGTCGGCGAAATCCAGGACGCCATCGACGAGGCCAACAAGCTCGTCTCACACGCCGAGGCGATCAAGAAGTTCCGCATTCTTCCGGTCGACTTCTCCGAGGACACAGGCGAACTCACGCCCACGATGAAGCTCAAGCGCAACGTCGTGCACGAGAGCTTTGCCGCCGACATCGAAAAGATCTACGCCAAGTAGTCTTTCGCCGATCAGTCCTCTGCCGACACGAACGTGCCGACATGAACGGCCCGCACCGAATTCGGTGCGGGCCGTTCGCGTTCGAGTCCCGGTAGCTCAGCCGAGGAGATTACGCAGCTTCGAAGCGAGCGTGTCCCACTTCCAGTCTTCGGCAACCCATGCCCGGCCGGCTGCTCCCATCGCGGCCGCGCGATCACGATCGGACAGCACCTCGATCACGGATTCGGCGACGTCGCGAACAGAGGTGCCGTCGACCACGAGCCCGGTCTTGTTCTGCTGCACCGTTTCCGGAGCGCCACCACTGCGCCCGGCGATGACCGGCACACCGGTAGCCGAGGCCTCGAGGTAGACGATTCCCAGTCCTTCGACGTCCAATCCGGCGCCTCGGGTACGGCACGGCATGGCGAACACGTCGGCGATCGTGTGGTGCGCTGCCAACTCTGCGGCGGGCACCGTGCCAGTGAAGACGACGTGATCGTCCATCCCGGTCTTACGCGCCAATTGGCGGAGATGGTCCTCGTACGGCCCACCTCCGACGATCACCAGTACCGCCCCGTCAATGCTCTTGCGTACGGTCGGCAGCGCCTTGATGAGCATGTCCTGCCCCTTGCGTGGCACGAGCCGCGACAGGCACAGGATCGTGGGCCGCTCGCCCAGCCCGTATCGCTTACGCAGTTCCGCGCGGGCGACCGAGTCCGGGTGGAACACTGACGTGTCCACTCCGGAAGGAAGGTGCTCGAGCGCCGCTTGCGGGCCGAAGGCCGCCGAGAACCGCCCACGGGTGTATTTGCTGACGAACGTCACCGCATCGGTGTGGTCACCGATCACACGCAACGACTGCCGCGCACCGGCAATCATCGACCATCCGACCTCGTGGCCGTGAGTACTCGCGATCACTCGGCTCGCTCCGGCGCGTCGAACAACCGGTGCCAACAACGCCAACGGTGCTGCCGCACCGAACCAGACCGACTCGCAGTCGTGCTTCTTGACCAACTTCGCGGCTCGACGAGCGACAAAAGGCGACGGCAGCATCAGCGTCGTCGGGTGCCGAACGACCTCGAAAGGCTGTGCCGCATCGAACTTCTTGTGCGAGTCGCCCCGCCACCGCGGTGCGTACACCACCAACTTGTCCGGCGGCAGATGCCCGGCGAACGTGTGGAGATAAGACTGGATACCTCCGGGGCGAGGAGGAAAATCGTTGGTCACCAAGAGGGTCCGGCGCATCCGTCCACCGTAGGGCACTCGGTGCTTCAAACGTGCGAAGGGCACCTCGCCGCTGCAATCGACCCAGCCGCGAACTACTCAGCCCAGATGGCTGTTGGTCCAGTCGACCCATCCGGCTCGCAGTTCCTCGGTTCCGACGCCAACGACCGCTCGGATCCGCGAATCGAGGTCTTCGGCCGTCATCTTTCCGGAGGCGAGAGCGCGAAAGAGGTCGGTCAGCTTTGCTTCTCCGAATCGATCGGCGATATACGCGTTGATCGACCACGCCGATTCGTACGCCAGTGAACTCACGACCGGTACACCGCTGAACTGCGTGTCGTCCGGAAACTCGGTCGGAGTATCGCCGGAGCGTACCGCTGCCGCCAGAGTCGGCGCGATCTCACCCCAGGCCCGCGAGGATCCACGGTTTCCCGCGTATTCGGCAAACCCTTCCAATACCCACATCGGCGACCCGTCACGGGTTTTCGATCGGGCGGCTATGTGCATCAGTTCGTGGCGCAACACCGTTCGCCTGGTGATGTCGGTCAACCTCGAAGCCGCGGCAGGCGAGAAGACCACTCGCTGGCCACTCACGTCGGATGACCCGTCCGCCGTCGCATCCGCGACCGACACTGCGGCAATCGAAGCGCCGTCGTGATGGGAGCCGACCAGTGCGGTGAATTCCTCAGCGGACCCCGCCACCATGAGCACCGCGCGCTCGGACCACCACGGCCCCCACAACTGCGTCGTGTTCTCGATGGCTGAGTCCACATCGGCAGCCAAAGCGTCGACGAACGCCTGCTGACCCGGGTGGCCGATCACCAGCGCGTTACCCGCAGAATTCTCGGCGACGGCAAGCGGGCCGAAGTCCCAGGGGCCGTTCCAGGATTCGCCCGCCGTTCGGGCGCCGTCCAGTCCGACGATCGACCCGTCCGCAAGAACCGACCACTGATCGCCGCGTTTCGCGAGCGTCATGGACACTGCCTTGCGCGTGGGCAATGCGTCGACGCCGTCGAGGGCGTACCGCAACAGAACTTGCGCATTCCATACTTCGACGTCTCCGCCCGGTGCACCGGTTCGCGGCGCCGGAGTCAGGCCGCCGCTGGGAATCTCGTATCCCCAGTCGGAGAATTCGAGCGCTCCCGCTGCAGTGGCTCGTCGAACTTCCGCCTCGAGCGCACCGGGTGCGGCGGCACTGTCGACGAACTTCGCCAGCCCCGACGGATCGTCGGACATCTGAGCCGCGGCCCATGCATCGAGAAAGCTCTGGACTTGAGCGCTGCGTTCCGCGTCCTGTTCGGCGGCGGCATTTTCGTCGGAATCGGACCTGTTCGTCAGGAAGATCGTCAGGCCCAGAACGAGCACCACGGCTACACCGAGCGCCACGAGGGCCGGATACTCCCAACGGCGTGGTCGATCTGCGCCGACGTCGGGCGTCGTCATCGGTTCAGTCGGCACGGTGCCGAGTGTAGGAGAACTCGACTCGACGCTTCACGGCGGCTGGCCACACGCCGCTCGGGCGCAGCAAGCCGTCAGTAACGACGCGCAGTGGAGAACTCCATGCCTGCCATCGACTGGACCTTCACCGGTACGCCGAACGTCGACGCATGCAGAATGTTTCCGTCGCCGGCGTAGATGCCGACATGCGAGTTGTCGCTGTAGAACGTCACGACGTCGCCGGGCTGTAGTTGGTCCCTCGACACCGGTACACCGCCCTGCGCCTGCGCTTGGCTCGATCGCGGCAGAGTCTTTCCGATCTGCTTGTAGGCCCACACCACCAGACCTGAGCAGTCGAACTCGTTCGGGCCGGTCGCGCCCCAGACGTACGGGTCACCGATCCGCGTGAGGCCTGCCTGCAGAGCAGCAGCACCCGAGCCAGGGGTCAAGTTAGCCAGAATTTTGCTGAGATCGACGTCCGGCGGGAAAGGCGTACCGCTCAGTTGGTTACGTTCGTCGTCGGTGAGATTCTGGAAGGCTTTGGTCACGTCGGCGATCTGCGTCTGCAGTTCACTCTGCTTGCGCTGCAAATCGTCACTGAGCGCGCGGGCTTGATCGGCGGCGGTTCGCGCTTCTTCGGCCGATCGCTTCGACGCTTCCGAGGCGGCACGCGCATCGGCAGTGGCTTGGTTGAACTGAGAGACCTGTACTGCCGCGTCGTTGGAAATCACGTCGAGCGCAGACATCTGGTCGAGCAACTGCTGCGGCGAGTCGCTCACCATCAACGCAAAGAGGCGATTGGTTCGCGCACCCTGGTAATTCGCTGTGGCAATACGGTTTACCGCCGGAGCGAACTCGGCGACGCGCGCCGAAGCCGCGTCGAGAAGACCCTGATCGGCTGCCGATCGCACGTCCGCATCATTCGCGACTGCCAGCTTCGCGTCGAGGTCGATCTGCGCGTTGTGCAGCGCTTCGTTGGTCTGCTCGGAAACCCGGGAGAGTTCACCGAGCTTGTCGAGCGCCTCGGTGGGGTTGGTGATGACGGGGTCGGCACCGGCCTGCATCGAAGGCCCTGCAACGAGTCCGAACGCCAGCACTCCCACTGTCAACGCGGCCCGTACTCGACTGTTGTTTTTCGATGAAACCACGGAATGCAACTCTCCGTCTCGGTGAAGCGACGCCGACCGGGGCCGGTCGACGATCTGTTAGCTGGCTGTCAACTATCCACAGTACCTGTCTCGGCCGCGCAATGTCTCGATAAGGTTACGGAACGGCATACGTTTGTGTCTACTCGCCGGTAGGCGTGTCGGGGTGAAGTACCGGGCGAATTGTCGCGAAACGAAAATGTGGGCCCCGAATCGAAGATTCGAGGCCCACATTCGAAGATCCGGAGCTCCCCCGAGCTCCGCCGCATCACAGCGGCGGATCGTTCCGACTGCCTACCGGAGACAGCCGTCGAGCGTGTTCAGAAATCAGTAACGGCGAGCGCCGTCGTACGGCATCGAGGACACCGGAGCGAGCTTCACGGGCTGACCAGCGGTCGACGCGTGGATGACATTGCCGTTACCGGCGTAGATGCCCGAATGCGATCCGCCGTAGAAGGAGATCACGTCGCCGACCTGAAGATCGGACTGTGCGACGGCAACGCCGGCTGCAGCCTGGTCGTAGCTCGTGCGAGGCAGGTTGAGACCGGCCTGCTTGTATGCCCACTGAACGAGACCGGAGCAGTCGAATGCGTCCGGGCCGGCTGCGCCGTACACGTACGGGGAGCCCAGCTTGCTCTCTGCGGCGCGAACTGCCTGCTCACCAACACTGGAGATGGGAGCGGCCGGTGCAGCCGGTGCGATGTCGGTGATGCCCGGAATGACCGGCAACTGAGGAATAGAAACGCCCGGAACCTCGAACGTGCCGACGCCGGGGATGGTGATGGGGTCTGCCGAGGCAGGTGCAGCGGTTGCAGCGAATGCTCCGACTGCGAGCGCGCCGGCTACTGCCAACTGCGCTGAACGCTTGAAACTCTGTGACGCCACTTAAGGGGTGCTCCATTTCTTCCATTCATCCGCCGACCGAGTTAGCTGACGGGTTCGGGCTGGGAAGATCAGCCCTACCCGCGTGGTCTGCAGCGATCCTGCGTGCTGCACCCCAGGCGGGATTCACCCCAGTGGAAACTTGGGTTCCCGGTTCGGGTTCCTCGCGGAGATCCCGATTAGGCGGTTCCTGACGATGCCGGTCCTGTTTGGTCCGGCAAGACTTCGTTAGGTCTCAGGAAGGTTACGAAATGATCGCGACGATGTCGACCGCTTCGTGACAATCGTGCCCGATTCGCCGGAAATCGTGGTGCCGCGCCCGCGATACGCCCGGCGGGTCACGGGGAGATAACAACAGGTCGGTTCGGCGACCCACTCCAGGCCGTCAAACCCGCGCCCGCTACCCACTGCCAAGGCTCACCAAACCCGACAATCCGATCTTCCATGCAGTTCAACGATGATTACTTGAAACTAGAACTTGTTCCGGTCACGGACGCGGTTTCAGCCGTCGACAGACGCACCGAAGACCCCCTCGACTCGCCCTACTCACAAGTAGGCGCGCGTCCACATTCGCGAGTTCCCACCGCAAGTGTGATCCTCGTCTCTCCTACTTTTGTCGGGCGTTCATCGACCGATTTCGCAACGGAAGTCCGTGCGGGTCGGATTCCGTGTCTGCACTCTCGAATTCGTGTCGGGGGGTACTTCTACTGTCTGCGGTGTGAGTCCCGCCTCGGCCCGAGAATTTCCGTCTCCGCCCCCGTTCTCCGACGGGGAGAAGTTCGACGTCGGGCGGCAACTGAGCTTCGACGAACTGGACACACCGCTGAGCGAGACAACATTTGTCGTCGTCGACCTCGAGACCACAGGGGGCAGCGCCGACCAGGACTCCATCACCGAGATCGGCGCCGTCAAGATCCGCGGCGGCGAGGTACTGGGCGAAATGGCAACACTCGTCGACCCCGGCCGGTCGATTCCGCCGTACATAGTCGAACTGACCGGAATCACCACAGCCATGCTGATCGGTGCACCTCCCATCGAACGTGTCCTGCCTGCTTTTCTCGAGTTCGCCGAGGGCGCGGTGCTGGTGGCACACAACGCGCCGTTCGACATCGGTTTCCTCAAAGCAGCGGCGTCACGCAGCGCGCGCCCGTGGCCTGCGTTCCGTGTCCTGTGCACCGTCAAACTCGCCCGGCGCGTACTCACACGCGACGAAGCACCTTCGGTGAAGCTCTCCGCACTCGCCCATCTCTTCCAAGTGACCACCCAGCCGACGCACCGGGCTCTCGACGACGCGCGTGCGACCGTCGACGTCCTCCACGGACTGATCGACAGGGTCGGAAACCAGGGTGTCCACAGTTACAGCGAACTAGTCGACTACCTGCCCAACATTTCCTCGCATCAACGGGCCAAACGGTCCTTCGCCGCAAACCTGCCGCGAAGCCCCGGTGTCTACCTTTTCCGCGGTCCTTCCGACGAAGCCCTCTACATAGGAACTGCTACCGACCTTCGACGCCGCGTCCGCAACTACTTCACCGGTTCGGAGACCCGCGGCCGGATGAAGGAAATGGTCGCGCTGGCCACCCGTGTGGACCATGTCGAGTGCGCGCACGCTCTCGAGGCCGGGGTGCGTGAACTACGACTGCTGAGCGCGCATGCGCCGCCGTACAACCGTCGCTCCAAGTTTCCCAAGCGAGGTTGGTGGATCACCCTCACCGACGAGGCGTTTCCGAGACTGTCCGTGGTTCGCACGCCCACGGCCGATTCGATCGGCCCGTTCACCTCTCGCGCCGACGCAGTCGACGTCGCCGACACCGTCGCAGAGTTCAGTCGTCTGCGCACGTGTACCAAGCGTCTCGGACGCGGCGCCGTTCACGGCCCTGACTGCCCCGCTCGCGAACTGGGGGCGTGTCCAGCCTCCTGGACCCCGGAAATCAACGCAGAGGACTACGCGGCCGCCCCTGAGGCCGTGCGTGGATTCTTCCGAGGAACCAACGACGCTCCCCTCCAACAGATGCAGGCCCGGATCGACGAGCTGTCCGCACACGCGTTGTTCGAGAATGCTGCGCGTCTGCGTGACCGAACGGTCGCAGTCGCCACCGCAGTGCGGCGCACTCAGCGACTCGCCGCAGTCGCGGCGATCGAACAACTCGTTCTCGCCCGCCCCACCGGAGACGGCGGCTGGGAGCTGTCGGTGATCCGGTCCGGGCGTCTCGCGTCCGCCGGGCTCGCCAGACGTGGGACTCACCCGATGCCCGTCGTCGACGCCATCACCGCGGCGGCCGAAACCGTCCTACCGGACGACGCCCCGTTCCGCGGCGCGTCACCCGAAGAACTGGGACTGATCGCAAGGTGGCTCTCGTCGGACGGTGTCCGAATCGTGTCGGCGACATCCGGATACGTCGAACCTGTGAGCGGCGCCGGCAAGTGGGAAGCCTGGTGCCGACTCGCCCGAGCCGGAACCGAATCCGAACATCGATGACGTAACGGCGGGGCGGCACCCCTAAGCTCGATCGAAACCACCGGGTCATCACAACCCGCAGGGAAATCGAGGAGAGAAATGATCAACGCCATCGTCATGATTCACGCCGAGTCCGCTCGGATCCCGGAAACCGCGCAGGCCGTCGCCGACCTGTCCGGAGTGACCGAGGTCTACTCGTGCGCAGGTGACGTCGATTTGATCGCCATCGTGAAAGTGCGTGACCACGCCCAGATCGCCGACGTGGTCACCGGAGGAATCAACAAGGTGCCCGGCGTTCTCCGAACCGCCACACACATTGCGTTCCAGTCATTCTCCAGCGCAGACGTCGAGGCCGGTTTCTCGCTGGGTGAATAGCCCCTCGATCAGGCTTGGTCGGCCAGCTCGGCGGTGAGCGCCGCCCACTTGTGAAGCAGTTCAGCGCCCGCGCCGCTGTCGATCGCGGCAGCGGCAGCAGTCATCCCGGCAGAGATCGCACTCTCGAGATCGTCGCCGACACCGTTGAATGCCGCGATGGCTGCTCCCGCGTTCAGCAGGACCGCGTCCCGGACCGGCCCCTTCTGCCCGGAAAGCAGCGTTCTGGCGACGGTGGCGTTGATTTCGGCGTCGCCTCCACGCAACTCTTCGAGAGGAACGCGGTCGATTCCGAGGTCACGCGGATCCAGCGTGACAGTTCGCACACTTCCACCGCCGACGATGTGAACCGTCGACGTCGTCGATGTGGTCAGTTCGTCCAGTCCGTCGTCTCCCCGTACCACCAACGCCGAATTGCCGCGCTGCGCAAGGACTCCCGCGACGACCGAGATCAGTTTCGGAAATGCGCACCCGATCAGCCCGGCACGCGGACGAGCCGGATTGGTCAGTGGACCGAGCACGTTGAATGCCGTCGGAATGCCGATTTCCTTGCGAGGGACCGCCGCAAAGCGCAGTGCGGGATGGAAGACCGGCGCGAAACAAAAGCCGATGCCGACCTCTTCGACGCACCTCGCAACCTGCTCCGGCCCGAGGTTGATGCGAACGCCGAGCGCCTCGAGCACGTCGGCGCCACCGCTCTTGGACGAAGCAGCGCGGTTGCCGTGCTTGACAACTCGCACACCGGACGCGGCAACCACGATCGAGGCCATCGTCGAGATGTTCACCGTGTTGGAGCGGTCACCACCCGTGCCGACGATGTCGACGACGTCGGAATCGACCGGCACGCGCCTGGAGTGTTCGAGCATCGCGGCGGCGAGCCCTTCCAACTCCGCGGGGGTTTCTCCCTTCATCTTCAGACCGACCCCGAAAGCAGCGATCTGAGCGGAGGTGGCGTTGTCCGACATGATCTCGCCCATAGCCCACCGACTGTCGGCTTCCGACAAGTCACTGCCGTCCGTGAGCAAACCGAGAATCATCGGCCAGGACCGCACCACTGCACTCGAATCGACGTTCACGGCGTTGGATGCGTCGGTGCCGGCCATAGTGCCTTGGTCCCCTGTCGTTCAAGTGGGCTGGATTTCGAGCTGTCGTTTCGAGCTGTCGTTTCGCGCTGCCATTTTGTGCTGCCGATGACCCTCGCAGCCTAGTCAGTGAGGTAACGAGGAAACCGAATAGGGCCGCTCAGGACTTTCTGCGACCGCGTTTGGGCGGCGCCTCCGCAAGTATCGGGGGCTGGAGCGCGTCCCACCCGGCGACCGAACCACCGAGTCGCTGCGCCAGACCGGCCATTCGTGACCGCTCCTGGGAGCAATGCAGTGCGTCAAGCACCTGGACACGCTCGAAGACGACGCGAACCGAATTCTCGACCGTCGGAGTCACGTCCTCGGGCCGACTCGAGCCTCGCACATATCCGTCCTGGGCGACGATGCTCTCGGCATCGGCTACCGAGCCCTCCGGGAGGTCGAGATGATGCCGCAGAACCACTTCGGACTCCGCCCTGAACTCCGGCTCGGTGGAGGCGGCACGTTCGAGAGCCGTCGAGCTCGCCTCGGCGTCGTCGAAGCCTTCGGCAACGACGACCAGATCCGACCGCCCTGCATCGAGCGGTGTCGGAATCTTCGTGCCGAAAATTCTCAGGAACCACGGTCTACTCTTGTGTGTAGCTGCCATCGCGCCAGCATATTCCGACCACGCCACCAGCGCGTTCGCCGCCCGATCCCGCGAACTCGAGCCGAGCGACGCGCCGATGGTGGACCCGAGTGGTCGTCTCTTACGACGAAGCGTCATACTTCTGTCTGTGACGAGCGCAGTAGGGACTTCAGGATCGGCAATCACCCAACGCGTGCACTCGCTGAACCGGCCGAATATGGTCAGCGTTGGCACCATCGTGTGGTTGTCAAGTGAGCTCATGTTCTTCGCAGGGCTCTTTGCCATGTACTTCGTGGCACGAGCTCAGGCGAACGGAAATTGGCCGCCGGAGCCAACCGAATTGAACCTTTATCTGGCCGTGCCGGTGACCTTGGTGCTTATCGCATCTTCGTTCACCTGCCAGATGGGTGTCTTCGCGGCTGAGCGTGGCGACGTCTTCGGACTTCGTCGCTGGTACACCATCACCTTGGTCATGGGGGCGTTCTTCGTCGCCGGCCAGGGTTACGAGTACTACCACCTCGTGCACGAGGGCACCACGATTTCGAGCAGCGTGTACGGCTCGGTGTTCTACATGACCACCGGCTTCCACGGTCTGCACGTCATCGGCGGTCTCATCGCCTTCGTCTTCTTGATCGCACGTACCCGGGTCAGCAAGTTCACGCCCGCCCAGGCCACCGCCGCGATCGTTGTTTCGTACTACTGGCACTTTGTCGACATCGTGTGGATCGCGCTGTTTGCCACGATTTATTTCATCCGTTAATCAGCTGTACGCCCCAGGCAGCCCCTGACGTCCAGTTCCGTCCCGACATACCAAAGGGATACAGATGAGTTCATCCCCCCCTCCCGCATCCGATAACTCAGCGAATGCCGCGAAGTCGCGTCGCCAGCGGAAAATCCGCCGGCGCGTCACTGGCGCGCTCGTATTGATGATGGGATTGATCAGCGCAGGTTTCCTCGCTTCGGCGTTGACACCAGCTCCGCAGGTTGCGACCGCCAGTGACGATTCAGCAGCCCTGATTCGTGAAGGCAAGCAGCTGTACGACACGTCATGCATCACGTGCCACGGCGCGAACTTGCAGGGCGTGCAGGACCGCGGTCCCAGCCTCATCGGCGTCGGCGAAGCAGCCGTGTACTTCCAGGTCTCTTCTGGTCGTATGCCGGCAGCTCGCAACGAGGCCCAGGCTGCACGCAAGGACCCCAAGTTCGATGCTGCGCAGACCGACGCCCTCGGCGCTTTCATCCAGGCCAACGGCGGCGGCCCGACGCTCATCCGCGACGAGAACGGCGAAATCGCCCAGTCCTCGCTGCGCGGTGGCGACGTCGGACGCGGCAGTGAGCTCTTCCGGCTCAACTGCGCGTCGTGCCACAACTTCACCGGCCGCGGTGGCGCACTGTCCTCGGGCAAGTACGCCCCGGTCCTGGATCCGGCCAGCGAGCAGCAGATCTACGCTGCCATGGTTACCGGTCCCCAGAACATGCCGAAGTTCTCGGATCGTCAGCTGACGATCGAGGAGAAGAAGGACATCATCGCCTACGTCAAGTCGTCGGGCGAGTCGAAGGACCCCGGTGGGTACGGGCTCGGTGGCCTCGGTCCGGCCTCTGAGGGTCTCGCCATGTGGGCCGTCGGAATCATCGCTGTCGTCGGTGCAGCATTGTGGATCGGAGCAAGGTCATGAGCGACGCTGGCCAGCATGGCGGCGATACGCCTAAGAAGTACACAGATGAAGAGCTCGACGCGATGTCACGCGACGACCTGGTCAAGCTGGGTACCAATCTCGATGGCGTCGATGTCGTCTACCGCCGTGATCGTTGGTCGGTAAAGGGCACCAGGGCGGAAAAGCGCGCCGAGCGCAACGTCGCCTTCTGGTTCGGCCTCGCCGGCGTTTCGGCGATCGCGTTCATCGCGATCTACCTGTTCTGGCCCTGGGAGTACGCAGGCGCCGGTGACGAGAACTACGGCAAGTACAGCCTGTACACCCCGCTGATCGGGTTGACCATGGGTCTGGCGATCCTCGGCGTCGGCATCGGTGCCGTTCAGTTCACCAAGAAGTTCATCCCCGAAGAGGTCTCGATCCAGGACCGCCACGACGGTGGTTCCACCGAGGTCGATCGTCGCACGATCGTCGCCGAGCTCGGCGACACCCTCGAGACGTCCACCCTCCCCCGCCGCAAGGCCATCAAGCGCAGCTTGATGTTCGGCGGCGGCGCACTCGGCGTCATGATGGTCATGCCCCTCGGCGGACTCATCAAGAACCCGTGGGCCAAGGGCGACGACTCACCTCTGTGGGTGTCCGGCTGGACCCCGAACTACCCGGGCGAGACCATCTACCTGCGTCGTGACACCGGCCGTCCCGAGGACATCGTCCTCGTTCGCCCGGAAGATCTCGATGCCGGTTCGATGGAAACGGTCTTCCCGTTCCGCGAGTCCGACCGTGGCGACGAGCACGCTCTGCTCGCAGCACTGCGCGGCATTCGTAACTCGGTGATGCTCATCCGCCTTCGCACGGAAGACACCGCGCGTGTCACCAAGCGTAAGGGCCAGGAAAGCTTCAACTACGGCGATTACTTCGCCTACTCGAAGATCTGCACCCACCTGGGTTGCCCCACCTCGCTCTACGAACAGCAGAGCAACCGTATTCTGTGCCCCTGCCACCAGTCGCAGTTCGACGCACTGACCTACGGCAAGCCGATCTTCGGTCCCGCTGCTCGCGCACTTCCGCAGTTGCCTATTACAGTGAACGAAGAGGGCTTCCTGGTCGCCGACGGTGACTTCATCGAAGCACTCGGCCCGGCATTTTGGGAGCGTCGACCGTGACCACAACAACAACCAAACCGTCCAAGATCAGCGCGGCAGCGGCTGGACAAGCGGAGGCTATGGACTCCCGCTACCACCTCGCCGCAGGCATGCGCCGGCAGATCAACAAGGTCTTCCCGACGCACTGGTCCTTCATGCTCGGCGAGATCGCGCTCTACAGCTTCGTGATCCTGCTGATCTCCGGTGTGTTCCTGACGCTGTTCTTCGATCCGTCGATGGCACACGTCGTCTACCAGGGCGCATACCAGCCGCTTCGTGGTGTCACGATGTCTCGCGCCTACGAGACGACCCTGAACATCTCCTTCGAGGTGCGCGGCGGTCTCTTCGTTCGCCAGATTCACCACTGGGCTGCACTGATGTTCGCGGCGTCGATCATCGTTCACCTCGCTCGCATCTTCTTCACCGGCGCCTTCCGTCGCCCGCGTGAAGCGAACTGGGTCATCGGCTGCCTGCTGCTCATCCTGGCGATGTTCGAAGGCTTCTTCGGTTACACCATCCCCGACGACCTGCTCTCGGGCACCGGCCTCCGCGCCGCCTTCGGTGGTATCACGATGAGTATCCCGATCGTCGGTACCTGGATGCACTGGCTGATCTTCGACGGCGACTTCCCCGGCGACCTCATCATCCCGCGTCTCTACGTCGCTCACGTGCTGCTGTTCCCGGGCATCATCCTGGCTCTGATCGCCGGCCACCTCGCGTTGGTCTGGTACCAGAAGCACACGCAGTTCCCCGGCCCCGGCCGTACGGAACAGAACGTCGTCGGCGTCCGCATCCTCCCGGTCTTCGCGATGAAGGGTGGCGCGTTCTTCGCCATGACCTTCGGCGTGCTCGCACTGCTCGGTGGTCTGTTCCAGATCAACCCCGTGTGGAACATCGGTCCGTACAACCCGTCACAGGTCTCGGCAGGTTCCCAGCCCGATATCTACATGATGTGGACGGACGGCCTTGCTCGACTGTGGCCGGCGTGGGAGATCTACCTGTTCAACCGGTACACGATCCCTGCAGTGTTCGCCGTCGCCCTGATCATGGGCCTCGTCTTCGCACTGTTGATCGCGTACCCGTGGATCGAGAAGCGTCTCACCGGAGACGACGCTCACCACAACATCCTGCAGCGCCCGCGCGACGTGCCGGTCCGTACCGCTATCGGTGCGATGTCCATCGCGTTCTACCTGGTGCTCACGATCTCCTGCATCAACGACATCATCGCGTACCACCTGCACATCTCGCTGAACGCAATGACGTGGATCGGCCGTATCGGCATGGTCATCCTTCCGCCCATCGCGTACTTCGTGACGTACCGGTTCTGCATCGGCCTGCAGCGCAGTGACCGTGCAGTCCTCGAACACGGCATCGAGACCGGCATCATCAAGCGGATGCCGAACGGCCAGTACATCGAGATCCACCAGCCGCTCGGCCCCGTCGACGAGCACGGACACCCGATCCCGCTCGAGTACCAGGGTGCTGCTGTCCCGAAGAAGATGAACAAGCTCGGCCTCGCCGGCAAGCCCGGTAGCGGTAGCCTGATCACCGCTGACCCAGTCGAGGAGAGCGAGGCTCTCGAAGCCGCTCATCACGAAGCTGAGCACGAGCAGCTTCAGATCCTTCTGGACTACCAGAACCGAACCAACGGCAAGTCCGATGGTTCAAGTGGAGAACTCCACTAAGAACGTCAGTTGACCAGTGAGGCCCCGAACCGGATTCCGGTTCGGGGCCTCACTCGTTCTCTGAGCGATTCAGTATGGACAACCTCCAAGTGGGCACCACTCCCCCGGTTCGTTGTCCGAGCGCCGACAACAGCAGGCACTACGCTTTGCTAGACCTCGAACAGAGTTGAATAGTGCTCCACCGTCGGGAACGGCTCGTAGAAGTGATGGAGAAGTTCTCGCCACTTCTCGTATCCCGTGGACTGACGGAAGCCGATGGTGTGTGACTCCACGGCCCACTCGACCAGCAGGAGATATCGCTCCGGTGATTCCAGGCAGTGCGAGAGCCGCAGCCTGATGAATCCGGGAACCTCGGGAGATGATGGTTCGGGCCACGTCGAATGCGGCCTCGAAACGCGCTGACTGCGACGGATCGACCTGCAGGACGGCATGTTCGAGAATCATCTACGGAGTGTTGCACGTTCTCGGGAGTCCCCTCGAGGCGTTGTCGCCTGGTGAGATACTCGGACCATGACATCCCATGCACGCGGCACCTTCGAGATCGATCTTCGCCCCGCCGATCCTGAGCTCTCCGGACGCGTCGGACGCTTCGAGTTCGACAAGACGTTCATCGGCGGCGTCGAAGGCACGTCGTCCGGCCTGATGCTGTCCGCGGGCGATCCGACAGCCGGTGCAGCGGGCTATGTCGCTTTGGAGTTTGTCACGGGGCAGGTCGACGAAGCTGTGGGATCGTTCGCCCTGCAGCAGTTCGGTCAGATGATCGACGGAACGCAGAAGCTTCTGTACGAGATCGTGCCGGGGTCCGGAACCGGCGAGTTGAAGGGCATCGCAGGCACTCTCGAGCTGGAGGTCGTCGACGGTCTGCACCGCTACGACCTCGAATACTCGCTCCACGATTGACAGAGAGCGGTTGTTGACAGGCACCCTCCTACCACCGAAACTCACATAAACGACAACAGAGGCGCCGTACCCGGGTGGGTGCGGCGCCTCTGTTCGAGTGCGGGTGAAACTAGTGCTTCTCGGGTCCGGTGTAGTACTCGAACACCAGGCCTGCGGCTGCGGCGAGCACACAGACAACTGCGACTGCGATGAGCCACGGCTGGAAGTACGCCAGCGACACTGCCGCGAGTGCAGCAGCAGCGGCAAGCAGGATCGGCCAGAAGCTACCCGGGCTGAAGAAGCCCAGTTCTCCTGCACCATCCGAGATTTCAGCGTCGTCGTAGTCCTCGGGACGGGTGTCCAGACGACGGGCGACGAAGCGGAAGTAGGTACCCACGATGAGCGTCAGACCTGCAGACAGGACGATGGCCGTCAGTCCGGCCCACTCGATACCTGTGCGTGACAGAGCGGTGAACACTCCGTAGATGATCGCGACGAGAATGAAGAACATCGTCAGGATCTCGAAGAGCTTGGCTTCGATCTTCATATCAGCACTTGTCCTTGTTCAGTGAAGAGGCTGGCCGGCTCAGTTGCCTGCAGTGGCGACGGTTGCCTGACGGTACTCGCGGTCGGTGTTGAACGGCGTGGTCGACGTAGCCACCGGCGACTGACCGATTGCCTGCAGAGCCTCAGCGGTCGTCAGACCACCCTTGCCCTCCGCGTCACCCTTGCGCAGTTCGATGTACTTGGCGAAGTCCTCGGGCGAAACCGCACGAACCTCGAAGTTCATCATCGCGTGGAACGTGCCACACATTTCTGCACAACGCCCGACGAACGCGCCTTCCTTCTCGATCTCACTGATCTGGAAGATGTTGTCCGAGTGGTTCTCCTTGGGGTTCGGGAGAACGTCGCGCTTGAACAGGAACTCAGGCACCCAGAAAGCGTGGATGACGTCCGAGGAAGCAAGTTCGAACTGGATCCGCTTGCCGGTGGGCAGAACGAGGATCGGGATCTCCTGGCTGGAGCCGACGGTCTCGATCTTGTCGTAGTGCAGGTAGCTCAGGTCCTCGGTGCTGTTGCCGTGGATCGGGCCGGGGACTTCTTCCCCGTGTTCGTTCACGGTGGAACCCTCGGTCTTGGCAGCCTCTTCGGCCTCGACGTCGATTCCGTTGTACTTGGCGGAGCCGTCACCGAACTCGATGGAGCGGTAGCCGAACTTCCAGTTCCACTGGAAGGCCGTGACGTCTACAACGACGTCAGGGTTGTCCGTCTTGTCCAGAACATGGTTCTGAACGATGACGGTGAAGTAGAAGAGAACCGCGATGATGACGAAGGGAACTGCCGTGTAACCGAGTTCGAGCGGCACGTTGTATGCCGTCTGACGCGGGAATTCCGGCGAGTCCTTCTTCTTACGGTGGAAGATGACGGCCCAGAAGACCAACCCCCACACCAGCACACCCATGACGAGGGCGGCTACAACCGACCACGTCCACAGCTCACGCATGCGCGTCGCCTCCGGGGTGATGCCCGAAGGCCACCCGAAACGAAGCACTTCGTTGTCGATGGAGCAACCCGACAGCAGCAAGGCAGCAATGCCCAGAGATACTGCCAGCCCCGCTCGCCGAAGGATCCGACCTTGCGCCACGTTCACGCCTTCCTGATCGCCACAAAATTCAACTAGGGCATGCCCGGAGGGAAGGCCCAATTACTACGCAGCGTAGACCAAAGCCGGGCGCTATCCATCCTCGGGTCCTCGCCCGTGTCGCGGCGGACGTCACACAGCTCTCTCAGGTGCTGCTCAGGAACGGCTCAGGTCGTTTCGGCGACGCACATCACGTCGATTCGTTCCGCCGCGATCGGCAGGGACGTCGATCTGCGGCATACTTTCGTCAAGAGTTCGTTGACCTCTCCCCGACACTCGTGTCCGGGAGCCTTCTGTACAAAAATTCTGAATCGAGGAACCGGACGCTGTGTGTGGACTGCTCGGGCTACTGACATCTGGCGGAACCAGCGAGGACGCCGTCTCGCGGGTCGACCAGGCGATGCATTGCCTTCGTCACCGCGGGCCGGACGAACACGGGACGTGGAACGACGATCACCTCGTCTTCGGGTTCAACCGCCTGGCGATCATCGACATCGCTCATTCCCACCAGCCGCTGCGTTGGGGCCCACCGGAGAACCCGGAGCGTTATGCGCTCACGTTCAACGGCGAGATCTACAACTACTTGGAGATCCGCGCCGAACTGGTCAAGGACCACGACGCCAAGTTCTTCACCGAGGGCGACTCCGAGGCCATCGTCGCTGCATTCCACTACTGGGGTGAGGACGCGGTCCGGCGCCTGCGCGGAATGTTCGCGTTCGCGATCTGGGACACCGACACACGCGAGCTGTTCATCGCGCGCGATCCGTTCGGGATCAAGCCGCTGTTCATCGCGACCGGCGCCGGCGGCACCGCGTTCGGCAGCGAGAAGAAGAGCCTGCTCGAACTCACCGATCTGATCGGCATCGGTACCGAGCTGGATCCGCGTGCCATCGAGCACTACACCGTTCTGCAGTACGTACCGGAGCCGGAAACACTGCACAAGCAGATCCGACGCCTGGAGTCGGGCAGCTTCGCCCGGGTGCGTCCGGGCGAGGAGCCCACGTTCACGCGGTATTTCACGCCGAAGTTCCCGGCCAAGCCTTTTGCACCTGGCACCGAGAAGGCGCGCTACCAGGAAATCGCCGAGGCACTCGAGGATTCGGTCGCCAAGCACATGCGCGCCGACGTCACCGTCGGTTCGTTCTTGTCCGGTGGTATCGACTCCACGGCGATCGCGGCGCTGGCGATGCGCCACAACCCCAACCTGATCACCTTCACGACCGGTTTCGAACGTGAGGGCTATTCCGAGGTCGACGTCGCTGCAGAATCTGCCGCAGCGATCGGCGCGAAGCACGTCGTCAAGGTGGTCTCCCCCGCCGAGTTCGCCGCTGCCATTCCCGAGATCGTCTGGTACCTCGACGACCCGGTAGCCGATCCGGCATTGATTCCGCTGTGGTTCATCGCGAAGGAAGCGCGCAAGCACGTCAAGGTCGTGCTGTCCGGCGAGGGTGCCGACGAGCTGTTCGGCGGCTACACGATCTACCGTGAGCCGTTGTCGCTCAAGCCTTTCGAGTACCTCCCCAAGGGACTGCGTCGGGCTGCCGGCAAGTTGTCCGAACGCATCCCGGACGGCACTCGCGGCAAGAGTCTGCTCAACCGCGGTTCCTTGACGCTCGAGGAGCGCTACTACGGAAATGCTCGTAGCTTCAACGACGCTCAGCTCCGCGCCGTCCTGCGCGATTTCCGCCCCGAGTGGACTCACCAGGACGTCACTGCGCCGATCTACGCGCAGTCACGGGACTGGGATCCGGTTGCGCGGATGCAGCATCTCGACCTGTTCACCTGGCTGCGCGGCGACATCCTCGTCAAGGCAGACAAGATGACGATGGCCAACTCGCTGGAACTGCGTGTGCCGTTCCTCGATCCCGAGGTCTTCGACGTCGCGTCACGCGTACCGCTCGATCAGAAGATCACGAAGGACACGACCAAGTACGCACTGCGCCAGGCCCTGGAAGGCATTGTGCCGCACCATGTTCTGCACCGCGCGAAGCTCGGATTCCCGGTTCCCCTGCGCCACTGGCTGCGCGGCACCGAACTCTTCGACTGGGCACATCTGCAGATCGAGGAGTCGGGAACCGACCACATCTTCGACAAGCAGGCCGTCGTGAAGATGCTCAACGATCACCGCGAGGGCGTGTCCGACCACAGCCGACGCCTCTGGACCGTCCTGACCTTCATGGTCTGGCACGGAATCTTCGTGGAGAAGCGCATCGTGCCGCAGATCCAGGAGCCGGTGTACCCGGTCAATATCTAGGCCTTCGGCCCCGTGAGCGGTTAGGGAGTCTCCGAACTCCTCAACCACTCACGGGGCGGAGCCCTACTTCGGCAGGATCGTCGCGATCTCGTCCGCTGCCGCGCTGCCGTATGCGTCGGTAAGGCGCTTGAGTGCCTCGTCGCGATTGAACACCCACTCCTGCGTTCCCACGGTCTCGAGAATCAACACAGCGACCAAAGATCCCAACTGTGCAGCACGCTCGAAGCTCAGACCGGCGCCGTGTGCGAGCAGGAACCCGGCGCGGAAGCCGTCGCCAACGCCCGTCGGATCCACCTTGCCGGTCTCGGGCACTACGTCGACGCGCACCCAATTACCTTCGGCGTCAACAATTTCCACACCCTTGGAGCCGAGGGTGGTGACACGGATGCCGACCTGCGCGCGGATCTCTTCCTCGCTCAGACCAGTCTTCTGCTGAAGCAGACCCCACTCGTACTCGTTGGTGAACAAGTACTTCGCGCCGTGAATGAGCGCCTTGGCCTCGTCACCGGACAGGCGGGCAAGCTGCTGCGACGGATCCGCTGCGAACGGAATCCCGAGCAGACGGCATTCGTCGGTATGGCGAACCATGGCCTCGGGGTCGTTGGCGCCGATCAGCACCAACTCGACTGCGCCTGCAGTCTTGGCCACTGCCGCGAGTTCGATCTCGCGAGCCTCGCTCATCGCACCGGGGTAGAACGACGCGATCTGCGCCATGTCCTCGTCGGTGGTGCACACGAAACGCGCCGTATGTGCCTTGTCCGAGATACGGACCGCGCTGCAGTCGACGCCGTTGTCCTCGAGCCACGTGCGGTACTCGGCGAAGTCGGCACCGACTGCGCCGACGAGTAGCGGGGACCCACCGAGCACGCCCATGGCGTAAGCGATGTTGCCGCCGACACCACCGCGGCGAATCACGAGATCGTCGACCAGGAAACTCAGCGAAACGTGGGCGAGCTGATCGGCGAGGAGCTGATCGGCGAAGCGGCCGGGGAAGCGCATCAAGTGGTCGGTGGCGATGGAACCGGTTACCGCAATAGTCACGGATCGTGGCCTTTCAGCGAAGTGAGTACAAGAATGAAAGAGGAGCAAAAGTTCACGTTACCGCCCGTAGCGCCGTCATCGGCGCCCGAGCTGTCGGATCGGAACGGTCTACGTACGAGTCACCACAAACAACTGACGCGAAACCGAATGTCGGTTCCGCGTCAGTTGTTCGTGAATTGAGTTGTGATCGACAGACTCAGTTGAACGAGTCACCGCAGGCGCAGGAGCCTGTTGCATTGGGGTTGTCGATCGAGAAGCCCTGCTGCTCGATGGTGTCGAGGAAGTCGATGGACGCACCTTCGACGTACGGCGCGCTCATCCGGTCGACAACCAGGTTGACGCCGTTGAAGTCGACAGTGAGGTCACCGTCGAGCGTGCGGTCGTCGAAGAACAGCTGGTACTTCAGTCCGGCACAGCCGCCGGGCTGCACTGCAATACGCAGCGCGAGGTCGTCGCGACCCTCCTGATCGAAGAGTGCCTTCGCCTTGGCGGACGCGGCCTCGGTCATCTTGACGCCGTGGGTGGCGGTCTCGTTCTGCACAGTCATGGGCTCTCCCTAATGTTCGTACCAACCCGTGAACGCTTCAACGGTACGCCGCTGCCGACTTATTCCCGCCAGTCCTTTACCGGGTGCGATTCGTCTTCATCCTATCCGGTCTTCCAGACACGGCAACGGCGCATCGACGCTTGTGGATCCTCACCGCCGGACGCCGCGCCAGAAGTTCCACTCGCGTGCCGTGTGTTCGGCGAGTCCCTCGAGACACGCCGACGCTTCCTCCATCGCACGTTCCACCGACCCGGCGAAATCCGTCACCGACTTCGCCGCGACTATCGAGGTCGACGCATAGTCCGCCTCGTCGAGCGTCACCTGGCCGGCAAAGACGAGCGTCGGAACGCCGTGCGCTGCCCCCGCCGAAGCGAGCGTTGTGACGAGTTTGCCGCGCAGAGATTGGTGGTCGAACTTGCCTTCGCCTGTGATCACCAGGTCAGCGGAAGCCAGTAGCGCGGCCTGTCCGGTGCGATCCGCGACGACGTCGGCCCCGGATCGCCGCTGTGCACCGAGCGCAAAGAGCGCGGCACCGATACCACCCGCGGCGCCGGCACCCGGAAAATTCGACACTCGTTTTCCGGTGACGGACTCCAACTGTTCGGCCCATCTCGCGTTGCTCGCTTCGAGGACTGCGACGGCTTCGGCGTCGGCGCCCTTTTGCGGGCCGAACACCGCGGCCGCACCGTGCTCGCCGAGAAGTACGTGTTCGACGTCGGTGGCCGCGACCAACGCAATGCCCGCCGTAGCCGCCGTTGCAGCCTCCAGGCCGCCCAGCGCCTCCACCAGTCCACGTCCCCCGTCGGTGCAGCAACTCCCACCGAGTCCGACGACAACCGTCTTCACGCCTGCCTCGAGCGCGACAGCGATCAGCTCTCCCACACCGAGACTGTGCGCGGCGAGTGCAGTGTCCCGCGTCGGCGGACCTCCGAGCAGGCCGAGCCCGACGGCCTCGGCGGACTCGATGTACGCCGTGTCCGAATCGAACAGCCACGTGGCGTCGACGGCGGCGGCCAAAGGCCCGGACACCCGTGCAGTCCGGATGTCGCCCCCGGCCGTGGCCAAGACGTCGACGAATCCCGGACCACCGTCGGATTGTGGCGCGGTGACGACGTCGTCGCCGGGTCGACCGCGCCGCCAGCCGGCAGAAATGGATTCGGCCGCCGCGACGGCAGTCAGGGTTTCGCCGAATGAATCCGGAGCAACTATTACCCGCATAGCCGAAGTCTAAGAGTCGCGAATGACCCCGATGTTTCACGATCTCGCGCGTTTCAGTGCCTCGGGCGATCGGGTTTTTCAGAAAGACCGAGGTCGGTTTCCCAGACCGTGCACTTATCCAATAGCCTGGAGGTGTGAAATTGCTACGCCGCGGTGACTCAGACAACTCCGACAAACGTGACGTCGAGGGCACTGAGGCATCCTCGGCCTCCGAAGAGGCGCCCATCGAGCAGGTGGGCAAGGGCCGCCCCACACCCAAGCGTCGTGACGCCGAGGCGAAGAGGCGTGGCCCCGTTGCCCCTGCCCCGCTGACCGCGAAGGAGGCCCGCGCCCGCCGCAAGGCGACCCGCGGCTCCAAGGAGGACCGCAAGGCCGAAGCCGCCGAGCGTCGCGCATCGTCGGCAGACCGCCGCGCCCGCATGCTCGCCGGCGAGGACAAGTACCTGCTCCCCCGCGACAAGGGACCGGTTCGCGCCTACGTCCGTGATTTCATCGACGCTCGCCGCAACCTCGTCGGGCTGTTCATGCCGCTCGCATTGATCCTCATCATGACGATGTTCGTCACGCCCGCGCTCCAGCAGATCGTCACGCTGGCAATGCTCGTGATGATGCTCTTCATGGTCGGTGAAGGCATCTGGCTCGGTCGCATGATCAACAACCGCGTCGCCGAGCGCTTCCCCGACAGCACCGACGGCGGATTCAAGCTCGGCTGGTACGCGTTCGTTCGCGCGTCGCAGATCCGTAAGCTGCGCGCACCGAAGCCTCGTGTGGGGCCGGGCGACGCAATCTGAGCGTGACGAACACGTATAGAACTTTAGTCCTCGGCGGCGCACGGTCTGGTAAGTCCGCGCACGCCGAGGATTTGGTTTGTGGAGGCCACCTACCCGAAAGTTCGGCACCGATCCGGTATCTGGCGACGGCAAGGCGCGATGTCTCCGACGCAGACTGGGAGAGCCGGATCGACCAACACCGCAACAGGCGGCCTTCCCATTGGTCGACGGTCGAAACCGCAGATGCCGGCGATCTCGCGGCGCAGCTCGAAAGCGATTCACACACAGCGACGTTGGTCGACGATCTGGGAACGTGGCTGACCACGGAACTCGATCGGCAAGGCGCCTGGGACGCTCCGCGCGGCACCGTCACTCCCGCTGCGGACAGCCTGGTCGCCAGTGTCGAGAACTATCGCGGACACCTGGTGCTGGTCAGCCCCGAAGTGGGTTTGGCCGTCATCCCCGAGACGCGGTCCGGACGATTGTTCCGCGACGAGATCGGCACTCTCAACGCTCGTATCGCGGCGGTGTGCGATCGTGTCGTACTAGTGGTTGCAGGGTTACCGCTCATCTTGAAAGATACTGCTGCACAACCGGAAGGCACGATGTGAGTACCGAGGCCAATCCAGGGGCCATTTCAGGGGCGAATCCAGATGCCAACCCTGACGTCGCGCCAGTCAGTAGCGCCGACTTCGAACCCGTCACCCCGCCCGACCGCGAGGTGCGAGCGCAGGCCGATGCGCGTCAGCGTGATCTGACCAAGCCGGCCGGTTCGCTGGGCCGACTGGAGGCTCTCGCCGGCTGGGCATCAGCCTGCCAAGGAGTTTGTCCCCCACACGCTTTCGCTCGGCCTCGCGTCGTCGTGTTCGCGGGTGATCACGGAATCGCCCGCAACGGGGTCTCCGCCTATCCGCCGGAAGTGACCGCACAGATGGTCGCCAACTTCCTCGGGGGCGGCGCGGCAGTCAACGTCCTCGCCGAGGTTGCCGGCGCCACGGTACGCGTCGTCGACATCGCAGTGGACGGCGATACCGATCCGTCCGTCTCGAACCACAAGGTACGCAGGTCTTCCGGGTCCATCGACCGCGAAGACGCCATGTCGAACGAGGAAACCCTTCAGGCCATCGCCGCCGGCCGAGCGATCGCGGACGAGGAAATCGACGGGGGCGCAGATCTTCTCATCGCCGGCGACATGGGCATCGGCAATACGACGCCCGCAACCGTACTCATCGCCGCACTCACGGACAGTGAACCCGTCGCGGTCGTGGGTCGAGGTACCGGTATCGACGACGCCGGATGGATCCGCAAGACCGCAGCGATTCGCGACGCTCTCCGGCGTGCCCGTCCGCACGTTCGCGACACAGTCGCGCTGCTGCGCACGTCTTCGGGTGCCGACCTCGCCGCGATGGCCGGCTTTCTGGCCCAGGCAGCTTCGCGTCGTACGCCGGTGATCCTCGACGGCGTTGTGGTCACCGCAGCCGCCATGGTTGCCGACGAACTGGCTTTCGGCGCACGTGAATGGTGGGTCGCCGGACACCGCTCCACCGAACCCGCCCACACCATCGCATTGACCCGAATGGGTCTCGACCCGATCGTCGAGTTCGACATGCGTCTCGGTGAAGGTTCAGGTGCAGTCACAGCTCTCCCGATTCTTCAGGGCGCAGTGGCAATCCTGAGCAAGATGGCGACATTCTCCGAAGCCGGTGTCAGCACTCAGGGCAGCGCACCTGCCGACGAACCCGAGTCGATCGACCTGACCAAGACCGATACGGCGGAGTGAGCGTGGCGGGCCCGCTGTCCGGAGTGCCGCTGGCCTTCTCGTGGCTGACGGTCCTTCCGGTTCGTGGTCCCTCCGACATTGATCGAACTGCCGGCCGTCGCGCCATCGCGGCAGCTCCGCTCACCGGGATCGCTCTCGGCATTGCCGCGACGTTTCTGCTCTGGGGCACAACCAGTATCGGTCTGAATCCCTATCTCGCAGGCTTGCTGACGGTAGGTGCGCTCGCTCTCGGGACACGCGGGATGCACGTGGACGGACTGGCAGACTCCGTCGACGGACTGGGTTGTTACGGTCCACCGGAGCGCGCCCGCGAGGTCATGCACAGCGGCGGTGCCGGACCGTTCGGGGTCGCGGCGCTGTTCATCTTCCTCGGGCTGCAATCGGTCTCCTTCGGCGTCCTCGCTGTTGCCGACTCCCCCACGCAGTGGATCGCCGTTCTCGTATCTGTCGCTGCGGGTCGTGTGGCCGTCGTTTTTGCCTGCCGCCGAGGTATTCTCGCGTCGAGCCCGAGCGGATTCGGTGCGCTCGTCGCCGATTCACAACCGCTGTGGGCCGCAATCGTGTGGTCGGTTCCGCTGATCGCCGCTTCCGGCTTTGCCACCGACCGGTGGTGGCTCGGCCCTCTCGTGACCGCGTCGGCGCTGGTGATCAGTGTGCTGTGCGTGCGTCACTGCGTCCGTAGATTCGGCGGACTCAACGGAGACGTTCTCGGATTCGCACTCGAACTCACTGTGACGCTTACGGCCGTCGGCCTCACTCTCGGACTGTGATCCGACGTCGTGCGAGTAGGTGTCCTTGCGTACGAAGGTTGCCTCGCGGCCGAGATCTTCGTTTTCACCGACCTTCTCCTGATCGCCAATCGCGTCGCTGATGGAGCGCCCGCCGACCCCTTCGAGGTATCGGTCATCGCAGCGTCCCGCACGCCCGTCGTTGCGGCAGGTGGATTTTCGCTCGGCGTGCAGGAGGGGCATCACGACATCGATCACCTGGTTGTGCCGGGGTTCGAACTCGTGCCGTCCGAAGACCCTGCGACGCGCTTGTCGCTGTGGGAGGGAGAAATCGAGTTCATCCGTGCGTGCGAGGCGCACGGCGTTCGGGTGTCGTCAGTCTGCGTCGGCGCGTATCTGCTGGGCGAGGCGGGACTGCTCGACGGACGCCGATGTACGACGTCGTGGCTGTACGGTGCGGACCTCGCAAGTCGTTACCCCGGTGCGACGGTTCGAACCGACTCGTTGATCGTCCAGGACGACGGCGTCACCACCACTGCTGCGTTCACCGCCGCGCTCGACCTCGCAACAGCACTCGTGCGCGAGCATCTCGGCGACAAGATTGCGCGTACGACCGCAAGAATTACGCTGGCGCCCGAAAACCGAACCAGTCAAGCTCCGTACATCCTCGACTCGATGCTGCCCGCCAAACACACACAGTTTGCCGACGACGTCGGAAGGTGGCTGGTCGAACGGATGGCGGAACCTTACGACTTGGATCTGCTGTCGAGTGCTTTTCACCTCAGCACCCGAACCATGCTTCGGAAGTTCAAGGACGAGACCGGGGAATCGCCGCGCAGTTATCTGCAGCGTGCACGGATCCGAAAAGCGAAACGGTTGTTGGAATCGACCGACTGGTCTCTCGGAAAGATCCTGGGGCACATCGGCTATCAGGATCCTGGAACCTTCCGTCGCCTGTTCACCGACCGCGTCGGCATCAGCCCGGCCGACTACCGAAAGCGATTCCGCAACGGCGGCGCGGGATAGGTGCGTGGCGAGCCCGCCCGAAAACATGGCGAACCGCCCTCTTCTGTAGTCGATCCCGCGCCGAAAGACTGTGCAGAGGAATTGTTTCGACTACTTGGGAGGGCTCACCGTGCCGAACCGGAGCATGACCGAAGACGATCCGCTCGAAGACTTCGACCGTCGAACGATCACCATCGACGCAGTGGCGAAGTCCGTGTACGTGGCCGGCACCGGTCCCGCAGTAATCGTCATGCCGGAGATGCCGGGCATCAGCCCGCATGTAGCGCGATTCGCCCGCTGGGTGCGCGACGCCGGTTTCACGGTCTTCGTTCCGTCACTGTTCGGCCGCGACGGAGCGGTCCCCACAGTGAACGAGGGGCTGACGGTATTCAAGAGAGCCTGCGTCAGTGCAGAATTCCGCGCCCTCGCTGCCGACGAACCGAGTCCGGCGGTCCGTTGGCTGCGTTCACTCGCCGCTTCGGCGCATGAGGAGAGCGGCGGTCCTGGCGTCGGCGTGATCGGAATGTGCTTCACCGGTAACTTCGCGTTGTCGATGATGCTCGAACCCTCGGTCATCGCGCCGGTTCTCGCCCAACCGTCGTTACCGCTCGATCGACCGGACGAAACCGACAGCGGGCCCGAAGAACTCGAAGCCGTGCGCTCGAGACTCGAGGCCGAAGACCTCACGGTGCTTGCATACCGCTTTCGAGGTGACTCGTTCTGCCGCGCACAACGATTCGCCGCCTATTCGAAGGCCTTGGGCGAGCGCTTCGTCGGGAAGGTATTACCCGACGAAGCGGCCAACGCGACAACGTCGCCGTTCTTCGAACACGTCATTGCCAATCCACACAGCGTGGTGACGGCTCATCTCGTCGACGAGGCGGGATCGCCCACCACCGTCGCTCGAGACGAGATTCTGCAGTTCTTCCGGGAGCGATTGCTCGCGGAACGAACCAGCGATCAGTGAAGTTTCGTCATCCAGCCGTGGGTGTCGGCGAAGGTTCCGCGCTGGATACCCGTGAGGGTGTCGCGCAGTGCCATCGTCACCTCACCCGGCTCGCCGTCGGCGATGGTGAACTCGCCCTCGGCGGACTTGACGCGTCCGACGGGGGTGATGACTGCTGCTGTGCCGCAAGCGAAGACCTCGGTGATTTCACCGCTCTTGCACTTGGTGCGCCATTCGTCGGTGCTGATCTTGCGCTCCTCGACGGCGAAACCGGAATCGGCGGCAAGGGCGAGCAACGAGTTGCGCGTGATGCCTGGCAACAACGAACCGGACAGCGACGGCGTCACGAGGCGAGCGTCGGGGCCCGAGCCGAAGACGAAGAACAGGTTCATTCCACCCATTTCCTCGACGTACGTGCGCTCGATGGCGTCGAGCCAGACCACCTGGTCGCAACCCTCGTCGGCGGCTTGCGCCTGGGCGAGGAGTGAAGCGGCGTAGTTGCCGGCGAACTTGGCCGCGCCGGTACCGCCGGGGGCCGCGCGAACGTATTCGGTGGACAGCCACACACTGACCGGCTTGACGCCGCGCGGGAAGTACGCACCGGCGGGCGAGGCAATCAGCAGGTAGCGGTACTCGTCGGCGGGACGGACACCGAGTCCGGCTTCGGTGGAGAACATGAACGGACGGAGGTAGAGCGCGTCCTCGCCACCGGCTGCGGGAACCCAGTCGAGATCGACGTCGATCAGTTCGGTGATGGAATCGATGAACATCTGCGACGGGAGCTCCGGCATGGCCAGACGGCGCGCAGATGCCGCGAAACGCTCGGCGTTGGCCTCGACGCGGAACGAGCTGATCTCGCCACCCGGCTGACGGTATGCCTTGAGGCCCTCGAAGATGGCCTGTCCGTAGTGCAAAACCATTGCGGCCGGATCGAGCTCGATGTTTCCGTACGGCAACACCTGGGCGTCGTGCCAGCCCTTGCCCGCGGTGTAGTCGATCGAGACCATGTGGTCGGTGAAGTGCCGCCCGAAGCCGGGCGCCGCCAAAATGTCACGGCGCTCGGCGTCGGACTTCGGGGACGAGCTCTGAACACGAACGAAATCGGCGGCACCTGTCATGGGCGCAATCCTATCTAACGTGAAAAAGCTCTCTACTTGGTGTTGGTCTCCACGAACGGAGGAGACACCACGACGCACCGAAGAGCACGACCACGGACGTCGACTTCGATCTCGTCGCCGGCCGAGACATTGGCACCGGAATCGAGGAGCGCCAACGCAATTCCCACTTTGAGCGAGGGCGAAAACGTCCCCGAGGTGGTCTCGCCGATTGCCTCGCCGTCACGCAGAACACCGAGGCCGGCACGAAGCACGCCGCGATCGAGAGCCTTGATCCCCCAGAGTTTGCGAGCCGGGCCGGCAGCCTTCTCGTCGGTCAAGGTCTCTTTGCCCCAGAATGTCGGCTTCTTCCAACCGATCGCCCATCCGCAGCGCGCTTCGAGCGGAGAAATCTCGAGCGAAAGCTCATGCCCGTGCAGCGGATACCCCATCTCGGTACGAAGAGTGTCACGGGCGCCGAGTCCGGCGGCCTGCCCACCCTCGGCGCGCACTGCCTCGAGAAGCGCGCGGAACAACGGCTCGCTGTCCTCCCACCGCGGCAGGAGTTCGTAGCCGACCTCACCGGTGTAACCGCTGCGGCACACACGAACAGGCACGCCGTTCCATTCCGCATCTTCGTACGCCATGTACTCGATCTCGGTGGGAAGTCCCAGAGCGGTCAGAACCGCCACCGATTTCGGACCCTGCACAGCCAGCACACCGTAGGCACGATGCTGATCCTCGACGGTGATTCCGTCCGGTGCGAGGGCGACCAGAGCCGCAACGACGTCCGCGGTATTGGCTGCGTTCGGGACGAGGAAGATTTCGTCGTCGCTGACGTAGTACGCAATGAGGTCGTCGATGACACCACCGGACTCGTTGCAGCACAACGTGTACTGAGCCTTACCCGGCCCGATCTTGTTCAAATCGTTGGTCAGTGCGGAGTTCACGAATTCCGCGGCGCCCGCGCCACGCACGACGGCCTTGCCGAGGTGACTGACGTCGAAGAGTCCGACATTCTCACGCACAGAGGTGTGTTCGGCCACGACGCCGGCGTACGAAACCGGCATCTGCCACCCCCCGAACGGCGCGAACGTCGCGCCGAGTTCGACGTGGACGGGGTGGATCGGGCCCTGCAACAGTTGTTCGTCGGTCATGGCCCACAACCTATCGGACTTCGCCGATCGAAACATGTCCGCAGCGAGAGCTCACCCGGCCGTGACGATCGCCCGTCCGCAAACTGCAAAGGGCCTAACATCGACTCAGGCATCCGCCAGAACCGGACGCATCGCACACTCACCTCACAGGAGACACCTTGAGCACTCGCACAGCCCGATCGTTGGGACCCGACCTCGTTCTCGCCGGCACAGTCGCCAAGCGCGCAGCGATACTGGTCGTCGGTCTGACGTCGGGTCCGGACGGCCCCGAAATCGCACTCAGCGAAGGCATCGTCGCCGAAGACGTACTCGCCGAGATCCTCGACAGCCTCATCGCCGTCGGCGCCACGGGCAAGCCCGAGCAGCTCACTCGTGTCCCGGCACCGAGCGAACTGTCGGTCACCAGCGTTCTCGCCGTCGGACTCGGCTCTGCCGACAAGCTCGGCAGCGAGCAGATCCGTAAGTCCGCCGGCGCCGCAGCTCGCTCGTTGTCCGGCATCGACACCGTCGCAACCACGCTCTCGATCCTCGACCTCGGTGCAGCCGCCGAGGGATTTGCGTTGGGCGCGTACAGCTTCACCGAATTCAAGTCGTCCATGACGGCTCCCGGTCCCGATTCGCAGCCACTGGCCCGCGTCGAACTTCTGGTGCCGTCGCCGCGCACGAAGGAGACCAAAGCGACGCTGGCACGGTCGGCCGCCATCGCCGAGGCCGTCGCCACCGCACGCGAGTTCGTCAACACTCCCCCGAGCCACCTCTACCCCGCCGAGTTCGCCGCGCGCGCGAAGGCACTGGGCGTCGAGGCCGGGCTCACCGTCCAGGTTCTCGACGAGAAGGCACTCGAGAAGGGTGGCTACGGCGGAATCATCGGCGTCGGCAAGGGCTCGTCACGCCAGCCGCGTCTCGTCCGCCTCGAATACGCGTCGAAGAAGCGTGGTGCCCGCAAGGTCGCACTGGTGGGCAAGGGCATCACCTTCGACACCGGCGGAATCTCCATCAAGCCCGCCGCCGGGATGGAGAACATGACCTCGGACATGGGCGGCGCCGCAGCCGTCATCTCCACCGTCGTGCTTGCCGCCAAGCTCGGCCTGCCCGTCAACGTCGTCGCATACGTACCGATGGCCGAGAACATGCCGTCCGCGACCGCGCAGCGTCCCGGCGACGTGCTGACCCAGTACGGCGGAATCACCATCGAGGTCGTCAACACCGACGCCGAGGGCCGTTTGATTCTTGCCGACGCGATGGTTCGCGCGGGTGAGGACGATCCCGACTACATGATCGACACCGCCACCCTGACCGGTGCGCAGATGGTCGCGCTCGGCAACCGCACCCCCGGAGTCATGGGCACCGACGAGTTCCGTGACCGCGTCGCCTCCATCTCGCAGAGCGTCGGCGAGAACGGCTGGGCCATGCCGCTGCCGGAGGAATTGCGCGGAGATCTCGACTCCAAGGTCGCCGACATGGCCAATGTCACCCCGCACCGCTGGGGCGGCATGCTGGTCGCAGCTCACTACCTCAAGGAATTCGTTCCCGAGGGTGTCCAGTGGGCGCACATCGACGTCGCGGGTCCGGCCTACAACACGTCAGGGCCGTGGGGTTACACCGGCAAGGGCGGTACCGGCGTTCCCGTTCGCACGATGATCTCGGTCCTGGAGGACATCGCGGTAAACGGCTGACCCCTTGCTGTGCGCCTTTATTAACCCCCCGCGGTTAATAAAGGCGCACAGCAGTTCAGGCGCCGTCGCGTAATTCCTGCTCTCGGGCCCGCTTGCGTTCGATTCGCTTACGTTCGTCGTGATCGCGCATACGCTGCGGATATCCCGTCTTGCGGACGTCGTAGACCGGGATCTTCAGGTCCTGTCCCAATTTGCGGGCACCACGTTCGCCGCCGACACGACGACGAGTCCACTCCCCGTCCTTCGCAACCAGGACGACGGTCACCTCGGTCACCGTCGTCTGCGGTTCCACATAGGCCTCGACGCCTTCGTGCGAGTGCGCCCAATTCGCCAGATGATCCGCATCACTTTGCGCTGCGGCCTGAGCCGCACTCGGCGGACGCTTGAAACGATCGAACAGTCCCACGGTCGTACCCTCCTCGGTACCGACGCCGCGGATGCACCCCGGCGATATGTCAAGTTTGCCAGGCGATGTCCGTTGTGCCTGCGCACGACATACCGTTTGGTCCGCTTACGACGTTACAGCCGGACCCCCGACGCATACCTACTCGCCAGTAGCCGACACACCCGAAACGGACGGCATCCCCCTCATCGGACACGCCCGGCGTATCAATGGAAAGATGAACGACGGTGACGCCGCGCTCGCGCGTCGACATCGGCAAAATAGCTACAAGTAGCCGCACGTCGCGCGCCACTCGAGCACAATGCATTACGACCACAAGTCGACAAAATTCAACAACCCGAACACAACTGTCGAGGAGTCAAAAGACATGGCCTTCTCCGTCCAGATGCCAGCCCTAGGTGAGAGCGTCACCGAGGGAACTGTCACACGGTGGCTCAAGCAGGAAGGAGACACGGTCGAAGTCGACGAACCCTTGCTCGAAGTCTCCACGGACAAGGTCGACACCGAGATTCCGTCTCCCGTCGCCGGCGTCCTGACCAAGATCGTCGCGCAGGAAGACGACACCGTGGAAATCGGTGGCGAGCTCGCCCAGATCGGTGAAGCCGGCGAAGCCGCAGCACCCGCGGCAGAGGCACCCGCCCCCGCCGCCGAGGAAGCTCCCGCCGAGGAAGCGCCGGCTGCCGAAGCTCCCGCTGAAGAAGCTCCCGCTGCCGAGGCACCCGCTGCTTCGAGCGGTTCCGCTGAAGGTACCGCCGTGACGATGCCCGCCCTCGGCGAGTCCGTCACCGAAGGCACCGTCACCCGCTGGCTCAAGGCTGTCGGCGACGAGGTTGCCGTCGACGAGGCGCTGCTCGAGGTCTCGACCGACAAGGTCGACACAGAGATCCCGTCCCCCGTCGCCGGAATCCTGCTCGAGATCAATGCGCAGGAAGACGACACCGTCGAGATCGGTGGCCAGCTGGCCGTCGTCGGCTCCGGCGCACCCGCCGCGGCACCGGCACCCAAGGCCGCTCCCGCAGCACCGGCAGCACCCCCTGCCCCCAAGGCCGAAGCTCCGAAGGCCGAAGCTCCGAAGGCCGAAGCACCCAAGGCTGAAGCACCCAAGCCTGCCGCCGCACCGGCCGCACCCGCTCCGAAGCCTGCTGCGGCTCCCGCACCGGCGGCTGCCCCCGCAGCGTCCGGTGACAGCAGCCCGTACGTCACCCCGCTCGTGCGCAAGCTCGCCACGGACAACGGCGTCGACCTCGCGACCGTCACCGGCACCGGCGTCGGCGGCCGCATCCGCAAGCAGGATGTGCTCGCCGCTGCGGAGGCCAAGAAGGCTCCCGCCGCCGCTGCTCCTGCTGCAGCACCCGCGGCCGCACCGGCCGCCACCGCAGCCGCAGGCGTCCGACCCGAACTGGCACACCTGCGTGGAACCACGCAGAAGGCCAACCGTATTCGGCAGATCACGGCCACCAAGACACGTGAGTCGCTGCAGAACACCGCTCAGCTCACGCAGACCTTCGAGGTGGACGTCACCAAGATCGTCGCCCTGCGGGCCCGTGCCAAGGCCGGCTTCATCGAGCGCGAAGGCGTCAACCTGACGTTCCTTCCGTTCTTCGCCAAGGCAGTCGTCGAGGCGCTGAAGTCGCACCCGAACATCAACGCAAGCTACGACGAGGCTGCCAAGCAGATCACCTACTACGACGCTGAACACCTCGGCATCGCAGTGGACACCGATCAGGGCTTGCTCTCCCCCGTCATCCACAACGCCGGCGATCTCGGCCTGGCCGGCTTGGCCCGCGCCATCGCCGACATCGCCAAGCGTGCACGCTCGGGTGGCCTGAAGCCGGACGAGCTCTCGGGTGGCACCTTCACCATCACCAACATCGGCAGCCAGGGCGCGCTGTTCGACACCCCGATCCTGGTACCGCCGCAGGCGGCCATGCTCGGAACCGGCGCGATCGTCAAGCGCCCGATGGTGGTCACCGACGAGAACGGCAACGAGTCCATCGGCGTTCGCTCGATGATCTACTTGCCGCTGACCTACGATCACCGTCTGGTCGACGGCGCCGACGCCGGCCGATTCCTCACCACTGTGAAGCAGCGGTTGGAAGAAGCCTCGTTCGAAGCTGATCTGGGCCTGTAAGCAACTGCTCGGCCGGCCGGGGCGTCATCTCCATCAGGAGGTGGCGCCCCGGCTTTTTCAGTACGGTCGGAGATATACGTTCGGATATCGAAGCACGCTGAATCGAAGGAGGCTTTCCGAATGCGAGTAGTCATCGCCGGCTCGTCCGGTTTGATCGGAACGGCCTTGGTGTCATCGTTGCGCTCCGACAACCACGACGTGGTGCGTCTGGTGCGACGCTCGACCGCCGGCCCCGACGAATCGCGTTGGGACCCGGACCACGACCGTCTGGACCTCTCCGTCCTGCAGGGCGCCGACGCCGTCGTGAACCTCTGCGGCGTCGGCATCGGCGACAAACGGTGGTCGGGTTCCTACAAGCAAGCGATCCGTGACAGCCGCATCGTCGCGACCGACGTCTTGGCCGAAGCGGTCGCGAGTCAGAAGGTTCCCGTCCTCGCCAACGCGAGCGCCGTCGGCTATTACGGCGACACCGGCGACAAGATCGTCGACGAGGATTCGCCGGCAGGCACAGACTTTCTCGCCACGACGTGTCGCGATTGGGAACTTGCCACCGAACCGGCGCGTGCGGCGGGCGCCCGCGTCGTCAATCTGCGGTCCGGCGTCGTGATTTCACCTCATGGGGGCATGCTCGGTCGGCTTCGGCGCCTTTATTCGTTCGGCCTCGGCGGGCGACTGGGCAACGGTCGCCAGTACTTTCCGTGGATCTCACTCGAGGACGAGTGCGACGCGATCAAGTTCGCGCTCACGAATTCCGAACTCTCCGGTCCCGTCAACCTGACCGGTCCGGCCCCTGTCACCAATGCCCAGTTCAATGACGCCATGTCCCGTGCGGTCCACCGCCCGGCTCCCTGGATCGTTCCCGGGTTCGCACTCGAAGCGTTGATCGGAGAATTCGCCAAGAGCGGCATCCTCGGTGGCCAGCGCGCCATTCCCGCAGCTTTGGAAAAGGCGGGATTCTCTTTCCGCCACAACACGATCGGCGAAGCGCTGGCGGCCGCACTCGGTTGATTCCGAAGTCGGGCGTAATCTCTACGTCCATGAGCAGCGCTGCCGTTTCCGCCCGGTTCTCGAAACTGCCGATCGCCGTCGAGCAACTCGGTTCGATCGACTACAACGCCGCGTGGGACCGCCAGCGTGAGCTCGCGGCTGCGCGGGCGGACGACATCGGACCGGACACGCTACTGCTCCTCGAACACCCGCCGGTGTACACGGCAGGACGACGCACGGAACCCGAAGATCGTCCCGTCGACGGCACGCCTGTCATCGACGTCGACCGCGGCGGGAAGATCACCTGGCACGGCCCCGGCCAGCTGGTGGGATATCCGATCGTGAAACTGGCCGAGCCCATCGACGTGGTGCGGTATGTCCGACGCATCGAGGAAGCACTGATCACGGTGTGCACGGACCTCGGCCTGAACTGCGGGCGCATCGACGGCCGCTCCGGCGTCTGGCTGCCCGCCGAACTCGCAAACGGGCAATGGAAGCCCGAGCGCAAGGTTTCTGCCATCGGCGTGCGCGTCCAACGGGGCGTGGCACTGCACGGCTTCTCCCTGAACTGCAATTCGGTCCTGACCGGATTCGACAACATCATTCCCTGCGGCATCCGTGACGCCGGGGTCACGACGCTGTCGCATGAACTCGGTCGCGACGTCACCGTGGACGAAGTCACTCCCGCTGTGACCGAGGCAGTGATCGCTGCTCTCGACGGAACCATGCCCGTCACCGAACGGAACGTCGAGCGCGTCACCTTCGAAAGCGCCTCGCCTGCTCCGACTTTTACTACCGTTCAGTACAGCTGACGGGCTCGCCCGAACCCCGTTGCAGTAATCACCGGGCGTAGGATCACTGTCGTGACTATCGCCCCAGAAGGACGTAAGCTGCTCCGTCTCGAGATCCGAAACGCGGAGACGCCCATCGAACGCAAACCCAACTGGATCAAGACCCGAGCAAAGATGGGCCCCGAGTACACGGAGCTCAAGGGCCTGGTCAAGCGTGAAGGTTTGCACACCGTCTGCGAGGAAGCGGGCTGCCCCAACATCTACGAGTGCTGGGAAGACCGCGAAGCCACGTTCCTGATCGGCGGCGAGCAGTGCACACGCCGCTGCGACTTCTGCCAGATCGACACCGGCAAGCCCGAAGCCCTCGACCGCGACGAGCCCCGTCGCGTCGCGGAAAGCGTTCAGGCCATGGGCCTTCGGTACTCCACGATCACCGGCGTCGCCCGCGACGACCTCCCCGACGGCGGCGCCTGGCTCTACGCCGAGACCGTCCGCAAGATCCACGAACTCAACCCGGGCACCGGCGTCGAGAACCTGGTTCCGGACTTCAACGGCAAGCCCGAACTGCTCGACGAGGTCTTCGCCTCACGCCCCGAGGTCCTCGCACACAACCTCGAGACCGTCCCCCGCATCTTCAAGCGGATCCGTCCGGCATTCCGGTACCAGCGCAGCCTCGACGTCATCACCGCAGCACGCGACTACGGACTGGTCACCAAGTCCAACCTGATCCTCGGCATGGGCGAAACCCCTGAAGAGGTCACCGAGGCGATGGCAGATCTCCACGCCGCCGGTTGCGACATCCTCACCATCACCCAGTACCTGCGCCCCTCGCCCCGGCACCACCCCGTCGAGCGGTGGGTCAAGCCCGAGGAGTTCGTCGCACACTCGAAGGCTGCAGAAGAGATGGGCTTCGCCGGCGTCATGGCCGGTCCGTTGGTTCGCTCGTCGTACCGCGCCGGCCGCCTGTATGCGCAGGCCATGGCACATCACGGCCGTGAACTTCCCGAGGCGCAGCGTCATCTGACCGAGGGCGGCGACGCTTCCCAGGAAGCCAGCTCACTCATGGCGCGCCTGAATCGCTGATCCACTTTTTGCTGTGCGCCTTTATTAACCGCGGGCGGTTAGTAAAGGCGCACAGCAATGGACGTATCCTGGGTACATGGCGAACGGCAGCAAATCCGGTAAGGGCAAACCCACCAAAGAGGCAAAGGCTGCAGCGAAGGCTGCCCGCAAGCAGGCTTCCAAGGAACGTAGAACTCAGCTCTGGCAGGCATTCCAGATGCAGCGCAAGGACGACAAGCTCCTCCTGCCGCTGATGATCGGCACCCTCGTCGGTGCTGCTCTGGTCTTCTTCCTGGTCGGTCTCATCTGGGGACTTCAGTGGTTCCTGCTGCCGATCGGCATCGTTCTCGGTCTCCTCGGCGCCTTCATCATCTTCGGTCGCCGCGTCCAGAAATCGGTGTACAAGAAGGCTGAAGGCCAGGCCGGTGCCGCTGCGTGGGCGCTCGACAACATGCAGGGCGCGTGGCGCGTCACGAATGCCGTCGCCGGCACCACCCAGCTCGATGCCGTTCACCGCGTCGTCGGACGGCCGGGTGTCATCCTCGTCGCAGAGGGTTCGCCGCAACGCGTCAAGGGCCTCCTCGCGCAGGAGAAGAAGAAGACTGCCCGCCTCATCGGCGACACCCCGATCTACGACATCATCATCGGAAACGACGAGGGCCAGGTTCCGCTCTCGCAGCTCCAGCGCTACTTGAACAAGTTGCCCCGCAACATCGACACCAAGCGCATGGACAACATCGAAGGTCGCCTCGCTGCACTGAGCGCACGCGGCGGCGGAGCAGCGCTTCCCAAGGGCCCGATGCCCGGAGGCGCGAAGATGAAGGGAATGCAGCGAACCATTCGTCGTCGCTGACACTCCCCCACAGCAAAACGAAAGACCCGGGCCCACACGGACCCGGGTCTTTCTTTACTTCGAGAAATTTGTGTCAGCGCGATTTCACGAGCAAAGTGCCGGTCGCGCGGTCCTGCATACCGCGACCGTCGATGTCGGTGATGGTCGCGGGAATGACGAACACAAGCAGCGCCTGACGCCCGAGCGCGCGCACGAAGCCCACTCGGATCGGGCCTTCGATTCGCGCAACCTGAAGTCCGAGGACGAACTGCCCAGGGGTGAAGTTGAACAGAGCCACCGTGACGACACCGACGGCGAACCACACCATCAGCGTGACAGTCGAGGTCATACCGTCGAAGAAGTCACCGGTGATGAGCGAGGCCACTCCCACAGCCATCACCCAATCCACCAACAGTGCCGCGATACGACGGCCCGAACCGACCAGCGAACCCGGACCCTCCTGAGGGAAACCGAGGAGCTCGCCACGGTACGACTGCTCACGGCCGTCCGCGCTCTTCGGCAAAGCTGCTTGCGGCCCAGAGAGCCAAGTTCCGGTGATACGTGCCATGCTGTCCAGGATAGGCGTCGCAGCACGGTAGTCCAGATTTGCCGGGTTTTAACTGTGTGGCCGGTCACATGGACTTCGGAAATCCCCAGGATGCTGCGACGCGTAACACTGCCGAAACAAAGGGTTGACGAGCGGGCAACACCAGCTCCCTACCGTCTGCCTCGACGGATTCAACCGACATCACCTGGCTGAAGCGACTTAAGGAGCACAAGCGTGGCGTTCACCACGGCCGAAGAGGTCATCAAGTACATCGCGGACGAGAACATCGAGTACGTCGACATTCGGTTCAGCGACCTGCCCGGCGTCCAGCAGCACTTCTCGATCCCGGCGTCTGCTTTCAACCAGGACGTGTTCGAGGACGGCCTCGCATTCGACGGATCTTCGGTCCGCGGATTCCAGTCGATCCACGAGTCCGACATGATGTTGCTTCCCGACGTCACCACGGCGCAGATCGACCCCTTCCGCAAGGCGAAGACCCTCAACATCAACTTCTTCGTGCACGACCCGTTCACCCGTGAGTCCTACAGCCGCGACCCGCGCAACGTTGCCCGCAAGGCCGAGGAGTACTTGGTCAGCACCGGCATCGCGGACACCGCATTCTTCGGCGCCGAGGCCGAGTTCTACATCTTCGACTCGGTTCGCTACGACTCCGGCATGAACTCCGCTTTCTACGAATTGGATTCCATCTCCGGTTCCTGGAACACCGGCGCAGAGACCAACGCCGACGGCTCCCCCAACCTCGGCTACAAGGTTCGCGCCAAGGGTGGCTACTTCCCCGTCGCTCCGTACGACCACTACGTGGACCTGCGCGACGAAATCTCCACCAACCTGACCAACGCAGGCTTCGAGCTCGAGCGCGGCCACCACGAGGTCGGCACCGGCGGACAGCAGGAGATCAACTACAAGTTCAACACGCTGCTCGCAGCTGCTGACGACCTGCAGCTGTTCAAGTACATCGTCAAGAACACCTGCTGGCAGCACGGCAAGTCCGCAACCTTCATGCCGAAGCCGCTCTTCGGTGACAACGGCTCGGGCATGCACGTCCACCAGTCCCTGTGGAAGGACGGCAAGCCCCTCTTCCACGACGAGTCCGGCTACGCAGGCCTCTCGGACATGGCTCGCCACTACATCGGCGGCATCCTGCACCACGCTCCGTCGCTGTTGGCCTTCACCAACCCGACGATCAACTCGTACCACCGTCTGGTGCCGGGCTACGAAGCCCCCATCAACCTCGTGTACAGCCAGCGCAACCGCTCGGCAGCTGTCCGTATCCCGATCACGGGCAACAACCCGAAGGCAAAGCGTCTCGAGTTCCGCGCACCCGACTCCTCGGGTAACCCGTACCTCAACTTCGCTGCACAGATGATGGCCGGCCTGGACGGCATCAAGAACAAGATCGAGCCGATGGCTCCGGTCGACAAGGACCTCTACGAGCTTCCCCCGGAGGAGGCTCGCAACATCCCGCAGGCTCCGACCAGCCTCGAGACGGTCATCAACCGCCTCGAAGCCGATCACGAGTACCTGACCGAGGGTGGCGTCTTCACCACCGACCTTATCGAGACCTGGATCTCGCTCAAGCGCGAGCAGGAAATCGCTCCGGTCAACCTGCGTCCGCACCCGTACGAGTTCGAGCTCTACTACGACGTGTGATCCGCATCCTGACGTAAGTCAGACCTGCGAGTACCGAGTCCACCCGTCCCGCTTCTGCGGGGCGGGTGGACTTGTTTCGGTCCGAGGGAAACCCCTCGGACAGATGATGACCGGCCTTCATACCGGACGCCGTCGAATCGCGGATCAGCCGCGGGCACGTTGACCGATGGCCGCATTGTTGACGATATGGGCGATTCGACCTGCCCGTGTTGCGTCTCGAGCGGCACTGACGATCCACCACAGCATCTGTTTGCGGGCGCTGGGCGGAAAACTGTCCCAGTTACTTCGCGCTTGCGTGTCCAGGTCCAGCGCCGCCTGCAAGTCAGATGGTTCCTCGAGGTCTTCGACTTGGTCGAGAATCGTCCACCAACCAGTGGATTTCGCGGCAGCAATGGCACCACGACCAGCAGCGGTCATGAGGCCACGCGCCTCCATATCAGCTGCGCGTTCGCGGTTGAGTCGGGTCCAGGAACTCTTGCGTCTCCGCGGTGTGAACAGTTGCAAATTGCGCTCTTCGTCGAAGATGGTGTTAGTGGAATCGATCCACCCAAAGCAGATCGCTTCCTCAACGGCCTGAGGGTAGGGGCAGCGTGGTCGGCTGGTGGTGGTGCGCCAGGAGCACAACCACACTCCACGGCCTGACGTGTGATTGTCCGTCAACCAAGTTCGCCACTGTTCGCGAGTCTCGGCGTGGATGATCGGGTAGTCGAACTTCCACGTCGGGGGGTGGACGGAAGCCGGCGGCGATGATTTCGAATCGGTCACTTACTCTCCAAGCCTAGAGGGAATCGGATACGTGTCTCGATAGACGAGGGGCCTGCGCAGGGAACACGTCCCCGCGGCAACTTGGACGTGAATGGTCTTGTTGCGCAATCCTCTTCTGACTGTCATGGTGGCGAGACCCTGAGGTGAAGGGCGAGCCGACTGACGGTGTCGGCAAGCTCGGTTGGTTCGATGACGACCACTGGGGCGGTGAGCGCAATGCGCGCAACCGTCATGGCGAGCCTGCCGAGATCTTCGCTGCGGATCTCGACAAGGCAGCGGTCCGCTGCCACCTCGATCGGTGTGTGGTCAATCCATCTGAGTACGCCCTCGAGGTCGGCGAACGTAGCTTCGATGGCGAGTTTTGCATCGTGGTGACGGGGTGGCGAGCCAACTGATCTCGCGACGAAGCCTGCCGCGTCACCGCCCGGGATCTCGCGTGGCGTGAAATGACTGCCTGCCAGCCAGGGCTCCGAGAGCCGGTCCAGTCGAAATGTTCGCCAATCCGAACGATGGTGGTCCCATGCTACGAGATACCAACGACGCCCCGCCGTGACAAGGCGGTGCGACTCGACGAGTCGTCTGCTGCTCTCGCCATCACCTCGCCGGTAGTCGAAACGAACGTGCTCGTGGTCACGACATGCCGCAGCGAGCACACTGAGTGCTTCGGGATCGACGATGTCGTCATCTGCCCGCCGTATGGAACTGACGCTCGAATGCAATGCCGACACACGTCGGCGAAGTCGATGGGGCAGGAGTGTTTCGATCTTCGTCAGCGCGCGCAGCGCCGTTTCTTCGATGCCTCCGATGGCGGCCTCGGCGGCGTAGCGCAGTCCGACGGCTACCGCCACGGACTCGTCATCGTCGAGGATCAGGGGCGGCACGTGCGCCCCCGTTGCAAGTCGGTAGCCCCCGTATTTTCCGGACGTGGAATCGACCGGATAGCCGAGGTCGCGTAGGCGATCGATGTCGCGGCGCACCGTCCGCTGCGTGACATCGAGTCGTGCGGCAAGTTCGGCACAGTGCCAGAAGCGATGAGTCTGAAGGAGCGAGAGCAGTTGCAGTGCTCGGCCTGTGGGATCGTTCCGCATTTCTTCAGATTGCAGCGATCTAGGACTTTATGTGTCCACGATGCTCCCTATCGTCGGAGCAACCGGTCGATCCAGACACGAAATCGGTACTCGACTCAAAGGAGCATCCGTGAATCCATCCGACTTCCCCAGGCCCGTCCTCATCCCAGTGAACGGCGTGGAACTCGAAGTCTTCGAAGCAGGGCGACACAATGCCGGGAAACCCATCGTGTTGTGTCACGGATGGCCAGAGCACGCCTATTCCTGGCGATACCAGGTGCCCGCCCTTGTCGAGGCGGGCTACCACGTCATCGTCCCGAACCAACGCGGCTACGGCAATTCGTCACGTCCGACCGAAGTGACGGACTATGACATCGAACATTTGGCGGGTGATCTCATCGCTCTTCTCGATCACTACGGCTACGACGATGCCACCTTTGTCGGTCACGATTGGGGTGCCTTTGTCGTGTGGGGCCTTACCCTGTTGCACCCGGACCGGGTAAACAAAGTGATCAACCTGAGCCTGCCCTACCAGGATCGCGGAGAGCAGCCGTGGATTGAGTTCATGGAAGCCGTGCTTGGCGGTGATTTCTACTTCGTCCATTTCAATCGACAGCCGGGCGTCGCGGACGCGGTGTTCGAAGACAACACCTTCCGGTTCCTCCGCAACCTGTACCGGAAGAACGAACCCCTCAGGGAACCTCAGCCGGGTATGGCGCTGATCGATCTCGCCAAAGCAGAGACACCACTCGGTGAGCCCCTGATGAGCGATAGAGAATTGGCCGTTTTCGTCTCCGCCTTCGAATCGACAGGATTCACGGGCAGTGTGAACTGGTACAGGAACCTTGACCGCAACTGGCATCTGCTGGCGGAGGTGGACCCGATCATCCAACAGCCCACACTCATGATCTACGGCGACCGTGACGCGATCGCGAGAGCTGAGAACCTGACAGAGTTCGTGCCCAATGTGGAAGTAGTCAATCTCGATTGCGGTCACTGGATCCAACAAGAAAGACCCGAAGAGACCAACCAAGCGATCTTGAACTGGCTGGAACGGCAGGATGCCACATAGTTTCAAGGCTAGGTGCGGTCTCAGTGAAAATGTCAGTCTCATTCAAGTCCAGTAGGGGGCTTGATCCGGACCGACCTTCTTCGAGATTTGGCGAGAGCGTCGGTAAACAAACCATGCACTCAACCCGACGATGGGCACAAGCCAAATCCCGACAGAGAAGGCGACAGCGCGCCACACACCGACTCGCCCGGACACAGAAACCACATCGGCCGTTCCGACAAGACACAGGGAAAGCCAAATCAAGGCGAGAATGAATCCGCCGCCGTACAGAAGAAAGAAAGCTTCGAATCCGTCCATGCAGTCCATTCCACTGTCGGCGCAGTCCTGAAGCCCAGCCGCGCCGAGTAGGGAAATGTTCACGGTGGCGATGCTACGGGCCAGGGCGTCCCGAACTGCCGAACAAGCGGGCGGATTCGGCGATGCGAACGCCGCTCAGCCCGAACAGAGTAGAAGCCCCACCCCCGTGGGGAGGGCGGGGCTTCCTCTGGTCCGGCGCTCACGCACAGTGGGAGGGTGGTGGACATGCCGGACCGACGACACGGCAGGGAGTCAAGCTGCCGCGCCCAAGCGCTGACCTGAAGGAATGCGCCTGAGATCGTGGTTACGAGAACCATCAAACCAGACAAACTGGACGCATGTTCAGGAATCGCGAGATTCGACCCCCGCGCGTCAGAAAGATCTCACTGCACCCGATAGGTTTCGCTGCGGACAGGATCCACCAACCGCCGCATGACCTCGTACGCGCGGTCCGGATCCGTGTACGGCGGAATCATCATCAAAACGAGTTGACGACCATAGATGTCGTCGAGATACATCAAATCGTGGGGCTGGCCAGGGTACGGACCCCGCACTTCCAGTCCGTCGACCTCGTCGATACGACGCTGCGCGCTGCTGATCGTGTTCCAGTCGAACGCAACCCGCGCGATCGGCCCCAACCTCAGCGAAAGTGCGGATATCAGATCGTGAAGCTCCGCCGTGACGTTCGTGGTCCACGGGAACCACGCGCCGTCAACCGATGCCTTGACGGCACCTTGCCCACGAAGCAGGAATCGCGGAGTCCGCGTCGGCGACGTGAAAGGTTGCCCGACATGGCGCTGCGGCGCTTCCATTGCATAGTCGAGAGTGCTGATGTGCGCCATGACGAGGCTCCTTGACGGAGGATTCGTGGAACCGTCAGGCAGAGGTGCCCGGTCGTGGGTTCCATACCTTCAGACTACTCCGCTACGCAATCCCGACTACGCATCGACGGAAATGATCACGCCGGTGTCGCCGTACGGGAACGGACCATTACCGATGTGACCGAGGGTGTTGAAGAATTTCGAAATAGGCACCATCACACCGTATTTCGCTTTGACTTTGCTGCGGATCTCGTCGAATTCAGCTCCACCGCTCACCAACTGAGCGGTCCCGGTGACCGGCGACGCACCGTCGGCAACCTTTCCACGGTTGTTGCACGGCACCACGGTGACGCGTGGGTTGTTCCGCAGCCGCTTGGCCTTACCCGATTTCGAGGAAGTCCAGAAGCCGATACGTCCGTCAGGCAGAGGCACGACCCACGTCGGCGTGGCTACGCCGTCACCACTCTTACGAAATGTGGTGACCGAGATCGTCTTCTCTTCGCCCAGGGACATGAGACGAGCGTATGCCTCCACGAACTCCACGACCATGCACACGAATGAATTTTCTCTGCCTCAGGCGTTTCAAAACGGACAATTATCCGGACGAAGGTGAACAACAGGTGCCGAGTGGTGGAAATGTCGCGGAACGACCCCGTCTGAGGTCGATTTGAGGCCCGCCGGTGTTGGAACATAACTTCTCGTGAATGCGGAACTCATCGTTCTCCTCGTCGTCGTCGTAACCGCTCTGGGGTTCGACTTCACCAACGGTTTTCATGACACTGGCAACGCTATGGCCACGTCGATTGCAACCGGCGCCCTCAAGCCCAAGGTGGCAGTCGCTCTGTCTGCTTCCTTGAACCTGGTCGGAGCTTTCCTCTCGGTAGAGGTTGCTGCCACCGTGGCCAAGGGCGTGGTGAACCTCGGAAATGTGGGTGGCCAAGCGCTGCTCACCATCGTCTTCGCCGGCCTTGTCGGCGGCATCATCTGGAACCTGGCAACGTGGTTGCTCGGCATCCCCTCGAGTTCCTCACACGCACTGTTCGGCGGCCTGATCGGCGCCGCCATCGCGTCCCTCGGAATGAGCGGTGTCGCCTGGAGCGGCGTCCTCAGCAAGGTTGTCATCCCCGCAGTTCTCGCTCCCGTCGTAGCCGGCTTGGTTGCAGCGGCCGGAACCTGGCTCATCTACCGCATCACCTCCAACGTCGGCGAGGAAACCAAGGACAAGGGTTTCCGACTCGGCCAGATCGGTTCGGCTTCACTCGTTTCCCTCGCACACGGCACCAACGACGCTCAGAAGACCATGGGCGTCATCTTCCTAGCCCTGGTCGCCCACGGAACCATCTCCGCCGACGCGGACATGCCGTTCTGGGTCAAGCTCACATGTGCGCTCGCGATCGCTGCCGGAACCTACCTCGGCGGGTGGCGAGTCATCCGCACTCTCGGCAAGGGCCTGGTCGAGATTGCCGCACCCCAGGGCATGGCAGCCGAAGCATCCTCTGCTGCAATCATTCTCACCTCCAGCCACCTCGGCCTTCCCCTCTCGACCACCCATGTGGCGACGGGTTCCATCATGGGAACCGGTCTGGGACGCAAGGGCGCCGAGGTCCGTTGGGGCGTCGCCGGACGTATGGCGGTCGCCTGGTTGATCACTCTCCCGTCCGCTGCGATCGTCGGCGCTCTGTGCTGGGGCCTGGCCGACATCGTCGGCGGCCTGCCCGGTGTCCTGGTCGTCTTCGCCGTGCTCATCGCCCTGGCCGGTTGGATGTACCTGCGCTCCCGCAAAGAGCCCATCGATCCGAGCAACGTCAACGCCGAGTGGGACGGCGGCCTGGTGCCTGCAGAGGTCCCCGGCCCGGACGCCCGCGTCACCACCAACGTCAAAGCCTGAAAGAGGGAATCGACATGGATATCCTGAAAAACACCGTCGACTCGCTCTGGCAGGTCGTACTGGTCGGCCTCCTGCTTGGCGCCGGACTACCGGCAATCTTCGCAATCGGCCTGAAGTCGCTCGACGCCGGACAACGTGGCAGTGGCGGCGGGAGCACTGCCGTCGCGGCTCGCAGTCCGTTGGCCGTAGCAGGCGCAGTGGTGTGCTTCGCGGTCGTACTCATCGCGATCGTCACCGGAATCCTCTTCATCATGCAGGGCTTCCTCAGCCACACATTCGGCATCGAGATCTTCTGATCCCGTGCGCCCTCACGAGCGGAAAGACATCACCGTGACTGCACCGACTCCATCCCTTCCTCAATCCATTCTTGACTGGCTTCGCGCCGGCTACCCCGAAGGCATACCGCCAAAGGACCGCATTCCGCTGGTCGCATTGCTACGACGCAAACTCTCGGACGCGCAAATTCGAGACATTGCCATCGGCGCTGCACTCGCAGAACTGAGCGACGTCAACAGCGACCAGGTGATCTCGAGCGACGAGATCAGCGCTCAGATCGCCGATCTGACGAGCCAGACTCCCTCGGACGAGGACATCGCGCGCGTTGCCTCCGTCCTTGCTGCCGCCGGGTGGCCCCTCGCTGATCTCGACAACCACTGAAGCTCGATTCGTTGAGTCTTCCACCACTTCTGGCTTCGATACTCGGCTGGCTGCGTGCCGGGTATCCGAACGGTGTGCCGGAGCAGGACTACGTCCCTTTGATGGCCCTGCTCCGGCGACAACTGTCCGACGACGAGATCGCCGTTCTTGCTGACGATCTCGTCGCCGGCTTTCCGCTTCCGGTCGATCCGATCGACTTTCCCGGTTCGGTCGATCCGATCGACATCGGCGTCCTCATCACCAAGGTCACCGACGATATTCCGCACGAATCGGACGTCGCTCGGGTGCGTGAACACTTGATTCGTGGAGGTTGGCAAATCGAGGCGCAACCTCCGGTCGACGACGCCTGACGGCATTACGGTAAATCAGACCAGTTTGATAACGAACCGGTAACGGTGTCGTCGAGGTCAATACAGACCACTTAGTGTCATAAGGAATTCCGCGCCTCGGGGGGCTCGGTCGGATTTCGGTGTGCAAGCACCTTTGGGGCGGGAGTGATACATGCACGAGGCTCAAACAGATTTGGCGAAGAACCCAGATATTTCGAACCCAGATATTTCGAGAAACCGCATTTCGAAACGAATCAAGCGTCGGATCCTGGGCCTCGCAGCGACAGCACTCGCACTCCCCCTGACCGCAGGCCTGATCAGCGGATCGGTAGCGACCGCAGCGCCCGCGCGTACCGCCCCCGCCGGTGGCTACGAGGAAGTGTTCGTAGACTCGTCGATGGGACCGATCAAGGTTCAGATCCAGTGGGCTTCGCGCGGCGGCAACGCGGCGCTCTATCTTCTCGATGGCCTACGAGCACGCGACGACCGAAACGCATGGAGTTTCGAGACCAACGCTCTCGAGCAGTATCGTGGCGACAACGTCACGCTGGTCATGCCGGTCGGCGGGCAGTCCAGCTTTTACTCGGACTGGTATGCGAACAGCAATTTGAATCGCCAGCCGGTCACGTACAAATGGGAAACCTTCCTCACCCAGGAACTTCCCGCCTATCTGGAATCGCGCGGTGTTTCCCGAACCAACAACGGTGTGCTCGGACTCTCCATGGGTGGCAGTGCGGCCCTGACGCTCGCGGCCTACCACCGCGATCAGTTCAAGTTCGCCGGGTCGTTGTCGGGATATCTCAACATCTCGGCTCCAGGTATGCGTGAAGCGATCCGCGTGGCGATGGTCAGCGCCGGATCCTTCAATGTCGATGCCATGTGGGGACCGCCGTGGAATCCTGCTTGGCTCCGCAACGACCCGTTCGTGTTTGCCCCCGAACTGGCTGGGCTCTCGCTGTACATCTCCGCCGCGAGCGGCCTGCCCGGGCAGTTCGATCAACCGCGTCGGCCCGTCGACTTCGTGAATACCGGTAGTGCCATCGGGCTCGAGGCCCTTGCCTTGATGAACTCACGGGCATTCCAGCTGCGCATGAACTCCCTGGGAATTCCGGCGACGTACAGCTTCCCGGCCAACGGCACTCACTCGTGGCCGTACTGGGGCGCAGAACTGTGGAAAGCCCGAGGCCAGATCCTCGACACCCTCAACGCTTGGTGAACTGACAACGACTCGATCACCGACAACCGCAGGCCCCGACCGAATTTCGGTCGGGGCCTGCGTCGTTCGAAATCAGAGCGCGGCAAAGAGATCCACGGTATTGCCGTCGGGATCGAGAAGAACGGCGTAACGCTGGCCCCACACGGCATCAAATGGCTCTTTGTGCCCGGGGAAGTCGGCTGTCATGCGCTGATACGCCTCGTCGACTGCGGCGGGAGTCTCGAAATCGAAGGCCAAAGCGACGGGGTGTCGACCTTCCCCGACGACGAAGTCAGGATCGAAGCTTGCGATGGTGGACAGCGCGTCCCAGGCCAGCCGAAGCCCACCGTCGAAAGTGAACTCCACGTGTGGAGCGTCAGCGGGTGTTTCCGGAATGTCGAGCCCGAGGGTTCGGTAGAACGCGAGGGAACGCGCGAGATCGTTGGTGACGATTCCGACGAGATCGAGTCTCGGAGAGACGGACACGGTATTTCTCCTGTTTCGGGTCGAGAAGTGATCGGCGAGTGTGTGACGATGATCTGATGACCGGCACTGACACCCTCGCTCTTGACGGTAGTCGGACGGTAGCGTCGAGTCTTGAACAAAACGGCCACACCTATGTCGAGACTTGGATCACCGGTTCGGCCGGCCCCTTCAGTTGCACGTGGAAAAGCACCAGCGAAGCCCATACGCCCACGGAAGCAAAGCGAATTCTTCCCGATCTCTGCGCCGACTTCATCGTCGACAGCACCGGAAAGTCGTGGCTCGTCGGACCTGCCACCGGTGCCGATCTGGTTTCGGTCGCCGCCGGTACAACCATGTGGGGCATCCGGATCAATCCGCCGGCTCTGCGGAGCCTGCTCGGCACAGCGGCCGACGCGGTGCAGGATTCGAAGATCGCCTTCGACGACATCCTCACTTCCAGACAAGCGCGGGTACTTGCCGACGCCCTTAGCCACGAGGCAGTCGACGCTCACCTACTGGGCCAGTTGTGGCGCGGACTGGAACCCGACCACGGAATCGAGCGTGGTTACTCCGCGCTCATCTCCTCCCCTTCCACGCCGATACGAGAGATTGCTGCAGACCTCGGTGTTTCCGAACGTCATTTCAGACGATCGATCACATCGGCGGTCGGGCTGTCCCCCAAACTGATTCAGAAGGTGCAACGAATGCAGGACGTGTTGACTCTCAGCCGCGGCGCAAATCTCACGCTGTCGTCGCTGGCCGGTCGCGCCGGCTACGCCGACCAAGCCCACCTCGCACGCGATACGCGTGCACTGGCAGGCCTGACACCGACTCAGCTACTGCGCGAGCACCGGTAACGATGAGTGAAGAACTGTTCGCCGCCCTCGATCACCTGGCTGCCACGTCAGCTGTCGTGATCGATCGCCCCCGAGGGTCGGCACACCCGCGGTACCCCGATGCGATCTATCCGCTCGACTACGGCTATCTCGACGACACGTTCAGCGCGGACGGCGACGGGATCGATCTGTTCCGAGGCTCGGCCGTCGGCAACGGTGTTGTCGCCGTGGCCGTTATTGCCGACATCGTCAAGAAGGACGTGGAAGTCAAGATCCTTCTCGAATGTACTGCGCCTGAAATCGACACTGCCACAGCATTTCTCCTCGACGTTCTAGGTCTCGGTACCACTGTCTTGCGGCGCGCCGTCAGCTGAGTTCGTCGAATCGCGGAACAAGATGCTCCGCAACCCACTTCGCTTCCTCGATCAGAGGCCAACCTGCCAGGATCAGTGCAGTCAAACCGGTTCGGCTGCGAAGCGTGCGTACCGAGTCCGTGATCGAATCCGGATCGCCGACGTAGTACACCGCCGATGACCCGGTGCCGAAGATGTCGAGGGGTGACCACGCCGTGATACCCGCGTACAGCCCGTCACCGACGTACAACTCCTCCGGTTCCGGAAGTCGGCCGGAAGCAATCTTGTCCGCCCAACCCTGCCGCTGAGCGTCGCGAGCGGTGAAAGTCTTGAGGTCTTGCTTCCCCTGAGTGCGACGACGCACTGCGTTGTCCAAGACATGAGCGATCTGCTCGACGCCCGTCTTCTCGAACAACGAACGGAACCGGTCGTGCGCCTGCGCCTTGGTGGGGCGAACGATCACACCGGTGAGCGCACCGAAGTCGGTGAACTCGCGCCCGGCTGCCTCCGCCGCCGCCCGTGCGGCAGAGAATTTGTCTTCGATGAACGAAGTCTCGCGCAACATCGCCAAGTAGGTGTCGAGCACCTTGCCTGAATTCGCCAGGCCTGCAGGCGAATCACCGGTACCCCACAGCGGAACCTGATGCCCAGCGGGCGCATCGATACGCAGTGGTGTGTTGGGAAAGTTCGACTCCGTGCCTTCGGCGTAGATGCGGCGGAAGTCCGCCCAGTACTGCTCCCCCAACTCGTAACGCTCGTCGTGGGGCACGTTCATGTCGTACTTGGTCAGGATGTTCTCGCGTCCGTTGACCGAGTTGATCAACAGTCGGCCGCCGCTGAAGGCGTCGAAGGTCAATGCCTTCTCCGCCAGCAGGCGCGCCGGAGTCATGTTCGCGTAGACAGCGACGAGGAACTTCATGCGCGTGGTGTGCGCTGCGGCCCAGGTCGCCGAAATGAACGGATCGTTCGGCCAGGTGGCAACAAGCGCACCTTCGAATCCGCCGTCGTCGATGGTCTTCGCGAGTTCGATCTGCCGAGCGCCGTCCACGGGGAACAGCCCGCCAGGGCTCCACGGGTAGTCCCCGTCTGCCTGGGTGAGATACCAGAATGTCTTGATGCCCATCAGTTCTGCACTCCAGCCGGCAGGTCGAACGATTCGATTCGGGCACGCGAACGGATGGTGTCCGCATTCACGCTGAAGAGCGCGTCGAGGTATGCGACTGCGAAAGAACCGGGGCCCGAGGCATTTTCCTCGGCGATCTCCGATGCCACGGCAACATGCGTGTGCGCGGCAACCAATCCGTCCAGCGCGGTCGACGTGACGGCGAGGTAGGCGGCGACAAGACCGCCCAGAGAGCAACCGGTACTGGTCACGCGCGGCAACAGTGCGCTGCCACCGGAGACTCGGATGCCCTGGGTGTCACCGCCCTCATCGCGGCCGACGATGTAGTCGACCGGTCCGGATGCCGACACGGCATCCGCATGCTTCAAGAGTGACAGAGCGGCGGGCACTGCGTCGGCGGAGTCGGAGGCACTGTCGACGCCGCGGGTGTCACCGCCGAGTCCCGCAAGCGCGATGATCTCCGACGCGTTCCCCCGGATTGCGCTGGGGTGAAAACGCAACAAGTCCACAGCGATACCGCTCCGCCAGGGTAGTCCGCCGACACCGACGGGATCCAAAACCCATGGCGTACCGGCAGTTCGGGCCGCTTCTGCTGCTATCAGGAAGGCTTCGGCAGTCCCGTCGTCCGGCGTTCCGAGGTTGACGAGCACTCCCCCGGCGATGGCAGCGAACCCACCCGCTTCGTGGACGTTGTCGATGTGAGCGTTGCTTGCGCCGGCGGCGAGCAGAACATTGGTCAAGAAGTTCGCAGAAACGATGTTGGTCAGCGACTGGACGAGCGGTACCTGATCGCGGAGTGCGTCGATCGCCGACGCGACGGTTTCGACAGAGACAGTGTCAGACATGAGAATTCCTTCAGAACGGGAGGTAATTGAGGACTGCGGCGATTCAGGACCGCGGACATCGAACATCCGCAAGCGCGCCGCCGGGCTCACCGCCGACAACCATCGGCAAAGTCGGATCTGCAGTCCATTCCTCCAACGAACCGTCGTAGACCTTGACGTCCTCATAGCCGCCGCGGATCAGTGCGAGTGCTGTCAGGCACGCCGAAACTCCACCGCCGCAATAGATCACGACAGGTTCAGCGACGGGTGGTAGAACGTCAGCAGATTTCGACCGAACATCGTCCGCCGGAAGCATCCGGGCATCGGCGTCGAGAAGACCCTTCGCAGACAGATTCACACTTGACGGAATATGTCCGCGTCGCGAATATCGCGTCTTCTCCGTTCCCTCGTACTGCTCAGGCGCCAGCGCGCACACCAGCGTTCCGGCTTCTTCTCCTGAGGACAGTGAGGCAACGCGAGGTAGATCGACCCACAGGCCAAGGTCCGTCACACTCCAACGCTTCGACGCCGACGTGTGGGTGACGTCGTCGCCGCTCGCGAGGGCGAAGCCGCATCGAGTCCATTCGGCGAGGCCACCGTCGAGGACCCTTGCTTCGATGCCGGCGTTGCGAAACACCCACCAGAGCCGTGATGCCCAAGTGGTCGAACCCTGGTCGTAGATCACGATTGTCGCACCCGGTTCGATACCACTGGATTGGAGATCGGACATCAACTGCTCCGTTGACGGGCGTGTGAAATGCAGCGCCGCTTCCCTTTCGGAAAAGACGTCCATGAGGTCGACGTGTCGGGAACCCGGGATGTGCGAGGAAACCCAGCCGTCGTACCCGGACTCCGGGCGATAGTCGCCGTCGAATCGCGCGGGAGGAAAATGAACCGTCGCGTCGAGCACAGCGACGCCTCCCTCGCGCAGCATCGCGTCGAGTTCAGCAGCACTCACCAGCGGCGACGCGGTCTCTCCAGCCACTTCAGACCCTCTCCCTCGGAAACGAACAAGCACGAACCTAAATGAGTACTAGCGTATACGCAAGTACTCACTCGTCGCCGATGGCATAATCGAACGCGCTCTACTTGCATGCACAGGAATGAGGACACATGGATCTCGACGCCGATACGAGCACCACCGATCTGCTGGTGCCGGAGGCTGCGCTCGGCCGGTCCGATCAGACCTCGCGGCAGTACCTGCGCCTGCGAGCCGACATCCTGGCCGGCAAGTTCCCCCAGGGCTCTCCGCTGCACGAGACTCAATTGTGCGAATCGTACGGCGCATCGCGTACCCCGATCCGCGAGGCACTCAACTGGCTCGCGCACGACGGTCTACTCGAACGAGCCGCCCGCGGTTTTCGTGTCCGCTCCGGCACTCCCGAAGACGTCATCGAAATCTACGCAGCGCGGGTTGCCCTCGAATCGGAAGCCGCCGGCGCCGCCGCACTCCGCCACAGCGATCTCGACCTTGCCCGCCTGGACGGATTGCACGAGTTCTGCTGCACTGCAACAGAAGGCACCGAGGTTCGTGCCGGAAACTTCAAGTTTCACGAGGCCCTCTGGCAGGCCGCCCACAATTCCACGATCACCTCATTGCTGATCCGCCTCACCACCCAACTGCGAATCTACGACAGCGGCCCGCCGTCGAACTACGGCGAACCTGACCTGCTCAATTCGGAGCATCAAGAGATCCTGAACGCCATCCGCGCCCGGGACGAATCGTCCGCACGTGGTCACATGCGCAACCATCTCGAGCGCAGCCGCGACCAACGAATAAGGATGTTCGCCAGCCGCTGACTTCAGACAGCCCAGATTTCTGCACGCCGACGCCTGCGCCGCCGTCGCTCAGACGGGGAGCGTGCCGGTGTCGACGTCGTACACGCTCTCGGCCGGGCTCGACATCACTCGATCCGCCATCTCCTGCTTGAGCTCTGTCAGCCGTGACTCGTCTTCGGCCGTCCGGTCGGACTTACGGGACAGAGTAATGAACTCGTCGACGACGAACCCCTCCCGAACAGTCAGCGTGACGCTCGCGCCGCGATAGGTGATCCGAAATACATACAGCGCGAGCGCATTTCCACGTTCACGCCTGGCCAAGGAACTGTCAACGGTGTACCGCCCTTCGGTCACCGCGCGCGTGACCAACTCGAACGCATCGCGCACTCCTGGTCCGCCGTGTGCGGTGGCCACGACCAGGTCACGACGCTCGACGGAGCCCTCCGCGCCGAACACACCGAGAGCACGCTCGAGAACCTTGTAGGCATGGGCCACGCCGCCCGGGGCCTGCGGACCGTGATAGCGGATGGCGTCCTCGTACGTGAAGTCGAGCGTCGTCCCGTGATCGGTCACGGTGAGCGTGGTGGTCATGATGGGCGTCCTTGCCGATCAGTGCTGGCGGTCGATCGGATTGATCCGCGAGACGATGAGCGGATCGATCGGGGTGAAAGGAAAGTGCGGCAGATCCCGTTCCGGAACACCGAACGAGGCCGAGAGAACGCCGCGTGAGAACGCGGAAGCCGTTGCACGGTAGCCTATGTCGCCCGGCGTCGGCTGGTCGAAGAAGATGAGGAAGTTGATGTCCTCGTCACCTAGAACCTCGATGTGATGGGGATAGGCACGCGGAACGAAATACACCTGACCGGGCTCCAGTAGGTAGGTGTCGAGCGAACCGTCCGGATCGAGGACCGTCATCCGCCCGTGACCACGATGCACGTATCCCATTTCGGCAGTGACGGGATGCCAGTGTGGCTCACGCATTCCACTCTCGCGAATAGTCAACGAGTACATCGAAAGATCCTCCAGCGCCGCCCAATACTGCTTTCGCGCCACTTTCGCCTGTCCGTACGGATATGCGAGAGGCGCGATCTGGCCTTCGAGATCGAAGAGATGCGCGTTGGGAAGGCCGGCGGTATCGGGAACGACGGCGGCGCCGTCCCGCCGAACTATCTGGGACGCATCGGCTCTACCGAAGACGTCGAAGGCCGATGCGGCGAGATCGTACGTGTTGCCGAGCACCGCGTTCGACATTGCGCTGACGCTACTCTGCAACGAAAAGTGCTGCGGCAGAGAAGTACGCAGGGCGGCGATGATCTCCGCCTCCTCCTCTCCGACATTCTCGATGTGATAAATCGCGCCGGATTCGACGTGATACATCTGCCCCGCTCGCACCACGAAACTGGCGAACTCGTCAGCATTGCCCAACATCGAGACGAGCACGGTTCCGCTGGTGACGTAGGCGATCTGGTTCGCGTTGACGTTCCATTGTGGTTCACGGATCGCGCCGGGACCGAGAACAATTCGTTTGATCGACAGACCGGACAGGATCGGCAACGAACTCGTGTCGAGCTGCGAGATCGACCCGAGTTCGTTCTCGAAGACACTGGGGCCATTGCGTAGTGAGGCAACGTGTGTAGACATGGCAATTTTATCCTTCCCACTCTGGTCCTTTCGACTCCGCTCCCTTCCGCCTCGCTGACGTCAGTCCTCGATGAACGCGAGAATGTCCTGGTCCAGTGTCTTCTGATATGAGCCGTAGATACCGTGAGGTGCGCCCGGATACACCTTCAGCGTGCCCTTCTTCACCAGCTTGATCGCCTTCTCGGCCGCTGCGCCGATCGGCACGATCTGATCGTCGTCGCCCTGAGCGATGAGGAACGGAACGTCGATGGCTTCGAGATCGGAGGTCTGGTCCGTCTCCGAGAATGCCTTGACGCAGTCGTAGGCCGCGGCGAGGTTGACCAACATACCTTGCCGCCAGAAGTCGTCCTTCGCCCCTTGCGAGACGTCGGCACCTTCGCGGTTCGCGCCGTAAAAGCTCTCGCTGAGATCCTTGTAGAACTGCGATCGGTCTCGCAGAACTCCCTCACGGATGCCGTCGAAGACCTCGATCGGTGTGCCTTCGGGGTTGCCGTCCGACTTGACCATGATCGGCGGTACGGCGCCGGCGGTGATCACCTTCGCCACGCGCCCTTTGCCGTGCTGCGCCGCGTAACGGACCACTTCCCCGCCGCCGGTCGAATGGCCAACCAGGACCAGGTCTTTCAGGTCGAGTGTGTCGATCAGCTCAGCCAGGTCCTTGGCATATGTATCCATGTCGTTGCCGGTGTACGTCTTCGACGAGCGACCGTGTCCTCGACGATCGTGCGCGATGGTCCGGTATCCGGCGTCGGCGAACAGCTTCATCTCGACCTGCCACGCGTCAGAACTCAGCGGCCACCCGTGGCTGAGGACGATCGGCCGGCCGACGCCGTGCTCGGTGTAGTAGATCTCGGTTCCGTCGGAGGTGGTGATGTAGGGCATGCTCTGCTCTTCTCTGTCGAGTCGTGGACTGAGATCCGGACACGGTGCCCGGTTTCCTCACTCTGCGAGTGCCCACTACGGGGGCAGTCGACTCATCGATCGACAGAAATGTGCGTGGGGGCAGAAGACTCCGGCCCGACATCACGAAGCGTGGTGCCGGGCCGGAGCCCTCAGTCAAAGGGAAACGATCAGTAATCGTCTTCCGTGTAGACGATCATCCCGCGCAGATTCTTTCCTTCGAGCATGTCGGCGTACCCCTCGTTGATCTCCTCGAGCTTGTAAGTCTTGGTCACCAACTCGTCGAGTTTGAGTGCGCCGCTTCGGTAGTGATCGAGCAACTTGGGAATCTGGGACCGTGGCCCTACCCCGCCGAAGATGGCTCCCTGCAAACGCTTCTGCAGAAGGGTCAGCTCGAAGAGGCTGAGCGTCACCTGCGAATCTGCGTAATGCCCCATTCCGACGACCACGACCTGGCCACCCTTGCCCGTCGCGCTGAGCGCGGGCTGAATGATGTCGCCGTGAATCTCGCCCACGGTGATCACGGTGACGTCGGCCATCTTGCCCCAGGTGATCTCGCCGATCACCGGTAGCGCTTCCTCGAGGGAGGCAAAAGTGTGTGTGGCGCCGAATTCCTTTGCCTTGTCGCGCTTGAACTCGACGGGATCGATCGCGATCACAAATCGTGCTCCGGCGGACGCCGCACCCTGCACCGAGTTGATTCCGACACCGCCGACGCCGACGACCACCACCGTGTCGCCGACCTTGGCTCCACCGATTGCGGTGGCCGATCCCCAACCGGTGGCAACACCGCAGCCGAGCAAGGCCGCCTTGTCGAGCGGGATGTCCTTCTCGATCTTGATCACCGACGCCTCGTTGACGGTCACGTACGGCGAAAATGTTCCGAGCAGGCACATCTGGATGACCGGCTCGTCGTCGAGGGTGACGCGGTACGTCTTGTCGGAGATCGCCTGCCCGGTCAACAGGCCGGCTCCTTCGTCGCAGATGTTCTGCAGACCCTTCGCACAGGACGGACAACGTCCGCACGCCGGGATGAAGGCGAGAACCACGTGGTCGCCTTCTTCGACGCTCGCGACACCCGGTCCGACCTTCGTCACCACTCCGGCTCCTTCGTGCCCGCCCAGGGCCGGGTAGAAGGGCAGCGGGCTGGCGCCCGTACGCAAATGTTCGTCCGAATGGCACAGCCCCGATGCGGCGAGTCGGACCTGCACCTCACCCGAGACCGGGTCCCCCAGCTCGACCTCTTCGATCTCCCACGCCTGACCTGGCGCCTTGACTACCGCTGCCTTGACCTTCACCTGCACTCCTCGAAATTCTTCGTGATGCACGGACGACGAAAGAACGCGCCGGCATTTGTGTCGCCGATCACACTCCATGTACGAGTGTGCCTGAAGTAGCCCGAGAATACCGTCGGTCCGTGTGCCTTTTTGGTAGCCGCCTCTACCAGAAAGGCGCACGGCTAACATGGACACAGTGGCCAAGGGAACTCGCAAGACCAGAACTCGCAGCAGTACTCCCGAGCGAGGCGAGTCCGGTCCCGTCGCCGGCACTTTTCCGATCGATACCGGGACGTGCGAACTAGTCCGCGATCAGTACTCCGATGACAGTTGGATCATCCAGATCAACGGAGTGCCCAGTTCCCACGTGAACGTCGCGGATCCCACGGTGCTCGATTTCGAGTACATGCGGTGGATCGCGCATCTGGTCGATTCCGAACGTGACAAGGCCGAGCGCCTGCGGGTGCTTCATCTCGGCGGTGGCGCCTGCTCCATGGCCAGATACTTCGCCGCCACGTACCCTGACGCGCGTCAAGTGGTGGTCGAAATCGACGGTGCTCTGGCGGAACTCGTACGCGATTGGTTCGACCTCCCGCGCGCGCCTCTTCTGCGCATCCGCGTCGGAGAAGCCCGCGCCGTCACCGAAACTCTCACCGAGTCCACCCGGGACATCGTGATTCGAGATGTCTTCGCCGGCAGCACAACTCCGACACCACTGACGACGGCGCAATTCACCACCCACGTACGACGCGTGCTCGCACCGGGCGGTATCTACATCGTCAACTGCGGCGACACCCCGGATCTTCAGGGCGCGCGCAGTGAAGCCGCAACCATCGGTGCGCAGTTCGAACACATGGCGATCATCGCCGATCCCGCGATGCTCAAGGGCCGTCGCTACGGCAACATGATCATCGCGGGCAGTGACGTACCGATCGGCGGGCAACCCGCGCTCGCGCGCGAGCTACTCGGCGGAGGAGTTCCCGCCCACGTGTGGCAGGACGCCGAAGTCCGCAAGTTCGCCGCGAATGCGCCGGTTCGCCAAGACTGAGCGAAAACGCTACTCCCCGCCGAAGACCCTCTCCACCACTGCTTTTGCCCGACGCGTGATGCGCAGGTAGTTGTCGAGGAACTCCCCTGCGTCGTCGCCGTATCCAGCGACCTGCGCCACCGCCGCGAGAACACGGCCCGGGCCGGGAAGCTGATCGGTCGGCTTGCCTCGCACCAGAACGAGGCAGTTGCGTGCCTTCGTCGCGGTGATCCAGGCGTCACGCAGCAGTTCGACGTCACCTTCGCTGAGCAGTTCCGCGGCGCCGATGGCGTCGAGAGTCTCGAGGGTCGACGTGTTGTGCAGCGACTCGATCTTGTCGGCATGGCGTAGCTGCAGCAGTTGCACAGTCCACTCGATGTCGGCCAAGCCTCCGCGACCCAGTTTCGTGTGCGTCGCCGGATCGGCTCCGCGCGGGAGCCTTTCGGAATCGACTCGCGCCTTGATGCGCCGGATCTCGCGCACCGCCGCATCACTGACGCCGCCCTCGGGGTAGCGGGTCTTGTCGATCATGTGCAGGAACCGCAGTCCCAGTTCAGGATCACCGGCAACCGGGTGCGCACGAAGCAGCGCTTGAATCTCCCACGCCTGAGCCCACTTCGCGTAGTACGCGTCGTACGACTCGAGCGTGCGAACCATCGGTCCGTTGCGGCCTTCCGGACGCAATCCGGTGTCGACTTCGAGCGGCGGATCGGTACTCGGTGCCCCGAGGAGCTTGCGCACCTTGTCGGCAATGCTGTTGGCCCACTTGACCGCAACGGTCTCGTCGACGCCCTCGCGGGGTTCGCACACGAACAGCACGTCCGCATCGGATCCATAGCCGAGTTCGCCACCGCCGAGTCGGCCCATGCCGATGACGGAGAAACTGGCCGGCGCCTCGGTCCCGAGTTCGGTGACGCTGGCCTTGATCACCGCGGAGAGCGATGCATTGAGCACCGCGGCCCACACCGAGGACAGCGCCTTGCAGACTGCAGGAACATCGAGCATGCCGAGGATGTCGGCCGACGCGATTCGCGCAAGTTCGTGTCGCCGCAACGAGCGGGCCGCAGCAACAGCACGATTGGGATCACTGTGTCGGCCGGAGGCGGTGAGGATTCCGCGAGCGACGTCCTCGGGCTTCGGCTCGACAAGGCGCGGTCCACTCGGCGAATCCGCGAACAAGCGAATCACGTCGGGAGCCTTGATGAGCAGGTCGGGTAGGTACGCCGACGAGCCCAGCACGGTCATCAGACGCTCGGCCACCGCAGCCTCGTCGCGGAGCAGGCGCAGGAACCACGTCTGGTCGACGAGCGCGTCCGAGAGCCTGCGGTAAGCGAGCAGACCTGCATCGGGATCCGGTGTGTCCGCGAGTGATTCGAGCAGAGTCGGCAACAGGAGCGCTTGAATGCGCCCCTTGCGTGAAGCGCCACTCGTCAGTGCAGTCAGATGCCCGAGAGCATGCTCGGGTGCCGTGTAACCCAGAGCGGCCAACTGCCGAACCGCGGCTTCTGGTCCCAGGACCAGTGCTTCCTTGTCCATCCGCGCCACCGATTCGAGAAGCGGGCGGTAGAACAACTTGGCGTGCAGGCGGCGAATCCGATGCGAATTCCGCTTGATCTCGGCGCGCAGGACTCCCAGGGAATCCAGACGACCGTCTGGCCGCATGTGCGCGGCGCGGGCCAGCCAACGCAGCGCTTCCTCGTCGTCCGGCGGCGGCAGGGTGTGTGTGCGCTTGAGCTTCTGCAACTGCAGACGGTGCTCGAGCAGGCGCAGGAATTCGTATGACGCAGTCAGGTTGGCGGCGTCGTCGCGGCCGACGTATCCACCCGCCGCCAATGCAGTCAGTGCATCGACGGTGCTCTGGACATGCAACGAACTGTCGGCGCGCCCGTGCACCAATTGCAGGAGTTGGACGGCGAATTCGACGTCGCGCAAACTTCCGCGGCCGAGTTTGAGTTCACGCTCACGCAGTTCGGGGGGAACCATTTCCTCGACGCGTCGACGCATGGCCTGGACTTCGGGGACGAAGTCCTCGCGCTCGGAGGCGATCCACACCATCGGGCTCATCGCCTCGGAGTACTGGCGACCGAGCTCCATGTCGCCGGTCATCGGACGAGCCTTGAGCAGTGCCTGGAACTCCCAGGTCTTGGCCCAGCGCTTGTAGTACGTGATGTGGGATTCGAGGGAGCGAACCAGTTCTCCGCGCTTGCCTTCGGGCCGCAGCGCAGCATCGACCTCGAAGAATGCGGAGGTACCGATACGCATCATCTCACCGGCAACGCGACTGGCCGTCGCATCGGCCGGTTCGGCGACGAACACCACGTCGACGTCGGAGACATAGTTCAGCTCGCGCGCACCACATTTGCCCATGGCGATCACGGCGAGCCGGATCGGACAGCTGCCCTCGGGACACACCGTTGCGATGGCCACCGCAAGTGCAGCGGTCAGCGCGGCGTCGGCCAGATCGGAAAGCTGGTGCCCCACAGTCTGATACGGAACTACGGGTTCGTTCTCGACGGTCGCCGCAAGATCAGCCGCAGCCAGCAGCATCAGCTGGTCCTTGTAGCTCTTACGCAGAGCAACAACAGCTTCCGGCCCGGTCACCGTGGCGCGGTAGGTCAGGGAACCTTCGGTGGCACCCTCGTCGACAGTTGCACCCACGACCTCCAGCAAGGCTGCAGTCGCCTCGTCCTTGGTCGGCAGAGCGGTGCCGTCGAGCAGTTTCCAGCCGATCGGATCCGCGGCCAGGTGGTCGCCGAAGGCCGACGACGCACCCACCAGTGCGAACAAACGGCCGCGCAGGCTCTTGTCCTTGCGCAGGACCTGATCGAGTTCGCGCCACCCGTCGCCGAGCCCGTCCTTGATCCGCACAAGGGTGCGCAGAGCGAGGTCGGCGTTCGCGGCACGCGACAGCGACCACAAGAGTTCGATGCTCTCGGCGTCGACCCAACCGAGCTGACGCAACTCGTCGGCAGCGGTGGGCTCGACCAGCCCGAGTCGACCCGGTCCTGGAACTGCTGATCTCTCAGCGGGCGGTTTCACCGTCACAGACCGAGGTAGGTCTTGAGCTCGAACGGCGTCACGTGGCTGCGGTATTCCTCCCACTCACGACGCTTGTTGCGCAGGAAGAAATCGAAGACGTGCTCGCCGAGTGCTTCGGCCACGAGCTCCGACTTCTCCATCTCGCGCAGAGCGCTGTCCAAGTTGCTCGGCAGTTCCTTGTAACCCATGGCGCGGCGCTCGGCGGAGGTCAACGACCACACGTCGTCTTCTGCCTCGGGCGGCAAGGTGTAGCCCTTCTCGATGCCGCGAAGACCGGCAGCAAGCAGGACCGCGAAAGTCAGGTACGGGTTGCAAGCCGAGTCTGGGCTACGGATCTCGACGCGGCGCGAGGACGCCTTGTTGGGCGTGTACATCGGGACGCGAATGAGAGCCGATCGGTTGGACGGGCCCCACGACGCAGCAGTGGGTGCCTCTCCCCCGTGGACGAGTCGCTTGTACGAGTTGACCCACTGGTTCGTGACCGCACTGATCTCGTTGGCGTGCTCGAGGATGCCGGCGATGAACGCCTTGCCGGTCTCGGAGAGCTGCATCGGATCGTCCGGATTGTGGAAGGCGTTGGTGTCGCCCTCGAACAGGCTCATGTGGGTGTGCATCGCGGAGCCGGCCTGATCGCTGAACGGCTTGGGCATGAAGCTCGCCCGGACGCCTTCACCGATCGCGACCTCCTTGACGACGTACCGGAACGTCATCACGTTGTCGGCCATCGAGAGTGCGTCGGCGTAGCGCAGATCGATCTCCTGCTGACCCGGCGCGGCCTCGTGGTGGCTGAACTCGACCGAGATGCCCATCGACTCGAGTGCGTCGATGGCGTGGCGGCGGAAATTCGGAGCCGAATCGTGCACGGCCTGGTCGAAGTATCCGCCCGAGTCGGCCGGGATCGGTGGAGTGCCGTCGATCGGGCCGTTCTCCAGAAGGAAGAACTCGATTTCCGGGTGGACGTAGCAGCTGAAGCCCAAGTCGCTGGCCTTGCTCAGCTGGCGACGCAGTACGTGGCGCGGATCGGCCCACGACGGCGAACCATCGGGCATCGTGATGTCGCAGAACATGCGAGCGGAATGCTGCGCACCGTCCTTGTGCGCCCACGGCAGGATCTGGAATGTCGAGGCGTCGGGCCGAGCGACGGTGTCGGCTTCGGAGACTCGAGAGAATCCCTCGATGGCGGAACCGTCGAATCCGATTCCCTCCTCGAAGGCGCCTTCGAGTTCGGCGGGGGCGATCGCCACCGATTTGAGGTACCCGAGAACATCGGTGAACCACAAGCGGACAAACCGAATGTCGCGCTCTTCCAGGGTACGAAGCACGAATTCTTTTTGGCGATCCATGCACGCGAGACTAAGCAAGCCACGTTAAATCTGTGTTACATCAGTGGTCCCGGTTAACAGAGTGATTGGTCACCATCGAATAGGCGCAGCGTACGGCGTCGCGCCGGTTAACATGTCAGACCCTCTTCCGGAGCCTTCAAGTAAACGAAGTAGTCGACGACGGCATCGTCGACGCAGGAGTTTCCGTCCAGAACCACCGTGTGTTGGGTTCCGTCGAACGTGATCAGAGCAGCGCCCAACTGCTTCGCGAGATCCACTCCGGCCTGATACGGGGTCGCCGGATCCTGCGTCGTGGACACGACGACCAGCTGCGGCAGACCGGCGTCAGCGAGCGCCTGGGGGTCGAGCGCGTGAGGGCTGCCGGTAGCCGGAACGGGCCAGAACGCGCACAGGTCGAGCGGCGCTTGACCCGTCCCGCGGCCGTCGTCGAGGAACGGCGCCGCCTCGCGGTACCGAGTGTCGGATTCGCCGGCCTCGGCGCGGTCGGTGGTTGCCGGATCGTCCACGCAGCGAATGGCGTTGAACGCGTCGTTGATGTTGGAGTAGCTGCCGTCATCCTCACGGCCTTCGTACATGTCGGCGAGATTGAGCAGCGAGTCGCCGCGTCCGTCGGCCAGACTCGACAGACCCCCACGCAGCGGCGTCCACAACTGTGGCGAGTACAGAGCTTGCTGGACGCCGGTGATCGCGTCGGAATAACTCAGCCCTCGCGGATCGGTGGTCTGTGCCGGCTTCTCGATCAACGGATCGACGAGTGCCTGAAAGCGTGCCTGCGCCTGCGCCGGATCATCACCCAGCGGGCAATCCGTTCGCGAGACACAGTCGGCGACAAAGGCGTCGAACGCGCCTTGGAAGCCCTGCCCCTGCAAGACCACTTCGTCGACCGGATCCTGCTCGGGGTCGAGCGCGCCGTCGAGGACCATCGCTCGGACGTTCTGCGGAAAGGTTTCCGCGTACGTGGATCCGAGCCGGGTCCCGTACGAGAACCCGAGGTAGTTCATCTTCGGATCGCCGAGAACGCCCCGAATGACGTCCATATCTCGCACCACCTCGTAGGTACCGACATGAGCGAGGAACTCCGTACCGGTCCGCTCAGCGCACTTGGCGGCGTAGTCCTTGCTGTCCGCCTCGGCGAGAGCGATGCCCTCCGGCGTCATGTCGACGTTGACCTCCGCACGCTCCGCGTCGGTCTCCTCCGGCGTCAAACACCGAACCTGCGGGGTCGACGCCCCGATCCCCCGCGGATCGAAGCCGATCATGTCGAAACGTTCCTGCAATTCGGTGCCCGAACCCGAGGTCGCCATCGACAGCCCGGACCCACCCGGCCCGCCGGGGTTCAGCAACAGTGAGCCGATGCGGTCGCCGGTTGCCTTCGAACGCGAGATCACCACCTTCGCGGTGTCGCCGTTCGGATTCGCGTAGTCGACGGGAACGCTCACCTCGGCGCAGTCGATCCCACGCCCCAGCGGCGCAGTTCCTTCTTCGACAAATTGGTCGCACGAACCCCAGTCGAGCGTCTGCTCGTAGAATTTCTCGAGGCCGGACGGCACCGCGGACGCGGCAGAACCAGCAGGTTCCACTGATTCGGGCGTGCCTTCCGAACTGGTGCAACCGACAACCAACACGAGCACTGCTGCGCTTCCGGCGAGGGCACCGGAGAGGCGAACGAACTTCGACATGCCATCGATGGTGCCAGGAAACCGCGATAGCCAGCGGTTCGCCTCGTCTCGGCACCTACCTGATACGCGCGCGGTGATGTGACCCATTGCACCCCGTCAACTATTCGTGTCGGCGATGTCCGGTGGCAGACTGAACACGTCATCACCCACACCCGGGGACCCGAAGGCGATCAACGCTCAGGGCCTCGAGGCCAGAAAGGGACAACGATGTCCGAAACACCTCTCTACGGTTCTGTACCCAGTGCAGTTTCTGTACCCACTGCAAGCTCTACCGATGCACCGAAGCGTAAGACGCGCATTCACCACCTCGCCGAGATGAAGCAGAACGGCGAACGCTGGTCGATGCTCACCGCTTACGACTACTCCACGGCACGCATCTTCGAAGACGCAGGCATCCCGGTGCTGCTCGTCGGCGACTCTGCCGCCAACGTCGTCTACGGCTACGACACCACCGTGCCGATCACCGTCGACGAACTGCTCCCGCTCGTGCGTGGCGTGGTTCGCGGCGCCCCGCACGCACTCGTCGTCGCCGACCTCGCCTTCGGCACGTACGAGGGTTCCGCCGAGCAGGCCCTGGCGACTGCGACGCGGTTCATGAAGGAAGGCCTCGCGCACGCCGTCAAGCTCGAGGGCGGCGAGCGGATGAGTAAGCAGATCGCGGCTATCACCTCGGCCGGCATCCCCGTCATGGCTCACGTCGGATTCACCCCGCAGAGCGTGAACTCGCTCGGCGGTTTCCGCGTCCAGGGTCGCGGCGACGCGGCCGAGCAGCTTGTGGCGGACGCCATTGCAGTCCAGGAAGCCGGGGCGTTCTCCGTCGTCATGGAAATGGTTCCGGCCGAGATCGCGGGCCAGGTCAGCCGCAAACTCACCATCCCCACCGTCGGCATCGGGGCCGGTTCCGAATGCGACGCTCAGGTACTCGTATGGCAGGACATGGCGGGTTACACGAGTGGTAAGACAGCCAAGTTCGTCAAGCGTTTCGGTAACGTCGGTGACGAACTGCGTTCCGCAGCCGCAGCCTATGCATCAGAAGTTCGCACTGGCGCTTTCCCGGCCGCAGAACACAGTTTCTGATCCGAGACCGGCGAACGCCGCCTGTCTCTCAACCAGCCAGGGGTGCGTTCAATGATCGGTAACCGTCGAAGTTCTACTGCCGCAGCTGTAGTCGGCGCGGCAGCTCTCGTCACGGTGCTGAGCGGATGCGCGGGAGGGTCCACCAACTCTCCCGCGCCCAGCAGCACTACGCCCGCGAGTTCCACCACGACGGCGCCGGCAACAACCGCGTCCGGTTCGACGTTCACCGACGCTCAAATCCAGCAGTTGTGCTCGGATATGGAAGGGCAGCTGCAGAACTGGCGGACCGTCACCCCGACGCTCGGCAAGGGCGGACTGAACACGATCGTCATCACGTGGGCGACGCAGAACGGCATCAACCTGCTCGATCTCGCTCAGAACCGCGAAAGCATCGACGCGGCAACCTCAGCCGCGTGCCCCGACGTCCGGAGCGGCGCGATTTCCGCACTCGAGATCCCCGATCTCGCCTCCGGCCTGGTGGGCTTCTGATGACCGACACGTCAGCCACTTCAGGGCAGCCGTCGGCTCTCCGGAGTCTGTATCCCCCGATCGAGCCTTTCGTCACCGGCTTCCTCGATGTCGGTGACGGCCAGAGCATGTACTGGGAAGTCAGCGGAAATCCGGACGGCAAGCCGGTGGTGTTCCTGCACGGTGGCCCCGGCGGTGGTGCGCAACCGGCGGTACGCCAGTTCTTCGATCCGGCCGCATACCGCATCGTTCTACTCGACCAGCGCGGCTGCGGGCGGTCCACCCCTCACGTTGCCGACGGCGCCGACCTGTCGGTGAACACGACGGACAAGCTGCTGGCCGACATCGAAGCCCTGCGTGAACATCTTTCGATCGACAAGTGGATGGTTTTCGGCGGGTCCTGGGGTTCCACGCTGTCCATCGCCTACGCCGAAACGTTTCCTACGCGCGTCACTGAGCTGGTCCTGCGCGGGATCTTCCTCCTGCGTCGTAGCGAGATCGACTGGTACTACAACGGCGGCGCGGGAAACATCTTCCCGGAGCGCTGGGACAAATTCCTCGAACCTGTACCCGAGGCGCAGCGCGGCGAAGACCTCGTCGCGGTCTATCACCAACTGCTCCATTCCGAAGACCCCGACGTCGCAGCCCGGGCAGCGATCGCCTGGTCGGCTTGGGAAGGATCGACGAGCTACCTGTACCCACAGGCGGACAAGATCGAACAGAACTCCGAGACCCGGTTCGCCTTGGCTTTCGCCCGTATCGAGAACCACTACTTCGTCAACGGCGGGTTCTTCGACGAGAACCAACTCCTACGCAAAAGCTCCGCACTGCACGGCATTCCGGGGACGATCGTCCAGGGCCGCTACGACGTCGTCTGCCCCGCCACCAGCGCGTGGGCGCTGCACAAGGCGTGGCCCGAATCCAAGCTCGTGATCGTCGACGACGCGGGACACTCCGCGATGGAGCCCGGCATCATGCATCACCTGGTGGAAGCCACCGATTCTTACCGGTAACTCCCTACGCCGGGAACGTGAATTCCACCGTCCGTTTGACGGTGTCGACGGCGGTGAGTCGCACCTTTGCGCGTTCACCGTCGTCGGGCGTTCCGACGCATTTCGCAATCACGGCGACCGACGGGACAAACACTTCCGCCGAGCGCTTTCCGTCCTTGGCGCGCATCACCACTGCGTCGAAGACCTCGCCGACCCGGCCGTCGAGCAGCGTGGACTCGGTCAGATCGATGCACGCACGGTCGACCTTGTTCGCCAGCGAGTCGGACCCACTCATGATGTCGGGCAGCTCGGGAAGTGCAGTGCGCGCCCATTCCGGTACCGGCGTACCAGCTGTGATCGCCAGACACACCTCGGTGCTGAAACGATCGGACAGCCGGCGCAGCGGAGCAGTCACGTGAGCGTAGGGCGCTCCGATCCCCGCATGCACCGTCAACTCCGGTAGTCGGCCGTCGAAGGCCGCGTAGTCTGCCCCGCGCAGCAACGACGGCGCAACCGACATCAGCGCCATAGTCGACGGCTCGTTGGAATCGAGTCCGGCAAGAATCTGCCCGACGCTTTGCCCCTCCGGCCACGTGATACCCAGCGCCACTGCAGTTCTCCGCAAGGTCCGAACCGCGGACTCCTCGGCCGGTGGCAGCGTGCGAAGCAACCCGATACCTGCGTCGATCATCATGCGGCCGGCACACATCCCGGTCAGCAGCGACACTTCTGCGTTCCAGTCGTCCGCTTCGGTGCGTGGCTCCAGTTCGATCCGCCAGCGAGCCGAGGACTCGTCCTCCGGCTGATCCCGAACCACTGACTGCTCGGGCAGTTTCAGCTCGATGGCACCCCTGGCAACCGCCGAGACACTGCGCAATCGTCCGAACTCCGGTAGTGCGGCGATGGACGGATGCAAGGTTCCCGCGTCGGCATCGCGCTGCACGGTCGAATAGTCCAGACGTGCCACCGATTTCACCAGAGCGCGTCTCACCTGCCACGACGTCGGCTCGGCCTGCGCGTCGAGTTCGATCCGCCACAGCGCGGCGGGACGAACCACGTCCGGCAGCAGACTCGCCGATCCCTCCGACAACGCTCGGGGATGCAGCGGGACGGAACCGTCCGGGAGATAGAAGGTTTGGCCCCGCTTGCGGGTTTCGATGTCGAGAGCGCCACCCGGCGTCACCACCGCCGCGACGTCGGCGATCGCGTAGTGCACGACGTACCCGGTCGAGATCTTCTCGATGTGCACTGCCTGGTCGAGGTCCATCGATCCGGGAGGGTCGATGGTCACGAAGGCGATACCCGTTTCGTCGACACGCCCGGCACCGAAACGATCCACGGCATTCTCGGCCTCGGCCTGCGCCGCAGCCGAGAATGCTCCTGGCAAGTCGAACTCCGCCCGAACCACTCCGAAGTCGATTCCCTGCACCATCATTCGACTTGCGGGCACGCATCCTCCATGATCGGTTCGGGCCGGTGTAGCAGCAGTACCGGTCCCAGTTGTTCGAGTCCCGACTGTTCCAAGGCTCAGTTATTCCAAGGCTCAGTTGTTCCAGTCTTCGTCTGCCCGATCGGCGGCTTTGTTGCGTTCGGCAGCGATCTTCAATGCATGCTCGGCAGAGTCCCGATCAGGGTACGGCCCCATCCTCGTCAGCGAGGACGCACCCTTTCCCTGCGTGACGGAACCGTCGGACACGTCGAAGTACCAGAGTCGATCTTCATCAGTCATATCCACAGTGTGACATCAGAGTGAGATAGAAGCTTGTAGATCGCTGTGAGACTGATATTCTTTCTACTTGGCCTGGCAGGTGAGAACCGGACATTCGAACGGTGAGTTCTGCTTGAATGCCCAACACAAGCTACGAACAGAAAATGGAGTGCGCATGTCCGCAATTCTTTACGATTACCTCCTCCCGCTCATGGGCCATGACGCGGCAACGTACTGGGCTACGCTGCTGGTCATCAAGCCTGTCTGACAGCTTTCCGAACAAAGAAGACCCCCACCGATCCGGTGGGGGTCTTCTTTTTCTCACTGTGCAGATCGCGGGCGGACGAGTCGGCGTGTAAGCCGGATCCTGTCCTGCGGCACCGAAGTGCCGAGTGGCGACCATCCATCTGGGCACACCGTCGCCGGGTGCCTCGAGCGGTTCACCCGCAGGCTCGGGCGAGCAGCCCTCGAACACCTGCGCAGCCGCACCGCGAGCGATGCGACCTTCAACCTTGCTCCGGGCGGGGTTTACCTAGCCACCCCGGTCACCCGAGGTGCTGGTGCGCTCTTACCGCACCGTTTCACCCTTACCTGCCTCGAAAGGCAGGCGGTCTGTTTTCTGTGGCACTGTCCCGCGAGTTGCCTCGGGTTGCCGTTAACAACCGCCCTGCTCTGTGGAGTCCGGACTTTCCTCGGCCCCAGGCCTGTGCGCGATACGCGCTGGTTCCAGAAGCCGCGGCCGCCCGGCCAACTCGTCCGCCCCCGTATGCTACCGGGCGCCTGTCGGTGGCCGGCACTATGGTCACCGTATGACTCGGTACGTGGCCCTGCTACGCGGTATCAACGTGGGCGGCATCAACATCAAGATGGCGGACCTGGCGAGAGTCTTCGGTGACCTCGGATTCCAAGGGGTGAAAACCGTGTTGGCCTCAGGCAACGTTCTGTTCGACAGTCCGAACACCGACATCCCGACGCTGAAGAAACAGATCGAATCCGCCCTTGTCCGCGAGTTCGGCTACGAGGCTTGGGTGTTCGTCCTCGACCTTCCGACACTGCAGGCGATCGTGGACAACTACCCGTTCGAGCGCGAACGCGAGGGTTGGCACGCTTATGCGATGGTTGCCTCCGAGCCGGAAATCCTGGAGGAATTGAGCACTGCGGCAGCGCAACTCGATGCCTCGGTCGAGCGTGTGGCGGCAGGCGACGGAGTCCTGTACTGGGAGGTCGAGAAGGGGCAGACCGTCAAGAGCGCGTTCGGCCGGAACACCGGAAAACCGAAGTTCAAGGCGTTCACCACAACCCGAAACCTGAACACGCTCTACAAACTGCTCAAATGACGCTCGCCCCGACACGGAGCACCAACGCGTGACTCTTCTTCCCATCCTGCTCGTCGCCGCCGTACTCGTCTTTGCGATAGTGCGTCCACGCGGGCTTCCCGAGATCGTCATCGCGGGGCCGGCAGCCGTCATCGTTCTCCTGACCGGCGTCGTAACTCTCGACGAAGCCCGCGAAGAACTGACGAGCATGGCACCCACCGTCGTCTTCCTGGTTGCCGTGCTGGTTCTCGCTCATGCCGCGGACGCTCTCGGCGTCTTTCGCTGGGTCAGCCAGATCCTGCAGCAAAAATCCCTCGCCGATCCACACCGGTTGCTGATTTACGTTTTCGGCGCCGCTGCCCTGACCACGGCGGTCCTGAGCCTCGACGCCACCGTCGTGCTGTTGACACCCGCGGTGATCGCGGCCGCACGATCCATCGGAGCAAGTACGCGGCCCCATTCCTATGCCAGTGCGCACCTGTCGAACTCGGCGTCGACGCTCCTGCCGGTATCGAATCTGACCAACCTCATCGCGTTTGCTGCAACAGGTTTGACGTTCTTGCACTTCACCGCATTGATGGCGTTGCCGTGGGTTGTGACGATCGCTGTCGAGTACCTGATTTTTCGACTGTTCTTCCGTTCGGAACTCGCGCGGGGCGACAGCGCCGAACCGCCGGTGGCAGCCAGATCTGCGCCTGCGCCGATTCTGCCGCTGACGGTGATCGGAATGACGCTGCTCGGTTTCGCGGTTTCGGGTTTCTTCGGGATCGAGCCCGCCTGGATCGCGGTGGTGGGTGCGAGTGTCCTGGGAGCGATCGCTCTGTCTCGGCACCGTACGACCGCCGCCAAGATGCTCTACGCTGCCGACCTCTGGTTCTGCGCGTTCGTCCTGGTTCTCGGAATCATCGTCGCCGGAGTCGCGAACGGGCCGGTGGGTGAATGGATTGCGCAGATCCTGCCAGGCGACACCAGCTACGGCTCACTGCTCTTTGTCGCCGCAGTAGCGGCGGTAGCGTCCAATCTCGTCAACAACCTGCCGGCAACCTTGCTGATGATCGCAGCGCTCGGAACGGCGGCACCTCCAGCGCTGGTGCTTGCGATGTTGATCGGCGTCAACCTCGGCCCCAACCTCACCTACGTGGGCTCACTGGCAACGATGCTCTGGCGACGAGTCGCCACCAGCGCGGGCGCACCGCCCACGCTGGCGACATTCACTCTGCTCGGGGTCATCACGACGCCACTGACATTGCTCGCCGCCGTGAGTGCCCTGTGGTTGGTGATCTGATCAGAGGCTGATCAGCCGTCGGGGCTCTTTCAGCGAAGGTGTGACGTGTCGTTGACCAACCGGACCGAGGCTCCCCCGTCGGGATAGAACTCGGTGATACTCAGCGACGCCAGATCCAGATGCAACCGATACAGCAACGACGGCCCGGCATCGAGGGCCAGCTGCACCAAAGTCTTGATCGGGGTGACGTGAGAGACGACCAACAGCGTCGCGCCGCCGTAGGTCGAGATCAGGTCGTCACGCGCGGCGACGACTCGTTCGCGTACCTCGTCGAAACTCTCGCCGCCCGGTGGACGCACCGAAGTGTCCGAGAGCCATTCGCGATGCAGGTCCGGGTCACGCTCGGCTGCCTCGCGGAACGTGAGTCCGTCCCAGTCGCCGAAATCAGTTTCGATCAAACCCTTGTGCTCGACGACGGGTAAACCGAGCACGCGGGCCGATGCCTCTGCCGTCTCACGGGTTCTGCCGAGGGGTGAGCAGACGATGGCGTCGATACCGCCTCGGTTCCCGAAGCGTCCGGCTGCGCCGGCAGCCTGCGCGCGGCCCAGTTCCGTGAGCTCCGGATTCCCGCGTCCGGAGTACCGGCGATCGACCGACATCGCTGTCTGTCCGTGACGTAGCAACAACATTCGTGTCGGCTTGCCGGTGGTGGCGATCCATCCCGGAGAGCCGGCGATCTGCGGCTCCGACGTCTCTTCGGACGGCGCGGCAGGTGCAGCAGGTGCGGGGGCCGAAGGTGCGACTGGGCCGGTTTCGATGCCGGCAGCCGCGTCCATCGCCTCGTTGGCAAGACGATCGGCATGAGAGTTCTCGCCGCGAGGAATCCACGTGTAGGTCACTCGCGAGAACTGCGTCGCCAGCTCGGCAGCGCGCCGCTGCAGCGGAATCATGTCCGGGTGCTTGACCTTCCAGCGCCCGGACATCTGCTCGACGACCAACTTGGAATCCATGCGGACGTCGACCTTCGACGCGCCGAGTTCACCGGCAGCGGTCAACCCGGCGATCAGTCCGCGGTACTCGGCGACGTTGTTGGTCGCGATACCGATGCTTTCCTTGCGTTCGGCCAACACCGAGCGCGAGGCGTCGAACACCACCGCTCCGTAGCCGGCCGGACCGGGATTGCCCCGCGATCCACCGTCGGCCTCGACGATGACCTGCGTGGGAGTCACAGACCGGACTCCTTGGTACGCACCATGATTGCATTGCACTCTGGGCAACGAACTACGACGTCGGCCGGCGTCGCGGCGATTCGCGAGATCTCGCCGCGGTCGATCTCGATCCGGCAAGCGCCGCATCGGCGTGCCTGCAGAAGCGCCGCGCCCGGTCCGCCCAGGGTGCGCTGCTTCTCGTAGACAGCAAGGAAATCGGCGGGGAATTCACCGACGAGTCGTTCACGATCGGCGGCGCAACGCTCCTGCGCCTTGTCCAGATCAGCGACGGCATCGTCGCGGCGACGCTTGGCGTCGATCAGCTCTTCTTCGGCCTGGGACAGCTGGGCACCGGCGTGATCGTGATCGGCCTGCAACGCCTCACGCTGCTCCATCACTTCGAGCAACTCGTCTTCGAGGAGCCCCTGACGCCGGACCAGGCTGCCGAGTTCGTGTTCGAGTTCGGTGAGCTGCTTCGCCCCGACCGACCCGCTCTGCAGGAGTGTGCGGTCACGATCCTCGCGCTGACGAACCGCGTCGACCTCGCCTTCGAGCTTGCGAATGTCGCGATCGATGTCGTCGATCTGGATTTCGACGGCTACGGACGCGTCTTTACGGCTGATTCGCTCGGCCTCGAGACGTTCGACTTCCTGCTGCTCGGGAAGCGCTCCGCGTCGGTGGGTGATCCGAGTGAGCTCAGCATCCACCCCGGCGAGGTCGAGAAGCTTGGATTGCACCTGTGGTTCGACGTTCACGCTGTATAACTCCTGCTGTAAGTCCGATGTCGGCAGTGCTCGCGAAGGACGGCTCTCGAAGAACTGCTCTTGAATTGTTCGTGCAACCGTACCTTGCAGAGCGCTGCACTAATGCGCACTCAAACACCACGGATCGGTGCGAATTGTCGAAACCCGGCTTTCCCACTCCGGATTGTGGGCAAACGCGGCGTCGAGCACCGATTTCGCCTGTGCGCACCACGGGTATTCACTCGCCCAGTGCGCGACGTCGACCAAAGCCGGGCCACCGGCGCGTAGATGCTCGTCCGCGGGATGATGCCGCAGGTCCGCAGTGACGTAGACGTCGGCACCCAGTGCCGCCACCACGTCGAGATACGAGTCGCCGGAACCGCCGCACACCGCCACGGTACGAACGGTCGTGTCTGGATCTCCGGCCGCGCGAACACCCCACTCGGTCGAGGGCAGTGAGCGCGCCACTCGCGCGGTGAATTCCCGCAAGGTTTCGGGGTGGTCGAGCTCACCCAACCGCCCCAGTCCGAGTGAACTGGGGAACGCTGCGAGTTCGAAGACATCGAAGGCCGGTTCCTCGTACGGATGGGAGGCACGCAATGCGCCCAGCACTGCGCTTCGCTTTCCGCGAGGGGCAATCACTTCCACACGATTCTCGCGAACCTGCTCCACAGCGCCGACGGTCCCGATCGTCGGATTCGCTCCGTCGGCGGGCAGGAACTGACCCGTGCCGGTGACGGTCCAACTGCACTGGCGGTAGTCACCGATCCGCCCAGCCCCGGCCTCGAAAAGTGCATCCTGCACGGCCGATGCATTCTCCACCGGAACCATGACGACCCACTTGTCGAGCGGCTGCGTCGGCTTGGGTTCGATCGGGCGAAGCACGGTCAGGCCCAGAGCCTGCGCCAACGCGTCGGACACTCCGGGGTCGGCCGAGTCCGCATTGGTGTGCGCCGAGAACAGTGCGCACCCCGCCTTGATGAGCTTGTGAACCAACGCACCTTTGGGTGTGTGAGCACCGACGGTGTCCACCCCACGCAGCAGAAGTGGATGGTGAACGACCAGAAGGTCGGCACCGGAGGTGATGGCGTCGTCGACCACTGCCTCGGTCGGATCCACCGCGAAAACCACTCTCGTCACAGCGTCGGCCGGATCGCCGCAGACCAGGCCGACCGAGTCCCACGATTCCGCCAGGGCCGGCGGATAAGCGGATTCCAGCACGGCTATGACGTCCGCAAGGGTTGGGCCACTCACAAGATCTCCTTCATCGCTTCGATCAGTACCGCAACCTGCTCGGCTGGACGGACGGCCACGCGCAGCCGATCCGGGCCGAGTCCGGGAAAGGTGTCGCACCTGCGGACGGCGATTCCGCGGGCACGCAGGTGCTCTCGCATCGTGGCGCCGTCACGGACGTCGATGAGCACGAACGGCCCCGCAGCGGGTTCGTGCACGGCAATCCCGATCTCGGTCAGTCGCCGCGACATGTCTCGGCGGTCCACGGCAATCGCGTCGGCTTTGATCCTCGACTGCTCGACGGCGAACGGTTCGCAGCACGCCGTGATGGCCTCGATCTGCAGACTGCCCAATGGCCAGTGGGCTCGGCCGTGACTGAGTCGAGCCAGAAGATCGGGAGAGCCGATCGCGTATCCACACCGCAATCCGGCGAGCGCCCACGTCTTGGTCAGGCTCCGAAGGACCAGTACATCCGCCGACTCGACACCGGCGATGCTCTCCGTTTCGCCGGGGACCGCGTCGCCGAAGGCCTCGTCCACCACCAGGATCCGGCCCGGCTGACGCAATGCCAACACATCGGCCTTGGGGTGAAGCACGGACGTCGGGTTGGTCGGATTGCCCAGAACGACAAGGTCCGCGGATTCGGGTACCTGCGCGGTCCGAAGCTCGAAAGGCGGCTCCAGAATCACTTGAGTCACCGGCACACCGGCCTCTCGCAGTGCCAGTTCCGGCTCGGTGAACGACGGATGGATCAGCGCTGCCGAACGAGCGCCCAGGCGCGGCAGCATCGCGAATCCCTCGGCACCGCCCGAGAGCAACAACACCTCTTCGGGCCGGCGCCCGTGCCGCTGCGCGACCGTTTCGCGAGCCTTCAGTTCCGCTGCGGCCGACGGGTACGAACCAAGCGTCGCCAGCCCTGCGGCCAGCCGATCCCGCAACCAATTCGGCGGGCCGGAGCCTTGAACGTTGACGGCAAAATCGAGTAACCCGGGCTCCGCTTCGACATCGCCGTGATGTCGCAAGCTCTCCAGGTCAACCGTTCCGGTACTCACCCGGTCAGCCTACGGTCGAGCACCGTGCGCGGACATCACCCCTGCCGTCCGGGACAATGAGTGCCGTGACGACACCACCCCTCGACCGTTTTCCCGTAGTTCTGTTCGATCTGGACGGCACCATCACCGATTCCGCTCCCGGCATTCACGGCGGCTTCCGACATGCGTTGGCAACTGTCGGCCATCCGGAGCCGACGGAAGCGATGTTGGCATCGGTGATCGGCCCGCCGATGGTCGACACCTTCAGGTCACTCGGTATGGCCCCGGCGGACGTGGATCGGGCGATCGCCGCGTACATCGAGCGTTACGACGCGACCGGGTGGCAGGAGAACTCGGTGTACGAAGGCATGGACGTCGTCCTGGGTAAGGCTCGCGCGAGCGGCACCCGACTGGCCGTCGCCACCTCCAAGTCGGAGCGATTCGCCATTCGAATCCTCGAGCATTTCGGCCTGGCCGAGCACTTCGAGTTCATCGGCGGCGCGAGTGACGACGGAACTCGTCGGGCTAAACCCGATGTGATCGCGCATTCGCTGACCTCACTCGGGATCACTCCCGTCCTCGCATCCGACGGCGGAACCCCCGACGTTCTCATGATCGGCGACCGTGATCACGACGTGCTCGGCGCCGCGAAGTACGGCATCCCCACCGTCGTCGTCGAATGGGGCTACGGTTCCGCCGAGGAAGCGCGGCAAGCGTTTCGCTCCGTATCGTCGGCATCCGAACTGGGAGGACTTCTCGATGGCCGCCACTGAACCACTCCACGTGACTGAACCACTTCATGTGACGTTTGTGTGCACCGGCAATATCTGCCGGTCACCGATGGCCGAAAAGATCTTGCTCGCGCATCTGGACCGTGAAGGCCTCGCCGACCGAGTCCGTGTCAGCAGTGCAGGTACCGAGGGGTTTCACACCGGTAGCGAGGCCGACGAGCGGACCAACGTCGTGCTCCGAGCGGCCGGATATCCGACGGGCCACAGTGCCGCGCAGGTCAATGCAGATCATCTCGCCGCCGATCTTGTCGTCGCCCTCGACACCGGGCACGAACGTGAGCTTGCTCATCTCGGCGTGCCCACCGAGCGTCGGCGCCTACTGCGATCGTTCGACCCCGAGGCGGACGGAGAATCGGTTCCGGACCCGTACTACGGGGATCAGGAGGACTTCGAACTGGTGCGAGACCAGATCGAAGCAGCCATTCCCGACATACTCGACTGGATCCGCGAGCGAGCCTGAACCCGGAGCAAAATTCACTCCCATTCGGGCAACGGATACCGTGGACGTGTGCGAAGACTGAAATTCCTGTTGCGGCCCGGTTGGTTGGTACTGGCAGCTGTGGTCGGGCTCTTCGCCTACCTGTGCTTCACCGTGCTCGCCCCATGGCAACTCGGCAAGAACACAAAGACCGAGCACCGCAATGATCTGATCTCGAACTCGATCAACGCGGAGACCGTGCCGATCGGTGACGTCATCGCCGATTCGACGATCGCACCGGACGACGAATGGCGAAACATCACCGCGGCAGGCACCTATCTGCCCGACGCCGACATCCTCGTTCGACTGCAGTCCATCGAGGGCGCACCGTCGTACGAGATCCTGACGCCTTTCCTTCTCGACGACGGCCGCACGATCCTCGTCAATCGCGGATACGTTCGGCCGATCAACGGCGCCGAGGCACCGCCCATCGCCGCGCCGCCGACCGATCCGGTCACTCTCAACGGTCGCGTGCGTCTGTCGGAAGGCACCGCGCCCGGCCGAGTTCCGATGTTCGAGGACGGCGCGAAACAGGTCTACTCGATCGACGCACAACCTATCGGCGAGTTCATCGGAACGGACCTGATCGACGCGTACATCCAACTCGAACCCGACCAGCCCGGCGGCCTGGGGACGATCCCTCTCCCCCAACTCGATGCAGGCCCCTATCTCTCGTACGGGTTCCAGTGGCTGGCGTTCGGCATCATGGCGCCGCTCGGACTGGCCTACTTCATTCGCGCGGAGTGGCGCGAACGTCGCAAGGAGAAGGCAGCTCAAGCAGCTGTCGACGGCTTCGCAGCGGACGACGCCGCTACCGAGACGACCCCGGAAGCGCCGGTATCCGCGCCTGCCGCACCCCCCGCCGAACCGACTCGTACCTTCAGCCGTCGCAAGAAGCCGGAGCCGGAATCAGTGCCGCTGACGGCGCAGGAAGCCAAACTTGCCGATCGATACGGCAATACCCGCTGAAATACCCGCTGACACCACANCTGCACTGATCTGCACCGCCGACGAAAGCCTCGNCGCGCGGCGCAGATCGTTCGGCGTCGGCACAGNCCCGCGGCCGAGGACGGGACGCATCTCCACCCCGTGCGCGTACTCGGTCCGACCACCCAACGAAATGCCCAACGCCCCTGCCGCCGACGCTTCCGCGACGCCCGCATTGGGGCTTGGATGAGCCGCTGCGTCGCGTTTCCACGCTGCCAGTGATTCCTGAACCGAGCCGCCTACCACCGGTGCACACGCAGCCGTCAGCGCACCGGTCAGCCGAGCGGGGACGATGTTGACCAGGTCGTCGAACCTCGCCGCAGCCCACCCGAATCTGAGGTATTTCTCGGAGCGGTAGCCGATCATCGCGTCGAGTGTGTTGGCNGCGCGGTAGACGAACAGACCCGGCACGCCCGCAATTGCACCCCAGAACATTGCACCGACGCTTGCATCCGAGGTGTTTTCGGCGACCGACTCCAGCGCTGCACGCGTGAGGCCCTCCTCGCNCAGNACCGATGGATCGCGTCCACANAGTGAAGGNAGNAGCTCNCGCGCTTTCGTCAGGTCGCGATCGACCTGTGACGCCTCCAATCGAGCGGCCATNTCGATGCCGGTGCGTGCAAGCGACGTCCCGCCGAGCACGGCCCAGGTAGCTATCGCNGTCGTACCCGTGACGGCCACCCAACCGGCCCGGCGCGACNCTGCTTCGGCTGCGAGCCCAAGTCCNGCGGTGCCGGCCAAGAGCACAGCGACATGAAGTGTTCCGGCCGCNCGCGAGTCCCGGTAGGACATCTTCTGCAGCGCGATAGCCGCGGTTCCGAAGCCGGCAACCGGATGGAACCGCCCCGGATCGGCGAATGCCCGATCCGCGACGAAGCCGAGGAGAAGCCCGGCAGCTCGCGCATTGAATCGAGATTGGGACGAACGAACCGAAATCTGCACGAGCGTAGTTGTAGCAGCGACGCTCGTTCTCTGGCCAACCGTCACGTGTCTGCACGAGCCGATCTCTACCCGTCCCAGTCGATCGTCAGGTAGATCAAGCGGTGCATTCGGTTGATTTCCCAGACACGGGCAATCCCGGTCGCCAGTGCGTCGCTCTGGGAACGAACCCGGAGCGTCTGCCCCGCGAACAACGCAACACTGAGACTGGGCATCTCGGCGATGTGTATGTGCGGACGGGTGGGATGCACGCGCGTCGGGTCGACGGCTACTTCGATCACAGAACTGGACATGCGTCCAGAATGGCGTATTGCGGACAATTCGTTGCCGAAAATGAAAAAACCCCGATCTGCGTCGACGCAGATCGGGGCTTGAATTCTTCGGTGGGCGCGGAGGGTTTCGAACCCCCGACCGCTGGTGTGTAAAACCAGAGCTCTACCACTGAGCTACACGCCCGAACTCCCGGTGAGACCCTCACCGGGAGTGCTCTAAGACTCTAGCGCGGCAAGCGCGTTTGCCCAAAGTCCGTGGTCACGGGCTTCTCCGGGGCCGTTCATCTCGGCAAAACGAATGATTCCGTCTTTGTCGATGACAAAGGTGCCACGATTCGCGAAGCCCAACTTGTCGTTGAACACCTCGTACTTCTGAGCGACCTCACCGTGCGGCCAGAAGTCCGACAGCAAGGGAAATGTGTATCCCTGCTCAGCTGACCAGATCTTGTGAGTCGGCGAAGCACCGACAGAAATCGCGAGAATGGCAGTGTCGTCGTTCTCGAACTTCGGAAGCTCGTCACGGACCTTGCAGAGTTCCCCCTGACAAGTCCCGGTGAAGGCCAACGGATAGAAGACCAGCAGAACGTTCTTCTTACCGCGGAAATCTGCTAGCGAGACTTCCTGGTTGTTCTGGTCCTTCAAGGTGAAATCCGGTGCCTGGGCACCAACTTCGAGAGGCATGTGCGATTCCTTGGGAAAGTGCGGAAAGGACCGGGTCAGCGCTTGTTGGCCGGACGAGCCTTCGGCTGAACCAGTCGACTTCCCGACCAGTCACCGAGGTTGGCTGCCGATGTCTGCGTCAGGCCGGCAGTCGGCGCCGATTCGGCGATCTCGCTGGGCTCGACGTGTCCGTCGAGACCGGTCTTGGGAGTGAGAACCCACACGAAGCCTTCGTCGGCGAGGGGCCCGATGGCATCCATGAGGGCGTCCACCAGGTCACCGTCCTCGTCGCGCCACCACAGCAGCACGACATCGATGACCTCGTCGGAATCCTCGTCGAGCATTTCCCCGCCGATGGTTTCCTCAACCGCGGCACGAATGCCGTCGTCGGTATCCTCATCCCAGCCCAGTTCCTGCACCACCATGTCAGTGGTAATCCCGAGTTTCTGAGCGTAGTTCTGGGCATCCGCCGCGGCGACCACGGTGGGGTCCTCCTTTTGTTGATGGTGTGTGGCGACCCCGCACACCTACCGTTTGACGATCAATTAGGGAAAGCGAACATGGTCTGAGGCGTTAGCGCAAGCCGACCACGCCGAAAACTTTCACCAAAGATCGTCTTCTGACACACGGCGAACCTTACGCCTGCGGATTACCGCAGGTCACAGGGATCCACATTCATCGAAGATCGACTTGCGAATCGAATTGCTCGTATCGCTGATCGAATTGATTTCATCGGCCGAATGATCACTCTCGATCACGACAGCAGATGAACGTAGGTTCGCGGCCAATTCGGCGAACAGTCCGGAAAGTTGCGTCGGAAGTTCACTCGCGACCGAGTCGAACCACGAGGCCGTCTCCCTTGCCGAGGAAGCAGCAGCGCTTGCTTCGGCTCTCAGGTCGGTCTCACCATGATTTCCGGCGTCGACGTAGGCATTGAACGCAACCACGTCGTTTTTCGATCGAGAGACCGCTTCCTCACAGATCGCGAAAGCTGCCTCTGCCGCATCTGCCGCCGCTTTCGACGAGGACGCGGCGGCCATCGAAATACTCACCTCGGATTGGTATGCAGCCACGTGCGCTTCATTGGGTACTGCCGATCCGGTCACCGCCGCCGAACATCCCACGATCACCGACAGTCCCACTGCGATCGATCCGACCGAGACCCACGCCCCGACCCTGCCGTAATTGATTTCTTTGTTTATTTTTTCCCACCCCTTCATACGTTCCGATCGATCCCCCAAGCCTGTGACTACGGGGAACCATCACACCCCTGCGTCACGCCGAAAAACGCTACCCGAGAGTAACCAGAGGCGAGGTATGCCGGACCGACCGGGATGGTGAAAGATGAGGTACGCGCCATATTCACGATGGAAGTGCGTCGGACCTAACAAGGCCTCGATCACCTATGTAAGGACGCCCCACCACGCGTCCCCAAACCAATGAGGAGCACACGTTGTCTGACCTGATCCAGGGTCCCGCGTCCGGGCAGAACGCCGATTCAGGCGCCGCCGGCGAGTCGGGTTCGCCCGCGTCGAATACGCCGGGGGGAACCGACGGTCGCGTTCGCGTCATTCGCGAAGGTGTTGCGTCGTACCTGCCGGACATCGATCCGGACGAGACCACCGAATGGCTCGAATCATTCGACGGACTTCTGGATCGATCCGGACCCACGCGTGCCCGCTACCTCATGCTCCGCATGCTCGAACGCGCCGGCGAGAAGCACGTCGCACTCCCCGCGCTCACTTCGACCGACTACGTCAACACGATTCCGACCGAAAACGAGCCGTGGTTCCCCGGCGACGAAGAGGTCGAGCGCCGCTATCGCGCCTGGATCCGTTGGAACGCCGCGATCATGGTCCACCGCGCTCAGCGACCGGGCGTCGGCGTCGGCGGTCACATCTCGACCTATGCATCCTCGGCAGCGTTGTACGAGGTCGGCTTCAACCACTTCTTCCGCGGCAAGGACCATCCCGGCGGCGGCGACCACATCTTCATCCAGGGTCACGCCTCCCCCGGCATCTACGCGCGCGCCTTCCTCGAGGGCCGGATCCCCGCGGAACAGCTCGACGGATTCCGCCAGGAGAAGTCGCACGCAGACTTCGGCGGCGCACTGCCGTCCTACCCGCACCCACGGCTGCTTCCCGACTTCTGGGAATTCCCGACGGTCTCGATGGGCCTCGGCCCGATGAACGCCATCTACCAGGCCCGGTTCAACCACTACCTCAACGACCGCGGCATCAAGGACACCACCGATCAACACGTGTGGGCGTTCCTCGGCGACGGCGAAATGGACGAGCCCGAGTCACGCGGCCTCGCTCACGTCGCGGCAACCGAGGGCCTCGACAACCTCACGTTCGTCGTGAACTGCAACCTCCAACGCCTCGACGGCCCGGTCCGCGGCAACGGAAAGATCATCCAGGAACTGGAATCGTTCTTCCGCGGTGCCGGCTGGAACGTCATCAAGGTCGTCTGGGGTCGCGAGTGGGATGCGCTGCTGCACGCCGATCGCGACGGCGCACTGGTCAACCTGATGAACGTGACGCCGGACGGTGACTACCAGACGTACAAGGCCAACGACGGCGCGTTCGTACGCGATCACTTCTTCGGACGTGACCCCCGCACCAAGGAACTGGTCAAGGACCTCACAGACCAGGAAATCTGGAACCTCAAGCGTGGCGGCCACGACTACCGCAAGGTCCACGCCGCCTACGCAGCGGCCATGGCACACAAGGGCCAGCCGACGGTCATCCTGGCGCACACCATCAAGGGCTACACCCTCGGTAAGCACTTCGAGGGCCGCAACGCCACACACCAGATGAAGAAGCTGACGCTGGACGATCTCAAGGCGTTCCGCGACATGCAGCACATCCCGATCTCGGATGCCGAGCTAGAGAAGGATCCGTACCTGCCTCCGTACTACCACCCAGGCGCGGACGCTCCCGAGATCAAGTACATGCTCGACCGTCGTAAAGCACTCGGCGGGTTCCTGCCTTCCCGTAACACCGATGCGGCGCCGCTCAAGCTCCCCGAGGACAAGACGTACGACGTCATCCGCAAGGGTTCGGGCAAGCAGGAAGTCGCCACCACCATGGCGATCGTGCGCATCCTCAAGGAACTGTTGCGCGACAAGGAGATCGGCAAGCGCATCGTACCGATCATCCCGGACGAGGCTCGCACGTTCGGTATGGACTCGTGGTTCCCGTCGCTGAAGATCTACAACCGCAACGGGCAGCTCTACACCTCCGTCGACGCCGAACTCATGCTCGCCTACAAGGAGAGCCCGATCGGCCAGATCCTGCACGAGGGCATCAACGAGGCCGGCTCGACGGCTTCGTTCACCGCAGTCGGCACGTCGTACGCCACCCACGGTGAACCGATGATTCCGCTGTACATCTTCTACTCGATGTTCGGTTTCCAGCGCACCGGCGACGGCCTGTGGGCGGCTGCCGACCAGATGGCTCGGGGATTCGTTCTCGGCGCCACCGCCGGTCGTACAACTCTGACCGGTGAAGGTCTCCAGCACGCCGACGGACACTCGCTGCTCCTGGCATCCACCAACCCCGCAGCTGTCACGTACGACGCCGCGTTCTCGTACGAGTTGGCGCACATCGTCAAGGACGGCTTGCGCCGCATGTACGGCGGCACCGAGGGCGTCGACGGTTTCGGTGGCGAGAACATCTTCTACTACCTGACCATCTACAACGAGCCGTACGTTCAGCCGGCGGAGCCCGAAGGTCTCGACGTCGAGGGCTTGCTCAAGGGCATCTACCTCTACAAGACGTCCGAAGCATCGGGCCCGAAGGCACAGATCCTCGTCTCCGGTGTCGCGATGCCCGAGGGGCTGCGCGCGCAGAAGCTGCTTGCCGACGAATGGGGCGTCTCGGCCGACGTCTGGTCGGTCACGTCCTGGGGTGAGCTGCGCCGCGAAGGCGTCGAGTGCGAACGTCAGGCGCTGCTCAATCCGTCCGAGGATGCTCCGGTTCCCTTCGTCACCACGGCGTTGTCCTCGGCCCAAGGCCCCGTCGTCGCGGCTTCGGACTGGATGCGGGCGGTCTCGGATCAAATCCGTCAGTGGGTTCCCGGCGACTACACCACGCTCGGCACGGACGGGTTCGGGTTCTCCGACACCCGCACTGCAGCGCGTCGCTACTTCAACGTCGATGCCGAGTCCATCGTCGTTGCCGTGCTGATCGGTTTGGCGAAGGAAGGATCGATCGAGCGGTCGAAGGCCGTCGAAGCAGCGAGCCGATACCGCATCGACGACGTGAATGCTGCTCCCGAGCAGACCGGGGACACCGGTAGCGCCTAAGTCGTAGGGCAACAGTCCCAGCGATCGAAAACAGACCTACGCCCATCGCCGCGGGTGTCATCTCGACATCCGCTGCGGCGATGGGCGTAGGTTTTTCTCATGCCCGAACCTGATCCCGAGAAACCCGAAGAGGGCGTACGCCGCACTCGACCACAGTCGTCCGGGTTGCAGGCTGTACTCGCCCGCCGTCGTCAGGTTCGCGATCCACTTCCAGAAGCCTTGCTCCGCCGCGTCAAACAGTTCTCCGGCCGGCTCTCCACCGAGGCCGTGACCGTGATGGAGGAGCAGCTTCCGTTCTTCGACAGTCTCGACGCTTCGCAACGCGCCGACGTTCAACTGTTGGTGCAGACGTCGGTGGTGAATTTCCTGGAATGGCTGCGGCAACTCGACTCGGAGATCAGCTTCGGATACGAGTCGTTTCCGGTCATCCCTCAGGATCTTGCTCGACAGCTCACGCTGCGCCAGACCGTCGACATGGTCCGGGTGGCGATGGAGTTCTTCGAGAAATGGCTGCCGGCTCTCGCCCGCAACGATCAGCAGCTGATCGCGCTGACAGAAGCCGTCCTGCGCTACGGGCGTGAACTCGGTTTCGCAGCAGCGACGGTGTACGCAAGCGCTGCCGAGTCGCGGGGTGCCCTGGACACGCGACTGGAAGCGCTCGTCGTCGACGCCGTCGTGCAGGGAGACACCGGCTCGGACATGCTCTCTCGCGCCGCCACCTTGAACTGGGATGCCACGGCTCCGGCCACCGTCATCGTCGGGTCTCCCCCGCCGGACGAGCGGGTCTCGGTTGCCGGCACCGTCCACGCGACTGCCGCCGCGCACGGGCGCGCTGTTCTCGCCGTGGTGCAGGGTCCGCGACTGGTGATGATCGTCAGCGGCGAGCTGAGCAGTAAGACGGAAGGCAGCCAATTCCTTCAAGACCTGCTCATGAGTTTCGCCGACGAGCCGGTGGTGATCGGCCCGACGACACCCTCGTTGAGCGCAGCGCACTTCAGTGCGTCCGAAGCTCTGGCGGGAATCAAGGCTGTTGCCGGGTGGCGCGGCGCACCTCGTCCCGTTTTCGCGACTGAACTGCTCCCGGAACGGGCACTACTGGGAGACGCCGCTGCCGTGAAGGCTCTTCGCGATTTCCTCGTCGCACCTTTAGCTGAATCCGGCACAGTCTTGACCGATACTTTAGACAGTTATCTCGACTGTGGAGGTGCGGTTGAGACTTGTGCACGTCTTCTGTTTGTTCATCCAAATACCGTTCGGTACCGCTTGAAGCGAATCGCGGAAGTTACCGGCCGGGATCCAACGAATCCACGCGACGCGTATGTACTACGGATCGCCGCTACCGTGGGCCGATTGACACAAATCGATCTCAAATCGAACAATTCGGTTACTTCAGTCACATCTTTAACATCCGGACAAACAAACCTGTAACCCCTGAGCGTCCAATTTCGATGGCCGAGCGCGACGTGGGATTTTGTGGGAATCCTACAAAACACTTCGCCAGAGTTCATCGCGACCGACATCTCGCAGGTCGCTCGCGGCGGTGTTCTCTTAATAAGTGATTTCGTTGCTCGCCCCGGGACAGGGCTCTCAGACACCCGGCATGCTCAGCCCCTGGCTGGCACTGCCCGGAGCACAAGACCGCCTCGAAGTGTGGTCGAAGGCAGCCGGCCTGGACCTCGTCCGACTCGGCACGACCGCGACCGCCGAAGAAATCACCGACACCTCGGTAACCCAGCCCCTCGTCGTTGCCGCTGCTCTGCTGGCATACGAGGAAATCGAATCACGTGGGCTCCTCGGCGCCGACGTCATCGCTGCCGGCCATTCGGTGGGTGAGCTTGCCGCTGCTGCGGTCGCCGGTGTTATCTCCGCTGACGACGCGGTCGCGCTTGCCGCCCTCCGTGGCGCCGAGATGGCCAAGGCTTGTGCGCTCGAGCCCACGGGCATGTCAGCCGTTCTCGGTGGAGACGAAGCCGAAGTGCTCGCACGAATCGAAGAACTCGGGCTGGAAGCAGCCAACCGCAATGCGGCCGGCCAGATCGTGGCGGCCGGACTGCTCACCGCGCTCGAAGAACTCGCAGCAAACGCACCCGAAAAGGCCCGAGTCCGCGCACTACCCGTCGCCGGAGCTTTCCACACCCGCTTCATGGCGCCGGCGCAGGACGCCGTCGCAGCTGCTGCCGCCAAGATCACCCCTTCCGATCCGACGCGCACGCTGCTTTCCAACTCGGATGGCGCACCCGTCTCCTCGGGCGCCGACGCCCTCACCAAGCTTGCCGCGCAGGTAACCCGCCCCGTTCGTTGGGACCTCTGCTCCGCGTCGTTGCGGACAGCAGAAGTCAGCGCGATCGTGGAACTCCCGCCGGCCGGAACCCTCGTCGGAATTGCCAAGCGTGAAATGCGTGGCACACCGACGGTGGCCCTCAAGAACCCGGAGGATATCTCCGCACTGTCCGAGCTGACCTAGCTCGGACGCCCACCCGGCCGATCAGCCCGAACGGCGGCCGGACGTTTCACCCCACCTCAATCGATCAAGAAGGGAGCCACACCAGTGGCCCACACTCAGGAAGAAATCATCGCGGAACTCGGCCAGATCGTGGAGGAGGTCACCGGTATCGAGCCTTCCGAGGTCACCGTCGACAAGTCCTTCGTGGACGACCTCGATATCGACTCCCTGTCCATGGTCGAGATCGCCGTTCAGACCGAAGACAAGTACGGCGTGAAGGTCCCCGACGAGGATCTCGCAGGCCTGCGCACCGTCGGCGACATCGTCGCGTACATCCAGAAGCTCGAAGCCGAAGGCGCCGAAGCCAAGAACGCAGAGTGAGCCGACCGTGACTTCCGCTTCTACCCGCAAAGGGAAATTCCCCGACATCGTCGTCACGAGCCTCGCGACGTCGACCTCGGTGGCTGGTGATGTGGATGGCACGTGGAAGGCGCTACTCGCCGGCGAAAGCGGCATCGGAATCCTCGATGACCCGTTCATCGACGAGTTCGACCTTCCCATTCGCATCGGCGGGCACCTGAAGGTTTCACCGGACGAGGGCTTGTCCCGCGTCGAAATTCGACGGATGAGCTGGGTGGAACGCCTTGCCCTCACGTTGAGTCGCACGGTCTGGAGCAACGCCGGCAGCCCTGAAGTCGATCAGGACCGCCTGGCCGTTGTCATCGGCACCGGACTCGGCGGCGGCGACACGCTCATCGACGCCGTCGACAAGCTCCGTGGCGGCGGATACCGCAAGGTGTCCCCGTTCTCGGTGCAGATGGTCATGCCCAACGGACCGGCCGCAACGGTCGGACTCGAACTCGGGGCCCGCGGTGGCGTCATCACTCCGGTGTCGGCATGTTCATCAGGTTCCGAGGCAATTGCTCACGCTCACCGCATGCTTGTCATGGGTGACGCGGACATGGTTGTGGCTGGTGGAGTCGAGAGCTTCATCGACGCCGTTCCGATCGCGAGCTTCGCCATGATGCGTGCGATGAGCACCAACAACGACAATCCGGCCGCAGCTTCACGTCCTTTCGACAAGGACCGCGACGGATTTGTCTTCGGCGAAGCCGGCGCCTTGATGATCCTCGAAACCGAGGAGCACGCAAAGGCACGCGGGGCAACGATTCACGCCCGCCTGCTTGGTTCCGGAATCACTTCGGACGGGTACCACATCGTGGCACCGCATCCGGAAGGCCTGGGCGCGGCGCGAGCCATGACCCGAGCAATCGAGATGGCCGGACTGACGAAGTCCGACATCAAGCACATCAACGCCCACGCCACTGCGACGCCGATCGGTGACATCGCAGAGGCAAAGGCAATCAACGCAGCAGTCGGCAATCACGCTGCGGTGTACGGCCCGAAATCCGCGCTGGGACACTCGATCGGCGCTGTCGGCGCCCTCGAATCAGTCCTCACGGTTCTGGCAGTGCGTGACGGGATCATCCCGCCCACGCTCAACGTTGACAGCCAGGATCCAGAAATCGATCTCGATGTCGTCAAGGGTGAACCCCGAACCGGCTCTTTCGATTTCGCACTGAACAACTCGTTCGGTTTCGGTGGGCACAATGTCGCGCTCGCCTTCGGTCGGGCCTAGCCCGAACCGCGGTTTGCACCTGTCCGCGGGTGTCGTTGCAACACAACGTCACCCGCGGACAACACCGACCTTTCGTTCCACCCAAGGCTCGTACTGAAGGAGGACGCGATGACCATCCTGGCCCCCGTGACAAAGTCCGAATCATCGACAGACCCGCGCGATCCTCTTGCGCGCCTGGAAAATCTGTTCGACCCCGGCACAACAGTGCCGCTCCACGCCCGTGACAAGTCCGGTGTGCTCGCTGCGTCCGGAAACATCGACGGCGTCCGCACCATCGCATACTGCTCCGACGCCACTGTCATGGGTGGCGCCATGGGCGTCGACGGTTGCAAACACCTCGTCAAAGCCATCGATACCGCTATCGAGGAAGAGTCCCCCATCGTGGGCCTCTGGCACTCCGGTGGCGCGCGTCTGGCTGAAGGCGTCGAGGCGCTCCACGCCGTCGGACTGGTCTTCGAGGCCATGGTCCGCGCGTCGGGTCTCATACCTCAAATTTCCGTCGTGCTCGGCTTTGCCGCTGGCGGAGCCGCGTATGGTCCAGCCCTCACCGATGTCGTGATCATGGCGCCGGAAGGCCGAGTGTTCGTCACCGGGCCAGACGTAGTTCGTAGTGTCACCGGCGAACAGGTCGACATGGTGTCACTCGGCGGTCCGGACACACACACCAAGAAGTCGGGTGTCGCGCACATCGCCGCACACGACGAGGCCGACGCATTGCACCGCGCGCGCCGCCTGGTCTCGATGATGTGCGAGCAGGGCGAATTCGATCAGCGGGCAGCGGAACTCGGCGACAGCGATCTGCGCGCCATGATGCCCGCCTCCGCGAAACGCGCGTACGACGTTCGTCCGATCGTTCACGAAATGCTCGACAACGTCGAAGGCGAGTCGAGTTTCGAAGAACTGCAAGGCAATTACGCTCGGAGCATCGTCACCGGTTTCGGCCGGATGGCCGGACGCACCGTTGGCGTCATTGCGAACAACCCACTGCGACTCGGGGGGTGCCTGAACTCCGAAAGTGCAGAGAAGGCCGCTCGATTCGTGCGACTGTGCAACGCATTTGGCGTGCCGCTCGTGGTCGTCGTCGATGTTCCCGGGTATTTGCCGGGCGTCTCGATGGAGTGGGAAGGCGTTGTCCGACGCGGAGCGAAGTTACTTCACGCCTTCGCCGAGGCAACGGTCCCCCGCGTCACCGTCGTCACTCGAAAGATCTACGGCGGCGCCTACATCGCGATGAACTCGCGAGCACTGGGAGCCACGGCCGTATTCGCTTGGCCCAACTCCGAAGTAGCCGTGATGGGTGCGAAGGCTGCTGTCGGCATCCTGCACAAGCGGGCCCTCGCAGCTGCACCGGACGACGAGCGTGAAGCATTGCACGACCGACTCGCTGCCGAGCACGAGGCAATCGCGGGCGGCGTCGACCGCGCGGTCGAAATCGGCGTCGTCGACGAGGAAATCGACCCGGCGAAGACTCGCAGCATCGTGACCGCTGCCCTCGCGTCTGCACCATCTGTCCGCGCGCGGCACAAGAACATTCCGCTCTGACAACCCTGGACAGCAAGGTGGGCCTCGCCGATACGGCGGGGCCCACCTTTGTCATTCAAGTCTTTGTCGTTCAAGCCGCGAGAGCACTCCGGGTTCAGGATGGACCTCGGTCAGCTGACACGCCTTCGCAGCCATGTCACTTCGGCACCTTCGCCTGAACTCCGGAAGGGTTCGAGTTCCTCGTCCCACGGTGTACCTATCGCCCGATCGATTTCCGCGGCGATGTCTCCACCGGAATTCATGATGGACCGCAGTTTCATCTCCCCTACGACGACATCACCGTTCGCACTGGTGGATCCGCGCCACAGGCCCAGACCGGGCACATGGCTGTACCGTTCGCCGTCGACGCCATGACTCGGGTCCTCGGTGACCTCGAACCGCAACATCGGCCACGCGCGTAGCGAGTCGACCAGGCGGGCACAGGTTCCGACGGGACCCGTCCAGTCCGTCGTCGCACGCAGAAGCCCGTCGTAGGCAGGCTGTGAGGTCCATCTGAGCTTGGCAGGGCTGTCCAACGTGGCGGACAGAGCCCAATCCACGTGCGGGCACAGCGCCGCGGGCGACGAGTGGATGTAAACCACACCAGTCGTCACGTCCGCGAATTGATTCATTTCGCGCACTCGAGCCTCCTGCTTCGACGAGGGACGTCTTCCCCAACGACCTCTGTCGAGTTCGTGCAGCACGCTCGATTGAACAGTGTGCCTTGTGTTACCCGTGTTGCGCCAGTGGAAGGAGAGAAATTTGTGCTCTACCGCGAAACTTCACCGACCACGCCATCCGACAATTCGGTCCACAAAGGCTTGGCCCAATCACCGAAATCGCGATCGGTAAGCACGACGCACGCAGTACCGATCGTGGGATCGACCCACAGAAACGTCCCGGACTGGCCGAAATGACCGAAGGTAGCGGCCGAGTTCTCGAGACCCGTCCAATGCGGACGCTTGTCGCCCCGAATTTCGAATCCGAGGCCCCAGTCGTTGGGGCGCTGAGAGCCATAGCCCGGAAGAATTCCGTTGAGCCCCGGGAACTGCACAGTTGTCGCCTCTGCGAACGTCTGCGCCGAGACCAGAGTCGGCGAGAGCAGTTCAGCCGCGAACTTGGCCAAGTCGTCTGCCGATGCCTGCGCACCGTGACCGGCCGGACCGACAAGAGCCGCGCTGGTCATCGCCAACGGCGCGAACACCGCCTCGGCCAGATAGTCGGCAAATTCGATCTCGGTCTCCCGGGAAACCAACTCGGCAAGCACCTCGAACCCCGCACTCGAGTAGATCCGCTTCGACGCCACCGGCGCCTGAACAACACGTTCGGCGAATGCCAATCCCGAAGCATGTGCGAGGAGATGACGAACGGTCGACCCCTCAGGCCCGGCCGGCCCATCCAACTCGACCGCCCCCTCCTCCACTGCCACGAGAATCGCGTAGGCGCACAACAGTTTTGTCACCGAAGCCAGGGGGAAAACATGCGCCTGGTCGCCACTGAAACCACGAATGCGGTCGCCCTCACCGGGATTCTTCCCGGAGAGGACGACCGCTGCCGCATTGTCGACCGGCCACTGCTGGATTACGTCGAGACTGTGAGTACTGGGCACCCGATCAGACTACTGGCACAAGAGTTGCGCTTCCGATCACCAGTCAGCTTCGGTGTAGCGGATGACGCCGCGGATGTTCTTGCCATCCAACATGTCCTGGTAGCCGTCGTTCACGCCTTCGAGCGTGTAGGTCCGAGTCACCATGTCGTCGAGGTTCAGCTTGCCTGCCTTGTACATCGCGAGGAGGTTCGGCACGTCCTGGCGAGCGTTGCCACCGCCGAAAATGTTGCCCTGAAGGTCCTTCTGAAGCATCGCCATCAGGAACAGGTTCAGCTTCACATCCATGTCCGTCAGGTGCCCCATTGCGGTGACGACACAACGGCCGGCCTTTGCCGTCAGAATCATCGCTTCTTCGACGTACTCACCCCTCATTTCGCCGACGGTGATGATCGTCTTCTGTGCCATGCGGCCATACGTAGCGTCGATGATCGGCTGAATGGCAGCGGCAGCGCTTTCGAAAGCGTGCGTTGCGCCGAACTTCAGAGCCTGCTCACGCTTCCACGGCACGGGGTCGATGGCAAAGATGTACCGGGCGCCCGATGCAACTGCACCCTGTAGCGCACTGATACCGACGCCGCCGACACCCATGATCACAACGTCTTCGCCGGGCTTCACATCGGCGATGTGAGTTGCCGATCCCCAACCGGTCGGAACGCCGCAACCGACGAGTGCGGCAACCTCGAACGGAATGTCCTTGTCGATCTTCACCACTGACGACTGGTTCACGACCATGTAGGGCGAGAACGTCCCTAGCAGGCACATCGGGATCACGTTTTCGCCGCGAGCCTGGATCCGGTAAGTGCCGTCACTGATGGCCTGGCCGCTGAGGAGGCCCATCCCGAGGTCACACAGGTTCTGATGACCGGCCGAACACGCCGGACAGGTTCCACAAGCCGGAATGAAGGACAGAACGACGTGGTCGCCGACCTCCAGACCCTTGACCTCCGGGCCGAGCTTGGTGATGACGCCCGAACCCTCGTGCCCACCCATGACGGGGAACGACGGCATCGGGGTCGCGCCGGTGACGATGTGGTGATCGGAGTGGCACATTCCGGCCGCTTCCATGCGAATCTGAACTTCGCCGGCTACCGGCTCACCGATCTCGATCTCCTCGACGGACCACTTTTCATTGAGGCCCCACAGGATTGCACCCTTGGTCTTCACGTCACTTCACCCTTTCATTCGCACACCCGCATCTATCTCTGTGACCATAGCCACAAATCTGCGAAATTGGAACGTGTTCTAACGAAAGATTTTGCACTGCAGGTCAGACGTCCAAATGACCTGGCACAACCGGCGCGGCAACAACGGAATAATGACCCACTGAGTGGGACAGGCCACACGGGCACCCGAAAGTAGAGCCGCCCCGAAAGCACGCAACCATTCGACTCCACCTCCCACCAATCGGTCGGACACAGAGCAGCGGGTCTGAAACAGGCCTGGGCATGTTCTGGTGCATCTGAGGTTTGGCCCCTCAGGTTTTGAAGGTGGTGTTCGCCGGCCGTGGGTGCTGCCCGGGGTCGATCGAGAGCGGCGGGATGAACCACGGTTTGTTGTCGACACCGATCCGAATCGCCCATTTGCCGACGAACTCGGATTTGCGGTGCATCAACCGGTGATGTGAACGGCACAGCAGGACCAGGTTGTTCATCACCGTCGGCCCACCGTTCGCCCAGTGCCGGATATGGTGCGCATCCGTCCAGGCTGGCACGCATGTGCAGCCCGGGAACGCGCAGCCTCTGTCGCGGGCAATCAACGCAGTCCGTTGTTCGGCGGTGACCAACCTCTTTCCTGGTTGCGCATCCAAGGGCGCGCCGTGATCGTCGAGCAGGACGGTGGACAGGAAGCAGTCACACCCGAGAAGCCTGGTCTGCGACACGGACAGTGGCCCGAGCCAGGGCATGTGCCCGACATCAAGATCCGACACAGCCATTCCGTCATCACAAGCAGCGGGTGCGGCGGCGCAGTCCCGATGCTCCGCCAGATCCCGAGCGTTGATGTGCACATTCACGTGCGGACGCTGACCACCATCGGTACCGGTCTTGGCGCAATCGAGATAACGCCGGATCAGTTCGGTGAACCCGTCCGCGGTGCGTTTCGCCGCCGACCGGGCATCGGGAGTCCCGTCCGGTGCCGGGGTGGGCATCGTCAGATTCGACAACGCCGACAACAACATTTCCCCGGTGAGGGCATCGAAATCCCCACGCACCACCACCCGACCATTGAGCGTCGAAGCGATCCGCAACTCGTTGAGATCGACATCCTCGGCGGGCGGGATCTCATCCGATTCGAACAACCGCTCCAACGTCGCGATCACGTTCCGCACCTTCGTCGTCGTCGCCTCCACACCCGACGCAGCAGCCAACAACAAATCGATACAGCGAGGGAGCGCCTCCTCCGACATCCCCTTCGGCGGTGACTCACAGAACGCCACGATCAACACAGCATGATCGAACGAGCAATCCCCGCCATCGAACCGAGCAGCCACCGCCGGAAACGGCCGCAAAGCCGCACCCAACGCGGCGATCTTCTTCCCGTCCCGAACCTGCAGCATCGTGTTCGCCGCCAACCACGCACCCACACCGCGACTGGCAATCACCTGATCATCCGGGCGCAACGACAACTCGTCCACCACCGCCACACGCACAGCTTCGAGACGCAGAATCTCCGCACTCGCCTCGACAGCAGCAGCACGCAACTCGGCAGCAGACAACCGCCACAGACGTCCGCGTAACCCCACCGCAGAACCAGACACCACATCCGACAACAAGACACTCATTGAATCCCCCGATCCCCTCCCCAAACAATACTCGAACACCCGTTCGAGTCAAGAGTTTCTCGAGTCAATCCACCGAGCGTCCCGGAATCACCACACCGCATTGATAGGCGAGAACCACCAGTTGCGCGCGGTCGCGGACATCCAGTTTTGTCATCGCCCGGTTCACGTGCGTTTTTGCCGTGACCGCGCTGATCACCAATTCCGCAGCGATTTCGTCGTTGGACATCCCGAGGGCAACGAGGGTTACCACTTCGAGCTCGCGTGGGGTCAACTGACCGAAAATCCCAGAAGTCGAGTCGGCCCGCGACGGAGTGGAAAGGAACCGAGAAATCAACGCGCTGGTCGCAATCGGCGACAGCAAAGAGTTCCCACCTGCGACCGTCCGAACAGCATCGAGTAGATCCTCGGCTCGGATTCCTTTGCCGATGAAGCCGCTGGCTCCCGCCCGGATCGCCTGTGCCACATGCTCATCCACTTCGAAGGTGGTAAGAATCAACACGTGCACGTCGGTCAAATCCGGATGATCGGCAATCATGCCGGTCGCTTCGACTCCGCTGGTGCCTGGCATTCGAATGTCCATCAATACAACGTCGGGTCGATGCTCGAGCGCCGCCTGGAATGCCTGCTCTCCGTCTGCCGCCTCGGCGACCACCTCCATGTCCTCTTCCGAACCGATCAGCAGCGCAAGCGTTTGACGGAAGAGCGCCTGATCGTCTGCCACTACCACCCGAATACTCACGACTCCTCACGCTCCGAACCCCTGGACACCGAGACAAGCGGTAGTTGGGCGTCCACACGAAATCCCCCGTCGGCGCGGAATCCTGCTGAGACCTCGCCTCCCATCGCCTGTGCCCTCTCCTTCATTCCCAGCAGTCCGTACCCGGGTGGTGACGTCGAAGGCACTGCCGTTCCGGCGTTTTCGACCGACAGCATCAGAACCTCGGCTTCGTATGACAACGACACGGTGACGGCTCCTGGCAGCGCATGCTTGCTCGCATTCACGAGTGCCTCCTGGATAATTCGGTACGCTGTGAGATCTACTGCGGGCCCGAGTGGGCGCAGCGAACCCACAGCGCGCACATCGATTTCCATTCCTGCACTGACGAATTGATCCACCAGTGCCGGTAGATCCGAAAGCCCCGGAGCCGGCTTCATCGAGCGATCACCGTCCTGAGCATCACGGAGAACTCCGACCGTGGCCCGAATTTCATCGAGTGCCGCCTTGGACGTTTCCTCCACTCCGCGTAGTGCAGTCGTCGCCTTCTCCGGGTCTTTCCCGATCAAGTGCGACGCGACCCCGACTTGCAGGTTGACCAAGGCAATGTGGTGCGCGACAACGTCGTGCAGGTCTCGCGCAATCCGCATCCTTTCTTCGACGACGCGGTGTCGGGCCTCGTCCTCGCGCATTCTTTCCGCTTGCACCGCGCGCGCCTCGACGGACTCCAGATAGGCTCGGCGAGAACGGACCTCGGCGCCGGCAAAACTTGCCATCAGCAACCAAGCCAACAACCCCAGTGCCTCCTGCAGGAGATTGTTCCCCACTCCCAGGAAGATCGTGACGAGCATCAGCGAGCTGACTGTGCTCGCCGCTGCGAAGAAGGTCCTCCGGCGGTCACTCGTGCTGGCAACGTAGTAGAGGCACACCATCGCTGCGGAACCTGTGCCGGCATTCGGCGGCGCTGACAGTGCAATCATCAATACGCCGAGGAGTACTGCCACCGCCAGTGCCGAGAACGGATAGCGCCTTCGGAACACGATGGTTGCCGCTGCGATCGCTGTTACAAGCACTCCCACAACCGTGACCTCGCGGGTGTCATTGCCGTCGAGCGCGATGCGGTGCGCCGTCCACGTGGCAAGGAGCACGAGAATCGCCAGTGCCAGGTCGATGGTGCGCGGGTGTTCCGCACACCATCGACCCCACGTCGATGTCGAAGTCATCGATCTACCGTATCCGGGTCACACCGACAACTTGTCGCTCGTGGGTTCACTGGATTCCTTCGAATCTGCGAGCAGCGCTCGCAACTGCTCCCCCTCGACATCGACGTTCGGGACCAACCGGTCCAGCCATGAGGGGAACCACCATGCCCTCGAGCCCAACAGGGACATGACGGCCGGTACGACGGTCATACGAATCACGAAGGCGTCGAACAGAACCGCGAACGAGAGTCCGAGTCCGATCTGCATGATGAAGGCGTCGCCGCCGAAGATGAAGCCCGCGAAAACGGCGATCATGATCAGCGCCGCGGCCGTGACCACTCGCGCGCCCTGGTCGAAGCCCTTCACGACTGCTTCATCCGGTCCGTCACCGTGGACGAACGCTTCACGCATTCTGGTCACCAGGAACACCTGGTAGTCCATCGCCAACCCGAAGACGATGCCGATCATGAAGATGGGCAACATCGCCACAACTGATCCGGTTTGACCTTCGATTCCGAGAATGCCGGCGAACCAACCCCACTGGAAGATCGCGACCAGCACACCGAACGTCGCACCGATCGAGAGCAGAAATCCGAGAGTTGCCTTGAGTGGTACCAAGATCGAGCGGAACACCAACATCAGGAGGATGAAGGCGAGGCCGACGACCAATGCGAGGTAGGGAACCAGGGCGTCGGCCAGGCGATCCGAAACGTCGATCGTCAACGCTGTCTGACCGGTGACCGACATCGTGGCTCCGGTCTCGTCGGTCAGTGATCCGGCGACCTCACGTATATCTGCGACGAGTGCCTTTGTTGCCTCGGTTTCGGGGCCGCTCGAGGGAACCACCGTGACGACTGCTGTATCGCCGGCCTGGTTGAGTGCTGGCGGCGTCACTGCCGCTATGTCAGGCAGAGCACCGAGCTTTTCCTGGGCGTCGCTCAATGCCGCTGCCGGATCTGTGGCGTCGGCAACGTCGACGACCACCATGAGCGGACCGCTGAACCCGGCACCGAACCCCTCGGATAGTCGGTCGGTAGCCCTGGCGGCAGTTGTGTCGGGCACTGGTGGGCTCGCCAAACTCAGGTTGATTCCGAAGGTGGGGATCGCCAGCAATCCCAACCCGAGGACAGACGCGAGCAAAACCGGAACTCGACGCCGGATCACGAACTTGGCCCATCGCGAGCCTGCGCCTTCCTTCGTCTTGCGATGCGTCAACTGACCACCGGACGCAAGCAGGCGACGATCGGATCGGCTCAGAACGCGCAATCCAGCAAATCCCAGCGTGGCGGGCAGCAGGGTCAGTGAAATCACCACTGCAACAGCAACTGCAAACGCCGCAGCCAGACCCATGCTCGTCAGGAACGGGATGTTCACGACGAACAGTCCTGCCAATGCGATGAGCACCGTCAACCCCGCGAACACTACGGCCGAACCCGCAGTCCCCGCTGCGCGGCCCGCAGCAATTTCCGGATCATGTCCGTCACGTAGTTCGGAGCGGTAGCGCGAGACGATGAAGAGCGAATAGTCGATCGCCACGGCGAGCCCAAGCATCATTGCCAGGACGGTTGTGCTCGAACCCAATTCGATGAAACCAGTTGCGATAGTGATCGTGCAGATCGCGATGCCGATGCCGATCAACGCGCTGATCAAGGGAAGCCCTGCTGCCACCAACGAACCGAAAGTGACGGTCAGCACCACCGCGGCGATCGCGACGCCGATCACTTCGCCCATCGATTCGGCACTGCTTTCCATCAGCACGTTGCCGGCGACATCGATCGCCAGTCCCGAACCCGCAGCGTCGTGAACGGCGGACTCGAGCAGTTCTTTCGAGCTGTCCGGCAAGTCGATCGAGTCGGCGGTATAGGAGACCTGCATGTATCCGATCGTCCCGGTCGGCGACACTCCGCCGGAGGCATACGGATCCGATACCGCTGCAACCTCGGGGTCCTTCCCGAGCGCAGAGACCAAGTCACTGACGGATTGTCGAATCGCCGGATCGGTGAGCGTCGTGCCTGCCGGAGATTCGAAGACGATGCGAGCACTGGCTCCGTCGGTGGACGACTGCGGAAATCTTTCAGCCAGAAGATCCTGCGCCGCTTGTGATTCGGTGCCCGGAATCGACAACGTATTGACGGTCGGACCGGACAGCGTTGCTGCGCCTACTCCGCCCGCCACCAGCAGGACGACCCAGAAGCCCACCATTGCCCAACGGCGCCGAAACGCGAGTCGCGAGAGTTTGTACAGGAATATCGACATGCGTGTCACTGTGCCGATACACGACCCCGTCGCACATCGTGCACAGGTAGGCAGTTCGACGTACTGCGCTCGCAGTAGGGCGGTGGTCCCCAGTGCTAGACGGGCCGGCCCAACTCCCTTGACCACGGCGGATCCGCCCCGGGACGTGACACGGTGACGGCTGCCGCGCGTGCGGCAAAGGTCAACGCGGCCGACCAATCTGCCTCGGAGAACCCGCGCACAACAGCGACGTCGAGTGCGTCGTGACGATCAAGGTAGGCCAACAGGGCTCCGTGTACGGTATCTCCGGCACCGATCGTGTCCGCGACGTCGACTGCGGGCGCGGGCACCGAAACATCGAGTTGCTCGGTGATCAACCGCAACCCGTCACCGCCACGGGTGAGCAGGACGGCGCCGACGCCTTCGTCGAGCCACTCGGCGCCGTCGACCGAACCCAACCACTTCGCGTCGTCGTCGCTCACTTTGAGAATATCGATGGCTGGCAACCACGAACGAAACCGTCGTCGATACGCGTCCGGGTCGGAGATCACCGCCGGACGAATGTTGGGGTCCACCATGGTGAGTCGACCGCGGGCGTGGGCTTCGTGCAGCAAAGCTTCGTAGGCAGAGGCCCCGGGCTCGAGCACCAGCGACAGCGTTCCGAACGAGAATGCCCGGGCAGAGGGAAGTTTCGGCAGCGCGAACTGTCGATCCGCCGTTCCCTCGAGGTAGAAGGAATACCGCGCACCTCCGTCCGCTGCAAGGTTCACGACGGCCAGAGTTGTCGGCTCGGGCCCACGTTCGACTCCGGTTGTGTCGACATTGGACGCGGCCAGCGAGTCGATCATCCGATCTCCGAAGGCGTCGGTGGACAAGCGAGAGACGAATCCCACGTCGGATCCGAGTCGACCCAGTGCAACCGCAACGTTGAACGGTCCACCGCCCAACTTGGGTGAGAAGTTCTCCCCCACCGGAACCAGATCAACCAGTCCCTCACCACACACCACGACGGATCGTTCGCGTGTATCACTCATCGGTAGACCCTAACCTTCTCACCGGTCGAAGATGGATGTGACCTGCTCGGCACGAACGAGTTCGGGTGCCGAGCAGGTCACGATTATGGTGGGATTCAGCTACCCACGCGCTCACCCGTAGTCGGGTCGAAGAGGTGAACGAGGCCGTCCACCCGCTCGAAGCCCAGCGTCTGGCCGTACTGCAGCTTCGATCGACCGCCGGTGCGTGCAACGAGCGAGATCGGGTCGGCTTCGGTACCAGGCACGTGCGCGTAGATGTACGACTCGTTGCCCAGTTCCTCCACCAGGTCGATCTGAGCTGCGATTCCGTCTCCAGCGGCAACCACCTGGAATTGCTCGGGTCGAATTCCTACTGTGACCGAGTCCAGACCGGCCGCGGCGATTGCCGCCATCTGCTCGCGGTCCAGCGGAACCTCGACGTCACCGAAACGCACCCCACCCGAACTGACCGGCGCCGTTACCAAGTTCATACCTGGAGATCCGATGAAACCGGCAACAAACGCATTGGCCGGCCGATCGTAAAGTTCGGTCGGAGAGGCGAATTGTTGCAACTTGCCGCCCTTGAGCACTGCCACTCGATCACCCATCGTCATCGCTTCCACCTGATCGTGCGTGACGTAGACGGTGGTGGTTCCGAGACGACGCTGCAACGCCGCGATCTGCGTGCGGGTCTGGACGCGTAGCTTTGCGTCGAGGTTGGAGAGCGGCTCGTCCATGCAGAACACTTGCGGTTCACGAACGATAGCTCGGCCCATGGCAACTCGCTGCCGTTGACCACCGGAAAGCTTGGCCGGCTTGCGGTCGAGATAGTCAGTCAGGTCAAGCAGTTTGGCCGCTTCGGCCACTTTCTTCTTACGCTCCTCAACGGGCACACCGCGCATCTTCAACGCGAACCCCATATTTTCCCCGACGGTTTTGTTGGGGTACAGCGCGTAATTCTGGAAGACCATTGCGATGTCGCGATCCTTGGACGGGACATCGGTCATGTCCTTGCCGTTGATGGTGATCGCGCCGGAATCGATGTCCTCGAGCCCTGCCAACATGCGCAGGGCCGTGGACTTTCCGGAACCTGACGGACCGACGAGCACGATGAACTCCCCGTCGTTGATGTCGAGATCGAGTGAATCGACAGCGAGGGTCCCGGCACCTTCGTAGATGCAAGACGCTTTCTGGTACGAGATTTCAGCCATGACGAACTCCTGAGAGGGTGAGGAGAATTATTTGATTGCACCGAAGGACAGGCCGCGCACCAGTTTGTTCTGGGCGAACCAACCGGCCAGGATGACGGGCAATGCCGCCATGGTCGCTGCCGCGGAGAGCCGAGCCCAGTACAGTCCCTCGCCGGTGATGAACCCGACCAGGAAGACCGGAATCGTCTGCGCTTGAACAGCTGTCAGGTTGACTGCGAAGAAGAATTCGTTCCACGAGAAGATCACGCAGATCAGCGCAGTCGCAGCAATTCCGGGCGAGATCAGCGGGAGGATCACCTCGCGAACCGAGGTCCACAAACTCGCGCCGTCCATGCTGGCAGCTTCGAGAAGTTCGCCGGGGACTTCGAGAAAGAACGAACGCATCATCCACACTGCGATCGGCAGATTCATCGATGTGTACAAGATGACCAGCGCCCAGATATTGTCGAGCAATCCGATGTCGTTGACGATCACGTACAGCGGCACGATTGCAGCGACGACTGGGAGCATCTTGGTACTGATGAAGAAGAACAGCACATCCTGAGTCTTCTTCACCGGGCGAAGCGAGAGCGCAAAAGCCGCCGGAACACCCAGTAGCAGAACAAGAATCGTCGACATTCCTGTGGCAAATGCCGAGTTCGCCAGCGTCGTGCCGAGACCGGAATCGAGAACGGCACGAAACTGCTCGAGCGTCGGGGTGAAGAACAACTTCGGCGGATCCGTGTAGGCGTCTGCCTCGGTCTTGAATGCGGTCAGGACCATCCAGAAGACCGGGAAGAAGAATCCCAGAGCGGCGATCCACGCCACGACCGACCACGGACTGAACTTACTGCTCTTCTTTTTCTTGACGACGGGTTTGTCGGTCGTCACGCTTGTCGTCTCTACGGCAGTCATCACGCCGCCTCCTCGCTGCCGGTGAAGCTCTTGAAGATCAATCGGAGCGCAAGTGTCGACACGATGATGGTCGCGATCACTGTCACGACACCCATCGCCGCAGCTTGACCTACGTCGAAGCCGAGGAACGCGCGCTGGTAGATGTAGAACGGCAGGTTCGAACTGGCCACGCCTGGCCCGCCCGACGTCATCATGTACACCGCGTCAAAGGTGTTCACGAGGTAGATCGCACCCAGAACTGCACCGAGTTCGATGAAACGGCGCAGGTGCGGCAGTGTCAGTTCGCGGAACATCGCAAACGGCTTGGCTCCGTCCACCCGTGCGGCTTCGAGAATGTCTCGGGGCATGGACTGCAAACCGGCCAGAATGAGCAGCATCATGAAGGGCGTCCACTGCCAGATCAGATTGATCATGACGGCGGCGAGCGGAAACTTGCTGACCCAGTCGACCTGGCCGACGCCGAAAGGCTGGAGTACGAAGTTCACGATACCGAACACCGGGTCGAACATTGTTGTCTTCCAAAGCAATGCGCCGGCGACGGGAGTGATGAGAAACGGCGTGATCAGCAGTGTCCGGACGATGCCCCGACCAAGGAATGCGCGGTCGAGCAGCAGCGCCAGCGCGAGTCCGAGGATCACCGAAACGATGACCGTACCCACGATCATGATGACCGTGTTGACCGCGACTTCCCGAAACTGACTGTCCTTGAAAACCTCTATGTAGTTGTCGAACCCGTTGAAGTGCCGCGATCCCGGCCGGACTAGGTTCCACGACTGCGTCGAGTAGTAGAGGGTGAACAGAAACGGAATCTGAGTGACGACGATCGAGAAGATCAACGCCGGCAACAGGGGACCTCTACGACGCCAACCCTCGGCGCGGGAGATCTTCTTTTCGACACGGACCGGTGGCGCGTCGTCCACCGTAGTTCTGGGCTCGGCAACCGTAGTCATCGGTTCTCCTGATAGGTCTTGCCGACCACCTCGGCATACTGCTGGGATTGTTCGAGTGCTTCTTTCACGCTCTTCTGACCCGCGATGGCCGCACTGATCTGCTGGCTGACGCGAGTGCCCAGGTCCTGAAACTCAGGGATGGTGAGGAACTGGACGCCGGTGTACGGAACCGGTTGCACTGTCGGGTTTTTCGGATCTGCATTGTTGATCGATTCGAGGGTGATCGGACCGAATGCCTGTGCGGCCTCTTGATATTCCGGAATCTCGTAGGTCGATAGGCGACTTCCCGGAGGAACTCTCGACCAGCCGAGTTCGGTTCCGACCTTCTGGATGTAGTCCTTGTTCGTCATCCAGGAAATGAACTTCCAGGCGTCATCTTTGTTCTGTGCCGACTCCGGGATTCCGAGCGCCCACGTGTAGAGCCAACCAGGATCGGACTTCTCGATCTTCGGGGCCTTCGCATATCCGATGTTGCCGACTACCTTCGACGACGCAGGGTCCTCGAGAACCGACACAGCCGACGTCGCGTCGTACCACATCGCCGTGTTGCCTTGCGCGAATTGTGTTGCACATTCACCGAATCCGCTTGTGGCGGGACCCGGCTGACCGTGCTCCTTGACAGTGTCCACGTAGAACTGAACCGCATCCTCGACCTGCGGACTGGTCAACTGCGCATTCCAATTCTCGTCGTACCAGCGTCCACCGAAGGTGTTGATCACGGTGTTCAGCGGTGCGAGTACCTCACCCCAGCCAGGCTTTCCGCGCAAGCAGATTCCCGCCATCTTGGCGTCCGGGTTGTCGAACTGTGCTGCCCAACCTGCAACTTCTTGCCACGTCGGGTCTTCGGGAACTGTAATCCCCGCCTGATCGAACAGATCCTTGCGGTACATCAGGAACGACGACTCCCCGTAGAAGGGGACCGCGTACATACTGTCCTCGTACGACAGAGAAGTCTTGATCGACGGTACGAAGTCGTCCTCGTCGTAACCGGGCGTCGTGTCTGCATAGTCGGACAGGTTCGTGAGCCAACCGTTGGCGGCCCACTGAGGTGTCTCGTAGTTGCTGATCATCACGACGTCGAACTCACCGCCGCCGGTTGCCGTCGACGCTGTGATCTTGGCGCGCGCCTGGTTCTCGGAAAGGCTGACGAATTTGAGGTCGATGCCAGGGTTCTCGGCTTCGAAAGCCGGCGCCAGTTTGATGGCGTCCTGCATCTGCGAGTTCGACACCATCGCGATGGTGACTGTTCGTTCGCCGGAACCACCGAGCGCACCAGCGCCCGCACATCCCGACACCAGGAGGCAGAGCGCCGCCGCGGCAGCGCCCCACACTCGTCTTCCTGTTTTCACGGATTACCTTCCTTCACACTTGCGTGTCAGTCGCGCGCTCGGACCGCGAAGCTCGTGAGATCGCTAGCCTTCGAGCAGCCACTGGGCGCACTCGACGTCGGTGACGAGTACGTTTGCCAAACCTCCGCGCAATGCGCCCAGAACGGCCTGGCGTTTGTGTGTTCCCCCCGAAATCAGAATCGTCTGATCGCAGGATTTCACTGCGTCGAGCGATACGGAGACCGTTCGCTCAGGCAGTGGCCCCTCCACTGGATTGCCGTCGATCGTGTAGAAACGGCCGCCGATTTCACCGACAGCGCCTCGACTTTCCAACTCGTCCAGCATGGTCGAGTCGACGAAGCTACCGGCAAACAAGGTCGTGGCAGTCGAGACGGCACCAACTCCGAAAACCATGATGTCGGAATCAGTTCCGGCTTGCAGCGCCTTCGAGATCACCGAGTCGTTTCGCATCGACTCCACAGTCGCCGGGTCGGCATACAGCGGAGCGTTGAGACGAATAGGATTGGCCTGCAACTGTTGTGCACATCGGCCGATGGTGAAGTCGACACCGGTTTGGTAGTCGGTCACCGTCATGGAGCCGTCAAGTTGTACCACAGCCGAGCACTTCGCGGCCTTGTCTGGCAAAGATCCTGCTACCGCAACGGTTTCCGGACCCCAGGTAAACCCGAGAACGCTCGAAGGCTGCAGACGACGAACCAGAACTTCCGCTGCTCGTCGACCGAGTGCGTCGAAGTCCGGGTCGTCCGCATCCGAAATCGCTTCGGGGACGATCAACACTTCGGCCAACCCGAAGTGCTTCTCCAGCTTCGATTCCAACTCCGTGTTCACCGAACCTTCGAGCTCCGGCGGTACCAAAATCTCGACCCTGACCAAACCTTGCGTCCGCGCCCTGGCCAACAGTCGCCCGGCTGTCGGCCGCGAGACGCCCAATTTCGCTGCAATCTCCGCCTGAGTGGCGCCTTCGAGGTGATACATCGTCGCCGCCCGCAAGGCGAGCCGCACATCCTCGGAAGCGGGCAACTTCGACGACTTGAGTCCTGTGGGCTGAGCCGACTGGTTCACACGGTCTCCTTGTGCATCAGGTTCAAAGTTTCTCGATCGTGAGCAAATGCTCACTAGATGTTCTTATGCTCATTAAGCTAACATCTACGTTGTGACCCACACAACAGTTTCCGGAGAATCCGTCGATCTACCTGCGACAATTCGGGCAAATGTCCTCGTCGAGACCGGAAAGATGCAGATGGTCGAGAGACCACGACCGTCCCCGAAGGCGGGTGAAGTCCTCGTTCGCATCCATGCCGTGGGCGTGTGCGGGTCGGACGCGCACTACTTTCACGAAGGTCGCATCGGCCCTTACGTAGTCAACTCACCGCTCGTTCTCGGACACGAAGCATCGGGACGCATCGCTGCGGTCGGTGACGGCGTCGACCCAAGACGCATCGGGCAGCGTGTCTCCATCGAGCCTCAGAAGCCCGATCCGACAAGTCTCGAATCCAAGGCAGGCAGATACAACCTCTGCCCTCATATGGAGTTCTTCGCGACGCCGCCGATCGACGGTGCGCTGACCGACTACGTCACGATCGGTGCCGACTTCGCCCATCCCATCGCAGATTCCGTGTCCTACGAGGCAGCTGCGCTGTTCGAGCCACTCTCCGTAGGGATCGCCTCAGCCCAGAAGGCGGGGATCACTGCCGGCTCTCGGGTGTTGATCGCCGGCGCCGGCCCGGTAGGAATCGTGACGACGCAGGTGGCCAAGGCATTCGGCGCGACAGAAGTCATCGTCTCGGACATCGACGCGGCCCGGCGTGATGTGGCACTGAAATTCGGCGCAACAACCGTCGTTGATCCACGTGAGGGCGACGTACGCTCGCTGGCCGTCGACGCATTCATCGACGCCTCGGGTGCCACGGCCGCGGTGATCGACGGGATTCACGCAGTTCGGCCCGCTGGGACCGTCGTTCTGGTCGGAATGGGTGCCGACGAGATACTGTTGCCGGTCCCGATCATTCAGAATCGCGAACTGATGCTGACCGGAGTGTTCCGGTACGCCAACACGTGGCCGATCGCCGCCGCATTGGTCGCTGCCGGGCGCGTCGATCTGGACTCGATGGTCACAGCACGCTTTTCACTCGAACAGTCGCAAGAGGCCCTGGTGGCCGATCGCATTCCCGGCAGCATCAAAGCCGTAGTCATCGTCGCCGAAGGAGACTAGTACTTTCATGGAACTCAATACGAAGACCCTGCTCGACTTCGATGCTGCACTCGAAGTGCCGAACTACGACCGGAGCAAAGTCACCACTGGCATAGTGCATTTCGGTGTCGGAGGCTTTCACCGTGCACACCAGGCCATGTACATCGATGCTCTCCTGCGACGCGGTGAGGGCTTCGACTGGGGAATCTGCGGAGTGGGAGTGATGCCGTCGGACAAGCGAATGAAAGACGCACTCCGCGCGCAGGACGGCCTCTACACGCTGGCGCTCAAGCATTCCGACGGAACCCTCGAGGCCCGGGTCATCGGGTCGATCGTCGAGTACCTGTTCGCTCCGGAGGATCCGGAGGCGGTGATCGAAAAGATGGCATCCGAATCGACGAAAATCGTATCTCTCACCATCACCGAGGGCGGATACAACATCTCGCACACTACGGGTGAGTTCGACGCGTCCGATCCCGATGTAATGCACGATCTCGAGCCGGGAACACTCCCCCGCACCACCTTCGGTCTGATTTGTGCGGCACTCGCACTCCGTCGCGACCGGGGCCTCGCCCCCTTCACGATCATGAGTTGCGACAACATCGAAGGCAACGGATCGGTCGCCAGGACGGCAGTCGGAGCGTTCGCCGCGCTGAAGGATCCCGAACTTGCGGAGTGGATCGACGAGAACGGCGCCTTCCCCAACTCCATGGTCGACCGGATCACACCCGTCACGACAGCCGAGGTGACCACCGAGATCGCCGAGACGTTTGGCGTGGACGATCAGTGGCCGGTCGCGGCTGAGCCGTTCACCGCGTGGTTCCTCGAGGACGAGTTCACCTCAGGCAGGCCACCTCTGGAGAATGCCGGCGTCAATCTCGTGCCGGATGTTCGCCCGTACGAACTGATGAAACTGCGCCTTCTCAATGCCGGCCATCAAGGCATCGCGTACTTCGGCTACCTTGCCGGATACCGTCTGGTCCACGAGGCATGCCAGGACGAACTCTTGTCAGGATTCCTGCTCGACTACATGAATCTGGAAGCGACGCCGACCCTTGATCCGGTACCCGGCGTCGACCTCGATCAGTACAAGAAGACCCTCATCGAACGATTCTCGAACCCCCAGATCCGCGACACGATTGCACGTCTGTGTGCCGAGTCGTCCGATCGAATTCCCAAGTGGCTGTTGCCCGTCATCCGGAACCAACTCGACACCGGTGGGTCGATCAACCTGTCCACCGCAATTGTCGCTAGCTGGGCCCGCTACGCCGAGGGCACAGACGAGAACGGAGATCCCATCACCGTCGTCGATCAGCTGTCGGACGCTCTGGTGCCGCTCGCCCAGAAACAGTCGAGCGACCCGTTGGCCTTCATCGGGTACCGCCAAGTGTTCGGCGATCTCGTGGACGATCGCCGATTTGTCGCTAGCTTCCGAAAGACCCTCGACTCATTGCACTCCGTCGGAGCCAGAAGAACCCTCGAGGAGGTGCGCGGGCTCTGACTACACCGAGACGTCGTGCAGGTGATGGATCGGATCGTGAATGAAGTAGGCCGCCAACGATTCGACGGTGAACGCCGATCCGTCACTGCGGAGACCCCGTCGTTGGCGGCTACCCTCTGGCACGGTTTCGAAGGCATTCGCGACTTCGGCCGCGGCGTCGGACAATTCCGATGCCACCTTTGCCGGATCTTGGTCGTTGTACCGCTCGGCCTCGGCTGTTGCGTCCTGATCCCAGTTCTCGAATCGCGGATCGTCGAATTCGAGCATCTGTTCCAACCGCACCTTGAAGATCCGGAACACGTCGCGTACGTGGGCGGAATACTCCAGCGCTGACCATGTTTCGCTGTCCGGTCGCTCCGTCACATTCTCGCGCTCCAGTACCTCGGCCCACGAGACGGCATTGCTACGCACAAGATCTGGAACATCCGCGAACGCCACAGCGGACGAATCAAACCCGCACTCGGCGCATGGGCGTTCGAGGACCCAGGTCCAGTTCTTTGTATCCGGGGTGATCGGCATGGATCGAGAATAGTCCGCCAGGGCGGGGTCAGTCTGCTTCGATTGGCCGATGAAGCGAATCATGATCGCTATTGCGACTCCATTCGTGCTGATGCTTACTTCGTGTGGCGGGGACGTGGGCGACGCCGAACCACACGAACTCGCCTTCACATGCGACGACGCACATGCGTACCTCGAAGTTTTCGGGACGGTCGAGGCGGCGTTGGCCCGGCTACAGAGCCCTGGATGGAACGATGTCCCTGAACTCGCGGGTTCCGCCAGCGCCTGGGCAGCGTTCACACCACAACAGCAGACTGCGATAGTCAATTCACTTCATGCGGCTTCCCGAGGTGAATGTTGATCCGTATTTCGGTGCCGTTATCCGGCATCTGACTCCGTCGACAAGATTTGCCGGTCGATACTCGGATCGGCCGAAGAACTGGACATACTCCGACTGATCCCACGTCGCCGATCGATCGAGTCCGCGATGACACGAGCGGACCGCACGACGACTGAAGAGGATTCGACGCTGAGGCGCGTGAGCGCACCCAAGAAGCCTTCGAAGCAGCGAAATCGGGATCGTGCGACCGAGCAACGCCGGAGGCCTGATTCGCCGGTCGCACAACAGAATTACAAACGACGACGTAACTACGTCATTCCGTTCGTGACAAAATACTCGTTCGTCGGCGACGGACCGATCACTTCGATTTCCTCGACGGGTCTCGTCGCCCCTCACGTGAAGGGCGTCGAGTCGACATGTACCCCTTCCGAACGCAGTAAATGCTCGGCCGCACAAATCAACAGGGAAATGGATTCGTACGAGAGTCCCTCGATCGCATGCATCAGCCTGTCAGGCGCCGGAATCGACCGGTCGACCGGCGAACCCTCGGATCTCCGCACAGAAAGCACGGTCGAGAGTTCTCGTTGATTCACCACCTGACCTGCGCTGTTCGCTCGCTCGAACATGGCATTCAGCCGCTGGACCAGTTCCTCACCTTCAGCTGATCGAATAGTGTTGCCGAACAGCCTGTTTCCATGATCGGCTTCGACACCAGGCCCGATCGAGTTCTTGATTGTCACAGTATGTTCTCCGTTACGTTGGTCTGTCAGGTTGATCAGGGGTGCGACCCGGCGCAATTCACAGAGCCTTTATCCGTGCCGCCCAACGGCGTCGCGTCCATCGACAGCAGACGAATCTCCCCCGGCGCCCATCGGCTTCCGGTAGCGAGACCTTCAAGTTGCTGTTCACTTGCAGTTCGTCGTTACACTTTAACAATAGTTGTAACGCATCGACAAGTGTTTTGTTCCGATTGCCCGGTTTTGCACCCGATCAAGGCAACTACTGAGCTCTCGCGGGCTGCGGATTCTGCAATTCACGAAGCTCGGCAAAATGGATCCGACGCAGACAAGGACGGCGAGACAGCCCTCGTTGGCTCTCATTTCCAGTGATCGAGCACGAAGTGCTCAATGGTGATAGCCCAAGTCCGACAGCGCTTTTCAGACAGAGAAAGGGCCCCGCAGTTGCGGGGCCCACTATCGTTGCCGTTCCTCGCGTGGAGTCGTTTCCGACAGTCGGCTGCCGGTCAGCGCGTCAACATTTGGGTGCAGCCGAGCCGCGGGGGGGGGGGACGGCTCGACTGCCTTGTACCTACACCGGTAGGCACGTCTAAAGCGTGACACTTCTGTACGTCGAGCACATACGCTGAAATACCCGGATAGGTACCTACTTTTCCTTCACGTCCGGCACGTCGCTCGCTCGGTTGCGCCCAATTGCACTGCGCTCCCGATACTTGTCGAGGATTGGGTATCCGGATCCGAGACTTTCACCTCGTCCGAGATCGACGATCGCGGTACGACATTTACTTGTGTAGCCACGAAGGATCAACTCAGCCGTACCCGCATGCGCGTTGCGTGCGATTCAATACCAACTACGTGTGGGCAACTGCCCTGTTGATTGCACTCTGCGCACTTGTCGCCGTTGCGATCGTCGGCAGCATGACTTTCGACAAAAGTCATTGGTTCTGACCTGCGGGCTCACGGCAACTGAACGTGGGGCGGGCGGGGCTCGAACCCGCGACCAATGGATTATGAGTCCACGGCTCTAACCGACTGAGCTACCGCCCCATCCGGATGCGATGCATCGCGGCGAATCCGAATGTTACCGGCACATCCGACGCGGATCACAATCGGGCAGGCGGTGACGCGTTGCACTCTTTCGAGTCGAGTCTTCCAAGGTTGGTCGGCACAGGCGCGATGAGCCGATACCGTGGGAGTGCACACCCCACGGAACAGGATCACCACATGAAGCTTGCACTGACCGAATTCAAGAACTCGAAGGCCACGATCCGGATCATCATGTCCGACGGCGCGAAACTGAACGGCACCGTCACCGATTTCACCGAAGACACTCTCGTTCTCAATTCTCCGAATGGTGTCTACTACATCAACCCCAGCCACATCATCCGGCTGTTCGAGCCGTCGGATCGCGCAGCGAAGTAGGCGCACCGGTCAAACAGTTCGACGGTTCCACCGAAAGCCCGACGCAGACACTTGCGTCGGGCTTTGGTGTATCTATCGCCAATATCTTCGCGTCGCGTTCACGGGTGCTGATGCCGCCTATCCTCTCCGACATGGCGAACGACAGCGGACCACCTGAACTCGTGTTGTTCGACTTGGGCGGTGTGCTGTGTCGATTCGAGCCTGACCGTCGCGCCGCAGAACTGGCTGCGGCCATCGGCGTCACGGAAGACGAGATTCATGCCCTCGTGTTCGCGTCCGGGTTCGACCAGGAATGCGATCTCGGCATTCACTCCGAAACCGCGATCCTGGAACGCTTTCGACGACTCGGGTTTCCTGGTGACCGCGACGAGCTACGCCGAGCCTGGGCCAAGGCCTTCATCCCGGACCGCGCGGTCATCGATCTCGCAATCGCGCTTCGAAGCGAGGGGGTCGTGGTCGCCACACTCTCCGACAACGGACCTGTTCTCTTGGCCGCCATCGAGAGTGTCGTAACTCCATCGGCAATCGACGAGCATGTTTTCTCCTGCATGCTCGGAGCTACCAAACCCGAACCTGCGGCCTTCCTGGCTGCGCTGGAGTTGCTCGATGCGCGTCCACAGCAGACCTTCTTCGTCGACGACAACCCGGTGAACGTCCTCAGCGCTCGACGGCTGGGAATTCGCGGCGAACAAGCAAACAAGGCGGCAGACGTCGAATCGGCACTTCGATCGGTGGGTCTGCTGCGAGCGCACTAGGTCAGATCAAAACAAGAAAGCCCCCCACCCGATTTCTCAGGTGAGGGGCTTTGCTGCTCCCCCGGCTGGACTCGAACCAGCAACCGTCCGATTAACAGTCGGAAGCTCTGCCAATTGAGCTACAGGGGATTGTCTTGCTCGCTTCGCCCGTTCCGGCGTTGCCTGAGAAACTGTAGCGAATCCTTCACCGAAGTACCAAATCGCCTGCCCAGCGAGTCATCAGGCAGGATGGAGTCAGGACGATCGGTGCTGGAGGGAAGCAGGAATGATGCGTTTGTTGATCGGTGTTGCAGCTGGGTACGTCCTGGGAACCAAAGCGGGCCGCGCACGATACGAGCAGATCAGCCGGGCCGCGAAGGCGGTGGCCACCAGTCCGGCCACCAAGAAGGTGTTAGACGCGTCACGGCAGAAGCTGGCCGACTCACTGAGTACTCAGCCCAAGCTCGAGCCGATGAAGCCGATCAACGAGGAGACTACGATTCTGGTCCCCCACGACCAGTTGAAGAAAAACCGCTAGGTCAGACGCTTTGGTCGCCGACAGCCTGCTCACGCAGCTGTCGGCGATACTGCTCCAGCGCCACGAGGTCGCCGAACAGTGAGTTGTACTCCTCGGGGGCTGCAGCAGGTGAAACGCGCTGAAGCTTGGATTTGAGGTCGGCAACCTGCTCGCCCACCCACGCTTCCTGCAGTCGTGCGAGCACTCCGTTGATGTAGCGCGGAACCGTGTCTTCGTCACACGGCATCGGTTCGACGGCCAGCTCAGATACAACCGAGGCCACCGTCATGTCTTCGACGCCCTTGGTGACGACTTCGATCCACTCGGCGCCGCCGAGTCCCTTGCTCGTTCCACCGGCGTCAGCCATTGCCTGTCTGATGACAACGTAGGCGGGGTGGGTGAACGTCTCGGGCGGCAACGAGTCGAAGACACTGCCGGCGATGCCAGGGTGCTGCAATGCGGCCTTGAGGACAGCTCGCTGCGTCGAGAGCGCCGGATCGTTGGGCCGGGGCCTGGAGATTCCGATCGGCAGCGCAAGCGCATCAGCGGCAGGTGCCTCGACAACCTGACGACGCTTGGGCGCCGGCGAAGACCCGCGCGTCGACGCCCGTTTGCGAGCTTCGTCACGCACGCGTCGTCGAACCGACGGAAGATCGTCCCAACCGACCCATCCGCACAACAGATTCGCGTAGCTGTCGCGCAGAGTTGATTCCTTGATCTGCGCAACGACGGGCACGGTACGACGCAGGGCCTCGACACGACCTTCAGCGGTCTCCAGATCGTGTTCGGTGAGGATGGACTTCACCACGAACTCGAACATCGGAGTGCGCCGTGCCACGAGGTCGCGAACGGCGGCGTCACCAGACTTCAGACGCAGATCGCACGGGTCCATTCCGTCGGGCGCGACGGCGACGAACGTCTGCCCGGCCATCTTCTGATCACCCTCGAACGCCTTCATCGCAGCGGCCTGCCCCGCGGCATCACCGTCGAAGGTGTAGATGATTTCACCGCGAAAGTAGCTGTCGTCCATCAGGAGTCGGCGGAGCATCGCAAGGTGCTCCTCACCGAAGGCGGTTCCGCACGAAGCGACGGCGGTCTTGACGCCGGCCAAGTGCATCGCCATGACGTCGGTGTAACCCTCGACGACTACCGCCTGGTGCCCCTTGGCGATGTCGCGCTTGGCGAGGTCCAAGCCGAACAAGACCTGAGACTTCTTGTAGAGAATCGTTTCCGGCGTGTTGACGTACTTACCCGGCATGGTGTCGTCGTCGAAGAGCTTGCGGGCACCGAAGCCGATGACGTCACCGGCGACGCTGCGGATCGGCCACAGAAGTCGGCGATGGAACCGGTCGATCGGACCTCGCCGGCCTTCTTTGGACAGCCCGGCTGCTTCGAGTTCCTTGAACTCGAAACCTTTGGACATCAAGTGTTTTGTGAGAGTGTCCCAACCTTCTGGCGCGTATCCACACCCGAACTGCAAGGCCGCTGCACCGTCGAAGTTTCGCTCGGTGAGGTAGTCGCGAGCCGCCTGGGCATCGGGTTCGCGCAGACGAGCGGCGTAGAACTCCTGAGCCGCCGCGTTTGCTGCGATCAAGCGTGCACGGGTGCCGCGATCGCGCTGAACGGACGGTCCGCCGCCCTCGTACGAAATCGTGTAGCTGAGTCGATCCGCCAACTGCTCGACGGCCTCGACGAAGCTGATGTGATCCATCTTCTGCAGGAACGAGTACACGTCACCACCCTCACCGCAGCCGAAGCAGTGGTAGAGGCCGTGGTTGGGTCGCACGTGGAACGACGGCGACTTCTCGTCGTGAAAGGGACACAGACCTTTGATCGAATCGCCACCGGCACGCTTGAGTGAAACGTATTCACCGACGATGTCCTCGATGCGAGTGCGTTCGCGAATGGCCGCGATGTCTCTGTCAGAAATTCGGCCCGCCACGTACGTCAGTCTAGGCGGTCGCCCGGCACCTCCTGACAACGATATGTTGATGGCCGACTCTGCACCGCAGCGATGGGACCGACGATGACTGAAAACGCCTCGAGCTCGCACGAAGGGCGATCAGGAACCCGATTCGGCGTGTACGAGTTGCGTAGCCTCCTCGGCCGAGGCGGAATGGGTGAAGTGTACGAGGCGTACGACACCTCGAAGGATCGCCTGGTCGCTCTCAAGTTGCTCCATCGAGAGCTTGCGGCCGACCCGTCATTCCAAGCTCGTTTCCGCCGAGAATCTCGCACCACCGCCGCCCTGAACGAACCGCACGTGATCCCGGTGCACGACTGGGGCGAGATCGACGGAGTTCTCTTCATCGACATGCGATTGGTCGAAGGTCATACGTTGCGAGCCGAGTTGACCGAATTCGGCCGACTCACGCCTGTACGAGCCGTCGACATCGTCTCGCAAATCGCGTCGGCGTTGGACGCCGCCCATGCCCGCGGGCTCATCCATCGTGACGTCAAACCAGACAACATCATTCTCACGAACAACGGCTTCGCCTACCTCGTCGACTTCGGAATCGCATACTCACAGACGGACACGAAGATCACCACCGAGGGAAGCGCAGTCGGTTCGTATGCATACATGGCGCCGGAGCGGTTCGGAATCGAAACGCCGACGGCCGCAGCGGATGTCTATTCCCTGGCTTGTGTCCTCTACCAATCACTCACCGGAACAACACCTTTCAACACCACAAGCATCGAGCATCTGGTCAATTCGCACCTGAACGCTCCGCCGCCACGCCCCACACTGGCGGTTCCGTCGCTCCCGCAAGGCCTTGACGCCATCGTGGCTCGCGGCATGGCAAAGGATCCCGCACACCGCTATCCGACTACGGGAGCGCTCGCACTCCAAGCGCGGCAGGCCCTCTCGACGACCCACACCCCCGGTGCCGCCGGCGGATTGCAACCCACGATCGTCGGGCAGCCCACCTACACCACGGCGAATCCCGCTCACGGGAACTACACGCACATCGTGACAAAGACCAAGCGAAACCGAGCACCGATCGCGATCGGTGCGGCTGGAATTGCACTCGTTCTGGCCGCAGGAGGCACGGCGGCCTGGGTGACGCTGGGGAATTCGGGCCCCGAATCACTAACCGCTGTAGCAGCTTCCACCGCCACGTCGGCACCGGCACCCATTCAGGATCCGGTCAGAACGCCGATGCTCGAGCCGCTACCCACCGCCGGACAGCAGGCAACCACGACCACGCGGGCGCCGAACCCCGCCACGAAGAACGGCGATCTCGGGGTGAGCAAGCCGATCACCGTCCCCTCATGCAAAGGAACCGGAATCGTGGTGTTGGCCAATGCCACCGATCCGGCAACGTACGCCAGCGAGATCCAGAACTACCTCGACGCGTTCCCCGGCTCGAAATACCTACGCACAGACCAGTCCTGCCCGTCACTGCGTCAAGTCTCCGATTCGGGGACGGCGATCTACACGGTGTATCGCGAATCCGGAAACACCGAGTCGAAGATCTGCAAGGACGTTCGCGCAGCAGGTGGCGACGCTTACGGCAAGTGGCTCGATACCACTACCGACCCGTCGACGCGGATGACTTGCTGAGGGCGTAAGTGGCTCAGCCCCAGCTGGCCTGCGCGCCCAGGCTCGCTTTGTCCACCCGTTCGAGCCGACTCTCCGTGTACGACGCGATCTGATCCACCACTACCCGGACCCGAGCACCGTCGTCCGCGGCGCGTTCCCACGCGGGCAGCAGGATCGGATCGAGCCCGGCCGGCGCAGTTGCCAGCAGCCATTCCGCGACGCGATGAACACGATCACGCTGCCGATCCTGACGCGCTTTGTGTCCGGCGTCGGACATCACGTAGTACAGCGCCACGGTCTTGAGCAACGCCACCTCGGATGCGACGGCCTCGGGTATGTCGAGGTCGGCTTGATAGCGCGAGAGGGGTCGGTCACCGTGTGTCAGCCGGGTGCTGGCGATCGCCGCGGTGGCGAAGCGTCCCACCAATTCACTCGTCAGATTCTTCAATGCGACGGAACTCCCTAGCGTTCCGTCGAAACTTCCGACCCCGCGTACGACGGGGAGTTCGGACAGCCGTTGGGCGGCTTCGATCAGATCGTCGACTACCAATCCGCGAAACTCGGAGGCCCCGAGTTCTGCCAGTGCGCGCTGCTCGGACGGATCAGCAAGCGAGCGAAGGTCGATGCGGCCTGCGATCACCCCGTCCTCCACGTCGTGCACGGAATAGGCGATGTCATCGGCCCAGTCCATGACCTGAGCTTCCAGGCATTGCCGTCGCTCGGGCGCTCCCTCGCGAACCCAGGCGAGCACCTCTGCGTCGTCGTCGTATGCCCCGAACTTCGCGCCGGGCTCAGGGCGGGTCCAGGGATACTTGATGGCTGCGTCGAGTGACGCCCTGGTGAGATTGAGGCCTGCGCTCAGACCGTCGGGGCGCAGGATCTTGGGTTCGAGGCTGGTCAAGATCCGCAGATTCTGCGCATTGCCCTCGAAACCTCCGCAGTCCTTGGCGACTTCGTCCAGGGCCTTCTCGCCGTTGTGACCGTACGGCGGGTGCCCGATGTCGTGCGCGAGACCGGCGAGGTCCACCAGGTCCGGATCGCAACCGAGTCCGTCGGCGATCCCTCGCCCGATCTGTGCGACCTCCATCGAGTGCGTCAACCGCGTGCGAGGTGTGTCACCGTCGCGCGGGCCGACAACCTGGGTCTTGTCGGCCAAGCGCCGCAAAGCCGCGGAGTGTTGGACACGCGCCCGATCTCGCGAGAAGTCCGAACGATGCTGCGCCGCTGCGATCTGCGAACCCGGCAACCCCGCTCGCTTCGGCGCCTCGACGACACGACGTTCGAGGTCGTGTTCGGAGTAGGTGCCGCCTCCGTAGGTGGTGTGAGCTGTCATGGTCTCTATTGCCCTGCCGTGTAGGGGAAGTCTGCCGAGAAGTGCGTGAGCTGATACCAGAGCAGTGCGCCGGTTTCGCGAGCGATTCCGTGCAACTGGGATTCGCGGGTGAACACAGCCGGGCCCTGACGAGTAGGTGCGGTCCACGCTTGAAGGCCCGTGTCGCGGGCCATCGTCCGTGTCCGCAAGGAGTGCCACGGATCACTGACCAGGACGGCGGAATTGATTCCCTGCGAAGACATCTCGGCACTGACTGCGTCGATGCTGAGCAGTGTGTCCGAACCGGTCTCCACCGCGGTGATCGCACTCGAAGGAATTCCGCGATCGGTCAGATACATCTTTCCCGACGCCGCTTCGGTGTACTCGTCGCCTTCTTGTTTACCGCCGACAGTGATGATCTGCGGAGCCACTCCGCGCTTGTACAGCTTGTACGCCTGCTCGAGTCGGGCCTCGAAGACGGACGACGGAGTGCCGGAATACTGAGCCGCGCCCAGAACGACTATCGCGTCGGCCGGCCGCGTGTCGTCGATGCGCGCCACCTGCCACACCCGGAACGCAGTACCCCCGACCAGAACCACGGCCATCAACACCGCACCGGCGATCAGACGGCGCGTCCAGCGAGCCAATCCTGCCCCGAAGCCGCCCGCCCGCGAGGGTGATGGGTCGTGGGGGCGGTTACCGAAAGCAGGTTTCACTCCCGCAATTCTGCCAGTTCGCAGCGATCACCTCCGATGCCGACGCGCCACAACGGATAGATTTGCGTCATGGCCCTCGCACCACACTTCGCGCAGTTGTCCTCGGTAGAGCAGAGTCGGACAACCACCCGACCCGTTCGGCGTCGGGGAAGCGCCGCCGCCGTCGCTGCGATTTTCGCTTTGCTGGCGCTCGTCTTCAGTCCTGCGCTCGCCTCGGCGGACGCCCCGATGGTGTTGCCGAATCACATCACCGACACCTCCGGGGTCCTCGATTCCGGGCAACGCAGCGATATACAAGCCGCGATCGATCAACTCGGCGAGGACCACCAGATCGATCTGTGGGTCGCGTTCGTCCCCGATTTCAACAACCTGGGTGGCCAGGCGTGGGCGCAGCAGACAGCCACGAAGTCGACGCTGAGTACCAAGTCCGTCCTGCTTGCAGTTGCCACGGCGGAGCGTGCTTACTACCTCGATGTGCCCGCTGAGCTGAGCAACATCACGGATTCCGACATCGAATCGATCAATACCGACGCGGTGGAACCGGCTCTCGCCGAGGATGATTGGACCGGCGCGGCGATTGCCGCGGCCGGCGCACTCGGCGACGCGAACAACACGAGCGGCGGAATGGGAGTCGGAACACTCCTCATCGCGGGCGGCGCTGTGGTGGTCGGGACGGGCGGTGTGGTCCTGTACTCACGTAAGCGCAAGAACGACAAGAACAAGGCAAGCGTCGAAGCCGCGAAGAACATCTCCCCCGACGACATCGCCAGCCTCAACGCACTCCCGCTGCCGACGCTCGACGAACGCGCGAAGGAGATCCTCGTCGAGACGGACAACGCGATCGCCGGCAGCCAGGAGGAGCTCGATCTGGCCCGCAGCGAGTTCGGAGATTCCGCCGTCGCACCCTTCTCGGCAGCATTCGACAAGGCCAAGGCCACCCTCGCCGAAGCCTTCGCGATCAGGCAGCGACTCGACGACGCCATCCCGGAAACTCCCGATCAACGCCGACAGATGCTGATCGACATCATTTCCTCGTGCGGTCGAGCCGACCAAGAACTCGAAGCTCGCGTCGAGGAGTTCGACGGGCTTCGCGACCTTCTCATCAACGCCCCCGCACGTCTCGATGCGTTGACGCAGAGTGTTGTTTCTCTCAGCGTGCGCTTGCCCGAATCCGAGGCGATTCTGACCAAATTGAAGGATCAATTCCCCGCGCCGACGCTGGCATCTGTCGTGAACAACGTCACGATGGCCAGTGAACGCCTGACGCTCGCCGAGAAGTCGATCGAGGAAGGCCGCGATGCCACCGCGCTGCCGGCCGGTAAGCAAGGCGCTGCCGTCACTGCGATTCGCACGGCCGAAGCCGCCCTCGATCAGGCACGCAAGCTACTCGACGGCGTCGATCACGCCGCCGACGACATCCGAAACGCCATCGCGACACTTCCGTCCGCGATGGACGACGTCCAACAGGGCATCACCGCTGCGGACGCTTACCTGGCGCAAGGCGGGCAGAAGTTGGCGGACGCGAAGGCCGCAGCCCAGGCAGCGTTGGCGAATGCTCAGACGTCGAAGGACAGCGATCCGCTGACAGCCTTCAACCAGATCGTCGCAGCCGACGCCCAACTCGACGCGCTTCTTGCCGACGCTCAGGAGCAGAAGCAGCAGCTCGAACGTGCACAGCAGCGCCTCGCCCAGGACATTCTGGCCGCACAGGCTCAGGTGACCGCTGCAGGCGACTTCCTCGGAACCAGGCGCGGCGCGATCGGGGCGGAGGCGCGCACTCGCTACGCCGAGGCTCAGCGGCACCTGCAGGCGGCCCAGCAATTGCAGGCCTCGGATCCGTCGAAGGCACTGCAACACGCCCAGGCCGCGACCACCTTGGCGACGCACTCACTTCGCGCCGCGCAGAACGACGTCAACACCTGGGAAGCAAACCAACGCCCCCGCGGTGGCGGCGGCGATGCGACGGGAGCGATCCTCGGCGGCATCCTGATCAACAGCATTCTGCGAGGTGGCGGCGGGCCCCGCTCGTACGGCGGACCGAGCAGCAGCGGACGCTCCGGTCGCGGTGGCGGCGGCGGTGGTTTCGGCGGCGGGGGTTTCGGCGGCGGGGGCGGCGGCCGAACCAGTCGAGGCGGCGGCGGCCGGTTCTGACGGATCCCGTCGAGGTAGTAAAATCCCTACTTTGTTCACGACCGCACTCGTCGTACGCTTCATCCGGCAAGTCGGGATCACAGATCATACGAAGGTGTTATGGAAAGCGTCGCCCCGCAGATAACCGTCGTTGTACCTACATACAACGAGCGTGAGAACCTGCCAAAGCTCGTCGATCGCCTCGCCGCGTTGAAGATCCCGAACCTGCACGTCCTCGTGGTGGATGACAACTCCCCCGACGGCACGGGTGAGGTTGCGGACAAGTTGGGTATCGACGGCCCCATCCCGGTCGGAGTGCTTCACCGCACGGTCAAGGACGGACTCGGCCGTGCTTACGTCGCGGGCATGAGCCGGGCTCTGGCGGAGAACGCAGACATCGTCATTCAGATGGACGCAGATCTCTCGCACCCGTCCGAGGCGATCCCCGCCATGATCGAGATCCTCACCACTACCGATGCGGCAGTCGTTCTCGGCTCCCGCTATGTCGAAGGCGGCGCAGTCGCCGGCGACTGGCCGTGGCACCGCAAGGCTTTGTCCGCCTGGGCGAACTTCTACGTCAACGCCATTCTGCGACTGCACGTCAAGGATGCGACCGCCGGCTTCAAGGCGTGGCATGCAAAGACCTTGCGCGACATCGACGTCGAATCGGTGCAGAGCAACGGCTACGCGTTCCAGGTCGAGATGAACTACCGAGTTGTTCAGCGCGGCATGAAGATCGCCGAAACGCCCATCCGCTTCGAGGAGCGCACCGAAGGCGTCTCCAAGATGAGTCTCTCGGTTCAGTTGGAGTCTGCACTGGTGCCGTGGAAGCTCAAGTTCGGCAAGAAGTCCCTGTGACCTCGGCGGCCGATCGAAAGTAGTCGGCCGTCTGCGTGTCCGACGGGTAGAACGATTCGATCGCAATCTCTGCGAGCGTGACGTCGCGCGGCGTACCGAACACGGTGGTGGTGCTGAACATCGCCAGTTCGGTATCGCCGACGCGTACACGCAACGGAACCAGCAGGGAATTCGCGCGGTCGTCGTGCCAGTCTCCGCCGCTCGGATAGGCGCGCAGCTCGTCGAGCAACGACGACAGCTGCGCATCCGCACTGACCTCCACTTCCCGAGCCAGCCTTGTGAGCAGGTGGGCCCGCCACTGCACGAGGTTCACGATCCGCGGCGCCATGCCCTCGGGATGCAAGCTCAGACGCAATACGTTCACCGGTGGTTCCAGGAGGAAATCAGCGGCGCCCGCGGTCAAGATTCCCACGGCCTGGTTCCCGGCGACCATCTCCCACTGCTGATCGACCACCACGGCCGGATACGGGTCATGCGCGTCGATGATGCGATCGATGGCCTCACTCACCGCTGACATCGGCGCTTCTGCCAACGACTTCTGCGAGTACTCCGGCGCGTGGCCACTTGCCAGCAGAAGCGTGTTCTGTTGTCGTAGAGGAACATCCAGACATTCGGACAGGTGAAGAATCATGTCCCGGCTCGGCTTGGAGCGGCCGGTTTCGATGAAGCTCAGATGCCTGGTCGACACTCCTGCCGCCGCCGAGAGTCCCAACTGAGTGAGCCTTCGCCGCTCCCGCCACCGCTTGAGTTCGGAGCCCACGTCCATCGTCTCGAAGGTCATTCTTTCAAGTTAGCGACCCGAGGTAGCCGAGGCCATGACCTCAGAGGTAATCGACCCGAAGCAGTTTCGGAGGAACAGTGGTCTCAGCCGGCGAGGCCGCCGGACATTCACCACCGGAAACTGATCAAGGGAGCGACCATGAGCGACTTCGACGCAATCGCCGACGCCTACATCGACATGTGGAACGAAACCGATACCACCGCCCGTAAAGCACGGGTCGAGCAATTGTTCGCACCCGGCGGTCGCTACACCGATCCGCTCGCGGACGTCACCGGACACGATCAGATCGACGCGATGATCCACGCTGTGCAGCAACAATTTCCGGGCATGCACTTCACCCTCGTCGGACCGGTGGACGCGCACCACCGACAGGCCCGATTCGGTTGGGCTCTCGGCCCGTCGGGGGCCGAGTCACTGATCGACGGATTCGACGTACTCGAACGCGACGACGACGGCCGGGTGACGCTTGTCCTCGGGTTCCTCGACAAGGTGCCTTCGGCCTGAATCGGGACTACCACCGACAGCGTTCGTCACGAAGGCTGTCGGTGGTTCGTGGCATCATCGGTGCCGATGAACGCCGACGGATTTACCTGGTCCACACCGATTCCCGAGTCCGAGGGTGCTGAGTACGGCGCTCACACGTTGACCGTCAACGGCCTTCCCACCGTCTATCGAACCGCCAAGACGACGCCGACCAAGCTCGGTCAGTTCGTCACACTGTGGCGCCGTTCCGAGGCCGGGCCCATCCGCCCATTCGACGCCAGCGACCGCGTGATGCTGTTCGTGGTGAAGGTATACGACGAAGAGCATTCGGGGCACTTCGTCTTTCCCGTCGAAACCCTCGTCGAACACGACATCGTCTCGACGAACTTCTCCGGCGGTAAGCGCGCTGTCCGGGTCTATGCGCCCTGGGTTACGCCGACCAGCGCGCAAGCAGTCAGAACTCAGCGCTGGCAGATTCGGCATTTCGGCGAGTTCCCTGATGTACTCAGCTCGACTGTGTTCAGCTCAACTGCGTTCAGCTCAACTGCGTTCAGCTCAACTGATACGTCGCGATGATGACGCCTGTTGTCGTAGGGACGCTGTCGGTGAGGGTGAACTGAGCGAGCGCAGCTCCGTCGGGGAATAATCTGCGCCCGGTTCCGAGAACCAGCGGATGTATCAGCAGAGTGTAGGTGTCGACGAGACGCCGATCGGCCAAGGACGTGATCAAGTCGCCACTGCCCAGAATCACCAGATCCGGGCCCTCACTTTCCTTGAGCGTGGTGACCGCGTCGGCGGCATCGCCTTTCAACAAGGTCGAGTTCTTCCACGGCAGCGGTTCACCCAAAGTCCTTGAAACTACGTATTTCTGCGTGTTGTCGAGCACCTCGGTAAACGGATTGTCGGTCTGAAACGGCCAGTACGAGGCGAAGTTTTCGTAGGTTCTGCGTCCGAACAGCAACTCCGATTTCTTCGCCATCCCCTCCCCCATCTTCTGCGCCATGACGGAATCGTTGAAGGGTGCTGCCCACCCACCGTGCTCGAATCCGCCACGACGGTCCTCGTCCGGCCCACCAGGTGCCTGCATGACACCGTCGAGAGTCACGCTGTTGGTCACGCTGAGTTTTCTCATAACTTCGATCCTGCGCCTGAAGGACCATCGGGGAAAGAGAAAACGGGCGGTCCTTCTCGATTGAGAAGGACCGCCCGTCAGCTTCGAACGAGAATCAGGAGCCGATCAGCCGTGCGGCCAGGTAGCTTTCCACCTGATCGAGGGCGACGCGTTCCTGCGCCATGGAGTCACGCTCACGCACCGTCACAGCCTGGTCTTCGAGAGTGTCGAAGTCGACCGTGATGCAGAACGGTGTGCCGATCTCGTCCTGGCGACGGTAACGACGACCGATGGCGCCGGCGTCGTCGAACTCGACGTTCCAATTCTGACGCAGCTGCGCTGCAAGATCTTTGGCCTTCGGCGTCAGGTCCGCGTTACGCGAGAGCGGCAGAACGGCAGCCTTGACGGGAGCGAGTCGACGATCCAGGCGGAGCACTGTGCGCTTGTCGACGCCGCCCTTGGAGTTGGGCGCCTCGTCCTCGGTGTAGGCGTCGACCAGGAAGGCCATCAGCGAACGCGTGAGACCGGCCGCCGGCTCGATGACGTACGGCGTGTACCGCTCGCCCGTCGTCTGGTCGTAGTAGTTCAGCTCGGTGCCCGAGTGCTTGGAGTGCGTCGAGAGATCGAAGTCGGTACGGTTCGCGATACCTTCGAGCTCGCCCCATTCGCTGCCCTGGAAGTGGAAGCGGTACTCGATGTCGGTCGTGCCCTTCGAGTAGTGCGAAAGCTTCTCCGGCGCATGCTCGTACAGACGCAGGTTGTCCTTGTTGATACCGAGGCCGGTGTACCAGTCAAGGCGGTAGTCGATCCAGTACTGATGCCACTGCTCGTCCTCGCCCGGCTTGACGAAGAATTCCATCTCCATCTGCTCGAACTCACGGGTGCGGAAGATGAAGTTGCCGGGGGTGATCTCGTTGCGGAAGCTCTTGCCGATCTGGCCGATGCCGAACGGCGGCTTCTTACGCGAGGTGGTCAGCACGTTGGCGAAGTTCACGAAGATGCCCTGTGCGGTCTCGGGGCGAAGGTAGTGCATACCCTCTTCGCTCTCGACGGGGCCGAGGTACGTCTTGAGCATCATGTTGAAGTCGCGCGGCTCGGTCCACTGGCCGACGGTGCCGCAGTCGGGGCAACCGATGACATCCATCGAGACGTCGTCCGGGTTGTCGAGCTTCTTCTTCTCAGCGTACGCCTCCTGCAGGTGATCCTGACGGTGACGCTTGTGACAGTTGAGGCACTCGACGAGCGGGTCGTTGAAGACACCGACGTGACCGGACGCGACCCACACCTCGCGGGGCAGGATCACCGACGAGTCGAGGCCGACGACGTCCTCGCGGCTGGTGACCATGTTGCGCCACCACTGGCGCTTGATGTTCTCCTTGAGCTCGACACCCAATGGGCCGTAGTCCCATGCGGACTTGGTACCGCCGTAGATCTCACCGCACGGGTAGACCAGGCCTCGCCGCTTGGCGAGATTGACAACGGCTTCGATCTTGGACTTGGGTGCCACTCGATTGCTCTCCATCTGGGTAATAGATGCATGATTTTCGTGCGCTTTTCGCACCATCAGCCTATCTGGCGGCTGCCACGCACTTCCGTCCAAGGTTGACATGCATACTTGTGCATATCAAAATGAAAGTGATTTGCAATAATGTGGTGAGATGGCTATGCCCGGACATCATGATCTACCCCTCGAAGGAGCCTCGCTGTGAGCATTGCGGATACCGGCGATCTCCACAAAAGCCATGATCATTCCGACCTCGGACACACGCACGACCCGTTCGAAGCCGCACCGCCCGCGCCCGTGCCGCCCAAGGAAACCCTGGCGGCAGCCGGCGAAATTCTGCGGGCGCTCGCTGCACCCGTTCGGATCGCGATCGTGCTTCAGTTGCACGAGTCGGAGCGTTGCGTTCACGAACTCGTCGGAGCTCTCGGTGTCACTCAGCCACTCATCAGCCAGCATCTGCGCGTACTCAAAGCAGCGGGCGTCGTCCGCGGCGAGCGCAACGGACGAGAAGTTCTCTATCGACTCGTCGACGATCACCTTGCACACATCGTCGTCGACGCTGTCGCCCACGCCGAAGAAGGATGAGATTCCACCGCATGAACACCCCGGGCAGTACGACCTCGAAACGTGGACCGGCCACAGTCGGCGTTCGTTCCACGAAACAGCGCAGCGCCATCTCCGCCCTGCTCGACGACATCGACGAATTCAAGTCGGCACAGGAATTGCACGACGAACTGCGCAAGCGAGGTGAAGGCATCGGCCTGACCACCGTCTACCGCACGCTGCAGGCACTCTCCGACGCCGGAACCATCGACGTCCTACGCACCGACACAGGTGAGTCCGTCTACCGACGCTGCTCCTCCGGGCACCACCATCACCTGGTGTGCCGCAACTGCGGATTCACCGTCGAGGTCGAGGGCCCGACGGTCGAGCAGTGGTCACAGACCATCGCCGAGGACCACGGTTTCACCGAAGTGAGTCACACCGTCGAGATCTTCGGCACCTGCCGCGACTGCGCCGCCGCCTGAGAGCGTCAGGGAATCAAACCCTGCCGGGCGGTATCGGCACCGGTGAGCGCCAGTAGCAACATCGTGGTCAGTGCCTCGTCGTCCAGTCCGGCGGCAGGGAACGTGTAACGCAGGATGACGTCCGCCAGACTGCCGTGGCCGAACACCGCGATGGAGCCGAATTGGATGGTGCGATTCCGCTCGGCCACCTTGCGATGCAGTGCCGCGCTCACCGGTCGGTCCCATGCGAGAACACACGTCATGGACAGCACGTCCAGACCCTCGGACAGATTCATCGCCTGGATGGAACACAGCGCGCCGGAGTACTGGAAACCCAGTGATCCGTCGGCAGCCACATCGACCGTCACGAAATGCGCCAGCGAGGCGGCCGCGCGTTCTTGTAGGCGGGCTGCTTCGTCGGTGGTGTCGGTCATGTTCTCCCCTGTCATTTGACGCCACCGAATCTACGGTCACGTGAGGCGTACTCGACGCAGGCGGCCCAAAGGTCGCGGCGGTCGAAATCGGGAAACAGCTTCTCCTGGTACACCATTTCGGCGTAGGCAGATTGCCAGATCAAGAAATTGGACGTCCGCTGTTCCCCCGACGGACGCAGGAAGAGATCGACGTCGGGCATGTCGGGTTCGTCGAGGTACTTGGCAACCGTCGCCTCGGTGATCTTGTCCGGATTGATCTCACCGGCCGCGACACGCTTCGCGATTTCCTTTACCGCATCGGCAATTTCGGCCCGGCCGCCGTAGTTCACACACATGGTCAAGTTCATGACGGTGTTGTTCTTGGTCAGTTCTTCGGCGATCTCGAGTTCCTTGATCACGCTGGCCCACAGGCGTGGCTTACGACCGGCCCAGCGAACACGCACACCCATTTCGTTCATCTCGTCGCGTCGACGGCGGATGACATCACGGTTGAAGCCCATCAGGAATCGAACCTCGTCGGGACTGCGCTTCCAGTTCTCGGTGGAGAAGGCGTAAGCGGAGAGCCACTCGACACCCATCTCGATGCACCCGCAGACGGTGTCCATCAGGACAGCTTCGCCGCGTTCGTGCCCGGCGGTTCGGGGCAGACCGCGCTCCTGCGCCCATCGTCCGTTGCCGTCCATCACCAAAGCGACGTGGCGCGGGATCAGTTCGGTCTGCAGGATCGGCGGGGTCGCCCCGGACGGATGTGGGTCCGGTGGTCGGATCACCCGGTCAGCAGCAGAATCAAGCGGAGTTCGCGGTTCGCGTCGTCGAATCACGTGTTCCATCCTGCCTCACGGGCAAGTCGACCTCGACGGCTGCATGCGGCCTCGAACGCTCGATCAGCGGCAACGTCCGCAATTGGCGCTCGAGATGCCACTGCAGGTGTGCCGCGACCAGTCCGCTGGCTTGCGTCCGCAGCGTCGCGGGCGCCGAATCGGTACCCTCCCACTCCCCTCGGAGCAGGGCTTCCATCAAGTCGAGCACTCCGGGCGACGGCGTCGCAGCACCCGCCGGGCGGCAATAGGTACACACGGCTCCGCCTGCGGCGACATGAAAGGCCCGGTGCGGTCCAGGAGCACTGCAGCGGGCGCACTCTTCGAGGGCAGGCGCCCAACCCGCATAGCCCATGGCTCTCAACAAGAACGCGTCGAGCACGAACTCGACCGGTCGTGCCTGCTCGGCGATCGCACGCAGTGCTCCCACCGTCAATCGCTGAAGCTGCGGGGCCGGCGCGCGTTCCTCGCCGGCCAACCGCTCGGCAGTTTCGAGTACGGCGCAGGCCGTGGTGTACCGGCTGTAGTCGTCGACGATGTCGGTGGCGAATGCGTCGACCGTCTGCACCTGAGTGATGATGTCGAGATTCTTGCCCGGAAGTAGTTGCACGTCGATGTGAGCAAACGGTTCGAGTCTGGCACCGAATTTGGAGGTGGTTCGGCGGACACCTTTGGCCACGGCACGTACCAACCCGAACTGACGGGTGAGCAACGTGACGATGTGGTCGGCTTCGCCCAGTTTGTGCAGGCGCAGCACCACCGCCGTGTCTCGATACAACCTCACTCGACCAGTGTCCCACGTTGTACCGACGACCGATCCCGATGCCGCGCCCGATGACAAGTCGGAAACACGGCAGGTCCGTCCGGATAGACTGGCGCGATGCCGAGCGACGCAATTGTGCAACCTGTCACTGCAGAGTTGACCGGTCGCGAAGCGCGGTGGGAGCGACACAACTCCGAGCGTCAGAAACGGATACTCACCTCGGCGGTCGAACTGATCGAAGAGCGTGCGGCAGGTGCCGAGGTGTCCGTCCAGCAGATCGCCGATCGTGCCGGCCTCGCCAAGTCGGTGGTGTACCGCCAATTCAGCGGCCGAGACGACCTCGATCGACGAGTGCGAGCGTTCGTGCTCGGCCAATTTGCGGCGGCCCTGGATGCTTCGATGAGCATTTCGGTAGGCACTCTCGACCAGATCCTGACCCGAACCATCAGCGCCGTCGCCGAGTGGATCACCGAGCATCCGCGGATTCACGAGTTCATGGGTACCGGCCCCACCGACTACGACGACGAGAGCATCGACGCGATCAGCAGTCTGAAGGCCACAATCGCCGACTCCGCCCGCACCACTATCACCGAAGTCGGTCGATCCGTGGGGATCGACGCCTCACCCTTCGATTCACTACCGTTCGCAGTGGTGACAATGGTCGAGGGCACGCTCACCCACTGGGTCCGAAGCACCGATCCGAAACCGAGCCGCGAAGAGATCGTCGCCGACCTCGCGAAATACACCTGGTACATGTTCGACGGCGTTGCCCGCTCGAGCGGACTACAGATCGATCCCCATGTCGAATTGTCCACGCTCATAGCCGAGCTGGTGTCCTCCGACGGAGGAACTTCGCGGCCGGACTAGATCCGGGTCTTGTCGGAACGCTTCGGCTCGCCGCGGTAGCGGGCGTAGTCGCCGTCGATGCGCAGCTTTCGCCACGCACGCTTCGACACCGGATTCATCAATCCGAGTTCGTCTGCCAGGGCTCGCATTTCGCCGAAGTAGTTACCCAGGATGCGGCGTGAATGCGGGCTCCCCCAGAAGGCGCTCTTCATCACCTCGTCCGGGATTCCGAATTCTTCGGCGAATTCCTTTGGCGGTGACATGATTTCACCCGCAAGCCAACGCATCGCGCCGGGGAAGGCGACCGATGTGATGGCTCGACTCGTACGACTGAGTCTGGGGACGTGATTGCGCAGGAACTCGTGAGCAAACGAGATGTGTCTCGCTTCTTCGGCGATGTGGATCTCCATGGTGCGGAGCATCGCCGGCGGCGTGTCCTTACCCTCACGGATGAGATCCTTCTGGAAGTGGTCGATCGGTTCTTCACCAGCCAGAATGCCGATGAAGAAGATGACCGGGAACTTTGCTCCCAGCACTCCGATGATCGGCGACAGCCGCCGGAACATCGGACGCATACCCGGCACGTCGATGTCCATGCGATTGACGAGTTCCTGGAACATCTGGATGTGATTGCACTCTTCGGTCATCTCGTGCAGGCAGTACCGGAACTCAGGCGACTGGTTGGGTAGCGCCATGATGTATTGCAGCATTCCCCGGATCAAGATGCTCTCGAAGGCCGAACCCACCTTGGTCACGTTCGCCTGACGCCACATTCCCATGGCGATTCGACGCTCCAACGACTGATCCTGGTACCACTGCGTCGCCCCGAGGGGGTCCGACACGGACGAGAGCACCCATCTCGGATCATGCGGATCGATCGCGAACTCTGGTGAATCCCAGTCGATGTCGAGATAGGGATCGAAACTGCGGGCAACTGAGCCCTCGGACAAAGTCTGCAGTACCTGGTGGTACGGCTTTTCCACTTCGATCGACGCTGACCGAGCCATCGGTGTCTCCTCACGGCCAGTCCGTCGATTGCAGTCGACGGACTTGAATGAGGTCAAACATAATGGGACACCGCGTCCCACGCAACCCCCTCGGGGGCCTATTTCAGGCCCGACGCAGCGGGATGATCTCGCGAACCTTCTCGTCCCGGAGATACAGTCCCGCCCACATGACGATTCCGGTGTAGACGGCAAACAGGGTCGTGCTCAGCAGAGGCTGTTCAGCTCGAAGGTTGGTCAACACCGCTCCCCCCAGGTAACCGGTGAGCAGAATCGCGCCGAGTATCGACGTTCGCGGAATCACGTACAGCGCAAGGCAGATCAGTTGCACCACCCCAGCCGTCAATGCCAGCGAGTCCGGCAACCCAAGTTCAGCCGACGCATCCTTGACTGTCTGAAGGTTGAGAATGTGAATGATGCCGTCGAAGAGCATGAAAACGACGAACAGCCCACTCAGGACGTATCCGAGCTTGCGAGCCGTGGCCGAAGGTGTCGTCGTCGTGGCGTTACCGGAAACAGTTTCGTTGTGGACGGGCTGGGTGGTCATCGGAATCTCCTGGGGCGAAGGCGAGCGGCCGGTTGCCACTTCGCTTGCAATTACGACTCCCGAGCGATCGAAAACTCATCGCGCCGGCCGTTACAACGCACCCGGCGTTCAGGACGATTCACCTCACGTGGTCTGATGGACGGTGACACGGGGTGCCGAAAAAGTCGGCTGAGATCAGACCCGATGAACCTGACCAGTTAGCACTGGCGGAGGGATGTCGACATGACCGAACAGCAATTTCAGCGCGCACTCAGCCTGGACGAGCAGATCGTTCTGATCACCGGTGGCGCCCGCGGGCTCGGCGCCGCACTGAGCCGAGCATTCTCCCGCTCGGGCGCCCGCGTAATCGTGAACTACAACAAGAGCCGCGATGCCGCCGAGGCCCTGGTCGCCGAACTGGGTGAGGATCGCACCTTCGCAGTCCAGGCGGACGTGACGGACCGCAGTTCCGTCGACCAGTTGTTCTCCGCTGCACGCGAGAGATTCGACGCACCGATCTCGACCGTGGTCGACAATGCACTGGTCGACTTCTCGTTCAACGGCGATGCACGGCCGAACGCGGACACGATCACCTGGGCCGACTTCGACTCTCAACTACGCGGAGCTGTTGCCGGAACACTCAATACCACCCAGGCAGCGCTACCAGGCATGCGCGAACTCGGCTTCGGCCGAATCATCACTGTCGGAACCAATCTGGTCCAGAATCCGGTAGTTCCGTACCACGACTACACCGCTGCCAAGGCCGCACTGTTGGCACTGACACGGACGCTGTCCGCCGACCTCGGTCCGGACGGGATCACAGTCAACATGGTCTCGGGCGGCTTGCTCCGCACCACCGATGCGAGCGCCGCAACACCGGAAGCCGTGTTCGACATGATCGCGGCAAGCACTCCCCTGCGCCGAGTCACCACGCCGGACGAATTTGCCGACGCTGCACTCTTTTTCGCCTCACCATGGTCACGGGCCGTGACCGGCCAGAACCTGGTTGTCGACGGCGGACTCGTCAAGAACTGATGGGCGCACAGCTGCGGATAGGTGCGTTCCTGCTCGGTTGCGGACATCACAGTGCGGCATGGCGTCATCGCGACTCACCGGTCGAAAGTCTCGGCGACATCACGTATTACGAGTCGCTCGCCCAGATCGCCGAACGCGGCAAGCTGGACGCCGTCTTCTTCGCTGACGGTCACAGTGTTCGCGAACCCGAGTCGGGTGCGTCGTGGTTTCTCGAGCCGATCACCGCATTGACTGCCATGGCACGAGCGACAGCGGACATCGGCCTGGTGACCACCATTTCCACCACTTTCTACACGCCGTTTCACGCGGCGCGACTGTTGGCCTCGCTCGACCACATCAGCGGCGGACGGGCCGGCTGGAACGTCGTGACCTCGATGTTCGACCAGGAGGCGCGCAACCACGGACTCGAGGCGATGCCCGATCACGCATCCCGATACGAACGAGCCGACGAATTTGTCGAAGTGGCCCTCGCATTGTGGGATTCATGGTCGGAAGACGCGCTGATTCTCGACCGGTCGGGGCGTTTTGCCGACGCAAACAGGATTTCTCGAATCGATCACGACGGCAAACATTTTCGGGTGGACGGGCCGTTGACGGTTCCGCGCTCCCCGCAAGGCCGGCCGGTGTTGTTCCAGGCCGGGGCGTCCGAGCAGGGCCGCGATCTGGCGGCGCGTCGCGCCGAGGCAATCTATTCGGTTGCCTACGACTTACCCAGCGCACAGGCCTACTACGCGGACGTGAAATCGAGAATCGAGCGAGCCGGCCGGGATTCGAACTCTGTCGCCGTGATGCCGGGACTGGTCACCTACGTCGGCAGCACCGTCGCCGAGGCCAGGGCGAAGAAGGCCGAACTCGATCTCCTGCTGCCCACCGAACAGTCGATACGCCAACTCTCGTTGTTCACCGGACAGGATTGCGAGAACTGGGATCTCGACGGGCCCGTGCCCCCGTTGCCTCCACTCGAAGCGTTCACAGGGCCGCAGGGACGCTACGCCACTATTTTGCGGATCGTCGAGAAGGACGCACCGACTGTGCGGGAACTCCTCGGGACGCTCGCTGCGGGTGGTGGTCACGCAACGATGATCGGAACACCGGAGTCGATTGCCGACGAGATGGGATCCTGGTTGAACGGCCGCGGTGCCGACGGTTTCAATCTGATGCCGCCGACCTATCCGCAGGGCCTGGAAGATTTTGTCGATCACGTGATTCCAGTGCTGCAGGCGCGTGGGTTGTTCCGTCGCGAATACGAGGGAGCGACTCTGCGAGAAAACCTCACCTAGTCCGGCAGTAGCGGCACCGACAGATCCGGATCGCGTCCCAGGAGCACTCCCCTCGTGAGGGCCGCGGAGCCGAACTTCTTCCGGACACTGTCCATTGCCGAGTCGAGGGCGGCAGTGTCCGGACCCGCGAATCCTGGACCGTCGAAGGGCAATTCGAGTTGTTCGGCGCCGTCCCGATCCAGGTTGGAGACAGCGACACCGATCAACGTGATGCCCTTGTCCGCGATCATCGGTATCGCTTCGTCCAGCAGCACCATCGAGGCGCTCAGCAATTCCGCTGTGTCGGCGGTGGACCGGCGCAGCGTGTGAGATCGAGTTGCCCGCGTGAAATCCGCGAAGCGGAGCCGGAGCGTGACCGTGCGCCCCGTCCGCTGCGCCGAACGCATGCGTCGACTGACACGGTCGACAAGGGACATCAACGACGCATCGAGTTCTGCGCGGGGATGGGATCCGCGACCCAGCGCATGCTGAGCACCCATCGAACTGCGGCCACGATAGGCGCGGACGGGGCGCGGATCTCGATTGTGTGAGAGTGCGTAGAGATGGCGACCGGCGCCGCCCCCGAGAATCGAGACGATCGAGGATTCGTCGTGCCGAGCGATGTCACCCACCGTCACGATGTCGAAGTTTCGCAGCTTCTGGGCCGTGATCTTGCCGACGCCCCACAGCTTCTCGACCGGCAAGGGATGCAGGAACTCGGTCTCGCCCTCCGGCGGCACTCGCAGCAATCCGTCGGGTTTCGCGAATGCACTGGCGACCTTGGCCAGGAACTTGGTGCGTGCGATTCCGACCGTGATCGGTAGTCCGACCTGCTCGGCCACATCGCGTCTGAGGTTGGCTCCGATCTGCAGCGGGTTTCCCACGATCTTGGCGAGCCCGCCGACCTCGAGAAAGGCCTCGTCTATGGAGATTCCTTCGACCAGCGGCGACGTGTCGTGAAAGACGTCGAAGACGTCTTTGCTCGCCTGCGAGTACGCCGACATTCGCGGAGGGACAACTATCGCCTGAGGACACAGTGATCGAGCCTGACCACCGCTCATGGCTGTGCGAACCCCGAACGCCTTGGCCTCGTAGCTTGCCGCCAAGACCACCCCACCACCGACGATGACCGGCCTGCCGGCCAGAGTCGGGTCGTCGCGTTGCTCGACTGATGCGTAGAACGAATCGAGGTCCGCATGCAGGATCGTTGCGTCACCTGTGGACCGACTACCGCCAGAATGATTACCGCCGGAACGGGCACCGCCAGGGTGATTACCTGGCGTTTCTTGATCCAGCGGTTCATGCGACACGAACATATGTTCCCATGCGCCACCGACACAATGAAAGACCGCAAATAGATTCCATGGAATTAATCACGAATCGGGCGTACGGTGAGAAAATGATTCCACGGAATGCATATCGGTTCGGAGTCTGCTCGTGACCAGATCAGCCCTGAGCAGGCACTTCGACAACCTCGTCCGCTTCGAAACCGAATTGTGGACGGCCGCCGACCAGCGACTTCGAATCGAGCACGACCTGCCACTGAGTCGATTCGAGCCGATGCAGATCATCGACAGGCTCGGCTCCTGTCGGGTCTTCGACATCGCCGAGGCCCTCGCGATCACCGTCGGCGGCACGAGCAAGCTGGTGGATCGAATCGAAGCGGCTGGACACTGCCGTCGAAAATCCAATCCCACCGACAAACGATCCTCACTCATCGAGTTGACTCCCGAGGGCAATGAGCTGTTGCGGCGGGCGAAGGCAACGTTCGACGACGAATTGGAGCGCCGTCTCGGTTCCGTGCTGACGCCCGACGCTCTCGATCGGTTCGGCGCCACACTGGCCACGCTGCGTGAAGCCAATCGAAACCTGACACCGACCACGAAGGAAAAAGCATGACCGACACAATGCGCGCAATCGTGCTCGACGCCCCCGGCCCGCCAGAAGCATTGACTATCAATGTGATTCCGATACCGGTGCCGATTGCGGGCTGGGTACTGGTCCGGGTGAAGGCTTTCGGCCTCAATCGATCCGAACTTCACACCCGCCTCGGCCTCGCCGAAGGCGTGACGTTCCCGAGGGTGCTGGGCATCGAGGCCGTCGGCGAAGTGGTGAACTGCCCCGGCGGGGAGTTGACCGAAGGCCGGCAAGTCGCCGCCATGATGGGCGGGATGGGGAGGACGTTCGACGGCGGTTATGCCGAGTACACGTGCGTTCCCGTCAGTCAGGTCGTTCCCTTCTCGAGCGAACTGGACTGGTCGACAGTGGGAGCTGTTCCCGAGATGCTGCAGACGTCCTACGGCTCGCTGACGGTAGGACTGGACGCGAAATCCGGTCAATCCCTGTTGATCCGGGGAGGAACCTCCTCGGTCGGCATGGCAACCGCAGTCCTGGCGAAGCAGTGGGGACTCACTGTCCTTGCGACCACCCGAGATGCGAACAAAGCGTCGTCGTTGACCGCTATCGGGGTTGACCACGTTATCGTCGACGACGGTGCTGTGGCCGGCCAGGTTCGAGACATCCTCCCGGGCGGTGTTGATCTGGCCCTCGAATTGGTCGGAACACCAACACTTCCCGACACGTTGCGCGCGACCCGCGTTCACGGCACCGTGTGTTTCACGGGAATGCTGTCCAACGAGTGGACAGTCAAAGACTTTTATCCGATCGACTACATTCCACGCGGAGTGCGATTGACCTCGTACGGTGGGGACGCGTCCGACCTGCCTGCCGACGTACTGCAAGACTTCCTCTCCGCTGTGGCGTCAGGCGAGGCGGTGGTACCGATCGACGAGGTGTTCGCGTTCGAGGACATCGCGCGAGCACATGCCAAGATGGAAGCCGGTACGGCACGTGGCAAATTGGTAGTTGTGCTCTGACCTGGCTTCTCACACCACGAATCGATAACCCATTCCTGCCTCGGTGATCAGATGCTTGGGGTTCGCCGGGTCATCCTCGAGCTTCCGACGAAGTTGAGCCAGGTAGACACGTAGATAGTGGGTCTCGGTGTCGTACGCCGGTCCCCACACTTCCCGAAGCAACTCCTTCTGCCCGACCAGCTTTCCGCGGTTGCGCACAAGCATCTCGAGCATGCCCCACTCGGTCGGAGTCAGGTGCACCTGTTCACCGCGCCGACTCACTGTTTTCGCAGCCAAGTCCACCGTGAAGGACGCGGTCTCGACCGACGGTTCCGAAGTGTCCGCCGCGGAGGTTCCCCGCCTCGCCGCAGCGCGCACGCGGGCCAGAAACTCGTCCATCCCGAAGGGCTTGGTGACGTAGTCGTCCGCACCGGCGTCGAGAGCCTCGACCTTGTCCGCGGAATCCGTGCGCGCCGACAGCACGATGACCGGCGCCGTGCACCAGCCACGCAGGCCGGCAAGCACTTCGGTGCCGTCCATGTCGGGCAGTCCGAGATCGAGTACCACGACGTCCGGTGGACGCTCGGCAGCAGCCCGCAAGGCACCGGCGCCCGTCGACGCGGTCACCACCTCGTACCCGCGCACCGAAAGATTGATACGCAGAGCTCGCAGAATCTGCGGTTCGTCGTCCACTACCAGGATTCGACTCATGATCCATTCCCATTCGTACCGGCCGCAGCCAACTCCACGATCATCGTCAATCCCCCACCGGGTGTGTCTGTGGCGCTGACCGTTCCGCCCATCGCATCGACAAATCCGCGCACCACGGAAAGTCCGAGGCCCACTCCGCCGGTGTTGTCGCGATCTCCCATCCGTTGGAACGGCTGGAACATCGTTTCGGCCTCACCTCGCGGAACACCTGGGCCCGTATCGGCAACACTGATCACCACACGATCACCGAGTTGCGCCGCCCCGACGCGCACCGGGGTTTCTCCCCCGTAGCGCAGAGCGTTGTCGACGATGTTCGCAATCACCCGCTCGAGCAGACCTTGATCTGCTTGCACTGCAACGGTACCCACGTCGACGACTACACTTCGAGCCCGCGAATCCGAGCGTCCACCGATGCCGAGGCCCAGCAACGCGCGGTGAACCACCTCGTCCAGATACACCGGCCGGAGCGTGGGTTTCACCACCCCGGCGGCAAGGCGGGACGAGTCGAGCAAGTTCCCGACCAGTGCCGTCAACTGATCCGCCGACTCCTCGATGGTTGCCAACAATTCAGCGGTGTCTTCGGGCGAGAACTCGATGTCGTCGCTGCGCAGACTGGACACCGCCGCCTTCACTCCGGCGAGAGGCGTTCGCAGGTCATGGCTTACCGCTGACAGCAAGGCTCGACGCAGTTGATCAGCCTCGGTGAGCGCGGCAGCCTTGCTCGCCTCGACTGTCAGTTTCTCCTGGCGGATCATCCCAACTGCTTGGTGAGCGACCACCGTCAGCACTCGTCGGTCCCGCGCACTCAGGTCGGGCCCAGCCAACAACAGCGCGTATTCCCCGTCGTTGACCTCACAGACCGTATCCGCTTCGTCGTCCGTGGTCGGCGGCTGCGTACCGACGGCAGCGATGACTCCGTCGTCGTGATGAATGACGGAAACCCCTCGCTGGCGATAGATTTCGAGTGCCTTCGCCAGAAGTGTCGACAGATCCGCTCCGCGGAGAACTGATCCCGCGAACAGTGTGAGCAGTTCGGCTTCCTCGGATGCGCGCTTCGCCTCGCGGGCGCGCTTTGCTGCGGCGTCGACCAGAACGGCAACTGCCACAGCCACGATCAACAGCACGACAGTAGTGATGAAGTTGTCAGGTTCGGCGATGGTGAAGCTGTACCGCGGATCGGTGAAGAAGTAATTGAGCAGCAGTCCCGAGATCAGTGCCGACAATATCGCCGGGCCGACGCCGCCGAGGAGGGCAACCAGAACGACCACGACGAAGAACAGCGCGTTCTCGCCGTTGACCCCGGAAATTCGGTCGACGAGACCCATGATCGCGGCCGCGAGCGAAGGCACGACGATCGCCGCAATCCACGACAGGACCCGGCGCTCCGAGCGCCCCAGCACCGAAATGCGTCGTCGCGCCGTCGCTTCCTCGTGCGTGACCATGTGAACGTCGATACCACCGGACTGCTGAACCACCGCAGCGCCGATCCCCTCGTCGAGGATGCGAGCCAGGCGGGAACGCCGCGACGTTCCCAGCACCAACTGTGTGGCGTTCTCCTCACGCGCGAACTCGAGGAGCGTCGACGGTACGTCGTCACCGACAACAGTGTGAAGCGTGGCGCCGACTCCGACAGCCAACGCGCGCACCTTGCCCATCTCGGGGGCCGAGACACCGGTGAGTCCGTCACCGCGTACGACGTGGACCACCATCAGCTCGGCGCTCGACTTCGACGCGATTCGAGATGCGCGTCGTACCAGGGTTTCCGACTCCGGTCCCCCGGTCACGGCAACGACGACACGCTCGCGCGCTTCCCAGGTATCGGTGATCTTGTTCTCGGCCCGGTATTTCGCCAGTGCGGCGTCCACCTGATCGGCCACCCACAGCAGTGCCAGTTCGCGTAGCGCCGTGAGGTTTCCGCGTCTGAAGTAATTGCCCAAGGCCGCATCGACCCGTTCCGGTGAATACACGTTTCCGTGAGAAAGTCTGCGGCGCAGCGCCTCCGGGGTGATGTCGACCAGCTCGACCTGCGCCGCACTACGCACTACCGCGTCCGGAACCGTCTCCTGCTGAACCACGCCGGTGATGTGCGCGACAACGTCGTTGAGGCTTTCGAGGTGTTGCACGTTGACCGTGGACAGAACGTCGATCCCGGCTTCGAGCAGTTCCTGTACGTCCTGCCAGCGCTTGTGATTCTTGCTCCCTGGCGTGTTGGTATGTGCCAACTCGTCCACCAGGACAAGGGCCGGACGCCGAGCCAACACGGCCTCGACGTCCAGTTCCGGCATCCGTGTTCCGCGGTAATCCACCAGCTTGGGCGGCACTATTTCGAGGTCTCCGATCTGCGCCGCGGTGCGGGCGCGGCCGTGTGTCTCCACGACGGCCGCGACCACGTCACAGCCACGATCTCGACGCCGATGAGCCTCACCGAGCATCGCGAAGGTCTTTCCGACGCCAGGCGCAGCGCCGAGGTAGATACGCAATTCACCACGTTTGCGTGCCCTACCGAAAGATTGACCGACCTTCTCCGAAGAACTCACGTGACAATCATCCACCAGTCGTCGGTGCAGCACACGTAGGTGCCGTCAATCCGAGTGCCAGGTTCAATTCCAGTACGTTGACTCGCTCGGCTCCGAGAAATCCGAGTTGCCGACCGTCGGTGTGCTCGGCCACCAAGTCCCGCACCTGGTCTTCCGAGATGCCGTTGTTCGCCGCCACCCTCGCGACCTGCAGTTCGGCGTACGCCGGACTGATGTGGGGATCGATACCCGAGCCCGAACCGGTGACTGCGTCGACGGGAACCGATGCCGGGTCGACACCCTCACGTGCCGCGATGGCTGCCCGGCGCTCGATGACGAATCCGGCCAGAATCTCGCTGCTCGGCCCCTGGTTGGACGGCAGTGCCGCAGCGGGATCACCGGTGGCAAACGGATCCTCGTCCGAAACGGATCCGACAACACGATTGTGGAAGAACGGGTCCTGCTGCCCTTCGGCGACCTGCGGATCGACACCCACCCAGGCACTGCCGACCACGCAACCGGCGGCATCGGTGACCGGTGAGCCTTCGGCAGATCCGGAGCTGATCCGGCTGACACCCCACACCGCGGCGGGATAGACCACACCGAGAACGACGGTGAGCGCGAGCAATACGAGCAAACCCGCCCACACCTGTTTGGCAAAACCGATAGTGAAACGCATGTCAGGTCACCCAATTCCAGGAATCAAACGTACGACGAGATCGATCAACCAGATACCGACGAACGGTGTGATCACACCGCCGAGACCGTAGACGAGCAGGTTACGTCCGAGCAACTGCGATGCCGTCGACGGTCGGTATCGAACACCCTTGAGTGCCAACGGAATCAAACCGATGATCACCAAGGCGTTGAAGATCACGGCCGAGACGATCGCCGATTCGGGGGTGGCGAGACGCATGATGTTCAACGCGTCCAGCTGCGGGTAGATGCCGCTGAACAAGGCCGGCAGGATTGCGAAATACTTCGCCAGGTCGTTCGCCAACGAGAATGTGGTCAACGCGCCGCGGGTGATCAGCAATTGCTTGCCGATTTCCACCACCTCGATCAGCTTGGTGGGATCGGAATCGAGATCGACCATGTTGCCGGCCTCTTTGGCTGCCGAGGTTCCCGTGTTCATCGCGACCCCGACATCCGCCTGGGCAAGGGCGGGAGCATCATTGGTCCCGTCACCTGTCATCGCGACGAGACGTCCGCCTTCCTGTTCCTTCCGAATCAGGGCCAGTTTGTCTTCCGGGGTGGCCTCCGCCATGAAGTCGTCGACGCCCGCCTCGTCGGCAATCGCCTTCGCGGTCAACGGATTGTCGCCGGTGATCATGATCGTGCGAATACCCATCGCCCGGAGTTCGGCGAACCTGTCAGCCATTCCCGGCTTGACGACGTCGGACAACGCGATCACGCCGAGGATCGAGATACTCTCACCTTGCTTGACGGCAACTACCAGCGGCGTTCCGCCGGCTTGGGCGATGTCGCCCACGGTGTCGGTCACCGCGGTCTCCGCGTGTCCACCACCACTGACGACCCAGTTCATCACCGCATCCGCTGCACCCTTTCGGATTTGGCGTCCGGAGTGGTCGAGTCCGCTCATCCGGGTTTGTGCCGTGAACGGAACGAACTCGGCGCGTTCCTCGTCCAGCGTCGGCTCGGCAGCGAGACCGAAATCCGCTGCGCACAGCTCGACGATGCTCCGTCCCTCGGGAGTTCCGTCGGCCAGGCTCGACAAGCGAGCTGCCGCAGCAAGATCGTCGGCGGATACACCGGGCGCCGGATGGAGTGCGGTGGCCCGGCGGTTACCGAAAGTGATGGTTCCGGTCTTGTCCATCAACAGGGTGTCGATGTCGCCCGCAGCTTCCACCGCGCGTCCCGACATCGCGAGAACGTTGCGCTGGACGAGGCGGTCCATGCCCGCGATACCGATCGCCGAGAGCAGCGCTCCGATGGTCGTCGGGATCAGGCAGACGAGAAGTGCGATCAGCTTGATCGGATCCTGCTCGTGCCCCGCGTACAAGCCCATCGGGCCGATGGCTACGACGGCGAGGAGGAAGATGACGGTCAACGACGCGAGCAGGATGTTGAGCGCAATCTCGTTGGGTGTCTTCTGACGTGAAGCACCCTCGACGAGCGCGATCATCCGGTCCACGAACGAACTGCCCGGTGCTGCGGTGATTTCCACGACGATGCGGTCCGAGAGAACCGTCGTACCACCGGTGACGGCGCACCGGTCACCACCGGATTCACGGACCACCGGCGCGGATTCACCGGTGATCGCCGATTCGTCTACGGAGGCAATACCTTCGACCACGTCGCCGTCGCCGGGGATGACCTCGCCGGCAACCACTATCACCCGATCGCCGACCACCAGTTCGGTGCCGGAAACCGATTCGATCGCACCGCTCATCGCGATCCGATGTGCTGTGGTGTCCTGCTTCACCTTTCGCAGGCTCGCCGCCTGCGCCTTGCCGCGCCCTTCGGCCACGGATTCGGCGAGGTTCGCGAAGATCACCGTGAACCAGAGCCACAGGGTGATCACCCAGGAGAACACCGAGGGATCGGCGATCGCCATGACAGTGGTGATGACGGAACCGACGAACACCACGAACATGACCGGGTTGCGGGCGAGGTGGCGTGGGTCGAGTTTGCGCACGGCCCCCGGCAACGCGGTGATCATCTGCCGCGGGTTGAAAACGCCTGCGTGTACTTGACGGGACTGCCCTGGATCAGCCTTGTCGGCGGCGTCTTGCGCTACCACGGGTTTCTCACTGATACGCACGGTCATTGAAGAGCCTCCGCTAGCGGGCCCAGCGCGAGGGCCGGGAAGAATGTAAGTGCAGCAACAAGAACGACGGTGCCGGTCAACAAACCGGTGAACATCGGTCCGGACGTCGGGAGGGTGCCGGCCGTCGGCGCCACCTTCTTCTGCGAGGCAAGAGCACCGGCCAAAGCGAGAACGAAGATGATCGGCAGGAATCGGCCGAGAAGCATGCAGATTCCGAGAGACGACTGGAACCAGTCGCTGGTGACCGTCAGACCGCCGAAGGCGCTGCCGTTGTTGTTGGAGGCGGAGGCGAAGGCGTAAAGCACCTCACTGAACCCGTGGATCGATCCCGGCGTGCCCGGATCTCCCCCATTGCCTTGATAACCGGTGGTCGAACCGAGGATGACGGTGATGGCGGTACCGATCAAGACCAGCGCGGGCATGACCAGAATCGACAGCGCCGCAAGGGTGATCTCGCGTCGACCCAACTTCTTGCCGAGATATTCGGGCGTGCGACCGACCAGCAGTCCGCCGACGAACACTGCGATCAATGCCAGCACAAGAATCCCGTAGAGGCCGGTTCCGACTCCACCTGGCGCAATTTCGCCGAGCAACATGTTGAGCAGGACCGCGCCGCCGCCGAGGGGTGACATGCTGTCGTGGGCCGAGTTCACCGCGCCCGTCGACGTTCCCGTGGTCGCCACCGCGAACAACGCCGATCCGGGGATTCCGAAGCGAACTTCCTTGCCCTCCATCATCGAACCAGCTGCTGTGGCGGCAACACCGCGTGCGCCGGATTCAGCAGCGAGCGTGACTGCGAGCAGTCCGCTCCACAGGATTCCCATCACTGCCAGCAGGGTGAGGCCTTGCCTACGATCCCCGACGAGAGTTCCGAATGTTCGGGTGAGGCAGACCGGAATCAACAGGATCGCCAGGACCTCGACGATATTGCTCAACGGGGTGGGGTTCTCGAACGGGTGCGCCGAGTTGGCAGCCAAGATCCCGCCACCGTTGGTGCCGAGTTCCTTGATCGCTTCCTGGGACGCGACGGGGGCCAGTGCATTGGTCACCGCATTGCCGTCGAGGCCGGTGGAGGCGAAACCGCTGTGAAACGACTGGATCACACCCTGGCTCAACAGGATCAGGGCGATCACGAAGGAGAACGGGAGGAGGATGCGCAGAGAACCACGCGTCAGATCGACCCAGAAGTTGCCGATCTCGCCGCCCCTGGCCACCCGAATGAAGCCGCGAACCAATGCGATGGCCACCGCCATGCCGACCGCTGCCGAGACGAAGTTCTGCACCGCCAGACCGACGGGCTGAACGAAGTTGCTCATCGTCGTTTCCGGCGTGTACGACTGCCAGTTGGTGTTCGCCACAAACGAAATCGCGGTGTTGAACGCTACGGCAGGACTGACCCCGGACAGACCGTCACTCAGCGGCAGTACTCCCTGAATCCGTTGCAGGAAGTACAGGAACAATGCGCTGGCCAGCGAGAATCCGAGAACGCTTGCGGCGTAGCCGTACCACGTCTGCTCGGCCCTGGAGTCGATCCGACCGACGCGGTAGATCACACTCTCGACCCGAAGATCTCGCGTCGACGAGTAAACACGCGCCATGTAGTCGCCCACCGGAACGTAGGCGATTGCCAGAACGACGAGGACAAAAGCGATCTGCAGGCCGGCTGCAAGAGCGGGCGACATCAGAACCTCTCAGGATCTACGAGTGCAACGAGCAGGTAAATGACCAATGCCGCGGCGACGGCGATCAGAACCACGCTGACCACACCGGCAACCGTCATTTGGGAGCGCTCGCCTGTAGGGCGCGCAGTACCAGCGCGCACACGAGAAAACCGCCGAGAATCAGAGCAACGTAGGCCAGATCGGCCATGAGCTTCCCTCTTCGAAATCTTTTGCCGTGCTGCTGTGCATCGCAGCCATGACGCGCGGTCGCCCTCGACCGGATGCGCTCTCTCAGCTTCGACCTCCGGAAAGGCCGATTCCGCGTCTCTGACGATCCGCTTACGCACTGACCTGGCGTCTTGACGCGATCTTGACGCGAAACCGAAGTTCACTAATACTGAAACAAGTTACTGTTCGTTCGAACGAACAGTTTTGCGAAGGGAACCTGATGACTTCTCGAACCGACCACGATCTCGCCCCCGGTCTTGTCGACCAGGTTGCGAGTCTGGCCTCGGGCGCCACCTCGTCCGTCGCGGCCACGGAGGCAACGCTGAGCCGGATCGAGGCCACTCAGCCTCACCTCAATGCGTTCAAGATCGTGCGGCGCGAGAAGGCACTCGAGGAAGCTGCCGAGGCCGACAGGCGTCTCGCACTCGGCGAGCGCCTACCTCTTCTCGGCGTGCCGATCGCAGTGAAGGACGACGTCGACATCACCGGCGAACCCACCGCCTTCGGTTGCCCTGGCGATTTCCCGGCCAAGACCGAGGACTCGGAGATCGTTCGACGCCTCCGCGACGCCGGCGCAGTGATCGTGGGCAAGACCAACAGCCCGGAATTGGGCCAGTGGCCCCTTACGAGCGGTTCAGCCTTCGGTTACACGCGCAATCCGTGGTCGCGTCACCACACTCCAGGCGGATCGTCGGGCGGCACCGCCGCGGCCGTCGCCGCCGGATTGGTCAGCGCCGGAATCGGTTCCGACGGTGCCGGTTCCATCCGAATCCCTGCGGCCTGGACCAACCTCGTCGGAATCAAACCGCAGCGCGGGCGCATCTCCACCTGGCCCGACGCCGAAGCGTTCTACGGCCTGACGGTCAACGGCCCGCTCGCTCGCACCGTCGCCGACGCGGCACTGCTGCTCGACGTCGCTGCCGGCAACCATGACGGCGACCTCCACAAGCCGACACCGGTCACCGTCAGCGACGCGGTGGGACGCGACCCCGGAAAACTGAAAATCGCGCTTTCCCTTCGCAATCCGTTCACCGCCACTCCCGTGAAGCTGGACCCGGAAGTGCGCCTGGCCGTGCATTCGATCGCCGACACGCTGCGGGAACTCGGACACCACGTCGTCGTCGACGATCCCGCATACGGCCTGATCTTCGGCCTGAACTTTCTGCCCCGCTCACTCGTCGGGGTCCACGACTGGCTCGGACGCGTTCCCGACCCGACACTCGTCGATGCCAGAACACGTGGAAATGCCCAGAACGGCAAGCTACTTCGCGGCGCACCTCTGCGCGCGGCCCGCGCAGCCGAGCCGCGGATGCGAAAGCGGATCGGAGCGATCTTCGACACCTACGACGTCGTCCTGGCACCCACGACGGCAACTCCACCGATCATGGCGACCGCGATCGACGGCATCGGTGGCTGGGACACCGACAAGGTCATGACCGGCGCCTGCCCCTACGCGTGGCCGTGGAATGTCCTCGGCTGGCCCTCGGTCAACGTGCCGGCCGGATTCAGCAAGGCCGGCCTGCCCATCGGTGCGCAGTTGATGGGCAACGAGAACACCGAACCTCTGTTGGTCTCCCTCGCTTCACAATTGGAATCGGTCCTGCGTTGGGATCAGATCCGCCCCGAGCCGTGGTGGTGACCCGATGAGTAACCGGGACGTTCGCGAGCGAATACTCGACGCCGTTCTGCACGTCGTCGGTACCGACGGCATCCCGGGTGTGAGCAACCGGCGCATCGCCGCGCAGGCCGGCGTCTCACTCGGATCGATCACGTATCACTTCGCCAGCCAGTCGGACATGCTCCGCGCTGCTCTGTCTCGTTTCGTGACAGACGAGACGACGCGCCTGCGCGCCTTGGCCGAGGAGTACCGCGACAAAGGTCTGAGCGTCGAGGACGCCGCGGCAATAGCCGAAAAGGTGACGCGAGATCTTTCGTTCTCGGCCGAGCGGATCGCGCCGTTCGAGATGTACATCGCCGCCGGGCGCGACCACGAACTCCACGAAGTCGCCGTCGAATGCTTCGCCGCCTACGACGATTTGACCGTCACGATTCTGACGGCACTCGGTGTACCTGATCCGGAGTCGATTGCATCGACGCTCGTCGCCGTCATCACCGGCCTCCAACTCCGACGCCTGGCCACCGGCGTCGACGAGCAGGACATCGGCGCGGCGATCCTCAGGGTCCTCCGGCCCTAGAAGCCCAGCCGGCCGAGCTGCTTCGGGTCGCGCTGCCAGTCCTTGGCGACCTTGACGTGCAGCTCCAGGAAGATCCGCACACCGAGCAGCTTCTCGATCTGCAGGCGCGCACTGGTACCGACTTCCCGCAGACGCGCTCCGCCCTTACCGATGACGATGCCCTTCTGACTGGGCCGCTCGACGTAGAGCAGTGCATGCACGTCGAGCATCTCGCCCTGCTTCTCGGTGCGTCCCTCGCGCGGGATGACCTCCTCGATCACCACAGCCAGGGAGTGCGGCAATTCTTCGCCGAGCCCCTCGAGCGCAGCCTCACGGATCAGTTCGGCCATGAGCACCTCTTCGGGCTCGTCCGTCAGTTCCCCGTCCGGGTAGAAGGCCGGGCCCTCGTCCATCAGACCGGCGAGGACGTCGACCAGGATCTCGACCTGTTCACCCGACTTCGCGGACACCGGAACGACCTCGGATTCGGGGCCGAGCAGGGTGGACAGCGCGAGCAACTGCTTTCCGACGGCGTCGCGGCCGACCTTGTCGATCTTGGTCACGATGCCGACAAGCTTGGTCTTGGGCGCCATCTGACGGACCTGCTGCACGATCCAGCGGTCTCCGGGCCCGATGGCCTCGTCGGCCGGGATGCACAGGCAGATGACGTCGACCTCGGAGTACGTGTCGCGAACCAGGTCATTGAGGCGCTGCCCGAGCAAAGTGCGGGGCTTGTGCAGTCCAGGGGTGTCCACCAGGATCAGCTGCGCATGCTCGCGGTGAACGATGCCGCGAATCGTGTGGCGCGTCGTCTGCGGGCGCGAGGACGTGATCGCGATCTTGCTGCCGACCAACGCGTTGGTCAGCGTGGACTTGCCCGTATTGGGTCGACCCACGAAACACACGAAGCCTGACCGGAATTCGTTCTTGCTCATAACTGCTCCTCGCTGAACTCTCGCTCAGTCATCGGTGTCTTCTGTCTCTTCGTCTTCGGACGGCGGGATGCGCTGCACGAACACCGTGCTGATGCGTACCCGGCCTCGGCCCGTATTGGTTCCCTCGCCGCGCAGGATCAAACCGTCGTACTCCACTTCGGAACCGGGAAGTGGCACTCGGCCGAGTACGTATCCGATCAGCCCGCCGACGGTCTCCACCTCGTCGAGTTCGAGTTCGAGATCGAACAATTCACCGAGGTCTTCGATGGGAAGTCTCGCGGATACGCGGAACATTCCGTCACCGAGATCCTCGATGGGCGGCGTCTCGTCCTCGTCGTACTCGTCGGCGATCTCACCGACGATCTCTTCGATGACGTCCTCGATCGTGACGAGCCCGGCGATTCCGCCGTACTCGTCGACGAGTATCGCCATGTGGTTGCGGTCGCGCTGCATCTCGGCCAGCAAGCTGTCGAGCGGCTTCGAGTCGGGAACGAAGACGGCGGGCCGCATGACGTCGCAGACGTTGACGTTCCGGCCGCCGTCGGGCAGGTGGTAGGTCTGCTTGACCAGATCCTTGAGGTAGACGACACCGAGCACGTCGTCGACGTTCTCCCCGATGACCGGCAGGCGCGAGTGACCACTGCGGACGGCCAACGACGTCGCCTGCCCGGCATTCTTGTCATTCTCGATCCACACCATGTCGGTGCGCGGCACCATCACCTCGCGTGCCGACGTGTCTCCGAGCTCGAAGACGGACTGGATCATTCGGCGTTCTTCGTCGGCCACGACGCCACGTTCCTGCGCCATGTCCACGAGTTCACGCAACTCGATTTCCGACGCGAACGGGCCGTTGCGGAAGCCCTTACCCGGGGTCAATGCGTTACCCACGAGGATCAGGACGCGACTGATCGGCCCGAGCAGAACCCCGATCCACAGCAGTGGCAGCGACGCGGCCATCGCGATGGAGTACGCATGTTGGCGCCCAAGCGTTCTCGGTCCGACGCCGATGACCACGTACGAGACGAGAACCATGATCACCGCGGTGACGGTCAGTGCCCAGCCCAGCGAGAGGACGTCGATCAGGCCGCCCACGAGTACGACGGTGGCCGTGATCTCGCACAAAATGCGAAGCAGGACCATCAGATTCACGTATCGCGGACGATCGGTCAGGATGCGTTGCACTCGCGCGGCGCCGGCTCGCTCTTCCTTTGCCATCTCGTCGATCCGCGCCGACGAAATGGTGTTGAGCGCCGAGTCGACGGCCGCGAACACACCACCGACCGGGACAAGAGCAATCGCCAGAACAAAGAGCGCTATGGCGCTACTCACTACAGAACCCCCGGATAACTGTTATCGGTCCACTCCGTCGACGAAACCGGTCTTACCGAGCAGCTTCTGGTCGCGTTCGGCCAGTGCTGCTTCGCGGTCGATACGGCGAAGGTCTTCGTACCACTCTTCGAGGAGGCTGTTCTGCAAGCCGAACATCTCCTTCTCCTCTTCCGGCTCCGCATGGTCGTAGCCGAGAAGGTGCAACACACCGTGGACGGTCAGGAGGGCAAGTTCGTGAGCCAGTGAATGCCCGGCCTTGTCAGCCTGATCCGCGGCAAAAGACGGACACAGCACGATGTCGCCGAGCATCGACGGCCCCGGCTCGGGGGAATCGGGACGGCCACCAGGCTCGAGTTCGTCCATCGGGAACGACATGACGTCGGTCGGGCCCGGCAGGTCCATCCAGCGAACGTGCAGATCCGCCATCGTCGCGGAGTCGACGAGAACCATCGACAGCTCGGCCGCCGGATGGACATCCATCCGAGCGATCACGAAACGGGCAACGCTGATCAACTCCGGTTCGGAGATGTCCATGCCCGATTCGTTCGAGACCTCGATGCTCATGTGCGACGCTCTTTCCTGGGAAAAGTAGGGGTTGATGCGTCGCTCAGCCTACCGTCGCGGTGAATGAGCATGTGCAGCGCGGCGCTGCGCCCGGTTTCCGACCGCCAACTCGCCGGACCGATCCGATTCGTGACGCTCGTAAGCGTCGACGATGTGAGAGACCAGCCGATGACGTACGACGTCGCTGCTGTCGAGAGTGGCGAAATGAATATCGTCGATCCCGGTGAGGATTTCGGATGCCGCGCGCAGACCCGAACGGGCCCCGCCCGGCAGATCGACCTGGGTCACGTCTCCGGTGACCACGATTTTGGAACCGAACCCGAGGCGGGTCAGGAACATCTTCATCTGCTCGGCCGTGGTGTTCTGCGCTTCGTCCAAGATGATGAAGGCGTCGTTGAGCGTCCGGCCACGCATGTAGGCGAGCGGAGCGACCTCGATGACTCCGGCCTGCATCAACTTCGGAATCGCCTCGGGATCCATCATGTCGTGCAATGCGTCGTGCAGCGGGCGGAGATACGGATCGATCTTCTCGTGCAGCGTGCCAGGCAGAAAGCCCAGTCGCTCCCCGGCCTCGACTGCCGGCCTGGTCAAGATGATCCGAGAGACCTGCTTGGCCTGCAACGCCTGAACGGCCTTGGCCATGGCGAGGTAGGTCTTGCCGGTACCGGCCGGGCCGACTCCGAACACGATGGTGTTCTCGTCGATGGCGTCGACGTAGCGTTTCTGGTTGAGGGTCTTCGGCCGAATCGTCTTGCCCCGACGCGAAAGAATGTCGAGGGAGAGCACCTCGGCCGGAGACTCGCCGACCTCGTTGGTGAGCATGCCGATGGTTCGTCGAACAGCGTCCGGGGCAATGGGCTGCCCCCGACCGGCCAGCGACGCCAATTCACTGAACACACGTTCTGCCAGCGCCACGTCTGCAGCCGTCCCCGACAAGGAGATGGTTCCGCCACGTACATGAATGTCGGCACGAAGCTCACGTTCGATCGCGGTGAGATTCTCGTCCGTCGCCCCCAGGATTTGACGCACGGTCTCCGGCGCCAGATCCATACTCGAACGGACGGTGCGCTCTGCGGGCAGAGCGCGCTCGGTGATGGTGGTTACACGGTTCCCGTCGAGTTCACTGTGTTCACTCACGTGGTGAATATGGCCTGCTTTCTGGTCCGATCAGCCCACTCGACTCGTGAGCCTCGATACTTCGAAGTCTAGCGCCAGAGTCGGACACGGCCCACTTGTTAATCGTCCCGGCCTAATCCTCGCGGCGACCGGACGGCAGCGATTCGCGGATCCATTCCGACGCTTCGGCGACGATCTCGGAGCTTCTGTCCGGACTGATACCCGCGATGACCAGGCACACGGCGGCAAAGGATTCGCCCGAGTCCGTGATCAGCCCACTGTTGGCCTGATCGAACAAAGTGATCGTGATCGCCTCGGTCATCGCTACCAGAGTCTCCGCCGGCAGGTATTTCGAGAAGGTTCCGTCACGCTGACCGCGCTCGACGACGCTGATACTCACGGCACGCGCGGGCTCCATCAGATCGAGAATCCGCTGCTCCCCCAACTCTTTGCGAGCAAAGCTGAGCAGCATCCGGAAGCGATCACCGACCGGCCATGACAGCAATGCCAGTACGGCAGTCGCCAGATCCGGGCGCTCGGGCGGCTCGCCGGCTTGGCTCAGCGCAGCTACGAGATCGGTCGACGCCTCGTCCACGATGCCGTTGATCAGCGCCTCTCGGCTGTCGAAATGCGCGTACACGGTTCGCCTGACCACACCGGCGGCCTTTGCGACATCGTCCATGCTCGCATCCGGATCAGCAGCGAACGCCGTGATCGCCGCCTCGATGATGCGGTTGCGATTGGCCGCGGCCTGACTACGACGCTGCCGTCCGCCCGATTCGGCAGTTCCCGAAACGACTGTGCCCGAATGCGTCAACGCGCGTTCCACCTCTTTCGACTGCCCAACTGTGATCTAGGTCAATCATAGTTGCACATCGGTGTGCAAGTTATTAACTTACACATCAGTGTGCAAATAGATCGAGGAGTGTCTTCGATCATCAGGAACGGAGTCGCGTCATGACGACACTCATGAGCAAACCTGTCTCGGAGATGGACCGGCCGTACTCACGGCGGTGGGCCGCGCTCGGGGTGTTGTGCCTGAGTCTGCTGATCGTCGTGATGGCGAATACCGCGCTGATCGTCGCGGCGCCGGACATGACCAGAGACCTCGGCCTCACCAGCACGCAACTTCAATGGGTCATCGACGGCTACACCGTTCCCTACGCCGCATTGATGCTGCTGTTCGGCGTGATCGGTGACAAGTACAGCCGCCGCGGCGCACTTCTTGCCGGACTCGCCGTGTTCGCCGGCGGCGCCGTCTTCGGCAGCATCGCGGACACCACCAACGCCGTCATCGCGGCACGAATGATCATGGGCGTCGGCGCCGCGATCATCATGCCCGCGACGCTTTCGCTTCTGGTCGCTACCTTTCCCAAAGCGGAGCGATCACGCGCCATCGCGGCGTGGGCGGCGACATCGGGTCTCGCGATTGCACTCGGTCCGCTGTTGGCCGGATGGATTCTCGACAGTCATTCCTGGAGCATCACTTTCCTGATCAACGTCCCGATCGCCGCAGTCGCTGCCGTCGCCGCCGTAATTCTGGTGCCGCCGAGCAAGGCCGAGCACCTGGGCCGGATCGACTGGATCGGCGGCGCACTCTCGGTGGTCACCATTGGCTCGCTCGTGTACTCGATCATCAACGGATTCCACTTCGGGTGGACCGGCGGACCCATCGGTGCCGCCGTACTCGCTGCGATCGGCCTCGTCTCGTTCGTCGTCTGGGAACTGCGTCACCCGCAGCCACTGCTCGACGTCCGTAAGCTCGGCCAGCGCATGGTCGGCGGCGCGACGCTCGCCGTACTTCTGCTGTTCCTGGCCGCCTTCGGCGCCATCTACTTCATCTCACAGCAGTTCCAGTTCATCCTCGGCTACGGCGCACTCGAAACCGGTGTTCGTCTGCTGCCCTTGGCAATTGCCGTTTCGATCGGCGCCGTTGTCAGTGGGCGGATCACTCCGCTGATCGGCGTCCGGGCATCCATCGTCGGCGGCATGGTGGTCGCCGCGATCGGCGTTCTGATTCTCACGCAGGTCGGCGGCGATTCGGGCTACTGGATGTTCGCAGTCCCACTGATCCTGCTCGGCCTGGGCATCGGTCTCAGCGAACCGCCGGCCACCGACGCCATCATGGACAACTTCTCCGAGGACGATCTCGGTGCTGCGGGTGGCCTCAACGACACCGCCATCGAACTCGGCGGCTCGCTGGGTATCGCGATCCTCGGCTCGATCCTCGCTGCGAGCTACAAGGATTCGATTGCCGGATTCATCGATGGAATGCAGGTTCCGCAGTTGACGGGCGAACTTGCACAACAGGCTGCGTACGCGATGGAGGTGTCGGGCGAATCCGTCGGCGGCGCTTCGTTGGTCGCCGAAGAGATGGCAGGCAACCCGTTGGCTGCAGCTCAGGCAGGGCCGTTGCTCGACGCCGCAGGCAGTGCCTACGCCGACGCGATTTCGGCGGCCAGTTGGGCGGGCGGTCTTGCACTGTTCGTGGGGGCAGTTGTCGTGGCGTTCATCCTGCCGGGCAAGAAGGCCCCTGTGGAAGTAGACCCCGCGTCAGTCTGACGTGCTCGGAGCCAGCGGGTCTTCGGCGAGAACCAACTCGCGGGAGACCCGCCACGACTCGGTCGAGGGTGAGAGAAATGCGTCGTGTCCTTCGCCCTCGATCACACGCAGTGCCACGGGATCACCAGCCGCTTCCGCGGCTTTCGCGTACCGGGAGCTCACCTTGGCCGGCACCTGCAGATCCTCCGCACCCGTGACGCACACAACGGGGACGCCGATCGGCAATCGATGCTGCGGCGACGCACTGCGATACAGATCCGGGTCCGCGTCGAACGGAACGCCGAACAGATCCTCGATGAAGCTGATCCGTCGTCCACGCTCGCCTGCCGACGCCAGATCGAGTGCGGCCGCCTGTGCGATGACCCGTTCAGGCCGGGTGAACGTGTCCTTCTCCCCCGCCAGCCACACTGCAAGATGTCCTCCGGCCGAATGCCCGAGCAAGCGAATCTGATTCAGATCCAATTCGGCCGAGGACTTCCCGGCAACCAGTCCGGGGATTTCGTCGTACGCCGTTTTCACGTCGGCGGACATCTCCGGCCAACCACCGCCCGCCCCGAGACGGCGGTATTCGATGTTCCACACCGCGACGCCGTGCCGCGCGAGTTCGACGGCAAATGCGGTGCCCAGAGTCAATCCGTACTGCCCGCTCCAGAAGCCGCCGTGGATCTGCATGACGACCGGGATCGGGCCGTCAGCGACTCCGTCGGGAGCGTAGAGATGCCCGAACTGCTGCTCGTGTCGGCCGTACGGAATCTTGAATCGAGGCACCGAGGAAATCTATCTCAGGCGAGGGCGCTGCCTGCGGCCCAGTCTGCCCAGGAAAGGGTCCAGTCGCCGTTCTGCCACACCTCCAGCGGAGCGCCGCCGGTGTTCTTGATCTCGACGACATCTCCCGGCTGCGAGAAATCGAAGAACCATTTGGCATTGGCCGCACTGAGATTGAGGCAACCGTGCGAGGTGTCGGTGTTTCCCTGCGCCCAGACGGTGCTCTCCAACTCGTGAAGATAGATACCGTCGGTGCTGATGCGGGTGGCCCAGTTGATGGATTCCTTGTAGCCGAGGCGCGAGTTGATCGGCAGACCGTAGGTCGACGAATCCATGATGACGGGGTTGGCCTTGTCCATCACGGTGTACGTGCCGGGCTGGGTCCAGAACGAGAGCGTCGTGCCGCCGATCGTCTCGGTGCCGCCCATTCCCATCGAGGTCGGCATTTCCTTGATCACCTGACCGTTTTCGTAGACGGTCACCATCTTGGTGTTGTCGTCGGCGACCGAGACGTGGGAGTCGCCGATTTTGAAGGACACGGTGTCGTCCTGCTGGCCGTACAGTCCGTTGCCGAGCTGCTTGCCGTAGATGTTCGCATTCACCGAGACCGTCGTGCCTGGTGCGTAGTAGTTCTGCGGTCGCCAGTGAACGTTCTGACCGTCGACCCAGTACCACGATCCCTGTACGGGCGGATTTGTTGTGACCAGCAGAGACTTCTCGGCCGCGGCCTTGTCACCGATCAACTCGTCGAAATGAACGGCGACGACGGTGCCGACACCGTACGTGCCACCGTCCGATATCGAGGCGCCACCGGTGGTGTTGATGTACGCCCGGGTCTGGTTACTCGGCGCGACGGTGGTCAGCGTCGTGTTCTTGGTCGTGGCAACACCATTCGCGTCGACGGCGTCGACGACCAGCTTGTAAGTCTTGCCGTATCCGAGTGGTTCGCTCGGTTTCCAGGACGTCTTGTCCGGCGTGGTGATACCGGCGACTTCCTTACCCTCGGGATTGGTCAGCGCGACGGTCGTCAGTGTTCCCTTCGCGACCTGGACCTCGATGGGGTCGAGTGGACTCACCGGAGTTCCGCCGTCCGCCGGTGTGACGGTGACGAGCGCCTCGCTGGTCGGGGTAGTGGTGACGGCGCTGCTGGAGGAACCCGTGTTGTCTCCGGTGGAGACCGTGCACCCCGCGACGAGCATCAACGCCGCCGCGGCACACACCGCTCCAACGATTCGCATATGCGCACGTGACAACATCTGGCCTCCTGAAATCCCCGAACCAACTCACGCCGAAGGCGACCCCCGACGTCTTTACGATAGTGCGCAAATCTGACACTTCGCTGAGCGCCGGATCCGATTCAGCTCGGGATCACAACAAGATCAGTGCAGTGGCCGTGGTCCCCAGCGATCGGTCAGCACTCCGATCGCGCCCAGAGCAACAGCCCCGGCGGTCGACGTGCGCAGGACCGTCGGGCCGAGAAGCACCGGAGTGGCCCCGGCCTCCGACAACGCGCTGATCTCCGAATCGTCGAGCCCACCTTCGGGACCGACAACCAGAAATACCTCGTCCGCGCTCGCCAGCGGCAAACCGGCCAACGGCGTCGTCGCCGATTCGTGAAGCACCGCAACCACAGCGCCACGGGCAACGGCGTCACGAACCAACGCGATCACCGCCGGCGTCTTGTGCAGTTCCGCAATTTCCGGGACGAACGCGCGTCTGGACTGCTTTGCCGCAGACACTGCCGCACTTCGCCAGCGTGCGACGCCCTTGGCGAGCTTGGGGCCCTCCCACTTGGCGACACAACGCAAGGACTGCCACGGGATCACCGCGTCGATCCCCGCCTCGGTCGCCAGTTCGACGGCCAACTCGGAACGCTCGGCCTTGGGAAGTGCCTGAACGAGGGTCACCAACGGCTTGGGCTGCTCGAGAACCTGAACGTCACTGACCAACAGTTCCAGGCGGTCCTTGCCGACGCTCGTCACCTCGGCGTCGGCTACCCGGCCACGGCCGTCGGCCAACACCAATCGCTCGCCGACGCCGATCCGGCGGACAGTGGCCGCGTGGCGACCCTCCTGTCCGTCCAGAACTGCGATTTCACCGACGCCGGGAACCGGGTCGAGAAAGAAGACCGTTGCGGCCACCGTCAGCGGCCGCTGAATGCTTCGCGAAGACGCGAGAACAATCCACCGCTGTTCTGCGAGGCCGTCGAGACAACCTCGGCCTCGTCACGATCGCGGAGCAGCTTGAATTCCTTGAGCAGCTTGGACTGCTTGTGATCGAGACGGCTCGGGATGACCACCTCGAGGTGAGCGTGCACGTCGCCGCGCACTCCCGACCGCAGTTTCGGCATGCCATGACCGCGAAGAACAGCAACGTGTCCGGGCTGGGTGCCTGGCTCGATGGTGATTTCCTTGGGGCCGTCGATGATGGTGTCGACGGTGACAGTCGTACCGAGCGCTGCGTCGACCATCGGAACGCGGATCGTGCAGTGCAGGTCTTCACCGTCTCGAACGAAGACGTCGTGCTGCTGCTCGACGATCTCGACGTAGAGGTCGCCGGGGTGTCCGCCGCCCGGGCCCACTTCACCCTGCGCGGTCAAACGGATACGCATGCCACCGGCGACGCCCGCGGGAACCTTCACGGTGATGTCACGCTTGGCCCGAACTCGGCCGTCGCCGCCACACTTGTGGCAGGGATCCGGGATGGTCTCACCGGCACCGCGGCACGTCGGGCAGGGACGCGAGGTCATGACCTGACCGAGGAACGAGCGCTGGATGGATTGAACTTCGCCGGCACCGTTGCAGGTCTCACAGCGGACAGGCTTGGAGTCGCCGTTGGTTCCGGCTCCGGTGCAGCTGTCGCACAGAATGGCCGTCTCGACGGTCACGTGCTTGCTGACTCCCGTCGCACATTCTGCGAGGGTCAGCTTGGTGCGAAGCAACGAGTCGGCTCCGGGCTGAACGCGACCGCGCGGCCCACGACCTGCGCCGCCACCGCCGCCGAAGAATGCTTCGAAGACGTCGCCGAGGCCGCCACCACCGAATCCGCCGCCGAAGCCACCACCGCCGCCACCACCGGACTCGAGCGGGTCTCCGCCGAGATCGACGATGCGACGCTTCTCCGGGTCGGTCAGGACCTCGTAGGCCGTCGAGATCTCCTTGAACTTGGCCTGCGCCGCCTCGTCAGGGTTGACGTCCGGGTGCAGTTCGCGTGCCAGCTTGCGGTAAGCGCGCTTGAGCTCCTGGTCTGTCGCGTTCTTGTCGACGCCGAGCAATCCGTAGTAATCCCGTGCCACGTTGAGTCTCTCGTCCTTCTCTTACTTCTAGGTTTTCCTCAGTCCTCGCGAGGAGGCGTGCCGACGAATGTCGACGTCCGTCATCGCTCGGAGAGAACTTCGCCGATGTATCTGGCAACGGCGGCAACCGATGCAATTGTTCCCGGATAGTCCATCCGAGTGGGTCCGAGCACACCGACACCACCGAAAACGGTACCGGCCGCGCCGTAGCCAGTCGAAATCACGGAGGTTCCGCGCATCTGTTCGACCTGCGTCTCTTCACCGATCTGAACGGTGACCGTGCCGGAGTTCTGCGTCGCAGCGAGCAGTTTGAGGACCACTACCTGCTCTTCCAGTGCTTCGAGCACTGCGCGCAGCGAACCGGGGAAGCCGGCCAGACCGGAGAAATCGGCGGCGTTGCGCGTGAGATTCGAGGTTCCGCCCAGAACGAGGCGATCTTCCGGATGCTCGACCAGGGTCTCAACCAGAACCGTTGCCGAGCGGATCACGGAGTCGCGAAGGTCGGCCGGAGACTCGTCGGCCAGTTCCGCCACGGCAATCGACGCGGCGGCCAGGCGCTTTCCTTCCAGTGCTCCGCCGAGAAGCGTGCGCAACCGGGAAAGGTCTTCGTCTTCGAGGACGTCTCCGAGTTCGACGATTCGCTGATCGACGCGGCCGGAATCGGTGATGAGAACGAGAAGCAGGCGCGCCGGCGTCAAAGCGACCACCTCGAGGTGGCGAACCGACGACGCGGACAGCGACGGGTACTGGACAACCGCGACCTGACGGGTCAGTTGCGCGAGCAGTCGCACACCACGACGCAGAACGTCGTCGAGGTCGACACCCGACTCCAAGAACTCGAGGATCGCTCGACGCTCGGGCCCGGACATGGGCTTGACGTCGGCGATGCGATCGACGAATTCGCGGTATCCCTTGTCGGTGGGGACGCGGCCGGAACTGGTGTGCGGTTGGGCGATGTAGCCCTCGGCCTCGAGGAATGCCATGTCGTTGCGCACAGTGGCGCTCGACACTCCGAGGTTGTGACGCTCGACCAGTGCCTTGGATCCCACCGGGTCCTGGGTGGAGACGTAATCGGCCACGATTGCACGTAAGACCTCGAAACGCCTGTCGTCGGTACTCGACATCGTTGCCACCTCCGTTTCCTGAAAAGAACGAACGCCGACATTTACACATCGGTTTCCACTGGCAGTCTAATCGCCCGAGCGCCAGAGACGGCTGTTGCCCTTACTGTGGAGTGAGATCGGCGAAAGGTCGATCGCACAACCATGGACAAGGCGGCACATGATCTTCAAAGGCGTGATGGACGGCAAACCGTATCCCGATCACGGACTGTCTCTACGCGACTGGTCGAAGTTCCCTCCACGTCAGGTTCGACTCGACGAGATCGTGACCACCACGAAGGTCCTCGAACTCGATCGCCTGCTGTCGGAGGACTCGACCTTCTACGGCGATCTGTTCCCGCACGCAGTGCAGTGGCGCGGCACTCTCTACCTCGAGGACGGTCTGCACCGAGCGGTTCGTTCGGCCCTGCGAAACCGCGTCGTGCTGCACGCGCGTGTCTTCGACTTCGACGCGATGCCCGGTGTCATCGAGGGAGTCCGCTGACGCTCAGGCGATAGTCACGAGCAACGCAGGTGTCGTTTGCCCCGGCCAGGTTCCGGTGAGCGTCTCCGAGTCCGAGACTCGATCTGCGTCGATCACTCTCGCCACAGTCAGTTCCAGGCTTCCCTCGCGGATGATCGTGTCGGTGCCGACTGTCGAGCAGGTCACCGATTCGACTGCCGGTACGGAAGAGTGGGCCGTACCGCTGCCTACTACGTGAGCCGTCACGGGGATGTGATCGGCGGTGTCCGCGAAGACCAGTTCGACTCCGGCCCCACCGGTCAGAATCGCGGTCGCCACCGCGCTGACGTAGACCGGATCACAGCATGCGTCGTACACCCACCGTTCGCCGAGTACCGAATGATCCATGGTCGCGATCAGCGCGGTCTCCGCCCCGTCCAGCGGAGCACCACGATAAGTGAGCGGGACCTGAAGAATTCGACCGTCGGCAGAGCGCATCAGGTGCGTCTCGATTCCGACCTCACCGTCCGGGTCGTCGAAACGATAGGCGTCGACGCGTTCGAGCGTCGAACAGTCGACCGACCCGAGCCACGGCTGCTTGGGCACCCACGCTCGGAGCAGGTCGTTCTTGGACGGATTCAGCTGCGCACGATGAATGATGGCCACCACGGCCACATTACGCGGCGAAGGATGGTTGCGCGTCAGGTCAGGATCGTGCGAATCACCGCATCGGCGAGCAGGCGACCACGGTCGGTGAGAACCACGTGATCGTTCTCGATCACGGCCAACCCGTCGACTACCACCTGTTCGGCCGAAAGACGTTCGGATGCAGACAGTTCCGACAACGGAAGTCCCGTACGCAACCGTGCGGTCAGCATGACTCGCTCCATGTGTTCGTCCTCGGCGGTCAGTTCTTCGCTGCCGCCGACGGGAAGTTCGCCGAGCGCCAACTGTTCCGCGTACCGCGCCGGGTGCTTGACGTTCCACCACCGCACTCCGCCGACGTGGCTGTGCGCGCCCGGACCGGCACCCCACCAGTCACCGCCGTCCCAGTAGCCGAGGTTGTGACGACACCGGGTGTCACCGGAGTCCGCGGTTTCCGCCTTTGCCCAGTTGGAGACCTCGTACCACCGCAAGCCTGCCTCGGACAGGCGTGAATCGATTCGTTCGTACCGCGAGGCCAGCACGTCGTCGTCCGGGGCGGGCAGCTCGCCGCGCCTGACCTTGCGAGCCATGGCGGTGCCGTCCTCGACGATCAACGCGTAGGCCGAGACGTGATCGACATCGGCGGAGAGAACCGCATCGAGAGAGGCGTCCAGATCTTGATCGCGCTCCCCTGGCGTTCCATAGATCAAATCCAAGTTCACGTGCGAAAAACCAGCTGCGCGAGCCTCTTTCGCGGCAGCGACGGCGCGACCGGGAGTGTGGGTGCGGTCGAGGATCTTCAGAACGTGCTGGGCGGCCGACTGCATGCCGAGGGAAATCCGGGTGAATCCCGCACTGCGGAGAGCACCGAAGAACTCCGGCGACGTCGATTCGGGGTTCGATTCCGTGGTCACTTCGGCGCCGGACGCCAAGCCGAAGCTGCTCCGCACCGCCGACAGCACGTCGGACAATCCGTCGCCACCGAGCAGCGACGGCGTTCCACCGCCCACGAACACCGTCTCCGCCGCCGGGGCGCCCGTCATCTCGGCCGCGAGATCGAGTTCGCGCCGCAGACCCTCCAGCCACGACTGCGGCGACGCCGAGGTTCCGAGCTCACCGGCCGTGTAGGTGTTGAAATCGCAGTACCCACACCTGGTGGCACAGAACGGGACGTGGATGTAGATCCCGAACGGCCGTTTCCCGACACCCTCGAGCGATCGCGCGGGCAAGGCGAAGGGCGTCGCCTCGCTCTGTCGAGTGGGAGTCGTGCTGGTGGCATTCACACCTCCAGTGTCCCAGCATCCGGAACGCACACCTATTCAGCCTGCGATGCAGGTCGGCGTATGGCTTGAACTCGATATTTCCCCCGTTTTTCGTGGAAATATGCGCCCGAGTCGGAATTATCGAGTTGACGTGGCACAATGGACCGCATGACCGGACTCGGAGTGCGACTTGTGGCGCGTCGCCATGTCGACTTCAAGCGTGTGTGCAGCTCGTCGTGTCTGCACCTGTGTAGCTGTTGATCTTTCACTGATCTTCCAGCCTTTCCCGCTCATCTCCATCTGCTTCACCGAAACACTCTCTGCAGAGACATGCCTTTTCAGGGACGCAGCTTCTCCAGCTGTTCGTTTTCGTGAGCACACCTGCCGGCCGCGAGCTTTCCGAGACCGAGGACAGCCCCCTCGATTTCCGACACGGACCGGTGCGTCCCGATCAGACACCGCCACAGTTCATCGATAGTGCGTGCCGCGTGCCGATCAACCGCCCAGATCCAGGAGTTCATCGATGACGTCGACCACCGACGCCGCCACACCCGCCGATTCGGCAGCTGCCGAAGCCCGGCCTGCACGCGCTGCGCGTCCCGCCAAGCGTCGCGCCGAAGGTCAGTGGGCCCTCGGTTACCGCGAGCCTCTCAACGCCAACGAGCAGGCCAAGAAGGACGACAACCCGCTCAACGTTCGGGCCCGCATCGAGAACATCTACTCCAAGCAGGGCTTCGACAGCATCGACAAGGGCGACCTTCGCGGCCGCTTCCGCTGGTGGGGTCTCTACACCCAGCGCGAAGAAGGCTACGACGGCACCTTCACCGGCGACGAGAACATCGACCTGCTCGAGGCCAAGTACTTCATGATGCGCGTGCGTTGCGACGCCGGCGCTCTCAACGTCGAGCAGCTGCGCACCATCGCCGGCATCTCGAAGGAATTCGGCCGGAACACCGCCGACCTGTCCGACCGCGAAAACGTCCAGTTCCACTGGATCGAAGTCGAGAACGTTCCGGAGATCTGGAAGCGCCTCGAAGCCGTCGGACTCAAGACCACCGAAGCGTGCGGTGACTGCCCCCGCGTCGTCCTCGGTTCTCCCCTGGCCGGCGAATCGCTCGACGAGGTCCTCGATCCCACCCCGGCGATCGACGAGATCGTTCGCCGCTACATCGGCGACCCCAAGTACTCCAACCTGCCGCGCAAGTTCAAGACCGCCATCTCCGGCCAGCAGGACGTCGTTCACGAGATCAACGACATCGCCTTCATCGGCGTGAACCACCCCGAGCACGGCCCGGGCCTCGACCTCTGGGTCGGCGGCGGACTGTCCACCAACCCCATGCTGGCGCAGCGCGTCGGCGCCTGGATTCCGCTCGACGAGGTCCCCGATGTCTGGGAGGGCGTCGTCTCGATCTTCCGTGACTACGGCTACCGCCGTCTGCGCGCGAAGGCCAGGCTCAAGTTCCTCGTCAAGGACTGGGGTATCGAGAAGTTCCGCGAGGTTCTCGAGACCGAGTACCTCGAGCGCCCGCTCATCGACGGCCCCGCGCCCGAGAAGCCCAAGCGCCCGATCGATCACGTCGGCATCCAGAAGACCCGCAACGGCCACAACGCAGTCGGTTTCGCTCCGATCGCCGGCCGCGTCTCGGGAGACATCCTGGCTCAGGTCGCCGACGCCGCGGAGAAGGCCGGCAGCGACCGGATCCGCTTCACTCCGTACCAGAAGCTGATCATCCTCGACGTCGCCGACGAGACGCTCGAGCCGCTCATCGCCGATCTCGACGCGCTGGGCCTTCCCGCCCGACCGTCACACTGGCGCAAGAACCTGATGGCCTGCTCCGGCATCGAGTTCTGCAAGCTCTCGTTCGCCGAGACCCGCAAGCGTTCGCAGGTGCTCGTGCCCGAACTCGAGCAGCGTCTCGCCGACATCAACAGCCAGCTCGACGTGCCGATCACCATCAACATCAACGGTTGCCCCAACTCCTGCGCTCGCTCGCAGATCGCCGACATCGGCTTCAAGGGCCAGCTCGTCGACGACGGTGAGGGGAATCAAGTCGAGGGTTTCCAGGTTCACCTGGGAGGCAGCCTCGGATTCGACAGCGCCTTCGGACGCAAGCTGCGCCAGCACAAGGTCACCAGCGTCGAGATGGGTGACTACATCGACCGCGTCGTACGTCAGTTCGTCAAGAACCGCAACGAAGGTGAACGGTTCGCCGAATGGGCAGTGCGCGCAGACGAAGGAGATTTGCGATGACAGTGGACATTTCGCGAGCAACTGCCGACGAGCTTCGGTCCATCGCCGAGCGCGGTGCAGTAGAACTCGACGGAGCCAGCGCGCAGGAACTGTTGCAGTGGACCGAGGACACGTTCGGTGACTCGTACATCGTGGCGTCGAACATGCAGGACGGGGTGTTGGTTCACCTTGCCGCACAGGTGCATCCGGGCGTCGACGTCCTATTCCTCGACACCGGCTACCACTTCCCCGAAACCATCGGCACGCGTGACGCGGTCGAGCAGGTGTACGGCGTCAACGTCATCAACGCTCGTGCGCTGGCAAGCGTCGCCGAGCAGGATGTCGCCGAGGGCAAGGATCTGTTCGCCCGTGATCCCAACCGCTGCTGCGCACTACGCAAAGTCGCGCCGCTCAAGCAGACACTGTCCGGGTACAGCGCGTGGGTGACCGGCATCCGCCGCGTCGAAGCGCCCACCCGCGCCAACGCTCCCCTGATCTCCTTCGACGAAGCCTTCGGACTCGTGAAGATCAACCCGATCGCTCCCTGGTCGGACGAGGAGATGCAGAACTACATCGACACCAATTCCATCCTCGTCAATCCCCTTGTCGACGAGGGATATCCGTCCATCGGCTGCGCACCCTGCACCAGCAAGCCAGCCCCCGGCAGCGATCCGCGTAGCGGTCGTTGGGCCGGTGCCTCCAAGACAGAATGCGGGTTGCACGCATCATGACAGTTGACTTGACACCTTCACGGCCTCAGCTCGACGGCACACAGTTCGATACTCTCGACGCCCTCGAGTCCGAAGCGATCCACATCTTCCGAGAGGTGGCCGGCGAATTCGAACGCCCGGTCATTCTCTTCTCGGGCGGTAAGGACTCCACCGTGCTGCTGCACCTGGCGATCAAGGCCTTCTGGCCTGCGCCGTTGCCGTTCACCCTGCTGCATGTCGACACCGGCCACAACCTGCAGGAAGTCCTCGACTTCCGCGACCACGTGGTGGCCAAGTACAACCTGCGCCTGCACGTGGCCAGCGTCGAGGAGTACATCGCGGACGGCCGCCTCACCGAGCGTCCCGACGGTATCCGCAATCCTCTGCAGACCGTGCCGTTGCTGGACGCGATCTCGGAGAATCGCTTCGACGCCGTCTTCGGTGGCGCTCGCCGCGACGAGGAGCGGGCACGTGCCAAGGAGCGGATCTTCTCACTGCGCAACGCTTTCGGCCAGTGGGATCCCAAGAAGCAGCGCCCGGAGCTGTGGAACCTGTACAACGGTCGCCACTCCCCCGGCGAGCAGGTGCGCGTCTTCCCGCTCAGCAACTTCACCGAACTGGACATCTGGCGTTACATCGCTCGCGACAACGTCGAACTCGCCAGCATCTACTACGCCCACCAGCGTCCGGTGTACCAGCGCGACGGCATGTGGATGACCCCCGGAGTCTGGGGTGGGCCGGCTGACGGCGAAGAGCTGCAGACCCTTTCGGTGCGATACCGCACCGTCGGCGACGGTTCGACCACCGGTGCTGTTCTCTCCGATGCGGCTGACAACGAAGCGATCCTCGCCGAGGTTGCGGCATCACGTTTGACCGAGCGCGGCGCGACCCGTGGCGACGACCGAGTTTCCGAAGCGGCCATGGAAGACCGCAAGCGAGAGGGCTACTTCTGATGAGCGATCTGCTCAGACTGGCAACTGCCGGCAGCGTCGACGACGGAAAGTCCACCCTCGTGGGCCGCCTGTTGTACGACACGAAATCCGTTCTCGCCGACCAGATCGACGCCGTGACCCGTGCGTCGGTTGACCGCGGTCTCGACACCCCTGACCTCTCGCTCCTGGTGGACGGACTGCGCGCCGAGCGTGAGCAGGGCATCACCATCGACGTGGCGTACCGCTACTTCGCGACCCCCAAGCGCACCTTCGTGCTCGCCGATACACCGGGCCACGTGCAGTACACCCGCAACACTGTCTCCGGTGCCTCGACGGCTCAGCTCGTGATCCTGCTGGTCGATGCTCGCAAGGGCGTCATCGCGCAGACTCGCAGGCACGCAGCGGTTCTCGCGTTGCTCGGTGTCCCGAAGCTCGTTCTCGCCGTGAACAAGATCGACCTCGTCGAGAACCCCGAAGAGGTCTTCACCTCGATCTCCGCCGAGTTCAACGAACTCACCAGCTCACTTGGCTGGGCAAGCGAAGACGTCGTCGAGATCCCGGTGTCGGCACTGCACGGTGACAACGTCGCCATCCGCTCCGACAAGACCCCGTACTACACCGGCCCCACGCTGATCGAGCACCTCGAGTCGATTCCGGTCGACGCCGAGCCACATCGCGTCGGTCTGCGTTTCCCGGTGCAGTACGTGATCCGCCCCCGCACCGCAGAGTTCCTCGACTACCGCGGCTACGCCGGTCAGGTCGCTGCCGGTTCCGTCGTGCCCGGCGACGAAGTGGTGATCCTGCCCTCGGGTACGCGCACCACCGTCACACGTATCGACACGGCCGACGGCGAACTGGACGTCGCCCACGCCGGACGCAGCGTCACGCTGATCCTGGCCGACGACGTCGACGTCTCACGCGGCGACACCATCGCATCGCCGTCCGACGCACCCGAGCCGATCGGCGAATTCGACGCCACTGTCTGCTGGCTGGCCGAGAAGTCGCTGCGCCCCGGTGCACGTCTGCTGCTCAAGCACGGCACGCGAACGACGCAGGCCATCGTGGGCAGCTTGGTGGAACGCTTCAACGAGCAGGACCTCACCACGGATCAGGGCCCGGACACTCTCGAGCTCAACGAGATCGGCAAGATCTCGATCCGGGTGGCCGAGCCGATCGTGGCTGACGACTACGCCGTCAACCGCCACACCGGCAGCTTCCTGCTGATCGATCCCGCTGGTGGAAACACTCTCGCAGCCGGCCTGGTGGGCGACGTCATTTCCGCTGTCGAATTGGGCGAGCGCGTCTAAGTCGATGGTTCCGCTCATCGCTGTTGCGCACGGCAGCCGTGACCCCCGTTCTGCTCGGGTGATCGCGGCTGCTGTGGCAGCTCTTCGTGAAGTCCGGCCAGACCTCGATGTCCGGCTGGCGTTCCTCGACCTCAATGCACCGTCCATCGATCAGGTCCTGGACGGAGTTGCACACGACGGCCACACTCACGCCGTTGTTGTTCCGATGCTGCTGGGCAATGCCTTCCACGCCCGGGTAGATCTGCCCGGACTCTTGGCCGCTGCCGCGACACGCCACCCCCAGTTGACCGTGTTCCAAGCAGACGTGCTGGGTCGCGATGCTCGGCTGATCGAGGCAGTACGCGAGCGAATTCTCGAAGTGGGTGCCCGGCCGGACGATCCGTCGGTCGGTGTCGCTCTTGCGGCAGTCGGCTCGTCCGACGCGCGCGCCAATGCCGCGACCGCAGAATTGGCGTCCACTCTCCTCGGCGGAACCAACTGGTCGGGCGTTCGAATCTGTTTCGCGACATCCGCGGAACCGACAGTTACCCAGGCGATCTCCGCACTCGAGCAGGACGGCGCCGAACGTGTTGTCGTCGCGCCGTGGTTCTTGGCTCCCGGCCTACTGACCGATCGACTCAGCGCTGCCGCAGCAACTGCATGTCCGCGCGCGCGTTTCGCCGACACGATCGGTGGGCACTCTCTACTGATCGAAACGATGATCGACCGTTACCGACAAGTCGCTGATGCACTACCCGGCCGTCTGGTCCGCTCCGCCTGATCCGGTTTCACAGGCCGTTATCAGATTGTTACCGTAGTGTTGGATCTGTCCAGCTCGCGAAGGTACCTCCTTCGCCTGCGAAACAGATCTTTGGGTGCAATCCCCTCAGAGCGCCGCGAGAGGGAACACCATCACTCACAATCTTCGCCTCGGCACAGCCGGCATCGCATGGGTCCTGTCGGTGCTCTACCTGCTTGTCGAAATCTTCACAGCCGGAGCATGGAAGACGCCGTACAGCTTCGCGCGCGACTCCATCAGTTCGCTGGGCGTGACGACATGCAGCGTGGATTCATGTTCGCCGATGCACGACGTGATGAACGCGGCCTTCATGATCCTCGGTGCGCTCATCATCCTCGGTGCGGCCTTGCTGCACAAGTACATTCCGGACGGTCGTGCGAAGAAGTGGATTCTCGGTCTTGCCGTCGTCGTTGCATTGAGCACCGCGGCCACCGGCCTCTTCCCGGCGAACGACGGGACCTTCGTTCATTGGACCGCCGTACTTCCCGGCTTCGTCGCACGTCATGCCGTTCTCGTCCTCATGGCAATTCAATTCTGGAAGCACAGCAAATGGATCGCAGTGTGGTCAGGGCTGTGCGCGGCTACCGGAATCGTCGGTGCCGTACTGCTTCTCGGACGAACCCTCACTTTCGGCCTTGGTGAACGCCTGACGCTGTACCCGCTGCCTATGTGGATGGCCGTCACCGGCGTCGCGGCCCTGCTCGCGTTGATGCGCCGAACCGTGTTGAAGAACGTGGAACTGACACTGTCCGGTAACGGATTCATCACCGCTCTGTTGTCGTTGCGCCCGCGTCGATCTCGCGCGGCAGTGCCCACCGACGTTCTCGCACCACGGGAGCTGACCGGTTTGTAGCGAACCGGGGGTGAGCAGGGACACACTGGTAAGGAGGCGACGCGAGGAGACTTCCATGACCAGTGCATCTGTTCGACACGGAATCGTGGCCGGTATCGACGGCTCGGCAAGCGCGGTCAACGCCGCGAGGTGGGCAGCTTCGGCTGCAAAGAGATTCGACGAACCACTTCGCCTGACCCACGTGCTGCCAGGACAACCCGAGTCCGGTGGCGGTACAAACGTCACCGACGAAGAGATGTTCGACCACCACCTTCGCGTCGAGGGTGCAAAACTGCTCGACGAGGCCGAGGACGCCATCCGCGATGATCACACCGACGTCACCGTCGAACGTGGCCTCGTGACCGGTACTCCCGCAACCACACTCGTCGAACTCTCGAAGTCGGCTCGCATCGTTGCACTGGGTCAGGCCGGCACCAGCGAAATGCAGTCCGTGTTTCTCGGATCCGACACCATTCGGGTGGTCAACCGCGCGCACTGTCCCGTGGCCGTATTCCGCGGTACGGGTGATCACGCGATGGCCGACACCAGGCCCATCGTCGTCGGCGTCGACGGGAGCAAGCTCAGCGAACTCGCCGTCGCGCATGCCTTCGAGTTTGCCGCGTTCCTCGGCGCACCTTTGGTTGCGGTCCACACGTGGAACGAGCACGCCTCGCTGGGCGGGTATTCCGAAGCCAGGCGCTTCGTCGACTGGGGACCGTACGAACAGCATGAGCATGCACTGCTGTCCGAGTGCCTCGCCGGCTGGACGGAGAAGTACCCCGATGTCGAGGTCACCCGCAGTGTCCAGCGCAGCGGACCGATGAAGGCACTGCTCGAGCACTCGGCGGAAGCCCAACTCGTAGTCGTCGGTAGCCACGGCCGCAGCCCGTTCATGGCGTCGATAGTCGGTTCGACCAGTCAGAGCCTCATCCACCACGCCCAATGCCCGGTCCTCGTCTGCCGAGAGGGCTGAACTCGTCTCGCTGTTGCCCGGCCCCCAACTCTGAGCGAACGGCACTTTCGGCGCCATCAGGAGGCCGAAAGTGCCGTTCGCTCAAACAGGAGTGGGGGTACAACAGGTCAAACAGGGCGAGCGGGTCATACCTGGCCGACCACGCTCACCGTGACCGGCTCCTGCACCGGCGTCGACACCGGGGTCTCCGGCAGATCCGGCACCCGGGTAGCACGCGCGTACACCGTCTCCCCCGCCTCGAGGTGCAGCGCTGCACTGTCACCGCGCGTGACCTGAGCCGAGAAGAGCTCGCCGGTTGCCTCGTTGCGCAGGTCCACTCGAACCTCGAAGCCGAGATACACGACGCGCTCGACTGTTGCGCGTGTGACGCCGAGCGACTCGGCCGTTCCGGATTCCTGCGCGAGAGCCATGCTCGGATCCCGGCCGAGACGGATGTCATGCGGACGGACCAACTGCCCGTTGAGCTTCGCGACGGATCCGAGGAAGGACATCACGAAGTCGTTGGACGGGCGGTCGTACAGGTCGGCAGGTTCACCGATCTGCTCGATCCGCCCCTTGTTCAGCACCGCGATGCGGTCGGCGACGTCGAGAGCCTCTTCCTGGTCGTGGGTGACCAGGACGGTGGTGACGTGCACCTCGTCGTGCAGGCGACGCAACCACGTGCGCAGGTCGGCACGCACCTTCGCGTCGAGCGCGCCGAAGGGCTCGTCGAGCAGGAGCACCTGCGGATCCACAGCCAGAGCGCGTGCCAACGCCATGCGCTGACGCTGACCGCCGGAGAGCTGCGCGGGGTACCGATGCTGAAAGCCGTCGAGACCGACGATCCCCAGTAGTTCGTTGACCTTCTTCTCGATCTCCGGCTTCGGGCGCTTGCGGATCTTGAGCCCGAACGCCACGTTGTCCCGCACGGTCATGTGCTTGAACGCCGCGTAGTGCTGGAACACGAAACCGATGTCACGCTTCTGCGGCGACACGCCGGTGACGTCCTTGCCTGCGATGGTGATGGTTCCCGAATCGAGTTCTTCGAGCCCTGCGATCGAACGCAGCAACGTCGACTTTCCCGAGCCACTGGGCCCGAGCAATGCTGTCAACGAACCCGAGGGAATGTTGACCGTCACGTCGTCGAGCGCCGCGAAATCACCGTAGTTCTTGCGGGCCCCGGTCACTGTGATCATGTGGTGCTCCTCTTACGGTCCAGCAGCGTCATCAGCAACAGGACAATGATGGCGATGCCCATCAGCAGCGTTGCCGCCGAATACGCACCAAAGGTGTTGTGGTCGTCGATGTATCGCGAGTGCACCAGCAACGTCAGTGTCTGGGATACCCCCGGGAAGCCGGAAGAGACCATGATGACTGCGCCGAATTCACCGAGCGAACGCGCCACCGTCAACACGATTCCGTATGTCAGGCCCCAACGGATCGCGGGCAAGGTGATCCGCCAGAACGTCTGCCAGCCCGAGGCACCGAGCGTCGCGGCTGCTTGTTCCTGCTCGTCGCCGATCTCGTGAAGTACGGGTTCGACTTCCCGGACGACGAAGGGCAGCGTCACGAAAATCGTCGCGATCACCATGCCTGGCAAACCGAAGATGACCTTGAACCCCAACGATTCGATTCCGCCGAACCAACCGTTGGCACCCCACAGAAGAATCAACGACACACCGACGACGACGGGCGAGACCGCGAAGGGCAGGTCGACCACCGACTGCAGAACTCCGCGGCCCGGGAAACGCCCACGCACGAGTGCCAGAGCAGTGACGACGCCGAACACGACGTTGATCGGGACCACGATCGCCACGATGATCAGCGAAAGATTCAGCGCGGAGATCGCTGCCGGTGTCGTGATCGATTCGAGAAACGGGCCGATTCCGTTCTCGAACGTTCGCGTCAGGATCACACCGATCGGCACGACCAGCAACACGAACAGGTAGACGAGAGCGATGGTCCGCAGACCGATCTTCGATCCTCTGGACACGTTCATCGGGAACTCTCCTCACGTCGCTGTCCCCGCGATGCGAAGATTCGCAGGACGAACAGCGTCACGAATGCGATGGCCAGCAACGCTACCGAGACGGCAGCGGCGTTGGTCGGACGATCGATCTCGATCTGCTGCTGAATGTACTGCGACGTCATCTGTGTCACGCGTGGGATGTTGCCGCCGATCAGAACGACCGAGCCGTATTCACCGATCGCTCTGGCGAACGCGAGGCCCGCACCGGAGATGACGGCAGGCGCCAACGTCGGGAGAACAACCGAGCGAAAGATCGTCCAGTTGGAAGCTCCCAACGACGCAGCGGCTTCCTCGACTTCGCGGTCGACCTCCATCAGCACCGGCTGCACGGAACGGACCACGAACGGCAAGGTCACGAAGGCCAATGCCACGATCAGTCCGGGCTGGGTTGCATTGAGATGGATGTCGATCGGTGACTGCGGGCCGTAGAGGGACAGCAGCACGATCGATGCCACGATTGTCGGCAGTGCGAACGGCAGATCGATCATCGAGTTGACGATGCGCTTGCCCGGGAAGTCGTCCCGGACCAGCACCCACGCGATGATCGTGCCCATCACGACGTTGATCAGTGCCACGATCACCGAGACCAACAACGTCACGCGCAACGACGCCAAGGCGACGGGTGCGGTGACGGCGTCCCAGAATCCGGAGATCCCCTCGTCGAACGCGGTGGCGGTCAACGCGGCGAGCGGAAGCAGAACGATCACGGAGAGCCACAGAGTGGCCACTCCGATTCCGAGCGGCCCCACACTCCCCGTGACCCGCGCGAGTTTTCGCCGACGAGCCACGGGGGTGGGGTCAATAGTGTCAGTCACGTCAGTCTTACTTGGTCGCGTTGTCGTAGATCACTGCGATCGAACCGGTGTCCTTGGTGAACAGAGCACTGTCCACGGCCTTCCAGCCGCCGAGGTCTGCAATGGTCCACAGCTTGGTCGGCTCGGGGAACTTGTCGGTGAACTTGGCAGCGACGGCGGGATCAACGGGACGGAATCCTGCTTCGGCCCAGAGCGTCTGGCCCTCGGTCGTGTACAGGTAGTCCTTGAACGCGGTCGCCTTGTCGAGGACCTTGCTGTTCGAGATCACGGCAACGGGGTTCTCGATCTTGAAGGTCGTGGGCGGGGTGACGTGCTCGACCGGGTCGCCGTTGCCTTCGATGAACAGTGCCTCGTTCTCGTAACTGATCAGAACGTCACCGCTACCCTGCAGGAAGGCTTCCGAAGCCTCGCGTCCCGACTTGGGCTGGATCTTGACGTGGTCGTTGACCAAGGCGGTGACGTAGTCGAGACCCGCCTGCGGGTTCTTGCCACCGTCGCTCTTCGCGGCGTACGGCGCCAAGAGGTTCCACTTGGCCGAGCCGGAGCTGAACGGGTTCGGCGTGACGACCTCGAGGCCGGGCTGAAGCAGGTCGTCCCAGTCCTTGATGCCCTTCGGGTTCCCCGGACGCGTCACGATAGTGACTACCGATCCGAACGGAATTCCGTTGTAGGCGTCCTGGTTCCAGTTCTGATCGACCAGACCGGCATCGACCAGGCGGGTGATGTCGGGCTCGACGGAGAAGTTGACGAAGTCTGCCTCGGCGCCGTCCTTCACCTTGCGCGACTGGTCGCCCGAGGCGCCGTAGGAAGGATTGAAGTTGACGTTCTTGCCCTCGTCGGTCGCCTGGAAGGCTGCGGTGAGCTTGTCGAAGCCAGGCTTCGGCACGGCGTAGGCGAACAGGTTGATCGTGCCGGCGCTACCGTCGCTGGCGGCGCTGTCACCACCCACGGTGTCGCTCGAGCCACCACTGCACGCTGTGAGTACCACGGCCCCCATGGTCGCGATAGCAGTGAGAAGTGTGCGGGAACGGCGTTTCATTGCAGATACCTTCCTGAAAGGACTGACAAACGAGGGTTGGTCAAACGACAAGTCCGAGACCTCTGGGGCTGATTCCATCGGGATGTTCAGACATGGAGAGCCGACGGGCGATGAGCCCTGAATCGGGGGCGCGAGTTACGCGCAGAGAAGTTCGAGTGGGGTGCGCAGCACCACCGGAGAGGTCGAACTCAGGAAATCAACAACAGGCGACGTCAGCGACGTCGAGCATGCCGACAGCAATCAACGCCAACTGGTGGCGGATTACGGGAGCTGTTGCTTCGGACACGCGGTGGACTTTAGCAGAGCACCGGCGCCCGCTCTAATCGGGAGAACTAACGGGTGAGAAGCCACGCGACGATCACGAGGAGAATCAGGGCTATCAGGGCGAGAGTGACCCGTGAGCGGGGCATCAGCTTTCCTCTACTTCTCGAGAATTCCTACGCAACCAGCCGAAGAGCGGCAGAGCGAGAACGGCGGCCAACGCGCGATCCAGACCGATGGCCACCAGGCGGCACAGCGGAACGACGACGATCAGGACCAACGCGACCTGCGGGATGAACGGGAGCCCCGCCATCCACAGCTCGAAGCTGTCCCACCAATCCGCAATCCGATCCACGCCAACACCCTATCCTTCGGACGATACGGTCCCGACAGCGTGTGGATTGGACGTGTGCCGATTCTGGCCGGATGATGGCCGAATGAGTGCTGACGACGAAGTGGTGCAGACGATTCCTCCCGCCTCCACGGGTCACCATCGAAGCAACTTTCCCCCGATCGACGACTATGCGTTTCTTTCCGATTGCGAAACCTCGTGCCTGATTGCCCGTAACGGATCTGTCGAGTGGATGTGCGTTCCCCGCCCGGACTCCCCCAGCGTGTTCGGTGCCATCCTCGACCGCAGCGCAGGCCATTTCCGTATCGGCCCCTACGGCCAGAACGTGCCGGCCGCTCGGCGCTATCTGCCGGGTGGACTCATTCTCGAGACCACCTGGCAGACCGAGACCGGCTGGCTCGTCGTCCGCGACGCCCTGGTTCTCGGCCCCTGGCACAACGTCGACAAGCGATCGAACACGCACAAGCGCACACCGACCGACTGGGATGCCGAACACACCCTTCTCCGTACGGTCAAATGCGTCAGCGGCACCGTCGAACTCGAGATGAGCTGTGAGCCCGCGTTCGACTATCACCGTGGCACGGCGAATTGGGAGTACACCGGAAAGGTCTACGAGGAAGCAACGGCAACGTGTCGCTCCGCCAAGCCCGGCGACCATCCCACTCTGCGCTTGACCACCGATCTCCGACTGGGTCTGGAAGGTCGTGAGGCACGGGCCCGGACGCGACTGGTCGAAGGCGACAACGTGTACGTCGCGCTCTCGTGGTCGGATCTTCCCGCGCCGCAGACGTTCGACGAGGCCGCCGACAAGATGTGGCAGACGTCCAAGTCCTGGCGTGAGTGGGTGACGATCGGCAAGTTCCCCGATCACCCGTGGCGCGGATACCTACAGCGCAGTGCGCTCACACTCAAGGGGCTCACCTACGCACCGACCGGAGCCCTGCTTGCGGCTTCGACGACCTCGCTACCGGAAACACCAGGCGGAGAACGCAACTGGGACTACCGCTACGCGTGGGTTCGCGACTCCACCTTCGCACTGTGGGGCCTTTACACGCTCGGGTTGGACCGTGAGGCCAACGACTTCTTCAACTTCATCTACGACGTGTCGAGTTCGGACAACGGTCAGCCGCATCCCTTGCAGGTGATGTACGGCATCGGCGGCGAGCGCACACTCGAGGAATCCGAACTCAACCATCTGTCCGGCTACGACGGCGCCCGTCCGGTGCGTATCGGCAACGGGGCGTTCGATCAACAGCAGCACGACATCTGGGGCACCATGCTCGACTCGGTGTACCTCCACATCCGTACCCGCGAGCGTGTCCCCGAAGCGCTGTGGCCGCTGCTCAAGAAGCAGGTCGAGGAAGCGATCAAGCACTGGCGTCAACCCGACCGCGGGATCTGGGAGGTGCGCGGTGAACCGCAGCATTTCACGTCGTCGAAGATCATGTGCTGGGTCGCACTCGATCGCGGCGCCAAGCTGGCAGAGATGCAGGGCGAGAAGAGCTTTGCACAGCAATGGACGGCCATCGCGGACGAGATCAAGGCCGACATCCTCGCGCACGGTGTCGACTCGCGCGGAGTTCTGACACAGCGGTACGGCCACGATTCACTCGACGCGTCGCTCTTGTTGGCACCGCTGCTGCGCTTCCTGCCGGCCGACGATCCGCGCATCCGGGCGACGGTGCTGGCGATCGCCGACGAGCTCACCGAAGAGGGGTTGGTCCTGCGCTATCGCGTCGACACCACCGACGACGGATTGAGCGGAGAAGAGGGCACGTTCACCATCTGCTCCTTCTGGCTCGTCTCCGCCCTCGTCGAGATCGGCGAACTGGATCGGGCAAAGCATCTCTGCGAGCGTCTGCTCGGGTTCGCGAGCCCGCTCAAGCTGTACGCGGAGGAGATCGACGCGCACACCGGTCGCCATCTGGGTAACTTCCCGCAGGCGTTCACACACCTGGCGCTGATCAACGCCGTGGTCCACGTGATCCGCGCCGAGGAAGCTGCCGAAGCCGGAGCTTTCCAGCCCGCGCACAACGCGACCTAGACCCCCTGCTGTGCGCCTTTATTAACCGCCCGCGGTTAATAAAGGCGCACAGCAGGTCTAGCCGGCCACCGCTTCGAGCTGCGGCGTGATCGATTCGAGCGAGTACTTCAGCGACAGCGACGACGGAGTGTTCAGGCCGGCAACAGTCGGATAGTCGACGATGGCCAATCCGCCACCCTTGACTGCAGGCAGGTCGGCAAACCCCGGCAGCTTCATCATGTCGTCGAGCGACCCGCCGTTGGGCAGCAGCACCACGACGTCGGCGCTGAGAGCGTCTATCCGTTCCGGGCTGAGTATCAGCCGGCCACCGGTCACACCGGCCTCGTCGACCAGCTTGGGCGGCAACGACATTCCCAGACGCGTGAACAGTCCCGAAGCACCGTCCTCGGGATCAGCGACGATCACCAACTGCGACGTCGGGAAGACGTACTGCGACAAAAGAGCGGTCTTACCCTTCAGCCCCGGCAACCGCTGTGCGAGCGCATCGATCTGCCCGTTTGTCGCCTCGACGATCTCGTCGGCTCGCGACTCCTTGTCGAGAACCCGGCCGAGAATCTCCACCTGGTCCTGCCACGGATCGACCTGGACGTCGGACAGACCGGCAATTGTCGGAGCGATCTTGCTCAACTGGTCGAAATCGTCCTGATCGGCGACGGAGAACCCGCCGAGAATCAGATCGGGATCCAAGGCTGCAATTTCTTCAGCTTTGAGCGGGACACCGAACTGCTGGATCGCCGAGCGATCGAGTTCCTTCGCCGACGCGTCCACGCCACTCTCCCACGGGAACAGACCACGCTCGTCGCCCATCGGGCCGGCAGCCAGGTACCCCACCGGCTGGATTCCGAGTTCGAGCAGAGCGTCGAGCCACTGGGTGTCGGCCGCGACGATGCGCGTCGGCGTCCCGGTGATCGTGGTGGCGCCGAACTTGTGGTCGATCGTGGTGACCCGACCGCCCGCGATCTCGTCGGCGTCCGAGGACGAACATCCGCTGATACCTACGACCAGCGCTCCCAAGAGAGCCACCGCCGAAAACTTCATCGCACGCACGAAAATACTCCTCCACTAGTTAGCAGAGGCTTACCTTCTCATATGGGACCCGGTTGTGTCCGACCTTGCTTTCAGGCGAAACGAGAGAGCAGACGCTCCGCATCGGCGCCGATGCGTCGAACCACGTCGCCGGCCGGATGGGTTCCGTGTACGAGTCCGACAGCTTCTCCGGCGTAGACGACTCCGCTGTGGGGATCCGACGGGTCGTACGCCTTTGCCAGCATTTCCTCATCGGCGTCGACTCCGTGCCAGGCGGCAGTGAACTCGTTGGCCACCGCGCGGCCACCCCACCGCTGCGGCCACGGTTGACTGCGCGCTCGGTCGAACACCGAGGTGTAAATCGTGTCGGCACTTCCGGCTTCGACGACGCGGTCGCGGGCATAGTCCGGCCCGACCGTCTCCGGGCTGGCGAGCAGCGCCGTTCCGATCATCACGCCTTCCCCGCCGGCTGCCAGGACTGCGGCCAAACCGCGGCCGGTCCCGATACCGCCGGCCGCCAGTACTGGAAGTGATGTCGTTTCGAGGATCTCCTGCAGCAGCGGCAAGGTTCCGATTCGGCCCGTGTGACCGCCTGCCTCACCGCCTTGCGCGATCACGCCGTCGACACCCGCGGCCTCGACAATGCGAAGGTCTTCGAGCGTATTGATCTGTGACACAACGGGAATGCCCGCATCGTGGATTCGTCCGACATACGAGGCGGGATCACCGAACGACAAGGTGATCATGGTCGGCTCGACGGCAATCGCGGCGTCGAGCATCAACTCGTTCTCGGGCAGCGACCACGTCATCAGGCCGACGCCGAACTTTCCGCCGATCGAGCGGGCCACTTCAGCTTCGGCCTCGATCCACTCCGGTGTGTTGTACCGAGCCGCGCCGAGCAGACCCAACCCGCCGGCCGCCGATACAGCTCCGGCGAGCGCGCCGCCCGCGCGGCCACCCATGGGCGCCCCGAGAACCGGGATTTCGATTCCGAACTCTCGGGACAACCAGGTGGTGACCATGCGCTCCTACTTCTTGGGCTTCTCGCCGACCGATTCCGACGTCAGGGCCGCCACGAATGCTTCCTGCGGCACCTCGACGCGACCGATGGTCTTCATGCGCTTCTTGCCTTCCTTCTGCTTCTCGAGCAGCTTGCGCTTACGGCTGATGTCGCCGCCGTAGCACTTGGCGAGAACGTCCTTGCGGATTGCGCGAATGTTCTCGCGCGAGATGATCTTCGCGCCGATCGCGGCCTGGATCGGAACCTCGAACTGCTGGCGAGGAATCAGCTCACGAAGCTTCGACGTCATGCGTCCGCCGTAAGCGCCGGCGTTGGAACGGTGCACGATCGAGGAGAACGCGTCGACGGCCTCGCCCTGCAGCAGGATGTCGACCTTCACCAGATCGGCCTGCTGCTCACCGGCCTCCTCGTAATCGAGGCTGGCATAACCCTTGGTGCGGGACTTGAGGGCGTCGAAGAAGTCGAACATGATCTCGCCCATGGGCAGTTCGTAGCGCAGTTCGACGCGAGTCTCGGAGAGGTAGTCCATGCCGCCGAGCTCACCGCGACGGGACTGGCACAGCTCCATGATGGCGCCGACGTACTCACTCGGGGCGATGACGGTGCATTTGGCGACGGGCTCGTAGACCTCGCGAACCTTGCCTTCCGGCCAGTACGACGGGTTGGTGACGATGACCTCGGCCCCGTCCTCCATCACGACGCGGTAGACGACGTTGGGCGCGGTGGAAATCAGTTCGAGGCCGAACTCACGCTCGAGGCGGTCGCGGGTGATCTCCATGTGGAGCAGGCCGAGGAAGCCGCAGCGGAAGCCGAATCCGAGGGCAACCGACGTCTCGGGTTCATACGCCAGCGCCGCGTCGTTGAGACGGAGCTTGTCGAGGGCATCGCGCAGCACGGGGTAGTCCGAGCCGTCCATCGGGTAGAGGCCCGAGTAGACCATCGGCTTGGGATCGCGGTAGCCGACCAGCGGTTCGGTCGCGCCGTTGCGGGTGGTGGTGACGGTGTCACCGACGCGCGACTGGCGGACATCCTTCACACCCGTGATGAGGTAGCCCACCTCGCCGACGCCCAGACCGATACTGGCCTTCGGCTCGGGCGAGATGATGCCGACCTCGAGCAGTTCGTGTGTGGTGCCCGTGGACATCATCGTGATCTTCTCGCGGGGACGGATCCGACCGTCGACCACACGCACGTAGGTGACCACGCCGCGGTAGGCGTCGTAGACGGAGTCGAAGATCATCGCGCGGGCGGGACCGTCAGCATCGCCGACAGGCGCAGGTACCTGCTTGATGACCTCGTCGAGCAGTTCCTTGACGCCCATGCCGGTCTTACCCGAGACGCGCAGGACATCACCGGGCTCGCAGCCCGTGATGTGCGCGATCTCTTCGGCATAGCGGTCGGGATCCGCGGCCGGGAGGTCGATCTTGTTGAGGACGGGAATGATCTTGAGATCCTTCTCCATCGCCAGGTAGAGGTTCGCCAGCGTCTGAGCTTCGATGCCCTGAGCTGCGTCGACCAGCAGAATTGCACCCTCACATGCTTCGAGCGCGCGGGAGACCTCGTACGTGAAGTCGACGTGGCCGGGTGTGTCGATGAGGTGGAGGACGAACTCTTCGCCGTCGACGGTCCAGGGCAGACGAACGTTCTGAGCCTTGATGGTGATGCCGCGTTCACGCTCGATGTCCATACGGTCCAGGTACTGCGCACGCATCGCCCGCTCTTCGACCACACCGGTGAGCTGAAGCATGCGATCTGCCAGCGTCGACTTACCGTGGTCGATGTGCGCGATGATGCAGAAGTTCCGGATCTGCGCAGGATCCGTGAACGTCTTGTCGGCGAAGCTGCTGATGGGAGACCCCTTAGTCGGACCGGCACCGGCCCGGATCCGGGCCACTGTCAACCCCCAGGATATCCAAGTCTCGGCGCCGCCGTACCAGGGGTTCCCACGGGTGGGTGATTATGCTCGAACGCTATGGCAAGCATGTGGAAGCAGATCGGCAGAACCCTCGGCGCCCTCGCGGTGGAGAAGGGCCCTGCGTTGCTGCGCCAGCTGCAGTCGTCCACGTCCCAGTCGTCTGCCTCGAAGCCGGGTCCGACCGGCCGCCCGATCGCCGCGCGAACGTCTCCGGCCGCACATCGCGCCCGCAAGGTCGAGTACTCCCCCGACCTCGACGGCAAGGCCGATCCGGGCGAAATCGTCTGGACCTGGGTTGCCTACGAGGAGGATCCGACCCAGGGCAAAGACCGCCCGGTGCTGGTTGTCGGCCGCGACGGCGACACGCTGCTCGGCCTGATGTTGTCTTCGCAGAGTAAACGCGAGGGTGAGCGCGATTGGCTCGCAATCGGTTCGGGTCCATGGGACGGCGAGGGAAGGCCCAGCTGGGTCCGGCTCGACCGGGTGCTCGACGTTCCCGAGAGCGGGATCCGGCGCGAGGGCGCCGTCATGGATCACAAGAAGTTCGACGCGGTCGCGGCAAAACTTCGGGCCGACTTCAGCTGGAGCTGAAGCCGACCCGGACGATGGAAACAGTGTCGATCAGCTGTCCATACGGTTGAACCGTCCGAAGAGTGCTCGATAGATGAGTGCACCGAGCGCACCGCCGATGAGCGGGAACACGATGAACAACCACACCTGACCGAGTGCACCGTCCTGGAACGGTGCGACAGCGAGGCTTCGAGCGGGGTTGACGGAGGTGTTGTCGATCGGGATCGAGATCAGGTGAATGACGGCCAGGGTGAAGCCGATGGACACCCCGGCGAGCGGCACGTCGGAGATCTGGTCGGTCGACGCGAGAACGACGAATACCAGCAGTGCTGTCAGCAGGATCTCGATGATCATGGCGGCACCGATGCCGTAGCCGTCGGAAACCACGTTTCCGAGAAGATTCTTCTCGGCAGACGGACTGTGTGCGCCCCAACCGTTTGCACCCAAACCGTCAGCAGCACGGTTGTACGCCGGGAGACTGTTGGCCACCGTGTAGATCACGACGCCTGCGACCAAGCCGCCGATCACTTGCGCGACAACGTAAATCGCCGCATTGACGGCTGAGATTCGCCCGATCACGAATTGGCCGAGAGTCACTGCTGGGTTGACGTGGCAACCGGAAATCGGTCCGATCGCATATACGAGGAACAGCAGGGTCAGGCCGAATGCGAAGGCAACTCCGAGATTGCCGACTTTCGCACCTGCAAAGACGGCAGTTCCGACTGCGGAGAACACGAGCACGAATGTTCCCACCGCTTCGGCCGCATACTTCTTCACATCCGAGATCGGTTCGATCTCAGTCAATTCCTGTGCAGTTGGAGACATATTCCCACCTTCTTCTCATCGAACGGTAGTAATGCTCACGCGCCTAGATTTGCCGGACTTTACGCAAGCCTGGTGATCTCCACAACAACTTCGAGATCTGTGGAGCGTCCACCGGAAAAGATTCCCTTCAAAGGCGGCACATCCGAATAGTCCCTTCCTATTCCGACCGAGACATGCTGTTCATTCACAGCTATCGCATTGGTCGGGTCGTATCCCCACCACGCGCCGGTCCACGCCTCGATCCACGCGTGCGATTCGCCGACCACCGTGTCCCCGACTGCCGCATCACGTTTTGGGTGGAGATAGCCGGAAACGTATCGACACGGTATCCCCATCGTTCGAAGCAACACCAAGGTCAGATGCGCATAATCCTGGCAGACGCCTTTCCGTGCCGACCACGCCTCGACCGCCGACGTATGCACTCCGGTCGTACCCGGCACATATGACATTTCACCGTAAACCCATTGCGACGCAGCCACTACTGCATCTTCAGGTGATTTATCTTTGCGCAATTCCTTGGCAATTGTCGCCAGCTTACGATCACGCGGAACATATCTCGTGAAACTCAGTTGTTCGTTGAATCGATCTTTAATCGCGTTTCCCGACAATTCATCCCAGTCGACGGTTTCCTCGGGCTGAACAAACGGTTCCGTCTCGACCACCGACAGTCCGGTCACTTCGAGTTCCGTATGCGGGGCGTGCAAGTCGAAGGCGGTCACCGCGGTGCCCCAGTAATCGGTGTATCGGTAGGAACGCGTTGCCGGCTGGGTTTCGACGCGCGTGAGTATCACCGTCTGCCTGGTGTCGCCGCGAGGTGTCAATCGCGCTTCGTTGTACGACGACGTCACCGGGGCGTCGTACGCATATCCCGTGGTGTGCACGACCCTCATCCGCCAGCTCACAGCTCTCCCTCCACCGTCGACTCCGCATACGCGGCGCCGGCATCCGTCCACGCGACCCACGGCGCAGCGTGGAAGTACTGCAATGCAATTGCCTCACCCAGTTCGCGGCAGGTCTCCTGCCAACCGAGCAACCGTCCCTGCAGATCCTCGAGCAACACGCCCTGCGGCAGGAACTCGAGTTCGCTGCGTGCGCGGCCCAGAAGCCTCGGCGCCTCCGCCCGGATTCCGACGCGACTGCCCGGCTGCGGGTCGAGCTCCTGCAGGCACTTCTCGGCCTGCCTGATCGAGTGGAACACCGAGCGCGGAAAGAGCCTGTCCAACAAGATGAACTCGACGACGCGATTGGCGTCGAGCGCTCCGCGATACGTACGCAGATACGTGTCATGTGCGCCCGCCGAGCGAAGAACGCTGACCCATGCCGGCGACGACGGGCGGTCACCGGCGCGCGCCAGAAGCATCCGCACGATCATGTCGACACGTTCGATCGACCTGCCCAGCAGAAGGAACCGATAGCCGTCGTCGCGACTGAGCGTGGAATCCGCCAGGCCCGCGAACATCGCTGCGCGTTCCTCCACATAGCGGAAGAACTCGTGTGGCCCCAGCCTGCGTGAGGCACGTTCACGCTCGGCCAGTCCGTTGTACGTGGTGTTCAGGCACTCCCACATCTCACTCGACGTGACCTCACGCGCCCCGCGAGCATTCTCACGAGCACTTGCCAGCGAGTCCACGATCGAACCAACCTGGTTGCGGCTGAACGCAACCAGATCGGTGAGCGAGCGCACGTCGAGCTTGCCCTCCGGCGCCTCGATGCCGAGGACACGCAGGAGCAGACGCGACGTGCGGTCCGGGTCGACGGTGGCGTCGTCGAGCAATTGATGGACGGCGACGTCGAGGATCCGAGCAGTGTCGTCGGCGCGCTCGACGTAGCGGCCGATCCAGTAGAGGGACTCTGCGTTGCGAGCAAGCATCGGTCACCACGCTCCGTTCACTGATAGTTCTTGGTAGCTGGGCACTTCCGAGGTGTTCACTGTTGCTGCTGCTGCTGTTGTTGCTGCGAGGTGCTCAGTTCGGGACCCTGCACCGGCTCCGCGGATTCCGGGGGCTCGGACACCAGTTCCTCGCCTGACAACTCTGGGTCTTCGTCAGAGGTGCGACTCGCAAGCACCCACGTGTCCTTGCTTCCGCCGCCCTGGCTGGAGTTGACCACCAGCGAACCTTCCGGAAGTGCCACCCGGGTCAGGCCGCCGGGCAACACCCACACGTCCTCACCGTCGTTGACGGCAAAGGGCCGCAAGTCCACGTGGCGCGGCGAGAGAACATCGTCGATCTTGGTCGGCACCGTGGACAACTGCACGAGTGGCTGCGCAATCCACCCGCGCGGGTCTGCCTTGATCTTGCGGGTGATCGCGGCCAGTTCCTTGGGGCTCGCGTCGGGTCCGAAGACGATTCCGTAGCCGCCGGACCCTTCCACCGGCTTGATGACCAGTTCGGCGACGCGGTCGAGGACTTGCTCGCACTCCTCGTCCAACCAACAGCGGAACGTGTCGACGTTCTGCAAGAGCGGCTTCTCACCGAGGTAGTAGTCGATGATCTGCGGAACGTAGGTATAGACGAGTTTGTCGTCACCGACTCCGTTGCCGACGGCGCTCGAGATCACCACGTTGCCCGCCCGCGCCGCATTCAGTAGGCCTGCGACGCCGAGAATCGAATCCGGACGGAAGTGCATCGGGTCGAGATACTCGTCGTCGATGCGGCGATAGATGACATCGACCTGGCGCTCGCCTTCCGTAGTGCGCATGTACACCATGTTGTCGCGGCAGAACAGGTCGCGACCTTCGACGAGTTCCACACCCATCTGACGAGCGAGCAACGAATGCTCGAAATAGGCGGAATTGGCGATACCCGGTGTGAGAACAACCACTGTCGGGTCCGCTTCGTTGAGTGCAGCACCCGCACGCAGCGCCCTCAGCAGATGTGTTGCGTAATCACCGACCGCCCGCACCTTGTGGGACATGAACAGATCCGGGAACACCCGAGTCATGGTGCGACGGTTTTCCATCACATAGGAGACACCGGACGGAGATCGCAGATTGTCCTCGAGAACTCGGAACTCTCCCGCCTCGTCTCGGACCAGGTCGATACCCGCGACGTGAATTCGCACACCGTTGGGCGGCACGATGCCTGCCGCTTCACGGTGGAAGTGCTCACACGAGGTGACCAGGCGGCGCGGCAACACGTGATCGCGCAGGATTCGCTGCTCTCCGTAAATGTCCGCGAGAAACAACTCGAGCGCCTTCACCCGCTGTTTGATGCCCTTTTCCAGCCGCGACCACTCCTGGGCGGCGATGACGCGTGGCACCAGATCCAACGGGAAGGGTCGTTCCTGCCCGGACAGCGAAAACGTCACACCTTGGTCGATGAATGCGCGTCCGAGTGCGTCGGCACGCGCGGCGAGGTCGGCGCTGCTCGTCGGCGCCAGGGCTTTGTACACACCCTTGTACGGACCACGCACCGAGCCGTCGGGCTCGAACATCTCGTCGAAAGCCAACTCGTAGCGACCGATGTCTGAATATCCGTCGAACACTGCGGCAGGACGCGCTCGGGTGGTGGTCGAACCTGTTTTACTCGAACTTTTCGAAGGCGGCGGCGTCATAGGGCAACATGCTGCTACAAGTGGGGCTATTCGGCAGCGCGGCGAGAAATCGGGCGCTCGGTGTACCCTTCACGACAGACGCAACGTGCGACGGTTTGGGTTCTTGGGCCCTCGGCTGGTAATCTTGCCAGTCGGTGCATCAGTGCGCCCACAGCTTTCTCGACCGTAACCAGCTAAAGACGACAAGGATTTTACGCGTGGCCAACATCAAGTCCCAGGTGAAGCGAATCCGTACCAACGAGGCGGCCCGACTCCGTAACCAGTCGGTGAAGTCCTCGCTGCGTACCGCGATCCGTTCATTCCGCGAGGCTGCGGCAGCCGGTGACAAGGACAAGGCCAACGAGCTCCTCGTCTCCACCAGCCGCAAGCTCGACAAGGCAGCCAGCAAGGGCGTCATTCACGCCAACCAGGCTGCCAACAAGAAGTCTGCACTCTCGCAGGCTGCCAACAAGCTCTGACGTTTCCACTGTGACGGTTCGCCGTCACACTGGTCCGTCTCGATAGCCGCCAGGTCGAAAGACCAGGCGGCTATTTTGCGTATTCAATCGGGTCAGTGCGAAGACCCGCCATCCATGTCTTGCAGCGAATATGTGGAGCGGGCTGCAACCATCTGATGATGGCGATCAACGGGCACGGGAAGCGCCCTCGCAGCTGGTTGTTCACGACTGTCTTCTGGGCGGTCGTCGCTTTCGGCGTAGTGGCCGCCCTGGGAATCCCTCGTTGGTGGGAATCATTGACGGTTGCAGTCGTCGGAGGTGCCGCAAGCTACGGATGGTGTAAGCGCAGGCAACGTAGCGAATTCCGGATCTTCTTCGGCGTGATGTGTTCACTCGTTGCGATTCTGGCGTTTCTCGCCGTTGGACGAGCGCTACTCACCACCGTGAAGGTGCCGGTGGACAGCATCGGCCAAGAAACCATTGTCTGCGGCAGTGTGGTGAATCCGGTGTCGCACGACTCACTACGGGTGACCGACATCAGACCAGGTGAACCAACGACACGGCCTCAGGCCATTCCGCATACTCAGTTGGAGCAAGCCTGCGTGAAACGCCTCGACTACCGGGCGGGTGAGGCCACGGCCGCCACTGTCGTCGGACTGCTTCTGGCCGGACGCGCAGTAGGCCACGTTGTACTCAGTTCTTCCGCAACGCGCACACTTTCCGCACTGCCATCTCCAGGGCGAAGGACGAGTCGACTGCGGCACCCTTCACGTCGGCATTGAGGGCGGCGACGATCTGCATCGCAGCGCCGATCGACGTGGGATCCCAGCCGCCGACCTCCTTGATCGCCTTCTTGACCTTCCACGGCGGCATTCCGAGATCCGACGCCAACCGGAACGGGTCACCGCCCCGTGCAAACGGGCCGACCTTCGCGATGGTGTGGACTGCGTCAGCGAGGGCATCCGCGAGCAGAACATGGGCTGTTCCGATCTGATCTGCCCATCGGAGCGCCTCGAGCGCACCCCGGGTATCGCCGACGATGACTTTGTCGGCCACGTCGAATCCGGAAACCTCGGCCTTGCCCGAGTAATACTTGTGGACTGCATCCACGTCGATCTTGCCGCCCGTATCTGCCGCCAATTGCGAGCAGGCCGACGCGAGTTCGCGGAGGTTGGAGCCGACGCTTTCGATCATCGCGGCGATCGCATCTGGCGCAACCCTGACGTCTGCGGTCCGAAACTCACCCCGGACGAAGTCGACAAGCTGACTCTTGTTCAGTTTTCCGCAGTTGTGAACCGTCGCCCCGAGCTTCTCGAGGGCCGGCGCCAACGCTTTCGCGCGACCGCCGCCCGAGTGCACGACGATCAGAACCACACCTTCTGCCGGCTCGCGTGCAGCCTCCAGGACAAGCGCTACGGCATCTTTGCCTGCTTCTGCAGCCGATTCCAAGACGATCACACGGTCTTCGGCAAAAAGAGAAGGGCTGAGCAACTCGGCCAACTCGGGAGCATTGGTGTCGCCCGCGCGCATCTTGGTCACCGGGAGATCCGAAATACCCTGGCCGCGGTCACCGCGGACGGCTCTGATGAGCTGCGATACCGTGCGGTCGATCAGGAACTCGTCGTCCCCGAGAACAAGATGCAGCGGATCGACTCCAGACGGATTACTCACCCGAAGATGGTCCCACGAGGAACCGACACAATCGACACAGACCCGCCGCCCCCGCCGTACACAGCGACGGTGCCGTCGACGTCGGTCCGAACCACCGCCCCGCCCAATGAATCCAGTTCATCGAGAACCTCCGCATTCGGGTGCCCGAAACTGTTGCCGACGCCGACGCTGATCATCGTCAACCTCGGACGCACCGCTTCCAGAAATGCCGACGACGTGGTCCGAGAACCGTGATGGGGCAGCTTCAACACATCGGCCTTCACGTCCGCTCCCGATCGGAGGATCGCCTCCTCCCCCGCAACTTCGGCGTCGCCCGTCAACAGAATTCGACCCGCGCCCGTGTGCGCCATCACCACCAGCGACTGATCGTTCGCGGCGTCCGCGCCGTCCCCCGCATCGCGGGGAGCCGGAACCAACGGACCGAGAACCTCCACGTTCACCGATCCCAACGTCAACTCCATACCTGCGCGCAACGAGACAACCGGAACGGCCTGCGAGTCGGCGGTATCCTTCACCGCCCGAAAACCTGACTCCGGCAACAACATCGACCCGACTCCGATCGCAGCGACCGAACGCCCACTCAGGACTGCTTCCAATCCACCGATGTGATCGGCATGAAAATGACTGATCGTCAGCAACGCGATGTCGTTGACGTCCAACATGTTCAGGCAACGATCCATCGACGTGGGATCAGGACCGACATCGATCACGATCACCCTGCCGTCTCCAGTCGAGAGCACAAGACCGTCCCCCTGACCGACGTCGCACATCACCAGCGCCCACCCCGGAGCAAAACGGCCACCCCCGAACACGTGTTGAAAGATCAGGGCCAGAACAACTCCCAGAACAAGAACGCCGAGCACCCATCTCGAAATCCGATTCCACAGCGTCAGGGCCGCGGCCAGTAGGACTCCCACGACGACGAGGGCACCGATGAGTCCTGACGGCACTACCACTGACGCTCCGGGAAGCGCCGCCGCCCGCTCGGACACGCACAGCAGCCACCCCATCGGCGGCCGCACCAATGGCGCGACGAACACCGCGATCGGTGGACAGATCAGCGCACACAAGGCAATCACCGCACCGAACACCGTGATGATTCCGATCACGGGCGCCACCGCCATGTTCGCGGCAATCGTGACTACGCTGAAGGTTCCCGCCATGGCGCCCACCAACGGTGCAGTCACGACAAACGCAGCACCCGAGACAGCTGTCATCTCCGAAAACCAACGGGGCCAGCCTCTTCGGCGAAGCACGTCCACCCACACCGGCGCAATGATCACCAGCGCGCCCGTGGCAGTAGTCGACAGCGCAAACCCCCAGTCGACGGCCAGCTCGGGCATCACGACTACCAGAACGATGACGGCGGCGGCAAGAGCAGGCAGCGCCTGTTTGCGCCGACCAGTGACCAGACTGAGCAGGCCTACCAAGCCCATCACCGAGGCGCGCAGAACACTCGGCGACGGCCTCGCGACGACAACAAAGGCAACGAGGGCTACCACCGCCAAAGCGGCGCCGACCCGTGGACTGAGCGCCGCGGCTCTGACCAACAGCAGAACGGCCCCGAGCAGAATGCTGATGTTGGCGCCGGACACCGCGGTGAGATGGGAAAGTCCGGCAACGGTGAAGTTGTCCTTCACCACCGGCGACAGCGCCGACGTGTCTCCGACGACGAGGCCAGGCAGCAGACCCGCCTGATCCGGCGGGAGTGCAGCCGAGCACGCAGCGGCGAAACGAATGCGCACCACACTTGCCCATCGCTGATACCAGGGCACTTCTCCCACCGCGACGGGAGGCCCTTCGGACGTGATCACGGCGAGCGTGGAATCGCTACGCCATGGCTGACTCGCCCGGCCACGAACCGTGAGGCTCTGCCCTGGAACAACTTCGAGCCACGACGAACTGGGCGCCCGGATGGTGACCAAGCCGCCTCCGGAGTACCTGCGGTTCTGGGCAGTCACCGAATTGACGGTTGCCCTGAAGACGACCTGACCTTGACCCACCGCGCCGGAGACCGCGTGCGGATCCTCAGTGGGTTCCACTTCGACACTCACCCAAGCTGCCTCGAGAGAAGCTCGGGTCAGTGGGTGCCTCTCCGCCTCGGACACCCGCCATCCGCTGACGACACTGCACCCGACACCGAACAGTAATGCCGCCAACATGATTCGTGCCCACCCCGCAGACGTGCGGCGCACAATTACGACAGCCACGATCGCCGCTGGAACCGCACACGCCGCCAGCACCCACGCAGTGGTCGCACCGTACAAGATCCCCACCGCACTGCTCCCCCACACTGCGACGGCAGACGGAAGCAGTCGAGCGTCGAGAACTGGCCGGACCTCCGGTTCGTTCACACCGACACCAGCACTCGCAATTTGGCCAACCTTGCCGGGCCGATCCCGTCGACTTCCCCCAATTGTTCTATGTCCGTGAATTTTCCGTTGGATGTGCGCCAGGAGATGATCGCCGCAGCCGTTACCGGCCCTACCCCGGGAAGCTCGTCCAGTTCGGCCTCGGTGGCGGTATTGAGGTTCACCAGCCCAGCCCCGCCGGATTCCCCCGTAGCTGCGGGGCTGGTCCCTCCTGCAGTGGTACTCGAAGAAACACCACCGGACTGATCGGCCGCACCAACCACGATCTGATCGCCGTCGACAAGTTTCTGAGCCAGATTCAGGCCCACCGTCTCCGCTCCGTCGAGCACGCCACCTGCCGCAGCAAGCGCGTCGGCGATGCGCGAGCCCGAATGAAGATTGACAAGCCCAGGCGTGCGCACGAGCCCGACGACACTGACCACCACAGCCTCGGGCGGCTGCTCTGCCACGACGCCGGTCGGTACAGGACTGGCTGATTCACCATCGCCGGCAGTCACATTCTTCTCCGTGACATTCTGGGGCGAGGGCAACGGTGGGACCGCCTGCAGGCTCGGAGAATCCCACCACACGGCGAACAAGCCGATTCCCGTGGCCAGAACTGCAACGATCGCCAACACCCAGGTCGCCGACCGACTCGGGCGCCAACGTGTACCGCGCCAATGTTCGGGCAATCGGTCGAACCGTGACGAGTCGGGCTGAGCTTCGTAGTCGTCCTCGTCGAAGTCCCGAAGCCACTCGGGGGACCTCTCGAAAGATCCTGAATCCTCGAATTCGTCGACGTCCTCGTGTCGCCGCCGGTAGTTGCCGTCCATCGCCGCGAGGCGATCACGCGCCCGCTCGCGCTCCTCGCTGATCCTCATGACTGGACGCTAACGAGAGACCTCGCCGCCAACGACGAACAATTTGTATCTGTGGAGAACTCGCGGATTGTGGAGAAACGATCAGGCGCTCGTGTCGATCTCCGGCAACGGGCACACCACAACACCGATCGCGCCGACACCGACGTGCGCTCCGATAACCGCACTGAAGTCGGTGACGACGGATTCCGCTACATCGGGAATGCGCTCGGCCAACTGTTCGGCTATCCCGTCCGCACGCTCTCGCGCGCGCATGTGATGAACGGCTATCGCCACACGACCAAGACCGGCGCGTTCGACTGCCGAATCCACCAACCGTGCAAGCGCTTTGGTGGTGGTACGTGTCTTCTCGCCGAGCACGAGCTTGCCGTCCACCAGATGCAGAATCGGCTTCATCGCCAATGCAGTGCCCAGCAGTGCGGCCGCGGTTCCGATTCGTCCTCCCCTACGCAGTTGATCAAGTTTGTCGACGACGATGTAGCAGCGCCCACGGCTCGCTACGTCGACCGCCCGGCCGTACGCCTCTTCGAGTGAAGCGCCCTTCTCGGCCAAGCGTGCAGCTTCGAGAGCCGGATAGCCCAAACCCATACCGGCGGACTGTGAATCGACGATCCGGACGGCGCCACCGAATTCCTGGGCTGCGACTCGTCCGGCTTCCCACGTTCCCGACAGTTGACGTGAAATGTGAACGGCGAGAACGCCGTCACCGTCGCTCATGTCCAGGGCGCGTGCATACGCTTCGGACAACTCGGCGGGCGACGCTCCGGCCGTTGTCACTCCCGACAGGTCGCTCGGCATTGCGTCGACGCCCTCTCGCAAGTCGCACCCGTCACGGAGCACGTGGAGCGGAACAACCTGAATGCCACATGCGTCGGCCGACTCCTGCGGAATGCAGGCGGAGGAATCCGTGACGACGACGACCGGCATTCTGCTACCCGACTTCGCTCGGCGGTGCTACCAGTTCCGGCGAAACCACTTTCTGCGCCTCGACCCCGCGAATCGCAGCGATCATCGCGCGGGCTACGCCGACGTGACCGTCCCAACCCCAGTGAATGCCGTCAGGATTGCCGTTCTCGGAAAAGACGTTGTCACGCACTGCATCCGCAAGGTCGACTACGGGAACGTCTTTCTCCGTAGCCCACTCGGTGATCGCGGACACCGCGGCAGGTCGTCCGGCATGCACGCTCGCGTAGGCATCGCTGCGATGCACTGACGGCAAGGTCGCGATCATCGGCAGTTCCGGCCGCATGTACTCCAACGCATTTCGCGAGCTTTCCAGATACTCGACGCTCAGCTTGGGCGGAAGTGCGACCGGGCGGCCCAGAGGTGCAAGCCGCGGCTGCAGCCACTGATAACCCTCGCGCACCACGCGTCGAAGCGCGGGTGGCCGAACGTAGCGGATGGTCTCGCGGAGCGCGGTAGGCAATGGGGACGGCAGCGAGTCCATCCCGCCGACCGCGAACACGACGGCGCCGGCCCGCGGCACCGCCGCCCACACACGAGGATCCTGAGTCAGTGCCCACCACGCGTCGCGACACGTCCATCCGATACGGGCGACCAACTCGACGTCCCAGCCGAGTTCGTCGGCCACGATGTTGGGCCAGATGCGTGGATGATCTGCCGCGAGGCCGCCTTTGGGGCCGAAATACGACAGCGAATCCGCGAGTACGAGGAGGACGGGGCGCTGCCCGTCGGCACTTTCAGAGGACGTCATTTGCGACACTCGCAGAAGCATTCCATACGTCGAGTCGCCACTCGATCGACTTGACGTCACCATGTCCACTGAGTTGCACCCAACTGGTGTTTCCCAATCCGCCGAGGACGGCCCAGCGATCGACGGGTAAGTCGAGCAATGCCGCTGTCAGTGCCGCGATCAAGCCTCCGTGCGCCACCAGAACCACGGGCCGCTCGGCCCAGTCCGGGTGCGTGTCGAGCAATTCGTGAACTACGGGGAGGCTGCGATTCGCGACGTCGATTCGGCTTTCGCCGCCGGGCGGCGCCAACGTGGCATCCGCTCGCCACGCAGATCGCACACCGGGAGTGCGCTCGTCGACGTCATGATGAGTCAGGCCCTGCCATTCCCCCAGGTGTGTCTCACGCAGACGCGTGTCGGTGAGGACCGGAAGTCCGGCGGCATCACCGACAGCGACGGCCGTGAAGTACGCCCGACGCAGATCCGAGGACACGATCGTCAACGGCCTGCGATCGGCGATCACCGGACCTGCACTCTTGGCCTGCGTGCGCCCCAACTCCGACAGGTCGGTGTCGAGTTGCCCCTGCATCCGAGAGTCGGCGTTGTATTCGGTCTGTCCGTGACGCAGCAGGATGAGCCGGCGGACAGGGTTCGACGCCGCACTGGGCGCCGACGAAGTCACAGCGAGGGATCCTGCGCGTCCGGCTCGGAAACCGTGTCGGTCTCGAACACCGTGTTGGCGTCGGCGGGGCCGGGACGGTTCTGTCCGAGGCCTTCGACCTCGACCGTCGGGCAGTCCTTCCACAGACGATCGAGAGCGTAGAAGTTGCGCTCCTCGTCATGCTGGACGTGGACGACGATGTCGGCGTAGTCGAGCAGTGCCCAGCGGCCCTCGCGGGTGCCTTCACGGCGGACCGGCTTGTGTCCCGCTTCGCGGAGACGGTCTTCGATGTTCTCGACAATCGAGTTGACCTGACGCTCGTTCGTCGCAGATGCGATGACGAAGCAGTCCGTGATGACCAGCTGTTCGGACACATCGAGCACCACCACTTCGGTGGCCAGCTTCTCGTCGGCTGCCAAGGCCGCGATGCGTGCCATGTCGATGGCTTCGGTGTTTGCGCTCACTCGATGTTCTCCAGTTTCGTCTTCAGAAAGTACTTGTTGTTCTCGGCTAGCTCGATTCGGCGCCCGGGACGGCTTCCGACTTCCCCGGTGCGGGCTCCGACATCGTTGTAGCTCCGTCGCGGCGCTCCGCGTCGACAGGTCGATACAGGTTCCGCTTCGAGATGTACTGCACCACTCCGTCCGGCACCAGGTACCAGACGGGGCGGTCTTCACTTGCCCGACGCCGACATTCGGTCGACGAAATGGCAAGTGCCGGAATCTCTATCAACGTGACCGCGTCGGCGGGCATGGTGTCGAGGTGACCGGCCAGGTGCTCTGCATTGAGATCGAAACCCGGTCGCGATACCCCGACGAACTTCGCCAATGCGAACAACTCTTCCCAATCTTGCCAGGAAAGGATGCTGGCCAGCGCATCGGCACCGGTGATGAAGAAGAGTTCGGCGTCAGGGTGGTAGGCCCGGAGGTCTCGCAGCGTGTCCACGGTGTACGTCACTTTTTCACGGTCGACGTCGACCCGAGAGACGGAAAACCGCGGGTTGGAGGCGGTGGCGATGACCGTCATGAGGTACCGGTCCTCGGCAGGACTGACGCCCTTCCCCTGCTTCTGCCAAGGCCGTCCGGTGGGGACGAAGATCACTTCGTCGAGTCCGAACCGGTCGGCGACCTCACTGGCCGCAACGAGGTGGCCATGGTGAATGGGGTCGAAGGTGCCACCCATCACTCCTAGGCGTCGAGCACGTTCCACCGATAGTCCCTTCTGCACGAGTGTCGAGCTTACGGGTCAGACCGGCAGCAGACGGGACACGACGTCGGCAAGCTGCTGGGCCGAGCGGCACTCGTGCATGCTGATGACCTCGTTGTAGACCTTCGCCGCGGAGTCACCCGTTCCCCATTGCCCCTTCGGCTCGGGGTTGAGCCAGTGCGCGTGCTTGGCTACTGCCACCATCTGCGACAGCGACTGAAGGTTGGGATCGCGGTAGTTGTTGCGACCGTCGCCGAGTACCAGTAGCGACGTGCGACTGGTGATCGACTGCGCAAACTTCTCCTGGAACACTCCGAAGGCGTGTCCGTAGTCTGAGTGGCCGTCGTAGGTGATCAGTTCGGCCTCACGCACCATCCGTGACATCGCTGATCCGAGGTCTGCGTTCGAGTCGAAGAACCGCGTGACCTCGTCGGTCGTGTCGATGAACGAGAACACCCGCACGCGCGAGAACTGCTCACGCAAAGCGTTCACGAGCAGCAGAGTGAAATGGCTGAACCCCGCCACCGAGCCGGACACGTCGCACATCACCACAAGTTCGGGCCGCGCCCGCTTCGGCTTGCGCTGCACCAGATCGATCGGCACTCCGCCCGTCGACATGGACTTGCGCAACGTACGACGTAGGTCGATCGAACCCGCGCGAGAGCGGCTACGACGCACGGCGAGACGACTGGCCAACAAGCGAGCCAGGGGTGCGACGTTCTTCTTCAGCGTGGTGAGTTCGGCATCGGACGCTCGCAAGAAGTCGACTTCCTCGGCGAGTTTCGGAACGCCGTACGTGGCGACCCGCTCCTTGCCCAAATTCTCGGCTGTGCGTCGACGCGTTTCCTTCTCGACCATCTTGCGGAAGTCCGCGATGCGCTGCGCTGCCGTGCGCTTGGCGACCTCGGACTGGTAGTCGGAGTTGTCCTTGCCCTCTGACCCGGAACCCTCCTGGTTGCCGAGCAGGCCCTGCAGGATCTTGTTGAGCAACGTCTCCGGGGCGACGTCGCGCAGCGCCTGGTAGGCGGAGAACGACGGGCCGTTACTCGACTGGTACTGCCCGAGTTCCTCGACCATCGCGGCGGTCAGGAGTTCGGTCATCTCCATCGCCTCGTCACTGCCGTCTGTCAGCAGTTCGGCGATCAGCTCACGCAATGCCTGCAGGTCGATCGAGCCGTCTGGCTTGCGCGGCAGTGTGACGTCGACGTCGCCGACCGCACGGTCACCGATCGCCTTGGGGAACCACAGGTCGAAGACGGCGTCGAACGTCGCCCGGTGGGTCGGCCTGCGCAGGAGCGAGCATGCCAGCCCTTCACGAAGCGCTTCACGATCGAGCAGGTCGAGAACAGACATGACCTGACCGGCGTCGACTGTCTCGGACGGGCCGACCATGATTCCGCGTCGTCGCAGAGCCTCGACAAAATCGACGAGGTGACCGGGAATCCCGTGCGGCGCTGCCAGGCCGCCAGGTGAGAGCGGCGACGTCGATGCTGCGGGAGCCATGTCAGACCTCAGTTCAGCCGAAGTTCAGCGGCGGCACGCACCTGGTCCGACTGGTGCTTGAGGATCACGCCGAGCGTGGCGCGAACGGCATCGTCGTCGAGAGTGTCCATGCCCAGAGCAAGAAGGGTGCGTCCCCAGTCGATGGTCTCGGATACCGAAGGGACCTTCTTGAGCTGCATTCCGCGAAGAACACGAATGGTGTTGACCAGCTGCTCGGCAATCGCTTCAGGAAGCTCCGGCACACGGCTTGCGAGGATGCGACGCTCGAGGTCGGCGTCCGGGAAATCGAGATGCAGGAAGAGGCAACGACGCTTCAGAGCCTCCGAGAGTTCACGAGTGGCATTCGAGGTCAACACCGTGAACGGCTTGCGGGTGGCGGTGATCGTTCCGAGCTCGGGGATCGTGACCGCGAAGTCGCTGAGCACTTCGAGGAGCAGACCTTCGATCTCGACGTCTGCCTTGTCCGTCTCGTCGATCAACAGCACCGTCGGGTCCTCGCGGCGAATGGCCTTGAGCAGTGGACGTGCGAGCAGGAACTCCTCCGAGAAGACATCCGCCTTCGTCGAGTCCCAGCTGTGGTCGACCGCGACATCACCCCTCGCTCCGCTCGCCCCGCCCGACTGAATCCGAAGAATCTGCTTCGCGTGGTTCCACTCGTACAGCGCACGAGCCTCGTCGACGCCCTCGTAGCACTGCAGACGCACCAGTTCTGCGCCCGTGGTCTGGGCGACTGCGCGGGCGAGTTCCGTCTTTCCGACACCGGCCGGGCCCTCGATGAGCAGCGGCTTGCCCAGACGATCGGCCAGGAAGACTGCCGTCGCGGTGGCCTTGTCGGACAGATAGCCGGTTTCGGCCAGCCGTTCGATCACGTCGTCGACGGTCGAGAAGAACGGCGTCGTGTCGGGAAGTGCTCGGTCCACGGTTAACTCCTTGAGAGGTGGGGCAAGTCTGGTGAACTTTTCAGGCGGGTCGGGTATGCCCGTCGCCCCAGACGATCCACTTGGTGGACGTCAGTTCCGGCAGCCCCATGGGGCCACGCGCGTGCAGTTTCTGGGTGGAGATGCCGATCTCGGCGCCGAACCCGAACTGCTCACCGTCGGTGAAGGCAGTCGACGCGTTGACCATCACTGCCGCAGCGTCGACTCGAGCGGTGAACTCGCGGGCAGCCGAGAGATCGGACGTCACGATGGCTTCGGTGTGGCCGGTTCCGTACTGGTCGATGTGCTCGACGGCAGCGTCCAAGTCCTTGACGACCTTGAGGGCGACGTCGAGGGTGAGGTATTCCTTCGACCAGTCGTCCTCGGTCGCGGGAACCAGTCCCGGCAGATCACCGTGCACGACGACGTCGTGCATCTGGAGCGCTTGGAGCAGCTTCGGCACGGCCGTCTCGGCAATAGCGGCGTCGACCAGCACCGTCTCTGCCGTGTTGCACACACTGGGCCGACGGGTTTTGGAGTTGAGAAGAATCTTCTCGGCCATCAGTAGATCGGCGGCCGAGTGAACATAGACGTGGCAGTTACCGACACCGGTCTCGATGGTGGGGACAGTGGCATCACGCACGACGGCGCTGATCAGGCCGGCACCGCCGCGCGGGATGACTACATCGACGAGGCCGCGGGCCTGGATGAGGTGCGTGACCGTCGACCGATCCGCACTCGGCAGAAGTTGAACGGAGTCCTCGGGGAGCCCCTGAGCAACCAACGACGCGCGTAGCGCCTCCACCAACGCTTCGTTGGACTTGACTGCCGAGGACGAACCACGAAGCAGCGCAGCATTTCCCGACTTGAGAGTCAGCCCGAAAGCGTCGACGGTAACATTGGGGCGAGCCTCGTAGACCATGCCGACGACACCGAGCGGAACGCGCTGCTGACGTAGTTCCAAACCGTTCGGCAGAGTGGATCCACGAAGCACTTCACCGATCGGATCGGGTAGTCCGGCAACCTGACGCAAACCCGACGCGATGCCCTCGATCCGGTCAGCGGTCAGACGAAGACGGTCGAGCAGCGATTCCTCGGTGCCGCCCGCCTTCGCGGTGTCGATATCGAGAGCGTTGGCCGCGAGAATCCGATCACTTGCCGCGAGTACCGCGTCGGCTGCGGCGTTGAGCGCAGCATCCTTCTGCGCGGTGGTCAGCAGAGCCAGGACGCGCGAAGCCTTACGGGCTCGGCGTGCGGCGTCGTGCACGACGGACTTGGTGTCGGACGCATTCGAGTCGACGGTTTCTGCGTTGGATGTCACAGCGGTCATGAATACACATTAACCACCCACCGCGGCGGCCTGCTCGGCGGAACAAGGCTGTGACCACCGGAGAACATTTCGGCGGACCGCCGGGGAACATTCCGGCGGACCGCCGGGGAACAATTCCGGCACGCGACACTGTTGCACCCACCGACCTTCTTCTTCGAGTCAGGAGCCATCCGTGAGTGTGTTGTTCGAGCCTTTGACCCTGCGCGGCGTCACCATCCCGAACCGCGTCTGGATGGCACCGATGTGCCAGTACTCCGCTGACGTCATCGGCGACCAGGTCGGAGTGCCCAACGAGTGGCATCGCACGCATCTGGTGAGCCGTGCAATCGGCGGCACCGGCCTGATTCTCACCGAGGCGACGGCCGTCAATCCCGAAGGCCGCATATCGGCAGCTGATCTGGGGATCTGGAACGACACGCAGGCGCAAGCCTTCGCCGAGATCAACGCGCAACTCGCGTACTTCGGCGCAGTGCCCGGAATTCAGCTGGCGCACGCCGGACGCAAAGCGTCGACGCAGGTTCCGTGGCGCGGAGGCAAGAGCCTGCCGGCCGACGACCGTCTCTCCTGGCAGACAGTGGCTCCCAGCGCGGTTCCGTTCGGTCATCTCGCCGATCCGGTCGAGCTCACCACCGAGGGCATCGAAAAGGTCGTCGCGGACTTCGCAGCGGCGGCAACCCGTGCATTGAAGGCCGAATTCAAGGTCGTGGAAATTCACGCGGCTCACGGATACCTGATCCATCAGTTCCTCTCCCCCGAGAGCAACAAGCGGACCGACCGCTACGGCGGCAGCTTCGAGAACCGCATCCGGTTGCTCCTCGAAATCCTGAGCGCAGTCCGCGAGGTGTGGCCGGCCGAGCTACCGCTCTTCGTCCGGGTCTCGGCGACCGATTGGCTCACGGAAGAACGTGGGCTCGAGGTCGACAGCTGGACCGCCGATCAGACCGTTGCCCTCGCCAACATCCTCTCCGACTACGGAGTCGATCTCGTCGACGTCTCCACCGGCGGTAATTCACCGGCGGCGCAGATTCCGGTGGAACCGGGATATCAGGTTCCGTTCGCCCGTCGCCTGCAGAACGAGAGCCTGCTACCGGCCGCCGCCGTGGGCCTCATCACCGACCCCGAACAAGCCGAGAAGATCGTCGAGGACGGTAGCGCCGTAGCTGTGCTCCTCGGCCGCGAGCTGCTGCGTGATCCCTACTGGGCGCGCCGGGCGGCCCGGGAACTGAACGCCGAGGTAGGACCACATATCCCGTCGCAGTACGCCCGTGCCTTCTAGCCCGAAAATCGGCTCCCGCGCACAACTTTGATAGCGTAAGCGTCTTACTTGCCGGTAGTCCGGAGCCCTGTGGGCTCCGGACACTGCCGCGGGCCAGAGCCGTGCGACGGGGGTCGCAACGAGCCACAGGGCACGCGGACGCTCGATTTCCCGACCGGCTCATCGGCGAGTGGGCAACGAAAAGATGCGTGCATCAGGTACGTGCCCCGCTCGGTTCGATGATTGCGCTGGGGAGCGCATGTCATGACTACACCAGAGAACTCGATCAGCGCTCTCGAAGTGGCCGAATCACCCGATGTCTGCGTCACCGACAATGCGTCCGTCAAGCGCGCTGTCAAGGCAACGATGCTCGGAAATGCCATGGAGTGGTTCGATTTCGGCGTTTACGCATATCTAGCTACCACTATAGGAAAAGTGTTCTTCCCGGACGCGAGCGGCAGCGCTCAACTCCTCTCTACCTTTGCAATTTTTGCGGCAGCCTTCATCGTCCGCCCACTCGGCGGATTGTTCTTCGGTCCACTCGGTGACCGCATCGGACGCAAGAAAGTCCTGGCCACCACCATCATTCTGATGGCGGGCAGCACCTTCGCCATCGGCCTCATCCCGAGCTACGAATCCATCGGTATCGCCGCCCCGATCCTGCTGGTACTCCTACGCCTACTGCAGGGCTTTTCCACCGGCGGCGAATACGGCGGAGCCAGTACGTTCGTCGCCGAATACGCACCGGACAAGCGCCGCGGTTTCTTCGCCAGCTTCCTCGAATTCGGGACTCTGGCAGGATATGTGGCGGCAGCGGGCATCGTGACGATCATCCAGACCGTCGTCAGTGCCGAGGACCTACTCCAGTGGGGCTGGCGCATCCCCTTCCTCATTGCCGGACCTCTGGGTCTCATCGGCCTGTACCTCCGTCTGCGTTTGGAGGAAACCCCCGCATTCCAGATGATGGAGCAGGCCGAAGAGCGCTCCCTCGCAGATGAATCCACAGGCAAGAAACTACGCGAAACTCTCGTCGACAACTGGCGTCCGCTTGTTCTGTGCATCGTCCTGGTGGCCACGTACAACATCGCTCACTACGGACTGCTCAGCTACATGCCGACGTATCTGACCAACACGTTGGGTTACGACGAATCCCACGGACTCGTTCTGATGATCATCGTCATGATCGTGATGATGATGGGAATCAGCTACGTCGGAAAGTTCTCGGACCGCGTCGGGCGTAAACCCTTGCTGCTCAGCGGTTTCATCGGATTCTTCGTCCTGTCCCTGCCTGCCTACCTTCTGATCGGCGTCGGCAACTACGTGACGGTCTTCCTGGGACTCGCAATTCTCGGCGGCTTGCTCCTGCTGTTCGTCGGTGTGTTCCCGTCCGTGCTTCCCGCACTCTTTCCGACCGGAATCAGGTACGGCGGCTTGGCAATCGGATACAACCTCGCGGTCTCCATCTTCGGCGGGACCACTCCCCTGGTGCTCACCGCCCTCGAAAGTGCAACGGGCAGCAACTTGGTCGCACCGATGTACATGATGATCGCCGCCGTGATCGGCGGTATCGCAGTCCTGATGATCCCCGAGACCGCACGCAAGCCACTCGACGGCTCTCCGCCCTCTGTCGCCACCGACGAGGAAGCACGTCGGATCATCCGCAAGGTTCGTCGAAAGAGAATGAAGGCCGATAACCTCGAGGTATGAGCACGCCTCGAATCGTCGTCGTCGGCAGTATCAACATGGATCTGACCACGTCAGTGTCCAGATTCCCCGCTCCGGGAGAAACGCTACTCGGCACTGCCTTTGCCACCGCGGCGGGAGGCAAAGGCAGCAACCAGGCCATCGCCGCCGCGAAAGCCGGTGGGGACGTGTCGTTCGTCGGCGCGGTCGGCGACGACGGTTTCGGCACCCAATTGCGCGAGACCCTGCAAGACGCCGGGGTCGACACCGCGTTGCTTCGTAGTGTCGACGGCCCGAGTGGCGTTGCCGCCATCACCGTGAGCGCGGACGCGGAGAACAACATCATCGTCGTCCCGGGCGCCAATTCCTCGGTCACCTCGTTGTCAGAAGCAGACCTCGACGCGATCGCACACGCCGACGTTCTCCTGTGCCAACTCGAAATACCCCTCGACACGGTCACCGCAGCGGCCCGGCACGCGCGTGCCAACGGAACAACTGTCATCCTCAATCCTTCGCCGGTACACGACCTTCCGGGCGCCCTGATCGAGTCTGTCGACATCCTGATCGTCAACCAGACCGAGTCGGAGCAGTTGGCCGCGGTCACCGGTCGCGTCCGATACCTCGTCACGACGCTCGGGGCCGGCGGCGCGGATCTCCGGTCGGGCGAGGAGACAATCCACGCCGACTCCCCGGCCGTGACACCCGTGGATACAACTGGCGCAGGCGATGCTTTCACCGGCGCCTTCGCCGTGGAGTGGGTGCAGGGCCAGGACCGCGCCCTGCAGTTCGCTGCCACGGCGGGAAGTCTGGCGACGACGGTCCGCGGCGCGTCGGTGTCGTCACCCACTCGCGCTGCGATCGAAAAAGTCCTGAACCGACAGCTTGACTCTGACACCGTGTGAGGTCGTAAACCTGTAGGTATCGGGTTTGTGAGAGAGAAACGGGGCGAGCAAGGATGTTGAGCATCGGAGACTTCGCGAGAGCAGGTCGTGTGTCGGTGCGCATGCTCCGCCACTACGACGCCATCAGTCTGCTCAGACCCGCGAGGGTCGACGCATCCACCGGCTATCGCTCGTACACCGCGGCCCAGTTGGCGCTGCTCAACCGCATCGTCGCTCTCAAGGAGTTGGGCCTGACTCTGGCCCAGGTCCAGCAAGTGGTGGAGTCAGCGGTCACCGTCGACGAGATCCGCGGGATGCTCACGCTTCGCCGAGCAGAACTCGAAACCCGAATCCAGGAAGACACCGCGCGACTGGCGCATGTACAGGCGCGCCTACGGATCATCGAAAGTGAGGGACAGATGTCCGCATACGAGGTTGTGATCAAGTCAGTTCCGGCGCTGCGGGTCGCGGAGTTGACCGGTACCGCCAAGACGATGGATCCGTCGTCGATCGGCCCGGTGGTTCGCGGGTTGTACGAGCGCCTTTGTACCGGTTTGGATCGTGCCGGTATCGCCGCGATCGGACCCGCTGTCGCTTACTACGAGGATGCCGGTGACGACGAGAACGTCGTCGTCCATGCGGCGCTACCGGTAGACGCGAATCCCGATGGCGACTACGAGTTCGCTGTGGTGGACCTGCGGGCCGAAGAGCACGTGGCCTCGCTGCTGCACAAGGGTTCGATGGACAACTGCCTGCCCGCTTATCAGGCGTTGGCCCAATGGATCGACGCAGCGGGATACCTCAATGCCGGCCCCAGCCGTGAGGTGACGCTGGCGTGCCCGGAGGATGTCGACGGCTGGGTCACCGAACTGCAGGAACCTGTTGCCAAGGCCTGAAGCCCGCACGTGTCGGCAGGGTCGTGCACCATGGGGTCCATGACCACCGCCACTGCCCCAGCCATGCGCGACGAAGCCGAGCGGCTGCTCCGCGAACTCGCGGGGCCGGATGCCCGCCTACGCGAGGACCAGTGGACGGCCATCGAGGCGCTGGTGGTGCAGCGCAAACGCGCGCTCGTCGTACAGCGGACCGGCTGGGGCAAATCTGCGGTCTACTTCATCTCGGCGAAGCTGCTCCGGGCAACGGGCCACGGCCCCACCGTCATCGTCTCTCCGTTGTTGGCCCTGATGCGAAACCAGGTCAGTTCTGCCGAACGTGCCGGAGTGCGCGCCGCAACCATCAATTCGGGCAACGTCACCGAATGGGACGACATCCATGCCCGCGTCGCAGCCAATGATCTCGACGTCCTTCTGGTCAGCCCCGAGCGCCTGAACAACCCTGACTTCCGCGATCAGGTGCTCCCGGCCCTGGCAGCTGATGCCGGCCTGGTCGTAGTCGACGAGGCTCACTGCGTTTCCGACTGGGGCCACGACTTCCGTCCCGACTACCGCCGCATCAGGACCTTGATCGCCGAACTCGGCGAGGGCATTCCCGTCCTCGCAACCACGGCGACGGCCAACAACCGCGTCGTCGAGGACGTGTCCGCCCAACTCGGCGTCGGCGGTGAGGAAACCCTCGTCCTTCGCGGCGGGCTCGAACGCGAATCGCTTCACCTCTCTGTAGTCCACATTCCGGAGGCGACGGCGCGCGCTGCCTGGCTTGCCGACATGCTCGAGACGCTGCCGGGTTCGGGCATCATCTACACGCTGACGGTTTCGGCCGCGCGCGACCTCGCAAGCCTGCTCTCCGAGCGCGGCCATACCGTCGCCGCCTACACGGGCCAGACCGATCCCACTGAACGTGAATCTCTCGAGCAGGACTTGTTGGGTAATCGCGTCAAGGCTCTGGTGGCCACCTCGGCACTCGGGATGGGCTTCGACAAGCCTGATCTCGGGTTCGTCGTCCACCTCGGCGCACCGTCGTCGCCGATCTCGTACTACCAGCAGGTGGGCCGCGCCGGTCGTTCCACCGACAGGGCAGACGTGATCCTCCTGCCTGGCGCCGAGGACAAGCAGATCTGGAGTTACTTCGCCTCGGTCGCCTTCCCCCGCGAGCACCTGGTCCGCAGCGTCATCGAACACCTCGACACCGAAAAGGCCACGTCGACACCGGCACTCGAACCTCTGGTGGAGCTCAATCGCACGCGTCTCGAGATGGTCCTCAAAGTCCTCGACGTCGACGGCGCGGTCAAACGCGTCAAGGGCGGGTGGATCAGCACCGGCGAACCCTGGGTGTACGACGCCGAGCGCTACGGCCGACTCGACGACGCTCGCCAGGCCGAGCAGGCCGCAATGGTCGAGTACCAGAGCATCACGACGTGTCGAATGACCTTCCTGCGTGAACAACTCGACGATCCTGGTCTGACCTCGGAGAACTCACAGTGCGGTCGCTGTGACAACTGCACAGGCAATCGCTACGACACCACTGTCGACACCGCCGCCCTCGACGAGACTCGGGCGCGCTTGCAGCGCCCCGGATTCGACCTGGAGCCGCGCAAGATGTGGCCGACCGGCCTGAGCAAGCTGGGCGTCAAGCTGTCCGGGAAGATCACCGAGGGGCCCGAAACCGGGCGCATTCTCGGACGGATGTCGGACCTGGGCTGGGGTCAACGTCTCCGCGCGCTTTTCGACGGTCCCGACGCCGAGGTACCCGATGCGGTGGTCAGCGCGTGTATCAGCGTTCTGGCCGCCTGGAATTGGGCCGAGCGACCCACCGGTGTCATGGCCCTCGAATCCACGACGCATCCTTTGTTGGTGTCGAGCCTGGCTGCCAAGTTGGCCGAGGTCGGGCGATTGACCGACCTGGGCACCCTTCGCTTGCGGCCCGACCACCCTCCGGTGTCGGCAGCGAACTCCGCCTACCGCGTGTCCGGACTGGTCGATGTTTGGGAAGTCCCGGACATGAGTATCCATCAGGGACCAATACTTCTTGTCGACGCAATCGCTGATACCGGTTGGACTTTCACGATGGCCGCACGCGCACTTCGACAGGCTGGTGCGCACTCGGTACTTCCGTTGGCACTCGCGAGCCCGAAATAGCGAGTTTTTGCCCGAAATAGTCGCTCGGACAACGGCAAAAGTTACATAATGTGAGCACCATCACATTCATGTCCTCACCTGGGGCGCAACGGGTTCCACACGGCCCGAAACGGACATCTGCATGACTTCGCCAGCAATGATTGTTACGTTCAGATGACCGATGAAGCCTGTTGATACGAGAGCTATCCCGACCACCGCGCCGGACGCGGTGTTGTTCAGAAGCCCACAGATCGATGACGGAGTCCGGCTCTGGGAGATCGCACGTGATTCGAAGGTGCTCGACCTCAATTCGAGTTATGCATACCTGTTGTGGTGCAGGGATTTCAGCGCGACGTCCATCGTCGCGGAGGTAGACGGCCGCGTAGTCGGATTCGTTTCCGGTTATACCCGTCCCAGCGCTCAGGAAACCCTGTTCGTGTGGCAAGTGGCGGTCGACGAAGACCAGCGCGGCAAGGCAATTGCTGCCCGCATGCTGTCCGACTTGATGGATCGCACTGCCCCGCTGGGTGTTACACATCTGGAGACGACGATCAGCCCCGACAACGAGGCTTCGATCGCACTCTTCACCGCGCTCGCACGTCGGCGCGAAGTACCGATAACCAGGCAGACCTTGTTCTCGCCCAACGATTTTCCCGATGGACACGAAGCCGAAGATCTTTACACGATCGGCGCCTAGCGCACTTCGCGCTCGGCATACAGCATGCCCCGGAGGAACAAAGAAGATATGAATATCAACGAAGCAAGCATTTTCGAAACCCTCGAGTCCGAGGTTCGCAGCTACTGCCGTGACTGGCCCGCAGTGTTCACCAGCGCATCCGGATCCTGGATTCGTGACGAGAACGGACGCGACTACCTCGATTTCTTCGCTGGTGCCGGCGCCCTCAACTACGGCCACAACAACCCGGTGCTCAAGTCCGCACTGGTCGACTACATCATGAGCGACGGCATCACGCACGGCCTCGACATGTCGACAGTCGCCAAACGCGAATTCCTCGAGACCTTTCAGCGCAACATCCTCGAGCCGCGCGGCCTGGACTACAAGGTCCAGTTCCCCGGCCCGACCGGATCGAACACCGTCGAGGCTGCACTGAAGCTGGCCCGCAAGGTCACCGGACGTTCGGCAGTCATCAACTTCACCAACGCATTTCACGGAATGACACTTGGTGCACTCTCCGTGACCGGCAACTCGATGAAGCGCGCGGGCGCCGGTGTCCCCCTCGTGCACACGACACCGATGCCCTTCGACAACTACTTCGACGGCGTCACCGAGGACTTCCAGTGGTTCTCCCGCGTTCTCGATGATTCCGGCAGTGGAATCAACCGCCCCGCGGCAGTGATCGTCGAAACCGTGCAGGGTGAAGGTGGCGTCAATGTCGCTCGCCCCGAATGGCTTCGGGCGCTGGCAACACTGTGCTCGGATCGCGGAATCCTGTTGATCGTCGACGACGTCCAGATGGGTTGCGGCCGTACCGGCCCGTTCTTCTCCTTCGAAGAGGCCGGAATCGTTCCCGACATCGTCACGTTGTCCAAGTCGATCAGCGGCTACGGAATGCCGATGGCGCTCACGCTGTTCAAGCGTGAACTCGACGTCTGGGGACCGGGCGAGCACAACGGCACATTCCGCGGCAACAACCCGGCGTTCGTCACCTCCAAGGTGGCACTCGACCACTACTGGTCCGACGACGCCCTCACCAAGACGACGTTGAAGAAGGGCGCACGCATCAGCGAATGCTTCGCCAACCTCTCCGATCAGTTCCCCGGCGAGGTCTCGCACCGCGGGCGTGGCTTGGTTCAGGGCCTCGTCTTCGAACAGCCCGAGCGCGCCGGCAAGGTCTGCCAGTTGGCATTCGACGAGGGATTGCTCGCCGAGACCTCCGGACCCTCCGACCAGGTTGTGAAACTGCTTCCCGCACTGACGATTACCGACGACGAGCTCGAGCACGGCCTCTCCATTCTGGCCGAGGCGACACTCAAGGTCTGCAGCTAGAGGAAGGACTCTCCCATGATCGTTCGCACCACCACCGAGATCACCGACACCGACCGCGACATCACGAGTGAGGACGGAAACTGGCGCAGCAAGCGCATCGTCCTCGGCGGCGACCGCGTCGGGTTCTCGTTCCACGAGACCACCATCAAGGCGGGTTCGGTCAACGAGTTCCATTACGCCAACCACGTCGAGGCTGTCTGGCTCGTCGAGGGCACCGGCAAGCTGATCGACCTCGACAACAACAAGGAATACGATCTCGCACCGGGGTCGATGTACCTGCTCAACGGCCACGAGCGTCACCGCGTCGAGCCGGACACGCAGATGCGCATGCTGTGCGTGTTCAATCCGCCGGTCACCGGGCGTGAGGTGCACGACGAGAACGGTGTCTACCCACTGGTGGAGGTCCCCGCGTAGCGTCTAGTCATGGCGACTGACACCTCTCCACGCGTAGCGATCGGCCCCGTCCCCGATGCACTGCTCGACAGCGCGGTGCTTCGGGGCGGCGGTCTGATCAGTCCGATCGACACTGCGGACGCCCTGATCTGGGCGGGCTCACCCGAGACCTTTCCGTCGGAGTTACCGGCGTCGGTCAGGTGGGTGCAGCTTCCGTCGGCGGGAATCGAGGATTGGTTCGACTCCGGTGTGATTCCGAGGGACACAGAAATCACGTGGACCTCGGCGGCCGGTGCATTTTCGGCGTCGGTGGCCGAGCATGCACTCATGCTTCTCTTGGCCGGAGTTCGTCACTTGCCTGCACACATCGAGGCTCGAACGTGGCGTCAGTTCGAGTTCTTTCCCAAGATCGGCACCCTCCGTGGCTCGACGGTTGCGATCATCGGCGCAGGCGGTATCGGCCGCGCGCTGATTCCGATGCTGGCCGCGCAGGGGGCGGACAGCATCGCAGTCAATCGTTCCGGTAGCCCGGTCCCCGGGGCGATCTCCACGTACCCCGCATCCAGAATGGATGAAATCTATTCTCGCGCAGATCACTTCGTGATTGCTGCGCCCGCCACCCCGGCCACCCGTCACCTCGTGGGTCGTGCGCAGTTGGCGGCGATGCAACCCCATTCCTGGGTGATCAATGTCGCGCGCGGATCACTGGTCGACACCGACGCACTGGTCGAGGCCATCGAGTCGGAACAGATCGGCGGCGCCGGTCTCGACGTCACCGATCCCGAACCCCTCCCGGACGGTCACCCACTGTGGGATCTGACGAATGCGATCATCACACCCCACGATTCCAATCCGCCAGGCGTTCGCCCCGCCGCGTTCGCGGATCACGTCTCCAAGAACGTGACCCGCTTCGCGAAGGGTGAGGCGCTGGCTGCCCTCGTGGACCCCGTAGCCGGATACTGAGCACGCCGCCGAAGCTCGAATGCTCGGACGACGGTTGCCACAAATTACTGTGACGACTGCGTCTCCGGAAAGAAAAGCGCCCGCGCCCGGCGAGCGACCTCTTCGGCAGGTACATCCTCGACCTTCGTGCATACTGCCCACCTGTGGCCGAACGGATCGAGAAACACTCCATGCCGGTCGCCCGAAAATGTATCGGCCACAGCCGTGACCAGCGTGCCTCCCTCGGCGACTGCCCGAGCGACAAACTCGTCCGTGTCCTCGGTGTAGACGACGATCGACGAATGCACCCAGCCGTCCTGCGGTGATTTGAGACCGAAGTCCGGCATCTCCTGCGAAAGCTGCAGCATCGAATCGCCGATCCGGATCTCCGCATGCATGAGGGAGCCGTCAGGTGCGTTCATCGCATCGACTATCTCAGCTCCAAGTGCTCGTTTGTAGTAGTCGAGTGCGGCATGGCCGTCCGGCACCGCAAGGTAGGGAGTGATCGTGCGGTAACCAGCAGGGATCGGGTTCACTGTGTTCATGTGTACGAGTATCGGCGATCGCACACGTGTTCTATTGAACATTTCGGACTTCCTCCGCGCCTCCGTCTCGCACACGCGCCTATCCTGGAACGGTGCCTACCGACAACAGCCGCCTCGACGCCCTCCCCGAGCTCCTGGCCGGCCGTCGCCTGGCAGTTCTGACGGGCGCCGGCATCTCCACCGACTCCGGAATCCCGGACTACCGCGGACCTGATTCACCCCCGCGCAATCCGATGACGTTCCAACAGTTCATCGGCGATCCGGCGTTTCGGCGGCACTACTGGGCGCGCAACCACATCGGCTGGCGATACATGGACAGCTCCCGCCCCAACCAGGGCCACCGGGCCGTCGCGGCACTGGAACGAACAGGGCGAGCCGTCGGCGTGATCACCCAGAACGTCGACCTCCTGCACACCAAGGCCGGCGCGCGAAACGTCATCGACCTCCACGGCACCTACGCGCAGGTTCGATGCCTGAGCTGCCAGCGGCTGATCTCCCGCACCACTCTCGCGGAGAGGCTGGAAGAAGCCAATCCCGGATTCGCCGAAACAGTCGCTGCTGCAACAGGAGTCGAAATCGCACCCGACGCAGATGCCGTGATCGAATCCACCGCACACTTTCGCGTCGTGGATTGCGCCGTGTGCGGTGGCTTACTCAAACCGGACATCGTCTACTTCGGCGAATCCGTCCCCAAGGAACGCGTCGCCCGTGCATACAGCCTTGTCGACCAATCCGACGCACTGTTGGTAGCCGGGTCGTCGTTGACCGTGATGTCCGGCCTACGTTTCGTCCGGCATGCCGCCAAGACCGGGAAGCCGATCGCCATCGTCAATCGAGGCACGACTCGCGGCGACGAATTCGCCGACCTCAAGCTCGAAGTCGGTTGCGCTGAAGCACTTTCCGCCCTCGTCGAGCACGAAAGCTACAGCGCCACCAAGTCGTCCGCGTGAACCACAGGACGCTGCATGTCGGCCGGTAGATCGGTGGTGGAGCGCCCCAGGATCTCCTCGATCTCCGCAGCGTCGAACGCAACGACACCCCGGGCGACGGGCTTCTCCCCCGGCCCCATCAGGGACACGACGTCGCCGGCGTGGAAGTCACCGGATACACCGACGATGCCAGCGGACAGCAGGCTTCGACGCTTGGACACGACCGCGCGGACGGCGCCTTCGTCGAGGTGGAGGTCACCCGATGTGTCAGCGGCGTGACGAACCCAGAATCGGCGGGCCGACAATCGCGTCGGCCGGGGCGCAAATGCCGTTCCGACATCGGCACCACTGAGTGCCTGCGCAGCGTCCGATGCCGCCGCGAGCAGAACCGGCACGCCGGAATCAGCGGCCAGGCGTGCTGCTGAGAGCTTCGACGCCATGCCTCCGGTACCGAGGGCGCCACCCGAACCGGCAACCACACCGTCGAGATCCTCGGGACTGTTGACCTCGGGAATCAGTGTGGCATCGCCCTTTCGGGGATCCCCGTCGTACAGTCCGTCCACATCCGACAACAGGATCAACGCGTCGGCGCCGACCAGATGAGCAACCAGTGCAGCCAGCCGATCGTTGTCACCGAATCGAAGTTCGGTGGTGGCAACGGTGTCGTTCTCGTTCACGATCGCCACCGCGTGCAATGCCCGTAGACGATCGAGTGTCCGTTGGGCGTTGCGGTGCTGCGTCCGTCGAGCGATGTCGTCAGCCGTGAGTAGAACCTGCCCGACGGTACGGCCGTAACGGGCGAACGACGTACCCCAGGCGTGAGCCAGAGCCAACTGACCGACGCTGGCCGCAGCCTGCTTGGTCGCGAGATCCCGCGGTCGCTTGGTCAGTCCCAGCGGCGCCAGTCCGGCGCCGACGGCACCGGACGAGACGACGACGACATCGGAACCCGCACGCATGCGAGCCTCGATGGCATCGGCCAACAGATCGAGTCGGTGAGTATCGAGTCCCGCCACCAGACTGGTGAGCGCAGACGACCCGATCTTCACGACGATACTGTGAGCCGACGCTATCGACTCCCTGGTGGACCCGAGCACAGTCCCGTTCCCTCTCTTCGGTTTTCGTCCTGAAATCGCGTGGGTCAGGCGTCTTCGTCGAGCAAGCCGCGGCGGACACGACGCGCGTGCTTGCGCTCGTCCGCGCCGATGCGCTCCACCTGATCGAGACGCGGGTCGGTTCCACGGCCCGTGCGGGTCAGATCGATACCGGCCGGCGTCGTCGGCTCCCACTCGAAGCTGACGTCACCGATGGTGACGGAAGCTCCTGGCTGAGCGCCCTTCTTGACCAATGCGTCCTCGACGCCCAATCGAGCAAGACGGTCGGCGAGGTAACCAACGGCCTCGTCGTTGTCGAAGGCGGTCTGACGAATCCACCGCTCCGGGCGGGTGCCTCGGACGACGAACCCACCGGGAATATCGGGATCCTTCTCGATGGTGAAGCTGGAATCCTTGACCTTGACCGGGCGAATGACCTGGCGCTTCGGCTCGGGCTTCGGATGAGCTTCGCGGTAGTCGCGGACCATCTTCGCCAGCGCGAATGTCAACGGTCGCAATCCTTCTCGGCTCACCGCCGAGATGGTGAAGACCGGCCATCCGCGAGCTTCGATCTCAGGCGTGACCATTTCGGCCAATTCGGCGGCCTCGGGAACGTCGGTCTTGTTGAGGATGACGACGCGCGGGCGCTTGTCGAGGTCACCGAGTCCCGAATCGCCGGAGAGCGCAGGCGTGTACGCAGCCAGCTCTGCTTCCAAGGCGTCGATGTCGGAGATCGGGTCACGTCCCGGATCGAGGGTGGCGCAGTCGATCACGTGCGCCAATACGGCGCAGCGTTCGATGTGGCGCAGGAAGTCCAGGCCCAAACCGCGGCCTTCGCTGGCACCGGGGATCAGCCCGGGCACGTCGGCGACGGTGAAGGTGGTGTCGCCGCTCGAGACGACGCCGAGGTTGGGGACCAGAGTGGTGAAGGGGTAGTCGGCGATCTTCGGCTTGGCCGCAGAGAGAACGGACACAAGCGAAGACTTACCGGCGGAGGGGAATCCGAGCAGACCGACGTCGGCTACCGACTTGAGTTCGAGAACCAGGTCACGCTCGACACCGTCCTCACCGAGGAGTGCGAAACCGGGAGCTTTGCGGGCTTTCGAGGCGAGTGCTGCGTTGCCGAGTCCGCCGCGGCCGCCCTGAGCGGCGTCGAAGCGTGAACCGACTCCCACGAGGTCGGCAAGCACGTTGCCGTCGGTATCGAGAACCACAGTTCCATCCGGAACCTTGAGGATGAGGTCTTCACCGTTTGCACCCTCGCGGTTACTGCCGGCGCCCTGCTTGCCGTTGGTCGCCTTCGCGTTGGGATGGAAGTGAAAGTCGAGGAGGGTGTGGATGTTCTCGTCGACCACGAGGATGACGTCGCCACCGCGACCTCCGTTGGCACCGTCCGGACCGCCGAGCGGTTTGAACTTCTCGCGGTGTACGGAGGCGCAACCATTGCCGCCTTTTCCAGCGCTGACGTGCAGCACAACACGGTCAATGAATCGGGACATGACTGCCGGATCCTTCCTCAGTCAATTGCGGGTCTCACGCGATGAGCTGAACTTCTGGTGAGCAGGGTTGCTCGGGGCAAAACGGGTACTGCTTAAACAAACGATAGGGGCGGACCGGGTTATTTCAACCCTGGTCCGCCCCTATCGGGAGCTTGGAACGCGTCACTCTCTTACCGAAAGCAGAACCGGCTTACCGAAGTAGAACCGATGACGCACAACTAGCGAGAAAGACTAGACCTCAGCCGCAACGACGGCCGGAACGATGTTCACGGTCTTGCGTCCACGCTTCTGGCCGAACTCGACTGCGCCGGCAGCGAGAGCGAACAGGGTGTCGTCGCCGCCACGGCCGACGTTGACGCCGGGGTGGAAGTGCGTGCCGCGCTGGCGAACCAGGATTTCGCCTGCGCTGACCGACTGGCCGCCGAAGCGCTTCACGCCGAGGCGCTGGGCGTTTGAATCGCGACCGTTACGGGAGCTGGATGCACCCTTCTTATGTGCCATGCTATTGACCCTCCTCGGGTGAAATTAGCTAGAAAGAACTGGTTACTTGATGCCCGTGACCTTGAGCACCGTGATCGGCTGCCTGTGGCCCTGACGCTTGTGGTAACCGGTCTTGTTCTTGAACTTGTGGATGCGGATCTTCGGGCCCTTGGTGTGCTCGACGATCTCACTGGTGACTGCGACCTTGGCCAGCTTGGCCGCGTCGGTGGTCAGGTCAGATCCGTCGACCACGAGAACGGGAGCAAGCGAGACAGCAGTGCCGGGCTCACCCTCGATCTTCTCGACCTTGACGAGGTCACCAACAGCGACCTTGTACTGCTTTCCGCCGGTCTTGACGATCGCGTACGTTGCCATCGGAGGGCTACCCCTTGCTTCTTCGAACTTGCTCGCGCTGCTGCCTGAGGCTTCAAATGCATCGCGACTGGTCTGGTTTATGTCACCTCGGCTCGGCACTGACGTACCGGGACATTCACGCGCACTCTAGGCACACGGAATCTCTACCGCCGGGTGGCGACCCTCCAAGGTTACGGGAAAGCAACCGTCAGGGTCAAACCGCCCCGCCGAGGGGTGGTGCTTACTACTCTGTACTGCTTCTACCAGCTGAAACTTCGGATAGCGGTTGGATGTCCTCGCTCATCGCGAAGTCATCCAACCGACCGAAAGCCAGTAGTTCTTACTCTCCGTCTACCGGAGGACCTGCGGGACGTGCTGCTGCACGCCTGCGACGGGGTCTCTTGACGACGACAACTGCTTCCTCAGCCGGAACTTCGGTGGCCGGAGCCGGAACGTTTTCCGCGACCGCGTCCACCACGGGTTCCGGAGTCGGAATCACGAAGACCGTGCCCACCTCGGGAGCTGCCTCGGCAACAGGTGCCGACGCTGCCCGCGACGCCCGGCGACTACGCCGACGACCGCGCGGAGCTGCTTCGGTCGAAGCTGCGGCCGACTCGTTGTCCACTGCGGATACTTCTTCCGCAGCAGAGTCCACAACAGGAACGTCATGGTGCTCAGCAGCAGCAGGAGTATCGATCGGCCGATCTTGTTGCCGATCGGCACTTTTGGATGCATCGTCCCCCGAAGACACACCGGCGGAATCAGACTCGGTCGAGTCGGCCGCGACGGTCTCGTCGTCGTCGTGGTGATGCGAGGCCATCGCCAATGCCACCGGATGAGCCCGCTTGACCGTCGCGTCGACGGCCGGAACCTCCGGCGCCGGAGCTTCCTGTCCGTTGGACTCGGTCGAAGCCGACTTGTCTCCGCGGCCACGCTTGTTCTTGCGCGAGGTACCGGAATCACTGCGCTGCGAGCCCGAACGCGATCCTCCGTCATCCGAGGACTTCACCTCGACGGGCTCGGAATGGACGATGATGCCGCGGCCGTGGCAGTGCTCACAGGTGGTCGAGAAGGCCTCGACCAATCCGGTGCCCAACTTCTTGCGCGTCATCTGCACGAGCCCGAGTGACGTGACCTCCGACACCTGATGGCGCGTGCGATCGCGACCCAGGCATTCGGTGAGCCGACGCAGGACCAGGTCCCGGTTCGATTCGAGAACCATGTCGATGAAGTCGACGACGATCATTCCGCCGATGTCCCGCAGGCGCATCTGGCGAACGATCTCCTCGGCCGCTTCGAGGTTGTTACGGGTGACGGTCTCTTCGAGGTTTCCGCCGGCTCCGGTGAACTTGCCGGTGTTGACGTCGACGACGGTCATGGCCTCGGTGCGGTCGATCACCAGGGTGCCGCCGGACGGCAGCCACACCTTGCGATCGAGTGCCTTGGCCAACTGCTCGTCGATACGGCGAGCCGCGAAGACGTCGATACCGTTGTTCGGCGTGTACTTCTCGAGCCGCGGAAGCAGGTCGGGCGCAACGGAGTTGATGTAGTTCTCGACCGTCGTGTGCGCCTTCTCGCCCTCGATGACCAGCTTGGAGAAGTCCTCGTTGAACAGATCACGAATGACCTTGACCAGCATGTCAGGCTCTTCGTACAGCGCCTGCGGGTTGCCGGACTTACCGGTGTCCGCAGCCGCAGCCTGCTCCTCGATGCCGGCCCACTGAGCCTGCAGACGAGTCACGTCGCGCGCCAACTCTTCTTCGCTGACGCCCTCGGACGCCGTGCGAATGATCACGCCCGCGTCGGCGGGCACGATGTCGCGCAAGATTTCCTTGAGACGCTTGCGCTCGGTGTCCGGAAGCTTGCGGCTGATACCCGTGGACGTACCACCGGGCACGTAGACGAGGAAACGACCGGCAAGCGAAATCTGTGTCGTCAGTCGAGCACCCTTGTGGCCGACCGGATCCTTGCTGACCTGAACGAGCACCTGATCGCCAGGCTTGAGAGCCTGCTCGATCTTGCGCGAGTTGCCACCGAGACCGGCAGCCTCCCAGTTGACCTCACCGGCGTAGAGAACACCGTTGCGGCCACGTCCGATGTCGATGAACGCAGCTTCCATGCTGGGGAGCACGTTCTGGACACGTCCGAGGTACACGTTGCCGACCATCGACGCGGACGCCGAGTTGGTGACGAAGTGCTCGACCAGCACTCCGTCTTCGAGGACTGCTACCTGTGTAGTCGCATGCGGCTGACCGCTGTCTGCCCGATCGCGCACGACCATGACGCGATCGACGGCCTCACGACGCGCGAGGAACTCCGACTCGGTCAGAATCGGCGGACGACGACGACCGGCGTCACGACCGTCGCGGCGACGCTGACGCTTCGCTTCCAGACGTGTCGAACCACTGATGCCCTGGACCTCGTCCTTGACGCGGGTCTTGTTGCGCGGCTCGCGCTCGTGAACGACGGTGTTCGGCGGATCGTCCTCGGACGTCGCAGTCGCGTCGGTGGCGCCGTCGGTGCCGGTCTTGCGACGACGACGACGGCGGCGACGGCGGCTCGATCCGTCGGCATCGAGATCGGAATCGTCGGCATTCACGGAATCCGCATCAGCGGTGGACTCGGACTTATCACCGGATTCTTCGCCGGCAGCGTCGTCGGTTTGCTTCTCGACTACCGCAGGGGCAGATTCCTGCTCCGATTCGGTAGCGGTATCCGACTCTTCGTCCGAACCCTGCTCGCCACCCTGTTCACCGCGACCACGTCCACGTCCACGGCGTCCACGACGACGGCGACGCGGCTGATCGTCGTCCTCGTCCTCGGACTCGGCGCTCTCGCCCTCGGTTTGCGGTGCGGTCACAGCCGGCTCTTCGACGGCAGGAACTGCAACCGGCGCTGCCTCGGGAACGACGGTTTCGGCTTCCGCGGTTGTCTGCTTCTCTTCGACGACCGCCGGTGCAGCAGGCTCGCGGCGTGCGCGACGGCGACGCGGAGCTACCTCGGCGGCTTCGAGATCCGGCTGCAGGAACAGCGGGACCTGCGGCGCGGCGGGAGCCACCTCGGGCTGATGGGTCTGCGGTGCCTCGAAGGAAGTGAACAGATCGGACTGCTCGGCTTCCTTGCTCTGCAGCGCAGCTGCGGCGTCGAGTCCAGCGCTGATCTCGGCGACAGCCGGATCCACTGTTTCTTCTGCTGCAGGTTCTTCGACGACGACCTTTTTGCGAGTGCGACGAGCCCTGACAGGCTTCTCGGCCGGAGCCTCTGCAACAGGAGCAGCCTCCACGGGAGCTTCTGCAGCAGGCTCCTCGGCAACCGGCGCCTCGACAACCGGGTCGATGAGGGTGTCGAGCTCGGCGACGACGGGCTCGATGGCCTCGGCCGCGGAAGTCAACGAGGCATGAATCCGCTGAGCGACGTCACGGTGGAGACTCGACTGCGCGCTGCGCAATTCGGTACCGAGCGCTGCGGCTTCGGCAAGGACCTGCTTGCTGGTGACGCCGAGCAACTTCGCCAGCGCGTGTACGCGCATCTTGTCGGGAAATTCCGGGGTGGTGCTGGAATCTGATTCGGTTGGGGATTGATCGGCCACGTAAGTCTCCTCAGCCCCCGGGCGCGTCCAACCCAGAAGTCGAGTTGTCACGCGGCCACGCGGGAGCGTGCTGTGTGTACTCGCACTCAGAAGTGAGTACGAGATTGTAAGGTCTCGCTCCGCATGGTCCGCAATGCCCGTTATTCACTGCGAGCACATGAAGTGCCTGGCTGGATGGCCGTTGTCCTGTGCGCGAGCGCCTGATCATCCAGCGTGCAGAGGTCCAGGGATTTCCTGTTGACCTGGAGCAGCGATGAAAGGGCATCGAACCTAGGTGTCATCCGGTTGAACGTGCGTAAAACAAATTGCGGTTCAACTGAAAGCAGTATCCCACACCAACGCGCCTGCAACTGCAAAGGGCGCACCGATGTGGGATACGTGCCGAGAATTCGCTGTGGAGATGTGGGCCGAAGGCCCGTTCATGTGGGCCAGAGGCCCGATCGGAGATTCAGATGGACGACAGCGCGGGGAACCACAGAGCGATTTCACGCTCTGCCGACTCCACGGAGTCGCTGCCGTGAACGAGGTTCTGCTGCGCTTCGAGTCCGAAGTCGCCGCGGATCGTACCCGGAAGAGCCTTGTCGACCGGGTCGGTTCCGCCGGCCAACTGACGGAAAGCAGCGATGGCTCGGGGGCCTTCGAGCACTGCGGCCACCAGCGGACCGGAGGTGATGAACTCCAACAAGCTCGGGTAGAACGGACGCTCGGCGTGTTCTGCGTAGTGGCTACCAGCCACCTCTTCGGAAGCTACGCGGAGGTCGAGTGCTGCAATTGTCAGGCCTTTGCGCTCGATACGGCTGAGGATTTCTCCTACGTATCCACGGGCAACGGCGTCGGGCTTGATAAGTACGAGGGTGCGCTCAGTCACAGCGGACAGCCTAAATGGTCAGTCCCGCTGACCGGGAAGCAGGCCCTTGTCCATCCGGCGCTTGATGTCTCTCTGCAGGTAGACGAGGTATCCCCAGACGATCCCGAAGGTGATCGCCACACCGGCGATCGACGGGTGGACGAAGAAACCGAACAGAAGAATCACCTGCAGCGCGACGTTGAACCCCATCGCCCACGGCTTGCCCTGGATGCCCGCACCCAGAATCATCAGTACCGCCAACCCGATGATGAATCCCGCGGAGGCCGCGGTGAGGCCTCCGCCGACGACCGCGACAACCGGCAAAGCCAGCAGCACGACGATCGCCTCGAGGATCAGGGTTCCGGCCATCACTCCGCGGAAGCTTTTCCACGGGTCCTTGGTCGGCGGCCCGAACTCGCCGGCAGTGTCTCCGGGCTCGTGGTCTCCGGACTCGGGATTGGCATCTGACGGGGTACTCACGCGGGGTCCTTTCCGAACAGCGTGCGGGCGGCGCCTGCGGTCACGACGGATCCCGTCACCACCACACCCGCCCCTGATACGGCCTCACCGGGTTCGGCGACCTGCTCGGCGATTTCGATCGCGACTTCCAAGGCGTCGGCAAGCACCGGCGCAACGACGACGCGCTCGTCGCCGAACTTCGCGACGGCGATGTTCGCCAGTTCTTCGACGTCCATCGCCCGGGGTGACCCGTTGTGGGTGACGACGATCTCGTCGAAGACGGATTCGAATGCAGTCAAGATGGCGTCGACGTCCTTGTCCGCCATGACGCTGACCACTCCCACGAGCTTGCGGAAGTCGAACTCGGCGGACAGTGCGGCCGCGAGAGCGCGAGCACCGTCTGGATTGTGGGCGGCGTCGAGAAAGACCGTCGGCGCACTCCGAACACGTTCGAGGCGACCGGGATTGACGACCGAGGCGAACCCGTTGCGGATTGCATCCTGATCCAGTTGTCGATCCGGACCGGCACCGAAGAACGCTTCTACGGCAGCGAGCGCGAGCGCGGCGTTGCGCGCCTGATGCTCACCGTGAAGGGGGAGGAAGATGTCGGTGTACACACCGCTCAAGCCTTGAAGTTCGAGCTGCTGTCCGCCCACCGCGATCTGGCGAGCAAGCACCTTGAACTCCGAGCCTTCACGAGCGACCGCGGCCTCCACCTCGACAGCACGCCGCAGCAATACCTCCATGACTTCGGGAGTCTGCTCGGCGATGATCGCGACGGTGTCCACCGGAACCAGGTCCTCGCGGCCCTTCTTGATGATCCCGGCCTTCTCCTCCGCGATCCCGGCCAGGTCGGTGCCCAGGTACTCGGCGTGATCGAGGCTGATCGGGGTGATCACCGCAACCTGCCCGTCGATCACGTTGGTGGCGTCCCAGCGTCCGCCGAGGCCGACCTCGACCACGGCGACGTCGACCGGCGCCTCCGCGAAGGCCGCATAGGCCATGGCGGTGAGCACTTCGAACTTGCTCATCGCCGGTCCCCCGGCTTCCTCCGACTGTGCGTCGATCATCTGCACGTACGGCTCGATCTCGCGGAACGTGTCCACGTAGAGCCGCGGCGAGATCGGATGACCGTCGATGCTGATCCGCTCGGTCGCGATCTGCAGATGAGGGCTGGTGGTTCGCCCGGTGCGACGATGCAGAGCCGTCATCAACGAATCGATCATGCGCGTCACCGACGTCTTACCGTTGGTTCCCGTGACGTGCACCGACGGATAGTTGTGCTGAGGCGAGCCCAGGACATCCATGAGCGCCTCGATACGAGTCAGTGACGGCTCGATCTTGGTCTCGGGCCAACGCTTGTCGAGTTCTGCTTCCACCAGCGCCAGTTCGGCGATGTCGACCGGAGTCGGAACCGAACTCTGAGCGTCGAATTGGGACGGTTCGTACGAACTCACTTGTCGGCCAACTCCTTCAGACGTCCCGTGATGCGCTCGATCTCTTCGACGGCGATCTGGCGACGTGTCTTGATCTTGTCGACGACGGCGTCGGGCGCCTTCGCCAGGAAGGCCTCGTTCGCCAGCTTGTTGTCAGCGGTGACGAGCTCCTTCTGCGCTGCCGCGAGGTCCTTTTCGAGCCGCTTCTTCTCCGCGCCGAGGTCGATGGTGCCCGAGGTGTCGATGTCGACAGTGACGGTGCCCTGGCTCAGGCGCACCTCGACGGAGATCGACGCGGTGAATCCCTCTTCGGGTTCGGTCAGCTTGGCCAGCGCCGCCACGTAAGCGAACTGGCCGTCCATGCCGGCCTCCGAGAGCCCGGACGCACGAGCCGGGACCTTCTGGGAAGGCTTGAGTCCCTGATCGTTTCGGAATCGTCGCACCTCGGTGATCAGCTTCTGCGTGTCTTCGATCCTGGTTGCGGCCTGGGCGTCGACTGCCTCACCGGACAACACGGGCCATTCGGCGACGACCACGGACTCGCCGCCGGTGAGCACCTTCCACAGGGTTTCGGTCACGAACGGAATGACCGGGTGCAGGAGGCGGAGCAGTGCATCGAGAACGTTGCCGAGCACGGCGCGGGTGTTCGCGGCGACGGCCTCGTCGGCGGCGAACTGCACCTTGGCGAGTTCGAGGTACCAGTCACAGACCTCGTCCCACGCGAAGTGGAACAGGCCTTCGCACGCCTTGCTGAACTCGTAGCGATCGAATGCGGCGTCCGCCTCGGCCTGGACCGTGTCGAGACGGTCGAGGATCCAACGATCGGCGTCGGTCAGTTCGCTTCGAGCGGGCAGCGGCGCGGGAGCAGCGCCGTTCATCAGAGCGAACTTGGTCGCGTTGAACAACTTGGTCGCGAAGTTGCGCGAGGACTGCGCCGAATCCTCGCCAACGGACAGGTCGCTGCCCGGGTTGGCGCCGCGTGCAAGTGTGAATCGCAGGGCGTCGGCGCCGAAACGATCGACCCAGTCGAGTGGGTCGATACCGTTGCCGCGAGACTTCGACATCTTCTTGCCGTACTGATCGCGGACCAGTCCGTGCAGGAACACGTCCTTGAACGGCATCTGCGCGCCGGACTTACCCGAACCGGCGGTGATCGACTCGTCCTCGGACACGTAGGTGCCGAACATCATCATGCGGGCGACCCAGAAGAACAGGATGTCGTAGCCGGTGACGAGAACGCTGGTGGGATAGAACTTTTCGAGTTCGGGCGTGTTGTCCGGCCAGCCCATCGTCGAGAAGGGCCACAGTCCGGAGGAGAACCAGGTATCGAGGACGTCGGGATCCTGGACCCAGCCTTCCGGCGCCGTTTCGTCAGGACCGAAGCACGCAACTTCACCCTCGGGGCCGTACCAGACCGGAATGCGGTGACCCCACCAGAGCTGACGGGAAATGCACCAGTCATGCATGTTGTCGACCCAGTCGAACCAGCGTGGCTCCTGGCTCGCCGGGTGAATGACGGTGTCCCCGTTGCGAACCGCGTCACCCGCAGCCTTGGCGAGCGTCTCGACCTTGACCCACCACTGCAACGAGAGACGAGGCTCGATGGCCTCGCCACTGCGCTCGGAGTGCCCGACGCTGTGCAGGTACGGACGCTTCTCGGCGACGACGCGTCCCTGCTCGGCGAGAGCTTCGCGAACCTTGACGCGAGCCTCGAAGCGGTCCATTCCGTCGAATTCGGTTCCGGTGTCGGCAATCTTGCCGGTCTTGTCCATGATGGTGGGCATCGGCAGGTTGTGCCGCAGGCCCATGTCGAAGTCGTTGGGGTCGTGAGCCGGCGTGATCTTCACAGCGCCGGTTCCGAACTCGGGGTCGACGTAGTCGTCGGCGATGATCGGGATCTGACGCCCGGTGAACGGATGATCGAGAGTGGTGCCGATGAGGTGCTTGTAGCGCTCGTCCTCGGGATGGACCGCTACTGCGGTGTCACCGAGCATTGTCTCGACGCGAGTGGTCGCGACGATGACGTGCGGCTCGTTGTCGTCGAGCGAGCCGTAGCGCAGGGAAACCAGCTCACCCTCGACGTCCTCGAACTTCACCTCGATGTCGGAGATCGCGGTCTGCAGCACCGGCGACCAGTTCACGAGACGCTCGGCGCGGTAGATCAGGCCCTCGTCGAACATGCGCTTGAAGACGGTCTGGACGGCGCGGGAGAGCCCCTCGTCCATCGTGAAACGATCACGACTCCAGTCGACGCCGTCACCGATGCGCCGCATCTGGCCACCGATGGTTCCACCGGATTCGCGCTTCCAGTCCCAGACCTTGTCGATGAACAGCTCGCGGCCGAAATCTTCCTTGGTCTTTCCGTCGGCAGCGAGTTGCTTCTCGACGACGGACTGCGTGGCGATACCGGCGTGGTCCATGCCTGGCAGCCACAGCACCTCGTAGCCCTGCATCCGCTTGCGACGGCTGAGCACGTCCATGAGGGTGTGATCCAGGGCATGGCCCATGTGCAGGCTGCCGGTGACGTTCGGGGGCGGCAGCACGATGGAGTAGCCGGGCTTGTCGCTGGTCGCGTCGGCCTGGAAGTACCCGGCGTCTACCCAGCCTTGATACAGATCGGCCTCTACCGCGCTGGGGTCCCAGCTCTTGGGTAGGGCATCGGCGGGGGTCTGGGGGTTCTCTGGAGCTGCACTGGTCACCACTTGATCCTAATGACTCCCCCGTCGTGAACGAATTCGCCCGTCGGCCGCCGCAGCGCACACGAACGACTGCCCCGCAGTCCGGGGTCAGCCGAACAAACGATATTCACCGATCCGCTCCGCTGACAGGATCGCTCTGAAGGACGACCGACCAACGACCTGTGGAGCAAATATGTTGAACAACTGGAGTTCTCGCCGTCCCGGCGTTCGAACCTTGGCGGCGGCCGCGACGATCGGAGCGGCGGTTGCCCTCGTGCTTCCGGCGACTGCGTCTGCTGCCCCCGGCATCGAAGAAAGTGTGCAAGGAAGCATCGACAGTGGCAGCGCCACGATCGACGGAAGCGTCGGCGATATCGGGAACGACATCGCAAACGGCATCGCCAGCGGCAGCGTGGGTGACATCGTCGGCGGGATCGCCACTGGGAACCTCAACGACGTCCTCGGCGGCCTGAACGCCGGCTCGACCAGCGCGACGGACATCGTCAACGGCCTGGCCAGTGGCAACGTCAGGGACATTCTCAGTGGCCTGGCCAGCGGCAGCGGCGGCGGCGGATCGTTTGCGCCCACGCAGCGCTGCGACGCCTCGACCGTCTCGGGCGGCGCAGGAATCACCAGCACCAAGCACGAACTCGGCCGCGGTGGCCCGACCTCGTTCGTGCTCGGCTACGAGACCGAAAACGTCCCGGACCTGATCGAGGTGTACTACGAAGGTCGGTTGATCCACAGCACCGGATACATCGGCGACAACATCAACGAGGGAACTGGTTCAGCTGTCGTCAACGTGCCCGCCGGTGGGGCGTCGTCCGTTCTGGTTCGCGTCACGGGCCCTGACCACACCGAGTGGTCGTACACCGTTCGTTGCCCCGGCGCCTGATTCCGGTCCGGATCCACGCGAAGACGCTCGTGCCTCGTTCGGTGTTTCATCCGAACGAGGCACGCGCGGGTTCAGCCCAGAATCTCCGGTAGCGCGACATCTTCGCCGAGAACGTGCTCGGAGAGGAACGCGGTGACCACCTCGTACCAGATCTTGGTGTGCTGCGGCTTGAGCACCCAATGATTCTCGTCGGGGAAGTAGAGGAAGCGATGGTCCGTTTTCCCGTCGTCGTCGGCGGGCAGACCTGACTCGGCAAGCAGTTCGTACCAGAGTCGCAAGCCCTCACCGATCGGAACCCGGTAGTCCTTGTCGCCATGGATGACCAGCATCGGAGTCGTGATGTCCGCGACGTACAGATGCGGCGAATTCTCGACGGCCATCTCAGGCGACATCTCGCGCTGCCAGTACCAGGCAGCGTCCGTCGTCGGGCCGAATTGATCGAGTGCCCACAGACTCGCGTGGGTGACGATGGCGTCGAAACGGTTGGTATGTCCGGCAATCCAGTTGGCCATGTAACCACCGAACGAACCACCCATCGCGCCGGTTCGCTTGGGGTCGATCTCGGGCTGGGCGACAGCAGCATCGGTGATCGCCATCAGATCGGTGAAGGGCGCCTTGCCCCACTGACCCCACCCCCGCTGGACGAAGTCCTGGCCGTATCCGGTCGAGAGCGCGGGATCTGGTAGCAGTACTGCATAGCCCTTGGCGACGAGCAGCCACGGATTCCACCGCCAGGACCAGGTGTTCCACGAACCGAGTGGGCCGCCGTGGACCCAGAGAAGCAATGGCACCGGTGCATGCGGCGCGGCGCCCGTCGGCAGCGCCAACCAGCTACGCACCGTCGAACCGTCCTCGGCACGCGCGGTGATCTCGGTCAGTGTTCCCGGCAGCTCCGGCAAAGTGTCGGGCCCACGAAGTGCGGTGATCTCACCTGATCGCAGATCGACCCGCACCACGTGCGGGGGCGCTTCGTACGAGGCTCGCAACGCGTAGATCGACTCACCGTCCGGCGCCACTCGAAGGTCGGTGTACGCCGCGTCGTCGGCTGTCAGGCGCACTGGTTGGCCCCACAGGTCGATGGTGAAGATCGGACCGCGGCCGCCGTCGTCAGCGGTGACGACCAGCCCGGATCCGTCGGGTAGCCAGGCAAGTGAGGTAGGCCAGCGATCCCAGCCGTCGGCGACGCCGGTCACGGCACCGGATCCGAAGTCGTAGAGCTGCAGAGTCATTCGTGGTGCGGACTCCGGTGTGGTGAGTGTCTCCCGGATGAACGCGAGCTTGGTTCCGTCCGGCGAGAGCACCGGGTTGTAGACGTCCGCGTCGGCCTCGTCGACAAGCGTGACTCGGTCACCGGTCACCGTGTCGATCCGAACCAACGTCGATCGGCGGGCGGCACTCGCATCGCCGACAGTCCACGTGGTCACGACGAAGAGACCGTCGTCGGAAATCGTGGTCGACGTCTCCCGCAGCGCTGCGCCTGCCGTCGGTGTGATGTCCCGCAACTCGACGGATTCCTTCGAATCCGTCTCGGCCACAACCAGATGCGGATGATCGGGGCCCAGGTCGTGGTCCCAGTGGCGCACCGGATAACCGGTGTGCAGCATCGCCGTGACTTTCTTGTCCTTGCGCGCCGATCGCACCTGATCGTCCTGGTCGAGGCTGATCGCCGAAGCCATGACCGACGTCTGGGCCACGAACGTCGGCGCCGCCTTCGCCGCTGATACCGACGAGACACCACCGGGACGCGAGATCAGCAGCTGAGCTTCTCCGCCCGCCGCTGGTAGGCGCCAGAGTGCTGGTTGCGGATCACTCTCGCCCGGCACGGCTCGCGTGGCAGTGAAGAGCACGTCGCCGTCGAACGCGAAGGCAGCACCGGACTCGCTGGTCGAACCCCAGGTCAACCGACGCGCAGGACGCCGGCCTTCCGGGTCGATCTCCCACAACGAGGACACGTATTCGGCGCTCTTGTCGTCGAGAACGGCGCGCGCGCAGATCAGCAGCGAGCCGTCAGGTGACAACACCAGGCCGGACAACCTGGCCAGAGCGATGTAGTCGTCGAGTTCGTCGAACGGTGTGCCTGCGTGGAGCTCGGGAATCTGGGTCACCACTAGTTCGTATCACGCGCCCCGCGGTTGACGCATCATTGCGTAGATCGTCGGCCCGCCGCCTGGCATGACGATGTCACGGGTCACTTCGAAACCGAAGCGGTTGTAGTACGGGATGTTCGATTCCTTGCTGCTCTCGAGGTAAGCGTCGACATGTTCACGGTCACAACGCTCCAACCGAGAGTTCAGCAGCGCTTTGCCGTATCCCCCACCGCGCGCCGCGCTGCCGGTCCCGACGGTCGCGAGATACCAGTGCGGCGAATTCGGGTGTGCTCCTTCGAGAACGGAGCTGACCTCGGCCGCGTGTCGTAGCCCCCTGCCGAAGACACGCACCATTGCGGGCAGGCTCACGAGCCCGGAAATCCACGACTGCTTCCACCGCCCCGGCGGATCCCACAGAGTTGCCCCGCCGATCAGGCCGTTGTCGTCGGTGGCCACCTCGACGCCGCCCCCGGCGAGGTGGTGGTAACGAGCTTCTGCGGCAAACAGTTTCGTCAGGCGATCAGCCCTGGTGGCCTCGTCCGGCAACATCCACGCCATCAAGGGATCATCTTCGAACGCCTCGGCCAACACTGCCGACAGTGCCGGAATATCGGATCGGACAGCCGGCCGTACGTGTACACCCATGAGGCGAGAGTACCGCCGACTGTCCGAATCGCTGGACTTTGAACAGCGCTGTCCTTGAACCGATCAGACGAGCAAGCCCGCAATCCGCGGCGGAATCTGTTCGAGCGCGTACGGCAAGCTCAGTACGGTGCTCCACGTCATGGCTTCGGCAGCAGCGTCTTCCAGAATGATCGCGCGGCCGTCCTTCACGACGTCGAGTTCCTGGTAGATCGGGGTCTTGTCCAGCTCCGCGCGAAGCTTGTCGCCGTAGCCGCCACCGGCGTACCAGACGAGTACGTCGACGTCCGCGAGCGAGAGTTGCTCGGTGCTGATCTCGGCGAAGTTACCCGTGATCTGATCGGTGACAGGCGGATTCACGAATCCGAGTTCGGTGAAGAACCGCACCTTCGGGTCTTCCGGTCCGTAGACCCCGAACTGCCCCGGCCCCTTCAACGCGCCGACCAGAACGGTCTTGCCGGCAAACGCCGGATTGGCCGTCTTCACGTCGGCGAACTTCTGGTCGACGCCGGCGATCAGCTCGGTGGCCTTACCCTGCTGCCCCAACGCTTCGCCGATGATGGTCGTCTGGTTCTGCCAGGGGATTCCGTAATCCGCGAACTCCTTGGGCTGCGCCACCGTCGGTGCAATGGCACTGAGTTTGTCGTATTGCGCCTGAGTGAGCCCGGAGTAGGTGCCGACAATCAGGTCGGGTGTCGTGGCAGCGACCTTCTCCATCTGAATGGTGGTGCCCGCGGTTCCGATGATCTCGGGAGTCGCCCCGTTCAGCAGCGGCTGCGCCCAGGGCCACACGCCGTAGGGGTAATCGCCGTACCAGTCGAAGGTTCCGACCAAGGTCCCACCGAGCGCCAGGATCGCATCTTGATCGTTGTATCCGACACTGACGATCCGCTGCGGATCCTTGGGCAACTCCGTAGCCCCGAACTTGTGGGTGATCGATTCCGCAGAGTCACCGCTGGGAGGTGTGTCCTCGTCGTTCGAACTGGAGCAGGCTGCGGCGAATGCCAGCAACGCTCCCGACGTGCCGATCAGAAATCCGCGCCGGGTCAGCCGACCTGCGTCCGTTCGATCCATGTTCCTACCCCTTAAAGTCTGCTGGTTCGGTAGGTAAGGCTAGCCGATGAAAGCTTCATTCCGGCTAGTTCGACCGGCCCATTCGATGGCAGTACCGCGCCGTTCGGGCCACTATGGAGACATGACGCGCCAGGGCCCCTCGAAGGACATCGACGAATCGGATCTCGAAGTCACGCACCCCAAGGACTACGCCGCCGGAGTTCCGGCCGTTCTGGTGTCGCTGCAACGAGGAATCGAGCAGATGGGAGCCTTGCGGACCGCCCGAACGCTCACAAGACTCAACCAGCGACACGGCTTCGACTGCCCGGGGTGTGCGTGGCCGGAGACTCCCGGACATCGCAAGCCCGCCGAATTCTGCGAGAACGGAGCGAAAGCTGTCGCCGAGGAAGCAACGCTTCGCACCGTCACACCCGAATTCTTCGCGGAGCACTCGATCGCCGATCTCGAAGGCAAGACCGACTACTGGCTCGGACAGCAGGGGCGACTGACGCACCCGATGGTCCTGACGCCGGGAGCAACCCATTACCGGCCGATCGACTGGGACGGCGCGTACGCACTGATCGCCGAACATCTGAACGGCCTCGCATCGCCGGACGAAGCGGTGTTCTACACCTCCGGTCGCACGTCCAACGAAGCCGCGTTTCTCTACCAGTTGATGATTCGCAGCTACGGCACCAACAACATGCCCGACTGTTCCAACATGTGTCACGAGTCGTCCGGAAGCGCACTGACCGAATCCATCGGCATAGGCAAAGGCTCGGTGACGGTTCCCGACCTCGAGAACGCCGATCTCATCCTCATCGCCGGACAGAACCCCGGCACCAACCACCCTCGAATGCTCTCGACGCTGGAGAAGGCAAAGAGCAACGGCGCCAAGATCATTGCCATCAATCCCCTGCCCGAGGCGGGATTGCGCAGGTTCAAGGATCCACAGAAGGTGTCCGGCGTGATCGGGCACGGAGTAAACATCGCGGACGAGTTCCTGCAGATCCGACTGGGCGGCGACATGGCGCTGTTCCAAGGCCTGGGGAAGCTGCTGCTCGAGCAGGAAGATCGCGCTCCCGGGACGGTCGTCGACCGCGCCTTCGTCGACCGGTACTGCGCCGGTTGGGACGAATACGAGAAGCACATCCGCGCGGTCGATCTCGAGACGGTACTCGAGGCAACGGGTCTGTCGATGGCACAGCTCGAGGAAACGGCGGCCGCACTTGCCCGATCCGAGCGAACCGTCACCTGCTGGGCCATGGGCATCACTCAGCACACACACGGAGTCGCCACCATCGAAGAAGCAGTCAACCTGCTGCTCATGCGTGGAATGATGGGCAAACCCGGTGCCGGGGTCTGTCCGGTGCGAGGACACTCCAATGTCCAGGGTGACCGCACGATGGGCATCTGGGAAAAGATGCCGGAAGAGTTCCTGGCCGCGCTCGACACCGAGTTCTCGATCTCGAGTCCCCGCAAGCACGGATGGGACACCGTCGACGCGATCCGCGCCATGAACGCAGGCAAGGCAAGCTTCTTCATGGCGATGGGCGGCAACTTCATCCAGGCAAGCCCGGACACCGCAGCGACCGAAACAGCGTTGCGTCAATGCGAACTCACCGTGCAGGTGTCCACCAAGCTGAACCGCAGTCACGTGGTCCACGGGCAGACCGCGATCATCCTCCCCACCCTCGGACGCACCGACCTCGACGTCCAAGCCGGCGGAAAGCAGCTTGTCTCCGTGGAGGATTCGATGTCCATGGTGCACCTGTCGCGCGGACGCCTCACACCGGTCAGCCCCTACCTGCGTAGCGAAGTCGCCATCATCTGCCAACTCGCCCGCGAACTACTCGGCAACGATCACTCCGTCCGCTGGTCGGCCTTCGAGGGCAACTACGACCTGATCCGCGATTCCATCTCACGGGTAGTGCCAGGCTGCGAAAACTACAACTCCCGCGTTCGAGAGCCAGACGGATTCCAACTCCCCCACCCGCCGCGTGACTCGCGTGAGTTCCGCACGCACACCGGCAAAGCCAACTTCGGCGTGAACGACCTGCACTGGATACCCACTCCGAGTGGGCGCCTGATTCTGCAGACGATGCGCAGCCACGACCAGTACAACACCACGATCTACGGCCTCGACGACAGATACCGCGGCATCAAGGGCGGACGCAAAGTCATCCTCGTCAACGCCGAAGACATCACCGCGCTCGGATTCCGTGACGGCGATCTCGTCGACATCGTGTCCGAGTGGACAACACCCGACGGCACACTCGAAGAGCGTCGGGTCACGGAATTCCGCATCGTCTCCTACGACACCCCGCGCGGCAATGCTGCGGCGTACTACCCGGAGACAAATCCGCTCGTTCCCCTCGAACACGTTGCGGCCAAGTCGAACACGCCGGTGTCGAAGGCCGTCACCGTTCGACTCGAAGCATCGGGCGCCTGAGATGGGACGAGTCACCGCACGAACACCGGTCGTTCGAATCTCGGGTGATCGGGTCGTCACGCGCCCCGACACGCTGGCCGTCGAGGAACCACTCGAAATGAGAGTGGGCGGTCAGGTGCTGGCAGTGACGATGCGGACCCCCGGCAACGACGTCGACCTCGTGCACGGATTCCTTCTCAGCGAAGGTGTCATCGCCACCCGCGACGACGTGAGCGTCGTCCGCTACTGCGACGGCGTCGACGAATCCGGTGCGAACACGTACAACGTCCTCGACATCGCTCTCGCTCCCGGAGTGCCGTTGCCCGACCACACCACCGATCGGAACACCGTCGTCAGTTCCGCGTGCGGCGTGTGCGGCAAGACCTCGCTCGACGCCGTCCGAACCACGACGCGACATCCGCTGGTCGGTGACACGACTTCCGTCACCTCGACCATCCTGTCGGCCATGCCGGTCACACTGCGGGAGAGCCAACGGATCTTCGAGCGCACCGGTGGCCTGCACGCGGCCGGATTGTTCACCGCCACCGGCGAACTCCTGGCACTGCGCGAGGATGTCGGCCGTCACAACGCCGTCGACAAGGTGATCGGTTGGGCCATCACCGACGGCCGAGTGCCCCTCTACGACACGATCTTGATCGTCAGCGGTCGGGCGTCGTTCGAACTCGTCCAGAAGGCCGTCATGGCCGGCATTCCGATCCTCGGTGCTGTCTCCGCGCCGTCGTCGCTGGCCGTGGAACTAGCGCAGGAGTCCGGGCTGACTCTCGCCGGTTTCATCCGCGGCGATTCGATGAATATCTACTCGCACCCGCACCGAGTCGAGGTCACGTCGAACTCGCGCGCAACTGAGCCGACAGTCGCACAGCGGAGTTGACTTCCCCGTAGCCCTCGTATCCACCCACCCGCTGCACGACCTCGAAGAACAGGTCTCCCCCGACGGTCGGGGTGAACAGGTGGAAGAACTCGCCGTGAGCGTCCGCGTCGTAAAGAATTCCGGTGCTGCGCATCCGGTCGAGCAGTTCCGGATTCAGTCCGAAACGCGCGTCCAGATCGTCGTAGTAGTTCGGGGAAATGGGTAGCGGAGCAAATCCCCAGTCCTGCATGGACGCAGCGGCACCGAAGATGTTCTCACACGCGAAGGCGACGTGGCTGACGCCGCCGCGACGGACCGTCGGCAGCCCACTTCGACTTCCCTCCACCATGTTCAGCGAGATGCGCAGGGTATGTCCGTCACCGCCTTGAACGAGCGTGAGCGCCTGGCTTCGCATGAGGCCGACAGAATCGGTGACGTCCTGCCCCTCGTGTGGTTGCATCTCGAACACGGACCGCAGGAGCAGCATGATGCCGTCCCAGCTCTCGGCCGGAACCGCCAGTGCCACGTGGTCGATCCCGGTGAACACTGCGCCCTGTTCACGATTGCGCTCGGCGGGCAGCGGGTAGATCTCGAATGCCGATTCCCACGCTGCAGCGCTGCCGGGGCCACGAAGGTCGATCGATGTCGCATCGGTGACCTTCAGGCGTACGACGTCCGGTACCTCGGAGTTCTCGTCGCTCGACCCCGGCAACTGCACGCGCGTCGCCGGCACTTCGAGAGCCAGAGCGCGCTCTCCCCACACCTCGGGTTCGGTTGCCCTGATGCCGATCTGAGTCAGAACCGGTAGATCCGCAGGCAGCCCGGGCGCCGTCCACACCGTGCCCGCAGTCGCATCCACGGCAACGGTGAGCGGTCCGTGCCGCCACAACTGCAAATCGTGATCGTGGTGCCGTCCGACAAGATGAAAACCGACGCGGGAGAGCATCGAGTGCACCTGGTCCTGTTTAGCCGGACCCGCAGCGATTCGCAGAGACACGATCCCTTCGAGCGGGGTGCGCTCCGGAGCGGTGAACAGCGTGGGTCCACCGGCGGCAGGGTTCGCGGCAGCGACCTGTTCTTCCAGATGCAGGAGCGACCGATGAGCGTCGATTGCCGTCCGCTGGGTGTCGGCGCGGCGGAATACGTCGTTGAAGATCTCGAGCGACCACGGTCCGTCGTAACCGGTGGCGTAGACATGCTGAGCGAACGCATTGAGATCGAAGCTGCCCTGCCCCGGGAAGTTTCGGTGATGCCGGCTCCACTGGAGGATGTCCATCGCCAAGAACGGAGCGTCCGCCAACTGGAGGAAGAAGATCTTCTCGCCGGGAATCTCGCGAATTCCGGCGGGATCGTCACCGCGCGAGAGGATGTGAAAGCTGTCCAGACAGGTACCGAGCGAAGGATGGTCGACGCCCTCGACGATCTGCCACGCATGGCCGTACGTGTTGACGTGGGCACCCCACGCGAGCGCCTCATAGGCAACCTTCTTGCCGTGCTCGGACGCCAGTTCGGCGAGAGCTCCGAATTGCTCTGTCAACTGACCGTCATCGTGACTCGCGGTCTTCAGGGGCGAGGAGCACACCAGGAGCGTCTCGCACCCCAGTTGATCCATGAGCTCGAATTTGCGTTGCACTCGAACAAGATTCCGAGCAAATTGGGCCTTGTCCACCGTGTCGAAGTCACGGAACGGCTGATACAGATCGAGGGTCAAGCCCAGATCCGCAGCCCTCGTTCGTAATTCCTTCGGGGACCACGGCGAAGCAACAAAATCCGGCTCGAACACCTCGAAGCCGTCGAAGCCGGCAGCAGCGATGGCGTCGAGCTTCTCCTCGAGAGTGCCACTGAGCGATACCGTCGCGATCGACGTCCGGACCGGGGCACTCACAGCGCTGCCGCAGTCTGTTCGCCGTGTACAAGTTCCGTCATGTGCGTGAGCATCCGCTTACTGTCGGGCTCGATGCCCGTGAAGATCCGGAACGCGTCGACGGCCTGGAAGACAGTCATTCCGCCTCCGCTGAGCGTCGGGGCTCCGATCAACCTTGCCTGACGCAACAGTTCGGTTTCGAGTGGACGGTAGACGATTTCGGCCACCCACAGATCAGGGCGAAGCAGATCCGGCGAGAATGCCATTCCGGGATGAGCCGCCATTCCCATCGGCGTCGCGTGGATCAATCCGTTTGCCTTGCCGAGCACTTCGGCGAGGTCGCTCGTGTGCCGCGCCTCGACAACCTGCGCCGGAAACTGCTGCGCGAAGGTTTGTGCAAGTTCCTGCGCGCGAGGCAGGCTCGAATCGACCAACGTCAGTGTCCCGACGCCACGGGTGAGCGCGGCATAGGCAACCGCCGCACCGGCTCCGCCGGCACCGAGCTGCACGACGCGATCGAGCTGTGCGCCGGGAAGTCCGTCGTCGAAATTTCGGCCGAAGCCCGACCAATCGGTGTTGTGTCCGATCGCCTTGCCGGAGTCGAAGAGGACCGTGTTCACCGCTCCGAGCCGGCTCGCATCCGGCGAGAGCTCGTCGAGGTGCTCGATCACCAACTGCTTGCACGGGTGAGTGATGTTGAGGCCGCGGAACCCGAAACGTCTTGCATAGGTGAGAAGTTCACCGATGTCCGACGGCGCCATCCCCATCGCATCGAGATCGAGGATGCGGTAGACGTACGGCAGGCCCTGTCTGCGCCCTTCCTCCTCGTGCATGATCGGAGTCAAGGAGGCTCCGATGCCGGTGCCGATCAGACCGCAGAGGATCGAATCACTCATCAGTTCTTCCCTTCTCGGACGCAGACGAATTCGACTGCGGCGCTGTAACCGTCGATTCCCAATCCGCAGATGACAGCGTCGGCGATCCCGGAGACATACGAGTGGTGACGGAATTCTTCGCGACTGTGGATGTTGCTGATGTGCACCTCCACGACGGGGGCATCGAGTGTGACCAGAGCGTCACGCAACGCAACGGAGGTATGCGAGTACCCACCGGGATTGATGACGATGCCCGCAACGTTTCCCCTGGCCTCGTGGATCCAATCGATCAGTTGGCCCTCGTGGTTCGACTGCCTTGCCTCGACCACCGCTCCGAACTTCGCGGCCGCCGCTTCACAGCGGGAAACTACGTCGTCCAGCGTGTCTCTCCCGTAGAACTCCGGTTGGCGCTGGCCCAACAAATTCAAGTTGGGCCCGTTGAGGACCAGAATCGGTAGAGATGAAGTCATCAGGGGCACCTCGGGGTTGACGCTCGCAACTAATGTACGAACTAGTGAGTTAGTTCACTGGACGTTACTCCCCCGACGCGGACTCGACAAGCAAAGTCGACAAACTGCTGACAGATAGAGTGAGCACATGGTTTCCGAGCAGTCAGTGAACTCCGTGGTGTCGAAGCCGGAGAAACGACGCCGAAACAGCGATCTGACCAGGGTGAACATCATCGCCGTCGCCACCGAGGAGTTTGCCGACAAAGGCTTTGCCGGCGCCCGAGTGGACGAGATCGCAACCAAGACTCACACCACCAAGCGCATGATCTACTACTACTTCACCGACAAGGAAGGGCTGTACAAGTCCGTCCTCGAACACGCGTACAGCGTCATTCGTGCGCAGGAACGTGAACTCGACCTCGAGGGATTGAAACCCACGGCAGCAGTCCGCGCCTTGGCCGAACTCACCTTCGACCACCACGAACAACACCCGAACTTCATTCGGCTGGTAGCCAACGAGAACATGCTCCGCGGTGAGCACATCGAGAAATCCGAGCTACTCAGCGGTCTCGGCGCCCCCGCCGCCGACCTGGTCTCGCAGATCCTCCACGACGGACAGCAGTCGGGAGCATTCCGCTCCGACGTAGATGCTCTCGATATTCACATGTTGATCAGCAGTTACTGCGTCTTTCGTATCGCCAATCGTTACACCTTCAAAGCGCTCTTCGACCGCGACCTGACCGACTCGACGCATCGTGAGCATCTTCGAACAATGCTCGGCGACATGGTTGTTGCGTTCTTGACCTCGAAGGCGCCGTCCTGACCCACCCCGAAGTCCGAAAAATCCCCCTACGGTGGTGAGTGGAACTCACAGCTGCCACCGGGAGGAATGACGTGACCGAGAATTACGTAGACGGGCTTTCACTCGAGGAGAAGGCGTCGTTGACGTCGGGCTCGGATTTCTGGCACAGCCAGTCCGTTCCCGGAATCGAATCGATACTCCTGACCGACGGTCCGCACGGAGTCCGGAAACAACCCGAGGGCGGCGACGCACTCGGACTCGGCCACAGCATTCCAGCGACATGTTTCCCACCGGCGGTCGGGTTGGGCTCGTCGTGGAACCTCGACCTCATCCGCCAGGTCGGTGAGGCTCTGGGCGACGAGGCCAAAGCCGAACAGGTCTCGGTCCTCCTCGGCCCAGGCATCAACATCAAACGATCACCCTTGTGTGGCAGGAACTTCGAATACGTCTCCGAGGACCCATTCCTCTCCGGCCGCGTCGCGGCAGCCCTGATCACCGGCATCCAGTCTCGCGGCGTCGGAACCTCGCTCAAGCACTTCGCTGCCAACAACCAAGAACACGACCGGATGAGAGTCAGTGCCGACGTCGACGAACGGACACTGCGCGAGATCTATCTGGCCGGCTTCGAATACGCCGTCAAGACCGCGGCCCCGACGACGGTCATGTGCTCGTACAACAAGATCAACGGTGTGTACTCGAGCCAGAACCATTGGCTGCTCACCGAGGTACTCCGCGAACAGTGGGGCTTCGACGGCCTCGTCGTTTCGGACTGGGGAGCGGTCAACGACCGCGTGGCGGCACTCGCCGCGGGCCTCGACCTGGAAATGCCGCCGACCGGAACCGATACCCAGATCGTCGACGCCGTGCGCGGCGGCGACCTGGACGAATCAGTGCTCACCACTGCCGCCGAGCGCCTGGCGACGCTGGTGGCACGCACCGCCGCCGCGCGCACCGAGGGCCACACGTACGACGTCGAGCGTCACCACGAACTGGCACGGACCGCTGCAGCGGAGTCCGCTGTCTTGCTGGCCAACGACGGAGAACTGCTGCCGCTGACCCCCGGCGGGCAAACCGTCGCGGTGATCGGCGAATTCGCGTGCAGCCCGCGGTACCAGGGAGCCGGCAGTTCACAGGTGGTCCCGACCAAGCTCGACAATGCCTTGGACGCGATCCTCGACCTCGAAGGCGCCGACCGCGTCACTTTCGCACCGGGCTTCACCTTCGACGGCACTCCGGACGACGACATGGTCACCGAGGCTGTCGACGCCGCACGCCGCGCCGACGTCGCGGTGCTGTTCCTCGGACTACCGTCCGCCACGGAATCCGAAGGATTCGACCGAACCGACATCGAACTGCCGGCTGACCAGATCGCCCTGCTGAAAGCGGTCCACGGCGCGAACCCGAACACGGTCGTCGTGCTCGCCAACGGCGGTGTGGTTGCGATCGAGCCTTGGAAGGATCATGCCGCCGCAATCCTCGAGGGCTGGCTACTCGGCCAGGCGGGCGGCTCGGCGATTGCCGATCTTCTGTTCGGCATCACGAATCCGTCCGGCCGCCTGACGGAGACCATTCCGCATCGCCTCCAAGACAATCCGTCGTATCTGCATTTCCCGGGATCACAGCAGCACGTCCGCTACGGCGAAGGCCTGTACGTGGGATACCGCTACTACGACTCCGCACTGCGCGAAGTGGCGTACCCGTTCGGGTTCGGGCTGAGCTACACCACCTTCGACATCACCGATACCTCCGTCGAGGCCGGTGAGAACTCCGCCGAAGTGACCGTCACCGTGCGCAACAGCGGCGACCGATCGGGCAGCACCGTCGTTCAGGTCTACGTCCACGACGCCTCGGCAAGCATCGATCGACCCGCGCAGGAATTGAAAGGCTTCGCCAAGGTCCACCTCGACCCCGACGAATCCGCGACTGTGACCATCACGCTCGACACCAGGGCATTTGCCTATTGGTCCGTCGCGGCGCAGGACTGGGCGATCGAACCTGGCGACTACGAGATCCGCGTCGGCTTCTCGTCTCGGGACATCGCAACCACCGACACGATCACCCTGGCCGGGAACGTCGGCGTCGGCACGCTCGACGCCATGTCGACCATCGGCGAATGGCTCGCCCATCCCGTCGGCAGCGCAGTTCTCGGCGCCGCCATGGCTGCCGCAGCGGGCGACGGTGCACAGGCGGTCAGCCCCGAGATGATGGCACTCGCAGGCTCGATGCCGCTCGGAAAACTCGCCACCTTCGGCCTCGGGATCACCGAGGAACAGGTGGAGCAGTTGGTGGCGGCCGCAGCACAGCCGGCCTCCTAACTCCCTGAACTGCGGTTTCGACGAGCGGCGTGACCGCCAGTAGATTTTTATGAACTATTTGGTTAATAATCTTGTGTAGTTGCTGTGGCGTCGGTTACATTCCTTGTATCGCTCTCCGCACAGACGTTCTTTATACGAACACAATCGGCGGATGTAGAGCCTCCACGACGCTTCCACCCAGGAGATGAGCATGTCAGCTAGCACGGTTACACCGTCCGGGCCCGAGGCGGGGTCCTTGGCAAGGCCGGATACGACCAAGGTCAAGCGCGCCGCAACATCGTCGTTTCTCGGCAGCATGCTCGAGTACTACGACTTCTACATCTACGCCTCCGCCGCTGCGCTCATCTTCCCCACGGTGTTCTTCCCGGACAGCGGACATGCGGCTCTGCTTTCGCTGGCCACCTTCGGTGTCGCGTACGTCGCGCGTCCCCTCGGCGCTGTAGTCCTCGGCCATTTCGGTGACCGCGTCGGCCGCAAGAAGATCATGCTGCTCACGCTCATTCTGATGGGCGCAGCCACCTTCCTCATCGGATGCCCAGCGCCGATTCGATCGGAGTTCTTGCACCGATCCTTCTTGTCCTGATGAGAATCGCCCAGGGCATCTCCGCTGCCGGTGAACAGAGCGGTGCCAGCTCACTGACGCTCGAACACGCCCCCGAAGGCCGACGCGCGTTCTTCTGCAGTTGGACCCTCAACGGCACCCAGGCCGGCTTCATCCTCGCCAGCCTCGTATTCCTGCCCATCGCCGCGCTCCCCGACGACATCCTTTACACGTGGGGTTGGCGAATCCCGTTCTGGGGCAGCCTGATCGTTCTGGTCGCGGCATACATCATGCGTCTCAAGCTCGAAGAGCCCGAAGAGTTCACCGAGCAGCAGGAATCCAAGACCGTCGCCAAATTGCCTGTTGCCGATCTTCTTCGCACCCACAGCGCAAATCTGATTCGCGTGATCTGCTGCGCTTTCATCGCCGTCGTCTCGACCATCTTCTCCGTCTTCGGTCTCGCTTTCGCCACCACCGAAGAAGTGGGGATTCCGAAGTCGACCATGCTCTGGGTTGCCATCGCAGCCAACGCCGTAGCCCTGCTCAGTCAGCCCGCCTGGGCGATGCTCTCCGACCGGATCGGTCGCAGGCCGTTGTTCATCGGTGGCGCCCTCGGTAGCGCGGTGTTCATCTACGTGTACTTCGGCGCAATCGCCAGCGGCAACGTTCCCCTGATCTTCCTCGCCGCAATCGGATTGATGTCCGTCTTCTACGCTGCCCCGAATGCCATCTGGCCGTCGTTCTACTCCGAGATGTTCAACACCAAGGTCCGCTACTCGGGCATTGCGATCGGCACCCAGGTCGGCTTCGCCCTCGCAGGCTTTGCCCCCGCCATCGGCAACGCCCTCATGGGCGGCGACAAGACACACTGGATGCCCGTTGCCATTCTGACTTCGGTGGCCTGCGTCATCTGCGCGATCTCGGCGTTCACCGCCAAGGAGACGTTCCGCACCCCCCTCAAGGAGCTCGGCAACCCGATCTAGCCGACCACCCCACAGACACCCTGCACGAACCACTGTGTTACACGAACCACTGTGTTGCGCGAGCGACTGTGGCCCGGCATCTCGCGAGAGATACCGGGCCACAGTCGTTTTGAAGTTCTACGCCGTCTTGTCGCGACGCTCGCCACGCTCCGGCTTACGCGGAACGATGGTCGGAAGTACGTTGTCGTTGACGGTCTCCGCGGTGACGACCACCTTTTCGACGTCGTCACGGCTGGGAATGTCGTACATCACGGGAAGAAGAACCTCTTCCATGATGGCGCGCAGGCCACGAGCGCCGGTTCCACGCAAGATCGCCTGATCGGCAATAGCGTCGAGCGCTTCTTCGGTGAACTCGAGTTCGACGCCGTCCATGTCGAACAGGCGACGATACTGCTTGACGAGAGCGTTCTTGGGCTCCGACAGGATCTGAACGAGCGATTCCTTGTCGAGGTTGGTCACCGACGCGATCATCGGCAGTCGGCCGATGAACTCCGGAATCAGACCGAACTTGATCAAATCCTCCGGCATGACCTCGGCGAAACGATCGACCGTATCCAGTTCGGCCTTCGACCGAACCTCGGCACCGAATCCGATACCGCGCTTGCCGACACGATCGGAGACGATCCGCTCGAGACCTGCGAAAGCGCCCGCGACGATGAACAGCACGTTCGTGGTGTCGATCTGAATGAATTCCTGGTGCGGATGCTTACGGCCACCCTGCGGCGGGACGCTTGCCTGCGTACCTTCGAGGATCTTCAGCAACGCCTGCTGAACGCCTTCGCCGGAGACGTCACGCGTGATCGACGGGTTCTCGCTCTTACGGGCGATCTTGTCGACCTCGTCGATGTAGATGATTCCGGTCTCGGCGCGCTTGACGTCGTAGTCGGCAGCCTGAATCAGTTTGAGCAGAATGTTCTCGACGTCCTCACCGACGTAACCGGCCTCGGTCAACGCCGTCGCGTCAGCGATGGCGAACGGGACGTTGAGCATCTTCGCGAGAGTCTGAGCGAGATACGTCTTGCCGCAGCCGGTGGGGCCGAGCATCAAGATGTTGGATTTCGCGAGCTCAACCGTCTCACCCCGCGCGTCACGGCCCTTGTCGCCGGCCTGAATGCGCTTGTAGTGGTTGTAGACGGCCACGGCCAACGTCCGCTTGGCGGAGTCCTGACCGATGACGTAGTTCTCGAGGAATTCTCGGATCTCCGCAGGCTTGGGAAGCTCGTCGAGCTTGACCTCGCTCGATTCGGCCAATTCCTCTTCGATGATCTCGTTGCAGAGGTCGATGCACTCGTCGCAGATGTACACCCCGGGTCCTGCAATGAGCTTTTTGACCTGCTTCTGACTCTTACCGCAGAAAGAGCACTTGAGCAGATCCCCGCCGTCGCCGATGCGTGCCATCTCGTGAGGTCCCTACTTTCCATCATGTACGTGCACTCGCCGCCACTCGATCGGTCGAGACGCTCCGCAGTACTTCGGTAGTTGTCAGATCAGACAAACTGATCGAACAAATCTGGTCGAACAATCGCAGAACGCCGGTCGAGAACCAGCCCGTGAAGTGACGGTACCCGCAGATCCCGAACGGGGTCGACCTGTTCTCGGCGTTTCGCCTGCGGATAAAAAAGAAAAGAGTCGAGATTTCAGCCTGGCAAGCGCTCCACCAGGCACTTCTCGACGTGTCCGCCTCGTGTCGGGAATCGGGATACAGGTCCTCGACACGAGGCGGAAATCGACTACTTCTGTGCGCTGAGCTTCCGGTAAGCCAGCACGTCGTCGATGATGCCGTACTCCTTGGCCTGCTCGGCCGTGAGGATCTTGTCGCGATCGGTGTCGACGCGGATGGTCTCCGGATCCTTACCCGTGTGCAGCGACAGCGTGCTCTCCATGAGCCGACGCATACGCTCGATCTCCGCAGCCTGGATCTCCAGATCGGAAACCTGACCCTGGATGCCGCCCGTAGCCGGCTGGTGGATCAGAATGCGCGAGTTGGGGAGCGCGAAGCGCTTGCCCGGCGTACCGCCGGCCAGAAGCACGGCAGCTGCCGAAGCAGCCTGACCGAGGCAGACGGTGGAAATGTCGGCACGGACGTACTGCATCGTGTCGTAGATCGCCATCAGCGCGGTGAAAGAACCACCGGGCGAGTTGATGTACATGGTGATGTCGCGGTCCGGATCCTGCGATTCGAGAACCAGCAACTGCGCCATGAGGTCGTTGGCGGACACGTCGTCGACCTGCGAGCCGAGGAAGATGATGCGCTCCTCGAACAGCTTGTTGTACGGGTCGGACGTCTTGACGCCGTAGCTGGTCTGCTCCGTGAACTGGGGCAGGATGTAACGCGATTGGGGGCCCGACGGCGCCTGGCCGCCCAGCGAGTTAGCTCCGAAAAGATTGGTCATCAGTTCTCCAAAGTATGAATTGGGCAGCGAAAGGATGGGCGTACCGGCTCAGTTGCCGGTGCCGCCGGCCTGATTCGCACGGGAGACGACGTGGTCGACGAAGCCGTACTCGAGAGCTTCCTTCGCCGTGAACCAACGGTCACGATCGGAGTCCGCGGTGATCTGCTCGACCGTCTGGCCGGTGTGCTGAGCAATCAGCTCGGCCATTTCGCGCTTGGTGTGCTTGAACTGCTCGGCCATGATCGCGATGTCACTTGCGGAACCACCGATGCCGGCGGACGGCTGGTGCATCATGATGCGGGCGTGAGGCAGCGCGTAGCGCTTGCCCTTGGTGCCTGCCGAGAGCAGGAACTGACCCATCGACGCCGCAAGGCCCATGCCGAAGGTGGCGATGTCGCACTCGGCGAACTGCATGGTGTCGAAGATCGCCATACCTGCGGTCACGGATCCACCGGGCGAGTTGATGTAGAGCGAGATGTCTCGCGTCGGGTCCTCGGCCGAGAGCAGCAGGATCTGTGCGCACAGCTTGTTGGCGATGTCGTCGTCGACCTGGGTACCGAGGAAAATGATGCGCTCTCGCAGCAAGCGCTCGTACACCGAGTCGCTGAGGTTCAACCCAGCGGTCGCTGAAGTCATGGCGGGACTCTGCAAAGTCTCCAGGTGATTGGAAGTCACGGTACCTGCCTTCTATGTGGATCTACTTGTGCGGTGGATCGTCTATGCGAAACACTTCTACTGACACAGACAGTAACGAAGTAGGGCGGCACCGGAGTCCCGGTGCCGCCCTACTTCGCTCAAAGCGGAAAACTCAGTGCAGTCGATCGTGGTGAAAACACCCGTCCGCCTGCGTTTTTACTTGTCTTCGCTCTCGGCGGAATCAGACTCGTCCGCTTCGGTTTCGGCCTCACTGCTGCCGAACAGCTCTGCGGTGTCGACAACTGCGCCGGAGGTGTCCTTGACACCGGCCGACTCGACGACGGACGCGAGAGCCTTGCCACGACGGACGTCTGCGAAGACGGCGCCGAGCTGGTTGGCCTGCTGGATCTGCTGGATGAACTGCTCAGGAGCCATGCCGTAACGCTGCGCCTGGAACAGGATGCGCTCGGTGAGCTCGTCCTGACCGACGGTGACGTTGCCCGCATCGGCAATCGAGTCGAGCAAGAGCTGCGTCTTGACGGAGCGCTCAGCGGCTTCCTGTGCATCCTTGTCGAACTCTTCGCGGCTGCTGCCCTGCTCTTCGAGGAGCTTGTTCAGTGCCTCTTCGTCGTGATCGAGACCGTGAACGGCGTCGTGCAGTGCAGCGTCGACCTCAGCCTTGACGACAGCCTCCGGCAACGGAACCTCGACGGTCTCGAGCAGCTGCTCGAGAACCTTGTCGCGGATCTGACCGGCCTGCTCGACCTTGCGGACGCGTGCGACGCGCTCACGGAGGTCAGCCTTCAGTTCTTCCAGGGTGTCGAACTCGCTGGCGAGCTGAGCGAACTCGTCGTCCTCAGCCGGAAGCTCGCGCTCCTTGACCGTCTGCACGGTCACGGTGACAACAGCTTCCTTGCCTGCGTACTCGCCGGCGACCAGCGTCGACGTGAAGTCCTTGGACTCCCCCGCCTTGAGGCCGATGATGGCTTCGTCGAGGCCCTCGATGAGCTGGCCCGAACCGACCTCGTGCGACAGTCCGCTCGCGGTTGCCTCGGCAACGTTCTCGCCGTCGACGGTGGCCGACAGATCGATGGAGACGAAGTCGCCGTCCTCGACTGCGCGGTCGACGCCGGTGAGGGTACCGAAACGCTGACGCAGCGAAAGCAGCTGCTCTTCGATGGCTTCGTCGGTGATCTCGATCGGATCGACCTCGACGTTGATGGAGCTGAAGTCAGGGAGCTCGATCTCGGGGCGCACGTCGACCTCGGCGGTGAACTCGAGGAGCTCGCCGTCTTCGATCTTGGTGACCTCGATCTCGGGCTGGCCGATGGCCTTCACGCCGGCGCTGGTGACAGCCTCGGAGTAACGCGACGGCAGAGCGTCGTTGACGACCTGCTCGAGCACAGCGCCGCGACCGACACGCGCTTCGAGGAGGCGGGCCGGAGCCTTGCCGGGACGGAAGCCGGGGAGACGAATCTGCTGCGCGAGGGCCTTGTAGGCCTTGTCGAAATCAGACTTGAGTTCCGCGAAGGGCACCTCAACGTTGATACGGACTCGCGTCGGGCTGAGCTGCTCGACGGTGCTCTTCACGAAACTTCGCTCCTTCGTCTGGTCTTGCTCACAACTTGTGTTGAATCGGTACTGCTGTCTGGCGCGGCACTTCACTCCCGGACTTACTGGAGGTGAAGTGCCATGTACGTACTTGTCGGGATGACAGGATTTGAACCTGCGACCCTCCGCTCCCAAAGCGGATGCGCTACCAAGCTGCGCTACATCCCGTTTCCGATCACATGAAACACACGATACGGCCATCCGAGGCCACTAAGACAGCGGGCCACAAAGGCAGCCACCATCGGTGACCGCGCACAACCCTATCGCGCTCACTACTCTCTCACGAACCCGACCGCCATTTGTACACGGCCCGGCTGTCGACCCCGTCAGTATGTCATCCGACGGCAGCCACATACAGCAGCCACATACAGCCTTGCCTCAACTGCCATTCAGAGCCGGAATCAGAAGCCGCGCCTGCGGCCGAGATACCCCAACTCGCCGAGCAATTCGCCAATTCCCCAGGTGAACGACGGTCTCGAACTTCTCCGACCCCCCGATTATGAAATCCGGTGGGGCATTGGGTACAGTTTCGTATCGCAGACGACGAACACGGCGATCCCGAGTTGTCGTATGCACGGGGATGTAGCTCAATGGTAGAGCCTCAGTCTTCCAAACTGATCACGCGGGTTCGATTCCCGTCATCCCCTCCATCAGGAGGGAAACTCCACAAAAGATCCGCATCGGCCCAGCCGGTGCGGATTTTTTGTATTCCGACTTTGTCCACTCCGACCACTCCCCTGCGGTCCGTATCCTGGAGTTGTCCGGATCGATTCTGCTCGGGAGGCCACGTGACCACGATTCTTCTCATACTCGTCGTTCTGGCCGTAGTCGTATTCCTGGTCATGAAAAGCCAGCAACGCGGTTCCGGCCACAGCGCAACACAACTCGACGATGCGAAAGCCGATGCCCGGCAGTCGATCGAACGCCTCGGCGGTCAGGTCTACAACCTGACCGGCAGTGACGACGCGTCGCGCCAAGCCCTCGCCGACGCGGCCGAACGGTACAACGCCGCAGGCTCGCAGATCGATCAGGCCGCAACGCCGGTCCAAGCACGTCTCGCGAAACAGACTGCACTGGAAGGGCTTTACTACATCCGCGCGGCACGGGTGGCGATGGGCATGGATCCGGGACCGGAAGTTCATTCCATCGACGGACAGAAGGCTGCCGGTTCGGTCACCGAAGACCGTGAGGTCGAATTCGAGGGCCGCAAGGTCGCCGCATCACCCAATCCGTCGTCGCACACACCCAACTACTACCCCGGTGGCCGAGTCGCCGGACGCCCGGTCCCGGCCGGCTGGTACTCCGAACCCTGGTGGAAGCCTGCACTCGTCGCCGGCGCCTGGGGTCTGGGTTCGATGATGCTGTTCTCGACCATGTTCTCCGGCATGGCCGGGGTTCCTTACGGCGCAGAGGCTTTCGCCCAGGGTGGCGATCCCGGCGCCGACACAGGCTCCGGTGACTCGGGAGATCAGGGTATGGACGCCGGTGATCCCGGCGCCGACCAAGGAAGTATCGACAACACGGACTACACCGCTGACGGCGGAAGCGACTGGTCTGGTGGCGACGGAGGCGGAATGGATTTCGGGGGCGGCGGGGACTTCGGCGGCTTCGACTTCTAAGCAGACTGACAGACCGGGCACCAGAACAGGTTTCGTGCCTTCATGACGGAATGCAGGATCGGTGTGCCGCACACGCGGCACGGCGATCCTGCTCTTCTGTAGACATAGGTACGCGGACGATCCTTCGCGTACGCCGGATCTCCGTTGTCGTGCTCGGCGCGAACGACGTGCATCTTCCCCCGTCTGACGCCGACTTTCATCAATTCGACTAGGTCTGCCCACATGGCGGTCCACTCGCCGTGAGAGACGAGATTCCCCGGTCGTTCAGGGTTGATTCCGTGACGAAAGAGAAGTTCGGCGCGATAGACGTTGCCGACACCCGCCAGGACCGCCTGGTCCATCAGCAGGGCGCCGATTGCCGTCTTGGACTTGGAGATTCGCAACCAGGCCTTCTCTGGATCCGCGTCGCGGCGCAGTGGGTCCGGCCCGAGTCTGGCCTCGATCGCGGCGACCTGAGGAGGTAGCAGGACTTCGCAGGCGGTGGGACCACGAAGGTCGGTGCCGAAATCGGCACCGACCATTCGCATCCGGACCTGGCCTACCGGTTCTTCCATCGGCAGGGCGGCGTCGGTGAACTTTCCGTACAACCCGAGGTGTACGTGAACTGTCAGACCGTTGTCGTACGTGTGCCAGAGGTGCTTTCCCCAGGCATCCGAGGACGTGAGTACGTGTCCGTCCACCAGGCGCGCGTCCTCGGCGAATCTGCCTTGCGGACTGAGGACGCGGACCGGTGAACCGACGAACTTGCGGGCATGCAACCGTGCCAGCCGGTGCAGGGTATGACCTTCAGGCACGGAACAACTCTCGGATCAGGCTTGCGGCAGAGCCGGTGCGACGCCGGTCTTCTCGTACTCGGACAGGATGTCGATACGACGCTGGTGGCGCTCTTCACCCGACCATGCGGTGGCGAGGAAAGCGTCGACGATGGCAAGCGATTCCTCGAGGGAATGCATACGCCCGCCGATGCCGATCAGCTGAGCGTTGTTGTGCTCACGTGCCAGCTTCGCCGTTTCGACGCTCCAAGCGAGGGCGCACCGTGCGCCGGGAACCTTGTTCGCTGCGATCTGCTCGCCGTTGCCACTGCCACCCAGGACGATTCCCAGGCTGCCTTCGTCGGCGACGACGCGCTTTGCGGCTTCGATGCAGAAAGCCGGGTAGTCGTCCACGGCGTCGTACTCGTGAGCACCACAGTCGATGGCCTCGTGGCCGTTCGCTTTCAGGTGTTCGATGATCTCGTTCTTACGTTCGAATCCGGCATGGTCGGCACCCAGGTATACGCGCATGGCGACAATTCTCTCAGGCCCGACCAGCCGGGCGCACCCGGGTCGACGTCACACTTTCAGGAACACGCATTGCCGCGCGAGCACACCTATCGTGGTGCCCATGTACCCCGTCAACGGCCAGGCCGCTGCACCCGCCGTTCGTGTGTCACCGGGCAGTGACGCCGTTCGCCACCCGTGGGAAATCCCGCTACTCGTGCTCGCGGTGCTGACGACGGTCGTCACTTATGTGGTGGCGATCGTTCTGATCGCTGCGGGTGATCTGTCGACGTGGATCCTCGTGGTGCTCGCGGCTCCGATCCTGCTGTTCCTCGCGCGAGGTCAGCTGTACGGATCGCAACAGGTCAACGGAATCAAGATGACGCCTTCACAGTTTCCGGAGGGGTATCAGCTGGTTGCCGAGGCTGCGGCACGGTTCGGCATGAAAACTCCGCCGGATGCCTACGTCGTGCTGGGGAACGGACGGATCAACGCGTTCGCGTCGGGGCACGGATTTCGCCGTTTCGTCGTCGTCTACAGCGACCTGTTCGAAGTCGGTGGGCAGGCACGCGAGCCCGATGCGCTCGCATTCATCATCGGCCACGAGGTCGGCCACATCGCTGCCGGGCATGCGTCGTACTGGCGCCAGTGGGGACAGTTCGCGTCGAACTACATTCCGGTGATCGGGTCTTCGCTGTCGCGTTCCATGGAGTACACGGCGGACAACTTCGGCTTTCACATGCGTCCGCAGGGTGCACCGGGCGCGATGGGCGTCCTCGGCGCGGGAAAGTATCTGGTGGGTCTGGTCGGGTTCGACGAACTGGCCGATCGGGCGACACTCGAATCCGGGTTTTTCCCGTGGTTCGTCAACATCTTGTCGTCGCATCCGGTGCTGACCTGGCGTGCGGCTGCACTTCGCAACCGCACGCACTCAGGGCATCTGTTCTTCCGGCCGGGCCAGCTCTACCGAAATCCGGCGCTCACTGCCGCTCAGTCGAACTGAGGATCCTCGTTGCGGGTCCGCTTGAGCTCGAAGAAGTGGGGGTAGCCGGCCAGCGCGACTGCGCCGTCCCACACCTTGCCTGCGTCCTCGCCGCGCGGGATGCGTGAGAGCACGGGGCCGAAGAACGCCACACCGTTGACATGGATCGTCGGGGTTCCGACGTCGGGTCCGACGGCGTCCATGCCCTTGTGGTGGCTCTCGCGCAGAGCCTCGTCGTACTTGTCGGTGTCGGCGGCCTCGGCCAGTTCAGGTGGCAGGCCGACCTCGGCAAGGGACGACTTGATGACGTCGGCGAAGTCCTTGTTTCCCTCGTTGTGAATCTTCGTCCCCATCGCCGTGTACAGCGGCAGCAGGATATCGTCGCCCTTCAGCTGCGCTGCAGCGATGGCGACACGGACCGGGCCCCAGGCCTTGGTCATCATCTCCCGGTACTCGTCGGGAAGGTCACGGCCCTCGTTGAGAACCGCAAGGCTCATCACGTGGAACTTGGCCTCGATGTCGCGTACCTGCTGGGCCTCGAGAATCCAGCGTGAGGTGATCCAGCACCACGGGCAGAGCGGATCGAACCAGAAGTCAGCAGTGTCCGTGGTCTTGCTCGAGGTTGCGCTCACGAAGAAACTCCCTATCAGTTCATGTCGGTCAGGTCATATCAGTTCGGGGACATACTCCCGTTCTGCCAACAATCATGAACCCGCAATCCTTCCCGCGCTTTCCCCCGAACCACCTCCCGATCGCAGTAGTGTCGAAAAGAAACGAGTACGAAGGAGTGGTTCAGTAATGAGCACCAACCGGAGATTCGTGATCGTCGGCGGCGGGCTCGCGGGCGCAAAGATCGCAGAAGCCCTGCGTGACAGAGATTTCGACGGTGAGATCACCGTATTGAGTGAAGAAGACCACCTCCCGTACGAGCGTCCGCCGCTGTCGAAAGAGTTCTTCGCCGGCAAGAAGACACTCCCCGAATTCACCGTCCACGACGGCGAGTGGTTTCGCGACCATCGCGTCGATCTTCGCCCGGGAACGACGGCAACGGCCATCGACCCCGCTGCGCACACCGTGTCACTTCCGGACGGTTCCACGATCAGCTACGACAAGCTCGCCTTGGCCACCGGTTCGCGGTCGCGGCGCCTCGACATCCCGGGATCCGACGCCGAGGGCGTTCACTACGTGCGAACAGTCGATCAGGCCGCCGCGCTGCTGCGCACCCTGGCCGCCGACAAGAAGCTCGTCGTGATCGGTGCCGGCTGGATCGGCCTCGAAATTGCCGCGTCGGCTCGCGGTTTCGACGTCGACGTCACCGTGCTCGAGCATGCCGGACTTCCGCTCGAATCGACCCTCGGCCCGGAAATGGGTGAGGTCTTCGCCGCACTGCACCGCCAGAACGGGGTGGACTTACGCACCGGCACGGACGTCACCGCAATCTCTGTCGACGGCGGTCACGCCTCGGGCGTCACTTTGATCGATGGAACCGTGATTCCGGCCGACGCCGTGTTGATCGCTGTCGGCGCATTGCCGAACACCGAGTTGGCATCGGAGGCGGGTATCGACGTCGAGAACGGGGTTCTCGTCGACGCCGGTCTGCAGAGCAGCGACCCCGACGTGGTCGCAGTGGGTGACATCGCGGCCGCACAGCATCCGATTCTGAATGCACGAATTCGGGTGGAGCACTGGGCAAACGCACTCAACCAACCCGAGACGGCCGCAGAGACCATGTTGGGACGGCCCGCCGAGTACGTACGCATGCCGTATTTCTTCACCGATCAGTACGACCTCGGAATGGAATACGTAGGTCACGCACCGCACGGCGGCTACTCCCGTGTCGTCACTCGCGGCGACGTCGACAAGCGCGAGTTCCTGGCATTCTGGCTCGATTCCGCGAACAAGGTGCTCGCCGGCATGAACGTGAACATCTGGGATGCCGGTGACGCCATCAAGGAATTGGTCGCGTCTTCGCGTCCCGTCGATCCGGAGCGGTTGGCCGACCCGGAGATTCCGCTGGCAGAAGTGTCCGCTTGAGTGAAGTCGTTCTCTTCGTGATGGGATGGACGTAATAGATCCGCACCATCTACGAGGAGATCTTTGTGGTCGCACCGAACCTGACACGCGAAACCGCAGCGCAACGGTCAGCAATCCTGACCGTCGAGAACTACCTGATCGAACTCGATCTCACCGACGGCAAAGACGCACCCGGCGAGGAGACGTTCTCCTCGAAGACCACCGTCACGTTCACCGCCACGGCCGGAGCAAGCAGCTTCATCGACATCGTCGCGGCCAGAGTCCATTCCGCGGTCCTCAACGGCACCGCGCTCGACGTCTCCGGCTACGACGAGTCGACGGGCATCAGCCTGCCCGACCTCGCTGCCGACAACGAGTTGGTCATCGAGGCCGATTGCATCTACTCCCACACCGGCGAGGGACTGCACCGATTCGTCGACCCGACCGATGACTCCGTCTACCTCTATTCACAGTTCGAGACGGCCGACGCCAAGCGCATGTTCGCGTGCTTCGATCAGCCTGATCTCAAGGCCACGTTCGACGTCCGCGTCACCGCTCCCACGTCGTGGAAGGTCATCTCCAACTCCGCGGTCGTCGAGACCCTTGCCGCCGATCCCGGCAAGCACGTTTTCCGGACCACCCCGAAGATGAGCACGTACCTGGTGGCGCTCATCGCCGGTCCCTACGCGCAGTGGACCGACAACTACTCCGACGAGCACGGCGACATCCCGCTCGGAATCTTCTGCCGCGCTTCGCTGGCCGAGTTCATGGACGAGGAGCGACTGTTCACCGAGACCAAGCAGGGATTCGACTTCTACCACCGCAACTTCGGTGTTCCCTATGCTTTCGGCAAGTACGACCAGCTCTTCGTCCCCGAATTCAATGCGGGCGCGATGGAGAATGCCGGCGCCGTGACATTCCTCGAGGACTACGTCTTCCGCTCCAAGGTGACCCGCTACTCGTACGAACGTCGTGCCGAAACGGTCCTGCACGAAATGGCGCACATGTGGTTCGGCGACCTCGTCACGATGGCGTGGTGGGACGACCTATGGCTCAACGAGTCGTTCGCGACCTTCGCTTCGGTCCTGTGCCAGACCGAGGCCACGGAGTACACGAACGCCTGGACGACGTTCGCCAACGTCGAGAAGTCGTGGGCGTACCGCCAGGACCAGTTGCCGTCGACGCACCCGATTGCCGCGGACATTCCGGACCTGGCCGCCGTCGAGGTGAACTTCGACGGCATCACGTACGCGAAGGGCGCCAGCGTCCTCAAGCAGTTGGTGGCATACGTCGGACTCGAGCCGTTCCTCGCCGGACTGCGTGAGTACTTCCGTGAGCACGCATTCGGAAACGCAACCTTCGACGATCTGCTGGGCTCACTCGAAAAGTCCTCGGGCCGTGACCTTTCCGACTGGGGTCGGCAGTGGCTCAAGACCACCGGTTTGAACATCCTGCGCCCCGACTTCGATGTCGACGCAGACGGAAAGTTCACCCGCTTCGCCGTCCTGCAGGACGGTGCTGCACCAGGCGCCGGGGAGCGTCGAATCCACCGGATCGCCATCGGAATCTACGACGACGTCGACGGCAAGTTGGTGCGAAGCCATCGCGTCGAACTCGACCTCGATGCTGTGGAAAGCACGGATGTCCCCGAACTTGTCGGCGTCGCCCGCGGTGCACTCGTGTTGGTCAACGACGACGATCTCACCTACGGCTCCGTGCGACTCGATCCCGAATCGTTGGCGACGGCGATCGAGCGGGTCGGCGACATCACCGACTCACTCCCCCGCACCCTGGTCTGGTCGGCGGCGTGGGAAATGACCCGTCAAGCCGAACTGAAGGCACGCGACTTCGTCGCGCTGGTCGAGCGCGGCATCAGTTCGGAGACCGAAGTCGGTGTGGTGCAACGTCTCTTGCTCCAAGCCCAAACCGCCATCGGCTCCTACGCAGATCCGGCCTGGGCCGAGGCCGAAGGCGCGGCGAGCTTCGCCAATCGGTTGCTCGAACTCGCACGTGAGGCAGAGGCCGGGTCCGACCACCAGCTGGCATTCGTCAACGCACTCACCGGCGCAGCACTCTCCCCGTGGCACACCGAGGTACTGCGCGAATTGCTCGACGCCGATCCCTCCACCGTTGGGCTCGACGGCCTGATCGTCGACACGGACCTGCGCTGGCGCATCGTCGGGGCACTCGCGGCCGCCGGTGAGATCGACGCCGAAGGAACCGCAACTCCATTCATCGACGCCGAAGCTCAGCGTGACCCGACCGCTGCGGGCGCTCGTCAAGCCGCGGCGGCCGCGGCCGGACGTCCGCAGGTCGCTGTCAAGGAAGAGGTCTGGGCAAAGGTCGTCGGCGACGACTCCGTGCCCAACATCACCGCGCGATCGATCATCGGCGGGTTCGCTCGCGAAGGCCAGGACGAATTGCTCGAGCCCTTCGTCTCCCGCTACTTCGCCGATATCGCGGCGGTGTGGGAACGACGCTCGAGCGAAGTGGCACAGACGGTCGTCATCGGGCTGTACCCGTCGTGGTCGATCTCGGACGAATCCGTAGCGGCAGCAGACCGGTTCCTCGAAGGCGACATCCCTCCCGCGTTGCGTCGCCTGGTCGTCGAAGGCCAGGCCGGCGTGGTTCGTTCACTCGCAGCACGAAAGTTCGACGCGAGCTGACATGCAAAAGGCCGGTGCCCGCGTCGATTCTCACGAATCGACGCGGGCACCGGCCTGTGTCTGACAAACAGTTACGGCGCTGAAATTGCGGCTGCCATAACGCGGATGGCACTGATCAGTCCGTCGATCAGGTTGCCTTCACTGAAGGATGCAACAGCTGCCGTTGCTCCGAGCTGGGTAACACGATCGGTGACCCGATCGGCGATTGCCCGACCGCTGCGAACCTCGACGGTGCGCTGGTTGGGCGAAACGGCGATCAGGACGGAACGCTCGGCTTCGGGCGTGGTCGGGAACAATGCGTCGGCACCCGCTGCCGGATCAGAACCGAGATCACCGACGTACGCGTTGAACCGCACCTTGGTGGCCCGCGTCGCTTCGGTCATCGCGACGTCGAGCGCGACCAGATCCATGGTCGCGAACGGAAGATCGTCGGTGAACGGCTCGCCGATGCGATGCACACCGGATACGCGTCCACTGGACGTGACGACGCTGCCGACGGGCAGGTCCTCGGGCGCTACTGCGAGCGCGGTCGAATGATCACCACTTGCCACTTGCGGACCCTCCGATCAGATCAGCCGAACCGGCTTCGATTGCGTGTGCACTGCCGTGATGGCCACCGCGAACGGTGACCTCGTCGACAGCACTCCACAGCACGGGAGCGTGATCCCACGACTCGCCGAGATGGAACGCCGGCGGAACCGGTCCCGGCGTCTTCTTCCCGAGGAAGGACGCAGCCGCGAAGAACGCGGTGATCAAGGCCGGAATCCCAACGTATATCAGTACTACCTCGAGAATGCTCACACCAGATAACGTAGCCCAGAACGCCAGGAAGGAAAGCGTCAGGGCCACAAATTCTCGGGCAATTTCGTTTCGGTGACGCTAGAACTCAATTCAGGCTGCGCCCACGCCGACACATTGCTCAGGCTGCGCCCACGCCGAGATAAGGCATCCACGCCGGATGCAATTCCTTGGTCGCCGCGAGCAGACGCCAGTGCGGTCCGGACGGCGGGACCAGTTCCGCACGGAGGGTCCATCCGAGTTCGCTGAGCATCTTGTCGGCCTTGCGGTGATTGCAGGGGGCACAGCACGCGACGCAGTTCTCCCACGAATGCCCGCCACCTCTGCTGCGAGGAACGACGTGGTCGATGGTTTCGGCTTTGGCTCCGCAGTACGCACATCGGAAGTGGTCACGATGCATCAGCGCGGCACGAGTCATGGGGATGCGGGCGCGATACGGAACGCGCACGTAGGTGCGCAATCGAATGACCGAGGGAACCTGCACCGACCAGTCCGCGGAATGGACTACCGGGCCCTGTTCGTCCTCGTGGACGGTATCGGCCTTGCCGCAGGCCATCAGTACGACCGCGCGCCTGGCAGGAAGGGCGGTCAGCGGCTCGTACGTGACGTTGAGCAGTAGCACCCGACGTTTCACCCACTCGGGGACTACGCGATCGGGAGGGAACATCTCGAGGTGAGAATGCTCGTCGGAAAAGAGTGGGTCGGCAGTGTGCGCGAACCCGTCAGGAACAACTTCCAGAACAGCCCCTAACGCGTGGTCGTTCCGCGCGCTAGTGGGCTGGAGTTGTCGGTGATTGCGTGCAGCATGTCGGTTCTTCATACGACCTCCGGGAGACTGCCCCCAAGTTGACCACGGATGATCGCGTTACGCACTCTCATTTCGAACAAAATTGCCAGGACGGCCGGTGAATTTCCGGTGAATGGGTACGCACTCCGACTCGATACAACCGTCGTCGACCCGGAAACCGACCACTACGGCCGTCAGGCACAATGGAACTTGCCATGAATGACGTACAGCACGACGTGCAGCAGACCTTCTACGACGCCGTCGGCGGAGCCGAGACGTTTCACAAGCTCACCGCGCGATTTTACGAAGAAGTAGCGAAGGACGAGGTTGTGCGCCCGCTCTACCCCGAGGCCGACCTCGGCCCGGCCGAGCGGCGGATGCGGATGTTCCTCGAGCAGTACTGGGGCGGACCGCACACGTACTCGGAGGAGCGTGGACACCCGCGTCTGCGGATGCGCCACAATCCATTCGTGATCGGCCCGATCGAGCGTGATGCGTGGCTGCGGTGTATGCACGTCGCCATCGCGTCCATCGACGAGAAGACTCTGAGCCCGGTGCACCGCAAGCAGTTGATCGACTACATGGAGATGGCTGCCGCGTCCATGGTGAACTCCGCTATCTGACCGTCTACCTAGCCTTCGGCCTGAACACGCGCGCGACCCGGCGGACTGCTCGTACCCCGAACGACACCGTGGGATGCAGGGGCGAACTCAAGATTGCATGCTTGCGCACGTACTCTTCGACCTCCCACTCCGACCAACTGCCCGCACGGAAGAGTGCGGCATCGCCGACACTCAGGGTTCGCTCGGCGATTCCGTCGGCCTGAACGGTGACCGACCCTTCGATGATGTGCACGATTTCGTCTGCGTGGAAGTACCAGCGGAAGCGCCCCTTCGTGCAATCCCAGACGTGTGTAGTCGTGGTCCCGTCTTTACTCGCCGACCATTGCGCCGACCGTGCAACCGGTGTGCCGAAGATTATCCAGTCGCGGTTGATCGGATCATCCTCGAGCAGTACATGATCCAAACTGACCGCTTCGATTGCCGACAAAGTCAAGGCCAAGCCCCCTTGGTTGAATTCCCGAATACTTCTCCCCCGGCAGTAACACCAAAGTTGCCACATGGTGTCACCGCGTGAATGCAAAGTACACCAAGGCTAGGTAAAGAGTCACGCTTTTGCCGTGTCCAAGTCGTGAGAGTGCCAGACGTTTGGCACTATGAACTGCTGTGAGCACCCCCGCGGATTCGTCCTCTGTAAGCCGGCCCGAAGCCCCGTGGTGGAACGAGGCGGTCTTCTATCAGATCTATCCGCGTTCTTTTGCCGATTCGGGCAGCGACGGTATCGGCGACCTCGGCGGAGTCGAGGAGAAACTCGGCTACCTCGAACTGCTCGGCATCGATGCAATCTGGTTGAGCCCGGTGATGAAGTCACCGATGGCAGACCACGGCTACGACGTCTCGGATCCTCGCGACATCGATCCCTTGTTCGGCGATCTGGCGACGATGGATTCGCTGATCACGTCAGCCCACGAACGCGGAATCAAGGTCACGATGGACCTGGTCCCGAACCACACGAGTGATCAGCACGAGTGGTTCAAGGCAGCCCTGGCGTCGGCGCCCGATTCGGCGGAGCGATCCCGCTACATCTTCCGAGACGGCAAAGGTGAGAACGGCAACGAACCGCCGAACAACTGGCCGAGCATCTTCGGCGGCCCGGCGTGGACCCGCGTCACCGAAGCCGACGGAACACCCGGCCAGTGGTACCTGCACATCTTCGCCAAGGAACAGCCCGACCTGAACTGGGACAACCCCGAGGTCTTCGACGACCTCGCCAAGACTCTGCGCTTCTGGCTCGAGCGCGGAATCGACGGATTCCGCATCGACGTGGCCCACGGAATGGCCAAGCCCGACGGTTTGCCGGACCACGACTGGGAGCTCAACGAGCTCATGCGCAATTCCGACGACGACCCGCGGTTCAACAACCCGGCAGTTCACGAAATCCACCGCGGCATCCGCAAGGTCATGGACGAGTTCCCGGAGGCGATGACCGTCGGCGAGATCTGGGTGAAGGACAACCAGAAGTTCGGCGAATACATCCGGCCAGACGAACTGCATCTCGGATTCAACTTCCGACTTGCAGAAACCGAATTCTCCGCCGAGTCCGTCCGGGAGGCCGTGGAGAACTCTCTTGCGGCCGTCGCCGAGGTCGGGGGTGTGCCCACGTGGACGCTGTCGAATCACGACGTCGAACGTGAAGTCACGCGCTACGGCGGGGGTGCGATCGGAACCCAACGCGCACGGGCGATGATCCTCGTCGAACTGGCGCTTCCGGGCGCGAGCTTCATCTACAACGGAGCCGAACTCGGCCTGCCGAACGTCGACCTGCCCGACGAGGCACTACAGGACCCGGTCTGGGAACGATCCGGACATGCCGAGCGAGGACGCGACGGCTGCCGAGTGCCCCTTCCGTGGGAAGGAAGCGAACCCCCGTTCGGATTCACCACCGGCGCGAGCACCTGGTTGCCGATGCCACGCGAGTGGTCGACGCTCACGGTGGAGGCGCAGATCGAGGACGTCGACTCGATGCTCTCGCTTTATCGCGCCGCACTCGAACTTCGTAGCGCCAGGCCGGAGTTCTCCGGCGCCGACATCGATTGGTACGGCAGTCCCCCCGGCTGCCTCGCTTTCCGTCGACGCGGTGGTCTGATCTGTGCTCTCAACACCACGGAGGCGCCGATCGCACTGCCGAACGGGCAGCTGCTGTTGAGCAGCGCACCACTCGTCGACGGTCAACTACCCGTCAACGCTGCGGCGTGGCTGATCTGAGAGAACATCGCACCCGCCACCTGAACTCCTATCGTGCGACCATCAGCGGTATCGAACCACCGCGGTGACGGTAGATCGAACCGAACCGTGCATCGAGCCGCACCCAGGATTTGCTCGCCCGCACCCGAACCAGTTCCGAGGCGTCGATCTGCTCGAGGTCGATGTCGGCGGTCATCGCCTCGGACCCGGCGTGCGGAACGAATCCCATTGCGGTCAAGGCAAAAATAACCCGCATCGAGATCCCGACCGTGCCGGACGGACCACTGACCTCGAGCACGTCCTGATCGAGCAACGACGCCGGCGGACCGTGACTACTTCCATGCTCCAGTGCCAAGGCGTTGCCCCGCTGCGCCAGTTCGATCAGCACCCGGGCGGGTACGTCGTCCAGGTGCTCGAAGCCGTCCATCGGCGGCAACGCCCCACGCCACGCCGAATCCATGGCGAACCCCGGATCGATCAGCTCACTTGTCGCCTGCTCCACCGCCGAGAGCAACTGATCGCCGGCAGCCGAGGTGTCGTCAGGGTTGATGGTGCCCGCCACGGTTCGCGTAGCGAGAGCGTCGAAACCCGTTGACGCCCAAACGCTCAGGTGAGCATCTCCGCGTCGACGCATCCGGATGACCGCGGACTCGTCCAAACGCAAGGCATGACCGATGAAGCCGGCCAAGTTCTTTCGCTCGGCCTCCTCGGGCACGGTCAGTACACGTTCATGCACGTTGCCAGCTCTCCAAGTACTCGCGCTCGGGCCCGCTGAGGCGACGCAAACGTTGAGTGTCGATATCGAAGGCCGCGATCTGAGTCGACGCCACGATGGACGGCGGGACACTGAGATCCGCACCGCGGGGGCGAACCTCGTACGCGATGGTGAAGTCCACCGCGCGCACCTTTTCCACCCACATGAAGACGTCGAGCGGCGAATCGTCGTGCCGCAGTTGGCCGCGGTACCGCACATGGAGATCGGCAATCACGGCCCCGTCACGCAGGGTGACCGTCGGGCGCGAGTCTTCGAACAACCAAGGAATCCGCGCCTCTTCGAGCAACGTCACCATCCGTGCGTGGTTGATGTGCTGGAAGGCATCCATGTCGGACCACCGAACCACAACTTCGGCGTGGAATCCTTCGCTCAACGTCCTACCTCCGATCGGGTGCCCATGCTGCGCACCATGCTACGAACCTGACGCGCCGCCACCGAGAGCGTCGCGAGGTCAAGCGTCCCAGACTCGAAGATCTCGACGAGAGCTGCCCTCGCCCGGCTCAGACGCGAGGCGTTGGTCGACTCCCATTCGTCGATCTTCTCCTGCGGCGACTCCCCCGGCTCGCCGCCGGCCAGAACCTCCATCGTCAGCTGCCGAAGCGAACTGTAGAGGTCGTCTCGCAACGCGAGCCTCGCGAGCGAGTGCCATCGATCGCCGCGCTCGAGTCCCGAGACCGCGCTCAGCAACCAGTCGATTCCCAGATGCGCGTCCAAGGCGTAGTACAGCTCCGCGACTTCGGTGATGTCGTGATCTGCGATGTCGGCGATATCCGCGATGTCGAGCAGGCAGTAGACATCCAGCAGTCGGAACACGTCCAGCGCCAACGCTTCCGGAGCCCCGCGATCGATCACCGATTGAGCCCGCACCAGCAGATCGTCGAGTTGATGGCCCGCAAGCAGCCCCGGGACCAGAGGTGCCGTAGCCCGATACGCCGCCGAGTAACGCGCAACCTCGGCGCCGACGGCGATCGGCTGGGGCCGATTGGCCAGGAACCACCGCGACGCGCGGTCGAGCAAGCGGCACGACTCAACGATCAACTCGTTTTCGATCTCTGCACTGACGCCCGCCGAGCGGATTCGCGACCACACCTCGTCGAGCGCAAACACCTCTCGCACAGCGGCGTAGGCACGGATCGAGTCCGTACTGCTCGCTCCGGTCTCCTCGGCCAAGCGGTAGGCGTACGTGATTCCGCCGTTGTCGATCACTTCGTTCACGAGCATCGTCGCGACGATCTGCCGCCGCAACGGGTGTGCCTTGATCTCCGTTTCGAACCGATCGCGAACAGCGGTCGGGAAGTACTGCGGGATCTGCTGGGCGAAGAAATCGTTGTCCGGCAACTCGGTTGCGAGCAGATCGTCCTTGAGTGAAAGCTTCACGTGCGCCGTCAGCGTCGCCAATTCCGGCGACGTCAGACCCACACCGGCCTCGAGTCGACGCTCGATCTCCTTGTCGGTCGGCAACGCCTCGAGTTTGCGGTCAAGGCCACGTGCCTTGGTCAGATCCGTCAACTGACGGCGGTGAACACCGAGCATCTGAGAAGCGGTCACGCGGGAGATTCCGAGCAGCGCGTTCTGAGCAATGTTGTCCGCCAACACCAGCGCCGCCACGTCGTCGGTCATCGACGCCAGCAACGGATTCCGTTCCTGCGTGGGCAGTAACTGCGAACGCACGAGCGAATCGAGAAGAATCTTGATGTTCACTTCGTGATCGGAGCAGTCGACGCCGGCCGAGTTGTCGATGGCGTCGGTGTTGATGTGACCGCCGCTGGCGCTGAACTCGATTCTTCCCAGAGCAGTGACGCCGAGGTTGCCGCCCTCCCCGATCACCTTGACCCGCAGATCTTGACCGTCGACACGCACGGCGTCGTTGCTCTTGTCGCCAACCTGCGCATTGGTCTCGGTCGACGCTTTGACGTATGTACCGATTCCGCCGTTCCACAGCAGATCCACCGGTGCCGACAGAATCGCCTGCATCAATTCCGGCGGCGAGAGCTTCGTGACCCCCTCGGCCAGACCCAGTGCGATCCGGACGCTTTCGGCGATCGGAACCGACTTGACCGTGCGGTCCCATACGCCGCCACCTTCACTGATCAGGCTCTTGTCGTAGTCGGCCCATGACGACCGTGGCAACTCGAAAAGTCGTTGACGTTCGACGAACGAGCTCGCTGCATCCGGGTTCGGATCGAGGAAGATGTGTCGATGATCGAACGCGCCCACCAGACGGATGTGCCGACTGAGGAGCATTCCGTTGCCGAACACGTCTCCGCTCATGTCGCCGACGCCTACCGTCGTGAAATCCTGCGTCTGCGTGTCGACCCCGAGTTCGCGGAAGTGCCGCTTGACGCTTTCCCAGGCGCCGCGAGCGGTGATACCCATGCCCTTGTGGTCGTATCCCACGGAGCCACCGGAGGCAAACGCGTCGCCGAGCCAGAAGTCGTACTTGGCGGCAACCGAATTGGCGAGATCCGAGAACGTCGCCGTGCCCTTGTCCGCGGCGACCACCAGGTAGCGATCCTGATCGTCCTTGCACACCACTCGATCCGGCGTCACAACTTCGCCGGTAGCCGCGTGCACGTTGTCGGTGATGTCGAGCAATCCGGAGATGAACGTGGTGTAGCAGGCCTTGCCGGTTTCCAGCGTCGCCATTCGATCAACGGCCGGATCGCCCGTCGGCAGAGGCGGATTCTTCACGACGAAGCCGCCCTTGGCGCCGACCGGCACGATCACCGCGTTCTTGACGGCCTGAGCCTTCACCAAGCCGAGCACCTCGGTGCGGAAATCCTCGCGCCGGTCGGACCAGCGGAGCCCGCCGCGCGCGACTGCGCCGAATCGCAGGTGGACGCCTTCGACCTCGGGTGAGTACACGTAGATCTCGAAAGCCGGCCGCGGCTTGGGCAACTCGCTGATCCGTGAGGGATCGAGCTTGACCGACAGGTAGTCGCGAGAGCGGCCATCGGCGTCGACGACGTAGAAATTGGTACGCAAGGTCGCCTTCACCAAGGAGAACATTCCACGCAGAATGCGATCGGCATCCAAGCTGAGTACCTCGTCGATGGACGCACGCAACTGCTCGTCCAATTCGGCGACGCGAATGTCGTCCTGCTTCTCGGGGTCGAACATCGCCTCGAACAACTGCACCAATGCAAACGCGGTCTGCGGGTGTGTAAGCGCGATTCCTTCGATGTGGAACTGACTGTATGGAAATGTGGCCTGGCGCAGATACTTTGTGTAAGCACGCAGCACCACGGCTTGCCGCCAGGACATTCCGGCCCGCAGCACCAACTCGTTGAATCGGTCAGCTTCGGCCCGGCCGAACCAGACTGCACCGAATGCAGCCGTGAATCGCTTCTGGACCTCGGTCAGCGGGGCGGTACTGGTCTCGAGCGGCACCTGCGCATCGAGGTCGATCTCGACCGACGCCCGAAGATCCGCCGGTACCGACAATCCGAAATCGTAGATCCAGCACTGAACGCCGTCGAGTCGCTGCACGACGTGCGGCCGCTCGTCGAGAACTTCGACGCCGAGTGACTGCAGCACCGGTAGCACCTGGCTCAACGAGATACCGTCGCCGCCGACGAAGAGCGTGAAGCGCCAGGCACCGGGCGCGGAGTCCACAGCACGATAGAGCAGTACGTCGATCGCGCCTGGCGCCAACGCCTCGAGTCTGGCGATATCGGCCAACGCGCGTGACGGTTCGAAGTCCTCCTTGTATCCATCGGGAAGCACCCGCGAATACCGCTGCACCAGTTCCGGATCCACACCCGGACTTTCACGAACAAGGTCGTTGATGCGGTCGTCCCAGCTACGACTGACTTCGGTCAACAGAGCCTGAACTCGCTCGCGGTTGGCCTCGGAGACATCCAGATGAACCGGCTCACTGTCCGGATCGCGCCGGATCGTCACGTGCAACAGCGCAAGATCATTCTCGGTAACCCGGGCGGTGTAATCGACTGTGCCTGGTCCGAATTCGCGCCACAGCAGGTTTTGCATCGCCAGTCGCACCCGCGTCGTGTACCGGTCGCGGGGTAGGTACACCAAGCAGGACACGAAGCGTCCGAACGTGTCCTCGCGGACAAAGAGTCGCACCTGTCGACGCAGCCCGATGCTGTGCACGGCGTGGACGGTCTCGAACAAGGTCTCGGCGTCGCTCGAGAACAACTCGGTGCGTGGGAACGACTGGATGACCTCGAGCATCGCCTGACCGGAGTACGAATGCAGGTCGACACCGGCACGCGCGATGACCTCGCGGACGCGGCGCTCGATCAGAGGAATCGCGAGGACGTTCTCGTGGAGTGCGACCACGGTGAACACACCCAGGAATCTGTGCTCCCCCACGATGTTTCCCTCGTCGTCGAGGATCGAGACACCCACGAAGTACGGGTAGACAGCGCGGTGCACCGTGGCGGGGAACGATCCCTGCGTCAGGACCAGAAGCGGTCGATCCGGGAGATCTGCAACTGGAGGCAAACTCATCGGGCCTTCGGTGACCGCGTCGGAGCGCAGCACGCCGAGTCCACTGCCGGCTACCGTGCGTGAACCGTCCTTCGTGCCCTCGAACCGCCGGTATCCGAGCACGGCATAGTTTCCGTCCGCCATCCACCGCAGCAGCCGGGCGGTGTCGGAGAATTCTTCGGGGGTGATCCTCCCGGAGGCAGTTTCTGCGGCACTCTCCAACTCGTCGGCAACGCGCAGTTGCAATGCCTTCATGTCCGGGGTGTCACCAACCACCTGGCGGACGTCCGCGAGCACCTTGCCGAGGTGTGCTTCGATCGCGTCGAGAGCGGAATCCTCGACTTCGGAGTCCAACTGGACGTGCATCCAGGATTCTTGGATACCGCTGTCGCCCAAGGACATCAGATTGCCCGAGTCATCGCGTTCAACCGTCAGGATCGGATGGGCGAATTGACTGATTCCCACACCTTGTCGGTTGAGCATCGCGGTAACGGACTCGACGAGCAACGACATGTCGTCGGTGACGATCTGGACGGCAGCGCCGAGACCCTCGGATCCTGACGGGCGGTACACACGCCATACGGCCGTGCCCGGGGTCCGCTGCCTCCCGAGCGCAAGATGCGCGAGCAGGACTCGATCCGATCGACCGTTGATGACGTCGTCGCTGTCACCCTCGTCGATATGCGTGAAAAAGGCCTCGCGAAGACGCGTCAACAACGTCGCTTCGTCGAGGCCTGTGCCCTGCTGCCGTACACGGTCTGTCATTGCTGGCTCACATCCTTGTGGGTTCTGATCGCCGCGACCAATCTCTGACTCGAGACTAGCCGCGGCAACCAGTACCTAGGGTGAACTGAGAAACGAAATCTACGATGTCGTCATCTGAACAAGCGATGCTTCGAGCACCGCGCGTTCGCTGTCCGCCAGCGGTCTGGACTTTTCGGACACCGTGTCGAATCCGACCATCAACGCGTCGCCGAAAGCGCATTCGACACCCGCGTTGTCACGGATGACGTGCCGAACCGTGAACGAGGAAGTCCCGACGTGAGTCGTGAAGATCTCCACATTCAAGGGACCGGACCGATCGGTGACCGGCTTGAGGAACTCGACGGTCATCTTTCGAACCACGAGGTATCCCGGCCGGCCGCCGAGCGGCGCCAGTTTCGCTTCCAGGAACTGGATGCGCGCTTCCTGCATGTACTCGACGTAACGCGTGTTGTTGACGTGACCCAACCGGTCGGAATCGCCCCACCGGACCTGGATTTGCGCCGTGTATACGTCGGACACCGGATCAGTCCCTGGTGAGCTTGCGGTGAGTCACGCGGTGCGGGCGTGCGGCGTCGGGGCCGAGTCGCTCGACCTTGTTCGCCTCGTAGCCCTCGAAGTTGCCCTCGTACCAGTACCAAGCTGCCTCGTTGTCGCCGAAGCCACCTTCCCACGCGAGGATGTGGGTACAGGTCCGGTCCAGGAACCAGCGATCGTGCGAGATCACGACGGCGCAGCCGGGGAACTCTTCGAGAGCGTTCTCCAGCGAGCCGAGGGTTTCGACGTCGAGGTCGTTGGTGGGCTCATCGAGCAGGATCAGGTTGCCGCCCTGCTTGAGCGTCATCGCCAGGTTCAGGCGGTTGCGCTCACCACCGGAGAGGACGCCGGCCGGCTTCTGCTGATCGTGGCCCTTGAAACCGAACGAGCTGATGTACGCGCGCGAGGGGAACTCGGTCTGGCCGACGACGATGAAATCGAGCCCGTCGGACACGGTCTCCCAGACCGTCTTCTTGGGGTCGATTCCGGAACGGTTCTGGTCGACGTAGCTCAGCTTGACCGTCTGACCGATCTTGACCTCACCGGCGTCAGGCTCCTCGAGACCGACGATGGTCTTGAACAGCGTCGTCTTACCGACGCCGTTGGGGCCGATGACGCCGACAATTCCGTTGCGCGGCAACGTGAACGAGAGATCCTTGATCAGCACGCGACCGTCGAAGCCCTTGTCGAGGTTCGAGACCTCCACGACCACGTCACCCAGGCGCGGCGGTGCCGGGATCTGGATCTCGTCGAAGTCGAGCTTGCGCGTCTTCTCTGCTTCGTTCGCCATTTCCTCGTAGCGATCGAGACGAGCCTTGTTCTTGGCCTGGCGGGCCTTGGCGCCGGAACGAACCCATGCGAGCTCGTCCTTGAGGCGCTTCTGCAGCTTCTGATCCTTCTTGCCGGCAACTTCGAGGCGTGCAGCCTTCTGCTCCAGGTAGGTGGAGTAGTTGCCCTCGTACGGGTACAGGCGTCCGCGGTCGACTTCACAGATCCACTGCGCGACGTGATCGAGGAAGTAGCGATCGTGAGTCACGGCGAGGATTGCGCCGGGGTAAGCAGCGAGATGCTGCTCGAGCCACAGGACAGATTCGGCGTCGAGGTGGTTGGTGGGCTCATCGAGGAGCAGGAGGTCGGGCTTGCTCAGCAGCAGCTTGCAGAGCGCAACGCGTCGCTTCTCACCACCGGAGAGGTGGGTGACCATCTCTTCCGGCGGGGGGCAGCGCAGGGCGTCCATAGCCTGCTCGAGCTGCGAGTCGATCTCCCACGCATCTGCGTGATCGAGCTTCTCCTGCAGCTCGCCCATCTCTTCCATGAGCTCGTCGGAGTAATCCGTAGCCATCAGCTCGGCGATCTCGTTGTACCGCTTGAGCTGGACCATCGTCTCTCCGAGACCGTCCTCGACGTTCTCGCGAACGGTCTTGGTCTCGTCGAGCTCCGGCTCCTGCATGAGGATGCCGACGGTCGCGCCCGGGGCCAGGAATGCCTCGCCGTTGCCCGGCTGGTCCAGTCCGGCCATGATCTTGAGGATGCTGGATTTACCAGCGCCGTTCGGTCCGACGACACCGATCTTCGCGCCGGGGTAAAAGCTCATCGTGACGTCATCGAGGATGACCTTGTCACCGTGCGCCTTGCGCACCTTCTTCATCGTGTAAATGAACTCAGCCATGACCGCCAGCCTATCGGTGTTTGTCCTATAACCCACATTGCGCGTTGGCGCTCACACCGATGCGGGTTCTGCGGACAGTCCGAGGTCATCGACCAGATTCGTCGACATGCTCATCGACCCCCACGAAAACCGCGATGGGGACACCTCCGGGTGTCCCCAGGACGGCTCAGATCATTGCCCTGTGGATGCCCTTCGGCTCGCCACCGAGCTGCGAGAGCGTCGACGAATGGAAAATGGAACCGGGTACGTGGATCGCGTGCGCGAGACCGGCATGAGCGTCACGCCAGAACCGCTGCATCGGCGTGTTCAACTGCAAAGCCCCACCACCGGAACGAGCAAAGATCTCGTCCACCGCCCGCACCGCACGCCACGCCGCAGCAGTCTGCGTACGGCGACCGATCGCACGAAGCTCGAACGAAACTTCCTGCCCCTTCTCCGTCATGTCCCAGAAACGATCCACCGTCTCCAAGATCGCAGCCCGAGAAGCAGCGATCTCGGCCGCCGCCTCACCGATCGCGAACAGCACGTACGGATCTTCCTTGATCGGAACACCACTGACCGTCACACGCTCACGCTGCGCCGCCATGTTGCACGCCAACGCACCTTCGGCGATACCGATCAACGACGAAGTGATCCCCAACGGGAAAATGCACGAGAACGGGAACTTGTACAACGTCTCCGTACGGCCCGCTTCCTTCCACGCCGTCCCGTCGAAAACCTTTCCCGCATCAAGAGTCCGATACGTCGGCAAGAACGCATCCTTGACGATCAGATCCTTCGACCCCGTACCGCGCAGACCCACGACATTCCAGCTGTCCTGGTCGATGTCGTAATCCGAACGCGGCAACAACACGTGCAGAATCTTCGGCGGCATCAACGGCTTACCGGACTCGTCACCGACCATCGCACCGATCATGATCCAGTCACAATGATCGGTACCCGAGGAGAACGACCAACGACCGTTGAGGATGTACCCACCCTCGACCGGCCTCGCCACACCCATCGGCGCATACGGCGACGCCATCCACGTATCAGGATCGGTTCCCCACACCTCTTCCTGAGCCTTGCGGTCGAAGAACCCAAGCTCCCACGGATGCACACCGACGATGCCGCTGACCCAGCCCGTGGCACCATCCATCGCACCGATAGCCATTGCCGTCTCGGCGAATTCACGCGGATGCGCCTCGAGGCCTCCGAACTCCTTCGGCTGCAACATCCGGATGACGCCGGCGTCGCGCAAACGCTTCGCGCTGCCGTCCGTCAAGCGCATCAGCTTGTCGCCCTCGACCCCGTCGGCGCGGATCTCGTCGGCGAACTGTGAGATGTTGTCCAGAACCTGACCCATGATCTTCCGCCTCCATTGATAGTCGACCAACGACCATTAAAGTAGAACACGTTCTAGAAACTTGCGGAAGTGAAATGGCCGACATTTCTTACACTCACACGGTCTGCAGTTCCGACGGGAGTTCGACGGCGTCGCTACCCGAGGCCGCAAGCAACTGTGCGTATCGCCCACCTTGTTGCACAAGTTCGTCGTGGGTGCCCTTTTCCACAACCACGCCCTGGTCGAGGACCGCAATGAGATCCGCATCTCGAACCGTGGAAAGCCTGTGCGCCACAACAAGAGTGGTGCGTCCGACCATCAGCTCGTCGAGCGCGTCCTGCAACGCACGTTCAGTGCGATTGTCCAAGGCGCTCGTCGCCTCGTCGAGGACAAGGATCGGCGGATTCCGCAGGACTGTGCGCGCGATCGCTATGCGCTGTTTCTCACCGCCGGAGAATCGGTAGCCGCGCTCGCCGACCATGGTGTCGTACCCGTCGTCGAGACCGGAAATGAACTCGTGGATCTGCGCGATGCGCGCTGCCTGCTCGATCTCGGCGTCCGTGGCGTCGGGTTTCGCGAACCGAAGGTTCTCACGAATCGTCGTGTGGAAGAGATACGTCTCCTGCGACACCACACCTACCAGGTCGGAGACCGTCGCCAGATCGAGGTCCCGCAGATCGACGTCGTCGATTCTCACCGATCCCGCAGTCGGGTCGTACAGACGTGCGGCCAAGTATCCGAGAGTGGTCTTGCCCGAACCCGTGGAGCCGACAAGCGCCAAGGTTCCGCCGGCCGGGACCGTGAGGTCGATGTTGTCGAGGGTCTTGCTGTCGGTTCCTGGATACGAGAAGTCGACGTGGTCGAACCGAAGTTCGCCGGACATCTTGGTGCGGTCGAAGCTCTTCGACTCTTCCGGATCCGCGATGTCGATCGGCAGATCCAGGTACTCGAACACGCGACTGAACAGTGCCATCGAGCTCTGCACCTCGACGCCCGTGTTGAGCAGCATCATGGTGGGGCGGAACAATTGTGTTTGCAGCGTGGTGAATGCGACGAGGGTGCCGACGGTGATGGTGTTGCCGTGATCGAGAGTGAAACCGGCAAACCAGTAGACCAGTGCAGGCATGGCTGCGAAGGTGATCGACATGGTCGCCATGCGCCACTTGCCGGCCATCATGGCTCGGAGTTCGACGTCTGCGACTTCCGCTGAACGCTCGGTGAATCGATCCGTCAGAGCCGACTTCGCGCCGGTCGTCTTGCCGAGGAGAATGCCACTGACGGAGAGAGATTCCTCCACCTGGACCGACAGATCACTGAGTAGCTTCTGCCGCTTACCAGAGATCTTGCGGCGCTCGTCACCGATCTTGCGTGCGATACGGATGAACACCGGCAAGATCGCCAGCGAGAAGATGGCAAGCCGCCAATCCAGAAGGAACAGAGCAACAATGGTGGCTGCCACGGTCGTTGCATTCTGCGCGATGGACGTTGCCGTGTTGGTGACCACCGACTGCATACCGCCGATGTCGTTGGCAATACGCGACTGAACTTCTCCGGTTCGGGTTCGAGCGAAGAATCCGAGCGACTGATTCTGCAGATGCGAGTAGACCCGCACGCGCAGTTGGTGCATCAGTTTCTGGCCGATGCTGTTGGACATCCAGGTCTGGGCCACGCCGAGACAGCTCGTGATCACGGCAATGGCGATCATGCCGATGGCCAGAACGCTGACGAGTCCGAGGTTCTTGTCCGGGATCGCCTTGTCGAGCATTTCGCGTAGGAGCAGCGGGCTGCCCAGCGCCACGATCGCGCTGAGTGTGATGACCGCGGTGACGATGGCGATCTGAGTTCGATACGGCGCGAACAGTCCGAGTACGCGCTTTGCCGGTACGGATTCCGCCGGAGTGATCTCGACAGCGGATCGTTCGATGTTTCGCATGTGATCTGGTTTCACGTTCTACCTCCTGGAGGCCTTCTCACCCTAGTTTCATATTGATGAGGTTACCTCACTATGAGGCTGACACCAACAACGCTAGACTGGCGCCATGCATTCCCGAGAGCGCGAACTCACCGACGTCGTGATGTCGGTGGCACGGCTCATCCGCCGACGCCAAGTGGCAGCGCTGGAACCATTCGGCCTCTCGCCGTCGCAAAGCCGAGCGCTGCGAGTGCTGACCCGAGTGGGCGAACCGGTTCGACTCGGGTTTCTTGCCGAGCGCTTGCGCATAGTTCCGCGGTCGGCGACCGACGTCGTGGATTCCCTCGAAGACGCCGGATGGGTGCGCCGCACTCCCGACCCGAACGATCGGCGAGCAGTGCTGCTCGAGTTGACCGACGCCGGCGCTACCCTCGCTGCCGACGTCGCGAAAGCTCAACGACGCGAATCCTCGGATGTGTTCGACGACCTCGACGAATCGGAGCGAGCAACTCTCACCGAACTTCTTGAGCGAGTGGACGCGGGGCACGACTCGCGGCCCCGCGACTGCCCGAAACCTTCGGTCTGAGTCCTCACGCAGCGACGGTGTCGACTGCGTCCTCGACATTCTCCGCCGACGTCGGCTTGCTCTGACGCTCGATCTTCGAGATGCAACGAGCAAGGTCCGCGCCTACCGCAGTCGCCCGTAGCTCGAGATCGGAACGAGGCACACCCTCTTTGGTCGTGTACTCGTTGGTGCGCAACTCCCCCGCCACCATGACCGGATCACCCTTCATGATGGATGCGCCGACGCCGGTGACCAACCGCCGCCAGCAGCTGACCGTGAGATAGAGGGTCGCTCCGTCCGTCCACTCTCCGGTCACCGCGTCTTTGCGACGCGTGTTGCTCGCCATCCGAAAGCTCAGCACCTCTTCGCCATTGGTGGTCTGCCGCTTCACCGGATTGGTGATGACGGTTCCGACAACCGTTGCATGCGTTTCGTACATGTCCGATCCCCCTTCGAACTCCAGAACCCGCCAACTGCCGCGGGGCCGATCACTGCGTCGGCAGTTTCGATTGTGGAACGACAAACGCGTGGCTCGGGATCTTCGATTTCCACCTGTGCATCGGTGGAACAGCTGTGGAGAAACAGCACTGCCCGAGCCAAACGGCCCGGGCAGTGTCGGAGCTAAGTGCTAGTGGAGGATTCGTCGGATTTCTTCTCGCTGGGTGTCTCGTCCGCAGAGTCCTCGCTTGCAGTCTCCGCGTCAGCAGCCTCACGGGGTTTCCACCCTTCGCGGTCTCGCCTGGCCAATTCGGCGAACATCGCGTTGTGCGCGGCGAGGTCGGCGTCGTGGTCGCGCTCGGCCGCACGGTCGGTTCGGCGCGCTGTCCTGCCATCGCTGCGCGACCACTGAACCAGCAGCGCGAGCATGACCACCATGAGCGGGATCTCGCCGGTCGCCCACGCGATGCTGCCGCCCAGCTGCTGATCGCCGATCAGGTCGTTGTTCCAGCCGAGGCCGAGCGAACGGAAGTACGCGCCGCCCATGACGGCGGTGGTGCTCATCAATGCCACGCCGAAGAAGGCGTGGAACGGAAGTGAGCCGAAGACCATTGCCAGCTTGGTCACTGGCTGCAATTGACGTGGTGACGGGTCGATTCCGATCGCCACCCAATAGAAGAGATAGCCGCTGAGGATGAAGTGCAGGTTCATCAGCAGGTGAGCGCTGTGCGAGTCGACCGTCGCACCGTAGATTCCGCCGAGATACAGCGCGTAGAAACCGCCGACGAAGAGAACTGCCGCCACGATCGGGTGGGTGATGAATCGCGAGAACGGGCTGTGCAGAGCGGTCAGAATCCACTCGCGAATGCCGGGCACGCCGTCCTTGCCTGCCGGATCCAGGGCCCGCAGAGCCAAAGTGATCGGCGCACCCAGAACCAGCAGGACTGGGCCCAACATCGACAGCGCCATGTGCGCACCCATGTGAACGCTGAATACTGCCGGCGCGTACTTGCCGACGCCCGAAGACGTGGCGATCAGGAGCACCGCACAACCGCTCATCCAGGCGATGGTTCGGCCGACAGGCCAGGAATCCCCACGCTTGGCCAGCTTGCGCAGACCGATTCCGTACAGAATCGCCGCGGCGATCGCGGCGGTGCCGAACATGAGGTCGAATCGCCAGTCCGTCACGAAGGCCATGAACGACGGCGGGTCCGGAAGGTTGTAACCGAGTTCGACCTCGGGGATCGAGGGAATCGACAGCGGCGGGGGCGGCGGGGTACGACCGAGGCCGATCGCGAGACCGATGGTTGCCGCCATCACGATGCCTTCAGCGCCGGCAAATCGAATCAGGGCAGAGCGACTCTTGGGGTTCTCCGCCAGCGCCGGTAGCGCCCGACTCCGCTGAACCCAACCGAAGAACCCGAGGATGATCAGTGCAACGGTTTTCGCGACGATCAATCGTCCATACGTCGTGGTGAATACGTCGTCGAGAGGCAGACGGACAATCGCGTTGATGACGCCGCTGAATCCCATGACGACGAAGCAGATGGATGCGACCGTCGAAAAGCGTCGGGCTGCTACGTCGGTGTAATCGCCGCCGCGGCGCGCGTGTGCCAGTAGCGCGAACAAGCCGCCGGCCCAGAGCGAAGCCGCCACGAGGTGCAGGATCAGACTATTGGTAGCGATGTCATGCGAGCCGCCCGAAGAGGAGTGACCGGTGAGAGCAAGCGGCATCAGTCCGAGGAGACCGACCAGCAGCAGGAGCGGAGTCCACCACCAGCGCAGTGTCAGTCGGGCCAGGATCGCCAGAACAACCGCGATGATCGCCGTCCAACGCCAAGCGCCGGCGATCTCGACCTGATCGAGTCCCGACCACAGGTTCGCCGGTTTGATCGCTTCGGCAAACGGCTGACCCGACGTGTCGGAGAGCGTCAGAGGCACCATCATGAACGAACAGATCGCCCACACGATCGCGGCGTGCGATGCAGTTCGGACTGCCCGATAGCCGTCGACGTCGAGGACGCCCGACTTCTGCGGCGGCACGAAGAACGCGGCCAGCAGCAGTGACCCGATCGCAATAACCGCGGCGATCTCCCCCAGTGCCCGCATCGCGGGCAGGCCGTACGTGGTGATCGGGCCTGGATCCGGGATACCCAGAAGAGTCAGTGCCTGCGACGCGGAGAATCCCACCACGATGGCTGCGGTGAGCCCTGCGATGAGTCCACTGACCACGAATATCGCGGTCGAAGAAGCGGGTGCACCGCTGTGCTGTGTGGACTCCGGTGGGGAATCTGTCGGCGCGAGGTCGGGTGTAGCCATACCTCAAGGGTAGGACCTTCGCGAACCGACTACGACAACGCGTCGGAGTTGGGCGGCGCGCGTCACATCCCGAACCCTCGAGTATGATGTTCCACGCGCCTCCGTAGCTCAGGGGATAGAGCAAGAGCCTTCTAATCTCTTGGTCGCAGGTTCGAATCCTGCCGGGGGCACTTTTGTATCGTTTCCCCAGGAACGAATACCCTCTACACCTGCACGTACGAAGCCATGACCGACGCGGCATTCCTGCGTTATCCCACTCAATCCCGGCCAAAGTGTTGAGTAAGTGTTGTTGTGCGGTTCTCAGGTGAGTCCAGTGGATACACCATAAGTTGGGCGCCGAATCCCGGCTTGTCATCGACAATCTTGCTGTCCAGCGGCGGAGCGAATTGGTACGGAAGACGAGTTCTGGAAAGCCCTGCAATGCTTCTGTCACACCCGGAACTCCAAAGGGAACCAGGCTATTTGGGCCCACATCAGTAATGGGCCTCTCAGATTCAAGCTCGGGCGCCAGCACGTCTGGCGCAAGAGTGTCGTACTCGCGTGGGCGCCGAACAGGAACCCCCGTGGTGTCAAGCGCGGCACCCGACCCCCCTGAAGTTTGGGCGCAGCGTTCGTTCGAATGGTGGAACTCTGTACGATCCGCACGCTAATCGGTAGATCGCGAATTACTTTCGTTGAGTCGGACGCTGCGGTGGCCGATCAAACGCACGTCGCGATTCGTCATTTCGCCCTCCATTGATCCACCGGCCTCGACCTGGCCGGTCGCCCAGTGGGTCATCCTGGGTGCACGTGTTCCCGACAGCTCAGGTGCGCCGACCTGCCGGAGTGCACGCGGGGGCCACCCCGGCAGGCGACCCCACTACAAGGGGCAGCCACAAGGCAGCTCGTTCTCACTCGCTGAGAAATCACAAGTGCCGATTCACACAAACCTTGATCGTAATTCGCGCGGGAAACCGAAATACGTTACTTGCCAGCCTTTTTCCTTGGACAACCTTGGGCAATCGTTCCCCATCCTCAACATTCACAAACCGGACAGTCTGTGCTAATTTTTACAGACCTTCACCCCCGTTTTACCCTCCGAGAGGTTCATCACGCATGTCTAAAGCCACCCGCCGCGCCGGAATCGTTGCCGCACTTGTCGGCTCCGCTGCATTGATTGCACCGGCTTTCGCGGGCGCAGCACCCACTGGTTCACTCGGTTCCGCAGAGCCGGAAGCGGGCTTCACCTGCTCCACAACGTCTACCGAAACCACCGCGAACGGCTGGGGAATCCCGTTCACCGACGAGAAGGACCAGATCGCCTCCTACGCGGCCGATAATGTCTTCGACAAGGACGGCTCACTCAAACTCGAAGTCACCGACGTCAACGACCGCTCGGTGTCGTACCACGCGGCTGGAAGCATCAAGCTCGCCGACGCGGCTGCCAAGGAAATCGGGTTCTCCGAGCGCGCCGTAACCACCAGCGCCGCGTTCCAGCTGCGTTTGACCGGTACCACGAATCCGAAAGACAACGGTTTCACCACTCTGGTGTGGGTGCCGAGCCAGAACGACGCACCTGTCACGGACGTTGCGGTCAAGCACGAGAACATCCAGGACGGACTCTGGTGGAGCACCCGTACCATCGGCGGTGCAGTAAAGGGCGAGCCCACCTCACTCGATGCCATCGTGGCAGCCAACCCCGGCGCGAAGGTCGAGCACTACGGTGTGAGCGTCGGCACCGGCTCGGCGGCCTCGAGCGTCTTCGTCGACGCGGTGAAGTTCAACGGCTGCACCACCAACTTCGCCAAGAAGGATCCGAAGCCCGAGACAGGCACCGGTTCGCTCGGTTCACTCGGCGACATCTTCGGCAGCTAGCAGCAACAGTTCTACTGCGGATGACGAAAGCCCCCCACCCTCATTGCGAGGTTGGGGGGCTTCCCTATCGAGACATCGCAAGGAAAGACAGGACTTTCGTCGCACAATCCGCGCACCAAATTCCATAGGCCAACACACCGGTTTACCGGACAATGAAACGATGGCTCACCTTGCGCAGGACCGTGTCGATGCTTGAACCTGAAACAGTAGACACCGCGATCCTCGCCATCTTCATCGGAACGGCCATTTCGGCAGTCACTGCGAGCGTCATGCCATGGGCATTCGGAAGGGTGCCACGAACCAAGTCGACGACATATGACAATTACCGACGAGTTTTCGGATTGCTTGCCGCCGTGCCTATGCCGTGGTTTCGCTCCGCGTTCTGCGCAGCATCAGTACCTGGAATATTTCTGATTCCGATAAAGCCCCTGAATGGATGGCCCCGATGGAGTAAGGCGCTCATTGGGGCGGCCATCGGGGCTGCATCTATGATCGCCGTCAGCGCTTTCCTTCAAGGAGTGCCGCTTCCCGTGACAGCGGTCGTATCGCTTCTCGCTGCGGCACTGTTCGCATCATCGGCGGTTAAGTTGACGGCCAACGAACGAGATGCAGGGCAATTGATCGCTTGGACCGCTGCTGGCCATGCCTTGTTTTTCATCTTGATCGGCACTAGCAATACATCAGACTCATTTGAACACTTGTGGAAGTACGGGATCGCCACACCCGTGACGATAATTCTGATTTACATGGCCGTGTCGACTGGTAAAACATGGGTGTCAGTTGTACTGCTCGCAACCCTGGGCGTCACCAGCATGTCTCTAGGGTTCCGGTCCCACGCACTCGTCTGCCTGATTTCTGTGGTCATGCTGATAGCGAAGGGTCCATCAAGCCGTCCCAGATGGGCTAAGATTGGGGTCGCACTAGTCGGCATCTATGCTTTGGCGGTGCTCCTGCCGAATGCTATTTCGTCTGGCACTTTCGGAGCTGACGTACAGGCTCGGACCATTGCTCAGGAACAAGTTTCCGACGCGCCATCCTTTCTTGCAGGCCGGGTCGAGCCCCCATTCTCAATCGCGGCCATCTCAGAGAAGCCGCTAATAGGGTGGGGCAATCTGAACAAGATTGACCGCGCCACCGAAGCGTCGGGCGTCCAAATCGCCAAAGACCTCGGAATGGCAAACCCCGACTCGTACCGAAAAATCTGGATTCGAGACGGGGGGCAAGTCTCCCTGCATTCGGTATTCTTCGAATCGTGGGCCGCTGGTGGAATCTTGGCCGCCGGATTCCCTGCCTTGCTAATCTTCCTATTTTCCGCTGCAGCCATCCGAGCGCGAGGGCAATACGCCGCGTTGGTGATCCTCGTGTCGATACAAGGCCTTTGGGATGTAGTATTTTCACCCTGGGGCTACAACCGCCCAATCCTTTTCGCGACCTCGGCAGTGCTCGCGTGTTGGTCCATCGCGGAGCACCGCCGAGTGAAGAGTAAGCCTCAGCCATATCCTTCGTCGGACGCGGGCCCTAGCCATTTGGTTGGGGATTTCGCACAGAATCCCACGTAGGAGAATCTTGCGTCACCGCGACTCTCCGACATGTCGCCAGTCATGTCACACTGCACGGTCGAAATCGGTCTAGATTGCGGCGCCCGCTGCACCACAGCCCGCCAGTTCGCGAGAGGTGTCTTGTCGGTGCTGTGGTGCACTTAGTTGTGTGGCCGCAGGTTCGAATCCTGCCGGGGGCACCACAAGATTTGCATCACGAATAGTCACGCTGCGTGGATAAAGCGATCTCTCTCCAGACCGATCCGATCCGGACCGAAACCTAGCCCACAAATTGCGTACCGTCCGCAGTAATCTGCCTCGCATGAAGAAGGCGCTTCCGAAGACCCTGAAGTCACTCGCCCGGACCGTTGGAATCCTGGCACTCGCGATCGTCGTGGTATCTGTCGTCGAGAGGTTCAGCGGCGCACACCAACCGACTACCGGTCCCGCCTCGTTGACCGGACCCGACCAATCGTTGTAGCCCTTCCCTGCGACTGCGACAAGGTCGTCTCACGAAGTTCTACGACGACGAGTCGGTAGGCAAGAGTCCACCAATGGCGGCTGAGTCGCATGCAACACGCTGCGCGGAGCGGCCGCGACTGTCACAGAATCTCTGGGCTCCGGATCCCAAGGCGTCACAGCAGCCGGGGCAGTCAAACCTTGCGGGCAGCCGTGGGTGTAGCGCCATTGACACAAGCTGCGTCAGAATGGTTGCGCGAGAACTCGATTCGAAGGTCCGATTTCGCGAAGTGTCCAGAGAGCTGCGAAAAGTACCGGCTGAGGGACCTCGCGGCCACTCGGTGCGGTTGCTCGGATGTGGCGACTGCGCACCGATCGAACCGGCCGCATCCGCCGTCAGCGACTACGCAACGACCGTCACCATTTGACTCCGGGCATCGAAAGCGCTTGAAAAGTAAGCCATTTCATCGTGCCGAGATGCGCGAGAACGACCTGAACTTGCGAGGTCTCGAGATCTTCGAAGAAGCCTCCGACATGGCATTTTCCGAGATCCACTCACATTCCAGGCTGTGCCTCATCCGTGCGCACAAGAGCGTCGCCAAAAGTCGCTGCGGCGCGTGATCAGCTGGACTGACGTAACCGTACCGAAGGCTTTCTACGAAAAGCTGGGCGATTCTTCGTCTCGAATGGCCATGTCGGCCCCCGAAGCATTAGCGACGGTTAACTCAGGCCGAAATCTAATCTGCTAAGAAAAACGAATCTAATGTGACCCCTATCTCTGGATCCTTTCAGAACAGGGGTTTCGATGACGCGCGACTGAATTCACCCCCTAATTCACCCTCCTCCTATGCACAGAAAAGTGATTTGCATTTATGTCGAGCGTGTGTGCACAGATAATTCGCTCCACGCCTTGTCGTTCCGACAGCAAATAAGGGCCGTGAACTGCATAAAGGCCCATTCGGTACAGCAGCGCGGACTCGGCTCGGCCGCTCACCGCTTGTCGACAGGAGCCAGGGCAGGTATACAACTGATGGTCGAGATCGAATTGTGATGAACCAGCCAGTTAACTTGGAAAAAATCAACGGAAGATAGATATGGCCAGTTAAGCGCAGTTTTTCTTGCATGGACGCACGTCCATGGCGTGTCCAGCTATGCGATTTGCTCGTGTTAGATTCCTGATTGCGCATCGCCCGGTTTGCGCCTTCTGCGTTGTTTGCGCGGAATTTGCATCTTCTCGCGAACGGCCCCGCGCACATTTCCTTACGTTGTGCCAAAGAAAGGAATTTCATGAAAACCGTCACGGCAGCGAAGCACGCAGCACGAAGACTCCCCCTCGGAGCCATCGCACTGTTGCTATTGCTATCCGGGATGGTACTCATGCCCGAACTGCAATGAATCGCGCAGGAAAGATCCTCGGCCGCAGCCTTTAGTACCTCGTAGGTCGTCGCGTTAGGTAACACCGGCGATCGATCTTTCTTGGAATTTCCTGGCCTACCCAGAGCCGGCCGTCGGTCTGCGCTGGCGCCAACCAGGTCCGATTACCAACTGTTCGGCTCCGCAATAGGACGCCTGAGAATCACCAACGCTCGCATCCAGGCTCCAGAGCTGCTCAAAGGTCCCGTTTCGCTATTCGACGGCCCCGGAAACGGGGCCCAAATCATGTGTTCTGAACGAAAGGTGTTCGTCATGCGTAACCGTGTCTTCCCACGCCGTGCCGGGGAGGGGGTGGTGTCTCGGTGGGCAGCTTTGGGGATGATCGTTGCGGTCCTGGCGCTGGTCATATCGTCGTTCTCATTCGTCCAAGTTGCCTCAGCAGATGACATCGGGACCTCGACCACCACAGGTCCGACCACCACAGTTCCGACCACAACGAAGCCGCCCGCGACTACGACGGAGGCGCCACTGAAAACGACGGCGCCGCCTACTTCCACGTCGGAGTCACCCGCTTCTGCGAAACCGCCGATCACAACCACAGCGCCCCCGTCTACGACTTCTGTGGCGGCGCAGCGACTGGCCGCACGCGGAGTCAATCCCGGCATCGATGTGAATATCACCAACGTCCAGGTCGAGGGAAAGAACGACCAGCAGATAACGGTCGGGGACTCCGTCACGGTGAAGGGCACCTGGGACGCGTCAAGCGCGAGCCCGCAACCGGGCGACCAGTTCACCATCGGATTCCCTGACGAGTTGAAGCTCCAGTCCAACCCGACGATCGCGCTCGCGGGCGACGACGGGACGGTTTGGGGCACATGCGATCTGGTTGCTTCCACCAATCTGATGACGTGTGTTCTCTCCGATGCCGTGGCGGATCGCCCAGACGAGGTGAAGGGCGATTTCTTCGTCTACACGAAGGCAGTCGAGTACACCACGTCAGAGACTGTGGATTTCACGATCAACAACAAGGTCACGCCGGTCGAACTGCCCGGCACGGGCGGCATCACCGACGGCCGCGTAATCGGCGAGTCGACGAAGTCCGGCAAACTCCAGGACAACAAGCAGTCAGTGCGGTGGACCATCGACATCCCCGGCGCCGATCTGGCCAAGTTGGACGCAGGCAACACCGGTTCGGTGACCCTGAGCGACGAGCTCTCCGACAACATGAAGGTGTGTGCGGGCAGCCTGCTCAACGCGAAGCTGTGGTCCGGTCGCCCGGGCGATCTCAAAGAGACCCCCGGCGGCGTCACCGTCACCCAACCCGACGCGGGTGATCAGGTCACCATCAAGATCAACAACGGCGCGCCCTTCGAGGGCAACAAGCTCTACCGCATCGAGTACACCTCATGCACGACCAGCGGCGTGGTGGATCTCAAGGGGACTCAGTACACCAACTCCGTGACGATCGGTGACAACACGGTCGCTTCGGATGGCGTGGGACAGGACTATGCGCCGCAGACCGAGCCTTGGAAGGGTGGCTACCTCGACGGCGGCAAGCGCAATATGGAAGCCGTCTGGACGATTGTGGTCCCGGGCACCGACATTGCCGCCAACAACCACAAGATCGACATCACCGACACCTTCGGCGGCCCCCATGCGGTCTGTGCCTCGGGCGTGCAGGTAGTCATCGAGAAGTCTGACTACCTCCCAGGGCGGGAGAACGAACCCAACTACCGCACTCCTGCCGCAGGATTCACCATTGCTCCCATCGGCGCAGTAGCCGGCGCGAGTACCTTCACCGCGGCGATCACTGTGGATAACCCGGCCACGTTTAACGAAGAGCAGTATTACTACTTCACGTACCGGACCTGCCTGACCACCACAGAGGTGCCGGACTCCGAGGACCATCTCACCAACTCGGCGGTCGTCAACAAGACGTCGATCACGGGAAAGACTGAGGGGCCTGGGTTCACGAGCGGCAAGAACGGCGCGATCAACACCACGTCGCAGCCTGTCGGCGGTGTGGAGCAGCCGGCAGGCACCACCCTCAATTGGACCGTGGAAATCTCAGGACACGATCTCGAGGGCCTTACGGAACCGGCGGTCATCAACGACAGGTTCTCACCGAACATGACGGTGTGTGAAATCGGCGGCGACCTCAAGAGCAACCTCAATCTCAAGGTCGTCGCGCAAGACTTCTTCGACGGCAACAAGAAACGCGAAATAACCGACGCCACCTCGGTGGCGCGCGCCGACGGCGGTTTCGATCTCACCCTCCCTCGGGACGCGGACGGTTACAGCCGTCAGACGAAGTACCTCGTCAGCTACACCCTGTGCACCAGCAGCGGCGGACTGGACCAGCGCGACACGGAATACTCCAACACCCTCACCTATGCCGGCAAGCAGACGCTGTCGAAGAGCGTCAAGCAGGAATGGGGCGGCGGCGGCACAGGTCAAGGTGTGTCGCGGGGCTCGTTCTCGCTGCTGAAGGAGATCGCTCCCTTCTCCGAGAAATTCCCGGAGGACACCGAGTTCACTGTGAAAGTCGAGGAGTTCGCCCCCGGGCAAGATCCAGCGACCGACGCCCCGGTGAGCTCCTACGAGATCAAGGTGAAGGCTGACGGGACACCGGTCAGTGGGATCAACCCCCGCGGAACCGGCTGGCAGATCCGACTGTCCGAGATCAACCTCCCCACCGTTGACGGCGTGTACTTCGAGAGAGGGACGTTCCGCCCGTCGGAGGGTGTGACGCTCAACGGGGACCGCACCGAGGCACTGGTGACCATCACGCCGAAAAGCAATGTCGGTGTCACACTGCTCAACAAAGCGAGTCTGGGATCGGCGCGGATCACCAAGTCCGTCATCGGTGACGGAGCGCGCACGGGACTCGAGGCTTTCGTTGTCAACGCAGAGATCGCCTTCGGTGACGACGCCGCCGGCAACGAGTTGCGTCAATTCACCCTGAAGGACGGTCAGCACTACGACCTGGGCAAATTGCCCATCGGAGCGAAAGTCACCTTCACCGAGGTCCAACCGATGAACACCGACCTCGTGACGTGGTCGCTGCCGGTGATCAGCCCGAAAATGCTCACCATCGGCACCGATGCGTCGGCGAACACGGTCTCCGTCACCAACGAGGCCACGATCACGCAAGGCACCTTCGAAGTGAGCAAGAAGCTCACGGGCCCGAAGGCGTTCGACAAGGCCGTACCGGCCAGCTTCGACGTGATTGCCACCTGGCTCGACACGGACGACAACCCGCAGAGCAAGACGCTGTCTCTTCCGTCCGACGGCACCCCGGTTCCGTTCGGCGAGAACCTGCCGGGCGGCACCGAAGTCACACTGACAGAGCTGGTTCCGGCAAACGGTGACGGTCTCGCCTATGGCGTGCCCGCATACTCCGGGAATGTCAGGATCAGTCCGGACAACGCAGCCGTGGTGACCATCGGCAAGGATCTGCGCAAGATCGAGGTGTCGAACTTCGTCGACGTCAACGACGGCACTCTGCGCATCGCAAAGCAGGTCGGCGGTGAGGCCGCCGAGGCCGTCGGCGACGACGTGGAGTTCACGGTCGAGGCGCGTTGGCGCGACGGTGTGGGGTACCGCACCCAGGTGCTGAGCGTCAAGCAGGGACAGACCACACCGCTCGGCGTCGACCTCCCTGTCGGCACCGAGGTGACCTTCACCGAGACCGGCCGTCCCGATGTCGACGGAGTCGAGTGGGGCGCGATCTCCTGGGGCACCAGCCCGGAAGGCGAATCGTGGCTGCACTCGAACCTCGACGGCACCGCGACGGGCATAGTCTCCGACGACCCGACCGACGGTCGGCTGATCACGCTGTCGAACGAGGCGCTGTGGAAATTCGGATCGGTCGAATTCACGAAGTTCATCCTCGACGCTGACGGCAACCCCGTCCGCGCACCCGAGGCCGACCTGCCTGACAGCGCGACGTTCGAGGTCCGTATCGACGGGATCGATCCGGCACTCCCCGCTGGAACTGATTTCCCGGCAGTGGGCCAGACCATCACCCTCGATGCCGCAAACGACTGGAGCTGGACGTCCGACGAGGTTGTGCCGCGGAACACCGTGATCACCTTCTCCGAGGTCGACCCCAAGCCACTGGCCGGTATCGACTGGGCGCGGCCGTACTACTACGTCTCCGCGGATGCCGGTGACGCCGATTACCGCGACACCGTCAAGGCGGTGGCCGGTGAGAAGGCTGTGGTGGAGATCCACAACCGCCCGATCCCGACCACCGAGGTGGATATCGACAAGATCGTGACCGGCCCCAAGGGCAGCCAGGTGGCCAAGGACGGATCCACGATCTTCCAGGTCACGGCTACGTGGACGGACATCGACAATGAGGCGCGGTCTTGTGTTCTCGATGTCAAGCCGGGCGCTTCGGTCACTCCGACCGCCCAGTGCGACGCAGCCGTCATCGACGGCCGGGTCCAGTTCCCGCTGAACACCGACATCACTTTCACAGAAACCGGTGCTCACACCGACGTCACCAACGTCAAGTGGGGTGAAGTGATCTGGGGCGTCAAGGAAGGCAAGGCGGATGTCTCGACGATCGACGGCGAACCGACCGCAACTTCCGTCAAGCTCACCGGCGAAGCAAACAAGTCGGTGGTCCTGGGACTCGAGAACAAAACCAGCAGCAATGGGCTGATCATCATCCCGATCCCGATCCCGCTGCCGCCGTGGGAAATCCCGACATGGCCGGGCTCTGAAGTACCCGGAGGACCAGGCACTGACGTTTCGACTCCCGGCAACAACACTCCCGGCAACAACGGTGGTGGACACAACGGTGCTCCGGGCACACCTGCTCCGGGAAATCCTGCTCAGGCCAAACCGGACCAGTCCTCGTCCCTGCCGGTAACAGGCGCGAACGTCATCTGGCTCGCCGGTCTGGCGCTGGCACTGATCGGCGGTGGCGCATGGCTCACCCTGCGTAACCGCAAGCGTGGACCCGGCCAGGAGTAACTCCCAACCAGAAATACCGAAACAGGGCGGGTGCGACATACACCTGGTCGCACCCGCCCTGTTTCACCGTCACGACGCATCTATCTCGCGGCCGCCGCCGCGGCCCACCCCTCGAAGGAGAAACACCATGTCATTCCTCCCGTTCCCGATCGTCATCGAAGGCATCGAGACCACTGGTTCTGCCGCGATCGACGGCCTCGGTCGCCTGTCCGTACTCCTTTACGATCTCCTCGGCGGTACCGGGAGCGCCACGATCGACGCGGGCAGCTAGTTCGATACGGCACCAATGCGACACATCAGCTAGCTCGGTAGATCTGTGGAGAGGAGACCCCGGTTCGTGAGCGATACCAAAGTTCCAGGGCGTCGGCGGCCGGGCGCAGGCCAGGTAATCGGCGAACTGCTCCTCACGGCCGGGGTCGTCATCCTGCTGTTCGTCATCTATGAGGCGTTCTGGACCAATATCGTCTCGGGGCGGCTGCAGGACGAGCTCAACAACAGTCTGGAGGAATCCTGGGCCGAAGTCCCCGAAGCCTCAGGAGTGATCGATGGTCAGCCGGTGTCCCCGCTGATCCCTGTGCTCGGCGAGGGATTCGCGCGCGTGCATTTCCCCACACTCGGCGCCGCGTACGCAATCGTCGAGGGCACACGCAACGAGGACCTGCGGGCCGGCCCCGGCCACTACCCGGACTCGCAGATGCCCGGCGAAGCCGGAAACTTCGCGCTCGCCGGGCACCGCAATGGTTCCGGCGCAGTCTTCCAGCACCTGGATCGACTCGATGCATGCGATGCCGTCGTCGTGGAGACCGAGTTCCAATGGATGACGTACCGGTTGCTCCCACTCGACCAGGCCTCGCCCGAACGTCGCGCTGCGGCGAAAGCCTGCTTGAATCCCGAGGAAGCCGATCGTGTTTCCGAAGGCGACTACGTCCATCTCCTCGGGCGGCGCATCACCGTGCCCGGGGATGTTGCGGTCGTCAACCCGCTGCCCGGAAGCCCTTGGGCCGAGCCCGACGCCACGCTGGAAAGTATGTTGACACTGACCACGTGCCATCCGCTCTACTCGAACAGCGAACGCTTGATCGTCCACGCGGTTCTCGTCGAAACAATCTCGAAGACTTCGGGCACCATTCCCGCGGCATTCCAGGAGCAATGAATGTACGGATACCTCTGGGGAGCGCTCCCCGGCCCCCGACCAGTGAAGGCCCTGCTGGCGATCGTTCTCGTGGTCGCGGTGGTGCTGCTACTCATGGAATTCGTATTTCCTTGGGTGTCAGAGCATATGCCCTACTCCGACGTCACCGTATAGAGCGCCCGTGCAGGTCGGCCGACACCTGCACAACGCCCGGCTGGAGCCCGAAGGTGCTGTCCTACATCGGACTCGACGGATCTACGATGATTCTGGCGTGTCGATGCAAACCAGTTTCCGCGTGTGTCGGAACGGGTCGCCTCGTTGACGCTCGGGGCTCTCCGGAATGTTTGTTCGACGCCTTAGCGAGCACTGAAACCTGCCTCCGCCGCTACAGAACCTTCGTGAAGATCTGCGCCGGCGCTGCCGTCTCGAGCTTGTCCAGCGCCTCAACCAACCTGACGAAGTGCTCGGTATGGGTGTGGGCGTCGAGGTGCTCCTGCGATTCCCATTCCTCCACCAACACAAGCTCGCAGGGATTTTCGGTGCGCTGCAGTAACTCGTAATTGATGCAGCCGTCCTCTTTTCGGGTCTCGGTGACAAGTTCGTCGTACAACCGAAGCACTTCCGCGAGATCGCCCTGCTCCACCGTTGTTGGCACCAACACCCTGATCACAAAGACTCTCCGATTCGACTGTCCTGCAGTAGCCCGTCGGCTCGAAGTCTGCCGTAGACCTCCGACAGATCGACATTTCCGTTGTGACTCGAAGTTTGCGGACAGGCGCAATATCTACGAAACACCCCCGATACCGGAGGTTCGTAGGGTTTGCCGAAGTCGGGCTCGCAATCAGCAGCGCAGCCCTGGGCCCGGGCGAGGGGTAAGCACATGAGTGGAAATGCAGTTCGCTTGCAAGCGATCAAGGACGTCGAGGCCTACACACCTCCGGTGGTCAGTTTCACGACCGACGAGACACCCGGAGAGGTGTTCGGAGCCAACGTCTTCAACAAGGTGGTCATGCAGAAGCGACTGCCCAAGCTTGTCTACAAATCGGTGATGGCGACGATCGAGCAAGGCAAACCGCTCGATCCCATGGTCGCCGACGCGGTCGCATCCGCGATGAAGGACTGGGCGTTGGAGAAAGGCGCAACCCACTACGCCCACGTCTTCTATCCGCTTACCGGGTTGACCGCCGAGAAGCACGACAGCTTCCTCGAGCCGGTCGGCGACGGCAGTGCACTGGCGGAGTTCGCCGGCAAGACCTTGATCCAAGGTGAACCCGACGCTTCGAGTTTCCCGAACGGCGGGCTGCGCAACACGTTCGAGGCTCGCGGATACACCGGCTGGGATGTCACGAGCCCGGCCTACGTTCTCGAAAACCCCAACGGCAACACACTGTGTATCCCGACCGTGTTCGTTTCGATGACCGGCGAAGCGCTCGACCACAAGACTCCCCTGCTGCGTTCACAACAGGCAATGGGTTTCCACGCCGAACGAATCCTTAAGTTGTTCGGTCATACCGATCCCGAGCACATCGTGTCGTTCTGCGGACCCGAGCAGGAGTACTTCCTGATCGATCGACACTTCTTCCTCGCCCGCCCCGACCTCCTCAACGCCGGCCGAACACTCTTCGGCGCAAAGCCGCCCAAGGGCCAGGAGTTCGACGACCACTACTTCGGGGCGATCCCGGAACGTGTGCTCGGATTCATGATGGACACCGAGCGGGAACTTTTCAAACTCGGTATCCCCGCCAAGACGCGGCACAACGAGGTTGCGCCCGGCCAGTTCGAAATCGCCCCGATGTTCGAGCGAGGCAACATCGCCGCGGACCACCAGCAGTTGCTGATGACCACTTTCAAGACAATCGCCAAGAAGCACGGCATGGAATGTCTGTTCCACGAGAAGCCGTTCGACGGTGTCAACGGCTCCGGCAAGCACGTCAACTTCTCGCTGGGCAACTCCGAACTCGGCAGTTTGCTTGTCCCCGGCGACAATCCGCATGACAATGCCCAGTTCCTCGTATTCTGCGCCGCAGTCATCCGGGCCGTCCACAAATACGCGGGCCTCCTGCGCGCGTCGGTCGCATCGGCAACCAACGATCACCGCCTCGGTGCCAACGAGGCTCCCCCGGCCATCATTTCGATCTTCCTCGGCGATCAACTGGCCGACGTCTTCGAGCAGATCGCCAAGGGCGCCGCGACATCGTCGAAGGACAAGGGCACCATGATGATCGGCGCCGATACCCTTCCCGTCCTACCGACCGACCCGGGCGATCGCAACCGTACGAGCCCATTTGCCTTCACCGGCAACCGTTTCGAGTTCCGCGCGCCAGGATCGCTGCAAACAGTCAACGGCCCGATGGTCACCATCAACACGATCATGGCCGAGGCCTTGGACTACATGGCCACCGAACTTGAGGCCGCGGTCGCCGACGGCGCCGATTTCGACACCGCCGTCCAGAATCTGCTCACCGAGATCATCACCAACCACGGTGCGGTTGTCTTCAACGGCGACGGTTACTCGGAGAACTGGCAGATCGAGGCCGAGTCTCGCGGCCTGCCGAACCTTCGCACGACGCTGGACGCCCTTCCTGAACTGATCACCGAATCCTCGATGAAACTCTTCGAGAAGTACAAGGTCTTCAACCACCGGGAGATGCACAGTCGCTACGAGGTCGGACTCGAACAGTACGCACTGAGCATCGGCGTCGAGGCACGCCTGGCCGCCGAAATCGGTACGACGCTGATTCTTCCGGCTGCAGTGCGCCACCAGACGGAAGTTGCGCAGAACTTCGTCGCACTGAAGTCTGCCGGCCTCGAACCGGATTCAGCACCGCTCGAAGAAGTGTCGGCGCCCGTTGCGGCTCTGCGCACAGCGCTCGCGGCCCTGCGCGCAGCAATCGACACCGACGCCGGCGAGTCGCCATTCGATCAGGCCAAGCACGCACAGGACGCACTCCTGCCCGCCATGGCAGAGGTACGTGCAGCGGCCGACTTCCTCGAAACCATCGTCGCCGACGATCACTGGCCACTCCCGACGTATCAGGAAATGCTCTTCATTCTCTGAGCATCACCCGAATATCACTACCCACAGAACTATGGCCTGCAACTCGATCGAGTTGCAGGCCATAGTTGTCGAATCTTGCTCGGCTAGCGGTCTTCCGGCATCGTGACTTCGAGGACGCGAGCCTCACCGGTGGTCGCGGGGTCAGGACGATCGCGCGAATCCGACGACGCCATCTGGAGTCCGTTCAAATCGGTCCGCATGTAGATGACGTTGTAACGGTCCCACGTGGTGGCGACGAATTCGAGGAACTGTCCGCTCGCCCACGGGTGCATGAATCCGCCGTACAACGCGGGCAACGTGATTCCACTCAACAGGGTCTGCGTACCACTCCACGGGCCTTGCGGTTGGTCGGCCTGACGGATCACCAGGTTGCCCTCGGCACTGGTGTACATGGCAACGAACTTGTTCAGGTAGTCGTTCCACTGCACTGCGAGTTCACTGACCCGTGCCTTGATGACCTGAACGGCATCGGTATCTCGCGGACTCCAACCGGAGCCGTCCCAGTATTCGTAGGCACCGAGATTTCTGATGTCGGCGCCGGCCACTCGCGCCAGGATCGCCTTACCGAAACGACCTGAGGGAGTTCCGTATTCGTAAATGTAGCCGTCCCGACCGTCGAGGAAGGCGCTCTGCTGGAAGTTGGAATTGATCGGCGATACTGCCGGAATCCCCGGAATGCCAAGTCCTTCGGTATTGGCGCGAACTGTCGCCGGATCGAGTTCCCAGTTCTCACCGTTGTCCGTGGAGAAAGCCAAAGCCGAGTAGTTGGTGGTCCAGGCTCCGGGTTCGTCCCACGACCGAACGGACATGAATCTGATGTACTGCACACCACCGTGAGAGATTCCAGCGGTCGGGATGGTGGTGAACTCACCCGGAATGCCGAATCCCGGAATGATCTCCTTGGAATGATTGGGGCCGTCCAAAGGAGAACTGTCGATCTTCATCCCGTCGGCAATGGCGGTGTCGTTGCTGCGGAACAATACGTTGCTGCGCCAGTCGTCACCCGGGGTGTCGCAGTCGCCCACCGTGTCGCCGAATGCCATCAGCACGTCGTGATCCGGCCCCGAAAGACCGTTGTCCCACATGATTCCGAGGTCGGTACCCGACACGTTGAACCGCTCGATGGTGTTGTTGGGACTGCCTGGGCCAGTGACCATTTCGATCGCCTTGGTCCGGCCGGTCAGCACCGGCAGAGCACCGTTGGGGGCGCCGGTGATCCAAGGCAGCGCGTTGGCGAGGGAGCCGGTACCGGCGGAACCACTGCCGAGTGATCCGGTCAGCGAGCCGAGCGAACCCGTCATCGATCCGGCGGAACCACTTCCTCCCGACCCACACGGTCCGCCGATCGCCGACGCAGACGGTGCTGCGGCAATCGTCGCGGCAATCGTGACGACGCCTATCGACAACATCGCCGACATGGAGTGTTTTTTACGCACGTGCAGCCCCTCTGATCATTTCGACTCCCGTTCGGACCACAGGCACAGTGATCCCCGACCGCAGAAGCAAACCATTTGGACTGTGTTAAGAGAGTGAAAGCTGAGCAAATTGTTATAAATCGCCCGTTCAACTGACACAAGTGACAGCTGTGTCCGATTTCACCTTCACAGGACAGTTGTCCGATACAGCAATAAAGGCGCCTAGTATGTAACGGAAATGTAAAAGAGTTCTCACAACGAGGTAGGTGAGCGGTGTCCGTACGTGACCGCGTAGCGCAGATTTACGATCAGGTTTTGGTTCGCAATGCAGGAGAGCCCGAGTTCCATCAGGCCGCCGCAGAGGTCTTCGAGTCTCTTCACGTAGTGCTCGAACGCCACCCCCGCTACGCCGACGCCGGACTCATCGAGCGGCTCTGCGAGCCGGAACGCCAGATCATCTTCCGCGTGCCGTGGACCGACGACCAGGGCAACGTTCACGTCAACCGTGGCTTCCGCGTGCAGTACAACAGTGCACTCGGCCCCTACAAGGGCGGCCTGCGCTTCCACCCCAGCGTCAACCTGGGCATCGTGAAGTTCCTCGGCTTCGAGCAGATCTTCAAGAACTCACTCACCGGCCTGCCCATCGGCGGCGGCAAGGGTGGCTCGGACTTCGATCCCAAGGGCCGCTCCGACGCAGAGGTCATGCGCTTCTGTCAGTCCTTCATGACCGAACTGCAGCGTCACATCGGTGAATACACCGACGTTCCGGCCGGCGACATCGGCGTCGGCGGTCGCGAGATCGGCTACCTGTTCGGTCAGTACAAGCGGCTGACCAACACGTACGAGTCGGGCGTCCTCACCGGCAAGGGCATCACCTGGGGCGGATCGCAGGTTCGCACCGAGGCCACCGGCTACGGCGTCGCGTACTTCGTCGCCGAAATGCTCAAGGCGAAGGGTGAAGGCCTCGAAGGCAAGAACGTCGTGATCTCCGGATCCGGCAATGTCGCCATCTACGCAATCCAGAAGATCCACCAGCTCGGCGGCGTCGCGATCGCCTGCTCGGATTCCTCGGGATACATCGTGGACAAGAAGGGCATCGATCTCGACCTCCTCAAGGAGATCAAGGAAGTTCGCCGCGGCCGCATCAGCGAGTACGCCGACGCAGTTCCGCATGCCGAGTTCATCGCCGACGGTTCCATCTGGGACGTGCCGTGCGACGTCGCACTCCCCTGCGCGACTCAGAACGAGCTCGACGAAGATGCCGCAAAGACCTTGATCGCCAACGGAGTTCAGGCCGTTGCCGAAGGCGCGAACATGCCCACCACCCCCGGTGGCATCCAGCTCTTCCGTGACGCGAACGTAGCCTTCGCGCCCGGCAAGGCGGCCAACGCCGGTGGCGTTGCAACCTCCGCCCTCGAAATGCAGCAGAATGCTTCGCGTGATTCCTGGAGCTTCGAGTACACCGACGAGCGTCTCGCCGGAATCATGCGCGGCATTCACAAGCGCACCATCAACACCGCTGCCGAGTACGGAAAGCCGGGCGACTACGTGCACGGCGCGAACATTGCCGGCTTCGTGAAGGTGGCCGACGCCATGATTTCGCTGGGCGTCATCTAGAGATTTCCGCAATACAGACAGCAGTACAAAAAGGGGTGATTTCACCCTGAACCGGTTCCCGTACATCGGACTGGTCGAATCAATACCTAGGCCTCGAGGGCCCTGGGTCCGCGAGGACCCAGGGCCCTCGAGCTTGATCTGAGCAAATCGCCCGCGACGAGCACCGTAGGCGCCGGCAATGATCCCAGACGGAACTCGTGGTGTCCTCCGAATCCGTTTTCCGCTCTGACGTCGAAAAACACCGTAAGTGGACGATTGTTTAGGTCCGCAGCGCGTGGGGCATATGGACTTATCTTCACATTTGTCCATTTCACAGTTGGACGATCGTTCATGTGGTAGAAATCACAACGCCTGGCGCAATTCGATCCGCAAATTTCAGCGGCGAGTATGCCCCCGAACAAGGCCTCAGCGTGTACCCCGCTTCGTAACGCGCCGAGCCTCCGGGTGCCTGTGCCAGGCGACGCACCTGTCTAGAGGAGGCCACCCATGTCCCCAGCGCTGCTGAACAACCCGGGACCGCTCATGTTGGGAGGCAAGCCCGCCTCCACAGCGGTCAACGACGTCATCCCACTGGCAAGCGATCTCGTAGATCACCTGTCCCGTGCCAACCCGACGTTGACTTCCCTCCAAACGGAGGCAGTTCGTCGGGAACTGATTGCGGTGATCGTGCAGGGGCTCCAAGTGGGGATCCAGCTGCTGGATCACCGCAAACTTCCCACCGACCAAGAGTTGGACGGCATTCACACGATGACCGTCCAACAAGCATTGAAAGGCGTGCCACTCAGCGCGATCCTCAACTTGACCAACGAGGGCATCAGCACTTTTCGCACCCTCATCCTCAGCCGGGCCGACGCCGAGGACTCCGCCAATCTCGGGGATCTCAACGAGTTCTTGTTCGCACTTGCGCAGCGGCTTCACTCGTTCATCTCGATCAGCTATCTCTCGGCTCTTCCAGCCGGTTCCCAACTCGGGGAATACTCCGCCGGCGCCCTCGTGAAGGCCATGCTGGACGGCGACGATCCCACCCAGCTTGCGTTGCAGATGGGCGTTGAACTCGCACCCCGCTATCTCGTCCTGCGGCTCCTGGTGAACCTGCCGCCCATCCGCCCGGGAGCACGCAACGGCAACCACCAGCGCATACAGGCCTACCGTGACCTCTCCGTCGCTCAATCGAAAATCGCGGCACACTTCGGGTCGGCACTGCTCGAAGCTCCTGCACCGCAACGTGGTCTGGTGCTGATCGAGGGCACGCCCGACTGGGGAACAGTGTGCGAGGTCATCCAACGTGCACGCGCGACGGTCGGGGTGGAGATCACAGCAATCGCCGAGAACGCAGCGGTACGAGATATCGCCGCCGCCCAAGCAACCACTCACGAATTGGCGCAACTCGTGCGGCGCCTGAGACTGCCGGCGCGGTCCTACCGAATGGAAGACCTCGCGCTCGAGTATCAACTCACTCGGGGTGGCGCAGGCCGCGACAGCTTGATCAATCTTCTCAAGCCACTCGACGGCAATCCGGAACTGCTGCAGACATTGTCCATACATCTCGCCAACGGCCAGCATCGTCAGCGCACCGCGTCGGCGCTCGGCCTGCACACCAACACCGTCGACAATCGAATCAAGCGCATCGCAACCCTGACCGGATTGGATCCGGCCCTGCCCTCTGAACTGCTCAAACTGCGCGCTGCCATGATCTCGCTGACCTTCGCAAGCACTGATGTGGACAATCGTCCAGCGAAAATGTGAACACTCACATCCTCGCTATTAGCTGTCCACGTGTGGCGCCTGGACCCCACTTTTCCGCCCCGAACCGGGCTATAAAAGTGTGGTGCGAATCACCGCGCAAACCAGTAACAATTAAGGGGAAACACATGATCAACGGCCAGGATAACGCTCTCCTCGGTGCCTTCTTCGACACCATCCTGCAGCTCTTCAACGCGGGCAGCACCGGCACGGGCTCGACGGATGGCGGCGGCGTCTCCTAGGACGAATCTCGGGCCCTGTGCGAGAGAATTTCTCGCACAGGGCCCGCTCCAAGCCGCCTGACACTGTGATGGCGGTGACCACGGTGACCACCACGTCGCCACCGCTGAAACCAGGAGCAAGCACATGATCGCCGCACCAACCACAGGCGCTTTGGCCGTCGTTTTGAACACCGTCCTACAGATGTTCAACGCCGGCAGCAGTTTCCTCTACACCGACAACTCTCCGATTGGCGGCGGCGGCGAAACTCCCACGACGCCTGCTCCCTGATCGACTTACCCGCTCGCATCACACAGTCGCGGCACAGACAGGAACCACCGTGATAAACCAGCACACCCTGGGCAGCCTGGTCATCGACTTCGGCTCACTCTCCCGAGCACTCGGCTTCGGCAACGGCTCCATCGTGTCGCTCGGCAGCACCGGAAGTGGCTGAAACAGCCCGCCTGACCACGTCGACGATCCCGTCGCCGCTCACCTTCTCACCACATCTCGAAACAGAAAGCAGGTCCCCCTGTGCCTACAATTCCGCTCACCGGCGACCCCATCGTCATCAACATCATCGTCCAGCTACTGAGCGCGGGCAGCAGCAATGCACTCGCACTGGGCGGAGTCGGTAGCAGCGGTCTCGGTAGCACCGGGCTCGGCAGCTTCGACTCGGCGAGCCTCGGCAGCGCTGCTTAGGACCTCACTTGTGATCGGTGTTCGATCCGCGTCTTCGGCCGCCGAAACAGTCCACGAAACCCACGTTGCCCTCCGTCATCTGTGACGGAGGGCAACGTGGTCGTTCAGGCGAGACGGCTCGCGGTTGCGCGATCAGGCCGTCCGCCGCGGTGAATCAACGCCAGTCTTCAGGTGGATCGCTGTCGTCGTGCTCGATGGTCACGGACTCCGAACGATCGTCAGCTGCAGCCTTTTTCGCTGCTTCACGCATCTCGATTCCGTCGGACACCCAGTCGCCGATCTCGCGCGTCACGTCTCGAACGGCCCCGGCGATGATCATCGCGATCGAGCCCACGTGGTTGGCTGCACTTTCGGTCAGTTCCTGGACCGTGTCCTTGCGGCGTTCGAATTTCCCGACCATCAGTGTGTGCCTCTCAGGCTGCAGTTCGCTGGCGCTCGACGATAACACCGGGAGGGGTCGTCGACTTGACCAAACCGGGCGGAAGAGCGAGCTTGAAGATCTTGCCCCATACCGAACCGATCTGCTTGAAGAACCCACCGGTGTTGTACGGCAAACCGTACTTCCCACACAATTCTTTCACCTGGGGAGCGAGTTCCGGATAACGATGCGCAGGCAGGTCCGGGAACAGGTGGTGCTCGATCTGGTGCGAGAGGTTGCCGGACATGATGTGGAAGAGCGGGCTTCCCTCGATGTTGGCGCTGCCGAGCATCTGACGCACGTACCACTGCCCGCGAGTCTCGTCGGCCGTCTCGTCCTCGGTGAAACTCTGGACACCGGTGGGGAAATGGCCACAGAAGATGATCGAGTACGTCCACACGTTCCGGACCAGGTTGGCGGTGACATTCCCCGCGAGAGTGGTCACGAACAGCGGCCCCGTGAGAACCGGGAAGATGACGTAGTCCTTGAGGACCTGCTTGCCCGCCTTGTTCCACCAGCCCTTCAGAAGCGGCTTGACGTCGTGCCACTTGCGTTTGCCCTGGATGACGTTCTCGATCTCGAGGTCGTGCATCATCACGCCCCACTCGAAGAGCATCATCAAGGCAAAGGCCCAGACCGGATTACCGAGGTAATAGGGGTTCCACTTCTGCGCGTCGTCGATACGCAGGATGCCGTATCCGATGTCACGGTCTTTGCCGAGAATATTGGTGTACGTGTGATGCATGTAGTTGTGCGAGTGACGCCACTGGTCGGCCGGGCACACCGTATCCCATTCGAAGACTTCGGAATTGAGCCCTGGTTCACGCATCCAGTCGTACTGACCGTGCATGACGTTGTGGCCGATCTCCATGTTGTCGAGGATCTTGGACACGCTCAATGCACCGACTGCCGCGAGCCACACCGGAGGCAGGAAGCCGAGGTACATCAAGCCGCGACCTGCGACCTCGAACCCGCGCTGAGCCTTGATGATCTTGTAGATGTACTCCCGATCCTCCGCCCCGAGCGAGGCGACGGTGCGATCGCGCAATGCGTCCAACTCGCGGCCGATCTCCTCGACCTGCTCGTACGTCAGGACGACGGGAGCGTCGTCCTTCGCATCGGAACCGTTGCCGAGGAACGGGAGGGTGGGAAGTGAAAGTCCAAACATGTCGGTCTCCAGACAGTCGTGTGGAAAATGGGACTTCAGATGTCGACGGTGACGTCGCCGACGGGAGCACTGACGCACAGCTGGATCTTCTTGTCCGGCTCGTCGTCTGTCTCACCGGTGCGCACGTTTCGGGTACGGCCCGCCTTCTTGACGGAGGTGCAGGAGAAGCAGATTCCCATCCGGCATCCGTACTCGGGATTGAGGCCCGCAGCTTCTGCTTGTTCGAGAAGTGTTTCGCCGGAGTTCTCGGCCGCCACCCCACTTTTGGTGAACGACACCTCGCCGCCGGCCTCCCCCGGCTCGGCCACCGCCGGCGCGAACTCCTCGGTGTTGAGCAAGTGCTCGACGTCGACCTCACGGAACACCTCACGCACTCCCCGCATCAGACCGGGAGGTCCGCAAAGATAAGCCTGGGCGTCGATCGTGTCCGGATCGGCGATCCACGGAGCCACGGCGTCGAGGTGCCCGCGATCGAAGAAACCTTCGAGGTCACCTCCACCGCTTTCGGTGTACACGAGTACCAGTTTCACGTTCGGGTTCTGCTCGGCGATGGTCTTCAGCGCGCGCGTGTATGCCACGTCGGCATCGGTGTTCGCGTAATGCACGAACACGATCTCGCCCGAGTGATCCTCCTCCACCAGCGTCCGAAGCATCGACATGACCGGGGTGATTCCACTTCCGCCACTGATCAACAACACCCGACGCGGGCGGTCGACGGGAAGGGAGAACACCCCGTCTGCCTGCGAGAGGCTGACAACGAGTCCGGGTGCCGCGTTGGCGTACAGATACTGCGACACCAGGCCACCCGGATGCGCTTTCACGGTGAGCTCGATCAGCCCACTGCGCGTAGACGCACCCCCGGCCGGCGAGTAGCAGCGAGTGTGACGAACACCGTCGATCACCACGCCCAACTGCACGAACTGGCCCGCCTGAAAACCGCGCCACTGGCGAGTCGGGCGCAGCGTGAGAGTGACTGAGTCAGCCGTCGGATGGTCGACGGCGACAACCTGCGCGCGGATGTCACGAACGGTCGCCATCGGGTTGACCAACTCGAGGTACCGATCGATCTGATGTGGAGCAGCCATGGCTTCGATCAGTCCCACCAAGGACAGTCCGCGCCGAGGTGCGGACTTCGGTGTCGTGTTCTCAGGAGCAGATGCGATTGTCATGACCCTCCTCGTACTTCGATTGCCGGGTGTATCGATTGCTGGGCTAGCTTCCCCCGACTGCGTGAATTCAGTGTACAAATGTTCACCGAAGATAGTGTGACAGGTGCACACAAGTACATGTCAACAAGAATGTGATCCGAGTTACACGAGTTGCCGAAAGGAGCCGGAATGCCTGTACCTACACTCGACGTCGTGACGAAGGCCGGACCGGTGAACCCAGAGCGCAGGGAACCCGACAACAGGGAGCCGGAAAGTCGTGCCGCCAAGAAGGAACGCACACGCCAAGCGCTCCTGGACACTGCCATGGACCTCTCGGCCGATCGGGGCTTCGCCGGAATCAGCTTGCGAGAGGTAGCCAGGGAAGCCGGGATCGTTCCGACGGCGTTCTACCGCCACTTCGCTTCACTGGAGGACGTCGGTGTCGTCCTCGTCGAAGAGAGCATGCGCATGTTGCGCCAGATGCTGCGCGACGCAAGGCGTAATCCCAGCACCAAGGACGCCGCTACGTCACTGGGCATCCTTGTGCGACAAGTGCATACACACGAGCGACAGTTTCGGTTCCTCTGCCGCGAACGCTACAGCGGCGTCAGTGAGGTACGACGTGCGATAGCCACTGAAATGCGGTTGTTCGTCAGCGAACTGACCATCGACCTCTCCAGAATTGCCGGACTGGAAAGCTGGTCGTCGGACGATCTGGAAATGGCTGCCGACCTGATCGTCTCGACGATGTTCAGTGCTGTCGTCGAACTGCTGGACGCCGGGACCGCCGGGTATCGCGACGAAGCCGCCGTCATCACACGAGCCGAGAAGCAACTGCGAGTCATCATGCTCGGAATGGCCACCTGGAATCCACCTCGAAACTGACCTCGGGTTCACCTTTTCGACGTACGGTGAGAGTCATGTCTTCCACGAGTACATACGAAATCCCCGTTGGCGACCTCACCTTCGACGTACTGATCTCGGGCCCGGACGACGGCATTCCGCTGGTAGCGCTGCATGGCTTCCCGGAGAGCGCCGCATCCTGGGGCAAGGTCACACCACTGCTCACCGCAGCGGGCTACCGCGTAATCGCACCGAATCAGCGCGGTTACTCCGCCGGCGCACGCCCCGAAGGGGTGGATGCCTACAAGATCGAGCACCTGGTAGCCGACGTCGTCGGATTGCTCGACGCACTCGGCCTGTCCGACGCGCATCTGGTCGGCCACGACTGGGGTTCGGCGGTCGCCTGGCAGGTCGCCGGTCGCCATCCGAACCGGATCCGCAGTCTGACCGCGATCTCGGTCCCCCACCCCACCGCCTTCGGCTGGGCACTCCGCGAGGACGAGGACCAAAAACAACGCTCGTCGTACATCGGACTTCTCCGACAGGAGGGCAAAGCCGAGGAAGTGTTGTCGGAGGACAACTTTCGCCGGCTGCGCGCCATGTTCGACGGCCAGATCGATCCTGAATTCGCCGACGAGCACATTCGTGTCCTGAGCGGGGAGGGCGCGCTGACCGGCGCCTTGAACTGGTACCGCGCGATGACCCGCGACTTCGGCGACATCGATCGCACCACCGTGCCGACCACGTATGTCTGGAGCACCGGCGACACAGCGCTCGGCCGCGCAGGCGCAGAACGCTGTGGTGAATTCGTGGACGCCCCCTACGAGTTCGTCGTGCTCGACGGCGGAAGTCACTGGATTCCGGAAGAGCGAGCCGAAGAGTTGGCCGAGGCGATCCTCGCACGTGCAGGATCCTGATCGCCGCGACGAATTCGACTCTATGTATGTTGTCATACATAGAGCCGAATTGATTCCATCACCAGGAGTTCTGCGATGACCGAGACCGTTGCACCACCCCATCCTTTCGACGCTGCTGTCGGATTGACGCCACTCACCGCCGGCTTGTCGACCGGCGAGACCAATCCGGCGTACAACAACATGGTCGGGCCATTCGGCGGCGTCACCGCTGCCACGTTGCTCGAATCCGTACTGAAGCACCCCGAACGCCTCGGCGATCCGCTGTCGTTGACCGTCAACTTTGCCGGTCCGATCACCGAGGGCGCCTTCGAGATCTCCGCCCGGCCGGTGCGCACCAACCGCTCGACGCAGCACTGGTCCATCGAACTGTCTCAGGACGGAACCGTCGCCACTACCGCGACGGCAGTGTTCGGTACCAGGCGTGAAACCTGGTCGTCTACCGAGATCACAATGCCGGAAGTTCCGTCGGCCGAAGACGTTACGCTGCTGCCGTTCCCCGAGTTCATCGCCTGGGCACAGAACTACGAGATGCGCTTTGTCGAGGGTGCGATCCCCGACCTGGAGTCGGGCGAGCATCCCGACTCGACAACGACGCTCTGGGTGCGCGATCAACCGGCACGCGCTCTCGACTTCACGTCGCTGACCGCACTGTGCGATGTCTTCTTCCCACGAGTTTTCTTGCGCCGAGGCAAGATGGCTCCGGCTGGGACGGTCTCGATGACCATCTACTTCCACGCCGACGCTCAGACGCTGACCGAACAGGCAGACAATTCCGTGCTGGGAACCGCGCGGACCCAACGGTTCGGCAACGGGTACTTCGATCAGTCGGCCGAAATTTGGGGCAGTGACGGCGCATTGCTCGCTACGACACACCAGTTGGTCTACTTCAAGGATTGACGGGAAGCGCACTGTCCCCTTCCGGCGCCTTCACCATCGACAATGCGGCAAGGCCGACGCCGAGAACCACCAGCAGTCCGATGATGCCGGCACGGTCTGCACCGAAGAGCCATGCGAACAGGCCGAACAGTGTCGGTGCCAAAAACGACACTGCTCGGCCTGTGGTCGCATACAGGCCGAACATCTGACCTTCACGACCAGGCGGGGTGATGCGCGCCAGGAAGGTTCGTGCCGAAGACTGAGCGGGCCCGACGAAGAGGCAGAGCGCGAGACCGAAGATCCAGAACATCACCGGCCCTGACACCGCGATCAGGATCGCGCCGACCACGATCATCGACGCCAGCGAGACGGTGATGACCTGTTTCGGTCCGATCCGATCGTCGAAACGTCCGGCCACCAATGCACCGATTGCGGAAATCACGTTGGCCGCAACACCGAACAACAGCACGTCGGCCGCACTGATTCCGTAGACGTTGACAGCCAGCACGGCTCCGAAGGTGAACACGCCCGCGAGACCGTCACGAAAGAGCGCGCTCGCGATCAGGTACCAGATCGTGCGCCTGTCGACGTTCCAGAGTTCGCGCAGATCGCGCCACAACACCCGATAGGAGTCGAGGAACCCGGCCTTGGACGCTCCCGGATCGACCGCGGGGCTGGGCAACTCGGGAACCTTGAAGAACACCGGAATCGCGAAGACCGCGAACCACACTGCAGCCAGCAGTGCCACCATCCGGATGTTCATGCCGCCGTCGGTGGTAAATCCGAGGAATCCCCGAGTGTCGCCGTCGCCGACGATGAACCCGAAGTAGCACAGCAACAGCAGCACGATTCCGCCGAAATATCCCATGGCCCAGCCGAAGCCGGAGACTCTACCCAGATTCTCCGGTGTCGACACCTGCCGCATCATGGCGTTGTAGGGAACGCCGGCCAGTTCGAAGATCACCGAACCGATTGCGAGCAGAACCAATCCGAGCCACAGATAGCGGTAGTTGTCTTCGACGAAGTAGAGGCCCGCCATCGAGAGCACGGTGATGCCGGTCAGTATCGCGAGCGAGAGTTTACGTTTACCCGACGCATCGAAACGTTGTCCGGTGATCGGAGCGAGAATCGCGATGAAGAAGCCGGCGATTCCGAGTGCCCAGCTGAGCCACGTAGTTGCCGAAATCGTGCCGGGAAGGTCGTCGCCGACCGCGTCGGTGAGATAAACCGAGAAGACGAACGTGAGGATCACTGCGTTGAATGCGGCCGATCCCCAATCCCACAGCCCCCATGCGAACACTTGACTCTTCGTGGCCGCACCGCCGATGCCTGCGGGTGGCTCTGCCTGCGTGCTCGTGGACTCGGCGCTCATACGGCGAAGCCTAACTGCGCGCGGGCGACTCGGCGCCTCTCTCCGAAGTCGACATACAAGACGCTCTATGCACCCGAGTTAGTACGCACTTAGTTGCATACGCACCTGAGTGCATAGATACTTTTTCCATGGCACTCGAACATGCGTTGCTCGTCTCCCTTTCCGAACAGGATGCGTCGGGATACGACCTCACACGCCGGTTCGACAAGTCGATCGGCTTCTTCCACAGCGCGACGCACCAGCAGATCTACCGAGTCCTCAAGCGAATGGACGAGGCAGGCTGGGTGGAGGTGGAGGCCATCGCGCAGGACGGCCGACCGGACAAGAAGATGTACCGCGTCAGCGATGCCGGCCGCGCCGAACTGACCCGATGGATCGCAGAGCCGTCCGAACCGAACCACCTGCGCAACGAGTTGGCCATCAAGATCAGGGCCGCTGCGCACGCCGATCTCCCCGCTCTACGACGCGAAGTCGCTCGCCACCGCGACGGCCACGCCGCCCGCCTCGACGTCTACCGACTCATCGAAAAGCGTGACTTCCCCAATCCAGCAGCGCTTTCCGGCTCTTCACTGCACCAGTACCTCGTACTTCGCGGCGGCATCCGCGTCGAGGAAGGATTCACCGACTGGTGCCAGGAAGTTCTGGACGCATTGCCCACTGGCGAGTACGCCACCGAAGACACCGGCGAGTACGCCACCGAAGACACTGGCGAGTACGCCACGGAAGGACATCTTCAGTCATGACGGATACACAGTTCCCCCGCCTGCTCGAACCGCTCGACCTCGGATTCACGACGCTGAAGAACCGCGTCGTCATGGGATCGATCCACACCGGCCTCGAAGATCGCGCGAAGGACACCGACCGCTTGGCCGAGTACTTCGCCGAACGTGCCCGTGGCGGAGTCGGCTTGATCATCACCGGCGGCTACGCGCCCAACCGCACCGGTTGGCTCTTGCCCTTCGGCGCCAAGCTGACCAACCGCATCGAAGCGCGCCGTCACCGCCGGATCACCAAGGCGGTTCACGACGCGGGTGGAAAGATCGCCATGCAGATCCTGCACGCCGGCCGCTACAGCTACCAGCCGTTCAGTGTCTCCGCGTCGTCGATCAAGGCGCCCATCAATCCGTTCCGTCCGCGCAAGCTGACCGGCCGTGGGGTGCGTTGGCAGATCCGGAACTACGTTCGCTGCGCGCGTCTGGCCAAGTCCGCGGGTTACGACGGCGTCGAAATCATGGGCGGTGAGGGCTACTTCATCAACCAGTTCCTCTGCGAGCGCACGAACAAGCGCACCGACCAGTGGGGCGGCAGTTCCGAGAACCGTCGACGCATGGCAGTCGAAATCGTGCGACGCACACGCAAGGCCGTCGGCCCGAACTTCATCATCGTGTTCCGGCTGTCGATGGCAGACCTGGTCGAGGGCGGTCAGACCTGGGATGAAATCGTCTCGTTGGCAAAGGAAGTCGAAGCTGCCGGCGCCACGATCATCAACACCGACATCGGATGGCACGAGTCACGGGTGCCCACCATCGTCACCTCGGTTCCCCGAGCAGCCTTCGTGGACATCACGAGCAAGCTCGAGAAGCACGTCGACATTCCGGTAGCCGCCTCGAATCGGATCAACATGCCCGAGACTGCCGAAGAGATCCTCAACCGCGGTGACGCGCAGTTGATTTCGATGGCCAGGCCGATGCTCGCCGATCCCGACTGGGTGAACAAGGCCGAGCGCGGAGCGTCCGACGAGATCAACACGTGCATCGCCTGCAACCAAGCCTGCCTCGACCACGCCTTCGTTCACAAGCAGGTCTCCTGCCTGCTCAATCCGCGCGCGGGCCGTGAGACCACGCTGATCCTCTCCCCCACTCGGCGGACCAAGAATCTCGCCGTCGTCGGCGCCGGTCCTGCCGGACTTTCCGCAGCACTCAATCTTGCTCAGCGTGGTCATTCGGTCACGTTGTTCGAGGCCTCGGACAAGATCGGCGGACAGTTCGGGATCGCACAGCTCATTCCGGGTAAGGAAGAGTTCGCCGAAACCATTCGCTACTACACCCGCATGCTGGACGTGGCCGGAGTGACAGTCAAGCTCGAAACCCGCGTCGCACCAGCAGATCTCATCGGATCCTTCGACGAAGTGGTGGTTGCCACCGGCGTGACGCCGCGGGTTCCCAAGATCCCCGGCATCGAGAACCCGAAGGTGCTGACCTACGCCGAGGTCGTCCGAGAGGGCAAGCCCGTCGGCAAGTCCGTCGCCGTCATCGGTGCCGGCGGCATCGGCGTCGACGTGAGCGAATTCCTCACGCACCCCACTTCCCCCACTCTTCATCTCAAGGAGTGGAAGCAGGAATGGGGCGTCACCGAACCCGAAATGGCCCCGGGCGCTCTCACCACTCCGGTACCAGAGCTCTCCGAGCGGGAGGTCTACCTCCTCCAACGCAAGCCAGGACGCATCGGCGCCGGCCTCGCGAAGACCACCGGCTGGGTCCACCGGGCGGCCCTCAAGAACAAGGGCGTCCACGAGCTCTCGGGCGTCAACTACGAGCGCATCGACGACGCCGGCCTGCATATCACCTTCGGTGAGAAGCACGAGAAGCCCCGACTTCTCGAGGTCGACACCATCGTCATCTGCGCCGGGCAGGAGTCGGTTCGCGATCTCGTGGACGAACTGACCGTCGCGGGTGTGGTGACCCACATCATCGGCGGCGCGGATGTCGCTGGCGAACTCGACGCCAAGCGTGCCATCGAACAGGGCACACGACTGGCCGCGAAGATCTGACCGGCTACGCTGACTGATCGTGAGCCTGCCGACACCCACAACCACAGCCCGCGCCGTAGTGACCGGCGCCTCCTCCGGCATCGGAGAGGCACTGGCCGCTGATCTGGCATCACGCGGACACTCCCTGATCCTCGTTGCCCGTCGTGGCGAGGTCATGGAGGCCCTCGCCGAGAAGCTTCGCGCCGCGCACGGCGTCGAGGTGGAGGTCCGTGCATCGGACCTCTCCGACAGCGCGGCGCGTGCCGTTCTGGTCGAGGAACTCGGTGGCCGCGACATCAGCATCCTGTGCAACAACGCCGGTATCGCCACCTTCGGGCCGATCGCCGAGCTGGACCCGGCCTACGAGCGCGACCAGGTCGAGCTCAACGCCGTTGCAGTGCACGATCTCACGCTGGCCGTGCTGCCCGGCATGCTCGCGCGCAAGTCCGGAGCCATCCTGATGGTCGGGTCCGCGGCCGGCAACATGCCGATCCCCAACAACGCGACGTACGCAGCCACCAAGGCGTTCGTGAACACCTTCGCGGAATCGTTGCGAGGTGAACTCAAGGGCACCGGAGTGAACGTCACCCTGCTCGCGCCAGGCCCCGTTCGCACCGAAACCCCGGACCCGGCCGAAGCATCGATCGTCGACAAGCTCGTCCCGGACTTCTTCTGGATCTCGAGCGAGTACACCGCCAAGGTCTCGCTCGACGGCCTGGCCGAGAACAAGATGCGCGTCGTACCGGGCATCTTGAGCAAGGCGATGTCCGTCGCGGGCGGTTACAGCCCGCGTGCCGTCGTTGCGCCGATCGTGGGCACGTTCTACAAGAAGCTCGGCGGCTGATTCACTCAAACTTCTCAGAGCAGGCCATAGCAGACCATATAGTCGGTTAATGGCGATGCGAAGAACACTGGCAGTCGGGGCAATCCTTCTTTTGACCGGAGGGTTGCCCTTACTGCTGCCCACGGCAGCGAATGCATGTTCGTGCGCATCATCGGCTACCCCGGAAGAAGCCGTGAGCGTCTCCAGCACCGTTTTCCTCGGAACTCCGACGGAGAAAACTTCGGACGGATTCGAGGACACCTACCTGTTCGACGTCAGCCGGGTCTACAAAGGCGATCTGGCATCGGTGACGTCGGTGGGGACACTCGCGAACGGGAACGGTTGTGGCACAAGCTACGTGCTCGGCACCGAGCAGCTGATGTTCGTTTCTGCGCCGTACGACGTCGACGCCGAGCACGAGGGGCACCGCTGCGGGCCGGCTACCGAAACCGGGTTCGACATCCAAGCGGCGGTCGAGTCCGTGTACGGCGCCGGTTACGCCCCGAGTGCCGGCGGAACTCCGTCCGTTGGTGTGTCCGCCGACCGATCGACGGTCATCGGCGGAGGCGCCGCGGTGGCATTGCTCGCGGTGCTCGGTTGGTTCGGATGGAAGCGCCGGCGAGCACAGTAAGTCGAGGACGTCAGGGCCGCGTCAACCTCGTTCGGCGGCGCGTCAAGTAAGCGTCAAGATCCGCCCCACCGGTGATCTTCGGGAGTAGATCTGAAGGTAGCCCGCAACACGGCGGGTCACCTTCAGGAGATCGACGTGACGCTACTCGAAATCTTCCCCTCCCTACGCGGCGCAATGACACCGCGTATGGATCCTGCGTTGTGGCCCATCAGTACTCGCCACGACCACAGCGGGCGTGTCTGCATCGGCGACGTCTCCCTCGAAGAGATCGCGGACCAGTACGGCACACCGACGTACGTCGTCGACGAGGCGGACGTGCGGCACCGCTGCCGCACGTATCGAGAGATCTTCCCCGACTCGGAGATCGTGTACGCCGGCAAGGCACTGATGATTCGAGCGATGGCTACCTGGGTCTCCGACGAGGGACTCGGGGTGGATGTCTGTTCCGCCGGTGAACTCGCCGTCGCGCTTGCCGCGGGCGTGGACCCCAACCGAATCATCCTGCACGGCAATGCCAAATCGGTTTCCGAACTGAGGGCGGCGGTCAACGCGGGTGTCGGCCGGATCGTCCTCGACTCCCCCAGCGAAGCGGTACGGCTCGCGTCGGTGTGCACCCACCGACAGAAGGTGTTGGTCAGAGTCACACCCGGCATCGACATACACGGACACAAGGCAGTGTCCACGGGCATCGTGGACCAAAAGTTCGGCCTACCAGCGTTTTCCGAAGAACTGGAACATACGGTATCCGTCGTCGCCAACGCGACGCACCTGCAGCTCATCGGCCTGCATTGCCATCTCGGCTCCCAGATCACCGATCCCGAACTCTTCCGCCCCGCGATCGAGACGATGATCGCACAGATGGACGACATACGACGCACGCATCGAATCATCCTCACCGAACTCGATCTCGGCGGTGGCCATGGGATCGCCTACGTGCCGGGAGATGCCCAATTGGATCTGACCCGCCTCGCTCACGTCATCGACGAAACTCTCGACGACGCGTGCACCCGAAACCGCTTCCCTCGCCCCGAAATCGTGCTCGAGCCTGGCCGAGCGATCGCTGCGCGGGCCGGAGTCACGCTCTATCGCGTACAGAACATCAAGTCGATCAGCGGGGGACGAACCTTCGTCTCCGTCGACGGCGGGATGAGCGACAACCCTCGGGTGTCGTTGTACGACAGCCACTACGACGTCGAACTGGTGAACCGGCATTCGCGCGCACCGCTCCAGGAAGTAACCGTCGCCGGGCGACACTGCGAATCGGGCGACGAAATTGCCGTCGGAGCAAGGCTTCCCGCCGACCTACATGAAGGTGACCTGTTGGCAGTGCCGTGTACGGGCGCATACCACCACAGCATGGCCTCCACCTACAACAGCGTCGGCCGGCCGCCGGTCGTCGCCGTGCTGGGCGGGATTGCGCGGCCGTTGATCAGGCGCGAATCGATCAACGACCTGCTGGCCCGCGAGGTCGGCATCTGACCTCACGGGCGCCTGAGCCTCAGCGCCTGCGGCGACTACCGGTGCCGAAGATGTTTCGCGAAATCTCGCGTCCCGCAGCCGAAGCCGCCGAGCGCAGGAAACTCTTGACAGCCGAGTTGCCCAAGATCTGCTCGGCGATGTTGGGGCCCTCCGGCTCGGCCGGCGGCGGTGGCGGCAGATCGGGCAGCGACGGAAGATCCAGAGACTGATCCGCTGTCGGAGCACCGGCCACCTTGGCCGTCAGCTTCTCGTACGCCGACTCGCGGTCGATGGTCTGGCCGTACTTCTGATTCAGCGGACTCGACGACGCGGCCGCCTTGATCGCGTCGTTGCCGATGGTGTCCATCAGCGACCTCGGAGGACGAATCTTGGTCCAGGCCACCGGCGTCGGCGCACCCTTTTCCGAGAGTACGGTCACGATGGCTTCACCGATGCTGAGTGAAGTCAGTGCCTTTTCCAGGTCGTAGTGCTCGGTTTTCGGGTACGTGCGGACGGTCTTGTTGAGGGCTTTCTGATCGTCGGGCGTGAAGGCACGCAGGGCGTGCTGAACCCGCGCACCCAACTGTGACAGCACCGAATTCGGAATGTCGGTCGGAAGTTGCGTGCAGAAGAACACACCGACGCCCTTGGAACGAATGAGCTTGACCGTCTGTTCCACCTGCTGAAGGAAGGCCTTCGACGCGTCCGCGAACAGAAGGTGCGCCTCGTCGAAGATGAACACGAGCTTCGGCTTGTCCAGATCTCCCTCTTCGGGCAGCGTCTGGAACAGGTCCGCGAGCACCCACATCAGGAAGGTGGAGAACATTGCCGGGCGCGCCGCCTGGGCACCGAGTTCGAACAGCGTGATCACACCGGCACCGCCGACGACACGCAGCAGATCCTCGGTTTCGAGTTCCGGTTCACCGAAGAAGGTGTCACCACCATCTGCTTCGAGGTTGACCAACGCGCGCAGAATCACTCCCGCCGTCGCCGAGGAAACTCCGCCGATACCCTTCAGATCGGCCTTGCCCTCAGCGCTCGTCAGGTGCGCGATGACCGAACGCAGATCCTTGAGGTCCAGCAGGGCCAGGCCCTGAGTGTCGGCCCAGTGGAAGATCAGCCCTAGAGTCGACTCCTGGGTCTCGTTGAGGCCCAACACTTTACTGAGCAGGATCGGCCCGAAACTGGTGATGGTCGCGCGCACCGGGATACCGATTCCGTCCGTTCCCAACGACAAGAACTCGACTGGCATCCCAGCGGGAGTCCACGAATCGTCGCCCGTCTCGACTGCGCGAGACTTCATCTTCTCGCTCGGATCCCCCGCCTTCGACAGACCCGAGAGATCGCCCTTGACGTCGGCCATCACAACCGGCACACCCGCGGCGGACAGCTGCTCGGCGATGCCCTGCAACGTCTTGGTCTTGCCGGTACCCGTCGCACCGGCGATCAGACCGTGACGGTTGATCGTCGCCAACGGAATCCGCACCCGTGCGGTGGGATCTGCCACACCGTCGATAACCACCGAGCCGAGCTCGAGTGCCCGCCCCTCGGATGAATAGCCCGCCGCGATTTCAGCGGCAGCACCCGAGGGCACCTGAGCAGCGGGGGTGGCTCCGGCCGATGCTTCGGCCTCAGCGGCAGCCGCTTCCTTCTCGGCTTCCTCAGCTGCTGCAGCGGCTTCAGCTGCAATCCGAGCGGCTTCGGCAGCGGCAGCCTTGGCAGCTTTCGCCTTCTCCGCCGGCGTCAGCGGCGCTGCTCCGTCCTTCGGATCCACGGTCATCGAAAAGCCCTCCTCGTTGCAATGCGGCGAAGTTCTTGTCATCACCCGAACGCCGTCTTACACACGTCGAGTTTCCACCGCAGACCTTATCCCGCGCCCGCGCGCACTACTGTGTTCCTGGTGCAGGACAAATTGGTATGGATCGATTGTGAAATGACCGGGCTGCGACTCGAGTCGGACAAACTCATCGAGATTGCGGCTCTGGTGACCGACAGCGACTTGAACATCTTGGGCGAAGGTGTGGACATCGTCATCCACGCCGACGACGACGCGTTGGCTGCAATGCCCGACGTCGTGAAGAAGATGCACGCAAAGTCGGGACTGACCGAAGAGGTTCGTAAGTCGACGGTCACCCTCGCCGAGGCGGAGAAAGAGGTGCTCGCGTACATCCGCAAGCACGTTCCCGTCGCCGGTACGGCTCCCTTGGCAGGCAATTCAATCGCCACCGACCGCGGATTCATCTCACGGGACATGACGGCACTGGACACATACCTGCACTACCGGATGATCGACGTCAGCTCCATCAAAGAACTCTCCCGCCGCTGGTACCCGCGAATCTACTTCGGCCAGCCCGAAAAAGGTCTCGCCCACCGGGCACTCGCCGACATCAAGGAATCCATCCGCGAACTCAAGTACTACCGCGGCACTGCATTCGTCGCGGCGCCCGGACCGTCGAGCGCGGAGATTGCAGCCGTCGTAGAGGGCTTGGGTCCCGCCTGACCTGCCGATTGGCTTCCTGACCGACTTTCGCGCTAGTATCTCTTTCGTCAAAGCAGCCGGGTCAAACCGGTGGCCGAGGCAATGGTGGGCGTAGTTCAGTTGGTAGAGCACCAGGTTGTGATCCTGGCTGTCGCGGGTTCGAGTCCCGTCGCTCACCCAAGCGGAACCCCCGAAGATGTCGAAAGACATTTTCGGGGGTTCTTTTGGTTTGTGCGCCAGCCCCAATCTCCCCTTCCACCGCCGGGTGAACGTATCGCTCCCCTTCTCTGACGGGGGCAGCGATACGTTCACCCGAAGTGGGTGGGGTGGCGACCGCGACAAATCGCGCGCTCCCGAGCAACCCGTGCCCGAGCCGAGCGAACGTACCTCTGGTCGCCTCAGAAAGACCGAAAGCCACTTTCGCTCGCATCGGGGTAGCTGGAATTCGCCGCAAATGGCCCAGCCGTCGATCACTCGGGCGACGGTTGCGGCTCCCAGACACCTACGACGGTCCCCTCGCGAACATGTCGCTCGTACGCCGAAACCTTGTCGTGGATGACGTTCAGGTTTTCCTGCATCGCAGCGATCCTGGATCGAATCAACTCCTCATGCGACTGTAAAAGTGAAAGCCGCTCTTTCTCGTTTCCCGGCCCTGACCTGACGAGAGCGGCGAATTCGCGGATCGTGGCGATCGGCATACCCGAGTCTCGGAAGCGATTGCACAGCTTCAACCAAGAGACATCGCTTTCGGAGTAGACCCGACGCCCACCTGCCGAGCGCGCCACCTCGTGAACGAGCAATTCCTCACGTTCGAAGTATCGAAGGGAATCGATACTGATTCCGGTCTGGACAGCGACGTCACCGATTGACAGTTCGCGCATTGCCTGGCGACCTTTCCTTGACCTGGAGTGCACTCCAGATTTTACGGTCGCAGTCATGAATTCCATCCAGCGCAAAATCAACACCGGATTCTCCCGAGTCTCCACTGCCGACGACGTACTTGCCGGACAAGATTTAACGGGCACTACGGTTTTGGTCACTGGCGGGTACTCCGGACTGGGATATGAGGTTTCGCAGTCACTTTCTTCGGTCGGGGCGCGAGTTGTAGTTCTTGCCCGCCGACCAGAACAGGCACGGAGCGCGGTGGCCGACCTTCCGGGTATCGAAGTGCGAGCGTGCGACCTGTCGGACCCGAGCAGTGTCAGATCGTGTGCGCGAGAAATTCTCGAATCCCGGATCACTCCGGACATCATCATCTGCAATGCGGGGGTCATGGCCTGCCCGGAACTCCGTGTCGGCTCCGGCTGGGAATCACAATTCGCGATCAATCACCTCGGGCACTTTGTACTGGTGAACCTGCTTGTGCCAGCCATGCCCGCAAACGGCTCTCGCGTCGTAGCGGTCTCGTCGGCGGGACATTTTCTGTCGGGAGTGCGTTGGAATGACATACATTTCCGCAACGGTTACGACCGCTGGCTTGCGTACGGTCAAGCCAAGACTGCCAATGCTCTATTCGCTGTACAGCTGGCGAGCTCCGGTGCTTCACGCGGTATCAGTGCGTTCTCCGTCCATCCCGGGAGCATCCTCACTCCCCTTCAACGTCACTTCTCTGCATCGGAGAAACACGATCTCGGATGGACGACGCCGAATGGCGACGCCGTGCCGGGGTTCAAGACTCCCTCCCAGGGCGCCGCTACAACGGTGTGGGCAGCGACGGCACCGATACTCGCCGATCACTCCGGCGCGTATCTCCAGGACTGCAACATCGCGGACGTCGCGCAGACTGATGACATGAGCGTCGGCGGAGTGAAACCTTGGGCTACCGATCCCGCCGACGCACGCAGATTGTGGGCACTGTCCGCTGAGATGACCGGAGTGGACGCGTTCGGTCGACGCTGACACCGAGCGAACGTACCTCCCGTCGCCTCAGATAGACCGAGAGGCACTTTCGCTCACAAAAGGTGTGCAGATGCAGAAATGCCCCCAACCGGACGGTCGGGGGCATTCTGCCGTTCAAGGCTTCAGGGACGCACTCAGACGTCCGCGTTGCCGGTCTTCCAGACGCTCCAGGGGATGTTCCAGTCACCGAGGCCGTCGGTGCCGGAGAGAGTGCCGCCGACGGTGTTCTTGACGACGACGATGTCCCCACGCTTGGTGTTGTCGTAGACCCACTTGGCGTTGGACGGGCTCAGGTTGAGGCAGCCGTGACTGGTGTTGGAGTAGCCCTGCTGCCCGACCGACCACGGCGCCGAGTGGAAGAAGATACCGCTGTAGGACATTCGGGTCGCCCAGTCGACGGGGGTCTTGTAACCCTGCGCCGAGGTGACCGGGACGCCGTACGTGGACGAGTCCATGATCATGTTCGCGAAGCGGTCACCGATGATGTAGACGCCGTTGTCGGTAGGAGTGCTGTCCTTGCCCATGGAGGTGGGCATGGTCATGACAGTCTCACCGTTGACCTGGAAAGTGACCTGCTTGGTGTTGTCGTCCGCCGTGGCGATGACGGCATCACCGATGGTGAAGGAACTCTTCGCGTCTTCCTGCCCGAAGACTCCCTTGCCGAGATTGCGCCCGTACACGTTGACGCTCACGTCGACCTTGGTGCCCGGTGCCCAGTAGTTCTCCGGACGCCAACGGACCTCACGATTGTTGACCCAGTAGAACGCACCTTCGACGGCCGGAGTCGTGGTGACGGTGATCGCAGCTTCGGCAGCCTTGCGATCGGGGATGTTCTCGTCGAACTGCACCGCGATGGGCTGACCGATGCCGACCACGTCACCCTCGTTGGGCAAGACATACGGCTTGGTGACGTTGCCGGGCGCGCTGGTGGTGAAGGACGTGACCGTCGTACTGGCGCCACCCAATCCGAATGCGCGGGCCTCGATTTTGTACTTGCGGTTGTAGCCGAGTGGCTCGGTGGTGGTCCACGACGCACCGTCGGCAGCAATCGCGCCGGCAACTGCCTTGCCGTCCTGATTGACCATCGTCACGTCGGACAGAGCGCCGTCAGCGACGTTGATCTTGACCGGGTCGCCCGGCGAGAAGCCGACAGCGCCGTCGGCAGCGGTCGAGGTGAGCTTCGGCTTGATGAGTTCGGTGAGCGGATTGGAATCGATCGGCGCCGACCCTTCGGTACTGACGTCCTTGCCGCCCGACGTACACGCGGTCATCAGAACGAGAGCACCGAGAGACGCCGCGATCATCGCCGCGCCCTTCGACGCTCGACCGTTCCCCCCGCGCACGGACAGACCCCACCTTTGACGACTCATCGTTCGACTCCGCTTCACAATTTCTCCGACTAACTTCCGCGTCACATGCGAATCCCACCTACCGGAAGGCAAGTGGGACTTGCGGTATGACTGCGCTGCACCAATGATGCCAGGCGCGCTCGTTACCAACGGTCATGAAAGCCCACGCCGTCAGTAACGTTCAAGTATCAATCGCTCCGAACCGTCCGTTTTGTTACCGCTTTCAGCGGATTTCCTCCGATCGGACTACAGCGGTGACGCCTCCACCTGGCGATTTGCTCCCGAACCGGCGATTCGGCTAATGTTCTGTCTCGCAAGAGCGAGCGCCTATAGCTCAGTTGGTAGAGCAAGTGACTCTTAATCACTGGGTCCGGGGTTCGAGTCCCTGTGGGCGCACTTGCAAAGGTCCCCACCTTCTTCGGAAGGTGGGGATTTTTCTTTGTGTCGTGGTGGACAGGTTGTGGTGAATAGACTTCACAGTTATCGGAACCACGGCCTGGAGGATTGATGACCGAGCGCGAAACCACACCGGGCAGCGAGCTGGCATTTGCCGGGGTTGCGGGTCAGGCCGCTCTGATCCGGTCCGGAGAATTATCGGCCCGCGAGCTCACCGAGAACACACTTCGCCGTATCGAACGCCTCGATTCGACGCTCAATGCTTTTGTGCGGGTTCTCGCAGACGAAGCGCTCGACGAAGCGACACGTCTCGATCAGCGCCAGGCCGACGGCCACAGCCTGGGCCCACTGCACGGAGTCCCGATCGCGATCAAAGACGAGAACGACGTCGCCGGAACGCCGACGACGTACGGCGGTGCGGCAGCAACTCGCATCGCATCGGCCGATTCAGAGGTCGTCCGGCGGTTGCGCGAAGCCGGCGCGGTGATCGTCGGCAAGACGACGATGCCCGAGTTCGGCATCTGGCCCTTCACGGAGACTGCTGCAAACGGCTACACCAGAAACCCTTGGGACACCGGCGTATCCACGGGCGGATCGAGCGGAGGATCTGCGTCGGCCGTCGCGTCGGGCATGGTCGCAGCGGCAATCGGCGGCGACGGCGGCGGTTCCATCCGACTGCCTTCGGCGTTCTGCGGGTTGTTCGGACTCAAACCGCAGCGCGGTCGGGTGAGCACCGCGCCGAACCGCAACCTCTGGCGCGGACTCGGCACGCTAGGCCCTCTCACTCGTTCCGTCGAGGACAGCGCGCTCGTGTACGACGTGATAACCGGTACCACCGGGACCGACGACTACACAGCCGAAACGCTCCGCACCAGCTTTGCCGAGTCAGCCGCGTCGGCGCCCGGGCCGCTTCGCATTGCAGTGTCCACCCGGAGTCCGGTCCGGGGCGTCCGCCCGTCCCCGGAGGTCGTTGCCGCGGTGCATTCGATCGCAGAGATGTTGAGCGCGTTGGGACATCACGTCGAAGAGCACGATCCCGAGTACCCGGACGCAACTGCAGCATTTCTCCCCCAGGTGCTCGGCGGCGTCCGCGACGAAGCACTGCGCGTCGATCATCCAGCGTTACTCGAGAAGCGCACACGAGCACTCGCGTCGATCGGCCGGATAGCCGCTCCCGCGCGCGTCGGGAAATTCGCTTACCGCAAAGGCGAGCGAATCGCAGCGACGGTCAACCAGGTCTTCGACACCTTCGACCTGGTCCTGATGCCGACCACGCCCGCGCTGCCACGCCCGATCGGACAACTCGAAGGAACCGGCCTTCTGTCAGCAGTCCGCAAGGCGTTGCCGATCGCCGCCTACTGTTCGATCTGGAATGTCTGCGGCAACCCGGCGGCCGCTGTGCCCGCCGGGTTCTCCGAACGCGGACTCCCCCTGAGCGTCCAACTGGTCGGGCGCAGCGGTGGTGAACCGACCATTCTCGCCGTCGCACAGCAGTTGGAAAGCACCGTCCGCTGGCCGGATTCGCACCCTCCACACTCGTGAATTCCGGAAGCGATGTAACCATCGTCACCACGATGAACACGCGTTTTGCAAACTCCTGAGCCTGTCGGCTAATGTTCTGTCTCGCAAGAGCGAGCGCCTATAGCTCAGTTGGTAGAGCAAGTGACTCTTAATCACTGGGTCCGGGGTTCGAGTCCCTGTGGGCGCACTTGCAAGAAGGCCCCCACCTCACCAGGTGGGGGCCTTCTTCATGTTCTGTCTTCGACAACTCGGGTCAGCGAATGATCTTCCGGACCACGAGTATTCCCACCACTGAACCGACTGCGATCAGCGCGTACTTCACTGCCGGCTCGTTGAGCTTGGCGAGCACCGTCTTCTTGGTGTTCTCGACCAGCCGCTTCGGGTTGGTGCGGACCGTCAGTTCGTCGAGTGTGCTCGCGAGCTGGTTACGCGCCTTCTCGATCTCGCGTTCGATGCTCTCGGTGTCCCTGGGCACGTGTCCTCCAACTTGTCTGTGTTCTGCTGCTCTGTGTGCGGGTCTGCTGTGCGGACGCAGCGCGCCGACACTTCGCTCTACCGTAGAGGAGCAGAATGCCCTCGCGCCCACCTGCCGCGCAATTTCTCGACTAACCTCGATTCCCGTGACCGAGAACAGTAGATTGTCCGCCGGCGACGTCGCGCCGGATTTCGCGCTCCCAGACGCCGATGGCAACGAGGTTTCCCTTCACGATTGCCGCGGCCGCAAGGTCATCGTGTACTTCTACCCGGCGGCCAGCACCCCGGGGTGCACCAAGCAGGCCTGCGACTTCCGTGACAGCCTCGCCGAGCTGAACGGCGCCGGCCTCGAAGTCATCGGAATCTCGCCGGACAAGCCCGCAAAACTCGCGAAGTTCCGCGATACCGAAGAGTTGACCTTCCCGCTGCTCTCCGATCCCGAGAAGGCGACGCTCGAAGCCTGGGGCGCGTTCGGTGAGAAGAAGATGTACGGCAAGACCGTCCAGGGCGTCATCCGCTCGACGTTCCTCGTCGACGAGGAAGGCAAGATCGAGGTGGCCCAGTACAACGTCCGGGCCACCGGCCACGTCGCCAAGCTACGACGCGATCTGTCGGTCTAACTCCCGTACCGGCTCAAGAACAGAGCCTCCGCGAAAGCGAGATTCTCGATCTCCGACGGGTCGACGCTTTCGTCGGGCGCATGAATGCGGCATTGCGGTTCCTCGACGCCGATCAACGCGATCTCCGCGTCGGGGAACTGCTCGGCCAGTGCACTGCACAGCGGTATCGATCCCCCTTGGCCGGCAAATCCGACTTCGCGGCCGTAGGCATCGGTGAACGCGGACTTCAGCTGCGCGAAACCTGCACCCTCCGTCGAGGACGAGAACGGCGATCCCGTCGATTCCGGAACGACCTCGATGTGGACGCCCCACGGCGCCGCCGCGCGGAGGTGGTCCGTCAACAACTTCTGTGCCTGCGCCGGATCCGTGCCAGGCGGGACACGAAGATTCAGGCGCGCCGACGCGCGGGGCGTGATCGCCGCCGCCGAACCCACGACCGGCGGGCAGTCGATACCCAGGATGGTCAGCGCCGGACGAGCCCACACCTGCTCGGCGACCGAACCGGAACCAGTCAGCTGCACCCCTTCGAGCACCCCGGCGTCGGAGCGGAACTGATCGCCGTCATAACTGACACCCGCCCATTCCTGGTCGTTGGTCAAGCCTTCGACAGTGGTGTTTCCGGCGCTGTCGTGCAGCGTCGAGAGTATGTGCACCAGCGCGGTGATCGCATCGGGCGCCGGTCCACCGAAGACACCGGAGTGAATCTCACCCTCGAGCGTCGACACGTGGACCACAACATTCGCGATCCCGCGCAATGACGTCGTGATCGTCGGCTCCCCGACTTCGGTGTTGCCGGTATCGGCGATCAGGATCATGTCGGCTGCAAAAAGTTCGGGCCGCTCTCGCACCAGATCCTCGAGACCGCCAGTGCCCATCTCCTCGGATCCTTCGGCGACGAGCGTCAGGTGGACGCTCGGGTCCACACCGGCTGCGGCGAGCGCTCGCAGAGCTGTCAGATGCATGACGACGTTGCCCTTGCAGTCGGAAGCGCCCCGTCCGTACCACCGTCCGTCGCGCTCGGTGAGCGTGAAAGGCGGGGAGCCCCAGAGCTCTTCGTTTCCGGGCGGCTGAACGTCGTAGTGGCAGTACAGCAGAACGGTCGGAGCACCGCCCGGGCCTGGTCGACGCCCGACAACCGCGGCCGAACCGTCGGAGGTCTCGATCGCCTCGATATCGGCGAAACCCTGAGCCCGGAATGCCTCCAGGACCCAATGCGCAGCGGCCGCGCATTCTTCCGGCGGGTACTGCCGTGCATCGGCAACGGACTTCATCGCCACAAGTGCACTCAGATCCTCACGGGCACGCGGCATGAGTTCACCTACCGCGGTTCGCAGTTCTTCCGTCATCGTCTCCCTCTCCTCGGCATCGAATCTCGGTGTGCCCGAAGAATCTCAGTCTGCCCGAATCGGACGTAGGCAGGCGCCAGGATCGCCGTTGCGCCACACCGCGCAGCAACCTCTTCGGCTACTGGACAGTTGGTCACCTAGTATCGAGGTGTGGCAACAGCATCGGGACTCGTGTGCGCGCACCTGCGCGGTGCGTTTCGACCGATCACGACCGCCGAAGTAGGTGGCCGATGACACCGGATAATGCACAAGTCCCAAATTCGACAGAAAACACCGATAGCCTGGAAGACGTGCAGCCCACGACTCGTCACCGCGCGCGGCGACGAGTCGACCCAGCACTGGAGAATCCCCAGAGCCTCGAAGAACCGCAGGAACTGCTGCCGCGCAAGCGTCCGACGCAAGAGCGCAGCCAGCGTAAATTCGACGCACTCCTGGCTGCGTCACGGGAACTCCTCACCGATGTCGGTTTCGAATCGTTCACCTGTGAAGAAGTCGCGGCACGTGCTGACGTCCCGATTGGGACGCTTTACCAGTTCTTCGCGAACAAGTACGTCATCGTGTGCGAATTGAACCGCCAGGACCTCGTCGGGGTCCAGCACGAGCTTGCTCAGTTCGGCGGCGAAGTACCCTCGCTCGACTGGTTGCGGTTCCTGAACAGTTTCGTCGATCACATGGCCGGGCTGTGGACGTCAGATCCGTCGCGCCGCGAGGTCTGGCTGGCGATGCAGTCGACGCCGTCCACGCGGGCAACCGGAGTCATTCACGAAAAGCAGTTCGCCGAGACCGTAGCGAAAATGCTCGGCCCGTTGACGCCTCGTACGCGGCGAGATCGTCGCCTGATGATGGCGGAAGTTCTTGTCCACGTGGTGTATTCGATGCTCAATTTCTCGGTTCAGGACGGTCAGTCGCATGCCGACGCCGTCGCCGAACTGAAAAGGTTGATGATCGCGTATCTCCTCGTCGCCGAGAAGGAATCCCGCACGAAGGACTAGTCGAACGACAAAGAGCCGGTCTCCCCTTGGGAGACCGGCTCTTTCGTGTCCGGCAGTGCTACTCCGGGTCGGATTCGATGACCGCGAAAGCGCCCGCCATGTCCCCGTCGTGCGTGAGCGAAATATGAATCTTCACTCCGGTCAGGTGTTTGGCCACGTCACCGCGAAGCCGGATGCCGGGGCGCCCCCAGGCGTCCGAGACGACCTCGATCTGATTGTGGATCATTTCCCCCAGCACCGGTGGGCCGGCGAAGAGAGCAGTGGACCATGCCTTGATCACTGCTTCCTTCGCAGCCCACCGGGCGGCGAAATGTCGTGCCGGTTCGGAGCTCCGGGTAGCGGCGTCTCGACGCTCGCCCGGTGTGAAGTTGTCGAGCATTGCCGTTCCCGGCCTGTTCAATTGCTCGGCGAACTCCGACACCGTCACGAGGTCGAAACCGATACCCAGAACTCCCATACCGTGACTACTACTTGCAGCCGGGCAGATTCGAGCGGTACACCTGGTCTGCGCCGAGTCGTGCGTCCTCGCTCAGCAGCATGTCCGCTTCGAGCTGACGCGACGCCTTGGCCGGCGTTCCGTCGGCACCGAGGCGACGATCCGCCGGGCGCTCGTAGAGGCTGTCGCCACCGCACATCGCCTTCGCGAGGCGACGCTGACCGTCGATCGTCCGCTGCTGGGCCGCAGCAACATAGGCGTCACGCTTGTCGGCCGGAACCGACTCGACGAATGCCTGCGGGTGCACGACTGCGATCAGTCCGGAGACGTGACCGAAGCCGAGGCTGGTCAGCAGGCCCGCGCGCAGCGGAAGATGCTCACCGAACTTGAGCGGCTGACGTGCCCACACGAGGTGCTCGAATTCGGCCATCTTGTCGTCGACGCAGTCGAGGCTGCGGTTCGGCGGGACGATGCCCTGGCTCAGTACCTGGCAGAGCCCGATCAGCTGGAAGGCTGCGGCACCACCCTTGGCGTGACCGGTCAGGCTCTTCTGCGAGACCACGAACATCGGCGCGCCTTCACTGCGTCCCAATGCCCCGGCGAGGCGCTCGTGCAGCTCTGCCTCGTTGGGATCGTTGGCGGCAGTGGAGGTGTCGTGCTTGGAGATCACGGCGATGTCGTCGGCGCTCACGCCGAGAGCGTTGAGCGAGAGTGCAAGCTGTGAATCCGCTCCCCCACGTCCGGCGCCCAGTGCTCCGAGTCCCGGTGCCGGGATCGAGGTGTGGACACCGTCGGCGAACGATCCGGCCCAGGCGACCACACCGAGGACGGGAAGACCCATCTCGAGTGCCAGGTCACCGCGAGCGAGGAGAATCGTTCCGCCGCCGGCCGACTCGACGAATCCGCCGCGGCGACGATCGTTGGCCCGCGAGAAGCGGCGATCCTCGATGCCCTTGGCATGCATGTCCTCGGTCTTGGCAGTGGCCGACATGTCGCCGAAGCCGATGATGCCTTCCGTGCTCAGATCGTCGAACCCGCCGGCAACAACCAACTGCGCCTTGCCGAGTCGGATCTTGTCGACGCCTTCTTCGACGGATACCGCTGCCGTGGCGCAGGCGGCGACGGGGTGAACCATCGCGCCGTAACCGCCGACGTACGACTGAACGACGTGCGCTGCAATGACGTTCGGCAGCGCTTCCTGCAGGATGTCGTTCGGACGGTTCTCGCCGAGCAGCGTGTCGATGTACAAGCTCCTCATGGAGGTCATGCCGCCCATGCCGGTGCCCTGCGTGTTGGCGACCAGGCTCGGGTGTACCCAGCGGAGCAGTTCGCTCGGAGTGAAGCCGCCGGTGAGGAAGGCGTCCACCGTTGCGACGATGTTCCAGAGGCCGACGCGGTCGACCGAATCTGCCATGTCGGCGGGGATGCCCCACTTGGTGACGTCGAAGTTGGTCGGAATCTGACCGCCCACACTACGAGTCAGCTTCATCTTGCGCGGGACGCGGATCTCGGTGCCTGCGCGGCGGGTGACCGTCCAGTCGCCGGACTCGGCGGAAACCGTCGCCGTCGTGTTCTCCGGATCGGATTCGACGAAGGCCTGAGCCTCTGCCTCACTGCCGACCACGAAGCTCAGATCCTTGTCCAGGAACACGGAGGTGAGCAGCGGAGCGGTGTTGTCGATCATCGCGCCCTCGTCGACGTAACGACGGATGCCGCAACGCTCGACGACTGCGTCGTGGTACTTGTCGGCGATTTCCGCCTCGGGTACCAGGTCACCGGATTCGACGTCGTACCAGCCCGGCTTGGGGTCGTTCTCCCAGACGATGAGTCCGGTGTTCCACGCCAATTCGAGAACGCCTGCGGCAGAGAGCTGCTCGTCGACCTCCATCTCGAAGCGGGTACGCGAGGAACCGTAGGGTCCGAGCTCTCCGGCACCCACGATGACCACGAGGTCCGCGGGGGTGACGTCCAGTTCGGGCCAGCTCGGAGCCTTGACCGAGTCGTCGATGCGAGCCGGCGCGGGCAGCGCCAGGATGCTGGACTCGTCCACTGCTTCGTCGACAGCTTCGGCGATCTCGGCAACCTCGGCAGCTTCCTTGGCCAAAGCACCCAGATCCAGGTTGGCCTCGGACAGTCCGCAGGTCAGGTCGACCTCGAGCGGGGCCTCGGCTGCAGCGCGCCGCGACTCGCGGGTTGCCGTCTTCAGCAGTTGGGTCGCCATCTCCTGGGTGGACCAGGTGCGGACGCCCGCAGCTTCGACTGCGTCGACGATCGGATCGTTGTGACCCATGAGTCCGGTTCCGCGAACCCAACCGATGACCGCATGTGCCAACGTGACCCGCTCGGCCCAGTTGCGCTCGGCCTTCCAGCGGTTGACCACGGCGATCAGCGAAGCCTTGGCCTCACCGTAAGCACCGTCGCCGCCGAACGTTCCGCGGTTCGGCGAACCGGGCAGCACTACGTGCAGGTGCGTGTCGACGTCGCTGTCGTAACCGATCTTCGAGAGACCGCCGATGAGGCGCTCCACCGACCAGAGCAGCACGCGCATTTCCATTTCGGCGCGAGCGCCGGCGTCGGAGAGTTCGCCGCCGACACGGGGAGCTGCGAACGGGAAGAGCATCGTCGGCGTCATGGCCGGCTTGATGAGCTTCTTTGCGCCGCCCGCGTTTTCGGTGGCCTCGTTGCCGATCCAGTCGATCAGTGCGTCGACGTCGGTGTACGACGCCATGTTCGCGGGAACCACCCAGAGGGCGGCACCGGCGCGAGCGTTCTCGCGGTACAGGTCGCGGTAGAAGCCCAGACGCTGACCGTCGAGTCGCGAGGTGGTCACGAATACCGTTGCGCCACCGGCAAGGAGCTTGCCCGTGACCGCTGCCGCGATGGAACCCTTGCTGGCGCCCGTCACTACTGCGACCTCGCCTGCCCACTCGGGTGCGTCGGATTCTGCCGCAGCAGCCGCATCAGCGATGCGGGTGTAGACCTCGGCGAGTGCGGTGCGGCCTTCGTCGGTTGCACGGGTGGCCCACCACTTCGCCTGTGCGGCGACGGTGGAGCCGGCACCGATGAAGTTCTCGACCGACAACGCGGTGTCACCGAGCCAAATGCGAGCGAGATCCTCACGCGCACTTGCCCAGCGGTCGTCGAGCAGCACGGCCTTCTGCGCGTCGAATGCCGGAGCAACCAGACGCGGCCAGTCGGAGCCGAGTTCAGCCGAGACCAGGTCGACCAGTTCGGTGTCCTCGACCGTCGCGACTGCCGTTTCTTCGTTCAGTCCGAGCTGCTCGAGTACCAGGCGTGCGGCCGAGGCCAGAACGCCGTTGCGACCGGTGATGTTCTCGGTGAACTCACCCAGAGCGGCTGCGTCGACGGTTCCGCCGCTTCCGCCGCCGGTAGCCGGCAACGAGACGCTGACTCCACGAGCAGACCCGACCGAGGCAACTGCGCTGTCGATGACTGCGTCCACTGCTGCAGCGTCGGCCAGTGCGCCGGAGCTCAGGCCACCGAGGTCGCCGCCGCGGATGCTGGCGCCGTCACGGGTACCGAGAGCCACTGCTGCGGTGACGTGATGTGCCCAGCCGTCGCCCAGCTCCCAGACCTTCTTGACGCGGTCGGCGATGTAGCCGGGACGCTTGCCCGAGGGGCCGAAGACCTTGCGTAGGTGATCGTTGATCGAATCGGAGAGCACCGGTCCGAACGGCTTGTACGTACGGGCGAGCTTGTCGACGGTTGCCCCCAGGGAGCCCATGTCGGCGTCTGCGGCCCCGTCGATGGCACCGAGGGAGAGCTCGGAGCCGAGGTCGACCAGAAGCTGGTTGCGACGCGAGGAAACGCCGTCGCACAGTGCCTCGATCGTGTCCGCGGGGCCCACCTGATCGGGACGGAGCTTGGTCCACAGGCTGATCAGGACCTTCGTGGCGTCGGGCGCCTTGAAGGTGAGGTCGTCCGGACGCGGTCCACCCGAAGGTGCAGCCGGCGCGGCAGCGGCAACCGGAGCAGCGGCCGCGGCGACCGGAGCAGCCTGCGCGGCAGGCGCTTCGATCTCGTCGTCGTCATCGACAGCGGGGTCGACGTCGGTGCCGTAGACGATCGCAGCTTCGCGCTCGACGTTGAGAACCTCGACCGGGTAGCCGAAGCGGCCCGGCAGCTTGAGGGTCTGCGACGCGAGGTTCGCGACGGTCGGGGCAGCGCCGAGACCGATCTCGACGAAGCGTTCGACCCCGAGCCCTCCTTCGGACTCGTCACCGAAGAGCAGGTCCTGCGTCTCGATCCAACGGACCGGGCTGGCGAACTGCCAAGCCAGCAGCTCGATCAGGATGATGCGGGACAACTCGTGAGTGCGCGTTGCGTAGCTGTCGAAGTCTGCGAGGACTTCCTGCAGCGGCTCGGACGGCACCAAGTCGGCGATTTCCTGAACGAAGTCACGACGCAGCGAGAACGGCTTCGGAACCAGGTTCGGGATGTAGCGGCCGATCAGGATGTCCGGGTCGATGTCGTGCGGGAGCAAGTCCTGCAGGCACACGCGGAAGTCCGCCACGCCACCGCGAAGGACGGTGGAGTGGAACGGCACGTCGATGCCGGGAACCTGGATGTATGCCCGCTTGCCACCGAATTCTGCTCGGCGACGGTCGATTTCGACCTCGAGTGCGTCGAGACCGGCTACCGAACCGGCGATGGCGTACTGGCTGCCGCGCAGGTTCAGGTTGACGATTTCGAGGAACTCACCGGAGGTCTCGGCGACACCGGCGACGAAGCCCTGCACGTCGTCGTCGGAAACACCGATCTGCGACGGGCGAATAGCGGCCATGCGGTAGTCGGAGCGTCCGGCTTCGTCACGGGGAACGAGCTGGTGCATGGCGGAGCCACGCTGGAAGACGACCTCGAGAAGTGCTTCGAGCGGGAAAACCTCGGCGACAGCGGCGAGTGCGTTGTACTCACCGACCGAGTGACCGGCCAGAAGGGAATCCTCGATGAAGGTTCCGGATTCGCGCAGCTCGGCAACCTGGGCAACACCGAGAACGGCCATGGCCACCTGGGTGAACTGAGTCAGGTGCAAGACACCGTCGGGATGCCTGTGCTCGACACCACGGGCCTTGACGGTCACCGGGTTGTCGCGCACGACAGCGAGAATCGAGAATCCGAGTGCCTTACGAGTGTGCTTGTCCGCGCGCTCCCAGACGTCGCGGGCGGCCTTGGAGCGTGCGCGAGCGTCGAGGCCCATGCCCGGGCGCTGAATGCCCTGGCCGGGGAAGGCGTAGACGGTCTTCGGCGCGGCGGTGCGGCCGGTGGCGACCATGACCAGTTCACCGTCGATGCGGCAGCCGACCTCGACGATTTCCGCGCCCTGGTCGATACCGACACGATCGACACGGACGTCGATCTCGGCGCCGGGTCGAACCATCCCGAGGAAGCGAGCTGTCCAGGCGGTCAGGCGGCGCGGCGGGACGCGGGTCTCGCCCGGGTCGACTGCGGTGACTACCTGCTGCGCTGCGGCGGAGAGCCACATGCCGTGCACGATCGGGGTTCCGAGGCCGGCCAGCAGAGCGGCGTTGTCGGAGGTGTGAATCGGGTTGTGGTCACCGGAAACCTGAGCGAACGCGCCCATGCTGACCGGAGCGAGGATCTTCGCGTCACGGCGACGACGCCGCGAGGTGTCGACAGCCGCATCGCTGATCGATCCACCGGCGCGAGCCGGGTCGGCGAGTTCGCCTGCACCGGTGCGTCCGCGGATCGCGAAACGCTCGGTCATGGTGACGACTGCGGGGGCGTCGAGGCCCTCGCCGAGCATGGCACCGACCTCGACCTTGACCTCGACGACACGACCGAGGTCGGTGTCGAGAACCGAGGCGACCTCGGCATTGACCACGAGAATGCTTGTCTCGGAGGGAAGTTCACCGACGAAGTCGACGGTGTGGTCGAGGTGGACCAGGTCGAGCATGCCTTCGATAACGGAAAGACTGTCGAGCTTGGCTGCGCCGAGGACTGCGAACACTGCAGGCCAGCATGCTCCGACGACGACGTCCGGAACAGCCTTGCCGCTGACACTGAGCGTGGCGGGCAGACCCGAACCGGTGACACCGGCGTGATCGGCGATGCGATCGGGAACCCACGCGACGTTGAGGCGAGCCTTGCCGTTCTTGACTGTCGGAAGTTCCTGTCCGGCAGCAACTGCCAGGAGCGCGGACATCGCACCTTCGGCATCGGCTTCGGTGACAACCGGAGCGCCGCCGTCGACGACGGACTCGGGGATCGTGATCGTGATGTCGACGGACTTGCCTGCCACCAACGGAACCGAAAGCAGCACGTGCGAGGAATCGACGACGGTCAGACTGGAACCGGTGGTGCCGTGAACTGCCTTGTCGGCAGACTCTGCACTCCACTCGTCGAGGTCGCCGAGACGACGGACGGGGTTCTGGGTCAGGCGGCCGGCCCACTGGAGGTCAGGAGCCGAGAGAACGGCGTCGAGAAGTCCGGGTGCGGAATCCTGGTGGCGACGGCTCGCGAGTGCAACCGGAGTGGTTCCGGCAGCAACCAATTCGTCGTAGGTCGCCTTCTCGAAGCGATCGAGCAGGTCACCGACCGGCTCGTCGACACGGGTGATGCCGGCGACGGCAACGGTGCCGGGGATGACGCAAACCTGATCGGCGGTGTAGCGGGGGTCGTGTGCCTGCCACAGGGAGTCGCTGCGCCACCAACGACGCACGTCACCGTCGACGACGGGAACGAAGTTGACCGGCTTGCCCGGCGTCTTGCACAACGAGATGAAGAACGAGACGTCTGCGGGATGCAGAACGGTGGTCGAGTAGTCCGGGTACGACGCCTGCAGTGCGCAGATTGCAGCCTCGGGGCGCTCGAGGGTCTCGGCGTCAGCGAACAGCGTGGGGATCGGGCCGCGGTCGACCGGGTGCAGACGCGCCTCGGTGCGCTGGAGCATCTCGCCGAAGCGAGCACGCCAGGTGATGTCGAGCCACGGGCTCGACGTCGCCTCGACGATGGCGTCCTGAAGATCGGCGCCGCAGTCGAATTCCTTCGCCGCGTCGATGCCGACGGTCAGCTCGAGGTAGCGGCGCAGCCACTGTGCGTACGTCATGGTCTCGACGTCGCCGAAGTACGGCTTGGCGGTGACGTCGAGGGCGGCGATGATCTCGTCGCGGCGCTCGGCCACTGCCTCGGAATCGCCGGCAACCTCGTCGAGGAGGCGCCCGGTACGCGAAGCCGCGTTGTCGATCTCGTGGATGTCGGCACCGAGCTGGCTACGGCCGGAGGCCATTCCGCCTTCAGCGGTACCTGCACCGACCCAGTCCGGCGTACCGGGTGTGTCGACGAGGAGCTGCTTGACCTCGGGAGAGGTGGTGGCCTCGAGAGTCGCCATGGCTGCGGTGCCGACAAGGATGCCGTCGACGGGCATGGCCGGGAAACCGGCTGCGGCGGACCAGCGACCGGTCAGGTAATCGGCTGCGCGCTCAGGTGTTCCGATGCCGCCACCGACGCAGATGACCAGGTTCGGACGTGTACGCAGCTCGGCGTACGTGTCGAGGAGCAGGTCGTCGAGGTCTTCCCACGAGTGGTGTCCGCCGGCGCGGCCGCCTTCGATGTGGACGATGACCGGGAAGTTCGGAACCTCGTTGGCGATGCGGATCACGGAGCGGATCTGCGCCACGGTGCCGGGCTTGAATGCAATGTTGGTGATGCCGATCTCGGACAACTCGTCGATGAGAGCAACAGCCTCTTCGAGTTCCGGGATACCGGCGGTGACGATGACGCCGTCGATGGGAGCACCGGCGGTACGGGCACGCTGCACGAGGCGCTTGCCACCGAGTTGCAGCTTCCACAGGTACGGGTCGAGGAACAGGGAGTTGAACTGGACCGCGCGGCCCGGCTCGAGCAGCATCTTCAGCTCTGCGACACGGTCTTCGAAGATTTCTTCGGTGACCTGCCCGCCACCGGCAAGCTCGGCCCAGTGACCGGCATTGGCTGCCGCGGCAACGATCTTGGCGTCGACCGTCGTCGGCGTCATACCTGCGAGCAGGATGGGTGAACGACCGGTCAGCTTCGTGAACGCGGTCTCGACGCCGATACGGCCGCCGGGAAGCGCAACGGGCTTCGGCGCGAACTCGGACCACGAACGTGAGACCTCAGGTGCTGCACCGGGGGTGAGCAGATTGCGGTGTCCGCCGCGGGTGGCTGCGGCGATGATGCCGATGCCCTGTCCACGCAGCGAAGAGGACGTCATACGGGTCAGCTGATCGCTGGGTCCGAGATCGAGAATCCACTTGGCGCCGGCGGAGATTGCGCCGTCGACAGCCTCGACCCAGTCGACCGGATCGACGAGGACACCCTGCGCAAGTTCGCGCGCACGGTCCGCGTCGAGACCGCAACGGGTCGCCCAGCTGCCGACGAGTTCGACGGCCTCGGTCAATGCGGGGTGATGGAAGCCGATTTCGGTGTCGAGCGGATCGAAGGACGGCGCGAAGACGGAACCGCCACGCTTCTTACCCTCACGCTCGCGGGCTTCCTCGGCTTCGATCTGTTCACAACGCTCTTGCACGCGTGCCAGCTGAGCGGGCGGCCCGGCGAGAACGACGCGGCGACGGCCGTTGCGGATGGCGAGGACAGCCGCGCGCTCAGGCGCCACACCCTCGGCAAGCTCGGCGACGACGGCGGCGAGACGCTCGGGATCGACGCCCGAGACCGCAACCATCGGCTTCGCGGAGGCGCCGGCGATGACGCCGCGGCGACGGCCGACCAAGCTGGCAGCAGCACCGACGAGCTGTGCGACGGCGAGGAGTTCACCGTCGTCGTTGCCCTGCGCGGCTACGGCAGCCGTGGCCAGAAGGCCCTGCGAGTGGCCGATGACGGCAGCCGGCGGGTTACCGGCTACATCCAGACCCTGAGCGGAGAGTGCACGCAACGCCGCAAGCTGCGTGAGGAAGACGCCGGGGAGTGACACCGGAGCTGCGGTGAGCGCGGCAGCGGAAGGCCCGGCCGACTTCTCACCTTCTTCTTCGTCGACGATCTCGGCTTCGAGCATCCACGCGATCGGATCGAATCCGACCGGGCGAACCACGAGGAGATCCTGTGCGACGGGCGCGAGGCGTGCGGCTGCGTCATTGACCAGATCGGTCAGAACGGGCTCCAGGCCGTTGTCACGGCTGAGCTCCTCGAGCGAGGTGAGCCAGGGAGCGCCCTGTCCACCGAAAGCGATTGCGTAGGAAACGCCGTTGTTCAGCGAATCGACGAGGGCACCTTTGCTGGTCGTGCGGGACTGTCCCCCATCGACGCCGAAACGGCGTCCACCCTTCGAGTCACGTCCGTTTCCTGTAGGTGTCGTGTCATCGATCGTCACGCGTACGTCCTCTCCTGGTCACCTCTGCGGCGAGGTGGGATTTGCGGTGTGCTGCCCGGCTGAAGTGCTCGCGAATTCGTCGAGAGAATCGACGGAGTCAGGGCGTTCGTGCAAGACAAGGTTTACACAGAATCATGAGGATTTCCTCACGTTTGTCGGCACCCTGGAAATCTGGACTTTCGGGGCCGTGATCTTCCTCACGAGACTTCGAGAAAGTGACTCGCGAGTAGGTCGCGAACGCCCTGCCTGGGACTGTTACCGGGATTTTCAGAAACCTGAGGAACCCCTCATATTTATTGTTACCAATTCGTGACCTCCTTGACGGACGGTCGATCCCGTGCGTTCCGGGCCACAATCTGTCGGACCCCCTCGCTACGTTCAGCGCGTCCACACCGGACAACTTCTCGGGGGGAGAAATCATGAAAGACACAGACGTAGTCAGAGCGGCCGAATTCATCGGCGCCGAGCTTCCGCGCGAGGCGTGGCCGCATTGGAATCAGGGATGGCCGCGCGAGTCCGAAGCCGCCCTTCTCGATGCGATCTTCTCGTCGCGCGCCGCCTATGGAACACCGAAGACCGGAGTCCGCGCCGTCGTCGACCGTTGGCGCACACACCGCTCGGTAGCCGCCGACGATCGCCTCGACAGCTTGCCCGCTCTCGCCGCCTTCACCGACCGTGGCGACGAGCTCGCAACGATTCTCGGCAATCGCCAGCGCGTGCCGGGCAACTACTTCACCAAAGCCGAAGGCGCGGCTCGTGCGGCCAAAGCGCTCGCCGACGCCGGTTGCCGGTGCGGTGCCGACGTCGAGGACACCGAAGGCCTCCGTTCGGCAGTCGTCTCCGTTCCAGGCCTCGGCCCCAGGACCTTCGAGACACTGATGTTCCTGTCCGGGAGGTTGACGGTAACTTCGATCGACCTGCTTGCACGGTTCGCCACCGAAGCAAGCAGTAGCGAGAAATTGTTGTCGAGCACCGACGCAGCCGAGTTGCTCGTTGCGGTTGCCGAACATCTCGATGTCGATGTTCGGACACTCACCCACGCTGCGTGGCGGTATCAACGCACGGCCGAGCAACCTCGCCGATCGAAGAAATCCACCATGCCGCCCGCAGCGGATCCACTCGCCGAAACGGCCTGAGAGCGGGCGGGCGCATCCCGACCAGGGTGGTGTGCCCGCGAGCGATTCCACTCGCGTATCCTTTGAATTCCGCGCGCGAGTGGCGGAATTGGCAGACGCGCTGGATTTAGGTTCCAGTGTCTCAGGACGTGGGGGTTCAAGTCCCCCCTCGCGCACAACGAAGAGCCCCGCCGGATCTGATCCGGCGGGGCTTTTTCGGTTCTCGTGAGCAAGGTCAGCGCTTTCGATCCTTGACCGGTGGAGTCATGTACGTCGTCCGACTCGGTGTCAGCCCCAGACGGACCGAGCTCTCCAACCATGTGATCGCCGCTGCCGTCGGGTCCACAACCGGAACATGAATCCCTTTGCCATGCAGCCTGTCTCGGACTGCGGCGGTCACACCGAGCATGCCGGTGCAACCGAGAACGACGGAGTCGGCGTCACCGTTCTCCACTGCCGTAGACGCCTGTGCGGCCAGTCGATCGATCAGTTCCTCCCGATCGGTGAGGCCCAGCACCGGCATGTCCACGACTCGAATACTGCCCAGCCGACTATCGAGTCCATACCGCCGAGTGAGCGATCGGAGCATCGGCACGACATTCGGCAGGATGGTCACGACACCGACGCGATCGCCCAGACTCATCGCTGTCAGAAATGACGGCTCGAAGCCGCCGACCACCGGAGCGTCGATGACCTCTCGGGCGGCATGCACTCCGGGATCGGCGAAACACGTGATGAACACACCGTCGACGCCGTCGGCTGCCGCCTCCTCGACCCGCTGCACGATCCCGGGGCCGGCAAGTGCCTCGTCGTACTCGGACTCGATGCTCGCCGTGCCAGAGAGCAGTGACACGACGTCGACCGTCGTACCGGGCGCCGCCCAGTGCTCCACCTCGGCTGTCACCGCCGGAGTCAGTGTGGTGTCGATGACCGGGCGAATCACTCTGATGTGCATGAAACACTCCCCTGCTTTCGGATACGCGCCGAGGTTATCGATGCAGCACAGCCGGGAGAATGTGTTCAGTGCCCTGGCGTTGCGGGTGAGGATGGGCATAGCGCACAGGTGCTGCGGGACGGCCTCTACGACACGCCGTGGCACGGCTCCTACGACACGCCGTGGCACGGCTCCTACGACACGCCGTGGCACGGCTCCTACGACACGCCGTGGCACGGCTTCTACGACACCGTGTCGGAGATCGCAGGGCGAGGCACTATAGCTCTCAGGTACCGTCTTAGTGTGTCCAAGAACGCTACTAAACGCCGACCTGCGCTGATTCTGCTGGTCATCGTGTCAGCTGCCGGCTGCCTCGCGCTCGGCTGGTGGCAGTGGGAGCGCTTCGAAGCCGTCGGAGGCTCGGGACAGAATCTCGGGTACGCGTTCCAGTGGCCGCTGTTCGCGGCGTTTGTCGTGTACGCGTACCGCAAGTTCGTTCAGCTCGAAGACGTGGACCCCGAAGAGGCCGAAGCCGAGGAAGCCGCCGCGGAGCCGCGTGAGATTCCCGCCGACCTCTTGCCGCAACGCCCGCAGGCCGAGTTCGACGATGTGAACCTCGACGTCGACGACCCTGAAGCCCGCCAAATGCTGGAATACAACGACTACCTTGCGCAGCTCGCCGCTCGCGAGTCCGATAGGAGCACGACGTGAGTACCGGTTCGGAAGCGAGCATCGCTACCCCCGCAGTCAACGCAGAAAAGCAGAAGAAGGTTGCGTCGGCGCTGGTCCGATACCGCGTTCTCGCCTGGATCACCGGCCTCTGGCTGCTGTTCCTGACCGGTGAGATGGTCTACAAGTACCTGATTCTCGACAATTCGGCGGACGCACCGTCGTGGTTGTTCTACATCGGCCAGATCCACGGCCTGTTCTACATGCTCTATCTCGTGTTCACGATCGACTTGGCGATCAAGGCCCGGTGGAAGCCCGGTACGACGGTTGCCACCGCGCTCGCCGGCACGATCCCGTTCCTGTCGTTCGTGTTCGAGCACAAGCGAACCGCCCAGGTGAAGCAGGCTTACCAGCTCTGAGTGTTCCGAAAAGTAGAGCCCTGAACGCAGACGCGTTCAGGGCTCTACTTTTCGGATTCGGTTCAGCCGGCCAGCGCCGCCAGAGCCGGAACGAGCTGTACGAGCGCGCGCCCTCGATGTGACGCCGCATCCTTCTCGGCCGGGGTGAGTTCTGCGGCCGAGCGGGTGTCGCCGTCCGGACGGAAGATGGGGTCGTATCCGAAGCCCCCGTCGCCGGCTGGTTCTCGGCCGATCACCCCGCGCCATTCGCCGCGCACGACGGTCTCGTCGCCGCCGGGGATCACCAGTGCACAGGCGGAGACGAATGCCGCGCCTCGACGCTCGTCCGGCACGTCTCCCAGCTGAGCCAGGACCAGAGCCGTGTTGGCGCCGTCGTTTCCGTGAGTACCCGACCACCGCGCGGACAGCACACCCGGCATACCGTTGAGTGCGTCGATCTCGACACCGGAATCGTCTGCGATGCAGGGCATTCCGGTTGCAGCTGCTCCGTCACGCGCTTTGGCGAGCGCATTCTCCTCGAACGTCGCTCCGGTCTCGGGGGCTTCGGCGAACGGCGGGACCTCGTCGAGCCCGACCAATTCGATTCCGTTCACTCCAGCGGCGTCGAGCACCCGGTGAAGTTCCTTCAGTTTCTTGGCATTTCGGCTGGCAACCAGTACTCGTACGCTCACAGCTCAGGCACCGAACTTCTTCTTGGGTTCCGGATTCTTCGGTTCGGGTAGCACCCCGGGATACGGCTCGGCCAACGCTTGACGCTGGATCTCGAAAAGTTGCTCACAACCAGCCAGAGCGGAGTCGAGCAGCTTGTCCAGCGTCGAGCGTGGGAAGGTGGCGCCCTCACCGGTTCCCTGAATTTCCACCAGCGTGCCGGTATCGGTGGCCACGACATTCATATCGACCTCGGCACGCGAATCCTCTTCGTACGGAAGATCGAGGCGCACTCGTCCGTCCACGACGCCGACGCTGACGGCCGCTATGCCACACGAGATGGGCTGAGGGTCGGATAGCAGGTCGGCTGCGCGCAGGTACGTCACGGCGTCGACCAGGGCCACGTATGCCCCCGTCACTGCCGCGGTGCGAGTGCCACCGTCGGCTTGGAGGACATCACAGTCGAGGGCGATGGTGTTCTCACCGATTGCCGCGAGATCGATGCACGCTCGAAGTGATCGGCCGATGAGTCGACTGATCTCCTGCGTGCGGCCGCCGACCTTGCCCTTGACCGATTCGCGGCCACTGCGTGTGTGCGTGGCGGCGGGAAGCATCGCGTATTCGGCTGTCAGCCAACCCAAGCCGGAGCCCTTGCGCCAGCGGGGTACACCCTCTTCGACGCTGGCGGTGCACATGACGCGAGTGTTCCCGAACTCGACCAGAACGGATCCGGCCGGATGACTGGTGAACCCGCGGGTGATCTTGACCGTGCGGAGCTCGTCGTCCGCCCTACCGTCTTCTCGTGTAGTCACCTTCGTGAGCCTAGCGGTCGCCCGGTGAGCGCTGCACCGAATGTGAGGGGAATCAGATGTCGTAGACACTTCCGGCGGAGACGGCATGGACTGGTCCGGAGAATTCGGATTTCGCTTCGGCGATCACGTCTTCACGCGATGTCCACGGCGGAATGTGGGTGAGGAGAAGTTCCTTGACGCCGGCGAGCGCAGCCACACGGCCGGCTTCCTTGCCGGAGAGATGGACTCCCTCAGGTCGATCGGGGCTGTCGGTCCACGACGCTTCGGAGAGCAACACGTCTGCACCACGCGCGAGTTCGACGACGTTGTCGCACATACCGGTGTCGCCTGTATAGACGAGGACGCGGCCGTCGGCGCCGGTGATCCGGAAACCGTAAGCCTCGGGTGGATGATTCATCCGGCGGGCGACGACGCTCAGTTCACCGAACGTCACCGGCTCGTTCTCGGCCCAGAGCCGGACGTCGATGGTGTCGGAGATGTCGTCCATCTCGCCGGCGCACTCGGCGGAGGACACTCCGATGCGGCACGCGGTGTCGGTGGGGCCGTAAACCAGAGCACGGCCGACCGGCGGGTTGGGGTGATAGCGACGCCAGACGAGCAGGCCGGGCATGTCGAGACAGTGGTCCGCATGAAGGTGCGAAAGCAGGATCGTCACCTCGCCCGGATCGGCGTATCGCTGCAACGCCCCAAGAACTCCCGGGCCGAAGTCGATCACGAGCGGCGGAGTTCCCGGTGCCGTGAGCAGGTATCCCGAAGCCGGTGAATCCGGACCCGTGACGCTGCCGGAACACCCCAGGACGGTCATGCGCATACCGGTCATGCTGCCACGTCTACCCGTCTGGGAAAAAGCTCTTGGTGGTTTTGGCGCGTCGAAGTCACACCGCAGTGAGGGTGTGACCCACGTCCGTTCAGAAACTCGGTGGTCGAACGGCCGGCGCCGACCCGGCGCGCTTGGCCCTCTCCCCCGACGTGAGCGCCCAGGCGGCCACCACGCCGCCGATCGCTCCGAACAGATGTCCTTGCCAGGAAACCCGTGGATCGCTCGGCAGAACGCCCCACAGCACTCCGCCGTACACGACGAAGACGGCAACGCCGATCAGGATCTGTGTGAAGCTCCGCGTGAAGAACCCGCGCACCAACAGGTAGGTGACCCAGCCGAAGATCAGCACGGACGCACCGACGTGATTCGAGTTCGAGCCGGCGAACAACCAGGTCCCGACGCCGCCGATCACCCAGATGATGCCGGTCGCCGCGAGTCCCCGCGCAATTCCCGACACCAGCACGAGGTATCCGAGGATCAGCACCGGAATGGTGTTGGCGATCAGATGACCCCAGTCGTCGTGCAACACCGGGGCGAACAGGATTCCCCACAGGCCGTCGAGCGTGCGCGGGGTGACGCCGGCGTTCTGGACGTTCTGACCGGAGATGACATCCACGATCTCGATCACGTAGAGCAGGATCGCGAAGCCGCCCACCAACACGGCCGACTGCTTCCACACCGAGGGCGGACCGGATTTCCGTGCCGGCGTCCGGGTGCCGAAGTCCGGACTGTTGAAATCCATCGTCATCGTGTGCGTCCTCCACCGTCGATCCGGTCTTCTGATCCGGTCACTTGCGACCAGGCTCAATTCGAGATTACCGCCGATTCCAGGAGTGCTGCCTAGAGAAATGCGGACGGGAAGAGTTCGCGGTAGCTCGGGATTCCGGCTACCGACGTGGCGTCGAGAATCGCTGTGACGATCGCACGTTCGACCACCTGGGCCGAAGCCGCGCACACCGCGTCGAGTATCGGCAGATCGTTCGGGAAAGCGTCCGGAACCGTGATCTCCGAATTCGGAGTGTGATCACCGGTGGCGAGCGCAAAGATCGTGTCGCCGTCGAGCGGCGAATGTGCGGGCCGAATCGCTCGGGCCAGGCCGTCATGACCTGCGACGGCGACGCGTCGGCACCCGGCTTTCGTCAAGGCGGCGTCAGTGGCGACCACACCGATCGTGGTGTTGAGGACGGTTCCCTTGGCTGCAACGGCGTTGGCCGCCGCGAGTTCGGACGCGTCGGGGAGCCTGAGGCCGAACGACTCCGCGCCGTCCGAGCCGACGCCCCACGGCAGGCCTGTTCTGGGGTCGAAGACCGAACCCACCGGATTCGCCACGATCAAGGCGGAGACCGTCGCCCCCTCGGCGGGGCCGTCGACGATCACGACGCTGGCCGTTCCCACCCCACCCTTGAGCGCCCCGGCTCTGGCACCTACCCCCGCGCCGACCGTGCCGGTGGCGAATTCGCGCGAAGCAGTGTCGGCAGCGAGGAATCCGAAATCGCCGGTCGGACGAACGGTCCAGTCCCCCACCGGCAGATCGAAGATCACGGCGCCGGGCACGATCGGTACCACCTGGCCGGGAGCGCCCATCGCGATCCCGTGATCGTGTTCCTCGAGCCAGCGCATCACTCCGTCGGCCGCGGCAAGTCCGTAGGCACTACCGCCGGTCAACAGCACGGCATTGACCTGCTGGACCGAATGGCTCGGGTCGAGCAGATCGGTCTCGCGGGTACCCGGACCGCCGCCCCGGACGTCGACTCCGGCGACCACACCGGCCGACGCGAGCACGACCGTGCAGCCGGTGGCTGCGCCGCTTCCGAGAGTGGCTCCCTCGTCGAGCTTGTGGTGATGACCGACGGCGAGGCCGGCGACATCTGTCAGTGAATCAGTGGGCCCGGTCCGCGTTGTGGTCATGGCATGAGCGCCTGGACGAGGGAGTCCTGCATCCACGTCAACCAGTGATAGACGTCGAGATGCGGGGCTCGCGGGTCGTCGGGTTCGAGGCTCTCCGGGGTGTCGGCGTCGATGCCGAGATTGGTTCCGAGCGCGAGACGGACGTCGTTGAGCGAGGACAGCCAGGCGTCGGCCTGTTCCTGCGTGAGAACGACCTTGCCGCCGGCCTCCGGAAGCGAAGCCAACAACATGCGAGCGGACTCACGCTTGGCGTCGATGATCTCGGGTTCGTGCAAACTGCGCAGCGCGCCGTTGACATTGGCGCCGGCGTCGTCGAGATCGTCACTGTCCGGAGCGACCTTGTCCGGATCGGTGCGCTGGAAGTCGGGAAGCAAACGCGCCAACACCGGATTGTCGGGCGGCTCCGAATTTCCGGTACGAAGACCCGTCAGCGCGGCGAGCTCGTCTTGCGGCGCCGAAGACGCGCGCTCGTCGAGAAGCCCGGTCACCGACTCCACGAGCGAGCGCAGAACCGCCGCCTCGTGGCCGTCCATCTCGGATTTGAACTTCACTCCGCCGAGTGAACTCTTCCTACTCCACGTCCGCACGCGTCGGACTCCCGTCTACGAGTTAGGCGAACAAATCGGTCGAAAAAGTGCTTTTCTCAGGTGTCGTCGCGTTGCATCGTGGCCCAGAGACCGGCAGCGTGGAGGCGACGAACATCGGCCTCCATCTTGTCGCGCGAACCGCTCGAGACCACGGCCTTGCCCTCCGAATGGACCTGCATCATCAGGTCGGTGGCCTTGGCTTTGCTGTAGCCGAACAACTTCTGGAACACGTAAGTCACGTAATGCATGAGATTGACCGGGTCGTCCCAGACGATGGTCACCCAGGGCCGATCTGCGGCTTCGATGGTCGCAACAGCCTCCGACTGCTCGGGCGTGGCTTGAGGAGAAGAAGCCGTAGCGCCTCTCATCGTTACGTTCGCCGAGTAAGTGCCGGACACGGTCGCGCCGCCGAAAACCATGTATCCAGGGTACGGCGCGACGAGAGGCGACAACACCCACCCACGTCGTCTCGCGCATAGAGTTGTGTGCGTGCCTACGCAAATTTCCGACATCCGCGACGCCGGTGCCAGCACCGCACTGCTCACCGATCAGTACGAACTGACCATGCTCTCGGCGGCTCTCGCCGACGGATCTGCCTTCCGCAACTGCAGTTTCGAGGTATTTGCACGGCGGCTGCCAGACGGTCGTCGCTACGGCGTCGTCGCCGGTACCGAGCGCCTTCTCGACGCACTCGAGCAGTTCCGGTTCGGTGAACCGGAACTGGCGATCGTTGCAAAATTTCTCGACGACACGACCGTCGAGTGGCTGCGCAACTATCGATTCTCCGGTGACATCGACGGCTACCGCGAGGGCGATTTCTACTTCCCCGGATCACCGATCCTTTCGGTCCGCGGAACTTTCGCCGAGTGCGTCATCCTCGAAACCTTGATTCTCTCGATCCTCAACCACGACAGCGCGATCGCTTCGGCCGCAGCCCGCATGGTGAGCGCAGCGGGCGGTCGACGGATGATCGAGATGGGCTCGCGTCGTACACACGAACAGGCCGCCGTCGCCGCTTCACGTGCCGCGTATCTCGCCGGCTTCGACGCCACCTCCAACCTCGAAGCCGCGCGGCGTCACGACGTACCCAGTGCAGGTACCAGCGCGCACGCCTTCACTCTCCTGCACACCACCGAAGACGGTCCGGACGAGGCAGCGGCATTCCGCGGTCAGGTCGCGGCACTCGGCGTATCCACCACGTTGCTCGTCGATACCTATGACATCACCGAGGGTGTGAAAACGGCTGTCGCCGTTGCCGGTCCCGAGCTGGGCGGGGTTCGCATCGACTCCGGCGATCTCGGCGTTCTTGCTCGTCAGGTACGCCAACAACTCGACGATCTCGGTGCTACCAAAACACGCATCGTCGTCTCCGGCGACCTGGACGAGTACGCGATCGCGGCTCTGCGCGCCGAACCCGTCGACTCGTACGGCGTCGGCACTTCCCTGGTCACCGGATCAGGCGCCCCCACCGCCGGCATGGTCTACAAACTTGTCGAGGTCGACGGAATCGCGGTCGAGAAGAGAAGCACCAACAAGGCATCTCGCGGCGGCGCAAAGAAGGCACTGCGCGTAGTGCGTCCGACCGGCACGATCGTCGAAGAAGTCATCTACCCCGCCGGATCACCGTCACCTGTCTCCGAGGCGGACGGAGCGACCGAACTGCTGATCCCGCTGGTTCGCGAAGGCAAGGTCGTCGACAGCGCGCCGACGCTCGAAGAGAGCAGAGCGGTTCTGAAGGCAGGGCTCGTGAGCCTGCCGTGGGAAGGCCTCAAGCTCTCGCGCGGAGACTCGGCTGTGCCCGTTCGATTCACCGGAGGTGAGCACCAGTGAGTGCAAAAGCACTGATAATTGTCGACGTTCAGAACGATTTCTGTGAAGGTGGAGCTCTTGCAGTCGACGGCGGTGCTGCGGTTGCGGGAGCCGTCAACGATTTCGTCAACTCCCACGAGTACGACGCCGTAGTCGCGACTCGCGATTTCCACATCGACCCTGGGGCGCACTTCTCCGAGAATCCCGACTTCATCGACAGCTGGCCGGTTCACTGCGTCGTCGGGACAGCCGGCGCCGAGTTCCATCCGGCGTTCGACGCTTCCGTCGCCGGGTCGGCGATCTTCTCCAAGGGCGCCTACAGCGCGGCCTACTCCGGTTTCGAAGGAGCAGCCGAGGACGGCACGACGCTCGAGGACTGGCTCCGCGCCCACGAGATCACCGACGTCGACGTGATCGGAATTGCCACGGATCACTGTGTCAAGGCCACGGCCGTCGATGCCGCGCGCGCGGGGTTCGCCACGACTGTCCTTCTCCCCTTCACCGCTGGTGTGTCGACCGCCACGATCGAGTCGGCATTGGTGCAGATGCGGGAGGCGGGAGTGCAGCTGATCGGGCGAGACGAGGCCTCGCCGGAAGAAGACTCGAATGCCGGTGAACTACCCCGGGAATCATCCGTGGACGTTTCTGACGTAGGGATCCATTAACCTTCGTGGGTGGCCGATCAACTCCCGAACGTTCCCGAACTGCTCCAGACAGCGGTGCGGTCGCTCGGCGGTGCCGAACGAACCAGTCAGCTGACGATGGCGTCCGCCGTGGCGCACTCGATCGACACCGGCGAGCATCTGGCCGTCCAGGCCGGCACCGGTACCGGTAAGTCGCTCGCCTACCTCGTTCCGAGCCTGCGCCACGCGGTCGAATCGGGACGCACCGTGGTCGTGTCCACCGCCACCATCGCGCTGCAGCGTCAGCTCGTCGACCGAGATCTGCCTCGGCTCGCCGATGCCCTGAAGAAGCCACTCGGCCGACGCGCAGAGTTCGCAATCCTCAAGGGCCGCAACAACTACCTGTGCATGAACAAGATCCATACCGGCGCGTCCGAGCAGCCACCCGAGGACGAGTTGTTCGATCCGTTCACGGTCTCGCGTCTCGGCCGGGAGGTCGTCCGCCTCACCGAATGGTCCTCAGACACCGAAACCGGTGATCGGGACGAATTGGTGCCGGGCGTATCCGATCAGGCGTGGCGGCAGGTCAGTGTCACCTCCCGCGAATGCATCGGTAAGAACCAGTGCCCGGTCGGTGAGGACTGCTTCGCCGAGCGCGCCCGAGTCGAGGCGTCGAAGGCCGACGTAGTGGTCACCAACCACGCACTGCTCGCGATCGACGCCATCACCGGCATCCAGATCCTGCCTGACCACGACGTCGTGGTGATCGACGAGGCCCACGAGTTGGTCGACCGCGTCACCGGCGTCGCCACGGCCGATCTCACTGCCGCCTCGATCAGTGCCGCGGCCCGGCGTTGCGGCAAGATCGCCGAAGAGCAGGATGCCGATCGCCTCGAAGCTGCCGGCGAGGGGTGGGCTGGACTCCTCGAGGAATTGCGCCCAGGTCGCTGGGAAGGCCTCCCGGACGGGGCGGCACCCGCACTGGCTGCGATCCGCGACGCGGCCTGGTCGCTGCGCACCGCTATCGGTCCGGCCAAACCGGGCATGGCAGCCGCAGACCCCGAAGCCGCTGCGGCCCGCAACGCCGCACTCTCGTCCGTCGACGACGTCCATGACAGCGCCGTGCGTATTCTCACCGCTTTCGACGAACCAGACCCGGCAAAGCGCAAGGACGTCGTCTGGCTGTCCTCGGACGAGTTCCGCGGATCGGTGCGGCGCTCCGTCCGGATGGCTCCGCTCTCGGTCGGCGGATTGCTGCGCTCGCGACTGTTCGCCGAATCCACCGTCGTTCTCACTTCCGCGACACTGACCGTCGGCGGATCGTTCGACGGTCTCGCCGTCAACTGGGGTCTTCCTGCGGAATCGTCCGCGCGCCCCGACTCGGGTACCGCCATCGGCACCGAAGCACCTTCTGACGCTTCGGCTTTCCGCTGGAACTCACTCGACGTCGGGTCGCCCTTCGACCATGCAAAGGCCGGCATCATCTACATTGCCCGCCACCTCCCTACGCCCGGCCGCGACGGCCTCTCCCCGGTCTATCTCGACGAGATCGCCGAACTCGTCGAGGCTGCGGGCGGACGCGCCCTCGGCCTGTTCTCGTCGATGCGCGCCGCCAAAGCCGCCTCGGAGGCGATGCGTGAACGCCTCGACACCCCCATCCTGTGCCAGGGCGACGACGCCACCGGCACCCTCGTCAAGGCCTTCGCCAAGGACGAACCCACGTCACTGTTCGGCACGTTGTCCCTGTGGCAGGGCGTCGATGTTCCGGGTCCGTCACTGAGCCTCGTCATCTTGGACCGGATTCCGTTCCCGCGCCCGGACGACCCACTGTTGATGGCTCGCCAGCAGGCTATCGAATCCCATGGCGGTAACGGCTTTCTCAGCGTCTCGGCCAATCACGCGGCGCTGCTCCTGGCACAGGGCGTCGGCCGTCTGCTTCGAAGCACCGACGACAAGGGCGTGGTGGCCGTGCTCGATCCGCGTCTGGCCACAGCGAGATACGCGGGTTACCTTCGCGCATCGCTGCCTCCGTTCTGGGAGACGACCAACCCCGAAGTCGTCCGCAAGGCGCTCACCCGCATCCGCGACTCACGTCCCTGAGCCGGTTCTCACGCGGGCACAATTCTGCCCCGGTGCCGACCGAACGGACCGGGGCAGAATGCAATACGTCAGACGCTCGGAGTGGTCACCAACCCGAGTTCGGACGCATCGACCAACAACCGGTGATGCGGCAACACCCGCACGGTGTAACCCACGGAGCCGGAGACCGGAAGCGCAACCTCGGCTTCGAAGATCTCGGCTCCGTCCTCGGTTCCGAAATGTGTCATCGGGAACGTCACCACGTCGGTGAGTTCCTCGCCTGGGCTGACGCGTCCCAGGACTGCCTGAACCTCCACATCCGAGACCGACAAGCCGCCGAGGCGGACCTTGGCTTTCAAAGAGATGGTCGCACCGATCTCCGGAGTGTCCGGCAGGCCGGAACCGTCAACCTGCTCGACGGCGACCGACGGCCACTGCGACTCGATACGGCGACGGAACTCGGCCACCTCACGCGCGCCGGCAAAATCGTCCGCCACTACCGCTCGAGCTGATTCCGCCGAAGGGGCGTAGTAGTCGACGGCGTAGTCACGAACCATGCGTGATGCCAACACCTTCGGGCCCAGATTCTCGAGGGTGTGGCGAACCCTCTCGACCCAGCGCGTCGGCAGATCGGCTGCATCACGGTCGTAGAACGTCGGCAGTACCGCGTGCTCGAGAAGTTCGTAGAGGGCGCTGGCTTCCAGATCGTCACGCCGCACGTCGTCGAGAACACCGTCGGCCGTCGGAATGGCCCACCCGTTCTCGCCGTCGTACATCTCGTCCCACCATCCGTCGCGAATGGAGAGGTTGAGGCCGCCGTTGAGCGCGGATTTCATGCCGGAAGTACCGCACGCCTCGAGTGGGCGAAGCGGGTTGTTGAGCCACACGTCGGAGCCCCAGTACAGGTAGCGGGCCATCGACATGTCGTAATCAGGCAGGAAGACGATGCGGTGACGCACATCCGCTTCGTCGGCGAACCGCACGACCTGCTGGATGAGTGCCTTACCGCCGTCGTCGGCGGGGTGCGACTTGCCGGCCACAACCAACTGCACCGGACGTTTCTCGTCGAGCAACATCGCACGCAGACGCTCGGGATCACGCAGCATCAGCGTCAACCGCTTGTACGTCGGAACGCGCCTCGCGAATCCGACTGTCAAGACGTTGGGATCGAATACTCCAGTGGTCCAGCCGAGTTCGGCCTCGGTCGCGCCGCGTTCGAGCCAGGACGCTCGGACGCGACGACGAACTTCGTCGACCAACTTGCCGCGCAACGCATTACGTGTTTCCCACAGTTCGGTTGCCGACAACTCGTGCAGGCGCTCCCACCCGCGTGCTTCTTCGAGTTGCTCCTGACCGACGATCCGCCTGGCCACGTCCATCCACTCCGGCGCCGCCCACGTCGGCGCGTGAACACCGTTGGTGACCGAACCGATCGGCACCTCGTCGGCGTCGAAGCCCGGCCAGAGACCGTTGAACATGTCGCGGCTGACGATGCCGTGCAACTTCGAGACGCCGTTGGCTCGCTGGCCCAGGCGAAGACCCATGTGCGCCATGTTGAAGATCGACGGATCGGCTTCGCGCCCCATCCCGACGATGCGATCGACGGTCAGGCCGGGAAGCAAACTCGATTCGTTCTCGCCGTTCGCTCCGCCGAAGTAGTGACGGACCAGATCCGCCGGGAAGCGGTCGATTCCGGCGGGAACCGGAGTGTGCGTCGTGAAGACCGTTCCGGCACGGACCGCGGCCAGAGCCGAATCGAAGTCCAGACCGCTGGTGGTGACAAGTTCCCGAATCCGTTCGATGCCGAGGAATCCGGCATGCCCCTCGTTCATGTGGAACACCTCGGGATCGGGCAATCCGTACGCCGCGGTGTAGGCGCGCACCGCGCGGACGCCGCCGATACCCGCGAGGATCTCCTGCTTGATGCGGTGATCCTGGTCCCCGCCGTAGAGACGGTCCGTGACGCCGCGCAGATCCGCGTCGTTCTCGGCGATGTCGGAATCGAGCAGCAGCAACGGCACTCGTCCGACCTGAGCGATCCACACTCGCGCACGCAGCACCCGGCCACCGGGCATGGCGACGTGAATGACGACCGGCGATCCGTCTTCGGAAGCCGGGCCTGCGTCCGTCAGCAAACGAAGAGGCAACCCTTGAGGGTCGTGCGGCGGGTAGTGCTCGGCCTGCCAACCGTCGGCGGTCAGCGACTGGCGGAAGTAGCCGGATCGGTAGAGCAGTCCGACGCCGATGAGCGGCAGCCCGAGGTCAGACGCGGCCTTGAGGTGATCGCCCGCCAGGATGCCCAATCCACCGGAGTAGTTGGGCAGAACTTCGCTGACTCCGAACTCCATGGAGAAGTACGCAATTCCGCCGGCTGACGATGCGCCCTTGGCCTGCTGGGACTGATACCAACGTGGGGTGCTCAGATAAGCGTCGAGATCGGCTGCTGCAGTGTCGAGGTCACCGAGAAACGCCTCGTCACTGCTGAGTTCGTCGAGACGGGTGGGGTCGACTTCCCCGAGCATGCGGACCGGATCGAACTGGACTGCTTGCCAGAGTTCGGGGTCGAGTCGCGAGAACAGATCCTGTGTCTCGGGATGCCACGACCACCGAAGGTTGGTGGACAGGGGGCCGAGCGCGGCGAGGCGCTCCGGAAGGTGGGCTCGGACAGTGAACCGACGCAAGGCTTTCACCCCGCGAACCCTAGTCGAGTTCCTTGCACTCTGTCCGGTGGAACCGAACGCCGAGCCGACCTGACCACCGACAGACCCGAATTCGTCGTTATCAGCACTCCGGCGCCGCACCCACTACGGTTGAACCCGGCGAAAGAACGTTTTACCGCGATCCATCATCAGAAATGGAGCTTCCCGTGTCAGGACGCCTCGGTATCGACGACGTGGTACCCGAGATCTCGGGTAACTATCCGGCAAAGGCCGTGGTCGGTGAAGTCTTCCCAGTACACGCAACCGTGTGGAGAGAAGGCCACGACGCCATTTCCGCCACTTTGGTCGTGCGTGGTCCGCGCGGTACCAAGCCGCTGCGCATTCCGATGGACCCCGGCACCGAACCGGACACCGTCGACGCGGTGTTCACACCGTCCGCCGAAGGTATGTGGTCGTTCCGGATCGAGGCGTGGAGCGATCCCATCGCCACCTGGAAGCACGCCGTGGAAGCGAAGCTCGCCGTCGGGCAAGGGGCGGCCGAGTTGGCCAACGACCTGGAAATCGGTGCGCGCCTGTTCGAACAGGCCGCGCACGAGGTACCGCGGGGCAACAGGTCCAGGCTCGAGGCCGTCACGGCGTCGCTGCGCAGCGATCAGGCGCTGACTGCTCGCGTCGCGCCGGCCTTCGCCTCCGACGTCGCCGAACTGCTCCGCGCCACTCCGCTCCGTGAACTGGTCACCAAGGGCGAGTCCCACCCCGTCGTCGTCGATCGCAACCGTGCACTGTTCGGATCGTGGTACGAGTTCTTCCCCCGCTCGACGGGCGGTTGGGACGAGAACGGGGTGCCGCAACACGGTACTTTCCGAACCTCGGCCGAAGACCTACCCCGCATCGCCGCAATGGGTTTCGACGTCGTCTACCTTCCGCCGATCCATCCCATCGGCGAGATCAACCGGAAGGGACGCAACAACACTCTCACTCCCGAACCCGGTGACGTCGGCTCGCCGTGGGCCATCGGCTCGGTCGACGGCGGGCACGACGCTGTTCACCCGCAACTCGGCACGCTCAAGGACTTCAAGGCCTTCGTCGCTGCGGCCCGCAAGCTCGATCTCGAAGTGGCACTGGATCTCGCGCTGCAGTGTGCCCCGGATCATCCATGGGCCAAGAAGCATCCGGAGTGGTTCAACGTCCTTCCCGACGGCACCATCGCCTACGCCGAGAACCCGCCCAAGAAGTATCAGGACATCTACCCGATCAACTTCGACACCGATCCTCGCGGTCTGGACAAGGAAATCTTGCGAGTCGTCCGACACTGGATCAGTGCCGGCGTCAAGATCTTTCGTGTCGACAACCCGCACACCAAGCCGCCCAACTTCTGGGAGACACTCATCTCGGAGGTCAAGAAAACTGACCCCGACGTCTTGTTCCTCGCCGAGGCTTTCACTCGTCCGGCGCGCATGTACGGCCTTGCCCGGCGCGGGTTCACGCAGTCGTACACGTACTTCACCTGGCGAGTTGCGAAGTGGGAACTCACCGAATTCGGTAACGAGCTGGCGGCGAAGGCCGACGAAGCCCGACCGAACCTCTTCGTGAACACGCCGGACATCCTGCACGAGTCCCTCCAGCACGGCGGGCCCGGAATGTTCGCTCTACGAGCAGCTCTCGCCGCCACCCTGGCGCCGACGTGGGGCGTCTACTCCGGTTACGAACTCTACGAACACCAAGCCGTTCGCCCCGGCAGCGAGGAATACCTCGACTCCGAGAAGTACGAACTTCGGCCGCGCCGTTTCGCCGAAGCAGCAGCGCGAGGCGAATCTCTCGAGCCGTGGATCACCGCACTCAATCGCATCCGGCGTGCACACCCGGCCCTGCAGCAGTTGCGGAACCTGCACTTTCACCACATCGACAACGACGCGTTGATCGCCTACTCGAAGTTCGACGCCTCGACCGGTGACGCCGTCCTGACGGTGATCAACCTCAACCCGTTCGCTGCAGAAGAGGGCACCGTCTGGTTGGACATGCCGGCGCTCGGACGCGAATGGCACGACCACATGACCGTGCTCGACGAGGTAACCGGTGAGCAGTTCAATTGGGGCCAAGCCAATTTCGTCCGCCTCGAGCCCTGGCGTTCGGTGGCGCACATCCTCGCGCTCCCACCCGTTCCGTATCCGGCCCGGATCTCTCTGGCCTACCAAGCACGCAATGCGCACCGCGCAGGTGGAGGCAAGTGATGTCAACCGAGAAGTTCCCTTCGGGTATCGCACCGGACAATCACGATCTGGAGCTGTTGGCGCGCGGTGAACATCACGATCCGCACAGTGTCCTCGGCGCCCATCCCCACGCCGACGGCACCGTTCTGCGAGCGTTGCGTCCCAACGCCGAGTCCGTCAGTGCCGTCATCGGCGGCAAAAACTTTCCTCTCGAACATGTTTCGAACGGAATCTTCGCGGCTCTGGTCCCCTACCCCGACCTGATCGACTATCGCTATTCCGTGACGTACCCGGGTGGACACACGGTTCTCGCAGCCGACCCTTACCGGTTCCTGCCTACTCTCGGTGAACTCGACCTACACCTGTTCGGCGAAGGTCGGCACGAACGACTGTGGGACATCCTCGGTGCACATCCGCGTTCTTACGAGACACCGGACGGCCCCGTCGACGGCACCTCGTTCGCCGTCTGGGCTCCGGCCGCCCGCGGCGTGACCGTCGTCGGCGACTTCGACGGGTGGAGTGGGCAATTCGCCCCCATGCGAGTCCTCGGATCCACTGGGGTCTGGGAACTCTTCCTGCCCGACATCGCAGTCGGTTCGCTGTACAAGTTCCGGGTCCACGGCCACGACGGCTCCGTTCGCGACAAGGCCGATCCCATGGCATTCGGTACCGAGGTCCCGCCGGCGACGGCGTCGCGAGTGACCACCAGTTCGCATGAGTGGAACGACGCGGCCTGGCTCGAAACCCGCGCCGGTGTCGATCCTTCGCAGTCCCCGATGAGCGTGTACGAGGTGCACCTCGGATCGTGGCGTCCGGGACTCGACTACCGGCAGATGGCCGAGCAACTCGCCGTCTACGTCACCGAAACCGGATTCACCCACGTCGAACTGCTGCCCGTCTCCGAGCATCCGTTCGGTGGATCGTGGGGATACCAGGTCACCTCGTACTACGCACCGACCTCCCGCTTCGGCACCCCGGACGACTTCCGCTGGTTCGTCGACCACCTGCACGCCGCAGGGATAGGTGTCATCGTCGACTGGGTGCCTGCACACTTCCCCAAAGACGAGTGGGCCCTGGCTCGTTTCGACGGAACTCCCCTGTACGAGCACGCCGATCCGCGTCGCGGCGAGCAGTTGGACTGGGGCACATACGTATTCGACTTCGGTCGCCGCGAGGTCCGAAACTTCCTCGTCGCCAACGCGCTCTTCTGGCTCGAGGAGTTCCACATCGACGGACTGCGCGTCGACGCCGTCGCATCGATGCTGTACCTGGATTACTCACGCCCGGAAGGTGGATGGACTCCCAACATTCACGGCGGCCGCGAGAATCTCGAAGCCGTTGCGTTCCTGCAGGAGATGAACGCCACCGTCCACAAGAACCATCGAGGAGTCGTCACCGTCGCCGAGGAGTCGACGGCGTGGCCCGGAGTCACTCGGGCGACCAATGTCGGCGGCCTCGGATTCAACATGAAGTGGAACATGGGGTGGATGCACGACACCCTCGGGTTCCTCGGTCACGACCCGGTACACCGGACCTACCACCATCACGAGATCACGTTCTCACTGATGTACGCGTGGAGTGAGAACTACCTGCTACCGATCAGCCATGACGAAGTGGTGCACGGCAAAGGAACTCTATGGACCCGGATGCCCGGGAACGACTTCGCCAAGGCGTCCGGCCTGCGCTCACTGCTTGCATACATGTGGGCGCATCCAGGCAAGCAACTGCTGTTCATGGGACAGGAATTCGGTCAGAGTGCGGAATGGTCGGAAGAACGCGGCCTCGACTGGTGGCAGCTCGACGATCAGTACACCGGCACTCTCCATCGCGGCGTCCAGCGACTGGTCGGCGATCTCAACTCCGCGTACCGACGTCATCCGGCCATGTGGACCCTCGACACCTCGCCCGGTGGATACTCCTGGATCGACGCCAACGACACCGAGAACAACGTCCTCAGTTTTCTGCGTTACGGTACTGACGGTTCGATTGTCGCCTGCCTGTTCAACTTCTCGGGCAGTGAGCACTCGAGCTACCGCGTCGGGCTACCAGAGCCCGGCCGATGGGTGGAAATTCTCAACACCGATGCCGAGGTGTACGGCGGCTCCGGAGTCGGGAACCTCGGAGCGGTCACAGCAACGTCGCATTCGTGGCACGGTCGGCCAGCCTCCGCACAGGTGGCGCTGCCAGCTGCTGGAGCGATTTGGATAAGTCTGGAGCGTTGATGGTCGGCCGGCGAGTAGTCATTGTCACGTCGTCACTGTTGGCAGTGGCCGCACTGCTCGCCGGTTGTGCCCAGGGAACGAGTGGCCACGCCGTCTCGATTTATCACGATCCCTTCCGCGTCGCCGGACTCGACGCAACGGCAGGACCAAGTGGGTTGCGTCCGGGAGCCCCCAACGCCGACCGAGCAATCACCGGCACCGACGGCGGGGACATCGACGCGCTGGCAGCCAACGCCATCACAGACATCGAAACCTACTGGGCCGCCGAGTACCCGGCTCTGTTCGACAAGCCCTTCGAACCGGTCGACGAGCTGATCTCGTGGGACCCCACCGAATCGAACGGCCCGGACTTCTGTGAGGAGACCACCGAAGAACTCATCAACGCCGGGTACTGCAGCATCGATCACACCATCGGTTGGGATCGTGAATTGCTGCTGCCCGAGGTGCGGGAGAAGTTCGGTGACGTGGCCGTCGCGTTCATCTTTGCGCACGAGTACGGCCATGCCGTTCAACGCAAGGCCGGGATCGTCGGCGGTAAACGAGACGCAGCCCTGGTGCGCGAACAGCAAGCCGACTGTTTCGGTGGCGCCTTCTTGCGGCACGTCGCCGAGGACAAGGCCGCGCACTTCACGATGAACACCTCCGACGGACTCAACAAGGTGTTGGCGTCGGCGGTCGCCATCCGCGACGAAGACCCTAATGATCCTGAGAGCCACCATGGTTCGGCGTTCGAGCGCGTCACCGCCACTCAGATCGGCTTCACCGACGGCGCCGGTGCGTGCGCGAAGATGGACGCCGACGAAATCGAGTCACGACGTGCAGACCTCCCGCAGCAGTTCGCCGAGGGCAACGATTCCGGAGAACTGCCCGTCACCGAGGCAACTCTCGACGAGTTCGTGAAGACCTTCCAAGCGATCTTCGATCTACCGCAGCCACCGAAGGTCGTGTTCACCGGCGCAGACACCGGGTGCAGCGATGCCGTTGCGACCGAACCCGTCTCGTACTGCCCATCGACGAACACCATCGGAATCAGCGTCGACGACCTTGCCGAGCGCGGCACGCCGGGTCGCGTCGGGCGACGCGAGTTAATCCAGACCAACATCACCGGTGACTACAACGCCTATGTCCTGCTCGCGTCGAGGTACACCCTCGCGATGCAGAAGGAGAACGGCCAATCGCTCGACACTCCGCAGACTGCCCTGCGCGCGGCCTGCTTGTCCGGTGTCATCACCGCAGCACTCAGTCCCACCAACGCCGCGGCGTCCGGAGCACAGGTCACACTCTCCCCCGGCGACCTCGACGAAGCTGTATCGGGGCTGCTGACCGACGGCCTGGCTGCCAGTGACGTCAACGGTGAGACGGTCCCGAGCGGGTTCGCACGTGTCGACGCGTTCCGGACCGGCGTTCTCGGTGGCCGGGAAGTGTGCGACAGCCGCTACACGGAGTAGCGACTGCCGGTCCACACGTCAGTAGAGAGCGGAAGCCAACTTACGACGGGCCGCGATGACGATCGGTTCTGCCGGGTCGAACAGTTCGAACAGTTCGAGCAGGCGCGTCCGAGCGGCAGCCTTGTCGTCGCCGGCAGTTCGCGAGACCACCGAGATCAAGCGGGCGAACGACGCCTCGGGTTGCTGGGCGAACATTTCCAGGTCGGCCGCAGCGAACTGCAGTTCGAGATCGGACGGATCAGCATCCGCGGCCGCAATCGACTCGGGATCGACACCCTGAACCCGAGCCATGAACTTCACCTGGCGGACAGCGCTCTTGGCCTCCGCATTGTTGGGTTCGGCGTCGAGAATTTCCTGGTACGCAGCGATGGCGGCGTCGAGATCGCCCTCGTCCAGCGCGGTTTCAGCGGCCACGAAGCGAGGATCCTCGACCTCCTCCACCGGTTCGTCCGCGTCGGAGACCGGCCCACTCAACTTGCCCTCGACAGCTTGGAGGACTGCGTCGAACCACTGGCTGAGCTGCGCCTCTGGCTGAGCGCCCTGAAAATCGGCCAACGGCTGACCAGCCGCGACAGCAACAACCGTCGGAACCGACTGGACACCGCATGCCTGCGCGATACGAGGGCTCACGTCGACGTCGACGTTGGCAAGAATCCACTTGCCGCCGGCTCGCGCTGCAAATGATTCGAGAACTTCGGTGAATACGACCGAGGGCTCGTATGCGCGGCCACCGATGTTGACGATCACCGGCACCTGGCTCGACTTCAGCAGGACTTCGCTTTCGAAGTTCTCCTCGGTCACCTCGATCACTGCCCCGGAGACAGCAGAAACGGCCCCGTCGCCGCTGGTGTTACGCGGCGGTGGTGGGGCCGTGGCCCGCTCTTTGAAGGCGGACAAGTCGACTGCGCCGCTCATGGCGGCAGCAACTGCGGACGAACGCGCGGGGGGCCTGGAACCTGGTCGAGTCACGGCTCCCAGTTTGTCACGAGTTGCGAGAAGCTACGTAGAGGGATGCAGCACTCAGACGAGCGCCGCGTTGCCCTTGGACGCCTCGAACTCCGTGGACAGCTCACCGAGCTTGCCGTTTCGCACTGCCCAGCGTTCGAAGATGACGGTGCCGAAGGGCGGAACGCTCGAGATCAGCGCAAGGATCGTGGTCTTGACGTCCCACTTGAGCGACCACGCGGTCAGGAGTGCAACAACGATGAACACCAGGAAGCCGGCGGTTCCGTGGACCATTCCGGGGATGCGAATCGCTTCTTCGTGTCCGAGGACCCACTTGAAGAACATGGCAACCAGCAAGGCCGCCCAGGTCACAGCTTCCCACCACGCCACCAGACGGAAGCGTTTCGCGGGAGTGGATACGTCAAAGATGTTCGCCATGAGGCCATTGTGCCCGAACAACTACGACGCCCCGTAGTTGTGTGAGGAAAACCACGGGGCGTCGCAGAGCGAGAGCGCTCGTTCAGGTGTATTTAGACACTCACGCCTTGGGGACGCGGACGATGAGTGCGTCGCCTTGTCCGCCGCCGCCGCAGAGTGCGGCTGCGCCGATGCCGCCGCCGCGGCGTTGCAGTTCGAGGGCGAGGTGCAGGGCGATGCGGGCGCCGGACATGCCGAGGGGGTGGCCGACGGCGATGGCGCCGCCGTTGACGTTGACCTTGGCGGGGTCGAGGCCGAGTTCGCGGGTGGAGGCGATCCCGACGGCGGCGAATGCTTCGTTGATTTCGACGAGGTCGAGGTCGGTGGGGTCGATGCCTTCCTTCGCGCAGGCTTTGGCGATGGCCCGGGCGGGTTGGGACTGGAGGGTGGAGTCGGGTCCGGCGACGACGCCGTGGGCGCCGATTTCCGCGATCCAGGTCAGGCCGAGTTCTTCGGCTTTGGTTTTGCTCATCACCACGACGGCGGCGGCGCCGTCGGAGATCGGGGAGGCGGAGCCGGCGGTGATGGTGCCGTCCTTGCTGAACGCGGGACGCAGTTTGCCGAGGGATTCGGTGGTGGTGTCGGCGCGGATGCCTTCGTCCTGGGCGAAGACGATGGGCTCGCCCTTGCGTTGGGGGATGGAGACGGGGACGACTTCGTTGTCGAAGAGGCCGTCTTTCCAGGCGCGGGCCGCGTTCTGGTGTGAGGCGGCGGCGAAGGCGTCCTGCTCGGCGCGGGTGATGTGGGCGGTTTCTTGTTGGTTGACCTGTTCGGTGAGCAGGCCCATGGCCTGGTCGGTGAAGATGTCGTGGAGGCCGTCGTAGGCCATGTGGTCGCGGAGGGTGACGTCGCCGTATTTGAAGCCTTCGCGGCTTTTTTCGAGCATGTGGGGTGCGCGGGACATCGATTCCTGCCCGCCGGCGACGACGATGTCGAATTCGCCGGCGCGGATGAGTTGGTCGGCGAGGGCGATGGCGTCGATGCCGGAGAGGCACACTTTGTTGATGCTCAGGGCGGGGACGTTCATGGGGATGCCGGCGGCGACGGCGGCTTGGCGGGCGGGCATCTGGCCGGCGCCGGCGGTGAGGACCTGTCCCATGATGACGTAGTCGACCTGTTCGGGGGCGACTGAGGACTTGTCGAGGGCGCCTTTGATGGCGATGCCGCCGAGGTCGGACCCGGAGAGGTCTTTCAACGATCCGAGGAGTCGACCCATCGGGGTACGAGCTCCCGCAACAATCACAGAACTGGTCACGATTTCCTCCGGCTGCAAAAGAGAGATAGTCGTCGGTTCCGTGCGGCCTAAGAGCCAAGTCACATCCCGACGTGTACTCCTCAAACGGTAGCGCTACCGTGAAAGGTATGACACAGACCTCCCCCAGTTCTGCACTCGCACCTTTGTCGTCCGACCTCGTCGTCGCGATCGATCACGTCGGGATCGCGGTGCCCGATCTCGACGTGGCAATCGAGTGGTACACGCAGCACCTGGGCATGGTGTCGACCCACGAGGAAATCAACGAATCGCAGGGCGTGCGTGAGGCCATGCTCTCCGTCGTCGGCTCCCCCGCCGGATCCACTGCCGTTCAGCTGCTCGCGCCTCTGGACGAGAACTCGACCATCGCCAAGTTCATCGACCGAAGCGGCCCCGGCCTCCAGCAGCTCGCCTACCGGGTCACCGACATCGACGCCATCTCCGCCGAGCTTCGCGACCGCGGGGTTCGGTTGCTGTACGACGCTCCCCGACGCGGTACGGCCAACTCGCGCATCAACTTCATCCACCCGAAGGACGCCGGCGGCGTCCTGGTGGAACTGGTCGAACCCGACGCGAGCCACTAGCAGACCCGACTCCAGCTCGTATGCCAGGTAGATTGTCGCCATGGCATACGAGCAGGACCGCGGTTCGATCCAACTTCCGTTCCAGATCGCACGGAAGGGATACGACCGCGACGAGGTACGTAACTACTTCGAGCGATTCGACGCGGAGCTGCGAGTTACCGCGGCTGATCGTGATGCTGCCGCTGCGCAGGCCCGTGACCTCGCCAAGCAGCTCGACGATGCACGCGACGACATCGACGACCTCCGCAAGGACGTCGACCGCCTCTCGGTACCGCCCACCACTGCGGAGGGCATGAGCGATCGCATCAGCCGCATGCTGCGCCTTGCCTCCGACGAGGCCTCGGAGGTGCGCGCGAAGGCCGAGGCCGACGCAGCCGAGATGACCTCCATCGCCGAACAGGACGGCGCCCGCCTTCGTGGTCACTACGAGTCGCTGATCGCCGAACTCGAGGACCGTCGCAACGCGATGGAAACCATGCACGAGCAGACCATGGCGCAGGCCCGTACCGAAGCCGCCCGGATCGTCGAAGCCGCGCAGGCCGAGCGGGATCGACTGGCTGCCGAGTCCGAGGCCAAGCGCACTCAGATCCGCGAAGACTTCGACATCTCGATGTCGGAGCGCCGCGCCAAGGTCGTCGCCGCCGTCAATGAGCTGGAGTCGTCGAGCAAAGCAGAGGCCGAGCGTCGACTCGCCGATGCGTCGCACGAGGCTCAGCGCAGGCTGCAGGCCGCCACTGATCAGTCCGAGCGCAAGATCGCTCACGCGAAGGAACTCACCGAAGAACTGCGCGTTCTCCGAGGCCGAATCCTGGCTCAGCTCTTGGGCATTCGCGGACAACTCGATTCGGTTCCGGCCATGCTCGCATCGGTCAACCGGGAGAGCGAACTCCTCGATGCACCGCCCGCTCCGGTCATCGTCGAAGCCGAGGAAGATCTCGAGATCGAAGACAAGAAGGCCGACGCAGATCCGGTCGACTCAGATAAGGTCAAATCAGAACCGAGTATCGACGAAGACGACGTTCTCGAGGACTCGGACGAGACGAACACCGCCGAGATCGACACCCGCGCCGTCGAGCAGCGAGCCCAGTCCAGGAACTGATCGACGCTCAGGACCACCGTCTGGTCAGGCTGCGCGTACCGCGGCCTGACCAGCATCCGGTGTGCCAGTGTCGACGCTCGTTCGCGCCGCCCGGTTCCGAAGGCCACGTCACCACGTGAGCGACGCCGGGTCTGATGTCGTGATCACAACCGGGGCATCGATAGAACTTCGTCGCGTTGGAGCCGGGTATCGGCCTGACCATGTACATTTCACCGCCCGGCCCGGGTTCCTCCCGGACCAGCGCTCCGCCGAACAACACGCCGCTTGGTGACGCCGACTCCGCGCTCGAATCCCGAGCACGCCGAGTATCCGTTCGACGGGTTTGCTTCGGCGAAGGTTTGCGGCGCGGCATGGTTCGAGTCTAAACAGCGTCAGAAGAGGCGGAACTCGGTGCTTTCGGTGCCCCGCAAGGCCTCGTAGTCAAGGACCAGGCAACGGATCCCACGGTCGTTGGCCAAAGTCTTTGCCTGCGGCTTGATCTGTTGCGCTGCAAAAACTCCCGTGACCGGCGCGAGCAGCGGATCGCGGTTGAGCAATTCGAGGTAGCGCGTCAACTGCTCGACGCCGTCGATCTCGCCGCGACGCTTGATCTCCACCGCCACCGATGCACCGTCCGCGTCTCGGACCAGAAGATCGACCGGCCCGATGGCCGTCATGTACTCACGCCGCACCAACGTGTAGCCGGGGCCGAGTGTCTCGACATGCTCCGCCAGAAGTTCTTGAAGGTGTGCCTCGACACCGTCCTTGATCAAACCCGGATCGAGGCCGAGTTCATACGACGAATCGTGCTCGACCTCTTCGAGAGTGATCCGCAGTTCCTCGCCCGCCTTGTTGGTGACGACCCACAGGATGTCGTCGCCGTCCCCGGTGGTCTCGACCAACCAGCACGGCGGACTCATCCAGTTGAGCGGCTTGTACGCCCGATCGTCGGCATGGATACTGACCGAGCCGTCGGCTTTGACCAACAGCAGTCGTCTTGCGGTAGGGAGGTGGGAGGTCAGGCGTCCCACATAGTCGACACGGCAACGAGCAATAACTAGGCGCACCGGACCACCCTAAGCGATCATTACGACTACTCTCGACACACTATGCAGCGAAGCCGTGTCCCGAGTGCGCCCCTGGGGTCGTGGCTGCTCGGATCCACCGACGAAAGCCCCAGGCGCCGCCGAATCCGCGTCCAGGCACTACTCACCGCGCCCCTCCTGGTCACAAACCTGATCGGAGCGGTACTGGCGATCGTGCTCATCGGATTCGTGGTTCCCGGACCCGAGATCATCCACCCCGAATTCGCATGGATCAACTTCATTGCCGTGCCCGTCTTCATCGGGTGTGTCTTTCTCATCGGACTTCTGTGGGGCACCAAACGGCTGATGCGGGATCTTCGATGGGCCACCGAGGATCACCCACCGACAGAGCAGAATCAACGCGCGGCGCTGCGCGGGCCGTGGCGACTGACCCGAGTGCAAGCCGTCCTGTGGACGGCCGCGCTCATCACCTTCACGACCATGTACGGAATCGTCGACCCCGACACTATTCCGAAAGTTCTGTTCACCGTGGCTTTCAGCGGTATCACCACGTGCGCTTTCTGCTACCTGCTCAGCGAGTTCGCACTCCGCCCGATTGCTGCGCGTGCACTCGAATCCGGAGCACCCCGCAAGGCTGCCGTTCTCGGACTGACCGGCCGGACAATCCTCGTCTGGCTGCTCGGAAGCGGAGTCCCCGTCACCGGTTTGATGCTCGTAGCGGTCTTCAGCTTCATCCGGCCTGCTTCGTGGCAAGCCCTCGCGACCGCGATCCTCGTCATCGGCGGGATCACTCTGTGCGTCGGACTCGGGCTGACATACATCAACATTCGGTCCGCCGCGGCCCCCATTCGGTCCGTGCGACGAGGAATGGAACAAGTCACCCGTGGCGACCTCACCGCGTCCGTCGTCGTGTACGACGGAACGGAACTGGGACTACTGCAGGCCGGCTTCAATCGCATGGCCGAGGGTCTGCGCGAGCGAGAGCGAATACGCGACCTCTTCGGGCGCCACGTCGGACACGAGGTTGCCGCAAACGCGGTTCGCCGAAACCCGGAACTCGGCGGTGAAGAACGTGACGTTGCCGTACTCTTCGTCGACGTCATCGGATCGACCACCATCGCGGCCACCAACTCCCCTACGGCGGTGGTCGCTCTACTCAACCGTTTCTTCGACGTCATAGTCGACGAGGTCGACGCACACGGCGGATTCGTCAACAAGTTCGAGGGCGACGCAGCGCTGGCGATCTTCGGAGCGCCGACGACACTCGACGATCACGCCGGCAGCGCACTCGCCGCTGCCCGCAAGATTCAGCAGCGCCTGCGTGCCGAGGTTCCGGAAGTGAGCGCGGGAATCGGCGTCGCCGCAGGTGTTGCCGTAGCCGGGAACGTCGGTGCGCGAGAAAGATTCGAGTACACCGTCATCGGTGATCCCGTCAACGAAGCGGCGCGACTGTCCGAAGTTGCCAAGACGGTTCCGGGTAACGTCGCCGCATCCGGTCGGGCTGTGGCTGCCGCTGACAGCGCCGAGGCTGCACAGTGGTCGATCACCGAGAACATCACCCTTCGCGGCCGCCTCGAACAGACCGAGCTCGCGATTCCGTGCGACGCCCTGGAGTCCGAGACCAGCCCGTCAGACTCCGTGCCCGTTCAGCCCTGACCCCAACGCCCCCCTGAGCGAACGGCACGTTCGGTCGATCCAAGGCGATCAACGCCACGTTCGCTCGATGACTTTCCCGCTTCTCGACGGTCTATATCGGCACAGCGAAAATCCGACGACGCCTGGGAGATGGGTACGACTATGAAACTGACGACCTTTACCATCGTCACTCTCGACGGGATGATGCAAGGACTCGATGGTCCGGACGAAGATCGCCGTGGCGGATTCGAGCGGGGCGGCTGGTCCGCGCCATTAGTGGACACCGAAGCCATGGATTACCTCGTCCAGGTCTACCAGCGAGCTGACGCGTTCCTGTTCGGGCGACACACGTACGAGATCTTCGCCGGCTATTGGGGCGCGTTCGAGAATCCCGACGTCAACCCCATTGCAAGCGCACTGAATTCGCGGCCCAAGTACCTTGCGTCGACGACGCTCACCGATCCGCAATGGACGAACACGACAGCCCTTTCAGGTGACACCGCCACAGCTCTCGGCGAACTGAAAGCCAGACCCGGCGGTGAGCTTCAGGTGCACGGCAGTGGCAACCTGTGCCGCTGGCTTTTCGCGAACGATCTGGTCGACGAGATGATCCTGCTGATCGTTCCGGTGGTGGTAGGCCAGGGCACGCGACTGTTTCCCGACTCCGGACCGGACATCGCACTAGAGCTGGCCGAATCGCGAGCCACATCAAAGGGCGTGACGATTCAGAGGTATCTGCCGGCTGGCCGGCCGAAGTATGCGACTGCCACGGCCGACGGCATCGACTGATCCGGGCAAAGTGCCTGTCGTCCTCAGGCGTTTTCACGCCCCTAATGGTGTGAACGTACCGTTCCCCTCGCCTAAGAGGGTGAGAGTGCCGTTCACTCCATGCCGGGGTGCCGGCGGCGTGCCCGCCCCTGATGGTGCGAACGGTACGTTCGGTCGATCTGAGGCGACGAAAGTGCCGTTCGCTCGAAGTCGGGGGCCGGCGAAGGTACTTTCGGGTGATGGTGGGGGTGTTTTGGGTA